>JAABUY010000012.1_pt1 | contig 503751 bp, 403 predicted proteins | sample 5560271 | NCBI WGS metagenome assembly JAABUY01 (sample SAMN10711886, study PRJNA513374) | rock metagenome | isolation source: Antarctica rocks | place: Antarctica: Victoria Land, University Valley
TTTTTTTTTTTTTTTTTTTTTTTTTTTTTTTGGCCCCCCCCCCCCCCCCCCCCCCCCACGCGCCTATACTTTTTGTTTCGATAGTCTTGCATTCTAAGTATAATTCCTTCATTCCAGGACATCCTCATCATCCTCACCTCCTCCTGTGCCCGCCTGATCCCGCAACGAAGAGGCTATAACCAGCTATCCACCACCAGCCGAGGACGCAGTTCTCGCGAGGAGGAAAATGGACTCATCGATCAGTATGACGATGAGATGTGATTGTACTATAACTCATATTGATTTTGAGATCTTTCCCACGGTTTTCGATGGCTGGAGGGAGGTGCCTTGCTTTAGTGTGCAAAACGGCGCGAATCATTTAGGGCATCTGGCGATTTGGGGAAGCATCGGCTTCGGAGTTAGGTGCGGATAAAGGTGACTTAGACTATATGTACCAATATTGCATCACTGATCTGCCAGACCCGGTATATAGAAAGCATTCGCGATTTGCTCTTGTTCCTGCAATCAGTACCCAAGTATGCCATGTTCTCAATTGACAGTTTGCTATATCGATACTCTGAGCCCCAGGACCCCAAATCGGTCTTCGTCATCAAACCTTAATAGCTCCCAACGATCACCACCAAAAGAGATTACTTACCTCCTCCGCCCTCAAATCAGCCCACCTCTTCCTCCTTACCTAACCGTCCCTTCTCTCTGCCACAATATCTTCCCCCAACCGCCACCCCATACCCCCATCCCCAAAACCCCATCAACATCTCAGCACCCCCGGCGCCCTATCAACCCTCCACCCCCGCTCCCCACCCCCCATCCCATAATCATACCCAACAACCGGGCGATCAATCTTTCTCGGCGGCGGATGTACGTTATGCCCACACCCCACACCACTTCCCAGCTCATCATGAGATATACGCCATTCGTCAATCTTGCCACCCAAATCATTGACAGCGTCGGTATTCGAAGCTAGCATCTGTTGCAGCTGCTCTGTATGCGTCGCTTGTGTCTCTTCCAAGGATTGTAAATGTGAATTATGGTTCGCTTCTAGTTTTTGGAAGTGTTGGAGGAGGTGAGTTTGGTTTTGGATAAGGAGGTTGATCTGCGAGGCTGTTTCTTGACATAGCGTTTCGGTACGTAGGAGGTGGTCTTCGGTTCGCGACTGGGCGTCGGCGAGCGAAGCGATTTGCGAGGAAATTTCTGCGAGGGTTTCTTGGAGGTGTTGGGAGGTGTTGTCGATTGTGTTCGCAGCTTCGATTGTTGGCGTGTCTTCGGTTGTGGGTATGTGGCTGGAAGCATTGATGAGGAGTTTTTCGTCAGAATGTGCGTCGTGGGGAGCACTATGGGGATTAGGGTTAGCTACTGTTCTGAGGAAGAATATGGGATGGCAGACTCTGCGAATTCGTAGCCGCTTCGGATCATGATATAACATGCTGGGGCGTAGGCGGTCGCTTTAGGTGGTGTGATTTCGGTCATGGTATAGACGCTGTAATGGTCGCTATGCTATGCTTTGAGATAACTTGAACCGTTTCCTAGCTTTGCTAATAGTGATTTATTGTGGCATGCTGGAATAGTAAACAACAACCGCGTCCCTTGCGTGGTGTGGAAGAGATGAGGACGCCATACCTCATCTGAAACATGAGAATGTAGACGCAAGTGCACGAAGGTCCCTATTCCCACTGCCCGCCCCTTATTACCGGTCTCGCAGGATCCCAAGGTCCAATGACCACATTCTTATACCGTTGAAGGCCTATCAACCACCAACTGCATCCCCCCATGCCTACAGCACTACCAGCTCCCCAAATGATAGCGCCAGCGATTGCTCTCTTCCAACCCCCTTCCCATAAGGCCTTCTTGCTTAGTGCCGTGCCCAGACTAGCACCTGCTCCAACCATCAATGCGAGAGTCAAGATGAGATGACCACGCCAGCTGATGTGTCTCAGGTGTCTCCTAAAGACAGGGAAGAGCCCGAATACCTCGATACTAAAGAGGGTCAAGCTGAAGACGTGCGTTGTACTTGGTAGCCTAGATGCTAGCACTGTGCTAGCCATCAAGGCGGCATTGGTCGATAAGGAGGCGGGAAATTTGACGCCCACACCGCCACTGTAGTCGAAGAAAAATAGGTTTATGCACATGAGCCAGAATGTCATCGCCCAAATAGAATCGGAAGTGGTAGATTCAGTCAGAGATTTAAGGATCGGAGAAAGGCCAAGAAGCGCGATGTATATCAGAACCGCAGATTTGGCGGTTGCGAGCCGGGAGTGAGTATGAGGTGTGGTACTCGGCGCTGCAACATGTGTATGGAAGTGGGGGTTGGAAGGGTGATGTGAAAGGATGGGAGAGGGTCCAGAGGATATCGAGGTCTGAGAGTGTGAATGTGAGTGCCCCTTGTTGGAAGAGAGATTAGAGGTGGTGAGGTTCAAACCAAGACCGATAGTAGAGGATTCACTGTTGTTAGTAGAGGGCGTAGGGGCCAAGGTGCCGATGGGAGAGCTAGCCCCACTATGGGCTGAACCATTGATGAAGTCTCCATGGTGATTGGACTCTGCGTGTATCCTTGAAATCGTATCTTGCCCGACCCAGAAATCCCACATTATCCATCCGAGCACCGTGCCTGCGCTGCCCCAGCTGACAACCGAAACAGGAGATACGCGCTGTTGGTAGATTCCGACGAAGGAGCAGACGAAAATTGCAACGGAGCTTATATGCTGGACTATGACGGTGGAGTCTGCTACAAGAGGCCAGAAGTCGTAGGGGCGAAGGCGCGGGTTAAACTGGAGGTGAGAGAGGAATGTTGGGGGGTCCGTATAGTTGTCCGGGTCTGCATTGACCCATATTAGCCTGAAGGTCAAACAATGTGAGGATGGATCAGTGTTAGCACACAGTCTGTCTGCTTCACCCATAGTAGCTTCTTCCAGACGCCCCTTCCCCTTCGACTTGCACTGCGCAGTCTATCTTTCCCACGCCTCCTTCGAGTCGAGAGTCCAGCTCCCGTGCCGGTGCTATCAACAGAGGTAGAGCCAGCATCCAGGCTTAAGTACTGCTCTACCTGCCTTTGACGTGAAGGAGAATGGGCGTAGAAAGCATCTTCTGGGGCTAGGTGGTTGGGATCTGAGAAGGGTCGGTGGGGAACTGGAGGCTTCTTGAGAGAGCCATAGTTGATGTTGGGAGATGCTGGCAATGGTTGGGACGGTGTCATTGATCAAGAAGAGCCTCCCGAAGCTCCATTGTATTATGATCCCACCGTGAGTGGGCAGTAGGCATTGGGTTTAATATAGAATTAATGGAAGTAAAGACCATCAAGCGCCAAGAGACTGCCAAGGCCATCTTTTTATCGACTAGTTCTACTTGTAAAGTAGAGTAATTTACTCGCAAGGCACAACATATCTCAACCTGCATTCCCACCAGACAGAGCTAGAATTGTTTCAGATTAATTCTCTACCATTCTGATGCATTAAAGACCCAGGTTGCCATAAGCCTACAGGTTTCGGAAGTTCTATAAGGTTCAATCACCTCAGACGTAGGAAAACGATGGTATCATTTGCAATGGCTGGGAAATGCAAGGCTCACATAGTCTAGTCATACCTACAAGGGTGTGGAGATTCTATATCACCTTCCTTCCAATAGCACGCTATCTCAACATTTGAACGGTGTAGTAACCTGTCCGCTGGCATAAACATCCACGATCTGTTTGACCGTCACATACATTCCTGCGACGCAAATGAACGCTCCGGCCGCGAGTGTGGCTATACTCAACCCAGTCATCGGCCAATTCCGCTTCAATCCTTCCGCCCCTCCCTGGTATACCCAGGCGTCGTAGATCCAAAAAGCTCCCGCTATTCCGTATGTATACCAGCTGGCAAACAGGCTCGCAGCGATGCCGATTAAATAATTAAATATGGGAACTCCAATGGCTAAGACAAAGGCCGCTGCGTTCATTAGAAAGATCAGGCCGATCCAGACACTCCACCCTAGGACGGTATTGCTGTACAGATGCCTACTCTTCCTAAAGAAGCGTACGAATAGTAGCTTGGCCGCTGTATGGGAGTACAGACTGCCAGCAATCAAGAAATTTGGCACCGCAATGCCGTAAGCCGCTTTCTCCCACTTAAGTGGTAGCGAAGAAAAAGCAGGTGAGGCGACAGTGGGGCCGACGTACACGTATAAGACTATCGCAAAGACGACATAGAAGATCGTTGCGAAGATTTGCAGAACGTAAGCTGCGCGCATAGCATGCTGCAGTGGCTTGCCGTTAGCGTTGCAACATGAAGTATAGGAGATATATTCGAAGACTCAAGATATGTATATGCTCATGACTGATATGATGCCAGGAAAATCGGTACCGAATATGGCAGAATACTCTAAGAGAACTTACTGTTGGATGTTTCATCTCCGAGATGAGTATGAAGAACATGAAATGTCCCGCATAAGAGAACACAGGATTCGTGACTGAGATGAAAGCGGTCACGAAATCAGTGGAAACGGCGTTACTGATATTTGCCACTGGAAAATTCACTCCGGCGCCGACCATTCCAACGATACCAGCAATGATAATGCTGATCACGCTCGGTACGCTTAGCCAGCTCAATCGATCAAGGGTGCGTGGCAAGGCACAGATGAGGGTGGGGATGGCGAATATTCCTGTGTATAACATAAGGCAAAGCTTGCCGTTCGAGAGGGCGCCGAGGGCTATCTGGCCAGCGAGTAATTGGCCACCAGTCGCGAATACTGCAAAGATGATCGTGCCCAAGGATAGAACTTCACGGCCGATCGGCCCAAATAGGATCATGCCGGCGTCTCCCATGTTGTGAACTGAGCGACGAGTCAGCACACGAAGAGGCAATGGCGAACGATCAGGCGGACATGCAGAGCCAAGTCTTTGTCTGTGGGTTGAAAAAAAGGAAGGTCCTCTCACCTTCTGGGTGCCTCAATTTGAATTGTATGAGGATCCAGCTCGTGAAGAGTCCAAAGGCGCCCAAAAATACGATTATGATTACACCAGGGACTAGGCCTACGACTGCGAGCGAAGATGGTAAGGAGAGCATGCCATTGCTAACAATCTCAGCGATCATCAGCACCGCGACAAGTTCCCATGATAGAGTCTTGTAATGGATCTAATCACAAAGGTCAGTCAATGCCACGACAAGACAATGGTCTCAACGAAACAGATCTCTGGAGGCGGCTGAGAACGAACATCATGATCCTCCTCGTGCCCAAATACATCTGTATCATGATACGCTGCCTCCCTGGGAAACCCTTCATGCAGGTCCTCCCCTGCCAAGGAAGGGGACGACACCGATAGCTCCTTGGTCTCCAACATCGAGCATGCAGCCAAAATTACACGCTGCCACACAGCTGCAGATGAGAAAGGAAGGAGACGTTGCGACTGGGGGCTTGACAGATATGTACAGGAGGGGTTGGGAACAGTATGCAGCGGATCTACCCGTTACCAGTGCTAGTACTCCCCGAAGAGGAAGGTGGACAGTAAGGTATTACTACTAAGCGATCATCAAGCCTCGTCTCCCTGAAGAGCCGCTTGTCCACAGCAATGTGCTGTTTTTCGTCGTCACCAATGGTGTTTACCATGTTCGATTCTCCAACTTCCGAGGCTCGCCGGTCCACGCTGAGACAGATAACGAGCCAGAAATTCTGTGATGTTACATAATCAGCAAAGTGTACACAGTCACGCGCCCAATTACCACACTTTGACTTTTGAAACGGTAAGTCGAAGTTGGGTTTCAATTAGTAAAAATTTCCAATGGACGATGCAGGCTAGCAAATTGTGGAAAGGCAGCACTACGCCGTGGCTTCTTCCAATTGTATCCGTGGTCTAGCGTTCCCATAAGGCTTTCCACATTATTGGCACCACAAGTAGAATGCTATATTTTCCTCAGTCTCATCTCTAAGTGTGATAGCTATCAGGCAGGAAAGCACAAGGAAGAGGTTCTACACATGACTAAGGACGTAAACAACATTCACTTAGCTTGGCCTCGACTCCAATGATGGTACAAAGGTCTGCCATTCATAAGGCTTGGATGGTCTTAAGGAGGAGTACTTCGGTTAATTGAATGTGGTACCGTGAGCATGTCTGCTCTGCACGCGGCCTCTCGGAATACACTTCGATGTCGAAGGCCGAGAGTATCAAGCAGCGATCAAGTATAACTTAAGTTGAGAGGGTAATAAGACCACAAATAGGGGGGTTAAGGTCAGGCCATCACGATGATGTTAATATTACAGGTAATCGGATTATCCAATCATCAAGACGGACGGAGCTGCTTCATGGCAATAAGCATAAGCTTTGTAGGTTACACAAAAGCGCCTTCTTCGTTGATCGATCCAAAAAATCTTCATGCATATCGCCTTCGACCTATACCATTTTCAGGATCGTAAGTTTGATACATTGCCGGTTAAGCTGCAGGGGCGACCTGTTTACTGTGAGGGACTACAATTGGGAATACATAATCTTCTCAATGCGCTTATTGTCATCTCATAATTTTCATATCATAAGAGAGCCCCTTTTGACGACGGGCATATACTTGAACCACTCATGGAAGTCCAAAGCAGATACTGGAGCCTCAGATCACAAACAGAACAACGTCTTCCATTATCAAGCTAAGTGTAGGTCGTACACAGGAACTTGGTGGGGAGTATCAAAAATCATAAACTCTCCATGTCGATCTGGGGTAAAGGCCCAACATCCTCAACGACGACCATAAACCAGCATTGGCCTTTAGCCGTGGAAGTGTGTTTCCATCGTATATCGAGCTCTAACTCAATGAAAAGGCAGAGAATATGTTCGCATTCAAGGAACGTTGTCTGACAACAGTCTCCGAATGAGGCTTGTATCTATTTCATAGCATTCTTTCACGCATGGCATCCTGCTCTCCTACAAATGGCTATAAGTCCAGTTTCCGAACTACGACAAAACGTTGCGCACATTGTATAGTCGGCTTTTGGAAATACCAACAAAACGAGGACGATCTGACATCCTCATCTCATACCCAAGCGATGTTTTAAATTCTAGATCAATTAGTTGAGTACCAAGCTGTCATGGAGTATTGCATACATGCAAGTAAGGTTTTAGGAGGGAAAACGCCAGATACCACAGCCAACTAGTAACTTCATGAAGAGACTCATCAGGTGCTCCAAAAAGCCCTTCCTGCAAGTAACGCCAATCATCTGCAAGCATACAAACCACCAAGATCATACATCTCAGCTCCAGACCAGCGCCAGAAACCCCTCTCGACACCACCGCCCTTCGCACGAACCATCACAACCAGATTACTACCTCCCACCCTCCCATCCTCATTCGACCCTTTCTCTACGCTCTCGCTCCACCATACCACTCTCCATACACCACCTCCTTGCCCGCCCCTCTACCCTTCCCACATCCATCCTATCCCCAACTCTCTACACAAACATACCAAAACCAAGTACCTTCCATCCACCAACGCACTTCACCTCTACAGAAAGCAGACGTATGCACCATCTTCTATCTAGCGGGGTTTTTAACATAACCGAAAGGCTTTTCAAGAAACCATCACCATCGCTGTCGCACGGCCGACTCCTTCTGAAACACGGCTTTGCCTCAGAGTCTGCAGTGAACATCGGATGACGGTGTTGGCAGTCGATGGCGCATCTGGATAGACTATCTTTTGATTTCCTCGGCTACTCGGTCCTCATCACTCAGCGTTCGTCAGATCGACGGGACGGGTGAAGACGCCCAGGCGGAATTCGAGATAGTAAGGATCCGCTCCCGGACATTCGACAGCCTGCTGAAAGGTAGGGGCTAGGTAGGACACATCGTTCATTGCTCGTAAATTCGCCCAAAAGTCCTGTACCCGTTACTCTTCAGGGTCGGAGCTTAAGATATCTGCGGCGACGGCCTCGTGACCCTACCGGAGCACTACAGACTCCACCAGAGAGGCAGGTGTATCCGTTAGGCGCCAGGAGTCGGTATCTGCAGGTAGCCACAGCTAGCGTACTGGTTTTGCGATCACCTTGCACAGGCCTACTTACATTTTTAAGGGTTAGTACGGCTCGGACGGCGTCTGGCTTTGGCAAACGCCATGCGCCGATTCCCGAGATCTGTATAAGGCGGTCTTCCTTAGGTCTAAGGGATGGTGCGGCGTTATCTTTCCCAGATCCCTCATCAAAGTAGATAAATTATAAAGCCGAAGCTAATCGACTTTGACGCCTTCGAGGATCTGGATGGATTGGGTTCCGCGGCGTCGGAGGAAATCCTTAGTTAGGATATGTCCCTCGTCCGCGTTCACTCTGGACCAATCTACTAGGTGCGAGTCGATATCCTCTTCGGAAAGTGTCTCAATTTAATATTCAGTTATTGTGTTCGTCCTGAGCCAGTTAGGCAACCGGGCGACCTTGTCAGCGATTGTGGTACGCATGAAAGAACCCGGGTAGCGAGGAATGTTCGCAGCATTGCCCCTAACAATTTCTGACAGATGTGCAGGACAAGTACTGCATTGCTATTAACAATTTTTGATAGATATGCAGGATAAGCAAGGGACTAGTGGGATTAATTTGGCGTCGATTATTGGCCTTCGAGGCCTTCGAGGCACCGGCGTCGCTCTTGAAACGATAATAATACCTAGCATAAATCACAGAGGATTAGCTGATACTCAACTACAGTTGATTCAAACGTGACACTTACCTTAAAGTCTTATAGGCACGGTTCCAGTTCTCGATTGTAATACCTACCAGTAAAGGCGTGGTGTTATCATCGAAGTCGGTGGTGAAGTACGTAGGGTTCTCGAGGATCACCTTGTACATGGCGACGACCCACGAAGCCGCCCCACGGCTCCTCTTTGCCCAAGGAAAGTCCACCTCACTCACTGGGAGCGACCCATGGAGTATGCTGTCGTCGAGGCCACTGCTTTGCTATTATTTTCCACCAGACTCCTGTGGAACATCTCAGCCATCCCTCGCTCTCTGCTTTATAATATCAATAAGCTTGATTCCATCAACACTCTCCTTCAATACAAGTTCCAAGATGTAGGTTTTCGTATGGAGCTTGTGCTTTGGGTAGGGTAGGGTTTTCCGATGGGAGTATCATGTTTGGTATCAAGGCTCTTCTTACATTTCTTCTGGGATGGGAGTTTCGAATCTGCTCCAATTCTTGCTGTAGTGACTGTGTTGTGCCTCTGGATGAGTGTATTTTCTGGCAATGATGAAGGGTCTTCGTTGGATTGGGAGGGATTTACGGGATGTAATTTGCACCTCACGTACTCGATTCGAAATAGGTTGCTCTACCATCCGTATGGGCATCGGTCTCGAAAGTGGTCGATCATATTAGAGAGTAGATTTTGGTGGCGAAGCATGCGAGATGTGAATTTGGTCGCGTGTATCGCGATAACGGATCTGGGGTCTGGTAAAGATGGCGCTGGAATTGAAGGCGAATGCGTATGGGGCGTGCGATGTTGCGCTCCGGCTTTACAATACGACTATTCAGCTCTGTAAGTCTGCTGTATGGTAGGAGCGAGGGCGATGCGCTCACTAGGCGCATCTAAGCTTTCTCCGGACCACTTCCTCCGAGGGCTGACTAGATTGATTCTAAGAGCGAAGAGGTGCTGCAGTTTCTGCGTTAAGTTGCGGTAGATTTGAGAACCATTGGTAGCGATTGTGACGGCTTGGCTGTGCTTTGATTGCTGGTGGTGAGGGGAGATATCTTGATATACATGATATATATAAGATGGAGAAAAGATTAGGGTGAGACATGAAGTGCGTTTGTGCAGGACGGGATGTGGATTTGTGATATATTGAGCAGAATGAGGTATAATGACAGGGAAAGGGGGAAGTATACATAGTAGGGTTCAACTAATCGAACAAGTGAAATCCTATATTATCAATGGAAGGTGATGTGAAGAACGAATTGATATGAAGAGAAGAACTGGAGTGAATGTAAAGCTGCAGCTCTTTATAAAAGCGTTCACTCCATCTAACAGGTGATAGAAGCTTTGCTTATCTTCGCACTCAGGATGCAATTGTTGTCGATTCAGGGGTGATTTTGCTTGGCCATTTCCCTCAGATTTACGTCAAGGAAGTAAAGATACCCATTTAGATTATCAGGCTACCATAAAGGCGCCCGATGTTCTAAGGGTTATCCGCAGCGATTGGAGTTGAATGATATTGTGGGAAAGTGACGATTTTATCCACTTGGTAAGATCACTCTAGCTCCAGCTGGATCAGAGTCCCAATCTTGAATAGATATGTAGCGTGAATATCCACATTACATATTGGCGGTCAGCTCTTCGACGTCACCAAAGACGAATGTAGTATAACTTCTGTCGCCTGGCTTTTTCTCTCAATTAGTGTCATCACCTTCCTTTTTCAACAACGTATGCCACGCCTGAGGTGACTTTACCTGATACTGGCTGGATATACCTTTTTGCTCAATATTATCGTAGAACTCAAGCTCTTAAGGGTCTCCAATGGACTCTGTACATTATCGAGGTACTCGTTGACGGTTGTCTCGCATAGATTGGTAAGATTTTGCGCAAACAGCCCGGAGTAAGAGAATACATTTTGCACGCATTGGAAGAATACTGACAATCAAGAATGGGATTACAACCGCTCAGAAATTCCATTGGTGATGCCAGCATCGAATCCAGTGTACCATTCTCAAGTACCAGACTTTTGGCTTCAAGCTCCATAAACATCATGGCAATAGATGGAACAACAAACGATTCTGGTTTATCCAAGGCGTTTGAGCTAAGATCCCTGTTCGGTAGAAGAGCTGTCTGTTCAGAGCTAAGGTACCCGTAGAGTGTACCAATTGGACCGGATTCATCGACGATGGTGTTCGATATGTCTCATACCTACTGAATTGCGTCATTGTCACGTCTGTATGATGTTCAGCGTGTAAAGTAAATATTCAAGAGTTTTGGAACGTACCCAAATTGGGATCGAGGTCAATACTTGGGAGTTCGTTAAAGCTATACCCATCGAGGTCCAGATATGAATAGATATTGAGGCCTTGTGAGTCGCTTACTGGGAGAAATCCTAATATGAAGTCATCTGGAATAGCGAAGTCGTCTCCAAGCCCGATCGCTGGTAGGTCCATAGTATTGGAATTCTCTAAGGTCTCATCCCGGTTACCAGTAGGCTGCATGGAAAACTTCCTAGAGGAATCTTCCTGCCCAGAACGTATATGAATCTTGTAGAGTAGCTCAGTCTCCGGTCTAAATGCAATCGATGAAGTCAGGGTACTCGTCATTAGTGTTATATCGTGCTGTCTTGACTGCACATCCTGACGTCTCTTGGCTCGTCTGGAGCCTTCCCGTTTGCTAACGAACGAAGATAGACATAACTGGTATACCAGTCGGCATCGCTCATAGCCCTCTCTTCGACCGGTACAGGGTTCCTGTTGTGCTTCGTTCGCCTCATCTGCGATGTACAAAAGTCAGAAAGCGAGCAGCTTCCCTAGAGCGGCATCGCTAGCATGTTGAGCTACGTTCTTGTTAACGCCCAGTACCGTGCTAAGTAACCTCATCATCATCATGAGCATCATAATGTAAAGCTTTGGAGGTTGTGGTCCTCGAGATCTTCGGGCTGTTCTAGCCTGTTTCGGCTAGATCGCGGCCTTGGCAACTGGACTTCCATCTCGAATATTTCGCGTAAGATTTTAACCTGGTGTCAACGCGTTCGATATAATGGAAGAATGCTCACGCTCTATGATCGAAACATGGAACGTGTTCGTTCATTGATAAACATCTCGTGGTCAAAAGGCTGACGCAAAGACACACAATCGTTTATGCTGGCCAGAGAGAACCCCACTTGGCTCCAACGGCGCAGCTGGCGAGGACTTCACCTCGTCCACGAATATCACATCTTGCGTGGAAGGAATGACTTGGCTCTACGTCGGTCTTTCTGCTACCAATCGATATACAAAATGGAAGATATTGCGAGAAGGTGTAGTAAAGCTATATTTGGAGAGCGCTCGAACACGCGACTTGAAAGTATCGAGACACTCGAACTTCAAGCAGAGGTCTGTCATCAGAATAGTTAGTATACTGGAGGATCATTTGCTTAAGACTAGGATCTCGATATTTTGATACGAGGTTATAAGACTTCGGACAGTCTGGATCATGATGCTGAATCGAGCTAGTTTGCTGTTGGCCATAACGAGCACGGCGTTGTGTTGACAACACCTGACACTAGTGAAGCAAACTCCAAGAATGAACATTTGCGTCAACATTTTACATCAAAACCATACTCAGAACCATGCGGACATGCTCCACTCTCTGCTAGCTATCAAAAGGACGCAATCCTCCGAATTTCACCTGTGCATTCTTCTACGACAATGCCGCCAGATCTCGCGGAATCATGGCAAGGGTCTCCCAATGAACAACTCAACACCAATGGAAAGCGCGCAAATGACGAGTATCATGAAAAGCAACCAGCAAAGCGTCTTGCCAAGGATAATCGCAGTTTGACTGGGCAGTCCACCGATCCGGTAGGTCACTGCCCACCACAACGAGGCTAGATGGATTGTCGCTAATGCTTGCTATCCTAGCTACCAAACGTATCGATCGAACAAGACGACGCATCATCGGCAAATAGAAGTGAGAGTGATGACTCAGTCGATAACGCCACTGAGCAAGCAAGTGATCAGCCTCACAACGATAACCGTACATTGACTGGGCAGTCCATCAAGCCGGTAGATCACTGCCAACCTCGACGAGTCTGGAGTTTCGCTAAGGCTCTCTACCCTAGTTACCAATCGTATCAATCGAACAAGACGACGCATCATCGGCAAATGAAAGCGAGAGCGATGACTCAGTCGATAACGCCACTGAGCAAACAAGTGATCAGCCTCATGAAGATGATCGCGCGTTGACTCGGCAGTCCATCAATCCAGTAGGTCACTGCTCACCTCGACGAGTCTGGAGGGAGTTCGCTAACGCTCCATTTCCTAGCTAGTGGTCGTTTCAATCAAAGAAGACGACGAATCGTCATCCAGCCAAAGCGAGAGCGACGACTCAGTCGACAACGCCGCCAAGCAAGCAGTCAATCAGCCCCACAACGATATTCTCACGTTGACTTGGCAGTCCGTTAAGCCGGTAGGTCACTTCCACCTTGACGAGTCCGGATGGAATTCGCTAACGCTCTCTATCCTAGCCACCCGTCGTATTGATCGAAAACGACGACGCATTGTCATTCAGCGAGGGCCAGAGTGAGAGCGAAGACTCGGTCCACCGAACCATCGAGCAAGCAACTGACCAGCCCCAAACATGCTATACAGATTACATGAGCCAAAGTTTCCCACAAGTAAACTTCACCCCAGAGATGCTAAGACGCACATGGTTCCACATCGCAGTCGCCAAAAATCCAGCCGGCCACTCCTATCAGATGAACCTAAAGGAGGCAATAGATGCGACAACCTTCAGCAATGGCGTACGGCGAAGACTCGAGCTGCTTGGGTGCGACATTGGGTCGGGGATCATGGTGGCCGACCTCCACTGGATCCCGACGAGATCGTGTTTGACGGAGTATTCAGATCACGATGCTTTGATGTGGCAGATCTGGGACTGGCCGGGGTGGAAAAGTGAGGGGGAGATGCCGTTTCTGAATATTTATCTGGTGCTTGAAGATAAGTTGACGGAGGTGGAAGTCTGACACGATATGTTGGACGTTTGTGCATGACTGCGGAAGCCATGATACCGACATCTGAGTCTCCTGGCACGGTTCTTCTCTCTAGAGCAGTACGTTAGCTCAAACAGCTTCTTGAGGAGATATTCTGCTATGTACAACATAAAGCACGAACGGCCACTATGAGCATGAGTCTATCCCATGAGGTGGCAGATGCTCTGAAGGGATGTCTGAATTTCTTTACCAAAAGGAGTCTTTTCCCCTATCATACACTTGGTTCTGACGATATAGCGCCTTTCTAGCCTGCCTCTTGCGGTTCCAAAGGATGAGATTGGACTTGGAAGACGCGACGTACGGCATTCATCATCACGACCATTGGCGATCAATGACTGTCTCTAAGATCCCTTTCCTCGATTACTTTAGACAACAAGGCTTAAACTCTTCAGTCCGTAAAATACCAGACACTCGCATTCGGTTGTTGTTGTTGCGTGATTTTACACCTATCAGCAAATAATATCCACTGACGCCCTGTCAGCCTAACCAATATGAGATATGCTTGCCATAAGCATCGGTAGGCAGTCGTATATCGCATGCTTTCTGAGCACGGGAGGATAGGTATAATCTCATGCTCGCAATTAGGTATGTAGGTGCAGTGTCTCTTCCCCGCAAGTGTGGCTACAGGGACTGTCCGGAGTTGGATTGGGGTCTTGCTTCTCTTACTAACCCGAGACATTGTGGGCACTCGGCCACTCATTAGATCGAGGTGAGATGGGTTAGGAGATGGATAATCAATGTTGGGTTGTGTCGAGGGTGTATCTAGGATGCCATTAACTGTTTCGGGACTAGCGAAATCTTTCGAGAAAACTCCCTTGGCACGAACATTCCCTGCCATACCTTACCTTATGAAAGTGGGACAAGCAGTATCTCTATACCAAGGCAAAAAGATTCCACAACAAACAACAGTCCATCACGAACCCAAAGCGGGACAAGCGGAATCTCTTAAGAACATTTCCATTCCTGACCCTCGATCTGTAAAGATAGTTGCAATATTGTTGCCAACGAAGACTACCGCCTCCATGCTGTAACGACCAATACGGAGCATAACAATCAAAGCAATCACACCAGTCACTGTTCTTTGTAGGCGTGCTTGAGCAGATGATGGGAGCTACAAGAATGGAAGGATGAAAGGTGTTGATGTAGTGATGGGTTTAAGAGTGATGGTTGTTGGTTCTGGGTAAGGAAATCACAAAATACTGGAGACCAATCCCGTCCAAAATGGGAAACCTAGTGGGAGATTGTATCGTTGCAAGTACTATGAACCATCCAAAGGATTCGGGAAGGAAAATGGACCCTACTTCCCCTACTCCACTCACCTTTTTTGAACATTTATAATAAATAGTTAACATCCTGATTTATGTCACCATGCCATTCTCGCCAGTTCGATGTGGGAAGATATAATTCTCTTTTCCTGCAGACGAGCAACTACCAGTTGCACATCACGGTGGCGCTGACTGAAGTCAAAACAACATTTTGTAGCATGTCGGCCCAACTCAGATCCAGTGTGAATACCAAAGATGAGTCTTCATAGTTCTAGCCATACTGAATACATTTCAGCTTCTTGTACGACGAGATGGTAACACTATCGTATGCGTTGTTCGTGACGATGGGGAAAGCTTCGATTTCCACGAATGGTAATGTCAGAAGTCACTTTCGGTGGCCAATCTATCGACGTCCAGGGGATATTTTCGCTAGGAGGACAATACCAAGAGCTATTGAAGCTTTCTCTCCCTCATCTCTAAACTGACGGACTCCTGGATTTCTTTTGTTCGCCGACACTCTGGCCTAATATCAAACAGCCTTAAGGTATTGCAGTATCAGCCACGAAGAAAAGTACTGTCCCAGAACTGAAATACTCAAAACGCAAAACCCAAGGGTTCCCCTTTCGACAAAGTGAATTTTCCATATATTCCCCTCTCAGAGGCTAACGCTTTGTATATTACGGCGGAGGCTTTCCAACTTGGAGGCTTGCAACAAGCGCATTTCACGTGTTGGTGGAGATATACCTACGAATATGAAGAGGACGATCTGAACGGGTCAATCGTAGCTTGGGAGCTGATCCTCGTAATAGCAGTCTGTGGATGGTACGCTCAAGATGAGATGAGGCAAGGGTAATACAAAACAAAAGCTCGGTCACAAAGCATGCATGAGTGGGATGTTGATGACGGGGGTTCATTTCTATGTTTAGTGCGTTGGTTTTTGGGATAGTACTTAGCCTTCTCAGTGTCGTTAGCCACGGGTGGATTCGTGCATCGGTAGTTCTCGATGTGCGCGGTGACGCGTCTTTTCAACGGGTTTAGGCAGGGGAAGAATCGACGTTACGCATCGTGTCGTGTAACGCGTCTTCAGCGCCGGTTTGAACGGGATGTGCGGACGCTGAGTGGGTGAAAGGGGGTCTTAGGTGGAAGGGGGACCGGGATTCGGGACATTGGCGAATCGGATAGGACTGGTGTTGGTTGCACGTGTTGGTGGCGTTCAGGTATAGAATATCTGTTCTGTACTCCGTAGAGAGGCGAGGATTGAAATGAATGATGGTACACGCTTTGGGGGCCTCGACGGGCCTGACTACTCCCGACTAGAGTAAACCATGATATGAGCGTGCGTCGGCAAACAATGTCGATGGAAATCTCCGTCAAGGAAAGTATATCACATCCCACTACCTCTTAGTCCTAGCCCCTACCTTAAGCCCATCGGAGAAAATGAAAGGCCTATCAGGCGTCCAAGGCGTGCCACATGCCAAAAGTAGAGTTTCGCTCGCGGAGGCTTGGCAGGGTTTTTTTTTTGTTATATGTGGAGGTGGAGCGGAGTTGTGAGCGGTTGGTGTGGCATTAAGGTCGTGCTTGTTGGTTTTGTTTTGAGATGGGTATGTGTGTGTGGTTGTTTTTTGGCTGGAGAGATTTGTTAGGCTATGGAGATGAGAATTAGAGATGATTCGGCCGAGGGGCACGTGGGAGGCTAGGATTGGCGTCTTGCTTCATTCGGATGGCGGGCTTGGCGTGGTGGGGAAGGGAGGAGCGGACTTGCGGAATTGTTACTCTATATATAATAGAGGTTTAATAGAGGTCCTTTAGGACAAGAGCGATTGCTAAAAGGTGGTGAGCAATTCCGTCTATACACCTAACGACCATTGCCATTCTCATAGACTATTTTTCCAACGAAATTGCCTACGATGATATTTGCTGTACTAGTACATAGTAAAAACTAAAAAACACATCCACCATCCCCCTACCCCATCTCCTACCCACACCCATACCCACACCCCATACTCCATCCACCATAACCACATCCACAACCCAAAACCCAGCATCTTCCCAACCCAACCCAACCAGAAAACCCATATGCCAGGTAACAGCCACCACAAATAAAAAAAAAGGGCAAGACAGCATGATGTTCTGAACTTCTTATTGTAGAGCGTAGAATACAATACTTACCTTACATATAACTGCCTTATCAGGCCTAGCGTCACCCCATAAGAAACTTATCAGGTTAATTAGGATAGCCCAGTGCGAGAGACATTTTCAATGCTAGACTCGTTGTAAATTTACGACGAACCTCCGATTCATCAATACCTTATTGTAACAGACTACCTTATTTACATGTAGGCAGTGGGGTATATAGAGACTGACGCCGTCATGCGACAAAATTGCCAATGCCAACGCCGCCGCTATGCCGCCAAACTATCCCAAGACACCAAACACCTGCGCTCAGACATTTGCGAGATCCAAGTCCAATTCCGCGTTCAAATCCAAAGATGTATAAGGGGTATCATCAAGGCATCAATCAGTAGACCAAAACCAAGTCCCAAAACCCACACCTACAAGACCACCTCACTGCCGAATCCCCACCCCCCACGCCAACAACTGCTTACACCTCTCCCTCCCCCCCGCATCCACAGCCTCCATAACCGTAGTCCTAAGATCCCCATTCGGACCCGGATTCTGCACCAACAACCTCTTCCCGCCACTCGCATCGTCCTTCCCCCACTCCTCCCACGCCACCGCGCCCTTGACGCGATAGATATTGGGATCGTAGATCCTGATGAAGGAAATCCAATAGGCCTGCATGAGCGCCACAATGGGCGCATTGGGGCCCTTGTTGCTCGTCGGGACGGGGCTCGCCCAGATGGCCGACTGTTCCGCCACGTGGGGGACGCCGAGGCCCGCCGCCACCTGCCCCGGGTCCGCGACGTTGTAGTGGTAGTTCCAATTGCCGTAGGTGGGCGGGTCCGTGGCCGCGTACTCGGCGGTGCGGTTGTTGAGGTCGAAGCCGGGGCAGACGTAGCGGAGGTCGCCGTAGGCGGCCACGGTGGAGCGCCAGTATTTGCCGGCGCTGGAGAGTTGAGAGGACTTTTCGGGTTCGGGCGGGTAGAGGGTTTGGATGGTGGCGAGTTGTTTTTGCGTGAGTTCGGGGAACTGCGCTTGCAGCCAGGCGTTGCTGGCGTCGATGGATTTTCCGGCGGTGTGCGGGACGAAGACGGTGCCTTCGTCACTGACGTCGCCGTAGATGGCGGGGAGTTTGACGAAGTGGCCGTTGCGGTAGAGGGAGAGGGTGTAGTCAGCGATGAAGTCGTGGTCTAGGGTGGGGTTGTAGGGGAAGAGCGGTCGCATGGTGGCGTCGGTATTGGGGAAGCGGTCGATGATATTCTGCATTTGGAGCGTTGCGGTGTTGAGACCTCGCAAGCAGGCGAGCGTGTCCTTGTCATTGGCGCAGTTGGTACGCTTCACGAGAGCGTCATATTGATATTGCGATTCGTCGACTGTTCGCAGGGCGCCAAAGGACTGAGACTCCGCGATGGAACCATGAAAGAGGTTGTCGTTCCGGCCATCGTAGGCTGCGAGTTGAAGCGTTACGCTTCCGGCACCTGCTGAGTCTCCCCCAATTACCACGTGGCCAGGATCTCCACCGAAGCTGGCAATGTGGTCATGCACCCAGTGCAATGCCATACGCTGATCTTTCAGCCCGTTATTGAGGCTGCCCCCCCTCTTTACTTCGGAGCTGGCGAGAAAACCGTAAGCACTGACTCGGTAGTTGATTGACACGACGATGATCTTGCCGCCCGAGGCCTGCACAAGACTGCTGCCATTTTGGGAGGGGAAAGCTGTGTTAAATCCTCCGCCCGGAATGAAAAAGAAGACTGGAAGCTTTGATTCTGTCGTTACGTCGTAGGGCGCATATACATCCAGATTCAGACAGTCTTCGCTCTCGCCTCCCGAACTGGGAGGATCGTTGGGAGAGTTCCGCGTGCCTATACAATAATGACCCCGCTGTACAACACGTTAGCAAACAATCATCGGTATTAGCTGAGATGAACTTACCTGGACGGCCATCTGGGTGGTGGAATTTTCCAGTACATTCTGAGGCTCCGCGAACCTCAATATTCCAAGTGGTGGTTGGGCGTACCTAATTCCCAACCACTGGCTGATGCCATTAGGATAGCTGAGACCCTGAACTTTTGTGTAACCCAAGTCGATTTCCGGACCTAATAATTGTGCTGGTGCCGGCGGCAGAGGACCAGGTACAGTAGGATGTGATGGAGAGTGTGCCGGTTGCTGCTTGGCTTGTGTGAGTGCTAAAGCGAGACCAAGGACCAGTCCGAGAATTAAGATAGCCATGACACCGAGAAAGCAGAAGAGCTTGGAAGACAGTACTCTCCGCCATTGCGGCCGTATATCATTATTCGCTGCATTGTTCGCGCCTTCTTTGTGGTCCACGAAGGATGTGGTTGAGCCATTTTGGGAGGCATTGCCCTCGTCCCACTGGTGTAACATGGAGGAATTTGGCGGGGCGTTGTCTTCGATCCCATTCCATTGTTGGGCCATTGCGTCCGTAACAAAGCAAGGGAGTCAGGTGGGCTATGAGAATAGCAACATTCAATCTTGGCGCGGTGGGAATTGCACCCTTGATATAAGCGGGAGGCTTAGAGAAGGAACAATATTTTACAAAGGTGTCACGAACAAAGGAATGGACCAAGGAAGTGGCTTTGTACAATCATCATTCGCGTGAATTTAGGGAGGTACAGGAATTTAACATAGAAGTCTGAGTATTTTCTCGATGCAATCGGCAATACTTTAGTTGGCGGTTAAGGCAGTGTAGTAACAGAGTAGAGACGGTATGATGTTTAGGATAGATATTAGAAAGAAGGCAGTGTTGCGGAATTCAAAGCAAGTCTTTAGTGGTGACAGGGGTAGAATACCTGACGAATAAACGAGAGTGGAGCTGAAGCATAAGTAAGGTAGATGTATAGATGTATAGGTAATCATGAAGGGTTCAAGGCGGCCCAAGGCTGAAGAAAGATGTGTCCAGCAGCATAAAGTAAGAAGGGCGAAATGTGACAGGGGGTATTGACAGGGGTATTGGAGTCGGAGCTTCTGTTTCGCGCCAAGTAAGCTCCCGCTGTTCCGACGAATCATGAGAGGCGCAGCTCAGCTTACCATGTGTGATCGCTAAGCCTGTTTCAGATGGCCCCCCGCCTTCCAGGTGGCCAGCCAATGACAGCTTGACAATAAAGTGGTTGAGTCTCACATCCAGAGAGAGAGGCTATTTTGACGCTGATGGAATTTGACCCCTTGCGCAGTAGAATAGGCTGAGCTCGCACACAGCCGAAGAAAACTACTTTCCTTCTAAGCAAGGGATCGCACAGTACGGAGAAATGAATACGTATGCTTTTCCTTTCCAATAAGGATTAACCTGTGGAACGAACTCATGAAACTTCTTCCACTCACTGTTCCCCAACATCAGTCTGCGCTGTCCCGGCTGAATACACTCCCTGCGCTGGATGGCAGGGGTGTTCTTCCGAACTCCCGGATCTCCGCATTTCCAAAGGTGACTGTTTTCTTGACTCCGCCCTTCGTTGGTTTGGTAACGTCTGTCTTGGACTGTCCGTCTTCAATGCCGAGCATTCCTTGCACAGTTTCCATGAATCCTTTCCGCGCAGGACGCTTCAGTATTGATATGGGTTGCGCCACTTCACCACTTGCCTCTCCTGTCTGCCTTGCATGAGACACAGGTATCCTGGTCGCGGGTAAAGTTCCCCACGCGTCTGTTCCGAACCGAACATTGGCGGCACTGCGATGACGGTCTGGTATCCGGTCATTGCTTTTTATAGACTCTGCGCTGTTCGACAGGGAGCCTTCGGCAGAAGATATATTGCTTGCGTCGAAATTCTCATAATCCGTCTCCACCTCTTGAGAAGCCTTCCAAGATGAGGCAACTTCATTCGTTGGCAGTGTGGGTTTCACTCCCTGAGTTGTCTTGGTTTCGTCAAAGAACTTCTCGACCCCATTGGAAGATGTTGATGAGTCACTTCCCGCAGAGTCTTCCGAGATTGATAGACCACCTTGAGCTCGAAGTCGCTGTCTCAGAGCCCGCCTCCGGAGGAGGCACAGGGTCGTGGCCATGATGACCACACCCAACACCACCCCAACAGCGGCCAACGCAATGATGGTATTTGAACTACCTGATTTCGCATGCGAATCTGTAGAAATTGGACTTGAGGTTGGCGCCGATGGAGCGACCCCAGCATGCACAGGTGTGAACGGCACCGGTTGAAGAGACACTCCTCTTGTCGGTCGATCAGTCTGCGCTATCATCGCGGTCGTGTGTCCTGCTTGGTCGATGAGGTAAGTGGTTTCCTGAAGCCATTGCTGTGTCGGTGGGACACCTCCGATGTCGATAACAATCTGGTAAGGGTCCGTGTATATTGTTTTGGTGACCATGTCTGCACTGCGAACTTCTTGAATGTAGAATCGTTTTGCCGTCCGATCAAGAAAGTCTAAACGCCAACAAAACTCATACAGGTGGAGCCGTTATGTCCAAGGTGGAACATCAAGTGTCACTCGCGCTTGAATGTCATTGCGTCCGTAACGGCCATCCGCCTGGCAGGCAAATGTAGTAGCTTGACAGATTGTAAGTCAACGACATAGGTGACTTAAGTGCGTCTCCGTTCAACTCCTCCGACCCTCGAACGTTCCTCGTGTCCTCACTGTCGCAAATTTCAAGTTGATCAAGCACGACTCGATGATGGAAACCAATAAGCGATGTTCAGGGTCGTTGGGATCATCATCCGGAGAACGACGTCAGTACCGCCATGCTGCAACATGATCGAGCTGTGAGCTTCCTCGATGGTAACCAAGAACAGTGACACAACGCCTCATGGAATGAATCTCGCACGCAGCTGCCGAAAGTGAAGCATCTCAACGAGGCACACAGGGCTGAGACGTATCCCAGAATAGGCGGTTAAAGCGGTCGGAACCCGAGCCTCAGGGACCATGTGCAAAGTGGCAGAAAGGCGACCAGTACGGAGGTCGCTACGATGAATAGTGGCGGGTATAAATCATTCTCGATCCAGGCGTAGATGTGAAACAGAGACTCTCTGTGTATGGATGGTTGAAGGGAGTCTCCTATGTTTCGGCCGCAGCAAAGCGGTCCACGGATGATAAGCTGCACAAAAGAGAGAACTTGATCAGTCTTACCCAAGACCCCTTGAAGATGCTATGTAAATCGAGTTTGTGTATGCTTGAGATTGGATGGCGGTGTATGTTATTGTACATGAGCCTACTTAGTTGATTCTGCGGGGAGATCTTGGCGTGGGAGATCTTGGCGACTTGGTCATTTAGTGGTCCTCGGGTTGTTTCTAACCACTCACCCACTTAGCTGCTATATTTACACCGAAACTCGTGACTATTCCATCATGGATCGGAACAGCTCCTGTGCGTAGGATCATCGAGGGAAGTTGTTCATAAGACATGGGAACCTTGTGTGCATTGCGCCTGCCAACACTGGGCGCAATATGGCACAAAGAACCATGGATACAGCGGTCATGCTCCATCGAAAGCAGAAGCTTGCTTTGACTTCCTCAACGTCGAATGACTACATCCTTACCTTTACGAACTACCTATGACTCAACCCTCATTTGACCTATTGTTACCGCCCTACAGATTTTGATCCTACAAATTTCTTTTTCTTTCTCTTCCTTGATTGCTTCTAGACTGCACCGCGCATTGCACAGAAATCTTAGCCTGGTCCGGCAGACCAACGCGCGGAGAACGAGCCTGCAAGAATCTCAGTACTAGAACGCACCTTTTCCACCCTACACCATGGCGACTGATGGGAAATCTGACCTTCTTTCCCCCGAACAAAATGAACAGCCTCAGCGGTCAGCTCATACAATTCGCACAACGACAAAGGTGCCAAAATGGAGGCAACTACTGGGAATAAAACAGACTCCGCCCGATGTATCCAGCAGGGGCGATGATTCTTCAATAGATGAATATGATGAGGCCAAGGTGCGTCCGGAAAGATGGAGCATGGGCGTTCTCAATGACAAGCAAACCGAAGAAGTGCCAGGTAAGTTAGAAGTGCTGCCATTTCGTACTGCAGCATCGCCGCTCAAGACGAAAAGAACACTTAACACGTGATATTAGTCTTCTGCGGGGCTGGCAATAGACTGACAGATTCCCCGTTCAGGCTCGATCCTCCTCATGTCCAATACAGACCGCAACGAACCCCTCGGTCTACGGAATGCGCCTGCAAGAGTCTCGGTCTCCTCCCTACCTTCCCCGTTCCCCCCAGCTTCCAAGCCCTCGAGTCAGAGGGCAGCAAAGCAAAGGCTGGCAAATGGGCAACTGGAAAAAGAACAGAAAAAGACCGCGGATGGGAAGATCATACTTCATCCTCAGCCGGACGACTCAATGAACGATCCCTTGAATTGGCCAACTTGGAGGCGCGATGTCGCTCTACTTTCGCTTGGCTTCTACTGCTGCCTTGGTGGTGGCATGACACCTGTGCTCGCTGCTGGATTTCCAGAAGTTGCCGCCCAATATCATGTCTCGACCCCACAGGTGGCCCTTACGACCGGACTATACATGATGGGCCTTGGCTTGGGCTCCGTGGTTGCATCGCCCACCGCAATTCTTTTCGGGAAGCGGCCTGTGTATCTTGTCGGTATATTACTCTTCATTGTGAGCTCTATATGGTGCGCTGTATCATCCAACTATGCGTCGTTGGTCATTGCTAGAATATTCATGGGCTTTGGTGTCAGCCCGGTTGAATGTCTACCGTCAGCAACAATCGCAGAGATTTTCTATCTGCATGAGCGGGCTTATCGACTCGGCATATACACTCTGCTACTTCTGAGTGGGAAAAACCTGATCCCACTGGTCAGTGCAGCTATCATTCAGGGATTGGACTGGCAATGGGTCTTTTGGTAGGTGTACATGGACACGAGTGCATCGAGGCACGGCGCTGATGGTTTTCCAGGATTGTCGCTATAGTAGTTGGATTGTGCTTTGTGCTAATGTTCTTCTTCGTTCCTGAGACCTTTTGGGACCGCACACCTCGACCGCATGCGAAACCCCGACGAACGGGGGTGATGAATCTATCCAAAATCTTATCCCACGGTCAGCTTGACGAGAAGCCTGAAGTCTCCACAGGGGGCGATGGCGCCATGGACATGAGGAAGCTCGCCATCGGCAATGCGGTTTCGGGAACCGGTCACGCAACCATCGCTGAAAGACGGCAACAGAGAAATGGTCAACATGTAGGATTTGCCGAACCAGCTCGAGACCATAGTGAATCGGCGATTGAAGCTGGAAAAGGCTTGGAGATGGGACCATACGTGAGTGGTACTGATATGGTGTTATGGTCAATCACTGATAGCCCCCACGTCAGAATCCAGCAATTTTAGGACCCACAAATACAGAGGTCTCTAAGCCCATGACGCCCGCAAATCACAGAGACGCAGCAAGGGTTAACCCAAGTAGCGAAGCTCCTGAAACACCGGGTCTACACAACTTCAATTCGCCATTCTACACGACCAGTGAGAAGCCAGGCACCGATTACATGGAGAACAAGCATGAACCAGCCCCCGAGACGCCTGGCTCTACCAGATCAGATCCCTCCGAGCCCGCAACTCCTTTACCTGAAGGCCCACGCTACACCCATTATCTTCGAACGCAGCCACCAAAGACCTACATGCAGACTCTCAAACCTTGGAACGGACTTCTTCGCCGCGAGAACTGGTTCCTGGTCGCGCTTCGTCCCTTCATCCTATTCGCATACCCGTCCATCCTGTGGAGCACACTAGTCTACTCTCTGAGCATCGGCTGGTTGATCGTCCTTTCCGAATCCGTCGCTTCCGTCTACGAAGCCCGCGCAACGCCTGGGAAAGCCGGCTACAATTTCACCGCCCTCCAGACCGGCCTCGTCTACGTCTCCCCTTTCATAGGCGGCATACTGGGCACAGCGGTCGCAGGCAAAGTTAGCGACATCATCGTCCGCTTCATGAGTCGGCGGAACGGCGGCATCTACGAGCCCGAATTCAGGTTGGTCATGGCGATCCCGGTGACCCTGACGACCGTCATCGGCTTGATGGGTTTTGGGTGGAGCGCGCAGGAGAGGGACAATTGGATCGTGCCGACGTTGTTTTTTGGCATCATCAGTTTTGGCTGTGCGTTGGGAAGCACGACGTCCATCACTTTTGCCGTGGATAGCTATCGTCAGTATGCGGGGGAGGCGCTGGTCACGTTGAATTTTTCCAAGAGTAAACCTCATCTCCTCTACTTCGTTTTCATATGTGCTGATCATGAGTCGTCTAGACATATTCCATGGCCTGGTCTTCTCCCTCTTCTTCAACAAATGGTTGGCGGCCGACGGGTCGAAGAAGACTTTTGTGGCTATCGGAGGGATCCAGCTGGCTTGTATGGCGACGACGGTGCCGATGTATATCTATGGCAAGAGGGCGCGGATGTGGACGGTCAGAAAGAATCTGATGGAGAGGTTCTAGCGGTCGCAAACCATGGTCGACGGACTATGTTTGATAGCTGTAAATACGTGAGTTGAGAGCGAGGCGTTGGCGGCGCCTATCTATGTTGTACGACGGCTTGCATATTGGCATGTATGCTTCCGTATCCATTCGGGAAGTGGACGAATGTGGTACCATCAAATAACGATTTTTCTAACCCATCCACACCACACTTGCATCCATTACCAGTATTCCATCTTCTGCACCACTCGACGACATCTATGCCGCAATCCTTGACGGAATATAGAGGACAATCAGATGTCGTATGCGTATCTTCATCCCCTCTTTCCCCCCCCCCCGGCCCAATTTCGCGGAAAAAACCCTGCCACACCGCTCGAAAATTCAAAGTGTAGGTAGGTAAGTGATACGATCTTCACACAACCACCTTGTCCCCATTCTTTTCGAAAGGGTAGTTGGATGAGATGGCGGGGGAGATGTGGTATTTGTTTGAGATGCGACTTCTTGGGTAGTTACTTATGATGTATAGATGAGGCTTGTTGGGTACGTAATGTTTTCTGGTATGTCGATGATGTTTGAGGGATGAGCGGGGTTTTTTGAAGATGGGATAGTTGTGGTAGAGGGATGGATGGATGGATGGCGAGGTTTTGGTGGAGGTTTGTGGGGATGGGAGGGGGGGTGGGAGGCGGGAGTGTGGGTTTTGTTGAGAGAAGGGGGGGTAATGGGATAGTTAGATATAGCTACTGATCGTGTTTCTGGTTCGTTATGGGATTTAAACATGCTGTTATGTTAGGGGAAGAGGGGGGGGAGGGAGGTGGAGGTGAGGGTGAGAATTGAATGTGTTTACCTAGATGGATTCCAATTTTGCTTTTGGAAACATGCAATTGCGTACGGTGTGGATCATGTAGTTTGGGTAGGTGGCCGCAGATCGGACTTGTGTGATGGGGGACGGAGGTAGGGGACTGTGGGGCTCTATGGAGTTGTTGGGGATGGATCTTTGTGGTTTTGGGGGGGGTGGAGTGGCGGTTGTGAAATGTGGAGTGTGTCTTTGCGTGGGGTTGGTGGAAAGATATATTGTGTGGAGGTGGGTTGTAGAGTGCGTTGAAAGGTGATTGATGATACGCTGTGTATCTCTGAATGCTTCGATTCTTTCTCTATTTTGTTCACGTGTGAATGCGGTAGTTTATGATTCATCGATGTCCTGTTATCGTTTGGTGGAATTGAAAATGAATAGGATAACTAATTCCTTGGTGGAGCATAGTTCAATGCTGTCTCTCGAAACCCTTGGGCAGTATGGGAAATAGATAAGCCGCGGCTTATTCGGTCATTTGCATGAAATTGATAAGTATTGCGGCTATCGGCATTGGTGTGATGAATCTTCTAAGGAGGTACTCAGGGGGCTGGCAGATTTGAACTGGATCCTTCGGATAGGATAGGTCATTTGTGATCTGATGCAGGTACCCGAGATATATGCCTGGACTTCTGCTATCCTGTTTTTTTTGCTGTGATCAGGACGTCGTCAAGGGACAGCAGTGTGTGCGACGATCCAAGAAATTGAACTTGGTCTCAGCCTTTCTCTGGAACATATAGGGTAAGGAAAACTATGCTGGAGATTGCCTTCCAAGGCGGATATTCGGCCTCAATCCTTCAGCTTGGAATGGTTTTTATCAATCTTGCTCCTGGGTTCGCCCGAGAATTTCCATTGTTCCACCTCGACTGTCTGTCTATGTTTTTCTAATGGAGAAGTGCGGTCTCTAGCATCCATGATTCCACGATTATGTTCCTGGCCGTACGGATGTTGGCAGGTTTCACTGGTGTAAGGCATATATGTTCGCACCGGTTCGCTCAATGGTGAACCGTCAGGAATTATTCTGGCATAGATCGGTTCTTCACGGTGTGAAGTTCTTTCGCTTCATTATTACAAGATACGTCTTCTTTCTTTGTCTTTATAGGCGTTGATCCTGAGCCGCTGGGCCCAGATTCCATGTCTTTCGGGGTGAGAATTCGAATGACACTACCATCGATCATGCGTTGCGTTGTTGTTCTCCTTGTGACGGTGGCAGTATCGCTCGCAGCGCTCCCAGTACTTCCGGTGTACCGCCAAAAGAGTAAGTGGTTCAACTGTAAGGAGTACTGTGTCCTGAGCTGACGATCATAGCTCTTCAATTGCCTGGACGAGACATTACTCCGTCATCATGTGATGGAGGTTCCAATTGTCAACGATGGCTGAATCGCCGCCTTGATTGGTTCTGGTCGCAGCAACAGAACCATATATTCGCTGGTGAGACGCCAAAGCGTTGTGTCAAAGGTCAGCTATTGGATACGTCCGCTTCTGATAAGGTGATGGATGCTAATATGTGTTTCGCTTAGAGAACGCGCAATGTAACGTCTATAATGGAGACTTGTGCTGCGAATCCCTGTATTGTCATGAAGTACCGAACTTCAATGGTGTGTGCAAAGTTATGGGCCGTTGAAGAAAGAGGGTAGTTGGTCCATGTGAATAAGGAATGGGGCCTGGTGTGTGATGAATGGCTCTGCTGGTGTAGAGTCGTCTCGAAATTTCTCATCAGTGAGTGATGATGTCTTTGGAGATCCCCTGCCGTATATAATTGCATTGGTAGGCTCATCCTCAGGGACATACAGGATGATCTCGATATCATTCTCGCCAATTATTGATGCTTGAATAACGCTTTCCTCGATTGACATATGGATTGCAGCTGCAATGCAAAGAGCTTGATGTGCATGCTTTGTGAACCATATTGCGGATTCGTCAGAGCTCCATGATTGTATATGCTGTTGGGGGCACACGTACGGTCGATGCGATCTGGCGAAAATCGCCCAATGTTCAGAAAAGGCTCAAATGCACGCTCGATGTCGTGGGAGGTCAGCAACCCATGAAAATTTGCATTCTCATCAAACCTTGGGTACACGATAGACACAGCAGACCCGGGCTTCCAAAGGATAACAAATTCATCCAACTACCACGTGAATCGCGGAACACTCGGATCCAACAATCCGGCATGATCAAGTACCTTAGTGACAGCATTTATCAACCCTGTAGCCACAACGGTCGACGCGAACAGAATTATGAACGGAAAAGTAAGGTCTCCTCCTCCCAGGTTACTATCGATTGGAAATAACCTATACACGGAAAAGACGATTGCGATGCTGATCGAGAATTGCTCGAAGTAGCCTATCAGACTCTTTTGCGAGACTACCTCGGTGGTTGGAGATAAGAACTGTTTCGGAAGACCGCTCCTTGGAAGAGGAGGATACGGAACGGAGGGATCTGTTGATTTTCCCACAATTGAGGGTAGGGCTCTGTTGAAGTTGGACATGATTTCGTTACAACTGTCCGTGTTGATGCTCTGTTCATGGTCAACAACGTGTCGGCTACTTCGACAAGAGGCTATTGCCGGGTTCTCTCACGCCATTGTTTCCCAGGCAAAGCGAGACCAGAGCGATCTGATTCGCTAGGTGGGCCTGGTTCAAACTCAGGTTTGCAAGATCGTTCGCCGTTTGGGCCGCTTTGTAAGACTTGATGCCCCACGTTAAGGCGAGGGACCCTACTATGAAGCCAAGGAGACTGTTAAGTGGCGTTAAATAGGACTTGAATGTTTGAGTTGTCATTTCCATAGTTGAATCGAATTGTCGTGCGTCTGTTTCTGATTCTGACTTGGCGAATTTAGAGCGAATCTACTGATCGTCGGTGGTTTGAGAAGGAGAAGAAGCTCCTTGTGGTTTTCAAATATAATTGCGAACGACGCTAGGTTGTGATATGCCGAGCTCAGAAAGCTGACGGCTAAGCCTCTTCGAGTTAGCCGATCAGTCTGACTTGCTCGGCATGGCACACCTGAGGCTGCAACTACTAGTACTCCGTAGCATCTCAACCTACCTTCGTACATCTCTTAGAGCAAGAAGTCCCTACCACAATCGACAGTTCGGTTCCATAAGCTCTTAGTCCAGTCGCATGCAATGATTGGACAGTGCAACCCATTCTGAACAGCTTACCTGCAGCTTCATGTGTGGCTCTCTTTGTAGAGTGCAGATCGAACGAGCAAGACAAGCTGAGCTAGACCCTTTGGAAAAGATTATTGTATACTGGCGACAGAATCGCAAATAATCATGATACTGATTGAATATGGTAACCTGAAAGGAAGCACCGCAACACCTCTCTGCGCCATTGACGGCCCGTCGGGCATGCAATTGAACAAACTTCGACAAAGCAGAACGGCTGCATTGTCTACACAATCCTGGAGGCCCTTTCTACCATGGCATTGTACGATCGACAACCGCACAAAGGACATTGTGTGCATTGTCCACCTTCACGGCATCAAATACGCAGGTTGTACTTATACCACGTTCATTCCGTACTCACTTTTCATTATAATTATCCAAGGTATATCTGGAAAGCAACGCGATACATATCACAGAAAGTCAAACAAGGTACCACTTATTCAACTTACCACCTCCGGAATGTGTCTAATGGACTTTATCACCTTTCCCCGCTGCGGGCATACCGAGTACAGATTCCCTGAATCAGGCCATGTAAGTCATATTTTTCTTTCCATCCCCCCCCGTTTCGACCTCAGTGTGTCCCGTGAGACATGCCTCAGGGGCGTATACTCCCGAACCTATATCAATTCGTACATTGATGAAGCCACGCTAACGTTATGAGTATCTAGTGTAGCTATGGATTTGATGCCAAGAAGGAGTCATGCTCGAGAGGTGCTAACGAGCTCAGATCCGTTCATATAGGTAGATCCGTACAGGCAGTCTGCCCTCCCTGCTACGAGGAAAAGCTCACCAAGATTCGTGTCGAGCATATGGATCGCTATAGTAAATGTGCAAATGAGGCGGGCAAGCGTGGTTTGGGGAAGCATGAGGTGAAAGCGGAACTGGATAGGATCATGAAGGAGATGATGAAGGAGGCGACGGAGTGGAAGATAATATGTGAGTTGAAAGGAACGAAGCTTCCTCCGCTGACAGATAGTTCTTACCCCCTCCAGATGTAAGTTGTAGCGCGAGTTGTTTCGACGGCGTGTCATGAGATTGCAGATACTTAATACACATATATTGTGGCGATCAGTTGCTCGTGTCCTTACCTTTTTGTAACGTCGATACCTGTACTCAACTGATTCTCGTCCTGTTTCTAGATCCCTATAACGCCAACTTCCCTTCGTGAGCGTCACCATCCCACCAATTCACTGAAGGATCACAATCCATTGTGTTGAAAGCCAATCGCATTCCGGATGGAAGGTCAAGTAACTTATCTTGTTTCACTGATGAGTGGGACAGGATGATGTTCAACAGATCCATGAACACATAAGTGGAAATCTATGCTCTCCGTCGGACTATGCCTGGAGACATTTCTGCCCCTTTCCGATCCTTGCAATACCGGACTTCAGTTGCTGGTCGTCCGCAACAGAGAGCTAGTTTATTCTCTGTTGGAGTGCGCTACAATTCCGATACAGCCGTATTTTATCTTCTAAGCACAGAGATCAGCTTTGTCAGAATCCATGGCCTTGTCCTGTTCAGACAGCTGGTCTGGTGGAAATCCCCCAATGTTATACGACCCTGGCTGGAGCGGGGTTCTCTTCAATCTCTCATCATCAGTGAGCAAATAGCAGCGTCATCATCTACCGATTGAACGGTAGCTTGGGAGTACGATGAGCCGCATGGACCCCAAAGTGCGGGGTGCATACCTAGGGCTTATATTCGTACTTGAGCAGCCAATCGGGAATATGATCAAGAGGCTGAAATCCTTCATCTGGTTACCCGGGCTTAGATCCCGTGATGTGACGAGTTTATTGACTCGTGTGCCGATCTTCAATTGATCCTGATTCAGTGGTCCACCCGGTGATTCTGAAGCTCTTGGAGAAGGAGCTAACGAGGTAAACAACCCTTTTCAACGGAGTATGCACAGACGGTATGATGGAGCAATCATTTGTAAGACATGCGGTAGGGATACTTTAGCGTACACCACAGCTTGTTGTGATATGCTTGGTCACATGGCTACCCACTAGAATACCTAGTTGACGAAAGTCGCAGGGCTCAGGCTGTAGAATACGTTGGCCGGACAAAGATTCGAATAAGAATAGAACTAGGATTGATTGCGACGTCACTGCCAAAACCTTGCGCTGAAGAAACTTTCGCGCAGGAACGGCATCTGATACATCGAAATACTTCAAGTACTTCATCTTTATACATATTAATATTGATCGGACGAATGCTCATTCACTTGCTGCATTCTCTATCAATTGTTGCATCACCCTTCTATTAATTCTTGCTGTGGCTGCAGATCATGATGTGGCTTGCGCCGGCATTGCTCTTAGCCACGAGCCTTGTTCATCCTTCACTGCAGCAATCAGGCAATTCCACGGCGCCTTTTCCCGCAGCCACCTATCCACAAGCCACTTCCCCAAATCCAGCCGCGCAACAAAAAGCTGAATTCTCACCACCATTCTATCCTTCCCCATGGGGATCCGGAGCTGGAGAATGGGCGAGTGCCTATGCCAAGGCAAAGACCTTTGTGAGCTCGCTCACCCTGGTTGAAAAAGTCAACTTGACGACCGGTGTCGGGTATGTGAATTACTATCTGGTTGTATCGAGGCGACAGCTGACCTTGAGCAGGTGGCAGGGAGAGCGTTGTGTTGGACAAAATGGAGCTATCCCACGATTGGGCTTCCGAAGCCTATGCATGCAAGACTCGCCTGTGGGTGTCAGAGACACCGACTATAATTCCGTCTTTCCTGCGGGCGTCAATGTCGCTGCGACCTTTGACCGGGGCCTTGCCTTTGCGAGAGGCCAGGCAATGGGCGCCGAACATCAGATGAAAGGGTCAGATGTGCAATTAGGACCTGTGGCTGGACCTCTAGGACGTTCCCCAGAGGGTGGCCGAAATTGGGAGGGCTTCAGGTGAGCTTGCACATCAAACATCCTTTTATCCTGTTGCCGATAGTAATTCGCACACTTAGTCCGGACCCAGTCTTGACCGGGGTCCTCATCGCACAGACTGTTCAAGGCATCCAGAGTGCTGGCGTGATTGCGTGCGCCAAACACTACATCGGTAATGAACAAGAGCACTTTCGTCAAGCTCCTGAGGCCACGGGGTACGGCTACAAGATCAACGAAGCTAGCAGTTCAAATATTGACGATGCTACCATGCATGAGCTTTACTTGTGGTATGTATGGTCTTCAATCCCTCAATCCCATCGCGCTGACACTTTCGAGGCCATTTGCAGATGCCGTCAGAGCAGGTGTCGGTTCAATCATGTGCTCATACAATCAGATCAACAATAGCTATGGTTGTCAAAACAGCCATATGCTCAACTACCTTCTGAAAGGCGAGCTAGACTTCCAAGGTTTTGTCATGAGCGATTGGCAGGCGCAGCATTCTGGCGTTAGCAGTGCGCTAGCTGGCCTGGATATGACAATGCCTGGCGATGTACTGTTCGATTCTGGCTCATCTTATTGGGGTGCCAACCTCACAATTGCTATATTGAACGGCACAGTACCTCAATGGCGCTTGGACGACATGGCTGTCCGTATAATCGCTGCTTGGTATTACGTTGGTCGTGACAATGCTTCGGTCCCTATCAATTTCGATTCTTGGACAACAGATACCTTTGGCAATCAGCACTACTTCGCTAAGAAGGGATACTCGTTGATTAACGAACACGTCGACGTGCGTCAAGAGCATGGCAATCTCATCCGCCAAATTGGTGCCGCTAGCACCGTTCTACTCAAGAACACCAACAAAAGTCTGCCATTGACTGGCAAAGAAAAGTTTACTGCGGTGTTCGGAGATGATGCGGGAGACAATCCGTTGGGTCCAAACGGCTGTCCCGATAGAGGTTGCGACAACGGAACCCTTGGTATGGCCTGGGGTTCAGGTAGCGCGAACTTTGCCTATCTGGTTACGCCGGAGACCGCAATTCAGAATGAGGTTCTCTCAAATAACGGGGTTTTCCAGTCCATTACCAACAACTATGCAGGAACACAAATCCTTGCTCTTGCGAGCCAAACGTCCGTTGCAATAGTGTTTGTCAATGCAGACAGCGGCGAAGGATACATCAATTGGGACGGAAACGAGGGTGATCGTAATAATCTCACTCTTTGGGATGGTGGTGACACGTTGATCACGAACGTCTCAGCTACATGTAACAACACCATTCTGGTCATCCATTCGACGGGGCCAGTGCTGTTAGGCAACTACTCGGACAACCCAAATATCACGGCCATTCTATGGGCTGGCATACCTGGCGAGCAGTCTGGGAACTCAATCGCTGATGTCCTTTATGGACGAGTCAACCCAGGCGCCAAGCTTCCATTCACACTTGCAAGGACCCGGGAGGACTATGGAACCGATCTCCTTTACATTCCCAACAACGGTGAAGCTGCGCCTCAGATTGCGTTTACCGAAGGTGTGTTCATTGACTATCGATCTCTTGATAAGGCGAACATTACCCCAGTCTATGAATTCGGATATGGTCTAAGCTACACAACCTTCTCCTACTCAAATCTGCAAGTCACTCGTATCCTTGGCATGAACGGTACATACACGCCGACAACAGGATCCACAGCAGCTGCACCAACGTATGGCACTGTTTCTAATAGCTCGTCTGACTACCAATTTCCGTCGAATATGACTACGATCCCCTTCTATATTTATCCGTACCTCAATGGCACCGACCTTGCAAAGGCAGCAAATTCGAGCGGTGTCTACGGAAACAATGACTTTGTCCCTCCCAACTCTCAGAATAGCTCTGCCCAAAGTCTACTCCCGGCTGGTGGCGCGCCAGGGGGGAACCCAGAGCTGTATGACGTTCTATACCAGGTCAGAGCAACCATCACCAATACCGGCACCATAGCAGGCGAAGAAGTGCCTCAGCTTTATATCTCGCTCGGTGGACCTTACGATCCTAAGATTGTGCTACGAAACTTTGAGCGCCTTTCAATTCAACCCAATTCAGCCGCGACGTTCGAAGCTGACATTACCCGACGAGATATCTCCAATTGGGATACTGTGGCCCAAAACTGGGTTATATCGAGTCACCCCAAGACTGTTTATGTTGGGACCTCGTCGAGAAAGCTGCCTTTGTCCGCAACATTAACCTAGTATAGTACGATGAAACGAAGAAGACGTCTCTCCAAAAGCGTAAGAATAATGTCACCAGAAAAATTACCTAATGAAGCCACTGCGTAGAATGCACCTAGTAGTGGGTACTCTCGGAGAATTAGCCACTCCTCAAGGTGGATCGAGTTCACAAGGAGCAAAGACTGAAACCGAGTTATGATTATAACGCAGCTTTATATATACACTCCAACGCAAACAGACTACCCTTTGAGCATATTGGCACCCCGTCTCCAATCTACGATGAATTTCACCTCCATCCACTTCGCTCGAGCTTCATAAACCCCCTTCAAGAAAGTATATATACTTGAAACGAAGTTGAGTAAGAAAATGTAGTATATATATAGATACAGTTTCTCATCTCGAAACCCGGCCCCTATCACGCCTTCCACATACACACACACACACACCTACAGAAAACTCAACACCCAGTTACGCCATAAGTTCCCCCCCTTTCATCCAGCCGCGTTTTCCGTCTCCCACCTCCCACCTCCTACCGTATGATAACCTATCATAATATCACGACATGTGAATGATGAAACAGATGTAAAATCTGTGTAAGCGTAGACGCATGTTTAATTGGGAGATATTACGGTTGCACCCCTTTTGCCTACAATTACACCCCCCAACTGCCTACGATTACACCCCCTGATTAGCGCTGTGAGGGGTTTTAGATGGGGCTTTGAATGGGGTTTTGATGGGGATTTAGGTGGTTAGAGGGGGCGGTTGGAGGGGAACAGGGAGGGGGATTTTGGTGTTTAGAGGGGGATGATGGGGGAGGGGGGGGCGGGGGGGGAGAACTGGGATGGGTTGTGTATGATGGTGGTGATTGAGGGTTGAGGGAAGTGCATTCTTCCGGATACTGCTGTTTAGTGTGACTAGTTCTATTAGAGTAAGCTTGAATAATTGGCATGATTTTGGGCTGGAGCGGTGAAGGCCCAAAAGAATACGTGCGTGGACCTGTGTGTTCAGGGTGAGGGCTGAGGAAAGTGCACTTCTTGGCTGCTGCGCAGTTGGAGGAGTTTTTGGTGTGTTTGGATGTCTTGTAGTTGAGGTTGTTAGTTGCTTCTGCCTGAAAGGTGAGGGCTGAGGGAAGTCCCCTGTCTCGATTGCTGCGCGGTTGGAGTGGTTGGTTGAGTATGCTTAAATGTTGTGCATTGTGGAGGTAGGGGTGAGGAGATGGTTGAGGATGGGTTCTGCCATGGGGTATGTGGTATGTGGGACTTGTGGTATGTGACGGGTTAGATCAACGAGAGTTGATTATTTGATGGCATGGCGTTCTGTTGTGGATTATAAGTACAGAGATGATAATATATGAGTAACTTTTGATATCGGAACGGCGGAAGCTTTGCTGAGTGTCAGAATATCGTAGAGAGGTAATAAAAGCGTAGAGATGATGTTTTTCATATCGACCAGTAGCATAGATTGAAGGGTATGAAGAGTTGCAATGCTGTTGATTAGAGTATGGACATCTTAGAGGGGAAATATCGTAATCCTCGTAGAGCTAGATACCTGGCATGCCAATGTAATCCCTCATGGCCGGTAAGGCTCGGGGTAGGAAGTAGACCACAAAGAGGCCCGCAAATGCGGTCAGGAGTCCCGTAAACTACACCAAGTCAGCTTCTTACAACACCATATGACACCAATTGGAAAACATACCTTCTCAAACCACGTATGGAAATACGCCGCCGTCATCAACAACATCCACAGACTCAACCCCACCACCACCAACGGCGCACTCAACCCCCCCTTCGCAACCCCCTCCTCACCATCATCATCCCCCATAACCTCCCCCTCCGCCCTCCCCACCCCCCCATCCCTCCTCGCCATCCTCCTCTCCTCCCTCAACCCCCTCGCCCCCACAACAGCTGGCAACACCTCCAACCCCAAAAACGCACTCCCAAGCACCAATATAAAAACATGCCCGCTAATATCATGTCCACCCTTCCACACCCCACCCACAGCCTTACAAGCCTGCCCCGAGAAAAACTCCTTCCTCCCCCCCGTCCCCTCATACACACTCGCCAACTCGCACGCACCCCCCGTGATGCGAAAACCGCGATCGATCAGCGCCGGTCCGAAAAACCACTGCGTCACCACGCCCCAATATGCCGTGACGAGCACCCATCGTAGCATGCCCCGCAGTCTTTTCGCCGTCAGCACCAGTCCGCTGGGTCCGGTGCTGGGATGCAGGAAGAGGAAAAGGTAGTAGGCGAGCGTGACCCAGAACCAGGCTATTTTTACGAAAAAGACGTTAAAGAGGTTTTTCTTTTGGGCGAAGTAGCTGGGCGCTTCGGAGGGGGGGTGGGATTGCGTGATGGGGTTGTAGGGGGCGTGGCGGGCGGAGGGGTCGAGGAGGGAGAAGAGGGAGCCGATGACGAGGGTTGTGGGATAAATTGCCAGCAGGAGGGTTTCGAGCGAGGTGGGGAGGAGGGCGGTCGCGGCGCTGGAGGGGTTGGGTGCCATGTTGGAGCTGCGATCTTGCTGCGGCGCGAAGCTTGTTGTGGATTTGAGGGTTGCGCCGTTGCGGCGAGTGGGCGCTGAGGAGGACATGCCTGTGAAAGGGCCTGGAGGGTTTATTGTGTTGGACAGAGCCTCGAGAAGAGCCTCGAAGATGAGGATCTAAATTAGATGAGGCATAGGAAGTGTGTTGAGGATTGACGTTGGGTCGAAAGAAGTTGAGAAGACAGTCAAATATTCGAGAGTGACGTGGTTCCTGGCACTAGTCCTCATCCGTCAACGTGTTTCCAATCTTTCCACAAACGTGTTCCTGTGATATTGATGGCGATGTCCTTCTATAGAGGTGGAAGAATTTGATAGACTTCTGTTCTGTCGAGGGAATGATGATGGAAAATGGGGTAAAATCCTTATGATGCCTCCAGATACAGATTCCCAAGTCTGGTATCAACGTATCCCTTCTATTGCATAGATCATAAGCGTTATGTCGCATAACACGTACCGCATCCATACAATCGCAGCATAAGACCCAAGAAATGGTAACACTCAAGTCCCCTTCAATCGGCCCCACTCTGGCTCCGTTTCAATACCGTCCTCACCAACGACCTTCCCTCTATCCCATTCCCTCCCTTCCCCTCTCCCTCTCCACTTGACATCCTCCTCTCTCTTCTCACCGCCTTTCTCCCACTTTTGGACCTCCTCTTCTGTAAAGCCAGCAGCCTTGAGTCGTTCAGCACCTTGCCTCTGCCATATTTGTCGGTCCCGAAGCGCCTCAAGCGCCATGTCCCAATCGTCATCCGTTTCCGGATCAGGTTGGACGTCTACTGTTGGATCATAGTTTGACGAGAAGTGGGAATCCATAGCGGATGCGGATGCAAAGGTGCCCCGCCCACGAGCCTTGACTTTTGGCTTGGGTGAAGGTGGATGAGGACCGATGATGGCTTCTAGGGGGTCAGAATCTGAAGTTGGCGAGGGAGCGCGTTTTACTTCTGTAGAGGAGGGGCTATGTTTGGTACTGGGGTTTTTGTGACGTCCATTGGGTTTGCTTTTGGATTCACGCATCTCATCCTCTTCACGGGAACTCAGAGTCTTTTGCTCGCTTCCGTGGGGCGACCGCCGACGGTGGTGCTTTCTTTCCGAGCGAGGCGAGCGGGATCTTGATAGAGAAGGTGATCTAGAGCTTCTCTGACAGTCCCGGCTTCCGCGATAGCGAGCGGGTGATCTGCTTCTGCTGCGTAGGCGACGGCTTCCGTGGTGATGATGGCTATGATAATGACGCGATTGCCCGTTTCCTTCAGCGCTGCTGTCATAGTGGTCATCACGAACTCTGCGGTCGCTGCGATGGCTTCGAGAATCACTCTTCCTGTCTCGTTCGGACGCGGACTTCCGGTAGCCGCGGGACTGATTTTGACTTGGCTCTTCAGCTTCGTCGACCCGCCGCCGCTTCGAACGGTGATCTTTTCTTCTGCTCAGCTTTACATCCTCTTCCTTCGGACTTGATGTCCTGCTTCTCCCGTGTAGCTTTCTCAAGCGTGATCGGGAATCTGCAAGCCCCTTGGCACGTAGAGCTGCATTATGGTTGTCGGTCTCCCTGATGATATTCTTCAAGAATCTAGTGTTGGCTTTGGGCGCATTGTATGTAGGCCTATGACAGTTAGGTACGGACAAGGAATGGTTGCAGAATAATAGGATGTACCTCCTCGGTAACAGCTCTTGCAAGCCATAGGATGAGTACTTTGCGTTACTGGCCTTTGCATCCTTTGCTAAAAGGCTTGCTATAAAATCGTCTGAGAGATGCTCTTTTAGGGGCATGCTTGCTTCGGCAGAGGACTGACGATGTTAGGAGGAGAGTCTAGAAGCATGACGACGAAAGAGCTCCTTATATATCACGGAGTGATTGCGGATTATTCCATTTGGCGCTGTGAATTTGTTCATAAGGTGTTTGAGGCAGTGAAGCCAAGAGATCTAATCTAAGATAACGATAGAAGTGAAGCTAACCCAGTGAAGTCTATATGTAAACAAACGCCAAAGCCATTCCATTGTCCGTGTGTTGTCAGTGGTAGATCACCATGGCAGACTCGCAACACGTGCAGAACGTCATACAAGGCCTGCGAGCCTTACAAACCGAGCCCCTCTCCATTATCAAGCTTAGTGAGCCCATATCAGCTACTGCAACCTCTCACCGCACATCCGATGTCTCGACCTCTGCCTTCGATAACCCCTCACCTGCCTCTTTGGAGGCCGATCTAAGTCATTACAAGGTGAGCGCCATTGAGTTTCGTGCCAAATAAGCCGTCTAACTCGACCAGGAACTCTTCTCCAAACTTCGCTTCTCCTACCTCGAACAAGTTACCAAAGAGAAATTTCTCCGCGCCATCGTCGGCGATCCACCCCTCATAGTCGAACACACCGAGAACACCGAGTTAGAATCGCAACTAGCAGAGATCAAAGCGGTCTTGAAAGCGCAAAAAGAACATGTCGCCCAGATGGTAGCCGAGCTGGGTGCTCGAGGGAGAGATCTAAGTCGACGCTATGAGACTATCTCGTTACAAACAATACTTCTGTCATCGCTACCACCGCAGATCGAGGAGCTAGATCAAAGCCTTGTGAAGCTGAGGAAGCAAAATCAATCGGCGAATACAGACGAGACGACCAGTCCAGAAATGGCTATGCCTCTGGGAGCGACTTTGGACCTTTTGGATCAGCGCCGTTCGGAGCTCGATGAAGTCAACGCGCAGCTGAGATCGCTGCAGCAGGCTTTGCCGAGGCAGACAAGGACGCTGGAGATGGAGGAGAGGGAATTGAGAAAGTTGGAAGGGGATAGGGAGAGGGCTGTTGGTGCTGCGAGGGAGGCGTTGGATAGGAAGAGAGAGGGTGGTGGGGCTGATGAGTTAGAGATGAAGGGGAGGTGGTTAAGGGGTATAGAGGTTGGTTTGAGAGGGATGTTAGAAGTTGAGGGTTGAATTGGTGAGAGCTTGGCGTATTCTACGGCGCAATGCATTCGGTCCTGGCGTCTGGAGTTTCAGGTACTACATGATATCCGAAGACTGGCTATGAATCTTCACTGCAGCACTTTCAGTCGTCCCCTAAACCACCAGCCTCTTATCTATCGCGTCGGATCTCCTTGTCCAATAGTGGATATATGCTCACACAACGTCCCAATCCTATGCCTCTCAGCTACCGAACCCATCCGCATGCGATGTCATTTGGCCGGTCATGTCTCGATACACTTGACTTTGACCTCCAGACTGCCTATCTTGCCGGTCTTTGCGATGGCCATTGTTTCCATCATCCTTTCGAAAGCTGTGGCATTACCCCAGGGCAGCACAATAGGCCATTGGAATCCATCAATTGTGACGCTGACAGCTGCCATGCTCCCAGCATGATCCCAACCACCCAGAAGATTCCAAGCCGACAAAGCTTGAGTGAAGAAAGTGTCTACCGTGTTACATTCGTTCATCGTGGCGGGGACGGCGCCTAGACTTTCATTTGAGAGGAAGAAATGTACTTTGATATCCTTCGTTGCAAGGGTTCCCTGATTCGACGGTGAGACAGCGGTGGCGATTGGCTCAGCTACGCTAGATTTCTTTGTCCTTGTTCTTGTCTTCTTCGGAGATTTTGGTGGAAAAGGGATGGGATATTTGCCGGCAAAATGGCCTTGAGCAGAGCGCCGGCGACCTCGTGGTGCGGTCACAGGACACTCTGAAACAATTCCTGGGCTTGATGTGCGTGAACGATCTCCATTCGGAAGCAACCTGCCAACATTGCGCCGCTTGTAGTGTCTCTTGTCGCTGGCTAAGCGTTTGTTAGGCTGGGGAGTGGGTGGAGGCCATACATACTGCGGTGGCCAATGACATTTCTTGATTTTGCTCATAGAGGAGAGGGGAGGTGTTTGGGACCTCCAGCGTCGCCCCTGGGCTTGGCGCTCCGCTCGATCATGCCTGGACGTTGCTTGGTGGACCTCTGTAAGGTTGATTTCGACATCGCTGGTACGATTTTGTTGGCCATCTGTATGAATGCTGATTTGAGTTTTCAAATTTAAATGATTTGTAGTATCGTCCACACGGTCGAATGGGAGATGTGGCTCACTCTGATTAGCCACAACAATCGATTGTTGGTTCAGACGCGACACAGTGTCGCTGGCCGGGTCTCGAGATCTATACCAGTCGCTACTCGCAATAGGCTTCGAAGTGAATCCAAGGTCGCGCCCAAGCCAGCCAAGGTACGCTCTTCTGAAATTACTGTTACCGGCTACCGGTATCACTATCATGCTGAAGCCATCATTGTCCGTCAAGACATAAATCATATCAAACGAACCGATCTGGTGTAGACTGATATGGACTTCCTCTGAGGTCGTAGCAAGGAAGATCGCAACTGAATAGCCACGACGGGGACCAAGCATTCCGTGACTGAGAGAACGTAAACATGGAGGGCTTCTACCTCGATGCTGGCCCATCCAACCGTTGAGCCGTCGCACAAGCTCCGCTTCGGACGGAGCAGTTACTGGGAACGGCTCTTCAAATCCGGCTCTCAGGAGGTTTGCTACTAGAGTAGGTTCTCTCAGAGCAAGCCTGCGTAAGTCAGGACTCCTCGTCGATCACAAGACTGCCAGACACGCGAAGAAAGGCACAAAAGGAGTGACTGACCTTGTAATCGGGCCAGCGTCGCGGCTTGTACCATGAGCCACAAGATCTTTCATTTCATCTTGTAGTCCAATGCCATCTTCGGCATCGTGAGACCCCAGAGTCATTATTGGCGCATGCTCTTTAACGACATGGGTGGTATGGATTTCTCTCATCATAGATTCAGGGTTCTCGCCCTGAAGTTTCCTCACTTCATGATGCGGTGCAATTTGCTCTAATTCGTGTGCATAGGGCTCCCTAAAGTTTGCGATTGAAGCCAGAGGAGTAGTTGCTTTGTCTGCAGAGATAGGCGATTCGAGATCAATGACCTGATCCTGCATAGCTCGGCTTTGCACGATCATGCTGAAGAGTTGCGAGATCACCTCCTTGACCCTGTAACTGATTAGTACTGACATTTGTTGATTGAGGTTCCAAACTGACGTATAACCGTCAGAAGTCCAAGAATACGGATACCTAAATATTCTGGCTGGTGAGGAGAGATAGAATTGAGCCATTATGTCAGGATCGTTGTCCGCTGCCTCATTGTTGACAAAGGCTTTCAGATCATCGAGCAACACTTTGGCCAAGCCCGAAGACTCGTTAGAGACAGCGTCTGGATAGCCCACCTTTGTGCAAAGATCTAACACCGTAGGCATTATCTTGTAGGGTGCTCCCTTATAATGTCCGAAACAGACTTGTACTGTGAAGCTTGTTCAGCTAAACAGCGATACAATCAGAGGGCGGATACCACGAAGGATGTAAGGTTGATTAGAATCTTGGAGCTTGACGATGACAAGTGTGGTAGAACAGTAAAAGCGTCAATCCGAAAGACGATAGATACTAAGCTTTGAGCAACTAATTGCATCAAGATCAGTTTACATATTGTGCAGATGTTCCGAAAATGATGGTAGTTGAGAGGTGGATGACGACAAGGAGCGAAGATGACAGTCGGGATATTATAAGTGAGCGATATAAGTCGTGATCTTGGCCAAGTGAGAAAAACGACAAATCATCGACATCCGTTTTTTCAATTCGACAAGGGATAAGAAGAAATTGAACCCCTGGCCTTTCGTGTGTATTAAGGTATATGTGAATTGTTCTTCAATCATTTGCGGGGTTTCTTGAATACCACCTTTTGGTATGCTACCCAAAAACTCATGACACCCTTGAGATATCGAAAACCACCTTGCGAGATTGGGTATCATGAAGCCATCGCATATCGAAGATCGGCACCTGCCCTACCAATATCCGGCTCTAGCTCAGCATCTTGAGCCCGGTCATTCATCGTCACTGACGACAAAACCATCCACCCGCCGACCAGTCTCCTGATCATATTGGATGCCCAGGCCTGTGAGTATATCCATCTGTATCTTACTGATGGGGATGCGGTCGAAGTTTACGGGTAACATAATACTCGATCTGTTTTATCCAATCAGATTCCAAAGATAATTCACTCAAACTTCGACTTACTTCAGATAGTCCATTTTCATGTTTCGAGCTTTATCCTTTAGTGCAACTTGGCCCCGTGACTGTAGAATCATTCCTTCACTTTTATCCTCCGCCAATAGCAGAGACCAACTTGTGCCATGCTGCTCTATCAAGGCCAGAAGTGTTTCGGTTTCTTCCTCTGACCATGGTTTGCGAATCTGTGGTGGTTTCGGCTGGAAGGCTTTCATGGTCTTGGCGCTGGAGTTCGCTGCCCTATATTCATCCATTGGCGATGGAGAAGGTTCGATATTCATTTGGTCTCGTATGATATCTGGCCTACTGGTTCGGCTAACCTCCTGGGTACGAGCCTTTTTGGGTGATGAGCGTTCGGGCATCAGTGGCTGTGGTGCCGAACGCTTAGGTGCTGGCTTCGATTTACGTCGTTGGACAATGTCTGCGGGCACATGTTGGGTCTGAAAGCCTTCGTCTTGGCTAGGATCGACCATCTGGCTCGGCTGGAAATTTCGATTGAGTTCTTGCGACTCGTTGAACTCGTCGAGTCGCTGTGCATTCACTTGTCGATCTATAAGACGAGGTTTCCGAGCCACCCCTGGCAGGTTTTCTTGTTGCGACATCGAGACTCCAATGTTTTCCTTGTTGCTTTCGGCCTGTCGCTGGGCGCGCATGGCAAAAGCTTGACCCGTGGTTTGCCTTAGATTTTCCTCAGGATCTGGCTGTAATGGCTCATCGTTTCCGTCCTGCGGCTGCCAGTCATCATCCGGCTGAGTTTCACTTAAGGTCGGAAGCTTGGCTGGGACCATGTAAGGCATGAGTGATTCGTCAGTACTGCCCTCAGAAGTGTCTAATTCTTGTGTGGGCCCTGCTGTGGCCGTTACCTGAATATCGGAGGTAGATGGCTGGTTTTGCTGCGCGGAAAAATCTGCAGATGCCCAGCTAGCCTTTAGAGTTGCTTCCAGTCTCTTCACATAATCAGCTGCAGCTACAGCTTTCGGAGAATCTGCACTACGATACAGTGTTAGCAGATTACGGCACACTGATGATTGGGAGCTACAATGGCGAACATAGAAGAAGCCATAGAACACCCACCTAAATTGCCCCAGCTTCAAGGTCTTGGCTCTTGTCACTTTCCTTGAGACATCCTCTGGCTCAATGACTCTTTCAATTGCTTCAGGTGGTAAGTCATACTCTAATATCACCCGCGGACTACCACTATCATTTGCGTCGTCATCATCATCTATTGAGGACTTTGCCAGCCTCGCCCTTTGAATCTCTTCTTCGAGAGCTCTGAAGATCCGATCAGCACCGTGGTGCTCGGAAATCTGGCGATTCAATTCAACTAGCCGCAGACTGATCCATCGCACCATTTGCAGTACCAGAGTGGTCCAAGGAAAATCACACTGGATGGGGGCTTGAACATGTGTAGCAATATCCTTCTCGGATCTCGCAATAGCCTCGCGCAATTTCGAAACTCTCAGTAAGATAGTATCTCGGAATTCGCGAGTCAGATCTCCCGCTCGTAAACCCAAAATACCCCAGCCGCGTAGAGTCTTACCGTCTTCATAGAATAGTTGCAGTAGTTCGGCGTAGGGGTCAACATTTGGCTGTCCTGCATGACGAGCTAACAGCACGATGGCGTATTGCGTCCGTATTTCGAGCGCAAGCTCGAAAGTTTCATTCGCTAACTCGCTGTACCCGATCAATAGGGTTTCAGGAGCCAGAAGACCCTCTGTGAAAGGCATGGGAAAAAGTTGTTCAAGTTCTTCTATGAGTTGAGCGTCACCAGTCCCCCATGGCTGCGAGAAGATGCTTGAAGCGAGGACAGCAAGGTTCGCTTTCTGTAGTAGTGCATCTGGTCGCCATGGTCGGGCATTGTCGCTCGATCCTAGACCTTTTCCCACCAGCGTGCTTAGAACCTCTTTGGGAGCAATGTAAGTGTCGCTACCATACATGTCTCTGCTTGCTGACATCATCTCAGATAAGCGAGTCAAGTTCTTGCTCGCCAAGGAATTCTTATTCTGTAGCTGGGTCATATGCGCCGTGATAGAAGCTTCCGAGATCTCCTTGGGTATCAAAAACATCAACATTCTATCCGACGCACTTTGAAAGTCTGCCAAAGCTTCCAACATGATCTTTATGTTCAGGTAAGACAGATCCTGGGTTGATGTAGATGCCCGGGCAGTGGTACCAGAGAAAGCAGAGATCCCTCCGGGTGATTTTGAATGTATATTCGCTTCCTGATCGTTCACCTCGACCTCGATCGGCTGATCTGCCTCATCGTCGTCATCCTTCTTCACCTGAATCTCTGGATATGCGATGCTCGAATCTTCGGCAACCACGGACAGATCTGGAAAGGGTCGCGATTGATTTAGCTTCTCCTCTCAATTGAATCGATTCCCTTGTCTTCTAACATTGCGGGGTCCGATTACCTTGCAAGACCCTAGGATGATTGAGTAATCTCCCTTTCCTTTCCTTTGGCATGCCCTGGCCGGAATGATGCTCCCTATTGTTGGAGAATATCTGCTTTCCACCACGCCGCGCCTTGATGCCGATCCTCTGCTCTTCGCCGTCACTTACATCGCGGCTTTGGCTTCTAGTCTTCCGCGTAGTCAGAGCAGGTCGGGCCGTGGGTTGAGGTGTAGAGCGCTGACTAGCGGTTCGAGTAGATGTACGCTCCGCCATTGCGCCGGCTTGACTGGTGGTGAATTGTTGTCAATGAACGCTTTACAAAGCCAGCCACCCATCAGTCAAATTTCGTAAGGTATGCGCGCTGTAATTGTGACAAGGTCTGAGCCACAATATGATAGTGGTATCAACAATCTCCTTTCTGCGTAAACAGCAAGGGTTTCAGGAGCTAAACTGCTTTGAGACAGCGCCCTTTCGCGTCGCCAAGACTGTTCTATTCTTACCTTTTCTACCTGAGTACCTGAGCTGAGGTTCCCTCATTACTTCTTGAGTCTCACAGCTAATGATTCAATACGTCTTTCCTCCTTGACTAGCTCTACAATAAATCTATATGCTAGCAGGACTGATGCAAAATCGTGGTTTGCGCCCCCAATAAATTCGATCCGCTTTGGGACAGCCTCAGCGGCGAAGGAGATAAAAAGAGCCTGAGCAACGTCCTTTGGGCACTGCCTGGCTCTTGCAATCACACGACAATTATGAAAATACGATCAACCTCATGGGCTCCAGTCCTGCTGCTAGCATGCATCGCCTCCGCCCTCTTGACTACAGAAGAGGTAGTTGCCCTTGCAGATGGTAAGAAAATTGGCCTTCCGGCGGATGGACCAGCAGTCCCGGCATCAAAGGCTGGAGTTGACGGCGTTGGGACCAAGGATGCGCCTGTGGATGGTAAGGACGGAAGACCACACCTAGGACCTTTCGTTGAAACAGGGGCCGAAAGAGATCGGAAGAAGGCCAAAGAAAGCGGCGACGAGGTGACAGTATCCAAGTCGGTCCCATCATCAATAGCTAGTGGAGTACTGAGCGATGACGGATCGAAGATGCCCGAAACTAACGACGGTGTGATGGACGACCCTAACCGGACTGGGCCAAAGGAGGGTACAAGGGGTACGGAGGGTGGCATAACTGAGAAAAGCAAGGACAGAAAAGAAGGTCAATCGGATGGTGCGAAGTCAGAGAAAAAACCAGACCCGCCAAAAGAGATTCCTCCGTTGCCACACGGCGAAAAGGAAAGCGTTGTGCAAAAATCTGGAAAGGATGATGGCAAGAAAGGCAAAGAAGCAGGTACACCAGACGAAACCAAGGACAAGCAAAAAGTGGCACAGAAAGAGATTGGCGGTCTCGAGGTAATTGCACCAATTGTTGAACTGTTACAGCGGAGCTCCTTGCTGATTGCTGGACTGCCAGAAACCAGCCGATCTTCCTAACAAGCCTCACGATATCCCACATCCTGTCCCTGACTCGGCCTCCAAGAGTGATCCTCTTGCAATACTCAAGCCATTCACGCCCTCCTTTCCTGCTCTCACCGCTGCCCCTGCCTCCATCATACAGCCTCTACATTCCTTTGTTCTCTCATTGGCCATGATCATCTTCTCGGAGATTGGTGACAAGACATTCCTCATCGCTGCGCTCATGGCCATGAAGCATCCTCGATTGGTCGTCTTCTCCGCCGCCTTCAGTGCCTTGATCGCCATGACCATACTCTCAGCAGTGCTTGGTCACGCCGTCCCAGCGCTCATCCCAAAGAGGTTTACGAACTTCCTCGCGGCCCTACTATTTCTCGTCTTTGGCGCCAAGATGCTGAGAGAAGGCTACTCCATTTCGCGGGACCAAGGCGTTAGCGAAGAGATGAAGGAGGTGGAGATGGAAATGGAAGAGAAAGAGGAGCTCGCACGCAAGATGGGACGTCGACGATCATCAATATCTCCATACATACTCGAGTCTGGGCGGGTCAACCCGCGGAAGACGCGCTCGAATACCCGTCTGCCTGCTCCTCCAGACTCGCCCCCGTCATCGCCGGACAGCTCGCGGAGTCCGTCACCCAGTAGAGGATCGGCCATCTTGGGGGTGTTTTCAGGGGTGAACAATTTATTTTCGTTGCTATTAAGCCCCGCGTGGGTGCAGACATTCATAATGACGTTTTTGGGAGAGTGGGGAGACCGGAGTCAGATCGCTACGATTGCTATGGCAGCGGGACAGGATTATTGGTGGGTCACTGGGGGTGCAGTGACTGGGCATGCCTTTTGTACAGCAATTGCTGTAATAGGAGGTAGTGCTATTGCGGGCAGAGTCAGCTTAAGAATTGGTAGGCCATTCATACCCCACTTTAACATTCGAACAAGAAAACTGACGTTTCTTCCACAGTGACATTAGGCGGTGGATTTGCCTTCTTAGTCTTCGGCATCATCTATCTGATCGAGGCTATGTACATCGTATAACGGACTTGGTTTGACCGGACTTTCGGAAAGCATTTGGATGGGAGTTCGTTGCCTGTAGCGATATGGTCCGATGAAGTAGAGACTGTCTTCGCAAAGCATTAGATACGGTCATTTTTCACGATTCGTCGTGAGTTTTGAGAGATAACTCTGATGGGTGCTGCGTTGCTGAGTTGTGTATTCTACCGTTGTGTGCACGTCCAAGAGGCTACCAATGGATTGGATACCTCGTGTTCGATATCGTGATGAATGAGATGAAAGTCTGCCGCTTGCTTCATTGGTATCCTCTTGGGAGAGGTGATACTCTGGAACTTACACCGTGATTTCGACAGTGGACGAGAATATCGCATTCGACGCCTACAGGGGCTGGTCGACGACCCGCTCGACGTTAGGCTTGACTGTCAGTTGAGTTGACGTATTCTGAATATTCTTCCTTTGGTATCGAAATTGCTTGTTATTGATTAATTCGGAGTCGTCGTGAAGGATCCATTGAGCAAGTCTAGTCTAGTGGACCTTCTCAACGAGCCTCTTTTGGTATTCGTCTACATACAAGCATGTCTTCCAAAAGCTGACTTCTTGTGGCCTGAAAGAGTCAACCATGGACTGATAATTCATTTGTTTGCTATTCTTAGCCTTTTATAACTTGATTCGGGTCAGTTTTGAGGAGAAGTGGAAGCTTACATGGTGGCCATTTGTAACGATTACGGGAATTATTGGTACTTTCCACGGTTAAATCGACAGTTGTTTGTGAAAGATATGACCGGCCTGGTCAAAGTCTACATGGCGAACGCGGTGGTCACCCGGTTAAGCTTGTTTGGCTAGCTAGACGCTGGCTTGATCAAATCCTGTATTTGCCGAGAATATGGTACGATATATAATAGGTTCATGGAAAGGCCAGAAAGTTGCCCCTACTCACGCGCTTCAATACCGCCCATTATGTGACAACTTCCAACCCCTTTTTAATAAGCCCCGCGCTTTCACAAACTTATCACCACTTCATACCATGACCTCCTGTTGCCATTATGAGACTCCTTGTGACATGCCTAACCCTCTATAGTCTTTAGTCGTTATAGCAAATCTTTCTGTATCTGTAGTGTCAAAGAAACGCTACCAGCGATAAACATACAGTACAGCGACTTCGGCTCCGCAATCCATCCGGATCGTATCTTGTACAGCGTATATACATAGTGTTGCAACGGGTGAGATGAATAAGGCCGGCCTAATGAAATGGCGAATTCGCTTGAACACTAGTCTAACCCTCAAATTTTGACAACCCATTTTCTCGCTTCATATTCTTCCTCAACGCAGATCAGCTTACTTGTTTCGGATCCACATGCATGTCCCTACCGTGACAGACGCTCTTCTCGCCCTTCTGAGTGTCCTTCTTCTCTGCAACCGAGCAATATGTCCCGTGTCTTAGTCTTTGATGTGCTTGTCAAGCTGTGAACTTGTTATCTTGGTTAGCGTTCTTATAGACCATCAGTCAGAGAGTAGCTCAACCAGATCTTCTACCACCACGATGTTGTGGCAGGCGAATGGAATATAAGATAACTGACTCGAAGATGCAATTTTCCTTAGTCGAGATTAAGATGTTATACACTGATTGAACGTGGCCAACGACAAGAAGTGACGAAATTAACGAAGACTGAAAATACACACTTAGCCTGGAAAACGAAAAGTTCCAACACCTCGATCATAACCTGTTGAATTGACCTAACCTCCTCAACTGACGCCCTATGGAGCGTGCAGCGTATTAGTTCATCCCATTGCTTTGCTACCGTTAGTCGACGCACTGGCTTTGTGGGAAGAAGCTAGTCGCCTGGTTCTGCACTTAGGGGTTTTCCCTTTCTGTTAACGTCTGCGAGAATTCCGTCTTCTATCCTGTCAGCAAACGCCAACAGAGCTTCCACAAGATAAGAAAGGGCTAATAGATTACGCGATGGCTTGCAAGTGCTGGCACAATGGTCTCTGATACAATTACCGTACGCGTATTTCTCGCCCTCTATCAACAATTGTATGGTCAATACAAGGTATTGGTCCCTCGGAGTTAATCGTGCTGGATATACTAGAGAAGTAACCGACTAAAAAGAATTGAATTTTGAATTTGTAGATAGCCTGCTCACAATGAAGCGTATTCAAAGGTCACTTGTAATTAATAGATCTTGTTTTAGCTGGGCAAAACTGCAGATGAGCTGAACATGTCCGATCTTTCTCCATGTCTTCTCGTCGCACCTTCGGATCTGTCTGCTCCTGAACATTTTGTCTGAGTATTCACTATTTCATAGCCTCTATCGACCTTACGAAGGACTACAGTCCGCTTCACATGTCACCAACGCCCATTCTGAAACTGCTGATGATGACTGGGCACTCTTTCCAGAGCTCACTATTAGTATAGCCTTTGGCAAAATCATGTTTCTCCTTGCTGTTATGCTCTCTGGCAACGTCGTCGACGTTGAAACTGGAAGGTAGTTTGCTTCAATAGACTTTGCTTCATTAATATTTGCGTTGGCTAATAGAACATATTCTCCTAGGTATAGGCGAGATCATCAGAGGGAAGCCGCACGAAGCTTGTTGTAGTTCCAATCAGCGACCGAAAAGTGCCTACCTCAGTACCTACTCTGATCATTCATTGCTACGACGCCTCTTCACCTTCAACCACGAATCCACTTGCTGCCAAGATCGTGAATGTTCCCATCTGGACTGCAGCTTGCAACACATGAGCGTGCCATTAAGACTAGGATATGGACATAGATGCAAAAATTCTCACTTCGTTGTACATTTTTCACGTCCACTCTGCAATCGTGGACGTTAACGTGTTGAATTTAAACGTACAAATTGCCGTGCTTGCAATGAAATCTTCACAAGATGCGCCAAGCCACAGGACTTGGCAGCTTAGCTGAAGTGATGGATTAGTCATGGGGTATTCTACGCTAGACTGCGATCCTATCAGACCGCTTGGGATGTAGTCCCGTACCCGAATTGAATTATTTTCCTAGATTATATTACAGCTCCATATGAAGGTTTTCAGCTCCGAGCCGACTGCACATAGCTGATCCGAGCCGCAGAGAATCCGCAATGAATGACGTTGGTACCTGCAGGGCCTTCCATTCGTGGACCGAGGTCCGCTATCAAACGGGACATCCAGCGGTTTCCATTATCATTGTCCGAGATTTTCGCTTACAAATACGTATCCTTGGTACTTAAGCAGCCTCCTCCTCAATCGTGCTTCACATGACGAATGAACGCCTCCAAAATCTTTCACAGCAACTGAACCCAACATACACTACCATGTCTCTCCCCACGCAAACCCGCCAATGGATTCTCACCAATAAGCCTACCGATCTCCCTGAGCTGACGGGCCCCAATGCCACCTTCACACTTGAAACAAATCCTCTTCCCGCCCTCAAAGACGATCAAGTCCTGGTCAAGACCATTCATCTCTCCAATGATCCGGCTCAGCGAGGATGGATAACGAAAGGCGTCGATCCAGATCGTCTCTACACTGCTCCCGTCGATCAAGGCGCCGTCATGCGCGCTGGTGCCATTGGAGAAATTCTAGAGTCCAAGTCCGCAAAATACAAGAAGGGGGATATGGTAATAGCCACTGCAGGTTGGGCAGAATATTCCGTTCAGGAAGCCAAAGAGTGCCGGGCCATCGAACAGATACCTGGATTAAACATCACGCACTATCTCGGAGCAATGGGCATGCCCGGCCTGACGGCGTATTACGGTACCAAAATCATAGCCAGAGCAGGCCCGGAAGATACGGTCGTCGTTTCTGGAGCCGGCGGAGCAACGGGCAGTATGGTCGTGCAGATTGCAAAGAAGATACTCGGCTGCAAGAAGGTCATCGGCATGGCCGGCACGGACGAGAAATGCAAATGGGTGGAAAGTCTTGGCGCGGACGTCTGCTTGAACTACAAAGCGTCAGACTTCCGGAAACAGCTCATCGCCGCTACGGAGGGCTATGTGGAAGTTTACTATGACAACGTTGGCGGGTCCATACTCGATTTGATGCTCACACGGATGAAAAAGGAGGGTCGAGTCGCTGCATGTGGCGCTGTGGCCGAGTACAACAAGTCAGACCCAACGGGGCTGAAGAACTGGTACGAGGTCATCAGCAACAGGATCGAAATCAAAGGGTTCATCATCTTTGACTTTGTGGCCGCGGGAAAGGGGCCGCAGGCTGTGGGGGAGCTGGTGCAGGCGTGGAAAGAGGGCAAGATACAGGTTGGGGAGGGGAATGAGACCGTTGTTGAGACGAAGTTTGAGGACGTACCGAAGACGTGGATGAGGCTTTTTGACGGGGGTAATACGGGTAAGCTGGTTACCAAGTTGGTTTGACCACTGTGGTATCGCAGACCGGGTAGCACGATTCACCGTACCATAATAGTATCAATTCTTCAACTTCGAGTAAATTGATTGACCGAGATTACTAGTGAACCTGCTCCAGTAAGTGACCTCTCTTTACATTCTGTAATAATACTTTTGTCTGCTACGTTCCAATTGTCAACATAGCCTCTGGCTAGACGGATCAAACTGTTCGACCGGGGAGTACCTGACATGGCAGGTTTGGCCTCGGCTTTGATCCTTTGTGCCTAGCGCGGTTCGAAACGACCTTCATGATCGTACAATCATGCCTTCTGATATTACTAGTATTGGAACTGGGTATCATCCATCTAGTGTATATCCGGCGTCGGCGTGTTTGCTCGGTCTGCAGAGATCGATAGGCTAATAACAATACCAACAATGCTTGAACAAATCCCAATGCTTGACTGATGGGGAGAATATCTCCTTGGGATGTTTCTGGATTATGTTAGTGTACCCACGCTTGTTCCGGGCAGCGTTTTCCGAGATCAGTATTCTATAACTTTGAACATCGAAAGGAATGACTATAGTTATCAGGTACCGTGGAGCAGATATCCGTGGCGATTCGTGCGTTTCAACATCCGAATAGAATACTTAGTGGCAGTATCTTCCCGACTGGCATAGACAATGATAGGTAGGGTGTATGGATACATGAGCGAGTGGGAGGATGAAGGGCCGACCCAGCGACTGTCATTTCTTTTATCACACTCTTATCTTTCGCGTCTTTGTACTTTATGGGAGAAAGCCTAATGAAATGCTGTATAATGGCAGTAATGGAACGTGGTTGGCATCACACAACCAACTGCCAAATCAAGACTAGCCTCAAAACAGACCCCATCCCATTCCTCGACACCATCTCCCGCTCCTCACACTCCCACATGAACGCCATCACCTGAAAATCTCGCCGCCCTCCTTCGCGCCAACCCCAAAATCATGGTCTCCACCCGCTCCCACCCCACCACCTTCCCCACCCCCTCCCCCTCTCCCTCCCCCTCCCTCACCAAACCCACCCCCCCAAAAACATGGACCCACACCCCCTCCCGCCTCACAATCGCCTGGCTCCTCCTCTCCCTCCCCCTCGTATTCTGGGACACCCTCTACGTCCTGCTGCGCCCACACACCATGCCCGGCGGCGCTTTGCACGCGCCGATCTGGACCCCCTACGCCCTCTACGGCACCATCGACTACATCTACGGCGAAAAAGCGTGGAATGAGAAGAACGGCTTCACGGCCGCGCAGGCGAGTCTGAATGTGCTGGAGACGGGGGGGTATGGGGCGTATTTGTGGGTGGTGTGGAGGAAGGGGGTGGGGGAGGGGAGGAGGCTGCCGAGTGCGTGGGGGGGCGTGGCGTGCGTGGTTGGGTTTGCGTTGAGCGTTATGACTGTTAGTAAGACGTTGCTTTATGGTGAGGCTTTTTTTTTTCCGTTGTGCTGGGGTGGTGGTGTTGGAGGGTGGAGTGAGTGTGGGCTGACTGGTGGGTGCTAGCGCTCAATGAGGTGTTTTCGGGGTTCGAGAATATCGGACATAATGATCTAGGTTCTTTGGTTTTTCTGTGGATCATTCCTAAGTATGTTTACGCTATATTATGACACCCGAGTGTTGAGTGTTGCGTTGTGGCTAATGGATTCTGTAGCGGTGCTTGGCTGGTACTTCCGAGCTACATGACCTACGCTTTCGCAACGGATATTCTTGATGGTCTGGCAAAAGCTAGTGGCGACACAAGCAGTACGCCAGCGAGGGCGGCGGCGTCAATCAAGCATGAATGAGGGTACCGAACGGAACGATGTATGAGTAATGAAGCGCTGTATGGAGTTACGTGGGTTATGTGGTTCTAATACTTGTCAAAGAGCCTGATTACAAGATAGGTTGGCATCAAACTTTACTTATGGATGAACCCAATGGTCTACGAACAGCTTGTTCTGCATCCATTGGAGTGTCGGAGTACATTACTGGCAGACGTACAGCTTTTGCTTCTCACTCCGTCTTGCCTAGCACTGATCGTTTAGGAGCGTGCGTTGTAGTGCCGAGTGCGGTGCGGAAGTAGACATGTGAATTCCCGGGTCAGGATAGCGCTCATGGTATCTCGTAAAGAGTTGATGGAAGTCAAGGAACTCAGGAAAACAGATCTGGTATGAAAGTCAAGCTTGGCCGGCACGGTAGGCTTTCGGACTTTTGAAGCGCAAAATTTGACCGTCGCGTATCTACTAGCTTCTAACTTACATGGGCTTGATCGAGCGGGAAATCATGAGGTTCACAGATCGCACCACCGCGGTTGGAGGGACGTTATTCGAGGGTTGTGTGGGCTCTTGCATGTCCTAAATGGATTTGCTGGCGATGAAAGAGCTCGAAGAATGAGCGTGACAGAAAATCGTCGGATATTCATTGCGAATAGCCTCATACACTCACGACCGTGCAGCCTGGGAACGTGAAGTCGTACTCGAACGAAAATTCGTTCAAGAGTTGGTGACGCTCTCAACGCCCAGAGGGTAACCCAGAGCCCGATAATAATTCAATAGATCCCCGGAAGTGGTCACATTCATAACCTTTTTGCTCGGCAGATCAATGGTCAGCAAATCCGTTCCCTTGAACTCGATGGCTTTCCCGGCAGGGACAGTGCTAGGCAAATTTAAGCGTGAGTGCGAAGACAGAGGCAATTCTTCGATAATAACCTACCTTCCATAGCCGATATTGGCGGTGGTGATTACATTCTGCTGCCACCTCAAGGCTATACGATCGCACGTATGGAACGTGAACAGAACGTCGTAAGTAACGTTCGTGACGCCGCCGCCTCCGTATGAGGATGCGCTGACTGTCGTTTCCAATTGAGGGGCGCCTTGGACGTAGGCTGCTGTGGAGCCGTTTGTAGCGCCTTCGTCGTAGATCGTGATCTGTTCATCAGTGTCGGCACTACAGCTGCAGGGAACACTCTTGGAACAAGAATCAACGTACATTACCCGTGACTGCGTCGGCTAATCCTCCACTTCCTCCTGAGGCGAAGATATTCAACCAGCGTTGGGCGATGCCTTGCACTTCATTCTCACGGATGCACTTCCTAGCAGAGGCGAACGTCGCGAGGGTGCAGAGGAGGAAGGTCTGCGTATAGGTCTTCATGTTTCCGGTGAGTTGAGTATGAATGGTGTCAAAGAATGCTTGTCAGTTGGGGGATAGTGTGGATTTTGAGATAAACATCGACTGGACGTAACAACGAGTAGGATTCAGGAGCCGCGAGCATGTGTTGCCCTTTTGATGCGCAGTGACGACAAGTGGAAGTGGGTAGGTGCAGCCCAGCGAATCCTTAGATTGAAATCAGTCCAAGAAAAGATTAGGCGGATTCCCTCCAGATCGTTCTTCGACCTAGCCCTGTTGGATTTGGCGGAGACGTCCGGAAAGAAGGAGATTTCGCAGTGGAGGGACATAGCTCGAGGCAAAGGACAGGAGCTCTTCAAAATAGAGAAGGTTTATGCATGTTGAGAGATGAGGTTCTGCGGATGTAGGATATATGAGAAACCCAAGATCAAACACGGGTGCCGCGCTTGACACAAAAGCCTTCCTGCGCATAGAGGGCAGCCGTCGGCTCTTAAGATAGCCAGACACGGCTGAAAGGCAAACAAATATGCAATCTCCGACACAAAAAGAGCGTGGATGATGCTGGAGGAAGGTTGTTCAAAATATAGAACGATCTGATCGTATTAAACGGTGCGGCTGCAGGGCCCAACGACCGAGCCTTCAATTGCAACATGAGCTACGCATGCTTGAGGCTATCGATAGCATTACCCGTCCTTTGGTACTCATCGGTCAGGGATCCTTGTAGAAAAGACGCTGGTTCAGTGAGTTGTCGAATTGTCAAATGGTTTCGTTGAATCTGAGAATGTTATACAACGGTTGGAGACACGGAGGTACGAGGGCAAGAGGCGCCGAGGGTAGATGCGCTCGGGTATTCTATCACGTGATCAGACATGATGGTCTTGGCACATTGAGCTGACAAACAACATACAAGCATACTTACAGCGACATCGCACGCGAGTGCAGAGTATAGCTCAATATCCTCATGGAGCTGAACAAATCGAACGCCAGGACAGGCCTTGGCTACCTTCTCTCCGCCTTCATCTGCGCAATGGGCGCTCGCTCCATCGTAGACCCGATCAACCAGTCTCAAGCCTACGGTGTCCCTATGACTGCCGCCACGGACAAGTGGCAGTACGTGCCTGTCATGGGCGTTCGTAGCCTTGCGCTCGGGATTGCCGCAGGCACGCTTATGTTGCGCGGAGACAGGAAGGCTGCGGGCGTGGTGCTCTCGACCGCTGCGCTCATTGGGCCGGTTGATGTGTGGGCCTGCTGGAGTGCGGCCGGAAGGATGTCTTCTGAAGCTTGGGGCCATGTCTTTGGAGATGGATTGTTCGCTGTTGCTGGCTTGTGGTTGGCGATGGAATAAGACATCTACGACGTTCGAGACAGCATCATCTCATCAACTTGCTCGCAGTATTGCATCAGCTCAGCAAATGCTTGTCTTGCCTGGTGCAGTCGACGTGTAGTGGGGTGTCCAGATTTGGACATCTATGGATCGCTTTCTGTGGACTGCAGTATCAAAATTGACAAACTCCACGTTTTACGTTACAGAGGTAACGAGATACCAGCACAGCGCCCACACTTCGTGTACTTCGGTGATCTCGATTGGCAAGCCGCTCATCCGTCTTTTCCACCTTCATCATCCTCGCCATCGGTGCTGACCCATTCGCCCTGCTCGATGAGATACTCTCGTAACTCGGGTCCTTTAATCTCTAATGCTTCGTGAATGAGATATTCTTGGATCTCGATTTGCTCCCGATCCTCCTCCAGACACCGTGCCAAACACTCCTTGCAATCTTTCTCCGCCTCGCGCAAGTGATGGAAGGCTTCGATGACATTCATGCACGCGCAGCCCGCCATCAGATGACACTTCATGCGGATGAAGAGTGGTAGGTCTGGCATCTCAAGGAGCTCGTCGCAAACTCTCTTTGTCTCTGAGGCCTCATCTGTACGAAGCTACCATGTGCCATGAGTACAACACCTTTCACTGGATGAATACTAAGGCTACTAACCACTCGACTAAATGCAGGTCCCCACGTCTCATTGATCTTGCTAATAAGTTCAAGCTTCTCGGGGGGTTCGGCCATCTTGTTGTAGGTTGACAGTGGAGTCTGGTCCTTCTTTGATGTAAGGAGTAGAGACACTCTGTGAAAGTTCACGATTTTCAAAAGTGAATGCAGCTCATTGGAGCCGGTCATGTGCATGCTCCCGGGCATGCTCTGATATGGCATGAGCTATAAGCCTTCGTGATGAACCCCATGCCTGTTGGCTTCTTTTGAAAGATGCCAATCCTCAAGTCCATTTCCAACTTATATTCTTCATTCCTCTGTCACTGCCGGAACCCCCATCATTGGGTCCTTCGCTATTCATTTTCGGCCTCATCACACATGCTCCCACACGGACGATATGAGTCTTAATGTAACGTCTATTAGTAACTCATTCATACATACCATGACGAAGTGAAATCACCACAAAGACCCAAATCACCTCGTTTCCCGGCAGCCTTCGCGCAATAACGAACCGGCGCACCTCCACCAAGAAGTTCTTTCAAGCAGAACACGGCTCCAGCTACAGTCCACCATTCCCTTCGACTGACTACCAGAAACACTATCAGCTAGCTTTCCTTTGCATGGCGAGCAAGATACACACTCTCGAGAATAGTCACTTCCTGGGCTCGTCAACAGTGGCATCTATAACCTCCAATCTACTTAAAACTGGGACAATGCCCAATGTGTTGTAACCCAAAAAGCGACGCTGCTCTCATGCACACTTTCTCGAATTCATACATCTTCAAAGAAGTCGAAAGAGCAGTTACGATAAAAATACACACCTGTAAAACTTAGTATATCGCATGCAGATTGACAAACTTTTCTCCTGACAGGTTGCTGGACTTCTGAATTTCCCCTCAGGATCCAAGACTACCTTGTTGAAACTTTATGGGTAGTCACAGAATTCAGGAATAATCTCAATGATTGTTCAAGATTGGATTGCTTTTTTAACAGCTACTTACTTACTTACGTCTTTATGAAGGCTGGAAAGGAATCATCATGATCTCGTACTGTGTTACCGGAATGATCAGCGCATGTCCCCAAACCATCAGATCTGCTACAGCTATCAGTATCAGAGGAGCACCTCTCGTCGGACCCCCCCGGCCCCAAAAGTTCGTAGATCGTATCAACTACAGCGCCCCGAACCGCCGGTATTCACAACTCAACTTTACACAGCGCGACGCAAAAGTCGCCAAAGTCGCCTTTCGTCCCCTGATCGACGGCCGATTCCAGTCGTTCGCCATACTTTTGCTTATAAGCCACTTTGATCCTCTCCATATGTATCGGCTCCCAGTGGAAGCGTACGAGACGGCTGACCAGGAGATCGCTTCGGTCTTTGGAGGTCTCGTCGAGCGCTTGGTGTAGGAGTAAAGCGTCGCGGACGGGCTTGTTGAGGACGCCGTTGAGGATGTGAGCGAGGGTTTCGCCCTGGGCGGAAGGGGTTAGCTTTTGGGGGACGAGGTGGATTGCAGAGTTATAGAACTTACGACTAGATTCTGAGACTTTTTGATCATCTCTCTTGGGAAATTTTTATGGTACTGCGCTTGGAATATCCGCAGCACCTCTGCGAGATGCTTGTCGCTTCGCACCACGATGATGTTTATCATTGCGGTTTCGCCGCCTTCTTTGGCCGTCAATGCTCGGTACAGATCTTGAGCGTCCTGGCGCACGAGGTCGATACGAAGCTTATCATTTTCAGACATGCGCTTCTCCTCCAACGCGAGCAGAATGGCAGTTCTGAACTTGTCTTTCTTGAGCTCCGTCTGCATGCACTTTTCCAGGCTGTTGTTGTATCTTTGATCACTGAAAGCGTCTTTGATCTTGACGATCTCGCTATTGGTACGGCCCATAAGACTCTCGATCAAGAGTTCTCGCCGCGAGGTATTGGATTGGTACCAGAAATTCGCCCAATGGGCTTCGCTTTCCCACCTCCCAAGAGCCGTTGCGTAAGCGACTTTGCCCAAGTTTCCGGTGAGCTTCATTTTGATGTGTTTGGCTATGTTGACGCCTTTACCTTGGGCTTTCATGTGCTTTTTGTATTCCGTCCTCAACATCAGCACATGGTCATCCGAGAGACGAGGCAGGATCTTTATCAAGGGCTTGGTGTCTGGTGTCGAATGCTTCAAAGCTGCTGCAAGTGCGAGCGCGTCGGGTTCCGGATCATAGATTGACACTGTCTTGACATTTTTCCTCTTCAATGTGGTGATCTGACGCCCGGAGTCATCGGAAAATTCACCGTCGAGGGGTTCGAGGTCGGAGAGCCCATCGTCCATATGTGACGGAAGCATCATGGGCGAGGGCATAGGCGAGATAGATTGATACGTGCCGCGATATGCCTCAAGTAATGGACTTCCTGGAGGTAAACCACCTTGCATGACCATAGGTTGGCCAGGCGCCGTTAATCCTAGCATCCCGCCAGGAGCACCACCGGACACGGAGAGACGATGCAGCGGAGGTATTTCATTATTATGAGGCTTAGCTTCGACAAACTGAGGCTGAGAGCTCATCGTGTACGACGGTTTCCGACCGTTCGCCGCATACTTGCTACCTCGATCTGCGTACTGGTATTCGGGATACTCGGGGCCACGTGAGCTTATGGACCCTCTGTGACCTCCTGGTCGTATTACAGCTTGCGGTTGAGCATACCTACAGCGAAATTAGCCATCAAATGATCCAGTGATACGGTCCAAAGTATATGTACTGCGGATGTGGCGAATGGCCACCAGTGAATCCCCCAGGCATCGAAAGCTGCCGGTACTTCTCTCCTCCTTCCATGCTGCTATTGCTGAGATGTCTTTTGTACTCAATTGGTCTGTCACGATGTGCCTCATAGCTACCGTGTTCGCTACGCTCGTACTTCGGTTTCGCAACCTCCACATACTCGCTTTTGGCAGTGCGGACTAATGCCGGCTTCGAATGGGTGTCCGGGGATGAGGACCGGCGATGGGAAGAGCTCTTGTGCTTGCTCTTTCTTTCCTCCTCGCTGGATGAACTCGAAGAGCTTTCGCTGTACTTTTTTTTCGAAGACTTTTTCTTCTTCTTACCATTAGAATCACTGTCGCTGTAGTGTTTCCTTGAGGATTTTTTCCTGTACTTGGTCTCTAGATCACTTTCATCGTGATGTCGCCTTGATGATATCCTCTTAGACCTTGGATCCGAATCGCTATCATCACTATCGTATCGCTTCCTCGGCGTTTTCTTTTTAGATTTCGGGTCCGAGTCGCTGTCCGAGTCACTATAGTGCTTTTTCGAGCTCTTCTTCCTCGATCTGGAGTCCGAGTCGCTGTCGTCACTGTAGTATTTCTTCGAAGATTTTCTCGTATCCTTCGCGTGAATTACAGCTGCTGGTGAAGGTGCCCTTACGTCCCGTGATCTGGACCGTTCATCCCGACGGCCTGGTGACTTGGAACGGGCTCTTGAACGGCCGTCATCGACCCTGAGAGACATTACGAGGGATACACCATGCAAGGATTGCTCAATGGCTTCAACCGATGCGAAGGGAAGGGCATGTTTATCGGCTTTTCAGCTCGAAGGTGGGGCCGAATCAGGCGCTCTGCCAAGGAACGTGATGCCGCATCCCGGCATTAGCGATAGAACTATAAGCTTAATTCCTACACTAGAATAGGTTGAATAAAAAATCATATACTAAAGTTATAAAAGTAATATTATAAAACGTTTATAGAACTTAGCTCTTTCATGAAATACGAAGATATTCTGAGTACTCCTCCCGTTTGATGCATGCCATATATACACTACTCGCGCCAACGATAAATGTTGCAAGTCCCGAGGCTAAAATATGTATCTAGCATTGACCCTCGCTAGGAGAGATCAGATCAGGAGTGAGAGATTGAACGGATTCATTAAACGCAGTCGACATATCAACGATTCGTGCATTGGGACTGCAGTCTCCTTCGCTACTCAACACAATCGTCTGTCACATGCCTCCATTTGACATCACAATTGTAACCCACCTCAGAGACAAATCGATGCTGTTCCAGCCGCATCGTGCGAGATATTGATTGAGTCCCGCAATAGAACATTACATCGTACCAAAACATCATTGCAGAGGCGATTGTTGTAGCTGCGATGCGGGCTGGCTTCGACAAAGGGAGGCGCCATCATCACTTGCTCGTGGTCCTGTTGACGCTCCGCCATCTGCTATCGCTAATTTATAAGAGACTATGTCGCAAGCTACTAAGAGAAAGGCTCCTCCTTCTTCAGCATTCGCGCTAGCTGATAGCTTCCTAGTCCTCATCTTTGATCGGCTCTGTGCTTGCGTTCTTCTTGTCTGAACTCCAGCCATGCCTAGCTGTGGGTCTAGAAATATTCTTCTTCTTCTTTTGCTGCTTTCGGCATGGAAAGTTTCATTCCTCTCGGGTAGCCACTCTGGCCTTCCATACTCCTTATCCTACGCAAATTGCTGGTCCTCGGCGTCCTTTGACCAATCATCGCCTTATTGGATTACATCTCGTTCCGCTCCTTTTCCGCGGCGAAGATCTTCTTTATGTAGAGCTTCAACTTTCCCTAGACATATCTCGTATCTTTGACTAGTCGTTTGTGATTTCCTTCCTCTACTACATATTGATCGACTCACTGAAATTATTGGCTGTAAAGACCTACTCGCCAAATCAGCGGAAGAATTACCGACAAGCATGCAACATAACATTGCACAAGGACCGGTCTGACTGTATGCACATGGAAGTTCCATATCTGTATTGATTATTTCTGGTCAATCAGCGCAATAAAGGACCATTACGACCTGCGCGGTCGTGACACAGCTATCATCTTGACGATTAATGGATATATCCCGAGCTGTCAGGCAAACAAGCTGTGGAAAATATCGGAAATGCGAGCGACGTTGCTCAAGCTTATGCAAGTCGACATGGTGTATGGATGGCTTATCCTATAATACGGTCATTCCTTTCCGCAGGCGTTTCTGAAATTGCTCCTGTGGCATGTCTCCGTCAGTAAACGTGGGTATGCGCTCTTTCACGACTATGTCGGTGGCCTCGGTGCAACACTGAGGTTCTATTCTGTTGAGAAACTGACTTTGCGAAATGGTACGACACTCTAAGGAAGGTTCCGACATCTTGCGAATAGTATCTGGTCGAGATATCACAATGAATAAGTAAGAAGGGGTTTTCAATCACAGGGTTATGTTCGCAAGGCACCACGTGGGCAGTATCGTATGCGGTGAACGCATATTCACCATCTCGAGTATTGAAAATATCAATGAAATTTCCCCCTCTCTCTCTTCCTTATCGGTTGATCACCAACTTGTAGCAGGAGTGGAGCTCAAAGGGCTACGTTTTTCCTTGAAACGGCCGAGCCTCTGCCCTCCCGTGAGCACAATAACAGCTTCTTGGGCCTCTCTCTCTAATTCATATAGGAGGTAAGGGGCATATTTCCACTAGCAACTTCAGGTCTGTTGGAACAGTATACGGGTAAGTCGGTGAGATTAGACAGGATCAAGACTGGCGAGGAAGAGTCCGTAAAGCGTGATGCCGCTAGTGTCCAATTGATACTAGTTGGTTATCGGCGTCACCTTAGACTAAAGAGAGCGTTTACTTCTTGACGACTTACTTCGCTCCTTGCCTTCCGATCATCGTATACCAGCGAATCTCGGGCGGTGTCGATTGTCGATACGGTACATTACCAGGGGGTGTCGCACAAGAGAGCGTCTCTCTGCTCACAAAGGATAGTTGCACACCATTCTATTCTCAGTCACGGGAAGACAGCGGCCTTGAAGCCTAAGAAGCAAATCGTCCGGTGCCTGTCGCCACGGCGGCGGGTGACCTGCATTAGGTGATGTTCATAAAAGGCAGGCGCCACTAGGATCGTTCCTGCAGATCAAGGGTCGCCTCTCTTCCCGCCAATCCTTGATCCGCTTGAGACCCACGTTCTCCTGGTATCCTCACCACACACTAATTATACTTCCCCACACTTCGGACGAATAACATCATCGGGCGTATGATTCGAATGACCTCTCTCATGATCATGGCCGTGATTACCATGATAATTGGAGATGGTTGACGGACCTCGAGCTCGTGTCCGGAATGGCATATTGGGACCTCTCCGACTTCTCCAGCTGATGGCCAATGAGCATAGTCGCCTCCAACCCGTGTCTAGAAGGGTTCTCATGAGCTCCGAGCTGTTCAAGGTAGTCAGGAGTATAAGATGTACATACTTTGGCCCAAACATTCTTCGGAATCAGGACGTGATTGCTTGCATCGTAGATGGCTTAGGTTTTCAGCTGATCATCCAAGAAGGTGCGTTGCAGCAAGCAGGCCTTTATATGACGTTGCCAAACCATCCGCTGACATGGCAGAGATAGACAAAGTCCAGAGTCCTATATCCTACATACCTTCTTTTCACTATGATTCCATCAGCTCTTATATCACTAGGCTCCCTAGCAGTCGCATCAGCATTTCCCGCACTGGATTTCCGCTCAATCGTGCCTCTGATTGAACGTCAGGCTTCTGAAGTACCACCCTACGTGTTAACCTATGGCAAGCAAGACAACGATCTACGAATCCGTGTTTGGATCCTAACGACTGCTAGCTCCTGTCGTCTGGTTGTATTCCGACGAAACCTACTTTCCCGGTGACATTGGAGCCCAACTCGTACATACCAAACCCGAAGTCAATTTTACCGTCGTGAACGGCTTCCCAACACCTCTGACCCTCAACAATCTCGATGCTTTGAACCAGGAAGGCGGGAAAAGCGTTTACCTGACGTCCAACGATGATATTACCACGCATCCAGCCTGGCTCAATGGAGTCAAACCCGACAGTACCGGGAACACGACCGGAGTCAAAAGCCTTGCTTTGATTGTCAACGATCGTGGCAACGGCCAAGTGGATGCGTTCTATATGTACTTCTACCCATATAACTGGGGGGGTGTTTATTTTGGGCAGAACGTAGATGACCATGTGGGCGTGAGTATCTCTTCTAGAAGAATTGAATTCACGGAAGCTGACACACCGCTCCGTAGGATTGGGAGCACAACATGATTCGTTTCCAGGATGGAGTACCTTCCCAAGTATGGTACAGCCAGCATGGCTTTGGTGAAGCTTTCACCTATAGCTGCTTGGAAAAGCAAGGCCTGCGACCGGTCACATACTCCGGCAACGGTTCTCACGCTAACTACGCAGTCAGCGGTCCTCATGACCACACAATACCTAACGTGAACCTTCCGGGTGTCGGGCTACTTACCGACTATACCGATAAAGGGACCCTTTGGGATCCGCTGTCGAGTGCCTACATCTACAGCTTCAACGCAAATGCCAACAGCTACGCGGCGTACGACCCTTCATACCCTACAGCATGGCTACAGTACTTGGGAAAATGGGGTGATGAACAATATCCCAATTCCGACCCGAGGCAGCATGAGATATTTGGCATTGGGGCGACAGCAGAATTCGCTGGTGGTCCCACAGGACCAGAGGACAAGCAGCTCAACCGGGCCGAGGTGTGCCCCACGGCAAAGGGGTATGTGTGCAATGTCAGGACGCAGCTCACTTCCTAGAAGACATTGTTGTTCGGCATTTTCATTGGATTGGTAGCGTCTTCGTAGCTATACCTCGGTAAAGCCCCCTGAAACGAGTGCCCTGTCAGGATATGGGATAGTCAGATTGAATCAATCAAAACCTCAATTGTGATCAGGTCGTATCATGGCATGATGTCTCCCATATAACAAGGTGAGTCTATAAACAGGTCCTGCACAGACCCCTGAAGCTAGTAAAAGCAGCTTGGCGGGGAAAGTTGAAACCTAAAGCAGAGATAGGTTCGATATTACGGGAGATCGACAGGCTAGGAACAGTTCATATGCAAGTCCCGAAGCGCTTTCCCTCATTGATATCATCTTGATGCTTTGATGGACGTCTTACCGGATAGAATACTGGCACGCACGCTCGTTTCCTGGCAGTCACGGAGCCATAGTGCTATTTTTACAGAGACTACTAAGAGCAACTTGTGCGGATCATCATTCGATCAAATGTGCTGATTCGTCAGAAGAAACGGTCTGTCTGGGGTTGGTTGACAAGAGTCAGCGTACTCGGTGGTTGTAGGATCTCATATCAAATCCGTGGTTGGCCCGTAGAGGTGGACCCACGAGAAAGTCGCTGCTATCCGCTCAGAGTGACTGCCGTTCCTGGCACGAATATTCGTGAATTTCACCAATCGCTTCTCTCCAGGACACAAAATTAATAAACACTCCGGACCTCGCGCCTTCCTCCCATACAACACATGCGCCGAGCGCTAGCAAAAAACATCCTACATCATGTTACGCTCAGTCACTCCACAGCAGCATCGCGCTGTAAGCCAACCTTACTCCCCCGAGTCAGACGACCCAAACCGCAGCACTGCCGAGTCCATCGAAGCCGGCAACGGATCATTACGTCGCAAAGGCTCCTTCAGCTTCCTTCGACGTAGCAAGTCCCGGGAAAGATCGGTATCAGGAAGCAGTACATCCCAGCGTAAGCTGAGCAAGAAGGAGCGATTCAGGATGCGGGAACAAGAAATGATGCAAGAGCAGATACCCTCTCATCCGCCCATGATACCTATCGTCCCTCCTTTACCAAACTTGCAAACATTTGGTGGTGAAGACGAGAGATCAGGAAGCTTATCTGCCATGTCGAATCGAGCAAATGGTTCATTCCAGCACAGGCTAGCCCAAAATGCTTCACAGGAGGCCATCGGATCGGAGATGTACCGAGGAATGCCAATTCCTCCTGTCCCACCAATACCACACATCATACCTATCAACAGGAGTCCATACGTTGATGCGTTTCCAGCGTCCGAGAGCATGACACATCGTGGACGTTACAGCTACGCTAGTAGTGCGATAAGTACCATCAACAGCCCGAGGAAGATAAGGAGGAGGAAAGACCCGACCCCATTCAAGTATGTCCTGATGCTCAGTCGCTGCTCTACTACTTGAGAATGCTAATTAATGCCGCAGTATTCTTGTCATTGGCGCCCGGAGTTCTGGCAAGACATGTTTCCTCAACTTCCTCCGTACTTCACTAGCTATGCCAGCATGGAAGCAGCGACAGCAATCTCGTATTGACGATGACTTCATGCGCGCCCCATCTGCCTCGGCCGGTGCTTTCCCCACTTTCACTTCCGAGTACGTAGAAACCGAGATAGAGAGCGAACGGGTCGGAGTGACTCTATGGGACTCGGAAGGACTGAAGGCAGACGTGGTGGATATTCAGACACAAAAGATCACGAGCTTCATCGAGAGCAAATTTGAAGATACTTTCAACGAGGAAAACCAAGTAGCCCGTGCTCCTGGATTCAAAGATTCCCACATTCATTGCGTCTTTCTTATCCTGGACCCTGTGCGACTAGATGCCAATCTGGCTGCTAGCCAGAAGGTCAGAGAGATCAATGGTGTGAGAGCAAAGGCGAACTCGTTTGCCAAGGGCCACCCCGAACCATCGCCCAACGGCCTGGATGAGAACCTTGACTTGAACGTCTTGCGTGGTTTGAAGGGCAAAACCACCGTGGTTCCGGTCATCGCTAAAGCCGATACTATCACCTCAGCACACATGTCGCACTTGAAACGTGCCGTCTGGGATTCCCTGCAGAAGAATGGTCTCGAGACACTAGAAGCAATCAGCCAAGATGACGATGACTCCGACAGCAGCTCAGAATATGGTGAGACCAACGGCTTTGATGAGATAGACGAAGATCGGGCCAATGTCGGTAAAGGGAACGACAACCTCCCCGATAATTCCGGCATCCACTCCGGTTCAGATTCAAGCTCCACATTTTCGGCCTCTGATTTCGATCTAGCCAAGCCCGGCAAACCATCCAAAGTACAAACCACACGTACTCCTTCGTCGCCTACTATTCCTCTGCCTGCGTCAGCCAGACCTTCCGTCCTTCCCTTGTCAATCATTTCGCCCGATCCGTACGAGCCAGAGGTGGTGGGCAGGAAATTCCCTTGGGGGTTTGCGGATCCAATGAACGCCGAGCACTGCGACTTTGTGAAACTCAAGCACACCGTGTTTACGGAGTGGAGGGGCGATCTGAGGGAAGCGAGTCGAGAGCTCTGGTACGAACGCTGGAGAACCAGTCGTCTGAAGAAGAAGGCGAGGAGGGATGGCGGTGTCACGGGTGACTACAGGACGCAGATGTGAGCGCGACAATGGGCCACCCAGATGTTTGCAATGTTCGCACCGGCGGTAAGGCGAAGCTGGAGTTTGTCCGTTCATAATCCTTTTATCTTCCATTCTCATACCCCTTACTTCGATGTTTTTCTATCCTCGGCAGCTGTCATCTGGTATCGATGGCTAAATTTATGGAGGTGGCGTGATGACATATTTAGTTCGCGCTGAGCGTGGACTCTTTGTGGAATTACTGTTATTCCGGATCACGATCACGATCACTTTCGATGTCTTGTATATCACTGATGTATAGGTACTCTAGCAGACATTTCGTAGCTTTGATGGCTCTTGGTCTTGCGGTATGTTACCCTTTAAAGTGTGGAATACCCTACCTACCTTATGACTTGATTCCGTACGGACTTTCTTGATGTTGATCTTGTGATATTTGTTGTGTTGGTTGGTTTTCGAAGAAACTTACTATTTGAGGATTTCCCCTGCCGAGTGTTCCCTTGATAGATGAGAACGTCGCTACCGTGCACTGTGTCATAGCTTCTACTCCTTGGAGTATATGTTGTATAGACTCTCTCTCCTCTTGGTACATAGTCAGCGGCATCATCGAATCTACACTTTACATCTTTCGGTCTGTTTCCATCTTTTATTATCTTCATCTTCATCTTCATCTTCTTCATAAGTAAGCTATACATCTGGTACGTTGGATGAGGATATTATATCTATATCTATATTTATATCAATATCTCATTTACTCGATTATTCATTTACAGGTGGATTGGGTATGGTGGTCTTTGTATGTATGAAATGGACTACAGGTTGTCTAGATTTTTTGGTTTTATTTTCTTCTGTTCGGTTTTGGTTGTTTGGTGTGTCTGGTGTGTTTGTGAAGTATGCTTGGGAGGCTGGGAGGCTGGGAGGATGGGAGGATGGGAGGTGGAAGGGAGAGGGGAAAGGGGAGGGAGGGGGTAAAAGGGGGAGTGGAGGGGATGGGGATGGGGATGGGGATGGGGATGGGGATGGGGATGGGGATGGGGATGGGGATGGGGATGGGGATGGGGATGGGGATGGGGATGGGGATGGGGATTGGGGGAGAGGGAAGGGAGGAGGGTGGAGTGGAATGGAGTGGAGTGGAGTGGAGTGGTGATGATGATAATAACAACAATTTACATTTCACGCCACCATCCCAGCTATTCAGTCACCGGGAGGAAGGTGTAGACGGGGACTGGAATCGGAGTTGGTGAGCGATAGGTATCGAGCAACTATTCGATCCTGCCCATGAACGTTGAAGGGCGATACTAGGTGGGGAAGTGGAATCTTGGTTGGGACATTAATTATAATACTCGTTCTTTGTTGTATCTCGCTGTGGTTTTGGGAATGGGGGGAACGGGGGGAGGGGGACGTTGGTAATTGGGATGATAGATCTGTCGTTTCTTGTATTTCATGCACGTATGTTGTAGATTCGATCGTATTGTTCATCATATTGTCAGATATCGATATTTATCCAATATCGATATCCAATATGTTGTATCCCAAGGCCCCAGATCCAGACTGCTAAACACACCAGCATTCTTACTTGCCACAGCACGCACGGGGGCATGCCGCTATCCTCCGATCAATAAGGATCCGATCTGACCTTCCTCAGCGCCAGCGGCAGGGGCCTCGGCGTCAAGGAGTCTTCATTGTCATCTCCCTCTACTGCACGACCGCTCCCCCTTTCATTTCCCGTCCTGACCGTAGCATCGGATCTAGTCCAGGCTCTGTCTCCACCAACATGTCTTTCTTTCCTCGAATGATCCAAATCAGCATGACCATAACCCAAACTATCCCCCTCACCCCTCGCCAACAACGCAGCATACCTCGCACTCCCCCCCTCCCCACCACCCGCATCCGTAGTCCCCTCATCACTCCCAATCAACATCGCAGCCGTGGGATCACTATCCTGTGGGCGCCTGCGAGCGATCCAGTCGGCATACCCGCGGTTCATGACTTCCCTGCCTGGTGCGTCGAAGCCGGTGTCATCGGTCGTGTCGCTCGTTAGGGGCATAGTGGCTAGTCGTGCCATTAGGGCGTCTCGACGGAGGGCGTCGGGGCTGGAGGAGGTGGGTAGGGTGGCGGGTGGGATGTTGGGGGTGTAGGGGCGGAGGGTGTGCGTGGGTGCTGAGGGGGGATAGGCGGGAGTAGGGTGGGTGGGGAGTGGTGCGGTGTGCGTGGTGTCGTAGGGAGAGGGCGATGTGGGGGCGTTGGATGGTCGTCGTGGTTGAAGTGTTACGTGCTGTGGAGAAGCTCCATTGTTGCGAGAAAAGGCTCTGGAGTTGTTGGGGGTGAGGGGTAGATTGATACTTTCCGGTCGATGGATGTAGCGAAGGAAGGTGATGATGAATGCTACCAGGGCGGCAAGGAGGAGGATGAGCAGGATGGTCGTGGTTGCTATGAATGTTGTTTCTGGGATCGATGAGGCGCGGCGGGTAAGAGGCTTCATTTGACCGGATTTCAAGGATTGTTGAAACAGAGATGGAAGTCTTGGGTCTTGTTGGGTTTCAGTATCATTGCATGAATGGTGCTGGGGCACCGGTACGTGCGTAGAGATCAGGGGAATTGTTATCCCCTGGAGACGAAATTGGACGCTCTGGTGACAGTTTCACTGATAGATTTCCCAGGTGGTGACCAACATGGAGAAGGGGTGGTGAGAATGTACAGCTCGATGAGTCCATCGCAAAGACGGCGATTGCTGGTCGAGTGACTATAGAACGGAGACGGTGATATGGCTTCTAACCCGTTATGAGCGTCTCGGAACCAAGTTCTCCTTTCGGACTGAAGTGACAGTCCGATATTTGCCTCGCGTTATTGCCCGATTTCTGGGATGCCTATTCGGCCTGATCTTGAATTGTAGAAGACAAGAATGCAAAGACGACAACAATTCCCAAGAGGGATATTTCAAACGGTGCATAGTATGACCGAGTATTACTTAGACTGCTTATCCAAGATTGCGTGGCTTCTGGTTGTAACACCCTGCTTGCCATCCTCAAAGGTATACTCGCTCCCTTCACTGGAACTCACCTGTTTCGTCGCACGATCATTAGTATCGCTCCTGTTTTCTTGCTCACCTCCCTTGGCCTTGGCCTTAGCCTCGCTTTGCTTTTTCAACTCCTTCTCTAATGTCAACGATAATCTCTCAAGCACCCACTCGGCTTCCTCCGTCTCTCCCATCAATGGACTTCTATTTCCTAGCCAACTCCATTGGCGAATAGTCCCTTCTGCGTCATCAGTCTGGCCCTGCTGCATGTCTGGCTCTTTATCTGGACTTGAGTTGTTGACCTTGACGGGCGGTGCACGATGAGACTTGTGATTTGCTTCATCCTCGCCCATGAGCTTGAGGAACCATGCCCATTCATCGTAACTGTATCTGCGTGGCGGAGATTCATTGAGGTGCTTCATGACATTGCGAAACTCTTGAATGAGCATGAAGTGGTATTCATGAATATCTGCTTTCAGATTATCGCCACGATCTCTCGCTTCTCGGACCTCCTTGCGCTCCTCGTCTTCCACCTTGGACGCCAAGAAGTCTGTGCCTGCTGCACGGGGACCGCCTATGTCCGCCTTCTCTGGATCCTGATCTTTGCCGCCACTAAGTAGCCCTGGCGCTTGGTCGACGTCTGATGCACCTCGAAAAACCTTGCCTCCAGTGGCTTGCACAGCGATGGTCTTCAGTCTGTACCTGGCGCCAGCTTCACCTGGTAGTACTGTGAATTCTCCCAGCCACAGTGTCAGATCCCGGATGCCCTTGACAACGGTATCGCCCATATTGCTGATAAGAATCGTAAGTGTTGGCACGGCGAGGAGAGACCATAACACGAAAAATGCTTTTCCAGAGTTGCTAAAGGGCTTGTAGTCGCCGTAGCCAATGGTCAACAGAGTCGTATAAGCAAAATACAGTGATTCAAAATACGACCATCCCTGCTCGTGCTCGGCAAACTTGAAGATCAATGCACCAATGAACCACAAGAAGAACCACGCGCTCCCAGATATGAGAAGCGCATTCCACTTCTGTCTTGTGGATGCTTGCTCCTGTATTTTGCGCATGAAATGGAATTCTTCCTCTCGCCTTTCGCGCTCTGAGAAACCAACCTCTTCGGCGTGTTGTTTGCTCATCACGGGTTTCAATTTATGCTCGTTGCCCTTGCTGATCATTTTCTGAAGCTGGATTTGACGCTTCTTTTCGACCATGCGACTACCTAGCTTTTTCTTCCCGCGTTCCAGGACGAGCGAGCGGATGGAGCCAATAACAAGACCTAAGATCACGATTCCGCCAATGGCATACGGAAAGAGCAAACCTCTGCCAAGGTGCGTTTGAGGTGCATAGTCGCCAATTCCTACCGTCAGTAATGTATAGTTTGTGAAATATAGCGCATCAAGAAACATCCAGCCCTCGATTTTGGCATAAACCCCCGCGCCGCCCACCATATATATCATGAAACTGATAGTCTGCAACATTAGTGTTCGCTGGCTCATGCTGAGTTTAAATTCTTTCGAATAATGCCCCTTCCAAGCCCCATATACGGTAAACACCAGCAGCGAAGCAATGATGAAGTACAAGGCAGCGGCGAAAATCGCATAGTAGAATGCCTGAGTTAGAGCACGTCTCTCACCAGGTACTTTGACGATGTGTATTACGGCCGCAAGGTCCCCGATAAGAAGGAAGGATGAGAGGTACCAGCCGATGATCGTGATAGGTTGTGCGATCGGGAATGGGAGGCGGCGGGCCATATTGAGGAGAAGGGAGAAGTTGGAGATGAGGGCGAAGCCCAGTGAGACACCGTTGACTGCCAGCAGCCTTTGCCTTCATCAGCACTTGAAGGAAAACAGCAAGAGGATCAAGGCCCCCATGTATTTTCCTCTACAGCCCAAGCCCTCCAAGCCGAAGCCTTAACCTCATCAATAGAGACTGATGACGTACCATTTCGGGTCTCTAACATCGTCGCCATGTGATTCGTTGGCTCCGAATCCAGGAGGGATCGAGACCCGCCAATGCTCGATCAAAGCACAGATGCTGAATGCGCTGGCCATTGGTCCGAACGTGCCCTTTGTAATCCTCAGTCATTTTCTATGTTCTTGGGTCATTGTGTACACGTACTGCAAGCAAAGGAAAGGCCGTTGAGGCGAACCACCATCGACTGTTTCAGAGGTGTCAGTATGCATCACGGTTCACCAATGGTTTCGTGGGTTTACGAACCTAGGGTTGAGAAAGGCCTGCTCATCTTCTCTCTCCACGTCCTCCTCTTCCTTTCTCTCGCCTTCAATCTTCTTATCGCTTTCATTGATGGGGTCATCCAGGCCAGGATCATTCATTGTGGCAGCTGATTTTGTACAAGACGAATATGGACGCTTGGAATGCAACAAGCGCTATTACCAAGGTAATTGCATAGTCCTCTTGTGAATTACAAGGAGAGGAAAGAAGGAGGGGAGTAGGAAAGCATTTGAGAAGCAGGGAAAGAGACAGAGGTAAGGTCTGGTATTGGAACTGTCGGATGGAAATAAAACACAAAACCGCTAACACCATTTTACTAATGCCATGAAAAACCGAAATTAATGCACATATAAACCTTGACGAGACGACCAGCACACCTATACCAATTCTTGCCCGCTCAAGGATGGACAAAACCAGCCGGCCGTTATATTCGTGTCAGACCAAGCTCCACCTGGGCTCCAAGCCCCGGACTCTGGGGAAATATCGAGCACATGCTGGTGGTAACAGCTTTCTGCTAAGAATAAAACATGAAATCTAACACCATGATACGAGCGCTACTAGGGATCAATCCCAGTAGAATACATAACCACTCTTTGACCACAAGGATTACGGGACGATCTCCCTTCTTGACCATCAGCAGGTCGACCTCCTCGCCCAATCACAACAAACGAGCTTCAGGTGTAAGCTTTTGACCTCTGGAGCCAGTAGCCCTATCTATGCCCAATATAGCTAGTGTTTCGCCATGCTTTACCTAGCGTACTAGCCACGTGACGGTCGACACTAAACCGGATGGAAGGTTCAACTAATGAAGTCTTAGGAGTGGTTCAATGCCTCTTACCAATACTACATAGTATGTATGAATCTCGTTGAACAACCTCGGTGGAACCAAAAGTATACAGTTGGAACCACCTGAATGGTCAACGAATCTTGGTGGGGTGATCCGTTGGCTTAAACATCCGAATCCTTTCCAGCATGTGCTAGCACATGCTAGAATAGCATCAATCTCGACAATATCGAAGGTTAGCAAAGATCATATTTCCTCATATTCCTATCAAAGACATCATTGAATTGTCCATGAGAACCGAATCAGCGTTCTCCCACCTGTGCAGCGGTCCCAGAGACAAGAATCCATCGCCATCAGCGCTAGGGTTGGTGCTGTTCTAAGCTCCTGGAGCTTTAGCGACTTCGGTAGATATCCACAATTCTATCATACCTATATTTCTTTCCTCAGAGAAGTTAGCTTTTGAAACAACAGCAGATATCCATGAGCCCTCCCTTACTGTTCCACTGCATCGTGTATATATGACGAGCTTACGCCGCGGAATCCCATATGTTTCAGTAGCTAAGACACACTTCTCGAGTATACAGTTGCTGTGTCCCAGGTATCAAGGCCGCGGCCGTACACGGTTGTTAGAAGTGGTAAAGCGTCTTTTCCCTTACATACCCAACTTTGCCAGCCGAGGGTGATGGCTTCGAGGATCACGTTGGAACTAGGGTAGATTGAGAATGCGAGAAGTTCCATCCCACTTTGTTACATGTTATTATCGTCAGTACCACCACATGTGGACATATGCTTCCGCTTTCATCTACAAGATATGCGTGGTTGGGCTAGAACGCCCTTAAATACAGTTTCTCCAATCTCGTCGTCACACTGCCTTAAGGGACGGAGAAATCTTTGCATTAAATGCAACCTATAATATGTCATTGGTAATCCCACTGTCAACGTGGTTTCCAGCGTAGTTGATGTTGGCCTAAGTCTTGTGTGACTCTCCATTGGGTCGACCAATACTAATAGTACCAATCGCAATCTTCTTGTATTGACCACGAACCTGTGAGTCTCCTCGCAGAACTGACCGTCGTTCTTGATTGAGACACCCATTAGCAAGCAATCTTCCATCCCTACCAAAAATCCGCCTCAATGGCTTGATGAGCCATGCAAGGAAATAAGCGAAGGCGGTGGACCCCTCGTCGTTGCATGCTAGCGATAGGAATAGCGCTGGCTGAAGAGATCGAGAAGGTAGGATCCCGGTGGGAGGTCTGCCGATTGCAGTTCTGTCATCGAGAAGAGGCCTTATTCTTGTCTTGTTCGTTTTGCGCCATGGGGGTTCCAGCTCGCATCACCGCCGATTTGCTGTCCTTGGGGGAAGAAAGCAGGGTTGAAGTGGGCTTGGTTTCCTGTCATTGATGATTCATGATTTAGTGATGTGCTCTGTAATGGGGTAAATGAGTTGCCTGGAGCAGTGGCTTGAGATGTGAACTCTGCAGGGGGATCGGTCGACGGCGACGAATACTGGGTATAGCTCGCCCACGCAGTTCCAGGGCTGCTGCTTGGTCTTGGGACAGACCCGCCCAGCGTCACAGGAGGAGGAAAGCCCACAGAGCCAGAAGGTGAGTACTGCGTTGTGACGGGGGTAATGTACGCAGAATGACCTGGGGGAACGGCAGACAAGCCGTATTGTGCGGTTGGCTTGACGTGGGGTTGATTATAAGATCCGGGCATACCTTGCATTGCCATAGCTCCACCCATCTGTGGCATGTTCATACCCATAGCACCCATGCCGATCCCGGCCATTGGCATACCCATCATGCCAGTGTTCATGCCCCCTCTTCCGCCTCGCATGCCCATTGCACTGCCCGGCATAGCCCCAGCCACCCCTCCTCTGCCTTGAAAACCTCCATATGGCTGCATACCGCCCATGGCTGATCCTTGGAAGCCCATGCTAGGTCCTGGAAACCCACCGGTCATGGGTTGTTGAAAGCCACCTCTGTTGAAACCAGACATGTTATTCATACCTCCCCTGTTGTAACCGCCTCCACGATTACCTCGGTAGCCTCCTGTGTTGTTGTAACCCATGTTCTGATTCTGGCTCCCAGCCCCAGCACCGCCATATCCGCCACGATTGCTGTTCGAAGTATTATTGTTGCGCATTGGACCGTCCTTGGGTAGAGTCTTGAAGGGGTTTGTATAAGGGTTGGTATAGCTGATCGTGAACTTTTTCGAAGAATGCTGGCCGTCACCAAGTGTTTCTATTTTCTGCTTTGTGGCAGTTGCGGCTTGTGGTGACTTGAACAGGACATATGCTTGACTAAAGTCAGACCAACGTTAGCAACTCCCTCAAATCCATTTCCCGAATGGTTCATTACCCCTTGCTCTTTCCATTCACTTTGTGTTCGCTGAACGTAATCTCCTCGAGCTCATCTTCGCATTGGCTCTGGTTCGCCCAACCACGAATGTCATCGTCGTTGATCCACCAATGCAGTTCCGACACGAACAGCGCGGTGGTCGCGCCTTGATCCACGAATCGGTCGTCAGCCCCGTCTTTCCGCTTTATGCCTTGGGCTTGTGGAGCCTTTTTAGGTAGATGGACGGGATCGTGGGCTGATTGGTCAGTGCTAGCAATCTTCTGTGCCACATCACTCCCCTCATGTGTGGTCTCCTGCCTCACGCCAGATTCTTCTGTTTGCCCGTTCGGCGGTAAATCGCTTGATGTAATAGGTATGGTCTCCATGGCTACTGGAGCTTCATCTGGGGTCTCGTCGGCTTTCACTTCTTCTTGGGCCACCTGTTGTCCGTAATCTTCACCTCCATCACCATATATGTCAATGTCGAAATTATCCTCTTCAGAGGCCATCGTGAAGATTTTGAGATCAATTGATTAGGTAGATACCTTTGCTGTAATATTGAATTATGAACAAAGGTCTTGATGATTGAAGGTAGAAGTACAGGTCTGCAAAGAAGCAACAATGGAATTAGCTTTCGACAAGATACAGGATAAGGAAATGCTTGAAGCTCGCTCATCGCTCATCGCTGCTCGTAGACTTGCTGGCTGAAAACTGCAGCAGCTTCAGAGCGTAGAGTAATGCCTTTGGAAAAGCTAACCAGGCATACGTACAAATGAAGTCAATCCACAAGAGAATTGTGTCTGATGTGAAACAATTTGTGTGCGTACAACAGATTCTCTAGCCCAATTGGCCTGCTAATGAAGGCTCGGAGTTGAGGGAGCACAACAGCAATACACGTCACGGTATGGTTGATAAAGAATAGAACCCAGCACCCAGCACCTTGATATACCGAGCCAAGAGACGAGAAAGCAATAGCTGCGGTCAGTAAAGAGTCCTTTGGTGATGGTGTAGCATAGATCTCAACCTAGATGGCGGCCCTAGGCCTCGTCGCTACAGCGCGTTCTCGAGACGGAAGGAGAAGGAAGCTGGCCTTGGGTAAGCTGTCGTTACGTGTGTCAGGGCTAGCGGCGAGTGAAAGGTTGTAAGCAGTGACCGTAATACACGGCTTTGGTATAAGTCGGTTGAGCGATGGAGTATTCAGCCTTGCTGCTAGCGCTCATTAGCGGTAAATTATCCACGTGATCGGCAGGTACAGTTAGGTCAAAGTCCGAGGTGTCCTTTCCTATTCAATTCGCCCTACACAAGCAGCTTCAGCCTTTTGAAATCTCTCAGTACCGTCCGATCGCACATTCCAAACTGAACAAGCCTCATAGCCTAGCAAACATCTCCCCTTGAATCCGACATGGCAGATCAGTTCAAAGGCAAGCATCTCTTCTTCGTATGAGCTTGGGCTTGTACTGACTTGCAGCAAGAGCTTCTCGATATTCCACGAGATTTCCTTCACGACGGTACTCAGTTCATGAACAGGTTAGCTTACCCTCACCCTATAAGTTCTCCAACGACATTCCACTAATCAGACATAGGTGTACAAAGCGTAAGCTATTCTCAGCATTCGTGTACCTTTGACTTACGGCTTCGCTAACGATCATGGCAGCGGATAAGCGCGAGTTCCTTAAAATATCTCAGGCAGTGGGCGTTGGATTTGTGGTGATGGGGGCTATCGGATACGTGGTCAAGCTGATACATATTCCGGTCAATCAAGTGCTAGTAGGGTAGCACGAGACACGTTGACCGATTTCCGGGGACTGTGTTCGCTGGCTACCTATGTCTTATATCCTACGGGATTTGCTTGCATAATGCATATGACAAAGGACGCAACATTTCGCTATACCCTTCTTCTGCTATGGAGTCTGACCAGTACCTTGACCCTCCAACTTGCCAGGTTCAGACACAGGGATTGAAGCCACCAGAGACAGCTACGTTTCGAGACATAACATCGTCTCCGCATCCGGTCGATTCTTCAACTAGCGCTAGGATAATGACAATGTGGTAACAGCACCTGGTCGCATGGCAGCGAGACGTCCCTTCACACAGGTATGGGTATCCTCAGAGAATGGACATGCGCCTTTGGGATTGGTGTCAACTGCCCACCTCAGTCCCCAAGTTTCTGGAACTCATGAGCATGTTGTACTAGCAACAGCTAGGATTACGGCGTAGAGTAATGACATTACCCAGAATCCTTCAACTTGCGGATCTAGAATAATCAATACCCTCAACCATCGCATCTTCTGATTCTGTCATATACTCTACGTCTCCGCACCCATAAATACCAATGTCAACCATCCTCCCCCCAATCCCCCGCTTCGTCTTCACGATCTTTGAGCCTGTCGCCCTTGTCGCCGGCTGGCTAAGCCCCACCTTCTTCCCCGAGCATTTCGTGAACTCTCAACTCCCCAACAGCACCTCCGCATGGGCAACATCCGCCTGGCCCACCACCCATGTCCTAGCGCTACAACTCGGTAACGTCTACGGTCTGCTGGCTATGATCGGTGTCGGCATACTCTATCAGACGACGGAGCCGAAGGTGGTGCGGAACTTTCTGGTTGCGTGTGCAGTTGCCGATGTTGGGCATTTGTATGTTACGTATGCTGTGATGGGTGGGAAGGAATACTTCGATGTAGGACACTGGAATGCGATGGGTTGGGGGAATATTGGGGTTACGGCTGGTCTTCTGATTACAAGGCTTCTGTATTTTGTGGGGGCGTTTGGGGATGATTTGGTGGTGGATAGTATGAAGGATGCTTTGAAAAAGAATGCGTAGTCAAAGGGGATCAAATGAACGAGGCTGCAAGGTCTGTACTGAGCTGTCGATCTGACGAAGCCTCTACAAGGATAATATGTCGGAGGGACCTTCGCAAACCACAAAAGTCTCCCAAATCGAATCTCTGGTACAAGCGACGAGAGTTGCATTGTCCAGTACGTCGAGCCGTGACTCTGCGAAAGGCATGAGACGTTTGTGACGACATTTGGTTCTCTATCGTTGATAACCACATGCTGGGTTCTAAAGCCCTGGGCTTTTCCCAACCGCGGCACCATACTGAAGCGCGGACAACGATCCTCAGTGACCTGCAATGGCTTGGGCACGACGACGATCCCTCTCTTCCGCGATCGAGAGCTATTCAGATTTAGCGGTTTGCAATCTAGAATCATATCGCATAGCTTACCTTTACACCCTTGCCCTTCGGCAGACTGACCCATGGTTTCTCATTACCAATAACGAAGACGTTAATTTCCCGTGTAGCGAATGAGTTGTCAATAGCGTCCTTGATGTGTACAATATTGAAGCCTCCATCGTGACGCTCACGATGCGTAATCACACCCACACGACCCATGTTTCGACCACCGGTTGCCATTGCAATCACACCAGTATCGAAGCGAATGGAATCGCTGATCTTACCAGTCGACAGATCAATCTTAACGGTATCGTTGACTTTAATTGCTGGATCAGGATAACGCACACTAGATGTGAAAGGATCATCAGTACTCAATCCTGGGATCTGACAAGTCTTGCCGGATAAGTCCCACAAATCCTTTCGGTACTTAAACCTGGAATCTACCAAGACTTGATCCAACGACTGAATGATTGCAACAAACTTACGTTCGCGCATCGTGCGTAACCAAGTATCTAGAAGGCATAAGTCAGGTTGTACAACAACACACAAACATTTGTGACTCACGGGATTCCACCTCTACCTAATTGCACCCTCTTAACCTTAGCCAACTTATATTCTGCCTCCTCAGCTGAGATACGATGCACGGTAAAACGGCCCTTGGTGTCGTAGACAAGGCGGAAATTCTCCCCTGTCTTTTCTATCGAGATCACGTCCATGAAGCCGGCTGGATATGTTGTATCGGTGCGGACTTTACCGTCGACCTTGATAAGGCGCTGCATTACGATGGCTTTGGTTTCGCGGGCATTGAGAGCATACTTTAGACTGTACGAGAGCAAACAGAATTAGCAACCTTCTACTCCGCTTGCTCTCATGCGGCATATGCAACCACTTACCGATTGCGGATGAAAACTATGAGTGGCATGCAGTCTCGAAGCTTGTGGGGACCTGGTGATGGGCGAGGCGCATAGGCACCAGACAGTTTGTCCAGCAGCCAATGCGAAGGGGCACTGAGCCTCTTTTGGTGCTTCTTTGGTCCCCGGCCCATTGTGACTCCAGCCAAATGGCTCCTTCAGAGGTATAGACGAGAGTTTGGTTTGATCCTGGAGGTTGCCTGTGGGTTTCCTGGATGGGCTGTAGTTGTAAAAACGTACAGTAGAAAGAGGTTATGTCCAATCCTTAGCGTGGTGGGCTGCATGGCAGTCTTAGCGAAAGCCTTGGCGCCAAGACGTAGTCGGTAATATTTGAGGCATACCGAGTAGAAAGGAATGATCTGGGGAACTAGAACATCGTCGATCCCAGATAGCTGGATTCACGAAGGCTACAAAGGTTACATGCAGTTTTCATTGATGCTAAAGTAACCCTCGAAGAATATCAAGAAGGAGACTCGTAAATGGGTATTCATGATGAAGAATATAGGCATTTCAGGATGAAGAATATAGGCATTTCAGGATTCGCCAGAGAGTCATATGTATGATACATGATTCGGTCCAAATCACTGACGCCCACCCATTGCACCAACCGCTGGAAGTGCTGGAAGAAGAAGCAAATCGCTCTCATGTACCCGTCGCAAATTCGAACCTTCATCGCGACCTTCTATGTCTTGCAATCACCACGAATTCCTGTCCCAATTTGGATCTATTCTCTGTCAATCCATTATTCTGACACAATGCATCCTTTCCGGAGTGCCTCGTCGCTCACCTTGCACAAAGCTTGCCAGCACTTTGCTTCCCGTTTGCAGCAACGGATGGCCGACCACAATTTGCAAGAACCTCTGTAACCCTTCTCTCCTGTGTTCAATCACATCATCGCTGAATCTATTTGTGAAAACCTTCCCTGGCAGCGGCGGTATTGTGACTCTTGCACTCTCGCGCTCCAGTATATCTCGGAAGTACTCGAAGTCGGAGTACCGTCGCCGTACCGTACTGTGTTTGAGCTTGAAAGCTGGTATATTGGTACGACAGACAATCTCGTAGTCGGTGTACATGTTCCGCGAGGTGCCATGAGTCTGTGGGTTCTTCACCTATAGGAAAGACGCAATTCTAGTCAGACCGCTATTCTAGCACAATTGGAAGGATAGAAGGCAGAGGCTTACTTCTATCTCTAGAAAGTTCTCTGGCGGGCCATATATCTCTTCGAAGCTTTGCTGGCGGGCGTCAGGCATCGCCTGCATGTTGATTGTTTGCGGTGAGATGAGGCGTCTGCTGCGCAAATCAAGAACAATATTTGGAGGCGGGCTTCCGAGTTTGGAGGATATCGTTCGAGTACAGCAACTTGTGAAGAGTGTATGAGACGTTAGTAACTATGAGGTTTCAGGGACACTGGAGTTTGTTTGTAGCGGGCATGGCGGGGAACTTCTTGCAGCGGGGGCTAAAATAGCGGCAGTGGAACCTGTTCCGCTCACTACTCTGTAATAGCTATTCGATTGCAACCTTCGTAGTCCAGAGGAGTAGAAGTCTAGGATGTTAATCCTTCGAATGCGATCTTTCACACCCTGTCAATTGATGTCACACGAATCTGGACCATACCAGCCCTAATACTGTTAAGTATTTAGTCACGTGTACCTCTTTACAACCAACTTTCCTACCAGCAAGCGTGATTGGCACATGAGCATTGGTCTTCGAGCTTTTATGTCAAGGGACAATCGGGCAATTTTCGAGCCTTGCCCGAAGTGCCTACATTATCGCCCTCTACCTCCGTGAGCGACGTTAGAACTCAAGTCCTCCGTACAGGGGAATTTGTCGTCTTCTGGCATTCTACGCGATCTCTATGGCTGGGAAGCCCCACAGATCTCTCCTGATTGACTCTCCTGATGGCGATACCCTTGTTTAATGATTTCTACTCCGATGTACCCACACGTATCTCCCTACGAATCGCCCCACTTCAGGATCCATTCTGCGCGCATTCGGGTACCTCTATAAGACCCTCTCCTCTGGAACCTAATGCCCACGTGGACTTCGACAGTAAGGCCAACAAGCTCACTGGAAGGAGGAAGGCACTTGCACAAGCAAAATCTCTTGATGATGTCGACCCGAACGAGTGGGGAACAGATACGACCAAATCCGATATCTTTCTCGAAGTCCATGAAGTCAACGTTCCGGCAGGGCCTCCCCAGAAAAAGCAAAAACTCTACGATCAGGAACAAAATGTAGACTTTGTTCAATTGCCAAAGCCCCCTACGATAGCACGAGAGGACAAATCCCGTCCTTTCCGCCCAGTTTCAGTTCTTAATGAACTACACGAGCCGCCGCCGAGCGCTGCACTGTTCCCTCCAATAACACCCAATGCAAGCCAGGAGCAGCACAACAGCAGTACCCAAAGTGGGCAAGCCACGGAAATACCGACTGAAAGGCCTCAGGAACGAACGAGAAAAAAGAAAGCAAAAGACCGGCTCAGGAGTTCTAGTCCAGTGGTGCGGAAGTACAATCGAGGGAGGACAAAATGGACAGAAGAAGAGATTGAGCAACTGGTGAAGGGCGTGACCATCTATGGCACCGGACGATGGAAGAACATACTTGAACACCCAGGCCTGCAGTTCAACAAGACCAGAACACCCACGGACCTTAAAGACCGGTAAGTGAGGTTTCAGCAATGGGTAGTTTGCATCATGGTCTGATTAAATCTTGCAAGGTTTCGTGTCTGCTTTCCACCAGACAAGCCTCACAGATGGGTCAGGTCGAAGCCAGAGAAATCAAAGGACCCTGGTAAATATGCAGCTAGCACCGATTGAATTACCGCTGACACTAAGCGCAGATATTCCAATAGTATCCGCGGAATCTCCACAAGCAGGGAAACGATTCAAAAAAAGAGCGCGTAAACGCCACTGGACGGACGAGGAAGACGAAGCGCTCAAGAAAGGCTTCCATCAATACGGCTACGATTGGGCCCGGATAGTCAAAGATCCAGACCTGCATTTTGAGAACAGGTCAAGTGGGCAAGTCCGAGATCGCTTTCGCCTGAAATTCAAGGAGGTTTATGCGAACGAGGCGGTGGCTCGTACGCTAAACGTAGCCGATAATCAAGCTACAACACAGGTGAACGAACAACACGTTGCGAAGCAGGGAGAACAATCAGCTGAACTCTTCACGCAAGCAAAATACAGTGAGGATGCAGCAGCAGCGCAAGATATGACAGCGTCTAAATCCCTAGCGCCCTCTTTACCGAGCGGTCTCTTCAACGGCGAGGACGAAGACGTTCGGCTGTCCAATTCCATCCTGCATACGGGTTTGTACTTGGCGGACGAAAATGTCACCCTGGCTCCGGTGATATGGGAAGACCTGGCTCAAAAACCGCTGTTTGCGTTCGACTAGGTAGATACTAGTTAGTATGCATTAGACATAAGCCTATATGCATCATCATGAACTGGAGAACCAGAATGCAAAGCGTTGAGTGCATGCCTTGTGGTCCATGGTGGTTCTCAAAGTTCGAGACACTTTAGCGACGTCGATTCTAACCGCATGGTTCTCACTGTAGCATAAGATATATAGTCCTCTATGACTCTTGCTCTACGGACCCTAGGGATATATTTGATTACTTGTTATGTGTTCCAATAGCTGCAATTCGCCACGCATGTATTTGCTAGTACAACTTATATCTTCGATACCAAATTTACCTCACTACCCTCATCGTAAGCCCCACCACCATCACATCGTCGAATACCATCAGAACTCCGTCGTCGTCTCATCGAAGCCATCATTCCGTACTAGCGGCGTCTTCGGCGGTTTCCGCAACGCAGAAAGCTGCTGCTGATCGGTACTTGTGAAAATATCCCTTCCGCCAAAAGACTCCTCGTCCGAGATCCAACCCGGGACTTCGTGATTCTCGCGTGGAAGATCGAAGTCGATGATCTTATTGGGTGACTTTTCCCACGAGATGCGTTGAGTGGGGCTGAAAGGGCCTTGGGTGGCCGTTGGTCCCAGATCCGCAAGTGGCGTCCTACCACTTCTCATTGTGTGCCGTCGATTAGGCTTCGCAGTCAATGAAGGCTTGAAGTCTGTCGGGCCCTGCGTCCTGCGGGCTTGTGGGGTGCGGCGTGTTTTGGTCCGCTTTGGCGTAGGTCCGTTGAGGCTTGTTGTACCGGAGCCTATAGGAGAAGTAGGATTTGGTCTAGTCGCTCGCTTCTCTCGATTACTATCATCATAGGAAATAACATCGTCCGTCCCGAATTCTGATGACCGCGACTTGCCTTGGGGGGACGCTTGGACGTTGGTATTGCTCATAACAGCCATGAATCTATTGCCAAGCTCCTGGGCTTCAGCGAGCTTCTTGCCTTGCTCTTCCCTTTCTTTACGAAGTCTTTTGACCTTGCTCTGTAGACCAAGCATTTGCGAGACAGTCTCCTCATGGGCGATAGCAGCGTTATTCCGTATCTTCTCCGAATCCGCTTGCAGGCTCTCGTACGAAGTTTTGTGGGATTCTTGCAGGCGTAAGATCACCGATTCCTTGGTACTTATGTACTCATTGTACTCGTGCTGGATTGATTCTATCCTAGCTTGAGCTTCTGTAAGCTGTTTTCTCAAGTCTGATATCGTCGAGTCCTTTTGGTCAGACACTTGCTGTGCATTAGAAGCCGCTTCCTCCTTACTTGCAATTACCATTGCCTCTGACTCGGTCAAGCGGTCAATCTCGAGTTGCTTCGTGGTAATTAAGCCCTTGGCGATGGCGATTCCCTCATTCAGCTCCTGGATCGTTCTATTATCGCTGCTTATATACTCAGCGTCCTCAGCTCCTTTTATGATTAGCTCGGCTATCTGATTTTCAAGCTCGTTGATGCGACGCTCCGATGAGGTGAGCTTGAAAGCTTGCTCTTCAAGAATCTCGTCCTTCCCTGTCAAAGTCGCTAGGTAGGCGAGGTCCTGATCTCTGGAGGCTTCAATAGCACCTTGCGCGGCCCTTTCTGAGGCGTCCTCGGCTTGAAAAAATTCGTGCCGAAGTTTTTGAATCTCTTCAGCCTGATCTTCAAGCCTGTTCTCGGATTTCATGAGTTTTTTTGACAGAGCATCCTTTGCGCTTTGAAGTTCGTCAAATTTTGATCCCTGGGCTCGCAATTTCATCTCGAGCTCCGCGACTTGCGCTCGAAATACATCTATACTCACTTCCAGACTACGTGACTTGGTTTGTTCTTCTTGGTATGGTCGCTCAGCTTCGTCACAACGAAGCTCGAGGTCTCGACATATTTCACCAACCAACCTCGTAACGGACTCATACTCTCGATTCGCGTCCCTTGACAATTCGCGGACCAGGTTTTCTCTCCAGTTGTGACTGATCGTATCTGTTCGTGGAGTTCTCCCAGCCTCGAACAAAGACATGCTGAACTTATTGTCGGTCATTCTGCCTCCAGCGCATCCAGGACAAGAAGTTGCAGCTACGGAAAGTTGGGTCTGCTTCTCAACTAAGATCATTGGCAGATCGTGAAATCCTTCTTCGATCAATGGGGAGCGCAAGTACATGCTCAAAAGTGTGATTACCAGCCTCTGCTGTAGTCGTGTCATAGTCTCAAGATATATTGAAGGGCAGACATCATTCTGACAAAGTCCACTGTGCAAGTTCAGTCTTGGTGGTGACTGAGTAGCAAATTGATAAAGGAGACCTGAAGATGTGGCATCGGAAATAGCATGTCTTATGTGCTCGCGTGTGCATGTTGTCGCGGTCATAGCGGAGACTGTCCGCAAAGCATTGTCGAGCCTTGTCAACCCTTCACTACTGGGACTTCTATCTTCGCAGGCAAGGCTTAATAGCCCATTTAAATTCTCACTGAAGGTGGTGGGACAGAACGTTGCCTATGCCCATCAGCTATGTGTCCCGTTCGTCAATTAGATGAAACTCACGATGCAAAGAGCCAACGCCTGAGCAGAAAGAGTAGAATACATTGGTACCAAAAAGGCCTTCTCGTAAGTAGACTTTAGCTCTCCGGGGAGCACTTGTCCACCGCACAGCGTTATAACGAAGTCTAGAGCCTAGAGGTACGTCAGTAACCGTACAGATGAGTGGAGAGTCTCACATATATACCGCGCATCGTAGGCTCGGATCAATGTCAGGCCGGAGTATTTTCTCATACAGTTTCTTAGCTCGGCCAATGTTACTGGCCAACCAGGCTTTCTTGTCGTCACTGCCGAGAGCGTTGATTATACTCTCTGAAAGCCTCAGGGTTTCCAACCCTCCATCGAGACCTAGATCGCTATTGGCAGAACAAGCACTAATGACTCTGAACACGGCTAGATTGAAGGTCGTAAGAGCTCTCTTGCCAACAAAGTACTTTCGAGCGAAGGAGAAATCGTCCGTTAGCTCCATAAGCACAGCGCTGCTGGCAGAGGGTAAATTGTTCGCGGGGTTTTCCTTCCCAGTGCGCCCATCGGATCTTGAGGCAAACATTGCTAGCACAGCCAGACATAACAGGGTCCCAAAGGGATCGTTTGGATCAAATGATTTGAGCACCTCATCCAATTGACCTTGGAAGCGGGCGAGAACATCAGATGCTAGATCGTTGAGATAGCTCGGACCAACCCCAGACAGGACCTGATATACTGGCCTAATGGTCTCTGCAGACAGTGATCCAACGGCCCTCTCCAGCAACTTCTTAAGAAATCCTTGAATATCTGAAGGTACGGCTACTTTCAGAGGCGTAGAAAGTAAAGACACACAAGCAGGAGCAAACTAGGCTGCTGTAAGCGGAGAATCATGGTGGAGATCATGCTATGCACCTTATCGAAGCCCGAGTCTGACTCCATGGCCTTGGTAAGAAGGGTATGTAGAAGTATTGGTTTCTGCCGCAACACAGCATCCCGGAAAGCGGGAATCCATGCTGAAGAGATTGTAAGCACAACAAGAACCAATCTAGATACTGTAGCCAAATATATGGATTGATATTCGATTTTTCACTTCACAATATCATCGCCGGAATAGAACTTACTCAACATGTGTAGTAAGTCCAGAGCGAAAGGCCATAATTCGAGACCCTCGATTATTGACGCAGCCAAGGAGTCAATCTGGCATGGATTGTTTCGAGCCCAGCGGTGCAGGAGAGGAAGATTTGCGACTTTCAGAACTTCATGTAGTCTCTTGATCAACTATTAGCTCCGATCCATTTCGACAAAAGTCTTGGACAAGTTGTCGATACGTAGCATTTCTATCCGGAGATATCCACGTACTTTGAGGCTTGGTGTATATGGACATTCAGCTATGCGTCGGATTTCCAAGGACAATTGGTGCAAGCCCTCTATCTTTCGCACATGAATCATTGGTATGGTCTAGAACACATGCGTGTTTGTGCATTGTTTGGTTTTCCACCATTGGTAGAAGCGTGCCTCCCCTCGTTGCCTGCGCGACCCTTCCGTGCCAGTGACTACCCAACCCACCACCAAGCACATCCTCGGTCAAATCCATCTTGCCAGTGTTAGACCATTTTGTGACTCTTGACGTCTTCCCTACCAAGCGAGAGGACATGCCTATTCAGCAAGTTTTCCCATGCCCTGGTTTGATATTATAATATGATTAGTCTTTGGGGAAGCCTGAGACAAAAACATCGTTAGAGGGCAAAAGCGGGAACTACTGATTGGGGAAACCGGCCGAGAGCAATTCACTCTGCATGTATCAGAGATCAGCCTCCAACATAGCAACCATGGCTTGACTATTCGTACCGCGCCTGGTTGCCTTTCTTGCTCCGCCGCTATGAGTCCACGCTGCCGACTTGTATGGAGCACCATTCCACGTCGTACCAAACCGTTACGCCGCTCCTCTTCCCCTACAACATAGTACCAGAGGAATTGGCAAAGCCACCTGTCACCAGCCTTTTTGACAGGATCCCATGGACCACTGGTCGACTGCCACTGTTCACTGCCTTCGCAAGCTTCCTGACCTATCTCTACGGCATCACCCATAATTAGGTTAAGGCTCGAGACACAATCCTATGTGAAAAGGAGCAAGGAGCTACTGCATGGTGTAATGGAAGACCTCAAAAATATTCGCCGCTCTCAAGCGCTCCAATCAAGACCAGTCTCAATTTGGAATACTATAGGCTATTGCAGAGATTCGCGTTCTCTATAGGGATAATTCTGTCTGCCCAGACGACAATGATATCGTTGCCCGCGGCCTTTTTGAGTGGTCTTCCATCAATATCACCCAGCTTCCTGTCGTGGTGGCCTATTCTAGATCGACCGCTGAAGCGTTCAAGATGGCTCAAGTTTGCCACAAAAATCGCATGCCCATGGTACCCTATCCATGAGGGTTAACGATGGGAACTTCTCCAAGAGCGTGCTCTATGACAAGATAACCCCAGATGACCTTCAAGGTTGAAACAAGTGTACATAGCATACCAGTCGCTAGAGCCCCCAAAACGGGAGGTATATGCTCCGAAGAGCATATCATCGGTCTGGGCAACAAGGCCCCACTTCTACGAGAGCTGGAAATCTCAATGATTGATGATATGCGTAGTATCAAGAAGGCTTTGGGCTGACGAAATAGGGCAAGATCTTTGACGATTTAGATAGAGGGACGATCGATGACCACATAGCAAGTGCAGGTAGCTCAATAGCGAGACCGGAATGGCTTAATCCTAGGATAGCTACAATATTTCAAAGGGCGTCTTTCTTCGAGCAATTCGACTCAAGGTCAAACTAAGGGGAATTACCAAGGTTTAGCAGAAGCCCGCTGGTTATGAAGTGATTTACCTCTGGTTTCTGCATGTATGATTCTAGTGAGCTTCCTTAATATTCTTTCTAATTCATTATTGAACAGCTAATGCATCAGTGAACTTTGCCAAAAACGCACAAGAAAATCGATAAATCGCCAAGTGCTGCGAGCAGACCAATTGAGTGCCTAAATTCGAAGAGGGTAGTTTGCGCTGCTTGACTGGGCGTCATATGCATGCTGCGATCTTCTGGAATTCTTCCGTCACGCCGTAACATGCAACAAAGCTTCCAATCTTGCCAAGTTTGCTGATTCCCAAAACAAATTGTGGCAAACTTCAAAATAATCCGATCGACCTTCATCCAATGACTAGAGAGTATGGTTTCTTACTTTCCAAGTTTGCTGATCCAGGGACCTACTTGCAATACGTCCAATTGCCCTATTCCATCATTGTGTCAGGTTTTCGGAGTATTATCTTTACTTGTCAACATCTCCAAAGACGTATCCTAGAAGCCGTTTTGCTATTCACTACATACGTGCTTAAGCAGGGACCACAATTTACTCTTCACCACTACTAATGTGACTTATTTTAGCTGGTGGCACTCGATATCTCGATAGCCAAATGCAAGTACCCTTCATTATATCCGTCTCGCTTACGGGGCTTTACACTCGCATATCTCCAACCATTCTAGCAACAAGATCTGGTCCTCCAACATCTCCAGAAAAAGGGGACTAGACGGTGTTCATGACCTCCGTGTCAAACACCCTCAATGCTCGTGCAAGGGTCCTTTTGACACGAATATCCACCATCGTTAGGGCTCGTGAAGACTGCCACTTCGTGTTCAATCCTTTCGCTTCACACTTGCTCTAACCGGGCTCCATTCTCATCTTCACAAGTCTATTTTGGTATCAGCCAACGCTTCTTCCATTTCTATACCATCATCGACTCGTCAGTGCCGAGGTCAAAACGACGATCACCTCTATCTCATTCATTACCCCTTCAATCATCTAAGAGAACAATACACCCCTCATTGTTGGTGTCTCTCAATGACCCTTCTGTAAGAGCTCATCCTAGATCGTCGTAGGACGGTATAATCATGGGATCGCCAGAGCCTCATTCTGAAGATGCCGGAGCTGGAGAAGTCGTCCATGATGCCTTCATCCCAGCAATGACATCCACTGATGATGTATTTGCTTTGGATCAAGAGGTAGTGGAGGTGCGACTTCCAGTTGTAGACGAGAGACGTCCAGGGAAAGACGCTAGCGTGGCGGAGCTTTTGCTTCCGGATCCCAATCAACACTCCTCATCCTTACAGCTCTCGTCTTCGTCATCATCCTCCTTACGAGCCTCGCCGGCAGTCTCGTTCTCCTCAGATCAGCCAGGTTATGCAGATAACATCTCATTATCATCGAATGAGGTCAATCATCAAGACGTCAACTCATCGTCATCTGAGGAGGCTCACCCAAAAAAGAGCGCATTATGCAGCAAAGCCCCTCATGGGGTAACACAAGATTCCGAAGCCCAAAGTCAAAGAAGCCCGCGCCGTCGGGGACCTGAAGACCATCGAAACGAAGGCCTTAAACTTGCTAGGCGGAGATACCAACCGGGAAAAGCTACGAGGCCGCAAGAGCCGCAAAAAATCCAAGGGATTCACGATCCATCCGAAGCAAAACAAAGAGAAGATACCTTACCTATAGCTCTCACTCCTCGTCAACCGAAGCCCATAAGTAGCGTCGAAATTCTGCCATTCCCACTACACAAGCCAGTGGTAAAATTACCAGGTCAACCATCCGTGATGTCTTATTTCATGCAGTCATCTGCCAAAAGTGGTAGCGCACGAGGCTCACCTATACCATTCCGTTCGGGTGGCGGTAATTACCAGCGTCCTATCTCTCGACCCGTCAATGGCCGGCCATACTCCACGGCCCATCATAATGCTCCAGACTGGACTACCTGGCAAGATCTTACTGTTAGGATTCACGGTCTTCCAGCGACTACCACCACACGCGACCTATATCGATGCTTTAGCCGACAGGGGACTATCGTACGAATTGAGCTTTTTGAGAATACGCGGGGCGAGCGAGATGGCAATGCGTCTGTTAAATTTAGGTAATGTAACCTAGACGTAGCCCCCATGTCATTCATATGTTGATCACAGTACAGCCCGCCCCCAGCCATGGCCTTCTGGAAGCATGGAACGTACTCAATACCTATCACTGTTGAAGGCACGGTAAATGCTCGACTGTCTCTCGACACTCGATACCGCAACTTCCGAAATCCAATTCCGGTTGATGCAGGAAAAACCTACGAGGAGCTTATGGTACGATAAACGCCTCGTGAAATATATTTATCATGATTAATTTGTGTGCTAGGTAATGAAAGCTAGCTCCTTGGACTTTGGCATGATGCTTGACTCCACCACAATGGCAATAATGTGTAGGGTACTGCCCTCAGATGGCCACGATATTCAGTTCCGCTTGAATGTGTATCACCGTGAGATTACAGTGGAATTCTTGCTCGATATTCGGGATCAGCGTATTAGTCGCGGCACTCCGAAGACCGCTCGTTATGGCAAAGACAATAGGCAAGAACACATGCGCTTTCGGATTCCGCTCTCTCAGCTGGAGGCTATCCAACGCGTTGAGACCTCAGAAGATAAGATAATTCTTCTTATGTCACTGGACACCCCTCCAAAATTCTTCAAGAAGCTTGACGCAGGACAGACTCATGATGATAGTTCCAAGCATTGGAGCGAGAACGATACATGGTACCGTCAGACAGATGTCGTCTATGCGCACGGTCTCCTCCAGACGACCCCATTGACTCTAAAAAAAACGAGACCAGTACTTGACCTTGGTAGATCATATCCTTCACCTTGAAAGGCAAATGTGCTAATACTTTTAGGGCGGTGGACCACTTATCGCTTGGTGTTTGACAATTCAAAGAATACCGCAGACCTCTTTGGCCCGATTCGCCAGGCCTTACAAAGTTACAATATAAGTATCCTGCCTCTTGATCATCTGGATCTTCCTGAACAGCTAACGCCTCCTGTTTGGGAATTCCTTGATAAGCCTTTCGTCAGACAGCATGGATCTAGGCCTGATATGTTTGAATTGAATGACGGGGAATCACCTTTGACTTTCCATGTCCGATATCAACTGGAAGTTTGTATCTCGAATGGCTACCTCAACGAATACACGCTCAGCAAAGACTTTGTTTCCCGCTTGAAGAACATGAACGCTAGCGAGGCTCAGGATCTTCTCGAGTATGTGGCTAATCAAGGGAAACGTGTCTTCGATCCTATGTCGTTATTTAACATTCGAACTACGGACGGTGCACCTCTAAGGGCTAAGGTGCCGCACTATTGTGTCTACATTCGCTCAGCCACAGTCACGCCAACCACTGTTTATTTCCAAACCCCGATAGCCGAAACCTCTAATCGTGTAATACGCAAGTATTCTCATTACGCTGATCGCTTCCTCCGAGTCCGTTTCACAGAGGAAAAGACAGATGTATGAATACCCCTGCGTTCGGTGATAGAAACTCAGGCTGACTGCAGAAGGGAGGAATCTACGCTACTGACAAAGAGACGATGAACGAAGTCTTCACCCGTGTCAAACGAGTAATGGCTAACGGCATTGTTGTTGGAGATCGCACGTACGAGTTCCTAGCTTGCGGCAACTCCCAATTCAGAGAGCATGGTGCTTATTTCTTCGCCCCGCTTCCCCATCTCTCGACTGAGAGAATCCGGAGTTGGATGGGTATGTTCAAGGAAATCAAAACAGTACCCTTGTACCTTGCTCGTCTTGGTCAATGTTTCTCAACCACGCGGGCCATCCATGGTGCGACGACTGAGGTTAAAGAGATGGAGGACATCACACGCAATGGATATAATTTCTCTGATGGTGTTGGTAAGATAACTCCGCTCCTCGCACATGTAGCTGCATCGGAATTAGGTCTCTTGCAGCATTCTCAAGAACCACCAAGCGTATTTCAGATCCGTGCAGGCGGGTGCAAAGGAGTACTTGCCGTTTGGCCTATGCCCGGTCATAGGGAAGTGTACATTCGAAGGAGCCAGTACAAATTCCCAGCCCACCATGATGGGCTGGAGATCATCCGCTGGTCGCAATACGCTTGCGCAAATCTAAACCAGCAGCTGATCCTAATTCTCTCCGCTTTGGGGGTACCTGACGATGTCTTCAGGCAAAAACTGCGGTTACAACTCTTGAACCTTGAACAGGCTATGACCGATGAGAAGTTAGCCTTGGCTATCTTACAGAAAGACATCGATCACAATCAGATGACTCTAGTCCTTGCTAGCATGATACTGGACGGTTTTCAGAAGAGTGAGGAGCCTTTCTTGACATCTCTGTTGCAGCTATGGCGGGCGTGGTCCATCAAATATCTGAAAGAGAAGGCAAGGATCACCATCGGCGGCGGCGGGCTTTTCTTCGGTTGTGTAGACGAGAAAGCGATCTTGAAGGGCCATTACAATGACGTTCCCAGCCATCCACACGATGCCCCTATTGAAGAGAAGGCTAAGGATGTGCCAGAGGTCTTTGTGCAGCTATCAAGTAATGCCGAAGGCAAGCCCGAGGTGATCTTGGGACCAATGCTACTAGCCCGCAATCCGTCTCTGCACCCTGGAGATATTCGAGTTGTTCGTGGTGTGGATGTTGTTGAACTACATCATCTCAAGGACGTTGTGGTCCTGCCCCAGACAGGGGATCGAGACATTGCTAGTATGTGTTCCGGTGGCGATCTTGATGGCGATGACTTCCTCGTCATCTGGGACAAAGACTTGTTGCCCAGGGAGTGGAACGTCGAACCGATGGACTACTCTCGGCCTCCAGTGATGGTTCATGGGCGCGATATCGGCATAGATGATCTTACGACCTTCTTTGTGACGTACATGAAGAATGACACATTGTCTCGAATCGCTAAAGCTCATCTCGCAAATGCTGATTACTTAGAGGAAGGCGTGAGAGACGAGAAATGTATATATCGTTATCAAGCCTTTTCTATACTGCCACTGATGATATGGTAGGCCTCAGGCTTGCGAATCTGCATTCCCAGGCCGTCGATTACGTTAAAACAGGGCATGCAGCTCAGATGTCTCGAGACCTGAAACCCCCGAAGCGTCCTCATTTCATGGATAATACTTATCAGAAGAAAGAAAATACGTATATTTCTCGTAAGGTCCTAGGCCAGCTCTACGACCAGGTTGAGCGCGTCAATTTCGTCCCCGCATTCGCTGCTCCTTTTGATGACCGTATCTTGAAGGCTTATGAGCACCAAGTTGATGAACTTCTTCCAAGTGCGCGTGAGATCAAAAAGGAATATGACGCACACATGCGTCGCATCATGGCCCAGCATGAGATCAAGACGGAATTTGAGGTATGGTCGACCTTTGTCCTCGAACATTCGAAAACCACGAGCGATTTCAAATTCCACGAGCAGATCGGCCAGATTTCCACAGCTTTAAAGGAGCAGTTCAGGGGCGTTTGCTACGAGCGTGCTGGTGGTAAGACCTTTCAACAGATCGGTCCTTATGCCGCCGCGATGTACAAGGTTACCGCAATCGAAATGGCCGAAGCTATCCAAGAATGTCACCAGACACGCATCGTTGGTGGTCAAGTAAAGCCTCTTCGGAAGATGGTTTCGACGGATATGCCGTTCATGAGCTTCCCCTGGCTATTCCAAGATATACTCGGGAGAATAGCCATCAATAGCGAAATTGCGACGAAAGGAAGGAATGCGGACGATGGATCTGATGGAGGCGCAGCCCGAAATGTTCTCAAATCCACTACCCAGGCTAGGAAGGCTGGTGGAACCGTCAACTTGGGTGCAGTGAGTGATCTCGAGACGGCTCAACGTACTACACATGTTGGCGATTTGCTTGAACTATTCGAAGACTCTCATGTCTAGCTTTTTCCAGCTGCGATCAGCGAGTCACTGGGCGGACTCACAGGAAGTTGCAATGAAGATTGCAAAGGTAGGTAGCCCGCATGCATTTCGAATAGCATGCAAACACTCACCATTTTTTCAATTGAAAGCCATGTTCAAGGTTCATCGCAACGCACCGTGAGCGCACGAAATCTTCCACCTACATTGTGGATATATCATTGCCTTGCGGATCTTTGTCCATCCGCTGATTGGTCGCCTGAAAGCTTTCAAGCTCCCCGCTCAAACACTCTGACATCACCATCAGCCTCCATAAAATACAAGCACTCTTTCTCCTCCATCTCATCTCCTTCAAAGTCAGCACCGCCTCCTCTGCTTATCCTTAGGACGCCGCTGATATCTTTTGCGACCCCAGTATCTAACCCTCGTACGCTCATGATCGTCCGTGCCTGGTGTGCCATGTTCATCAGAAAGGCAGTGTGAGAGATCTCAAGAGGTGTGGTGGGGACTTGGGTTAGGGCAAAGTCGGCGCAGGATGTAATGAGTATCGAGTCCACGTGCTGACGAAACGGTTAGGATTCTAATTTGACGCTTCAAAGAAATTGGTGAATGGACGAGAGCCATACCTCTCGTATTTCGCCAACCATGTCTATAATATCCAACACCGGGCACGCCGTAGCTGCGATCAAGAAGTCCAAACCATCCAATACCAGCAAGACCCTTCCCTCTCCATTCATAGCTTCTTTGGGGCCCTCGACGGCTTTCATGACTTCTTTCTCCAATTCTACAAGACCTCCAGCGCCTAGGCCCAGGCTATTGCTAAGAGCGTCGACGAAATTTAGTTTCTGAGAGTTGATGCCGAGTTTCCTTCCTCCATCTCTCCAGAAGTTGGAATCGCGCAGCCAGCTCACCAGCACTACTGTTGTGTTTTCGGAGACGACTTTGGGTTCATCGTGGCTTGAATTCTTCGGAGCTGCGTGTATGAAGCGGAGGAGAAGCCAATTCGTGGTGGCGCCGAGGGTTGAGGTGAGGAGAGTGAGAGAGCCGGAGGGGATATCGGAGATGTACTGATGTAGCAGTGGTGGGATTGGTGGGTGTGAGGGCATCTAGCGAGTGTGTGTGGGTAGTTTTAAGCTCCTCATACCTTAAAAGGAGCATATCGACTCTCCAAATTATCGTACCATGTCGTCGCCCGGAGGCCCCATGGTCTCGCGATGTAGATGCCAAGACTTTTCTTAGCGCTAAGAACTTCCGCACAAGCCCTTAGCGAGACCTCAACCTCGCGCTTGAAGATCCATTGCCAGCAACACTGCACCACCATACGAGCGCTGCGAGGGTAAGTCAAGAGACCTGTCTTTGCCATTCGAGAGACACTGATGCTCACTACTAGAAATCTTACCCAAGATGAGTGCGTTTGACAGCAGAATCTCTAGACCACGGACGGGCAGCGACTGACTTCCTCGACAGCAAAGGGTACCTCGTCCTTCGGCAAGCGCCACAATAAGACGCACACACTATGCAGACGTTGCGGTAAGCACGGGGTCTTCATCTCGATTTAGATGCGGTCAAAAGCTCGCGGAAATGGAATGGAGGCTGATCACACATTGGAATTCAGGACGTCGCTCCCTCCACATCCAGAAACACACCTGCTCGTCTTGTGGCTATCCAGCTGCTAAAATTCGTCAATGTACGCCTCAATCTCTACATCCTTGCCCTACATCATGAGTCCATCTAGGATCCTAAAAATTCTGCACGCCTTTTGATCCCTGAGAGCTGAAATTTAACTTGACAACATAGACAATTGGGGCATGAAGGCCAAGAGAAGAAAGACTACCGGAACCGGCCGCATGCGATATATGAAGGAGATCCCTCGCAAGTTCAAGAATGGCTTCCAGACTGGTGCGCCGAAGGGGGCTAGGGGGGTGACTGCGAAAGAATGATTGGAGATTTGCGGCGACGAGGAGATGAGGGGGAAGGTGCCTGGTCATTTGCGACAGCTGTAACTACAATCAGCGAACAGCAAGACCTTTGTCCGCTATCATTGAATCATGATATGAAACCGTATCTTGTTTGACACGACCTCGAAGTGATAAGGGAGCAGTTGGGACTGCTCAGCACTTGGCTGGTGTGCTGACAGCTCAACAAAAATAGGTATTCAAGAGATGCGCTGACAGTCACAGATCATGGATGGATTCATGATCTCCAAACTGAATTTGATGTGGTTCATGCTGATGTTCGCCGTCATTCCCATGAACAACATTTATCCGACTAACCACAGGAGCCCTTCTTCAGGTGCTCTCGCCAAGAGAAAGCTTCATATCCGACTCCCCCACTCCCATCAACTACGTCTGCCTTTCAGCGACAGGATGCACCAAGACACGTGTATTGTCCGCCTTCTTAGCCAAAGTCATCGCCGCACGGAAAGTATCAATTGACGAGTCTGAGTCTGAGTCGCAGGGAAGCCGAAATTCCACCCTGTTAAATCCATGCTCTGCTTCGACTGTCATGACGGCGACGTTCCAACCATTAATTATGCTGCGACGTGCCACGAGCTCCATTACTTCCGAGAGCTTGAGCTCCTTCCATGACTGGGGATATATGTCATTGGGCTCCCCTACCACGTCCCCTTGCGGCGCTTGTGGGAGAATGACGAGCTCGCCGGTGTATGACGGGTTGGCGAGTTGCACTTCGTTCGGAGCGAGCAAGAAGGTCATGATGGCGGTTTTTGTTCGTGAAGGCGCTGATGGCAGGCGTTGTGTTTGGGACTGTTGTTATTGTCAGCCGTGGCTTTGTACGATTTTGCCTACTGTACGCTTGCTAATTTCTCTGGACTGCTGGCAGAATTATTTCGCTGGCTGGGCTCTTTGCCTACTGTGCGATCTTGTAAGTCGACTATCTCTTCACCCAGTGCTGTACCACTCACTGAGTCTTAGCCTCATGTACTGTTGACCGTTGTGTCAATCGGGTTTTTGTTTTTCTAAGATAGATATTCGAAGTATTATGTCGGTGGATGTTGACCTTGATGATCAGGAATGATGAACAGTCCTCACGTGGTTTATATATGGATGAAGTTCTCCCCTTACGGCCATACACCCTACTTCACCGATCATATCCCACTGGTTCGGAGACCTGCATCCGTGGTCTATTAATACCGACTCTACGCACGAGTCAGCGAACAAGCATACGCAGCTTTGGCGCTGTGCCTAGCTTTCGTGCATGGCCAGATGATCATTTCTTTCTCCGAACGGGGCGAATCAGGACACTAGTATGCTCTCCGATCTTGTATTACTGGGACATGCTAGCTGCTCGGATTATTGTGGTTATTGGTTCCGGTCATTAGCTCCACATATATGATTGGTTTTATTGGCATCATAGAAATTCTCCACAATGTCGGATTTCTTTGCTAAATTATTGGTGCACTCATTCAATTTTCACCCGACTACTAAAAGCCACAAATCATGTGCAACCCCAAAATAACCAGCGACCGACATGTGGACAAAGAAACCACAAGCATGGGGCAAACCACCCATCGCTTACTCCGACAACCCGGCTCTTGTCGGAAACCATGCGACATGGCCGTCTTACCACATCCTTGGAACACTCAGAGCGCACTACTGAGTGGATACATGGCTTGCAAGAACGGTCTACCCACTCACCCATCACAAGTATCAACCGGATTCTTCCCAATTTGACTCCATCCGTCCTCTGGCCCAAACTTCCAATTCCACATACTATGTACTTGAGTCCAGTAGGTCTAAGACAGAGGAAAAAGGCTTGTACTTTTCATACTCACGGTTGAGAATACATACGAGAGTTGAAGAATATTGCTGGGAAATAGCTGGGGTTGGAGAGTTGCAACATAGGTATCGAATCCCTACCATGCAGAGGCTTCCAAGCAGCGCTCTCCTCTATCCGTGGATATCCTCAAGAAAAAGATGTCATTGAGTCATTCACCAGGATTTTACTCGGATATCTTACGCTAGCCTTCCCAATAGAGTACTCAAAATAAGCATACCAGACCCTTCAGCAACTGAGTCTACATAGCCTGTCTTCGCACGAGCGGCAAGTATCAATCACTCCCACTTCCTTTCTTTCTTTCTTTCCTCCTCTATCAGCTATAATCGAGCCATACCAGCCATATTAATACGCGGTTGTTGGAAAAAGAAATTCACCATGTGCTTTTTCACTCTCCCATCGCTCGCACTTCTTCTTTCTAGTCAAAAGACGATGATGCAGGGACTTCTCTATGTTGACGACAGAAGGTTGACGAAGACATAAGAAGGTAGAGATAGTGTTGAGAATATTAAGGAGCTGAGATTGGATTATGATATTGACAAATTGGCTCAGATCTACGCTTTCATGCAGGTCCTTGCGGAGTCTCCTCGTGTAGTGACTACAGAGTCACTTTAAAGATCCCTACCCTACTGAAGGATAGGTAAGCAATACAATATAGCTATTCGAGGGATCCGATCGTTAATAATGTGTTTTGGGCAAAGATAGGTCAGAAGAGAGACAAAAGAAAGGCACGCAGTGCCTCGGCGATTGAAATTTGCAGATCTCTTAGCCATTGGCAGAGTTACATCTAAGTAAAACTACATTGGTAGACTATGCGTTGTGCATGAGCACAGAAGAATGGAGAAAGCTCCTGAGCGTGGACTCAGAAAGGACTTTGTGGCACCTAGGGACCAAGACTTGACCATTCCACAGCTTTCGACATTCAGCATTCCCCATTCTCGACACGGAAACGTCTTGGACCACGTACATGCCTCCATCTTGTAGCGCCCCAGGCTGGCAAGTGATTCCTTCCCACGTTCGGGAAAGTTTGGCGCCACGGCGTGCTTGACTCATTCGCTCCGATGAGTCAATGCTGCCTACGTCAGGCTCTCATTTCGGCGAATTTACTATCACAAACACATTTGCATATCGCACGCATCTTAATAAAGACCACATAGCGGGAAATCATTACATTCGTTATCGCTTTGAATGGTTACTACAGCCCACTGAATCACGTCTAATATACTATCAACGCCCAATTGGTCTTTCCACAAGAAAACACCCACCGAAGCAATGGATATGCCTGCTATCGAAAAGTTGTCTGTAGACGTCAATGAGCCTGCCCAAGAGCCTATCGTTCCCTGTTCAGAGCCCTCGGTTGCGGAGCGGACGACGCTGTATCCGAAGATCAAGAAACTGACAGATTTCATCTATGCGGCAAAAGGACTGAGACCCCATCCCTCAATTCACCTCACTGGAAGTGTGAAGCTTCACGGGACACACGCAGATATCGTCTTCGTAGACAATACCGATGAGATCCGCTTGCAGTCAAGAAATCAACTAGCATTGGGCGTCAAGGATGACAACTACGGCTTTGCCGCTTTCTTTGCGGCGACTAACAAAATGAAAATTCTTGCTTTGCGAGACCGAATACTGGAGAGATATCACAAGCTGAATCCTGACATAAAGGTCACCGGAGATGTGGTAATAGCGGGTGAATGGGGCGGTACAGGGGTCCAGAAGAAAGTTGCCCTCGCTACAATACCCAAATTCTTCGCCATCATATCAATAAACATCAATGATGCGTGGGTGCCTGACTGGGAGTACGGAGATATCTGCGACGAAGATGCAAGATTCTTCCACATCAGCAAAGGAGGCTTCTTCACCCAGGAGCTACATTTCAACAACGTCACCCAAACAGAAGAGACAATACGGAAATTGACGGATGCAGTAGAAGACGAATGCCCCTTTGCCAAGGCTTTGGGTGTGTCAGGACGTGGGGAGGGTATAGTGTGGAAAGCAACAAACCACTGCAGCGACCCAGAATTTTGGTTCAAATCGAAGGGCGATCTTTTGGCAGTAAGCCAAAGCGACAAGCTACCTGCGAGTGCTGTCGCCATGGAAAACCGAGAGCGCGTTGACAACTTCGCGAAAGCTATCGTAACGGAGAACAGGCTTGAGCAAGGTTGGGAGTATCTGAGCAAGAAAGAGGCTGCTGGAATGGGCGAATTCCTGAAATGGATATTGAATGATTGCTTGGTCGAGGAGAAGATGAAAATGGAAGAGCTTAAAATTAGCAAGGGAAAGTTGAGTCCGGCGATTGCAGCTATCACGAAACCGTGGTTTTGGGCGAGACTCGAACAAGCAGGGAGAGAGGCGAGCGAACGATGATGTGGCCAAACATACCTGTCTGTTTCAACGTCGTTGACTTGAAGTGCTGGCTTGGATAAGGTAAGCGTGGCGAAAAGAATGAGCATTTTGGGTCTTCATTGGTTGCGATAATGCATAGGGTCACTTCTCACAACTATTCCGTCGACCCCAGTTCCGTGGCTGACGCTTAAGGAATGCTCCGACGGAACCCAGATAGCCCTCATGCCGTAGGAAGTAAGCTTTCTTTTCACCTGCAGACCAAAACTTGATGGCATACGACAACGTATTCATGGTCTGACGATGGCCGCGTATGAATGAACCCCCAAAGTATATGTGCTCGAGATTGTGCTTCTCGCACTGCAGGTATGCAATCTGGCCGATATTATTACTGACGGCATAGAGTAAGCTGCGGCTGATGTCCTCTGGTGCAAACGAACGCTTCGGTGACATTGATCCATTCTGTGGTTGCTCGTCCCCATTCGACAGCCCAGTGCCATCTTCTGCTTCATGTTCGCCCTGCCTCTTCATCTTGAACACTTTGCCAAAGCTGCTAGCGATGGTGCTGGACTTCAATCCTATCTTCCCGTAGTCAGTACCATAGATATCCCCAACCAACATATCGACCAAGGTATTATCGCCTCTATCAGCCATTGCCAGCATAGCATCAAATGTCGTCGCGCCGGTGAGTAAGGACAATAGTCCCCATAAGGTTCCACCGCCGAGGGAAGTGCCCCCAACGCGCTCGTATTGTCTGGGACCCGAAACTTTCACCATTGACACTCCTGATCCAATGTTGACAAGGAGATAGGGATAAATATCTGCACGAGGTTCTTCGAAGTGCATTGGATTGGTCTCGCTGAACGCAAAGACCTCACAGGGAATCTCGGTGATGAAGAAATCAAGACCAATAATCAGGCACTCCATTTCGTCTTCCCGCAAGATCTCTATACCAAGAAGCTTCTTCATTTGGTCGTAGTATTTGTAGGCGCCTCCGCCAGTGGCCATCACACATAGCTCTCCCGGTTCACAGCCATTGAGGGCTTGCTGCTTCGTCTTCAGCTCGTGCACGAACTTGAAGCATTGATCTATTCTATCTGTCTCGAACTTGAGGAATGTAAGTCTTCCTCCTAGCTCCTTCGAGCTGAGCTCTCGAGAGAAGTAAACCAGTTTCGCGAGCGAGCCACCGATATCGAGAGCAACATGGCTGACAACAGCTTTATGATTGGGAAGCCGTATGTCTCTAGTGTCACGCTGGGCTCCATCCTCACTCAAATCTTCCTCTTGACCTTCCTCATCGTCCACAATGAATGCTCCTTGGACATTGATTTTCACAGTGCCTGGAGCAAGAATAGTCTCATCGAGTAGAGAGTTTCTTCGATCTTGTAAAGCTGGACGGACAGAGTCGGGAGACGAGGCTGACATGGTGCAAGCTGGTGGATGTCACAAAGGATTGGCAGAGTGCCGGTTGCCCGAGCATGAGAGCAGATGACCTCCTTGCTCGTGGCTTTCAAGTCAATTATCCAGAGATGAGTCGATGACTTCCGTTACCGCAAGGTAAAGGCGAATTTGGGCCAGGATATGGGACATAAATCGCAGCTGTAGCTGAGCCACAGCTTACTAGTGAGAACATATCGAACACCAAGATACTGGGATTGCCCATGATATCCGTACGGGACGTCGGGATTTAGGCCCTGTACAATTGTAACCCCGCCCGGAAGCGGCTAATTTGACGCGCATTGCAGGCGTTAAATGATCGAGGAGCGGCAATCCTTCACTATAACACTTTCCGCTAGCGTGTCTCTCGTATTGTCGACATTTCCTAGTCTTTGGGAAATTATTTATCACGAATCCAATGAGATCGAGGCGTAAGTATGCTTCTCAACAAGTGTCGGCTTTTTCTGGGCACATGAATCTGTGCTACCATTAATGACCGTATCTACCAGCGACAGAAGAAGACTAACAACAGCGACATAACCCGCCAAGAAGATGCCTCCCAAATTCTCCGCTCTGTGGATGGTCTCTGGTAGTTTCCTTGGTCTAACCAGCCTCTTCATCTATGGCTGGAGTGCTCAAAAGCACACCATTTGGGTAGTACCTGGTATTGGTGCAGCCATGTTTGCACCTAACGTCATCAATAATCTTCAGTGCGTTCGAGTTCACTTCGTTGATTCTTAATTGTGATTTGCTACATCCGCTATCAGGAGTGCGTACGCAGACGAAGTTCTCATCAGCTGGAGCGCTAAACCCAATTAGAGCACGTGCAGCCGTGAAGAGCGTCATCCGAGCGGGATCTCGGAAGACCTTGCCAATTTCTTTAAAATATGCAATCCTTTATGAAGTAGACCCCCCAGCTTTCCTCCACCATCATGGCCATCTGAGCCACGTTAGAACCCTTGTACCAAACTCACGACCTTTCATGACCTCCCCTTCCACGGCAAGAAAATTTGCGCCGCTGCCGATAAAAGAAGACCTGTCAAACACCAATGCAGCGACTCTGACCCAGCCCAGTGAGACCGGAGACTTGATACCAAACCCACATCTCGGAGATGCATCAACCGCAAATCGAGCAGCACCCGAGGCGAAAGCATGGGCGCATTTCGTTGCAGGGGGGTGGGTAATTCAAGCATACCGCGCTTCCACACCACTGACTATTCCCAGGATTGGGGGTATGACTTCGGCCACCCTCACATCTCCTCTTGACGTGCTCAAAACACGCCTTCAGTCCGACTTTTACCAATCTCAGATCCTTGCCTCGCGAAACGCGCGCGGCATTCCTCCGCCCTCCTCCCTCTCTTTGCCTCGCAGCGCGGCCCTACACTTTCGTGAGACATTCCAGATTTTGTTCTCTATCCACCGAATTGAGGGCTGGCGAGCACTCTTTAAAGGTTTAGGACCGAACCTCACTGGCGTAGTACCCGCAAGAGCCATCAACTTCTACGCTTATGGCAATGGCAAGAGGATCATAAGTCAGAATTTCAACAACGGCAATGAAGCCGCCTGGGTGCACCTTTGTGCTGCTGTTAATTCAGGAATCATCACGGGAACACTCACCAATCCCATTTGGCTCGTCAAGACACGGTTGCAGCTCGACAAGAGCCACGCAGAAAAGACGGGGACGCTGTCAAATCGACAATATAAAAATTCGTTGGACTGCGTCAGGCAGACGCTGCGTGCAGAGGGCATCAGGGGGCTCTACCGCGGCCTGAGTGCTAGCTATCTTGGCGTCACCGAGAGTACCTTACAGTGGGTACTGTATGAGCAAATGAAACTGTACCTCCGAAACAGGGACGAGCGACTGGCAGCATCAGGCAAGGCACGGTCGTATTGGGACAACACCTTGAGCTGGGGCGGCAAAGTTGCAGGGGCCGGGATTGCAAAATTTTGTGCGGCGATCGTTACATATCCGCATGAAGTCGTGAGGACTAGGTTACGGCAGGCGCCTATGAAGGATGGTCGTATGAAGTACACGGGGATTGTGCAGTGCTTTAGGACCATTTGGAAAGAGGAGGGTATGGTCTCTTTGTATGGCGGGCTCACGCCGCATATGCTGAGAGTTGTACCGAGCGCTGCCATCATGTTTGGGATGTAAGCATCCCTCTGTATTCGCGGATCTGATCTAAGCTAATGGTGTGTAGGTACGAGTTCATCTTACCACTACTGGGAGCGAAGGCTTAATGTCGTAGTCAATTCCGATCTGCACAAACTTAGAGGATGGGGGACAACGGATGTATAGTGTGTTTACCATTAGAGCTCCTCTCCCTTTCGCATATAAAGAAATTGATAGATTTTGGGGCAAGGCATTTGGGTTTATTGAATGCCTATCTCTATAGAGACGAAAGGGCTGGGGCGTTGTAAGAATCAACGATTGACAGCTAGGTAGCATAGATAGTTCTCGTTAAGCTGTCGAGACTGAGTATCCTTGGAAATGCTAGACTGCCACCGAGCCTATGAAATTCTAGCACCAAGAGCACATCGTCTGGCATGTTGAAGATGCATCTGTTTCTCACTCCTTACTCCTCTTCCTCCTCACCTCCGTCGCCTTCATCCTTCTTCTCAGCAGCCTTTGCCTTCTTCCTCCTGACGCGACCAGGACGTCCGCCTCCAAACGGCGATGTCAGAGCAAAATCGATGTGCTTCTGCGAATCTAGACGAACGATGAAGGAGGGGACGTTGACGATTTGCTTTCCAACACTGATATGAAATTAGTATTAGACTTTCCAATCGTAAGCAGAGTGAGACGTTGCGTACCGGATGTGCCTCTGCCTAATCAAGACCCTAGCATGATGGATGCTCTTGGCCAAGCCCAACTTGTACACACAAGTCTGCAGTCTCCGCTCCAAGAAATCCTCCACCTTGAGCGCGAGCACGTAATCGAGCTTCATGCGGGATTCATCAAGCACACCCACACGAACGAGACGGCGAATCAAGGCGTTTCCTTCGAAGAGACGCTTGGGGTCCTTTTCCTCCATGGTGAGCAATTGACTGCATCCCGTAGCTCCAGGTTAGCTGGTGCGTGAAGGGTAGAGAGGTTATGATGGGGGCGTACCGGGCTGCACGACGGATTTTGGAGAGGGTGAGCATGACGCGCCACACTTCGCGCTTGTTGCGGAGTCCATATTCGCCAACGATTTTAAGCTCGGAATCGCTGTGATGGGAGGGTCAGTGGGTTTCCATCGACGTTGGCAGAGACAAGCTCATGCTCAAGTGGCCGGGATCAAACTCACAGACGAGCCGCCTCGAACGCTATTCAGATGGGTTAGCGAATTTTTTTTATGGAACGGATGGGGGTTTGGGGCGAATGTTGGATGTAGAAGTAAGGTATAGAAGAACTGGAGGTAGATAACGGGGGCAGGTAGTGCTGACAGGAGAAGGGACGGAGGGCTCTGATATCTCTGAGACTACTTACGACGACGGGGTACCTTGTAGGTCTTGCTGTACGAGCGTGGCGCCATGATTGCTGTTGTCGATTGGGTCAGAGAGTCTTCGTTGTGGTTTTGAGATCGCAAGCGTAGCGATGTGCGCCAAGCCGCGCTAGAGATCTTAGCGAGGGCGCGCACGGCGATATCTTGACGACCCAGCAAAGACGAATTCTTGATCCAAGTCGTGAATACGCTCATACAGTCGCGATGGGACACTCAGCAGGTCTGCGGGCCGGCACTCGGGTATGTTATATCTTTAATTCCTCCAAATGTAGTCCAAGACAGAGCTTGAGGATCGACAAAGGCAACGCCGAATGACAGATGCTCACATGTTATAGTATGCCTTCTCCCGGGATTTCAAGAAGAAGGGTATGATCAAGCTCTCGACGTACCTAAGGCAGTACAAGTGAGTTTCCCCTCGAAAAAAAAGCAGAGCCCCAAATCACAGAGCTGGTGTACTAACCACCAAACAGAGTCGGAGATATCGTCGATATCAAAGCCAACGGAGCAGTCCAGAAAGGGTTCGTACCTCCCTCCAGCTCAACTCGAAAGCTCATCGAGCGGCCAATGCCCGTACACAAGAGAGACTGACAAGTTTCACAGCATGCCCCACAAAGTCTACCACGGAAAAACAGGCGTCATCTACAACGTAACCAAATCCGCCGTCGGCGTCATCATCTACAAGCGCGTCGGGAACCGTTACATCGAAAAACGAGTCAACGTCCGTATCGAGCATGTCTCCCTGTCCCGCTCGAGAGAGGAATTCATCAACCGGGTAAAGGACAATGCCGGCAAGAAGCAGAAGGCGAAGACGGAGGGCACGCACATGTTCTTGAAGAGGCAGCCGCTGGGCCCACGGTTGGCGAGGACGGTGGATGCGAAGGTGGGGGTGGAGACTGTGGTGCCGATTGCGTATGAGACGACGATTTAGATGATAAGACAGCGGAATTCTAGGGCGAACGGTACGCCGCTCGTAAAAATCAAAGGGAATATCTTCATCAGGCCTCGTATTGAGAGATCAGAGTGCGAACGCTTGTCTTATTATGTTGAACGACCAAAGTGCAAGGCTCGTGAGTTAATCATCAGAAAAAAGCCGTGTAAAGTCCAGATCCATGCACTCTGCCCTGCCATAAATGCCTACGAAAACGCCATTGATGCATAGATTCTTGGGCTAAAGTTTGTCCAAACAATGTTCCCTTTACCAAATCGACGGCCCTCCACCGGCCTCACCTGCAGCAGGAACGTGTCGGCTTCTTAATCTCGTCCTGTGTTGTCCGGATGATCGTACATCTTGTGAGCTTATATCGTCGTACAAGTCGTCATCTGGCACCAGCCGCTGATCGACTCTCAAGCCCATCTTCGGCTCACCTTCATCATCTTCTGCGCCATCGTTCCAACTGTGAGTGGTGCAAGTACCTGTTGACATACCCCAACCGTTCCAAGACGTTGCTGCAACAAGTTAGCAGGCGGAAACTCTATAAGCAGCGCGGCCGAAGGCAGGAATAGACTGACCAGCAACGATAGGTGCGTTCGGATGCCAGCTTGCATCTCGAACGCAAGTCTTCCAGTCTCCCCTATTTCTACTGTCATCTACATAAGAATTCATGTACAGGTCAGGATCCCTTGGTCGTGAGTTACGTGTCGCTTGATTGACATCGATCCTGCCTGCTAATGTTGCATCCAGGTTGTAAATGTAAACGCTGCCATCTTCACTTCCAGAGTAGACATATCTAGAGTTTGTGCTGCCGGGTGGTGAGAAATGGCACCGTATCAGCGTCTTGAGGACCCGGTGGCCTCGGAATGTAACAAGCGAGCAGTCATGAGGATGCGGCTTTAGTACCTTCTCATCATACGCCATGAAGCGATAATCGAACGATGTGGTGTAGCGACTCGGGTCGAGCCTACAAAATTTCTCCGTGGGCATCATCTTGCGCAGATCCCAAAGCTTCATCGTCTGATCTTTTCCATTGCTAAGGACATATCTGCCGTCCCCTTTGCTGTCCACATACGTTAATCCCTCAGTGTGCCCCATAAAAACACCAGCTTCTCGGCTGTCGCCCATACTTCGCCGATCCCAGACTTTGATGGTCGTATCGTCGGAGCCAGAATATAAAATATGTGGTGATGATTGGTCCCCAAAACAGACAGCATTGACGTCGTCACTGTGGCCCGGAATACTCAAAATAGATTGGCGGGTCTCAAGATCATAGACATAAACAGAATGATCTGAAGTCCCAGCTACTATTTCCCGACCATCTCCAGAGAATCTAATTGACCAGATCTATAATGTGGTCAGCCATGCCATATCTCCTTCATGTCAAATAGTTGAATACTTGCGCCAAATTGACTGAATCCTCCACGAAACCCTCGAGCTCTTCTACTACCTCTTCCGCCCATGTCGGAGAAATCGCAGAGGTACGGCTCGCCACTCGCGCCGGGGTCGGTTGGAGCAAGGCAAACGATGCTTCGGATCGAACTGTATGCTAACCATTTATTGTCTGGACTCAGGGAAGCATCTGTAATAGTCCATTGCCCATACGGATAATCGACGGTCTTGTAATACTTCCATTTGTACGGATTTGACGTGTCATACATTCGGACCTTGAAGTCTTGTGCGCAGGAAAAGAAGAAATTCCCATCCTCTGAGAATTGGCCAGAATAGCATCGAGAATTATAATGGATGATCATATCGGCATTCGACGAAGGTAGCATGCCCTATACAAGTTTCGGTCAATTCAGAACGAATTCATGGCACGATCATGTTAACGATTCATACCTGAGATACAGCACTGGTCATCTGTGTCGAATGATACCGATCGGTGCCCAATTCTCGACTCATCAATCTCCTCGCTAGCCTAGTCTTCCTCTGCATGCGATTATCTCTATAGTATCCGCTACTACCAAAGTTGCCTCCGTCCATTAACTTTGTTCCTTCTTCACTGGGCACAGGGGGAAATTTCTTATTTGACCCCCTCGCCCTCCGGTTTCTCGGCGTTCCCAAACCATTGTCTCCATCCTCAAGACCATCCTGGTCTTCCTCATCCAGCTCTAAAGTAATACCGGAGCCAAGTGCCCGATGGCGGGTAAGAAGTCTGCGGAGGCCAGCATGCCCCAGTAATTGCATTAACTGGGCTGGAACTGCTATCAGTTATTAGCGAGAACCCCTGACGTTGCACACATCTTTGACCTTGAATACGTGAAGCTCGCCCCGTCGTGACTGTTGGGAGGGCCAGATAATCTCCAGTCACTGTCTCCAACCCTGCCTCTCCGTCTCCTCCCAGCGTACCATTCTCTACATCACCCGCCGAAAACTCGACATCGACTCCACTCGCCCCTTCTTCGGCATCTACATAAGGGACATTCGACGATTAGTCGATTGCTTCTCTCAAACAATCATCAATGATCCAGCGCCCAATGAGAATGGTCGAAAGGCTACAAACCATGAAAATCGGCCTCAGGATCCTCAGTAGGGTCGAAGAACTCCAGGTCCTCATTCTCATCTACCGTGGGTTCGAAATCCATGTCGTCATCATCGGTCTCATCTTGCCACTCACCTTCAGTACCGGAGCCATCGTAGACATTGACAGCATGGCTAGCTGGATCTGGAGACTGCGTACGAGATAGCTCTGGCCTTCCTGGAGTAGCCATGGTGGTAACGAGAGAACAGAATCGGGCAATTCATCGTGATCCTTCAATCGGGATATATAAATTGCGGAGATAAGATCTTGCTAAGAGATTCGACAAGATCGATACCACTAGTAGGGCCTGTTCTAGGACTAGCTCAAAGCCGAATAGCGTCAAACTTCGCCAAGAGAGCCCAAATCGAGTGTGCTACCCCAGCCTTCTCGTTTCTGTTGTTGAAAGTACCTTGTTGCACGAAATGGGCAAGGTAGCCGAAAGATTCCGTTCGAAGTCAACAAGGCTGACGATCAATATTCTAATGCTCCATGCCAATTTGAACAATATTCAACTTCAAAAGGTCAGATTCGTTTCAAGCTACGAGTTGGTCTTTGCCTAGGAATTGTGCCATCGGATCATCTGCCACCGTCCTTGATCTTTTGTAAGCCTCGACTTCCTCCTCGCTGATCCCCCCTTTCATCTCTGCTAGAGTCCTCTTCTTCCTGACTTCTGGCTCATCATCCACTTTCAACGTCTGTTTGGGGTCTACCTGTTCTTCTGCCCTTTCAAGATGGTCACCAATGAGCTGTATTGATTTCACAGACGGAAGGTCCTCAAGCTCTCCCCCAGTCTGCCGCTGATTTGCCTCCTCAAATGCCAGCTTCCCTGCTTCTCCTGTGCAGTAGCTGTTCTTTATCGTGGAATGACAGCACGCATAGCCCCATTGAAAATTTGACCACCAGCTTCCCCAGATCGAGGTGTGGTTCTGGATGAGAATATCCTCCGGGTACTTCGACTTCGCCTCTGCTTTCGGTGCGCCTTTGACAGCCCCAGTCTCATCATACTCAATATAGCGGTCATTTTCAACTACTGCCATATCCCGCAGTTTCGAAGGTTGTATATGCTGTTCGCCACCATACTTCTCTAAGAGCTTGCTTTGTTTCGCTTCCCTCCTGGCCTCGTTTCCTTCCTTTTCTTTTCGCAAAAAGTATTCACCCGAGGTCGGGTTAGCCTGTACGTGAATCTTGTTCTTGTCGCCTCGCTCTTGTGATTCCCAAGCATACTTCTGTGCTTTCTCAAATTGAGCAGCATCTCCAGAGGCTCGCATGAAGTTATCTTCAGCCACCAGAGCAGAAGCTTCGTCGGCTTGAGCACCCATGTCCACCATCGATCTTGTTTTAGGGTCGTATTTGGCGGAGTCGAGGTCCAGGTTGAGCAGATACTTGGCAGTGTCCTCTCGTAATCGTAGATTTCTTGTAGAAGTAGCTTGTTGTCTACCCATATCAGACTCTTCGGCATACTTGGCCTCCTCCACCTCATCCTCACGACCCTCCTGCCCATCCTCTGTCGACGGCTTCTGCTCACCGGCATCTCTTCCGCCTTTCATTTTCTTCTTCAAGCTATCTAGCTCTTCATACTCCTCGATGACGTTCCGATATTCCTGCGCATCATACCCATTCCATCGATCCCTCTTAGCATCCCAACCCAATCTTACTTCCTGAACCACCTCATCTGCTTGGATATCTCGTCCTGTCCACTTGGCACCCTTTGCTCGCGGCCGATGCAAACACTCTTTTGTCTTGTGTGATATTGATCCACAGTTCTCACAAGCTCCCTTACGGAATTTCGTAGCAGCTGAGCCAAGTCGTTTGCCTCGGTCGTACCATTTCGACTGGTCTGGAGTTAAGGTTTGAAGACGTTGATGTTCAAGATAATCATTTTCACTATCGGCAGATTCTAGATAGAACGGCTTCTTCGAGATGAAGGTGGGGATATATTCATTCTGCTCTTTCTTCGCTGGCTCTGCAGGTTTCCGAGACATGGTGGGAATGTAGAAGGCAAACAAGGATGAAAAATATTTTCCAAGTTGTGATTGAGAAGCAAGATCCTCAAGGCGGGGGCACGGCAGGGATGCGTAAAAGAAGTACTTACGGAGACTACCTAGACAGACTCTTACTCCGTATGATACCTTATCTTTGCGGAGAAAAAGCTTGGCGGTCGCATCCCGCAGCATCGCCATCTTCACTCAATTGCTTCGATCGCGCTGGTCTGCACTTAGCTCAAACTTCAATATCTTCTAGGTCCCTTCACCATGCACCTTGAGTCTCTTTGCTCTGTGAGCTCGTTTGCTACGCCCCGCCAATGGACCTCTTCCGCGTCAGACTTAACTGTATTGATCACTACCAAGCTGAACCGACGGTCTTCGATCCTAACTTACCCAGTGGTACCGGTATCGTGCAGCAAAAGCTCAAGCCTAAAGTCCCCGTTATCAGGATATTCGGAGCCACGGAGACGGGCCAGAAAGTTTGTGCTCATATTCATGGCGCATTTCCGTACATGTACATCGAATATAATGGCAGCCCGGTGTCAGATGATGGTCAGATCCTTGTAATGGCTTTGTCTAATCACCACCTAATTGGTATACAGCGGATGCTTATATCCACCAACTCCACCTCTCAATCGACCATGCCCTAGCCGTCAGCTACCGCCGTAACATGTACGATGGTAAAACCGCATTCGTCGCACACATCAGCCTCGTTAAGGGTGTCCCGTTCTACGGCTATCATGTCGGCTATAGATCCTTTCTCAAGATATACATATTGAATCCGTTGCACATGACCCGTCTGGCGGACCTTTTACGGCAGGGCACAATTATGAAGAAGGTCCTCCAACCCTACGAAAGTCATATGCAGTATTTAGCGCAATGGATGTGCGACTATAACCTGTACGGGTGCTCATACATCGATTGTAGCGAAGTCAAGTTCCGGAGTCCAGTGCCGGACTATCAAGACATGAATAGTACCGCTCATCGCTGGCATGATCGGACAATCCCTTCTTCGTGCATCTCCGATGGAGATCAGGTACCACGTCAGAGCCATTGCCCCATCGAGGTCGATGTCTGCGTACAGCACATTATGAATAGACTTGACATCAAGGCACGAACAATACATCATGACTTCATTGAGCGCAAAAATCCTGCTGCACCCGATGAAAAGCTCGTCCAGAGTATGGCGGGGCTGTGGCGGGATGAGACCAAAAGAAGAAAGGCCAGAATGGGAGAATTGGCGCCTGGCAGTAGTCCGTTTCCGCCTGAAGTACTAGTGTCTATGTCTGCTGAGTCACGTAAATCTGAGCCAGGTGGATGGATACACGAGGAGGAGTACGCAGATACAATCAAGTCGATCATTGAGGACGAGGCAGCCGACAATGCTGATAAGGAAGTTAGTTTTGACGATTTCGTTACTAAAGCCCCTGTGGAGCACCAGATCAAGACAGCATTGGAAAGCGTTGAAGATCTGTTTCCTCAAAATCTTGCGCGTCTCCCATTATCTCAGCGCGCATCCCGTGCGCCCAATGCTGAGATTGACGGTTCTGCCAGCGAGGCTCCAGATATAGATGAGGGCCGGCTGCTATCCTATGAAGAAGACGAGTTTGCATGCCAATCGGACGAAGAGCTGGCACGAGAGCTGAAAAATTCGCGGAATACGCGCGACGATCACGTAGACGAACCAGTTTACGACAACGATGAGAGGTTGTCTGATAATAAGGGCACAGGTATCAATACTAACAAGTCACCTGGGGGAGCGAAGGGACCGAATATCTCAAATGAGCTTCCTGCCTGGGGAATCAGAAGTCTTGGTGATTACACCCATATTGATGAGGATGAATTCGAAATCCCTTTGGCATTCACAAGCTGTATCAGCGCTGGAGAGGCGAAAGAGCCGGCAGCTTTAGAGCCAAGTCGCAAGAAGAGAAAGATTGATCACGTCGAAGAATCAGAATCAGACGATCCTCTTGCCGGCCCTCTCAGAGATGGCAATCTAAATCTGCAGAACGGCTCTAATCTTATTATGTCGAAGCCATCGATGGTCGGGGATGATGAATTTCAGGGACCGCGGATAATGTACTCAAATGGGATAAGCCAGCGGTATGGTGGCAGTCAGGGCATCTATAAATCACTTTCATCATCGCAAGAAGGGGCTCGTGGGAACAGAACTCTTACTTTTCCTATCGTCAAAGACCCGCAAGATTCGAATACTATCCTGAAGCTCAGTCAAAACAGCAATTCGCATACAAGGGGCTCCCAGAAGGACAGATCTAAGCCCGTATCGTTCGCATCCTCCAGTCAGCCCAGCTCTTATGCGTTCAAACCCCCAATGGTTGGATCGTTGGCCTCCACCATGTCACCAAAGAAAATCTCTTCTCAGCTGTCGGTGTGCTCTTCGCATATACATCAAGCTTTCGATATTCCCACAACGACCCGGTTGCTCTGTATTCAAGAAGCTCCTCCGCTCGCGTCTAACGCAATGTTGGGTTTAGGGTCTATCAGGCTTCCATCAGTGATCTACACAGACGCCCATTACAGTAATGAGAAAGATGTGCCGGACCGCGCGAGAGAATACGCTGGGAAAGAATTCAAGATTGAAAGTATAAAAGTACCGTTTCTACCTGATTTTGATCCAACTGGCACATCGCCTGCCAGCTTGGGAGAGAAGCTTAGGATTGTTGCTGACAAGGCTGCCATTGATGTTGCGACCAGAAGGAGAGGAGAGGCTTGCGGGCTACGACTCTGGGAGATAGGGGAATCGCCCCCAACGAAAGCAGAAGTCCGTGCATGGCTGGACGGAGAACTTACGGTAAGCACAGATTCCGCGGACCAAGAAGCAGGCGATAGACTTCCCAGCGGCAAGGCCAAGTTGTCTCAGATCGATGGGCCCACGCAAAAGAACCGGCACGGGTTCAAGTACTCGCAAAAGCAGAGATCTACAAGCGTTCAGCACGAGACACAGTACATGAGCACTATGAGCCTCGAAATCCATGCGAACACTCGAGGCAATCTGGTGCCCAATCCTGAACAAGACGAGATCGAATGCATATTTTGGTGCCTACAATCCGACGACGATGATCTCGAGGTCAACGGCATCAATGAAGGCACACACGTTGGCATTCTAGCGCTTTCAGAAGGAGGTGGTCTCGCTCGCAGGATTTCCCAGCATACCGCTGTAGAAGTTGAGGAGGAGACAACAGAATTGGATCTAGTCATTCGCATGGTTGACATAGTTCGAGACTACGACCCGGATATTCTGACAGGTTATGAGGTCCATGGTGGATCATGGGGCTACATGATAGAACGAGCAAGATGTCGATTCGACTATAATTTGTGTGACGAATTCTCGAGGATGAAGTCTCAGTCGCACGGCCGCTTTGGTAAAGAGGACGACCGATGGGGCTTCAACCACACCTCGACTATCAGAGTGACAGGTAGACATATGATAAATATATGGCGGGCGATGCGAGGAGAACTTAACCTCTTGCAATACACCATGGAAAACGTCGTCTTTCAGCTCTGCCATCGCCGCATACCGCATTATTCGTATCACGACTTGACTGCTTGGTACAGGAGTGCTAAGCCCAAAGATCTGGCGAAAGTGATAGATTACTATGTTTCACGGGTTCAGCTTGATCTTGAGATACTGGAGCAAAATGAGCTGGTGCCCAGAACCAGTGAGCAAGCCCGTCTGCTGGGGGTAGACTTTTTCTCCGTATTTTCCCGTGGATCCCAATTCAAAGTCGAGTCGCTCATGTTTCGCATTGCAAAGCCGGAGAATTTCTTACTTCCCTCACCAAGCCGAAAGCAGGTTGGCCAGCAGAACGCTCTAGAGTGTCTACCTTTGGTCATGGAGCCACAAAGCGCTTTTTACAACAGTCCGCTGCTGGTGCTAGACTTCCAGTCTTTGTATCCCAGCGTGATGATTGCATATAATTATTGCTATTCTACGTTCCTTGGCAGGGTTGTCAATTGGCGTGGTCAGAACAAGATGGGCTTCTCCAACTACAAAAGAGAAGATAGGTTGCTTGAACTCTTCAAGGACCAAATTAATATAGCACCCAATGGGATCATGTATGCGAAACCTGGAATCCGTAAATCCCTTCTGGCGAAAATGTTGGGCGAGATTCTGGAGACTCGAGTCATGGTCAAAAGCGGGATGAAGGTCGACAAAGATGACAAGACACTGCAGCGGCTGCTGAATAATAGACAGCTGGCACTGAAGCTTATTGCAAATGTTACTTACGGTTATACCTCTGCATCTTTTTCAGGCCGCATGCCTTGTTCAGAAATCGCAGATAGCATTGTCCAGACGGGTCGTGAGACGTTAGAGAAGGCTATTGCATTGATCCATTCTGTTGAAAAATGGGGAGCCGAGGTAGTCTACGGAGACACAGACAGCTTGTTTGTATATCTCAAAGGGCGTTCAAAGGATGAGGCCTTCGACATTGGTCAAGAAATTGCCGAAACAATCACCAAAATGAACCCAAGACCAGTAAAACTAAAATTTGAGAAGGTGTACTTCCCCTGCGTGCTACTCGCCAAGAAGAGATATGTAGGCTTCAAGTATGAAAGTAAGGGTCAGAAGGAGCCAGAATTTGATGCCAAAGGTATCGAAACTGTACGCCGCGATGGTACACCAGCTGAACAGAAAATTGAGGAGAAAGCCTTGAAGATTCTCTTCCGCTCGGCAGATCTCAGCCAGGTCAAGAGATACTTCCAGAGACAGTGTTCCAAGATCATGAAGGGGAAGGTATCCATTCAGGACTTCTGCTTTGCAAAAGAGGTAAAGCTTGGTACGTACAGCGACAAAGGCCCTCCGCCACCTGGTGCCCTCATCAGCACCCGGAGAATGCTTGAAGATCCACGGGCAGAGCCACAATATGGCGAGCGCGTGCCTTATGTCGTGATCACCGGAGCTCCAGGGGCCAGGTTGATAGACCGATGCGTGGCTCCTGACGAGCTGTTGGGCAATGACAACAATGATTTGGATGCGGAGTATTACATCTCTAAGAACCTCATTCCGCCATTGGAGCGTATCTTCAATCTCGTCGGAGCGAACGTCCGGCAATGGTATGACGAAATGCCTAAACACCAGCGCATACGTCGCGTGGAGGCCAATCCTCTTCCTGGAGGCAAGGACTTGGTTGTCTCCAAGAAAACCTTGGAGTCATACATGCGATCATCCACCTGTCTCGTGTGTTATGAGAAATTGGAGGAGGAAACAGCCATCTGTGCCCGGTGCATGCAGCACGTCGATGGCTCCCTACTGATGTTGCGTGCAAGACTCAACAAAGCCGAGAAGAAAGCTCTCAAGCTTGAAAGGGTCTGTCGCTCTTGTGCGGGACTACCTTGGGGAGAGGATGTCAGATGTGACAGCAAAGACTGTCCGGTCTTATACACCAGGACGAGGCACATGGCAGAGCTGAGAAGCTCAAGGATGATAGCGGAACCCGTCATGAGCGTCCTGATGGAGCTAGAGACAGGTGGATTGGAGTGGTGAATCTTATATGGCGTTAAGGTTCCGCACTGCAAGGCGCTTCCAGGATATATACCCCTAAGGCGTGCATGGAAATGGAAGGGAGTCCACGGGTTTTTACTAGGAGGGTTTTTGTGTTCGTAGTTTTGCGCGAGGGGAATCTGTGCTGAGAGCTGATATTCACCGCATGAAGAGCTTTCTGGGTTTCCTTGGTACTGGCTATTTGGGGCACTGTGATTACTTTTAGTAGCCAGACCGATCCATATAGCTTCTAACACTTTATGATCGTATAAGTCTCTCTGCATGTATTCACTTTGCTTGTGATCATGCTGGTAGCAGATTCGTAAATATAGCGACATCATAGTCGTTAAAGGACATTGCAAAGTTCATTGGGCTCCCTTATATGTTGTAGTAAAGGTAGTTGCGAATGACGCCAAGATATGATCCGAAGAGTTCTGGATATGAGAACTACATATCTATGTAAGCCAATAATTATCCTTGGACAACGTCAATAAATACGCCCATCTGCAACACGTTGAAGCAATAATAAGTGCGCCATCACTAAAGCCCGGACTTAGAGCTGCGTTGCGGGCCCTTGTGTCAAGTGAGTGCGCGGAGCACCTTGCATAGTGTTGTACGATTCATCATGAGCTTGCTCGTCTCACACAGATCAAAACCCCCCCAACCGTGATGGGCATTCCCATCGCATTTCTTACCGTCTACTTACTGGGTGGCATAACGTTTCTTCCCAGTCTCCTAATCCTGGTTCTTGTGCATGCCTACCTCACATTTCCCGTATACGATTCGCCCTCCAACTCCGACGGACTCTTTCCAAACTCTCTCTGTGATCCTCAAGATGATGGGCAGAGTCTCAGATCTCGCTCAAGTGCCACGAGTCTTGCAGAGAAGTTCCATCGGAGACACGAGCCCGACGTCGCCGCTGGATACTTTGCAGTATGTCGAGAATACGTGCCGGGTGGAGTCAACGGGAAGCCGCCTGAGCGGACAACGCCTGCAGGGGCGATAGTAACTACAGAAAGTCCGAGTGTCTATCAGAGCATGTACAGGAGTATCTTCGATCGCAGACAGGGCCCAAGTTTAGATTCTGGCAAAGGCAATGGCAAGACAACGAAGAGGGCAAGGAATGTATTTTTTGTGGTATTGAGGCATGGGCATTTGATGCTGTACGAGGATTCAGAGCAGATGGAGGTCAAGCACGTCATATCACTCGAGCTTCACGATGTCGGCATATATGGTGGGCAGGAGATAATACCAGAAGGCGAGCTATGGATTAAGAGGAATGCTATACAGCTGTCAAGGAAAGAAAGCGTTGAGGGTCACTCGTCTACTTCCAAGCCTTTTTTCTTCTTTTCTGAGAATTGCTCAGATAAGGAAGACTTTTACTTCGCTTTGCTGCAAAATCAAGATGTCAAGCCAGATGCGGTAAACAACCCACCGAGACCTCAGCAGTACGAGACGAAGCACATCGTTAGCTTAGTACAAAAGCTTCATTCATCTGAGGAGCATTTGCAGACTCGATGGATCAATGGGCTTGTAGGTAGACTTTTTCTTGCCCTCTACAAGACTCAATTGAGCGAGGACTTCATCCGCAAGAAGATAACGAAGAAAATTGCGCGGGTTAAGAAACCCGCGTTCCTCTCCGACATCGTACTACAGAAGATTGATATGGGCCAGAGCGCGCCTCACCTCACCAACCCAAGACTCAAGGATCTTACGATTGACGGCGACTGCTGCGCCGAAGCAGATATCAAGTATAATGGGAATTTCAGGCTGGAGATTGCAGCTACCGCTCGGATCGATCTTGGTACGCGTTTCAAGGCCCGAGAAGTCAATCTAGTGCTCGCAGTAGTTGTCAAGAAGCTGAATGGTCACGCTCTTGTCAAATTTAAGCCGCCCCCGAGTAATCGTGTGTGGATCTCCTTCGAGTCAATGCCAGATTTGGAAATGACAATCGAGCCAATCGTCAGCTCGAGACAGATCACATATGGTATCATCATACGCGCAATTGAAAGTAGGATCAGGGAGGTTATCGCAGAGACTGTAGTACTACCACATTGGGACGATAGCCCATTCACAGACACAACCCAACAATCGTATCGAGGTGGTATTTGGGCTGATGAAAATTTGCAAGATCAATCGCTGTCCGAGCATACGAAAATACCGGATGAAGCGCCAGAAGATGAAACCGAAGTTGATGTCGATACTGCGTCTATAACTCATGAATCGGCGCGGACAAGGGACGAAAGGACTTTGAGTATGCCTGCTTTATTTGATCAATCACCCTCGAACTTGACCTCGAAAGCAGCCGGGAGCCCGACGCAAACGCTCCTGGATTCTGCAGGGGACGGTGTCTCTTCTAGCGCACAGAAGCGTACTGAGCCTCCGAAGGCCCTGCGATCTCGCTCATTTGCATCAGCTGCGAATCCCCTACTGAGTATGGATAATGCTAATGTTGACTCTGTTTCCACGGAGCAGACACGCAAGCAGCAGTCGGACGCTACTAGTGCAATGATAGCAATTTCCAACCGCACCCAATCTACCTCGCCTTCTGACGCACCCAATGGACTACCAATAGAGACGCCTACGTTGTGGGAAAATAGCAAAATTACCAGTAGCAAGTCATCCATCAATACCGAATCCAACGAGCGGACCATACACAAACCGCGAGGACAGCCTATGGATGATCCCGGTCAGGCTTCCTTGCCTCCGATTCCGCAAGGTACGAGCTCACGCTCTACAACGTCCGCTTCCGGTTCTGAAGGATCACAGCCGAGATCGTTGCAGGCAGATAACCGTAATCCAACGACCACACCAGAGAAGCGACAGTCAATGGTGGCCCTGGGCGCAGCTACTGCGGCAGCTAAGAATTGGGGATGGGGAGTGATCAGCCGTAATGCGAACCCAAAGGTTCCCCACGGCCCGAATCAAGATCGCCCTGGCACACCCAATAGGCCGATGGGGCGAGGGCGTCCTTTGCCTCCGCCTGGCCAGCCACTACCCTTCCCAGAAGGAACTCGCACGAAAACAAACAATTCTTCTCCCCCCAAGAGGAAGCCTGTCGCCCCACCCGCTCTGCCTCAAAGGAAACACGAAGATGTCAATGCTCCTCTACCTCCGCTCCCAGCCCGCAAAAGGCAAGCATTGACACCCGTGGGAAGTTCTGGTGAGGAAGTTGTGCTGGTGGTTCAAGCACCACCTGACTCGGAATCTTCGAGTTTTAAAGACGATCCGCGTGAGGATGTTAGCAGAAGTGGAGTAACAAGGCCCGAGAAGGAGTTGACAGCTTCCTCGCCCAGTGTGTCCGAAGCTGTAACGCGTAAAGACGGATCCTCGATGCCAGAGGAGCGAGATATGGATCGACCTCAGAGCTCGCATGAGGACGATGAGAGAGCGCCGCCTGATAAGATGCCAGCGACAGAACAGGAAATAATTTAGAGATGAACGGTTCGCTAGTAATCAGCATTCGTGATGACAAGCATTAGCGGGTGTTGGACGCTTTTGCGCATTGTAGACGGTCATAACGTAGTTTAAAGCTAGAATCTTACTTCATTACTTCAACATCTGATATGCACAATGATGTACAAAAGGCTGGCCGCTATTGCGTGGAGTTGTATCTATTGCGGTGAAAGCCACCCTGATCCCTCTTTAGGGTCTCCTTCTAAGATGCGACTCGGTCATATACATCTCATAACGGACTTCACATCATCCTGCGATTGACCTGCTCCTGCTAATATAGTGTCTTGCACAATGTAAGAACGCTGGTGGAGAAGCCGCTGTCTGGAGCATGGAGAAGTTCTGTGGGGCCAGGGCGTTTTTCTACGCATGGAACGAAACAACATGGAAGTGCGACGTGTGTGACAATGGTGATACATGCGGGACAAGTTGTAATAGATCAGGCCTCGAGGGTCATGCTCAAAGATAGAATACCGACAAACTTCAGACGACGTGCCAAGGATGGTTCGTGCCGTACCTTGAAATAGATACCATAGTCTAAGCTGACGACGACTTGGTGAAGAAGCACAAACGCTTCTGCCTCAGATGATTACGTTCATAGACCATATGCGCCTCCTATAATCAACACTCCCTAGAATCAATATCCGTCTCTCGTTCTCTAGTTCTGAACTTAGATCGCCATTTTCCTTGATGCCGTATCAATCAGCGTATTGAAGCTACAAACGCTCTGTCCCATCTAGCATGTCTTACGGGGGATCAAGTTCGCGCAATATCGACCTAGGCAAGTAAGTAGCTGGAGGTCTCCCGTTACTCGTATTCAGCATCAAGTATATCCTCATGTATGCAGTAACGAGAGCTGAAATTAGTCCTAGGTCCGAGACTGAGCTTGCTATCAATATTCGCAAAGCTACGAGCATCGAGGAGACAGCACCTAAACGCAAACATGTCAGAGCATGTATCGTCTACACATGGGACCATAAATCCTCACAATCCTTCTGGGCAGGTATGAAAGTGCAGCCCATCCTCGCCGATGAAGTACAGACATTCAAAGCTTTGATTACCGTCCACAAGGTGCTGCAGGAAGGGCATCCAATCGCAGTGAAAGAAGCGCAGGCGAATATCAATTGGTTGGAGAGTCTGACGAGGGGCGTGTCTGGGGAGGGTCTCCGAGGTTACGGACCTCTGCTGCGGGACTACGTCTACTTTCTCTTAGCCAAGTTAGCATTCCACAGGCAGCATCCTGAATTCAACGGACTCTTTGAATACGAGGAATACATAAGTCTGAAGTCGATCAATGACCCCAACGAAGGATATGAGACAATAACAGATCTCATGACCCTTCAAGACCAGATCGATACCTTCCAAAAGCTCATCTTTGCCCATTTCCGTGGAGGTGCAAATAATGAATGTCGAATATCAGCGCTGGTTCCTCTGGTGCAAGAGAGCTATGGCATTTACAAATTTGTTACGAGCATGCTTCGTGCAATGCACACCACCACCGGAGATGATGATGCTTTAGAGCCTCTGCGAGGGAGATATGATACACAGCACTATCGCCTTCTCAAGTTCTACTATGAATGTTCGAATCTTCGATATCTGACCAGCTTGATCCAAGTCCCAAAACTACCACAGGAACCGCCGAGCCTCTTAGGCGAAGACGAGGACCGACCAGCTTTGCCCCGTCGGCCGGCTAGAGAGATCGAAAAGAAAGAAGAGCCTGCTCCCCCTCCTCCGAGATCTCCTCCACCAGGGAATGCTCCAGATCCCGAACCGATCAATGAATTCTGGAAGAATGAACAGCGACGGCAACAAGAGGAGTACGATGCGGAGCAACGAAGATTGCAAGATCAATGGAACCAACAACAGTACCAACAGCAATTGGCACAGCAGCAGGCAGAGCGGGATTTTGAGGAGCAGCGGAGACTACAGGCCGAACAGCAACGCCTCGCCCAAGAGCAGCTCATGCGAGAGCAATACCAAGCTCAGACGCATGGCCGGATGGCTGAGTTAGAGCGAGAGAACCTTAATGCTCGCGCACAGTATGAACAAGATCAACTGATGTTGGAACAATACGATCGCAGGATGAAGGATCTCGAGAGCCAGCTGAATCAGCTGAACAACAACTATACCCAACAGACGTCTTCCAAGGACGATCAAATACGAGCATTACAAGAACAAGTCAACACTTGGCGGACAAAGTATGAAGCACTCGCCAAACTCTACTCCCAGCTGCGGCATGAACATCTCGAATTATTGCAAAAGTTCAAAGGCGTGCAGCTGAAAGCGGCATCAGCACAAGAAGCCATCGATAAGCGCGAAAAGCTTGAACGGGAGATCAAGACTAAAAACTTGGAGCTTGCTGATATGATCCGGGAACGAGATAGAGCTCTGCACGCGAAGGATCGTATGACTGGTGGCAATAGGGAAGAAGTGGAGAAGCTGAAACGCGAGCTTCGGTTTGCTCTTGAAAAGGCTGACAATGCGGATCGGGCCAAAGGCTCGGAGCTCTCGTCGATGTTGGCAAAATACAATAGAGAGATGGCAGACCTTGAGGAAGCTTTGCGAAACAAAACTCGATCTCTTGACGACATTCATTCCAAATATGGGGAACGCGACGGTGATCTCGAGCAATCTCTACGGGAGAAGGAGGAGGAGCTGGAAATTTACAAATCTGGCATGGATCAGACTCTTCTCGAGCTGAACGAGCTGAGGATGAACGGTGGAGACACAGACAAGGCTCTCGATGATCAGATTGATCAAGTGCTCTTGGACAACATCCAGAAGATCAACGACATCATTGACTCTGTACTACAAAGTGGTGTTCAGCGGGTGGACGATGCTCTCTACGAGCTCGACTCCTCAATGCAAGCTGGGAACCAGAACGCGTCTGCTCCCTACGTTCTTTCACAAATCGAAAAGGCTTCTGCCAGCGCAACAGAATTTTCAACAGCCTTCAACAACTTCATTGCCGACGGTCCAAACAGTCCCCACGCTGACATCATCCGTACCGTGAACGTTTTTGCTGGGTCGATAGCTGATGTCCTTAGCAACACAAAGGGGCTTATGCGGTTCGCCACAGAAGAGAAGAAAGCCGACCAGCTGATCAATGCAAGCCGCCAGTCGGCCCAGGCCACTGTTAAATTTTTCAGTGCTCTCCAGTCATTCCGGCTTGAACCGCTGGAAGCCACGCATAGGACGGATGTAGTAATCAACAACAACCACGAGGTTTTGATGAACCTTCAAAGACTTTCCAAGCTTGCAGATGCCTTTGCCCCTAACTCTGGGAAGCTCGCAAACGCAAAGGGCGACCTTGGTGATCTTGTTGATAACGAATTAACAAAAGCAGCAAACGCTATCGACGCTGCTGCGGAACGTCTAAACAAACTGATGAACAAATCCAAAGAAGGCTATAGCACCTACGAGATACGCATCCACGATAGCATACTCCAAGCCGCCATTGCAGTCACGAACGCCATCGCACAGCTCATCAAGGCTGCTACAGCATCTCAGCAAGAGATTGTCAAAGAAGGGCGGGGCTCCTCCTCTCGAACTGCTTTCTACAAAAAGAATAACCGCTGGACTGAGGGTCTCATCAGTGCCGCAAAGGCCGTTGCTTCCTCGACCAACAGGCTCATAGAGACGGCCGATGGAGTCATCAGCAATCGAAATAGCCCTGAGCAACTTATCGTCGCGAGTAACGACGTCACCGCGTCGACGGCACAGCTCGTAGCTGCCAGCAGGGTTAAAGCGAATTTTGGGAGCAGGACGCAGGATCGGCTCGAGGAGGCTAGCAAGGCTGTAGGGAAGGCATGTAGAAGTCTGGTTAAGCAGGTGCAGGACATCATTAGCCAGAAGAACAAGGAGGAGGGAGAGGAGGTAGATTACGGAGCGTTGAGTGGGCATGAGTTCAAGGTTCGCGAGATGGAGCAGCAGGTTTGTGATCCTTCTTACGGTCATGCAGTTTTTTGGATGGGTCCTGGTTGGACTTCAAAAACGCTGCTGACGGTTTTGGTGTACAGGTCGAGATTCTGCAGCTTGAGAACAATCTTTCGCAGGCTAGGATACGATTGGGCGAGATGCGAAAGATCTCGTATTTGGAGGAGTAAGTGGTATGCGATCGGTCCACGGTAGCATGGTTGCGATCGCATACTTGAACCTAGATGTCCTTGAGCCACTGCCTATGGGGCGCCCCTCTTGTACATTATGTACAGGTCTGAGACACGCTATGGCAATGTAAGATACGCCTACCTAGTCTTTTCTCCTTTCATGAAGGTACTTGATCTCATACGCGATTGCTTCACCATATACGTTTGTGTGCTATGTATGAATCCCAATGAAACGTAGGTCGCGACGCTACTTTCTTTGCTCAACTAATGATGCACATGCTCGATGAGAGCATCGAATCGAATCGGTCAACAATAGTTGTCCGTGCTTGCGCGTAGTGAAAATAGAACCAACGATAGGGAAAGAATAGACTGCCGAGGGAGCGACACCGATCCTCCATCAGCAAGCTCAAATCGTTGCTTCCCAGATCATCGTCCGTTGGGAATGGCTTCGGAGAAGGTAGATCAAGACTGTCGTTGCAACCAACCTGATATCGAAGACTCAGACACCACCTCCCACAAAAATCGACCGTTCTGCGATCGTAGGTGAGGGACGGTGCACTTTGGGCTTCTGGTAGAGATGAGGAACGTACGGCTCTGAATCTCGCCAGCGTTTGCGTTATGGAGATCTCAGCCGTCTGTCCGGTCTTGCGCTCGTCGACCACGTTCCTGTGCTGATGTAGGTGAGTGCGTTTTGGTTTTGTGTTCGAGCGGTAGATCTTGGCTTGGAAGTCGTGGACGGGGTTGTTGGTGGGAGAGATGATGTTTGGAGGACGAGAAGGGTCGGATTGGAAGGACTGGCTGGGATTTTCTTTCGATGATGGTGGTGGAGGGTGGTGGTGTTATGTTTGTGGCATTGGATCGGGGTTCGGGGGTGGAGTTGTTGGTTCTGAGGTGGTGGAAGATGGTGGTGTAAATCCATGAAGACGGGTTCGAGGGGTTTGCTGAATTGGCGGTTTAGTGTGGATAGAGAGCCGTAGTGGGACATTTGATGGAAGGAGATGGTGTAAGCGATGGGATGAGGATCCGGTTGTGTGCTGCGGGTCTTATGTTTGTGTGTGCATGAAGTACCGGCTTGAAGTCTCGCATTCCGAGGTTCGGCTCCATGACGCTTCACTGATTGATGATGGCGGGAGTCGAGCCTCATGACGGAATTGCAGAGCACAAAAGATTTCTTCGTGAGCCTGTGGAGCTCGGGCGTAAAGAAAGGTACAGGTACAGGACTGTGGTGGTCTTGACGAAAGTCTTTGAAAGATCTTGCTGATCATGAAAGGGTTTTTAAGGACGTGAAACCTGACTTGATAGTAGAGAAATCCACATGGCATGACTTAGCAGACAGCATTCGCAACATGGCTCTGAATTTGAACCAGAGGGGATGAACAAGCAAATTTGCCCAAAACGAATAGAGAAAAGATAGTCTCAGGTCCAACAACCGTCGTTATGTCTTTGCAGACCTACAGAACACAACCCCCCATTCTTTCGAATCTCAATAGAAGACACTCTGCTTTTCAAACCTATTCAGCAACCGGTCTTGCACCCTACTGCTGACCGTTGCCGTATCTATGGTATCCACGAGATCCATGATATATCTGCAAAAAGAGCTACCAAGTGATCAGGACCGTAAAGCTCTATATCAAACCTCTGTGTATGCAAGGTATATAGAGGTGTCAGAATGTCCTCAAGCGTAGGCCCATGATGAAGTGCTCATCAAAGTATTAGAATAGCATCGCTGGGAGAGAAGACGTGACGAATAAGAATGTTCTGATACAATAGAGAACATACGAACGCAATAAGTGACACCTCATCTCTCGTTCATGATATCAATGAGTATATTTGGTACGCCCATAGTTGTACAACGTACATAACAAACATGCTAAGGTTTCGATGTGTGGGATGTTTTTGCTAGGCTCAGTTGTACGTATGCACTGCCGTACTCCAGCCAAGAGTAATTTAACTGACCAAAGCAAGCCAAGGTAGAATACTCTAATGCCACCTAGGGCCATGTCACTCACACACTCGATGCACTGCAATGGTGTCGAAGGAGCTTCGATCTATATACTGCCTATGTACTGCCATAGGGCCCTCGGCCCTCAGCACTCCGCAGCATCGCGCTCGTAGAACTATGTATGTCCCGCCTCCTCCACTCACTATTCACCGATATTCGCAATCCGCAGTATCAATGCCCAAATCGGGCCTGCGAGCCATTTCTAGGCCCTGAGTATCTGGCATTGATATCAGCGTTCTCCTGTGCCCGGAAATGAGAAGCCTACTTACAAGGGTTTCGAGGACTTTAGTTAAAGTCCATGAGCTCATTCCATGCTATGTCGCTCATCTCGAAGGCGTCGAATTGGCTGCCGATGAATGGGTCGAAGACGAAGGCGGACGCATCTGGGTCAAACTCCGCGTTAAATGGGTACTGGGAGGCCACCTGAAAGTTTGCAGCTGACAAGCTTGAAGCTGGGTTCAAGTCATCAGAAGTGAGTCTGGGTTGTCCCACATCTTCTTCGACTTCAGTGATTGCGGGCAGAGTTCCGGAGCCAAGGTTCTCATGACCAGAATATGGAGTATCCATACTTGGGCTGCCGGCGAAGGAGAGAGGAGCGATCATTGTAGCGCCCGTGCCCTCGGTGACTGTTGGGGCACTGGAGAGATTGTGGGCTTCGCCCAAGTTCGTGAGTCCTCCAGTACCTTCTGTGGCATTGTTCTCAGGATTGCATTCACCTGCCGGCTGAGCAGTAACGTCATCCGTACTCATGGATGGACCTTCTATGCTCAAGTCGCCTGTCTCAACATCATCCGCAGAATTGGCGTCGATCATCTGGGGATTGTTGGGCAAAGAAGTTTGAAAAACGATGGTAGACTGGACTGAACTCGCCATTGCCATGACTGCTTCGTTGTCCAACGACAGCACTTCGGAAATCTTGCCGGAAAAAAACCCCTGATTAGAACAGTGACGGATCAAGTCATTAACTGAGAGATTGGTCAAGAAGAGACGCTCATCGAGGAAACAGTCACCACGACGCATAACGGTCTGGCCGTCTTTATTGATGGTGATCTCCCAACCCATGTCATGGAGATAGTAACCAGGCATAATGATACCGATGAATGGACAAGTGATCGCCAAAAACTGATCCAATGGAGCGGCGTCCTTGCCTTGGCTGTCGCGGATCAATGAGTACGCTTTTGCGAGAATGCTCCACTTGGCTTTGAAAGGATCTAACTGCCACATGCAGGTAAGGAAACCAGAGATCTCCTTTTGCTGATATCCTTGGAAGGCCGTAGAATAGTAGCCTTTGTTCAAATCAGTAAGGATCTTGGATTGGGAGGTTGTGATACCCACTACGAAAGGCCATCCAGGAGTTGAGAGGTCGAGTGGTCTTGCTGATGGACGCAGTAGCGCGACCAAGCTTCTTCTTGCCTTTGCCACGCGGGTGAGTCTTAGGAAAGTCCATGGTCAGACGAGGCTGGCTTGCAGTTTGGAACATAGCTTCAATCTGCACTTGCGTCATGTTGCGCAACATCTGCTTCATGGCAGGTGTGAGCGACATGTTGGATGAGATGGAGAACCTGGATGCAAGATACGATGAATGCGACGAGAGCCTAGTGAGAGGCTGATGAGGTAGGAATTTGCGATCTTGGTAAAAATGTTTGAGTGATTGGGATGATGTTGTAGAATGGTGAGATTTTCCAGTTGTGTTTATGTGGGTTGAAAGTGAGATAGCAACCGAGCTAAAATCGAGGAGGTTGGTTGTCTTTCCCTTTTCGGATTCACTACACAAAGAAGTGAACAAAAGAGTCACTTTCTTTTCTCGAGCTTTGATTGGCAGGTAAAAGTATGGACATCTCAGTGCTGTGATCCTTGCTAATGATGTATTGAATGTATGCTATTATACTATCTAAGTCTGTTTGGGTTGAGCAGCCACAATAGTTTGTGGACGATCTCGGATGATCACACCGATGCAATTCCACATCCGTGGACGCAGAGGGTCTCTACGTCCTGTCAAAGCAGCTATGATCCTGCTCAGCATTGGCTCATGGAATACAGATTCTTAGTCATACCAAAGTCTTGATTCAGCGTCTCCAAGCTGTCCAAGTCAAGAGTTCTAGTAGCACTTATCGATCCCTATCGGCCATCAGTCCTAGAGCTCGTGATCAGAACAAAAGAGTGACCCACGGCAAGAATTGGTTTAAGGAGTCCTGCTGTCTAAAGTACATCAGTATATGGATGTGAGAGTAGTTTGGTACTAATCGAGCCTCACAGTATGATGAGAGCGTAGTGTACCGTCGGCAAGCAGCTTCTCTCGCCTGGGATACAATCCAGGTACCTACGACATTAGCGTGGTTCTCAATTGGGAGCGACATCGCCTACCGGATTATCTTGGTATGGAGTCCCATCTTCACGTTGCTTCATCAAGGCACAGTCAGCCTTTACCAATATTCAAGCCCAGGTTCTCGCTCAAGCAACGCTCAAACTAGACTCACACTCTCGATATCGGAGATGATAGCTTTGGTCTCTTCGACCATCCCCATTACGATTCTGACTGCGGCCATCGGAAAAACTTGTATACTACCTTCGTCACCATGGGCCGAGAGATTGATTTTCACACCAGGTGCCTTATGGTGCAAATACTGTTCCCATGGTTTGCGTTGCAGATCCCGGACTGGCGCATAGGTGTCGTGCTCATTCTCCACACCGAGGGTCTCTACATAGTTGGTATCCTCGTCACGACTTTGGAGACTTGGTATGATGTGTTCAACGATACCATCGCACAAGTCGTAGACCTCCTGCCAAAAGTCCTCCTCAATTTCCTTGGTGGGGAAGTCTGAGGAGTGATGCAGTAAGTAAGACATTTTGTCTTTGTTGGCCATCATGCAGTCTTTCAGCACCACCCACTCGTCTTCCTCCATATCCTCGAAGTCGCACGTGAAAGCAACTCCGAGCGCGGCAATGTTGTGCGTAATGGCTCGGAGTAGAAGTGGGGGGCCAAGAATTCCATTGATCGATTCACCTAGACACAATCAAATCATGTCCGGAGCTGCAAAGTCGCAATCACTTACATTCGAGAACGCCCTCTTCCATTTCCCAGAATCCATAGAGTTCTTGCTCACACTCAACGTCTGCAGAAATCAATTCCTCAATATCGCCAAAGTCGTCGAAGTCGTATCCCGTATCATCATCAACGGACCCCTCATAATTGTGGTCGTTTGCATAAACGATTTGATGCGTTGGGAAGCGAGGCGTGTCATCCATATCAATATCCTCAGGATTAAGGACTTCATCGTCCGTTGACGAGACTCCACCTTCGTCATCCATAGCATCAAATTGCTGAGACATGATAGATGATTGCGGTTGTAAGAAAATGATGGAGGGTGAGCTTCAATGCTGGTTTATTTCTAAGGCTTTGAAGAATACAAGTGTTAAGTACGAAAGGTTAGTGAGTCAAGATTGAGGTCCGGAGGAAGTGAATTCACCAAAGTGTTAACCTTTCTGATGTCACTAGTTACAGGTAAGATCTTTATGTATCGCCCTTTGATTAATAATAGTGTTAATCCTTTCTGATGTCCATCGAGCAATCATCTGCAGACATTTCGTCCGCGTTAGGAGGTGAGTTGTGTTGTATTCCACAGCATGTGCAAAGTAACAGTTAAAACGGAGCGACGACTTCGACGAAGAAAGAGATCAAAGATCATACGGAGAACGAAGTCAACGAACTCCTAGCTCCATTTAATGCAGATTATTATTGTAGCGGTCAGTAAAGATGATGTTCGCTGAGTTCACTTCAAATAACATCCTAATATCTCAGTCCTCATGCAAGCTGCAAATGAGGCTTGGTATTCGTATGATCTCGTCTTAACCCATCAGCTTTGCTCTCGTCTTACTGGTTAAAGCTGGCCTGATTTCGTACTACAATAGCTTATACTAGTGGCGCGAGTAACGCTTTGCAATTTTGGGTGCATCGGCTTTTAAACCTCGAGAGAACCTTCCACCAAGACGCGCTTTTAACAAGGCCTTCTTGATTATCTGTTTGAACTTCAAGTAGGCACGGAGGCGAAAAACTTTCAAGGTGACTGGATTGCTTGGATCAGCTATTGGATCCTCTGTGTTTATGGAAAGGCTTACACCAAGCATCAACGACTGCAAATTCAACATATCCAACTGCTTGAAGAAGTGCTGCTTCGGCGTCGTTTGGGATACCGTGGGCTAGGAAGAATTGCTCAAAGAGTTGCTGCGTCGGCCTGGTGAGTTCTTGATCGGGTGGGAAAAGACCAGTGAGTTGGGCTGTAGCCTTCAGATGCCTGCATATCTTGGTCAGTACTCTGACGCAAGAGAGACTCATGTCTTACTCTTCAAATGAGTTACGGATTGCACAAAAGAAAGCGCTATTGCGACGTCTCGTTGGCTCTCCCTTCATGTTGAGAGACAGAAGTTTGCTGGCTCTGATTTGATCATTTTTGATCAACCTGTGGAACGCAACCAATTGCTTCACTGGCACTTGGCCTTGGGATCGGAAGACAATGCGTTGCCCTAATTTTAAAGGCTCAACATCCTGGATGGGGCGTCGCAGAGCTTTTCTTGTTTTGTTGAGTCTGGATTTACGAAGACCATATGCTGAGGTCTTTCGCATACTTCTGAAGATAGATTTGATGTGTTTTCTGCGCTCCTTTACTGACGATGCTGTCTGTCCGCTCGACACGACAGTAGTAAAGCTAGTATCCATAATTAACGAGATGATTCACGAGTCGGTGATTCAGTGTTGTCTTTGGGGAGCCTAGTTGTGGACCCTTGAAACCTTCGGAGGTGGAAAGAAGTGAAGTATACACAAAGGAAATAAAACCAACCTCCTCCTTTTCCGGCTAGCGTCTATCACCATGGCAAAGGTCTCATCACAAACAATTGTCAAAGTTTTCATCCATCCTTAACACTTTACACTTTCAACTTGCACATTCATAATCGCTCTTCCACGTTCATCATCTCAGTTCTCTTCATAACTTTCATCTCCTCAATTGTTAGAACCCACTTTCATCTCACTCTCAGTATCTACAAGACCACGCTTTACTGTCTGCAAGATTCACTGGCAAAATGAATGCCAATACTGCAGGACCAGCACAGGCTCAGGGTGTTCCAAACATTAATTTGCTCGAGACTGTTTGGCAGATCTATGCCCAGAATCTCAATTCGGGCGCAAGCTCTTACATTGAGATGCCATTCCACCTCAAGGGTGCTTTCGGTGAGAGAGGACTTGAGATCCTCGCATTCCGCTTCAGGTAGTTCATTCGCATTCGTCTTTCGTCTTTCGTCTCCCCCCTGTAATGCTAATACCTACCTAGCAACCTCATTCAAACTCCCGTGACAACCTTCGAAGACCCTGAACGTGGGGCGATTCAGATCGTGCCTTCACATAGTGAACAGGGACATGATTCCACTGTTCCAGGAGCTCGTGATCCCAAAGTTAAGATAGCGAAGACCGCTAAGATCGCCCGACCAGCCAATGCATTCATTCTTTACCGTCAGCACTACCACCCAGTCCTCAAGGCTCAGCAACCAGGTATTCATAACAATACAATTTGTATGTATTGATTTGCAGATGAAGGATCCGTTTCTGACTTGTCTCAGCGATCAAACTTGGGGAGAAGTGGAGGGCTGAGAGCCCCGACAAGAAAGCTCATTTCATGAATCTGGCCATGCAACTGAAGGCAAAGCATCTCCTTGAGCATCCGGAGTACCAGTATCAGCCTCGCAAGCCCAGCGAGAAAAAGCGACGAATGACTCGGCGCAAGAAGGCGGCCCTTGCGGAGGCGTCTCGCCCAAAGCCAAGCTCATCCACCACACCTGCTATAGTAACATTTGACGAGCCAACTGTTGTCAATGAGATTACAGCTCCTGTGCCTGAGCTTCCGAAAACACCCGGTGGCAATGCAATGCTGGAGATTGGTGATGAAGATTTAGATGAGGGAACGCTCACGGCTATGCTTGAGGAATACAACAACAGCCGTCCTCAATCTAACAATCAGATCGCCGCCCTCGTCGCTGAATTCTCACCTCCAGTGATATATGGCGAGCCGACCGAAGAAGCACAGATGCAGAAGAACTTCTACTCCAATCTCCACGACTTCGACCCCTTCGAGTCCAATGACAACTTATCTGCAGACATGAACGATACATCCGAGGGCGATGAGAGTTACGAAGCATTCAGACTCCAGCAGCAAGCCACGTTTGATGAGCAGCATGAGCCGCTCTTCGATGCCGAGCTCAACCGCATGTGCCGTTGGGATCAAGAGCCCTACTACCACCAAGAGTGAGCTCCAACTCGTCCAGCTCACCAACACAATCGCTGCCTCGCCATCGCCGTCGCCGTCGATCGAACGAAATCGCAGCAAAGAAACGCACTCCACTCATTATGTACACACACACACTCACTTGTTCTCCTTACCGATGCGCCTGGCGCGCATCTCATCAGTACTTCAAGAGGCCCGCCCGAACTCGAAGACACTTTCAGTCCGAATGCCGCAAGTCGGCGTTCGAACTTCTTCTGTTCGGGCAATGTCGCCTCTCAACATCCTTTCCTAATGTTCCTATACGCCACACCATCACATAACCCGATCCCCTACTGATTCTACAGCACATTTTCCAGCACACACGTTTATACTGCACACTTTTCATATGGACATTATCAGAGACAGCGACGTGGATATGGATATGGACGGAGGAGGAGGATGCAAGTCTTGTAACTAGAAACTAGATAGCAGCAAAGTCCATAGCGCAAATGAAAAATCAAATCCCACTGCTTTGATTCTCCACATTCCTGAGCTGAGGGCATCACATTCCACCTTTCTTAGACATGGGCTGAGACTTTTTTCCCTCTGACTCTGTCGCTTTTGCCTCGCTTTTGCCTCGTTTGCCTCGCTTTTGCCGAAAACGGAAGGAGTTCCCAACCCCCTCTCAAAGCGGAAAGAGCGCCAAACCCTTCCCAAAACGGAAAGAGCACCAACCTCCTCAATTTCGCAGCTTCATGGGGGCTGAACAAGACAACGGATATGTCTTACCATGATTGGAGAGGATCTTTTGCCTCAATCGCCACTCGCATTGAGACGGACCTCTCATGCCGGCTAGCCGCTGTCGCCATGCTGTGTTGGCTCTTGACCTGTGCGGATCATATGACGCAGAAGGGCAAAGGTGCGCTTTCTATTCCTGGTCCTATAATTCAATGTCATGAGTGACCCATGTGAGTCATCCCCCATTGGCAGCGTTAGGGTTCCAATCGCTGCACCAAATGAAAGTTTGACACCGCCACTGCGTATTTTTCTCCTTTGCCCCTGACGGACCCAAAGGACGTGAACACATCCAGAACGACCTTCCAAGATTCATGCCAGGCTTCTTCGTGAGGAGAGTGATGCATGGTTCTTCGTGACCTTCGCACCGTGGCGCCGCCGGTTTCGCAAAAAGCCTCGACCATGTCTCTTTGGTCTCGATGGGGTCGTGCACGCTGTCGTAGTTCATGCTGTCCATTCGATGGAGAGATGATGGGAAATCCTCTGTCGATCCGACACCATTCGTAGGGTTTCGAATGCTCTCCCCACTCGGTGTACTGTTCATAGAATTTGACACACTCAAAATCTCCCCTTGCGCCTCCGCAGCCGTATCAGATCCTTCAACTGCCGACTGGAAGCTGGAGCTAAGGCAGGTGCCACGATTGACGGCTTCTGATGTCTCTGACTCCTTACTGAGACTGGCAGAGTTTGTTGAGTGAGCAGCTTTAGGTTTGAAGAAGCCTGCAAGACTTTGTTGACCCTTGCCGGTTGCGGGAGACGCTGCGAGTACAGAACCAGATTTTGAGCGTTTTGAAGTTTTGGTGATTTGGGCGTCCGTTACGGACCGCTTCTTGCCTGCAGCAGCTGGAGAACCTATCAATGTCGCAGGTTGGCGGGTAGATGGCGCTTGTGCGAGGTTTGGTATCTTTGGAAGAGATTCTCTTGTTGCGAGTTGCTCTGAACTTGGCTTTGCTTGAACGCTGTCGGCATTCTGACTTGCTGTAAAGCTGTCATCTGACGGCTGAAGAGACGGCCTGCAGGCAAACATATCACGTATATATCTACGTCCAAAGAATTCTGGGATGAGTTTACCGGACATGGGTAGCAAGTCGTTGCTTGTGGAGTATTCTCTCTGACGGACGCCACCACAGTACATCCCAGACGGATTCATTACATCTCGTACATGTCGTTCTTCACCATCCATATGAATCTGATCCTTCATCACTGCATATACAGGGCAATGATCGGAGCCCTACCCTAGAGTCAGTTTTGAGATGAAAGCAAGAAGAGCAATACCATACCATCAGTCCCTCCTGAATGTTTGAGTCCGAGACCCAGCCCTTCATCGCGAGGGAACAAAGCACATAGTCAATCCTAGCACCACAGTTGCCAGGCCTTGCATTAACCTTCTGCTCCCAACACGTGAACATGCCCTTGCGATTTGGATGGTATGCTCGACAAATATCCCACAGGATGGATTCCTCTCTACCCACATCCCTTTCCCCGAAGACCTTGCCACCTTCCAACATATGATTGAAAAGGCGTCTAGCAGGAGTCGAGACGAATTCCAAGCCTGTCAGGCCCTGTTTTCGCATGGAAGCCTCGGCATTGGCAGCATCAAGCTCGTCTCTAGATATGTTCAGATCCCCTGTTAGGAACACCCTTTTGCCCATTCCAATTAGGTTCCGAATACGAGAGTCGAGTACATTGAGAAATCCGAGTCGGAAATCGTCTCTCGTCTCGTCGCGATTTGCAGGACTGTAGACGCCTAGGAGTACAAAGGCCGGAAACTCTAGAATCACGCATCGACCTTCGGAGTCAAGGGTTGTGGCGTCCACGACAGAGGCTGCCAATTGAGTTGGTTTAGGGTAGCCACCAATCTGCTGATCATCTGGTAGGTTGGAGAAGCTCGTAGACGAGTTTGGTGGGCAAAGGGTTCCAGTAATGCCGTCCTCAGCGCGGATTGGCGCACAGACTGACTGCCGGGTATAAATGACCACACCAGAGTAGCCTATGTAGGGCTATTAGCAAGCTAACAGGGACGTAGAGCTGGTGAACTACCCTTCTTGTGCCGCGGAAGGCTGAAGTAGCAATCCCAGCCGGGTACCAATACCATATCATCGGAAAGGTCCTTGCGCTGGATCTTGGTCTCTTGAAACACAACAATATCGGCTTCGAGAATGTCAAACATAGCCTGCAGAACTCAGCATCTGGGCTCCACGTTGATCGCTTGAGGACCACCGACAGCAAAGGATCGCTTGTCTCTCCATGGTTGGTACCCAAATGGATTCCTGCGTGACGTGGTTCAGTTCTGCCGGTCCACCATGTCGAAAGAAGAAACCAGAGACCATCTTTGGGGAAAGGGATTTCCTCCGGGGCACATACCGTATGCCGTTGACTACAATATAATTAGTTTTGTGCCATTATTCATCCTTCATTCTGGTAATACTGCACCATTCCATGTGGTTATACGTAGCCCCATGATGCTTCTGTCTCTTTCCGACGTTTCATGGCTCTAAAAGCCCGACTCGTACACTTATTGAAGTTCACGTCCACCCGATATGTCAAAGCCTCGATCTAGATAAGTCCTTGAGAGTCCTCATGGTTCGACAGTCACGCTGTCACGTGACATGAATGTGATATCTCCAGTTTGGAGCTAATCCGCATTAGATCTCCGCCTGCATCCGTGCAATCGACAAGGTTCCACAGCTCTAAGGTACTATCGATCGTTCATTTGAGCAACTCAGCCAGATTCCAAGAAGCAGAGATGCTTTCACGAATATCTATCCCACGAGTATCGCAGCTCGCCAGCAGGCAGCTGCACGTCCCAGTCCTCCGCAATACCTTTCAGCGACGCTTCGCCAGCACAGAACCTACCAAGCTTGTGGGTGCCATGGATAATGCCTTCAATCGAGAGAGATTAGCCGTCAAGGCACATGCTGCACAATCAGCAGGTATGCCCGCGCTTCGAGGCTGCTTGAGCTCCTACCGTTTGCTGACCTATCACTCTAGACCTTTGGCGGAAGCTCTGCATCTAGTATGTTTCAGCGATACCAATTGAATAGACCAGATGCTTACGAACGGTAGCGTCGTAATTCCGGCTCTCATCCTCGCATCGCTGAATGCTAAGAATCTGTGGGACGAGCACTGGGAACATTGGGAGCATTTGCCGCCGCTGGAGGAACGGATAGAATATCCCTACATGAATATCCGATCAAAGGCATTCCCCTGGGGCGATGGAGATAAAGTCAGTTCCATAGGTCGAAACTATCTGTTCCGAGCAATAGCTAATCATCATGTGCAGACACTCTTGTAAGTTGCCCCTTCTTTGTAATAACAGAGAACACATGAGGGCTTCAAGGATATGTGGACTATAGAGTGGGCTCGAACTCGAGAACGTTGGGACGCTTCACGTGTCTGTGGGGTAGATGATATATGGAACTCCATGGGATACTAAAGTGCAACCACTGACCAAATGGCTTTAGCTGGAACGACAAAGTCAATTACCACCACAAGGACTAGACAATGCGAGATGTCAGGACGAAAAGTGAAGATGACGGAGAGACGGGAGATACGGCAGTAGCATCGGTAGGCAAGACCTAGACGTCAGGTTGTCTTCTTGAAGCCAGCGAGTAGCAGACTCCTGTATTACGCGAAACCATAGTCTTCAAGGCTCGCTATCATTCGTATACATTACGCCCGCGTCCATGTTTGGTGATGCTGCATTCCTTTGGTGTCAGCCCGGAATCAAACAAGAGCATCATCGTAACAAGATGTTATGGGTATCTCTTGGTCACTTATACTAATTATGAAGCCATACCGAAGATCAGAGCTAATCCTTGGCAGCTGCCCTGATATCTAGATACTTCGCTGCACAATCGTTAGCCAATACTGCATCTCCATTGAGATGCATAATGGTAGCTTTCTTCGCCAGCATCTTGCACTGCCCCTTGACGTCCTCGATTCTTGAATACTCGTCGAACGATCGATCAATGTTCTCCAAACTCTTGGTGAGTTGCTCCTTGCGCTGGATTGTCTCCGGTTTTTCTTGGCCCGCCATGCCAACATGAGCATCGGCAAGAAGCGAGAAAGTCTGGGCCGAAAGGCTGCAGTCTTCGCATTCTAGTACCTGTGGCATGATACCCTCCAAAAGCTTCGTAGCTGCCCCAAACTCTTTCAGACTATTCAGAACAGCACATACTGCGCCAACGGCTTCCCAAAGAGCTGGAAGCAATCTTGCACGATGAGCAAGGCTTGCAGCACGTAAGGCCACTGAGAAGCCCTTCTGAGGAATCCCTGCCTCATCATATATTCGTGCTTTCAGCGTCATCAACTTAATCCGCTGATAAATATCCGCTTCGTCGTCGTTGAGCTTTGTGGCGAGACTTTCGACGAGCTCCATTGCTCTTGAGTAGTCTCCGCGCCGGATCTGGAGTTCCATCTCAAGGATTGATATACTGAATTGGAGTTCCTCACTCAGGTTTGGGGGGGCTCGCAGCTGGACGAGCACGCGTTCTGCGGCAATAAGATTGTCGCTACACCTCTATTAGCCTTGTATCACTTGCGCTAGGATAGACTAACCGGTGGAGATGTCTATGTAACTTGATAAGACCAAGATGTGCTGTCCAGTATTGCGAGTTTCGGAGAGTCCGTAATGCCTCCTCCTCAGTCTTCTCCATACGAGCAAGAGCATCCTCATATCGACCCTTCTGGGAAAGCTGACTCTACAATCAGCTAAAGGGACACTTCCTAATTGATACCAGTCCCACCAGAAAGGCATTCCTACAGATGCAATGCACAATGTCTTCAACGGGAGATTGTTCCGCGTAGCACTCCAAGAAAAGCTCTCCTAGAAGCCACGCTTGGCAGCTGACCCCTACCTATGTCAGGTACATTGGCCAGTCTTCAGATAGAGACAACATACCAAGTCTGCCAAATACAGAAGACTGCATAGACATCTGACTGCCTATGACACCCGGCAGGGGTTTTGTGACATTCAAGTGCGACGACTTCATTATGCCTTCCATAGCTTGCGCTACGCTTTCGCCCTAAGCACATCATATATCAGGAAATGCTCGTTGCAAGTTCGCTATTGTCATGTCTTACGTTATTGAGCGCAAGCTTCGCTTCACTGAGCAATGTGGTGCTCAGAAGACTCCACATACTAGTTTCCTTGGCTTTCGCCTTGAGGAAAGATAGAGCCTCTTTCTCCGTCCCAAGGATGCCCTTTTCTTGTACTTCGTCCATTTGCTGGGGATGCGATTTACCAAAATGGTATAGCCAGCTGAGGCTGTAATTCAGGCATCCCATGTCGTTGTTCTCCCTCGCTGTTGATATAGTTTCTTGCATGGCGATTACTGCCTCCGAATAACACCCGAAGTCGGCATGAAGAATAGCAAGATTCAGTAGAGCGTACTGGTAAAAAGTCCGATCTCGGTTGTGCATAGTATAGTCAAAATAACGGTGCAAGTTGTCGAAAGAGGACGGGTAGTCCCCAGCTTTCCATGAATCAATGAACCTGCACAGCTTTTAGCAAGCTAATGACAGTAAGAGATCGGCCACAAACGCAACATAATGAGATAGGCGCGGTACGGTAACGCCTGCCTCCAACATGCTGCGATATATAGCCTTCATGTGGTGTGGAAGCCGGTTGCCCATTCCTGTGAACAGTTTAGCACATTTTTGAATCCAGTAGATCGAGGAGTAAATTTACTCTGCATGTGATCGACCTGAAATTCCAGAAGCCTCTCAACATCTTCGGTGCTAGTGCTTCCTTCATGTCGTCTTCCTTGCTTGGGATCTCCATAAATCACTGTCACAAGAGGATTTGCCCCGGCCAGATCGTCCTCAAGTAGATTGGAGTCGAAGCTGGTATCGCCAGCACTCGGATTCCTCTTCTTCCACTGCATCAGAGTTGGGGCTCGATAAGCAACAAAGGCCTTCCAAAGTGCAACACCATCGTGGAATGGAAGTCGCGTAAACTCGACCTGAGCCCTTCTTACGAATGATCCCAACGGCGAGACTCGGGAGAGTAACATACGGTTGGGGTTTGGATCCACTCTGTCCTCATTTGCGTCCTGCTCTATTTCTGGTGACTTTTGGAGTAATAGGACAAGATTATCAAAGAAAAGGTGCAATGCATTGATTGAATCAATTTTCCATAGCTTGTGCAACAATAGATCCCAAACATTTCGCCCAGGTATGCCCGAAGCGTGGACAATGGTCGTCCTCTGGATATCTCCGATAGCGAGGGGCACACTGCGAGGTTGCGCTTCTGCTTCGCTGCGGGACGGTATGCAGATGGATGGAAGAAGATGAGATACGAGAAAAGACAAAATTGGAACGGTCGCAGGGGATGGAATCACAGACTCCGTATAGAGTGATATCAGGGCAAGAAGCCCAATCTTCGAAGGAGTCAAATACCGCGACATATTACAGCGAAGGTGAGGAGACACATGATGGTGTAACATAACTTTACTCAATAGTTGAGTCCATCTATTGCATTGAAGTTATCAAGGAACGCTTAGGTATTTAGGGTAGATATGTTTGTATGATCTAGCGGGTTTGGCTCTAAAAGCCTTCGGCGTGGTTATCTACTTCCCCGCACGCCTCAGTTTGGTGACTATCGCTTCACTCGATCATCAATGAAACATCCTCACAGCTTGATGAGTCCACAACCTTGTCGCTGGTAATGGTGTAAGTCAAGTGTTTCCTATCACTATACGATAACCCGACACTGAATTGCTCCTGCGCGGGAGAGGATCTTGTACGACTTTAGGCACTTTAGGGACGGGAGAATGGATATCATATGAAGAGGAAGAGCAGCCAAATCCATTCTCATTCTTTGGCGACCTCGGGAAGTCGCAAGCAGAAGCGAGTACTCTGTATGGTTAGATCCTCGATGGGTAGCAGACGGTCCTTTGAATTATCTCATAGCGTTGCTTTCTCTGGCCTCCCTGCTAAAGTGACGTCTTCTCTATCCTCGGCTTCGAAAGGATTCGTATCGTCCAACCCATTCAAAGCCCATATGCTACTGATAGACAGATCGAATGGGCCGGGGACCCGATCTGTAAGGCTGACGCCCACAGTGCGAACCTTTTGCCTCATCATCTCGGCCTGAGGCTCTACGACCTCTCCGTGGTTTGTCCTTACGAAAGCATGAAAGTTGATTAATACTATTTCCCACTCGCCTGGGTTGCGAGTGTGCAGTCGGTGTTGATGTAGATCTGTGTAGACAATCGATTCCGTTTGAATGTTCACAAAGTACTTTCTCCCATCGGACTTGACTCGTAGCGCTAGGTATGTATACGGATCAACATCCCAAAGACTCCTCCCGAATATTGTGGCCCTCCGATCCTTATTGCGCCAGCCAGCGTACCCTGTCCGCGCAACCTGGGGCCTATTGCGGGGTAGGTCTGTAGATATTGAGCCATGAAAACGAGCATGTGCTGGCTCCGTAGAACTTCTGGGTACATGATCAAGCAAGGCGCTTGAAAAGCCGCCAATTTCGGAGTCGGCCATTGTCTTGCATTCAGAAAGTGTTTCACGATCGGAGAAGTTGATAAGATTGTATGGTGTCATTGGTGATCGGATGCCTTCTAAGTTGATGGCTTTGGAAGCGGGACTATCAGTGATAGACACGTAACATTAGGCAATTACTATCTGGATAGGGAGGCGTAAATTTTGTTATACTCACCTATTCTCGCAAATCGTTTGAATTCGTCCACGCTGCGTTTTGCAAAGCCTGGAGCGAGTAAGCGGGTTGAGGCCTGCATGATTTCAACTCTGGACTTCCGCTCGTTTGATAAATGTTTAACACTACTAGACTATGTCATATATTGGAGAAGAACGGTAACACGGACTTTACGAGGTCGTCTAGGTTGCCGCCTGACGCGCGACTGCCGTCAGCCCGACTTGCGGTGACACAAGAGTCCGTCCATGCCAAGGCGCAGAGAGCCGCTAATTCTGGTGGACTACTTTACTTTAAGCCAGGTGCTCGTACGGATTCTTATGCCACCCGCGCCTAACTATTTCCAGCGCACAAGACTTATGTGTACTGTCAAAAAGCTCCTCTTTGTCCCAGTAGGAGCCTATTACCATGGACAGCAAAGCTTGCTAGCATCAGAGTATTAGCGACTATGGATTTGCGAGTTCTTGTTGTAAGATTCTTGTATATGCCAAGTCTGCCTTGGCCGTTGGAATGTACGACTCTGAGGTGAAGTGTGTAGCTAGGAATCATTAGAGGAGTCTGCAGTAAATATCCATTCTCATATTCGGCGCCTGACGGCTGATACACTATTTCTATACTGCCACAATAACATATCTTTGGCCTGAACATTGGGATGAAACAGAGAAGACCATTCGACTGAAGAGCATCCCGTGCAAGTCTCTCACTATGGCCGACCGTTGCACATATATGAGTCTGAAAGAAACCCACAGTGTCAATTGGGAGCCAATGATCTGTCCTAAAGTCATCTTAGAATGGATTCCTGGAGATATATCACTAGTCAGACACCTATCTTCATGAATCTCTGGGCCAAGACCTCAGCGTCTCTTCGTCATCATCCAGAGCTTCTTTACAGTCTCTCCGTTTCTCTGTCCTTGATTCTGTGCTCCTTTCAGGATGTTGACAGACGATGCGCCAGATACGCCTACTAAGCTGGCCTGCAGAAAGCTGGATTGAGCTTCTCGTGAACTACTAAGACAGAGCGCCAGCTTTGATACAGAATTACAGCCAATCACTTGCTCTAAAAGTAACCGTGTTCAGCTTTGGAAGCGTAGTATCCATTATGGGCCGCTCCTAATTTCGATCAGTGTTCGATAGGAGCTACTTCCCCTACCACCTGGTACTTTAGACAATGGAAATTGCCACTAAGTATCAGAATACTCTGAGAATCATCAGAGTTTACAGAGTTCGCCGTTAACTGAACCACTACATTGAAGGTGAGCAAGCACGACAGCAAATAAGAGCTGGGCAAATGCCTAGATCCTTTACACCAGCCTTACGATAGAAGTCGGAATATTGGGATACTATGGTAGAAGAAGAAGTCCTTGAACGCCCCCAAGTCGCAAAGGGCAATGGTCTAAGAAGCATGGAAAATAGAGTCTTACACACTCTCATACCATAGTCCTGCCCTCTAGCCTCAAGAGGTAGAGCTTCAGAATATGCGGACATACGAGCCGTTACCAATGCAAATAATGATGCAACGGTGTGCAATCTAGCCCCATACTAAGGTACCGAAAGGTACTAAAGAAAGGGCCCTTCACAAATGTTTTCTTCCTTCTCATCTCCACACACTCTTTCTTACTCATCCCATTTCCATACATCGCTGCTTCAGGCAAGCAAGCATAGACATCGTCTGATGGTAGAGAGACGGAGATTGAATCACCTACACAGAGTAGTCGTCAATAGTTTCCACGCTTACTCACAGAGCTTGACGCAGCGTTGTGCGCTCTTTCACTCTCATTATCTATACATCGCCTCAATACCTTCGACACTCTGAACGTCGCACTTGTGCACATAGCACGATGTCTCATTTCCCTGCTACCCCGAGTAACGCTGGCAAGCATGTCATTGAGGCTTCACCCGAGTCAGCCATGCCGCGTATAGAAAAGTCAACCTCAACCTCCAAGAACGCGCAAGGCTCTCTTTACGAACCTTCTCCAGCCAGCACTTATGGCGACACAGCTGGTAGCAGTGCACCTGCCACGCCATTGACTCCAGAGGACCTAGGTAACAAGAAACGTACGTACTATACGTGTACTTGTATACTCTTCCCAGCACTTTTGCTTAAACCTTTCACAATGTTCTGGCTGTGTGCTGTCTTTCCTCTCAAAACATTGCGCATGATACCAGAACGCACGATGTCTCCTTTCATCGTACCATACTAGGGCAGTGCTTGTCACCATTGCACCTCTCCGAGATCCTTTCTGGGAAAATTCAGGCAAGACGCTCAGCTGATGGTCTTGTTCCTATAGTCACTTACGCCGACCATGTTGCTGCCATGCTAGGACGTACGCATCTCGATGGATCAGACGGTATTCTCCTCGTCGCATGTTCGAGTCCATCCCGCAATCGCACCAGTGCTGCCGTCGCTTGTGATACGTCCACGAACTCCTCACCAAGCTCTGATCGCGTCAAGGCTATCCGTGAGAGCCCGAACTGGCGTCCAACGGAGGCATCCTTCGCAAATCAGTCGGATCATCGCGAGACGACATTCGTGCATCGTTCTGGTCGCGAAGCCGACGACGTTTTCGGCTCTCCAAATCATGCTCAGGTTACTCAATCATCAGGTGAAGGTAGGCCATCTCTGCATAAAACCGCATTTCCGTCACATTGACCCCCGCAGGGAATGATGCTTCATTCAATCCTGGCCAAGACCAGGCAGGAGAGCCCATCTCCAATGACAATGCACAAGCTCTACTACCACCTAGCGCTTGTGTTTTCGTTGCCAAGTAAGCTCGTTGCCACTATGCATACACAGACAGGTTACTGACTTTGTAAAGCCTCATGCAAACTCAGACAGATGACCAGCTTGAGCATCATGTATCCAATGGCTTTTCCCAATTCGGCGTATGCTACGTCAAGATTCGTCGCGACGCTAACGGCATGCCTTTCGCTTTCGTCCAATACGAAGTAAGTAATGTTCTCGGGCAGCTCAAACCGCGGTTTAACGCTGTCAGACTGCCGAAGATGCTCAGCGCGCTATCACGCAAGGCAGAGGAATGCCTATCAACGGTCGTGCATGTCGTACAGAAGTTGCCAAAGTCAATCGTAAGCTGGCTCAAAAGTCAACTCACTGTCACAGATCACCCAGTCCTGACGCTATTGCGCACATAGGCTCGCTGTACCTTTCAAGGGTTACCGGCGGTCCCATCTCGGAGGCTGAAGCCCGTACCGTGTTGTCACGCTTCGGTGAGATCGAGAAGGTTTGGTACTCTACGCCTACGGAGGGCGAGATATTCCGTCTTCCAAAGGGCATCTGGGTGATGTACAAGTTATTCCAGCCAAGTCGCGATGCGCAAGCGGTAGGCTTGATGGCCCCTTTCTCCAAGCTTCGCTGACTCAACTCAGGGATTCCGCGATCACCCACATTATCGACTTGAGCAGCCACCAACAGCTGACAACTTTCGTTCTGCAGTTCGTAGCCGCCAGTTCCAGTCCCTCTCCCCGATGCGGCTTCGACAGAGCCCAGGTCAGATCTCGACTTCTCCAATGAGACTAGCAACGACAACAGACCTGCGCACAATTTTCGTCGGTAATTTGCCAGCCACTATCACTGAAGAGCAGCTCTTCCATATGTTCGACATTTATGGGGGCATTCAGCACATCGAAATCGTGCGAAAGCCAACTACGAACGGTGAGCAATAATGATGTCTGTTGCAAGCTTCAAATGTGCTGAAACTGGCTAGTCACAGGGGTCAATACCTTCGCGTTCGTTGAATACCTCATTCCTGAGGGCGCTGCCACTGCCATCCAGGCGAGCCCTAGACTTTATGGCGATGTTCATCTTCGTGTTGAACGTAAGGAATCCATCAATCCTTCTCCTCGTCGTAATGGTTTCATGGGTCCTGGGAGTCCACGTGGTCCATACTTGGCAGGCTCGCCTGATCAGTTGGCAATTTACCAGCGCGGCTGGAATGCTGGTTTGACCCAAGCCCAGGCGATGCCGCCTCCCGTATGGGCTCCAGTCTCATACTACCAGCCTTATGATCCATCACACTATGGTACCTTTGCTGGTGTACCGACTATATCGGCCGAAAACAACGCTGCAGCCGGCCTGCAGACTCCTGCCAATGGCTACGGGACTCAAGCGATGGACCAGTTTCAAGTCCATCAGGCACCAGGTCATTACTTTCATTACCCCCAGCAACCTACCCGTGCTACCTACCAATGGCCTCCCACAGGTTTCGCCGGCGACAATACCCACGCCTCCACTCATATGGGTTCTCAGGAGGCCCAGTGAGTTCGATCGCAGTATCTTTTTGCATTGATCTGGTCTGATCGTCACATTTGTCTAACTCTGCCGACACTGTTTACCACAACATCAGACAACATCAATAACGGATTTCATGGCGCATGATATCTCAAGAGTGATCAATCCTCACTTACTTCAATTTCCGAGTTCACCTCATGTACTATAGTGTTCGCCCTGGATATGCAAGCTCATCATGAGCTTGACCATCATAGAGGCTTTGCATGTACTGGCTAGAGACTGAGCACCAGGGCACAACCTTTCATGTATTGAGGTGAGCATTCCGCATCCTAACCCTGGCAAGATTGGTTTGAGTAACATGATGCCTGTACAATAGATTTGTTTTCTTTTCTTCGACGGCATCTAATTACCGGTTCAATTTCATCCACTTCTATGGAATTTTTTAATAATCGCAGCCCCCTTTGCAACGCGGGAACAAAAGACAGGAATTCGATAAGCGTTCTTTTGATCATAGCGATTGCTCTTCCGCTTGTTCTTTATCACATATACTACACTCGAGCTATAGCCATCATCGTCATAGCAACACTAGCAGCTCACACGCGTCAGCGTTACCAAGATTTCGGACATAATAAGAAGAGGCAATCAATCGCAAGTATCTAGCATAAGCTCGAGATCGATAGGAGAAAATTACAACTCACTGCAATCATGACCCAGACACGTGATTGGTAGAACAATTCGGACAATTGGCCTGACGTAGAACCCCGATCAATATCCCTTCAAAAGATGCAGGATGCTAACCGTGCAAGCCACTTGCCTCTCTTAGTCTTTGTGACATGTTTGAATGGAAACTTTCATAGACGAATTCCCTGCAATGAGGTAGATATGTCGGAAGCGCATGTGAGTTTCTGGTGGGGTTTTCTTCCCGCCTTTGACAATGTTTAATGATGGCGCGTAGATGGCTGAGCTTTGTTCAATCCACACTGTATCCGCTTGTGTACTTGTGTACCCAATCATCGTCGGTCTCAGGAAAGAGCCGAGATAAGATTAGAATATTAGCTTATGCACAAGACTCCGGAATACTTGGCGTAAAAAAAATCGCGCTCCCTCACCCATAATATAACTAAAGTGCTCTATACTAGGTATCAGTAAGCAAAATTGATATAGTAGTAGCCGTATAGTTACGCGACCATATCGCCGTTCTGTTACTAAAATTCCATAAGGACTTGGTTGAGATATAAGGGGCTTAAGATCTAAGGCATTTCCCCGCATTTTCTCATGAAATCCGTCGATTTCTTGAACCCCTTATATCTCAACCAATTTCTTATGGAATTTTAGTAATAGAACGGCGATAGAGACGTATCAATAAGAGTATCATTCCTATGTTATAACACTATACTAAAATACCATGGATTACTGTCATATGCTGGCGGAGCGCAATTCTTACACGCCAAGTATTCCGGAGTCTTGTGCATAAGCTAATAACACGGAATCGGAAGACGGCGTGGGAAATACTAGGATATTCTCAGAGGTACAACAGTAATTCTAACTGAAGGATTTTTTAGAAGAGCAACTACGCTACGACGATATCCCATTGCACCAGACAACAATCGTGATGGGCCAATTATCTTTCCAAGCATCGAATACCATCATCTATCTGACTTATGGAGCTTTTTTGTGCGCTCAATCCCACTTCCTTCCCTTCGATCTGCGAGTGTGTGGGTGCGGAATCCAGCTAATAGTCCACTCCTCCGAATTTCAGGATCTCGGGCATGTATGTGGCTTGGTACTGGAGACATCAGTCGAAGTCGGAATTCTTGGCTGCCATTCGAACTCAGAAGGGTCAGACAAAGCCCGAGCTAGAAAAGGAGTTTGCATATGCTGCTGCCCGCTTCTATCTACTGCGCTCAGCAAGCCCCAATACAATCTGCAAAGGAGGTTGGCTGACCACAGAGCAGCATTTCCCCTTGCCCTGAACTTTATAGCTTCGGGTGAGTTTACCGGCATCGCATGCGCCTTGACCACATGAAGCGGCAGCGATGCTCCCAACGCACGGACAGCATTGCTCGCGCCTATCGGCCACGGCGCCTACATTAGCAGACTTGAGTAAAGGATCATGAAAGGGACACCCTAACCAGGTTCGTGTTTACAGAATCAACGCAGACCAATGCCCTGGGTTCGCCTACTCGTGTCAATACTCTACTTGAAGCTGATACTGGGAGGATGTGGCCTGGGGCAAAGGTACTGTGCGGCTTCACTACGGGTGCGGATTGTGCGTGGACTGTACAGATCCAACTCTGCGCTGTGTGTGTGGAGAGATCTTTACCGCTCTACGTACATGAAGCTGAGAACGTACCGTAAATACTCGATCAAGTTAATGCTTGCGTGGGGAACGTGCTGCCGCTTTCCCGCTACCCCTTCAAATGTGGGAATAAAAAGCTGACGATAGGTTTTCTTATTACTGGTAGCCCTTGGATCTGGTATCCTTTTTTCCTACCCAGAAATATCAACAATCGCTGGACTACAGGGTCTAATCGTCTACACGCTATCATCATCCCTACCACTGTTGGTTTTTGGCTTTCTTGGGCCCATCATCAGAAAGAAATGCCCTGAAGGATTCGTCCTCACCGAGTGGACAAGGCAGAGATATGGAATTGTGACGGCTCTGTATTTGAGTCTCTTGACGTAAGCAAAACCTTCACAGCTACATCACTCAATGTTTGTTGACCAGTCTTTTGCAGACTAATAACGCTGTTCTTGTACATGGTTGCTGAGCTCTCCGCTCTTCAGCAAATAGTAAACGCTCTCACAGGTCTCAATGGGCTTCCTGCTGTTATTGTTGAATGTGCGGTAACTACCATCTACACCTGTAAACACAATCCTCCTAGCCTCTCGTCATGGAAAAGTATCACTGACAACATGCATAGCTATTGGCGGCTTTCGAATTTCATTCATAACCGACAATATCCAAGGTGCTATGGTCATTGGTCTCGTCATCTTGGGTGTCATCTGCGTCGGTGTAGAGACCCACATAGAGCAAAGCTTGGTTGAGTCCTCCGGGCTCCTCAAGTCGAGCCTGCTCGGGTGGCAGCTCATGTACATTCTTCCTGTGGCGATCTTGACCAACGACTTTTTTATCTCTGGGTTTTGGATGCGCACATTTGCCAGCAAGACAGACAAAGATTTGATCATCGGAACGTCAATCGCAACGGTAGCCGTCACATTCATCTTGGGTCTTGTCGGTGCAACAGGCCTCTTGGCTGCATTCACAGGGGCTTGGCCGGGAAACCCGCCGCAGAGCGGCGCTATCGCTTTCTTCCTCTTGCTCGAGCAACTTCCTGCGTGGGTTGTCGGCATCATCCTCGTGATGGTAGTGTCGCTGAGTACTGCCGCGTTCGACAGCTTCCAGTCTGCCATGGTTTCGACAGCTAGCAATGACCTCTTCCGTAATAAGCTCAGCCTCTGGTGGATAAGAGGCGCGGTCATTTTGATCATCTTCCCAGTTGTGGTGGTGGCTTTGAAGAGTCCTGACATCCTTCAGGTATACTTGATTTCTGACCTGGTCAGCGCAAGCTCGATCCCGGTCCTTGTCATTGGCTTGAGTGATGCTTGCTACTGGTGGCGCGGATTCGAGGTAGTTGTTGGTGGCTTGGGTGGCCTCTTCACCGTGTTTATCTTTGGCACCATCTATTTCGGCAATGCGCACGAAGGCGCATATCTCCTGCTGCTGGAGAACGGACTTTATGCAAATGATTGGAGTGCTTTCGGTAAGTCACTTTCTTCGACAGACTTCGAAGCATAAGCGGCAGTTACTGACATTTTATACAGGGGCATTTGTAGCGGCACCTGTCGGTGGTCTCCTCTGGGCTGCTGGAGCCTTCGCCCTTCGCGTGGGATTTCAATGGATCCAAGCAAAACGCAAGGGAACCCATTTTGATGCTTTTGATCGTCCGCCACCCTCAAGTCCAGTTCTATATACCGGGCGGCATGGTTCTACGAGGCAGCAAGCATCGTCCGAAGGAGGTTCCCCGGAGAACGAGACTACCACCACTGCACTCGATGTGACGCCTCAGAAAGGGAAGTTCTTCTGATCTTCCAGTGTATACTTCCTTACGGACATACGTAAAATGATCCAAAGCCTTTGGTTTAGTACACCGGTCATTTTGGGAAACGATTCCACGCAGAGGGAGAGTGGCTGCGATGTATCTTCCTTTGTATACGTCTAGTCCGCGACCGTTGGTACAGTAATATTGTTGAGATCAAATTCTGATGCTATGCCAATGTCAGGGTTTTCCAATTGCAGGTGATCCAAGTGAATTCTCCTCTCCAAGCACATCCTCGACCTTGCTCTCCTGCGTCGTCCCCCAAATCATCCAGTCATTCAACTTCCCTTCTATCATCATCCTCTGCAGCACTACGTATTCCACCATAGTTTTGGGTTGGTCCCCAGGTCCCTGTATGATTGATTCCTCTCTTTGACCTACGCCCCGCCTGAACTTCTGCAGACTCTGTGTTGACTTCACCTTGACCACCACCTGCATTATCATCGATTCGTCCGTCGGTAACTTGGACATGCGCGTACTCACGATCCGCGGGGTTAGTGAGTAGACACTGTCGAAATATTTGTGCAGTGTCCAACGATTGATCTCACCCGCTGGACGGGTATTGATGCGGATTCGGAAGGATGCCAAGATGCCCTCTGTGCATATTCCACGCAATTGCGCGAGATCGCCCCTAAGTAGGAGAGGGGACAGTCAGTCTGTAGTATGCGTCACGCATGTGTTTAGGTGGTTGGTTACTTACTCGGCGAGGGCGGTATACATTTGTCTGTGCAGCCGTTGTGCGATAATCCCCAACTTCCCACGCTCGAGCTTCAGCCTGGGCTTACGCTTCTTGACGAAAAATTTGTAGGAGAACAACCTTCATGTAGCGTCAGGCATATGGGTTCAAACGTACTTGGTAGATCAAGGGGCATTACATGAAAAGACTCTCAAACTTTTTCCTCGCCCAATGCCATTCGATACGTATGCGCCGTCTCGGTTCAGTGAACAACGAAGGCATTCTCGGCCCGGTGGGTCTAATGAATGCTCCTGAAGATCGTCAGCCCTGAGCATTCATTCCAGGGAGTTGACCATGTGGTTGAGGAGGATGGTCACCGTCGATGAGCCCTAAATCAGACCTGAACTGGGACTCGGTGGAGGCTTTCTTCTCTAGGCACCTTCGCTCACTCGGCTGGAAATGAAGAAGGCGTACGGACTGTCTACATCGAGGCGGGAACAGCAAGAAGCCCAAAGGTCGCATTTGGGCTTGGAGGGCAGGCATCTCGGTTCCTGGTTCGATTGACAGGATAATTAGCAAAGGGACTCTCGAGAGCCGTCACGGTCTGCCCGTCGGTGGTGCAGTGAGAGAAAAGCCCTAGCGAATATATTGGACGGCAGAGCCCGCTGGCTCCCGCCTAGAACTAGCGCCCTCAGGGTCCAACGATCTGGGGAAGTGGAGCCCTCATGCAGGACATCCTCGAGAACGTCCACCAAGCGGGAGCGCAGACTATTGTCTCTGGCTTCATACTCCTCGAAATCTCCAGCCCGTGCAGAGACGGCAGCATATGCCGTGCACGCCATCCACCTGGCGTACTCCCCAGATCCCCCCAGCTATGCAACCATCATCTCTTCCCCGCCGGTGAATGCGACTGCCAAAGCCTCAGATGTGCTGCATCCTCGAATCGCTGTGCTCCTAGGCGTCAACGCTCGCTGGCATGTTCCTTTGTTGATATGCCGGGCGCTTAGTACCGCTCCTGCTGCCTGGTGGGGTTTGCGTTGTGCCTTTACTTTTCTTGGAGAATTATTGCGTAATGATGGGATTCATATACAAGGGGAGGCTTGGACCGTGGAGAAGAGATTCAGGGTCACCGAAGTGTTTCTGGCTATCTCATGGGTACGAGCTTATTTGCCCCGAAAAGTTTTTGATTGTCAATGGAGCAGGACAGGCGCTCACGCAGGCAGTGTTCTGCGGCGGCATATCTTTCTTATTTCTTTACCGATTGCCTGATGTCGAGATGGTAGTCTCCTTAAAACTGGAGGATCTCGAATGTCGATCGCTGATGAGTCGCAGGCTTCTCTTCTATACCCCTTCCGCGACCGTCGTTCGACTACTCACGACTAATTTCTTGATCGCTTATATTACGTCCTGGGTTTTATACCTTTCTGGTGCCTCGGAGGATCCGCGAATGCTTCTTCCAGCTTGGGTGTCAATTGCTACAGTATGCTTCGAACCTAGCGGTCAAGTAGTGATATCAGCAACTGACCATGTTATAGACACTCACCATGCTTTATCATCTTACACACCGCAGTATCAATATCAGAAAGGAAACCTCGGCGTCGATTGGAGTATTCTTTGTTGTTAGTTTCATCAGTCTTTGCACATTACTTTTGCAGCTGCATTTGACCAGGGAGAACGATCCGGTGGTGCCGCTATTCTCAAGGCTGCGAACTGTCTGGCACTATCTTTCCGCTTTGTCGAACACTGCTTAGCACAGGTCGGCGTTGCTACATCATGATGTGCACTCGGTTGCACCTGATTTCTTGGCGAACGATTTTTAGCTACCACAGTAAAGAACGAAAGGAGTCGCCGAGCAAATCCAGCAACTTCCGCTGTCTTGCACACATCCCTCATAATGAAACACAGCCGCCCTTTGTTCCTCATCAAAACATGACCATTTGGGTATCTACCAACGCCCCAACGCACGCTTTCGCCAGACCCACACCGCACCAGCGGAGATAATAACGAGTAGGAAGAAACCTGCTGCGGAGGGAACTTCTACGGGTCCGCTATAGGAGGGCGTCCGCGTCCGCTGGGACTTGGGGGGCCAGATTTAAAACCCATGGACCTGGTTCAAGCTGTCAGCCATCGATTCCTGGCTTCTTTTCGAATCAATAGCTAACCTTGATTGTTTTGGCATCAAGCTCCAACCCCTCCTTCTTGTCGACCAAAAATTCCTGGACGTCTTTGCGCTGGTCGCCTTGAAGTTGTATCACCTCGCCCATCTCGGTATCGTTGACGATGGTGCCATTGCAGGCTATGAAAGTAAGTGTCGGTACAAACATCATAGAGTGCGTGATGAACCAATGACGCACCAAATTTCTTCTTGATGACCTTGAGAATCTTCTTTTGGTCGAACTTCTTAGGCAAACCCTGGACAGTAGTCAAGGTCTTACGACCATTGCGCTCTGTACCATAAGCATGTTAGCTTTCTGTGCTGCGATGTCTCCATGGTCGAGGTTTCCATATAGATAAAGGGTAGCGTACGCTGGATTCGGATGTGGATGTAGTTCTGAGACTGCTTTGTCTCACCAGTGTCCTCATCGGCTTCGGCGAAGGGATCTGCGCGGGAAGGACAGCTGTCAGCCAGATTACGATCATGAAGTCAGTAGTGGAATCGAGGAGGTAAGTGGCAATCGCTTTGAGCGGAATACAAGGAGTTCCAGGATTTTTGAGCGCGATAGCTATAGGTAGTACAATCTCACGCAATATACTGACCGAAGGTACGGAGGTTTTCGATGGACATAAACTCGTGTTGGTCTGGTGATTGCTGGGTATGTGTTTTTACGATATTGTCGATGTTAGCTGCGAGGCAGTAGATTAGAGTATGAAGGGCTTGGATTGAATATTTTGGAGTGGAGAGTTGGTGTGATGTGTAAAAGCTAGAAAATGGGAGATGCGATATGAGGAGGGGTTTCTCGGAAGTGACAAGGCTGAGACGCTAGTCCCCATCGGCATGGCCTATCATTCCATTTCGGAGTAGCAAAATAGGGTCCGGAAACAATACAACGCCACAAGTGGAGGACAAAGATTGATTTCGGTGAATATACAACTATGGACAGAAAGCGCCTTCGTATGTGGCAAGACACACAATTTTCACCATGATCCAACAGTCAAACCCTTATTGTAAACGAATATTCAAGCTGGCGATGCAACAGGAGGCGCAACCGTTTCAGACGCCCTTCCAGGGTGTGGTGGAGGCATAAACAGAGGCAGATATGTCTGCCTAGACATTAGTCCCATCGATACAATGGCCACTTATCACCGAGCTTACCGTTCCGACCCCCAGCACTGGAAGAGATGAAGTATTAGAGTGACGATACGGACGGATGTATGGAGCGGAAGTACTAACGAGCCATTCCAGCAGCGAGGTAGGCCGGCGTTCCGGCGTGCTTTGCTTGTTCGGGAGTTTGGGCGAGCCAGGTTTGCACGGCAAAGACGAAAGAAGCCCTGAGAATAGTCAATGTCAATCCCACTGCAGCAGGATGATACCATGGCACACCAGCCAATCATTCTACACGCAGGGGATGTTAGACATATGATCTAGAAGTAGTATGCTGGGTTTGCCTATGCCTACCTATTCCGTGTGAACATCTGTCCATTATCAGCCAAAAGAAGGAGTGCAGTCATCAGATAGGCCACTTACAGCAATCATAGGTAAGGTGGTGGCCATTGTGCTAGCAATATCATTGTCTTCCTTTTTTGTCGAAGGATCCTTGTATGGAATAACTGGAGGGTCTTTAGAACTTGATGGAGGTTTCCAGTAGGGATGCTCACTCAGATCTTCTCTCCGCATGTCCTTTTTGGATGACATTATCGGTGGTGAAGTTGAGATAGAATACGTGATTCCGGTACCAATAAAGCAATCGTCTTTGCGCTCCTCTGTATTTGTGTCTCAGTATTTCATTCTCCGTGAGTGTCACGCTCCAAGTAGATGTTCTAGGACCCGAGGCCCTGCCCAGACTTACCTAGAGTAGTCCCGAAAAGCCGCGCCGAGCCAGTTAAACCCAGCTGGTGGACCATGCGCCGACCCTCCCGCCCTCGGCCTGTTATTTACACTCTTCGCCGCAGATTGCTCGAAGCGCATCTTTCTCCCAGTATTAATATACTCCAGATAGCAGGTTCTACTAGTAGTCGACACGTTTGACGGTATATTATCGATGTATATTATCGATAGTCTAGATCAGGTCCCCATTCTGACGAAGCCCAACGACACCAATGAATCCCTCGAGAAGCCCTAACCTTCCCCCCCCAGACAGCATGACCGAACGATGACCACCAACCTGAAGGGCATTGAACCCCCGTTGCCCACGAATACTCGAACCTTCCCACTCCCTCCTAGTCGGGCGTCTTCACAGAACTTCCAGCAACCTCGGATACCGTGGCCATGCCAGATATCCACGCCTGTTGACAATGCGCCGGCTGGGACCCTTACCCGGAAAGCTCTGGAGCCGCCCCTTAAGAGACAGAAGCTGGATGATGTTTCAGGGACTCTATCGAGTAGGATTGCGGTCGAAAGCAGTGCAGGGCACAATGCGTTCGAAATTGCGGCAAACGGCGCTCTTCAACCTGACAAGCAATTCCAAGCTCATGAACAACCACTATTTCCACTTCGGCCAGGGGTTCACCCGCTTGGTAGCACCCAGCATCGCCGACCATTGGCCATCGAACGAGCTGCCAGAAAAGATGTTGTTCCCGTCAAAGCCTACATCCCTGAAGCTTCATCGTGCGCACCTCGATACTTTGAAGATGGTGTGTATCAATGATCCCCCACAAGACGAAAGTATGCTGACCTGTGAACTTCAGGACCGGCAGACTTCTTCCCCTGGACCGGGCACCATCCGGAGGATTTACTCAATGATTTAACTACTAAACAAGGCTACCTTGACGAAAACTCGCATGCCCATAGTGAAACAAATACTGCCAGACCTTCTGTGTGGTCGAGCTTGAAGCATAAATCAGGCTTGCAAATTTTATCTTCGCTCTTCGTATCAGCCCTCGATCAGCGACAAGCCTATGGAACAATCACCGCAAGCAGTACTTTCAAGCCCCCACCCAGGGTCACTTTGACAGACACCAAGCGAGAAGCCTGGCTTCGTGACCTTGCTAATCCCTTGATCCCTCTGCGCCGTCTCAGTCGCACTATCCCGCACGGTATCCGAGGCAAAATTCTCCTCGATCACTGCTTGAGTAAAGATATTCCCACATCCAGGGCGCTCTGGCTCGCGAAATGCGTGGGTGCCAACGAGATTCGTGCTTTCAAGCGCAAAGGTGCCGGCGGTATCTTCACCGTTGGCGGGGAGGCCAAGTGGATTAAAGATTGGACTGCGAATATTGAGCAATTTCTCGATTCTATTATTGCGACATGTGGAGCACCCGATTGGAAGGCAAAGATGAATTACGGGTAAACGCTCTTCCTGCCTTTGCATTGATAAATTGACTGACTAAACGTATCAGTCTGCGATTGGCGGAGCACCTTTTTTCAGAACACCTTCTCGATCAAGATCATTACCTTGACTGGCTGATAAGGTCTATTGAAGCCAGTGATCTGGACAATATCCCCATATGGCTGCTGGTACAGCAAGTACACCAGCAAGAACTCCTTCAGCATAGGCAAAGTGGGCGGCGCTTGGCCGGTGCGATTGTAAAACAATTACATAATGTGAGCACTCTTGATCTAGGCCTAGATCATGATCAAACTCTTACCCGATTAGTCATACCTACCTAGCAGCAGAGATTTGTGCGGCTCAGTCTTACACCAACTAATCAAGGTCTCGAGAAACATCATGACCGCTGCTCCAGCCTGCTTTTTACTGCTCGACATCTGGGATCAATGTGAGAATACCATTGAGAATTGCTTGGTCGGTCAGGATGATAAGCATTTACGTCTTTGCTTCGAGAACCTTTCCAGAAGGAACTCGTACCTAGCGAGCCATTTCTTACGGCGCAATAGGCAGCTGAGCGATTTACTGGGGCAGAGAATTATCGGCCTTTTGGACACGCTGCCCCTTAAGCCCAATTTCGGCAAGGTCGCAAGCGCCTGCCTCCGTTTGACTGATGATAGTAACCGGCTCGTCAGGACTTGCATTGAATGGTCGGCTAGCATCTACAGGCATGGTCACTTTAGGATATATGCAGCAGCACGCCTGCTGCAATTGTGGAACAATCATGGTGTGGAGCTACAACGTCCAATCTTTGACCTGTTGGCTTCAAACCCAAACGCTGAAGGCTTGAGTAGAAAAGACCTTTACAGATTGCTTGCAGGGCTGATTTCATCAAAGAACTTGTCTGTTGGTAAATATCTTCAGTGGCTAATGGCACGGGGAAGCCTGCATGGCCGACATAAACCTGGCAAAGTAGGTCTCCTGCTTCGACTGTCTCGACATAGCTGATATCTGCAGGACTGTCCTTGTGATGTCGCTCTCCTCTTCGAACTACCCTTGCATGGGCTACCGGTTCATATAATCAATCTCCGACAAACACTGATTTCTTCTGCGCTTGAGGGTTCTTCCGACCAGGAGAGTCGGATCATCGCCGCAATGAAAGCTGGGATAGTAGAGCAGCTCCCAGGCCTCTTCCAAGCTATCAGCCCTTCGAATAGTCCGCAAGAGCTTACTGATCATTCAGTATACCTAAGCCAGAGCGCCAAGTCTGATATTGCCCGATGGATAAGACATAACTTGACCTCGCGACACAGAGCTCCTATCAAGAGCAACGCAGGCGATGATAACAAACAACAGATGAACCAATCAAGCAGCAGAAATGGTAGTTTTGTGACCTTAGCAGAATTCTGTACTATTCGTCGTGTCCTTGAAGACGTTGAGGACTTTGCTATCCTCGCAGATGTCCTCAACTTGCTCTCTAACCAGGTCGAAGGCCAAACACTAACTGCCGTGACGGACACAGTCAACCATTATTTTGATGTCTTTAATGCTATTGGCGCCGCGGGCAAATTGTTCCATAAGTTGTTCCACAATCTGGAGGTTGATGGTCAGGAACTCGAAGAGGAATCCCTCGAGTCACTCATGGACCTAGGTAGCCGCCTTTCAAATACAGATCAGGCAATGCGAAAACTCCGGAAAGGATCTTCCGCTTATACGTCGAAGCGCTCTGCAGCTGTCTGTTCACCCATTTCAGATACCATGGTGGAAACGCTGCAACTGACCGAACTCACGTTCGCCGATGAGATGGAACAAATGCTAACAAGCGGTAATACTATGGATAAACAAAATCTGACCCGAGTGTTTGGGACTATCACAGGACATTTGGAAAAGTTGTTCGATGAATCCAGCCATCTGATCATTCGATTTTCACAGTTACTGGCTCGTCTGCGAGGGTTTAGTCAAAAGGTATTCGACTCGCTACTCGACGATTGGCTTCGAGTGTGGTTGGAAGCAGAGCGATCGAGGGATTTTTCAGTCTCCATAGCACCAATGATCTGCTCCAAAGTAACTTCACTCAGCGCCATCTTGGCGGCGGTCAAACGGACCATAGCCAGCACTGAAGGTGGTCAGTGCTACAAGGCCAACTTGGCACTTGATACTCTGGCTCTGATCCTTGGCGCCAGATCTGAGAAGATGACCGTTGTCGGCTATCGAGGTTACAGAGTACCTGATCAACTGCAAAGCCTCATTCGGACGTCACCAATCTCTATTTTGACGATGGTCATGTACGCTGTTGATGCATGTGATTCGAAAGACAAATCTACGCGAAATCGGGCTCGAAACCTCGTTCAAAGTGTTGTCGTCAAAGATCTAGTAGACACGCTTCTGCTACGCCAACCCAAGCTGGCTACACAGAGCAGTGACAACATGGTCGACTCCTATATGAACCCTGCAACGCAAGAAGCTCTTAGTCGTGTTCTTCACCTTGCTAGACCAGGAGAGACTCTTCCCCTAGAAATACGAGATAAAATAATAAGTATCCTCGACAATCTCAGCGACTTCAATATATCTCTGGTACACCTAGAGCTCAAGGCAATTTTAGCTTCCAGCACGAGCACACCAGAAGAATCCAGCATATGCCTGTCAGAACTCTTGATTGAGCGGGCCAGCACCTCAGCCGATGGCCACGTTGACTTATTGGCAAACATAGTCTCCGAACTTTCAGCCGATAAAGCAATCCCAGTCCGAGATAGAGCCGAGCGTGAGGTACTCGCCCGGGCTGTGAGGAACGGCAAAGCGACCACTCTTGGATGCAACGATCCCACATCGGCCCTCATGGCAATCGTTGAAGCATCTGCATTCCGTGTACCGACCGAAGAACCGTGGCCACTTTTCGAAAATGTAGTCGAAGCGCTTGCAGAATTTCTGCCATCCTTACAGGCTGACAACGACCTTACAAATCCAGGAGCTGCGTCGGAACAAGGGCTACAACGTATTGAAGTGCTCCTCCGGCTGCTGGTCATTCATCACTCGGGGATACAGCATCCCACATCATCTCAAACTCTGCTATTTAATCTACTTATGTCACTCAGCCTCCTACTTATTCATCCCCTACTTGCCTCTTCTCCCACCCTCCCTCACTATATCTTCGACGTCCTGACCCTACTCTCCGACTCCCTCTCCGACGAAACGCGATCTCGCTGCATTCGTAGCCTTCGCGACCACCACCGCGTTCGGGATCCTCGGTTACGATTCATTTTCGGCTACTCCGATACCGTTGAGAGCGAATGGCTACAGCTCTCAACAAAGCTTCCCACAGTGGCCGAGTCAAGGCTAGAGGGAGCGACAACGATTCACTCCAAGCCATACCCATTGAGGAAGTGGGAAATGATGCAAGATGCAACGCCTGTGGCGGCAGAAAATGATACAAGTCTAAGCCTGACGCTTTTTGGTGCAAGAAAATCTGTTTTGTAGCGTTTCCTCTACTTTTGAGCCTTGGTCTTATTTTGGATATGTTTGAACGATATACGATTGGATGAAATGATTGATACCATGGCATGATTGGTTGGGCTTGAGCGGTTGGCCGTATCTGCATCGAGCGGAGGTGTAGGGCGTTTTGGACACTGACGTGATAGCAGCGCATTTGTCGCTGCCCATATCTAGATGGGGATCTATTCATAAGCGTCGGCATAGCGATGAGATCGACATTAGATAGCGTGTCCTAACTCTCCGATAAATATCTAGCATTTAAGAGGTATCATTGTGCCGTTGTCCCAGCTATACTCCCAAAACAAATCGCAACACATGGATGCTGAGGAACGCGCTGGCTCGCCATCAAGGCTCTGGCTTGGGAAGGAAGAGATGTACAAAGTGACAGGAGTAGAAGAATCATGTGTAAATTACATTCCCGACTAGGTTAGGCTAGTCGTCGTCAAAGATCTGATAGGTATTTTGCAAGATGGTGTCGATGACTCGAACTTGCCAGCCAGCATCTGCCACATTCGGTCCTGTTCCCATCAGGGTTGGTCTGCATAGTCTGTCAGTGCATTGCTAGATTACGAGGCACGGTGTCTCCTTTCTTACCCAAAAATTATGGCCAGATTGCCTGCATTCATCCTATTGGCTACCGAACGTTCCTGTACTCGATTCAAGTGCTACAGCAAGTTAGCGTACACAGTGTAGAATTTATAGGAATGAGGGGGTTCACAAAGGTAAGTGCTCGCAACGTAGCATAATTCGGATCTGGCAGACTATTGATGGTCGCGTGCATCTGGTCGCGACGAGTGATATCATCGTCAATGCCTGTCGTGAAACTCAGTTATGGTCTTACCTTGGATAAGGGGGGAGAGCTGGACTTACGTGCGGCTTCGATAAAGCTATCGTAATGCTCTTGGGTTAGTAGGGGATCCGGCAAGTCTCTAAAGAACTGTTTCAACAAACCCGCGACACTATTGACATCGTGATAGAATGCCTCGGGGTTGCGAAAGTCTAACTGGCTGGAATCTAAGAAGGTTTAAGCCTGTGTTCACTGAACGGTCGAGTTGCTTGACGAACCGTTGTCGAAAATTGACTTGAGCTTGGACACATGAGTCGTTGAGCCAGAAAGGCGATATATACCCTCCACTTCCATTCCGTACAGCTCAACAGCTTGTATACACTGATATACTACCAAAGGAATAGCCGAGCCGTCCCTTTTCAGCAGCTCTTCGAGCGACAGTCCGAAGACTGGCCTGAGAGCAGGCAGACTGGAATTGGAGCTGTTGTTCTGGTGTGTCTGCAAACCCATCGGCGTTGGCGGCTGAGAGTATAGTGGAGTAGACAATTGAGCAGGTGGTAGTTGTGGGGGTCCGCCAGCACTCATTGATGAGAAAGTCCGGTTCTGCGGCGAGCCACTGTGAACATGTTGAGGCGCGGGATTAGGAGTAAACCCTGATGATGGTGCTGAGCTAGGTGGAAAGCCCTGAGGCCCTATAGGCACTGGTGGACCAGCTTGAACAAGGGGCACGCTGAAGCCAGAAGACTGTTGGCTAAGTAGGGGTCCGGTACGAGTATTGGATGCAGGTGGAGTCTGCTGCGACGATGCGAGAGTCTGTAGCAAGTCAGCTACGGTCATGCAAGTTTAATTGTATTAATCAGTCCGTACCGGATGTCGCTCATATTTAATGTCTCCAGCACTCCCAACTTTCGAAGCGAAGCCAGAAATGTAATTGTTGAGGTCCCTAGAATTGTCAATCTGAAACACAACGTCTCGCAAACTCCGGGTGCCTTGATCGCCCCCTGGGCCTTTGAGAGGGCTGACACAGAGGCCGTTGCCCAGAAGCAAGCGCTCGTTGAAGGAGGCTGAAAGAGTCAACATGGGGGACGTCTGGCATTTTCTCACGAACATACCAAATTTCTGCATCTGAAGCGTAAGGCCAGAGTCACATTCAAGTATTAGTTCCTGTAGCGCTTTGATCGCTTGTGGCCGCAGAGTAATGACAAGCTCCTGTCGCTGGCTCTTTGCTGACTGTACTTTTGCAGCATAATCGGAATCGGCCTGGCCAACCTTTCTGTGCAAATCCTCCTCATGCTGAGCCGCGGACTTTGGCCCTTTCAACCCAAACACTCGCCCAGATTGCTTGTCACCAGTTCTAGCACGGTCATAGTCCTCAGCCAAAGAATCATATTTGGATTTTGCTTTCTCCATCATCGACTCCGAATCTTGAACCCGCTTCTCTGCGCTTAACCCATTCTGCTTCCAATGCTTGCGTCCCCGCTCCATATTGGCGGCAAGATCATGAAGATCCTCGTGCATTTGATGAAGGGACAGCGCAAATTGCACTCCATTGTCTGCCATACGATCATGGATATGGATGATTTCATCGTAGTTCTGGGCGAAGGAACCTTGTCTATTATCTGGTCGCCGAGCTGACTCGTGGCTACTTCTGCAAAGCTTTTTGAGACCTTGTGCTTGCTCCTCCTCCAAGGTTGATCTTTTCTTCAAGAAAGCTGCGAATTCCCTGGTCGAGGCAATGCTTTGCTTTAGGCGGGTGAGAAGTGTGTTCACACCGATCTATCCATATATCAGTTCGGTGTCAAGAATAGGATGGCAACTCTAACAACGAACATCGGATCGCAGGACGCTATCAACGACTGGCGAGCTATCGTTTGCTATTGTAGCAGAATCGGAAGGATTTGGCATCTGTCCACTGGCTTGCGGAATACTGCCCCCATTAAATTGGGCTCCGGGGGGGGCAACGGCAGGAGCCTCGGATGACGAACGATCAAGCGAATCTCTTTGTTCCATTTCAATCTGCGAGTACAATGCTATTGTTTACGGGGAGTTGATTCTGCCTAAAAACCGAGGTTCCACTCCCTACTGCGGTTACAGCGGCTGCAGCGCTAGTGAAATACAGAACTGTCCTATCTGGAAGGTTATACGATGTGTTGAATGGTTGAACCAATCTTCGGGAAAGCTTTCCGCTCGGCGATTAACAGACAGACAAGCTAAAGTATAAATTGAGTTCTTTATATACTTTAAGGGCGCTGGGGGGGTTGGGCAAATGGTACCAGGACGGTCGTTCCAGTAGTAAGGCTTCAAGGACCTTGTTGTACTAGTTATCCTACTAGAATCCTCCTAATATATTAATATTATACGTAGAAGAGCATTACCTAATTAGCGCCCTACCCCTAGTTACTATTACTCCTAGTATCCTAGCACTATCAGCGATTATAGATATTTTAGCGCTAAGGATATTGTTAGGTTAGGAGTATTAGCTAGGTAAACCTTAATTCTTAACGTGCTAAGCCCTTCTCAGGTAGCGTATATATTATTACCTACTAACGCTCGTAATTTTTAATAGTTAGATTTAATCGATTTAGGTAATTTTCTCGCGGGGGTAACTTCCTAGACACCGTGCGCATGGTAGGAGTGGCCGGTACCTAATGCGGGGAAGGTATAGGGTGTAGTAAGGTAAGGTAAGGCTAGTTAATAGCGTAGTATTCTTAGCGCTATTTTAAATACGGCCTAGCGACTATTTCCTCCACACGAGATTTCCTCTACACGAGATTTTTAGTAAGAAAAGGGTCTTAGTAGATCGTATAGTATAATTATCTATTCTGCGATACCGTATATATGTACCCCCGGAGGATCCGGTACTAAAAATATCTGTATTATAAAATACTACCTAGATACTCCATGCATGATTTGGTTTACCCCCCCAGCGCCCTTAAAGTAGCGTTTAGGTTACCAAGATCTACGCCGCAAAGAGTAATACTCTGATACACCCAACGCAACGACGTTCTCGCGTTGTGATCATTTCATCCAGTTTCATCGTAATTTCTTCCTCCCTCCTCAACCACGATCCTAAGACTAATAAGATTGATCTTGAGGGCGAAAAGAGATAAGTGAACAATTCTGAAGCCGAATTTGCTCTATTCTAAATTGAATCACGAGACTCTATAGCCTTACCCAATAGCAGATGTTATCGTTCTCTTACATACTTTCACATTGCTGGGTGCGTGGGACAAGTATGTACCCACTTTGTACCATGTCTTCAAAGCATTCATGCAGTCATGCTTCCCTTCCAGCTTTCGTAGCTATTAGTACTATTATTCCACAGTCATCAGAGCTGTTCGCGAATTTCGTGAATTCGCCGCACTATCAAGCTCAGCCCAGCAGTCTCGGACACCTACCAATCTCGATAAATCAAATACGATCGATGGATGAATAGTTAAAACAGATTTAGTTCCGGTAGTCTCGGATGGTTATGGTGACAATCTTGCCATCCAATGGACGGTATGTTCTTTCGGAGTCCTGCGCCAAGTTGCTTCGCTACATTGTCTAGATCCATGTCATCAGATACTTTGCTCTTACCCTCAAATTGGAACGGTGGCAATTACTAGTGGTAGTTCAGAAAGTGAACGGGAATTCCTCATGAATACGAGAACGGCCAGGGAAAGTAGACAGTCTCAAGGCTCGAGTGGCGGTGGATTTTGGTACCAAGTCTCCCACGTATAGGGAGGTAATTGCACACACCCACCTCCCCCTATCGATCGATAGCAATGCTCAATTTTGGTATTGTCATGGGATTCTCTTGAGTTTGCTGTATGGAACCGAGCACCTATGGAGCAAGAAAATGGGAGGGTATCGAAAGACCACGCTTGAAAGTCCGACCGATGGGAACCATCGTCAATCCACTTTTGAGTCCAGGGTCCCAGTACGTGGCGCGAGCGGTAAGATACCGATGGCGCTGGAACAACGATCAGTAATAGCTATTGCTCAGGGTATGGCACTCAAGCAGTGAAGGAGGGTTATCTTCATGACGCTGGCGATCATTAGGAAGCCGCTTTCGTCCCTCCTGACCTGTTTCAAAACGGATTGCAGGTATCATGATCGAGTTCTCTGCGAGATGAATACAGGATGAGAAAACAAAAGTAGACGAAAGCTCCTACTCTGCTATACTATTAGATACACTTAGGTGCACAATACCTGCGAATGGTAACATTACGGAACATATACAAAGCGGCTCAGCGTCGTCAAGCAAGGGGCAGTCATGCTCGAGTCAAATACACAATCTCAGAACGTGATCAAGGCCAAGGAAAGGGCAATTGCTCGGCACATCTCCATCTGTCTGTCTTGATACTTGGCATTGCCGAGTTTTCGGTTAGAACTAGCCGCACTAAAGTTCCAGAGTAAAGTAGAAAGTCCGAACCTTCGAAAGTGTAAGCTCAGCGTTCGCGTAATAATGATGAGCTGCGCCTCATGGAAGACCCCGTCAGACCTGGCACACAATCTGCTCAGATATATGGAGATCTTTGAAGGTTACGGCTCAAGTCGGAGCATATGGAATTTTGTTAGTGCATAGAGCAATGAGACAGCCACATTGCAGTATCTTGAATGCAATGTAGGAGATCTTATTCTGGCCAAGGGAGCAATGATCCATATATATCATTGTACGGCTTACCGTGGACATATTATGTTCACTATCGAGAAGTCATGGTCATCAAGCCCAAAGGCCCACGTATGCAACCGGCTGCGGCAACCTTCAAGAAATCCTCAACACCTACATGTTATAGATGCTCGTTGGTGGTGCGTACCCAATTAAGCGATCATTCTGACCTGGAGCGAATTTGGGCTCTTTGTAAAATTTGTGAGCGTCCTTTGACATCTCCTCCACTTCGGAAAACTCGAAATGCTTTTTGGGCAGAAGATCGTATATGGCTTTAGGGTACTCTGGAGCGATGTTGTAGATCTGTGCCAGGTACTTCTTCTGAACTGGGAATTAGTCGCCTGGATGAGTATAAGTAGAGGCTCAGAACGAATTACCTGAATGATTGGTTCTTTGACATGACGCAGCATTTTTGCAGTGTTTTGATGTGTATGTTCTCTAGCCTCATTGCTCATGAGCCGTTTGTATAGTTCCGTAGCCTGGGTGTACTCTGTTTGCTTTCCCTCGTGAGCATAGTGCGATTTGCGCGACACGATGTTATCGGAAACGGCGTACGGTGCCTCTGCCGTATCTGGTCTGAACTTGTTAGAAAAACTATTTGGGGCGTACTGCTTATTGCCTGCATGATCGGCATCGACGCGCATTGGACCGTCAAAGTTGAGACTACTGTAGTTGCCGGCCATGAAAGGGCAGTTGACGGGAATCTGGTGGAGGTTGACCCCGATACGATGGTATTGAGCGTCGCGATAGAAGAACATACGGAACTGGAGCAGCGGGTCTGGAGAGTCTTCGATGCCAGGGACCATGCTTCCCGGGGAGAAAGCGGCTTGTTCAACATCCCGATGATAGTTTTCGGGATTTTTGTTCAGAACGAGGCGACCAAATTCATGCATCTGGAATTGTTAGCAGGACGAAGCAAACACCATTCATTGTTGTGGTTGACAGGTCTTCGTACTGGATACTGATCTCGAGGCCAAACTATACACAACGTTGTCAGTAACGAATATCAGGGTTCTCTTTGATGTTGTGAAGGTTACCCTTGGTGACATCAAAGGGATCGAAACCCAGCTTGTTGGCATCAGCGTCCTCAGGCTGCATAATCTGCACATTTGCCTTCCAAACCACTTCGTTACCCTCTTCGATAGTGTCCCAAAGCTGTCTCTTCGAATAGTCAGGGTCTACCCCAGACATCTCGATGGCTTCAGGTTCAGTCATTTGCTTTTGACCGTGCTCGGCCAGGAAATGGTATTTGATATACACAAATTTCCCTTCCTTATTTACCCTGTACTGTGGTCAAATAAAGGGTTTGAGCTACGAGGAGTTTGGTGAGATATACCACTTGAACGTATGGCATCCGTAACCATGATTGTGGATCCAGCCATTGGGAGTACCGTGATCGCTGAAGAACATCAACCCAGCATGATTGCTTGAGAATGATGTCAGTATGGCTGTGGGTAACAGGGGAGCGTACTTTTACCCTTCGGGTGTACAGGCCAGCAAGTCGAATGTAGCATCGTAGTCGAGAAGGAAATTCTTCGGATTACGATGCTGGGAACGAATAACATCGGGTCCTTGAATAGGATCACGGCAAAGCCACGAGGGTTACGCGCGGAGTCTGGGAACTCTCTGCCGAGCGTGACAGTCGAAAATCGAATGAAGATGGGCGTCTTTTGACCAGCACTTTGAAGAAAGTTCGCCTTGCTGAGTATTGCAGTATCATTATGGGAAATGAGTTCTGTAGTAGAGAGAGAAGAGGAAGACACATATGAGAAGATTTACGTCAATCACCCATGCCCTTGGTAGTTTCGAAGTAACCAAATGCTCCTGATCCACTGCATTTTGCAATTTGTTAGTCGCGTCCGTACACATGTCATCTGCGAAGTGAAATCGGAATGACACTGACCAGGGGTGCACCATGCCTGATAAAGTTAGCGGCTATCGTGAGCTGCCATTCACAACGACATCATCTCGAAGATCATGACGGAGACAACTCACGTTCTAGATTTTTGGACCGATTAAAGGTCTGCTGCTTCTGGAGCTGGAATGTATCGCTGACGACCGGTATTCCACCAACTGTCTTGCTGTGCTCTCTACATAGCTAATCAGCAGAAGACAATAGACACAATGATTATAGACTTACGGATCAGGCCACGGAATACCTTCATTATTAGTAAAGTAAACAGAGTGATCCTCTCGCTTTCCCCCTAGATTCACCCCAGAGATCTTCGCTGCTATATCCGCTGGACCCTCGTTGGCTCCCATGAAAAGCGATGCTCGGTTAGGACGTGGATCGCCTCCAGCTGCGCCGATGGCCGAAGCTGCGGCTTGCAAAGGGTGCTGCACTGGGTTGCTGCCTCCTAGGCTGGCCATTTCCTTGCAGGTGATGGAGAATTGAGTGAGTAAAGTCAAGTTGGAGAAGTGGAACTAGCTGGTACTTATCAGGCGTAAAGTCTCAAAGCCAAAGGTATTTACATCGCTCCAAGTGGAGAGAAATGCAGATGCCCGAACCAAATTCGGTTAGAGCAGCTTACGAGGATGAGTACAATGATGCAATGAAACTATTGTCACAACGTCATAACATGCCCAAATGTTAACACGTTTCGTGCAATGTTTACCCATCCGCTCCTTTCCGTGATCGCGGAGCAGCCTATCTTCATATATGAGGACATAGTCAGGCATCTTGAGAGCCATAGAATAGAAAGCCATCAAGCATTGTATACTTCCGTTCGGATGGCTCCGCAGCTAGGTTGTCACACTATTCTGTACAATGTACTATGTAATCGTTCCAACAAGTGAATCCGCTCGCTTAGTAACAGCGGGAGAAGGCCCCAATCACTCAATGAAAATCTGGTCTCCCTTTCACTCTTTAGTCTTGGGAGTTATAGGAGGTTCGCACAAGTAAGTGTACTATGTAAGGTACTCCCTAACGTAAAGTACTTTATGTACGGTACTTATTGGAACCAGACGTGCCAAGCCGGTAGCTAAGGTCGTTGCCGCCTGCCTAGAGTATGCCGTTAGAAGCGCTAGCCTGAAAAGACTTAGTGACTGTTTCCTTAAGGTAGCTATTGTTGAATGTTAATGGAACGGTTGATTGTCTAGCTATGGACACGTTGGCTATTTGTAGTCCATGCCAAGTATATAGGGCTGATACTGATATCTAACACTCCCCTTCAGTGGAAAGACCTGATATGCTCCCCTAAGGCCCTAAGGGCGTGTATACAGCTCCTTGTAGCTTATTTGGTGTAGCTACCCTATTGACGGCGTAGCTCCCCTGAAACCATGCTTCTTATCCTGCTTTAAAGCCTTATTAGACCCGTAAACCTCCGCTTAATTTACTCGTTCTGGCGTAGAGGGAAATCGGGAAGAGTGCTATATAGACGATGTTAATATAAGGTATCATTACTCCTATTTCCTTCCCCTATAATATGAGGTGTCGTTATCCTTATTTCCTTCCCCTATAATGTAAGGTGTCGTTGCTCCTATTTCCTTCTCTTTATTTGAGTGTCGTGGCCCTTGTTTCCTTCCTCCGATATATAGGATACCCTATTAAGAGGGCTCCGGTGCGCTTCCGCTTATTCCTGTTATTCCTATTATTCCTAGCTAATAAGGCACCTAGGACTTTCCCGTTCTAGCTATCGGCTCTACGGCGTCGTGGTTAATATACTTAAAGGAGGGAGGTAGCTATTAAAGACGCGTAATTACCGTATTAATATTAATAAATAGTCCTAGGAATAATACTTCTAGGTACTATTCCCGTTAATAATATACCCTAGGGATAATGCTTCTAGGGCTATAACGTATATACGACTTAGGCGGATATTAGTACGACGTAAGGATAATTAATATTCCTTACGAAGGAACCGTTCCTAGGTATAATAGCGCTTAGCCGGGCTTATAACCTGTTAAATGTTAATAGAACGGTTAATTATCTAGCTATGGACACGTTGGCTATTTGTAGTCCATGCCAAGCATATAGGGCTGATACTGATATCCAACAGCTATCAGCTATACGTGCCAAGTTCAGATCGGAGCATGGTCCGCCAGCAAGGCTACTGGCGACAGGCGAGCCAAGAATCGTTCGACGCTTTGTCCCGCTCCATGACGTTGCTGTTACGGGGATTGGCACCGGAAGTCTTGCAGGCGCTCCTCGGAAATAAGGGGAAAAGCAACAACTTTCAAAGTGTCAGAAACCGCACCGTCATATATTGCTGCGAGGCCTCGGTCAAGTCCAGTCTATTCGGGACGGAACGGTCCATTGCAGGTAGCCAATACTCGTAGTATTCAATTGGATCACGGAAGATCAATCCGTTTCTACCTTACGAAACCCATCTATCAACCTAGCCAGGACAAGACATTGGGTGCGAAACCCTATGTCATTTGAACAATAACGGAACAACAATCCGTGCGGCAAAACTTGATTTCCGTACTCGGTTACAACGGACATCCAGGGAGGCATCCTAAACCCACAAATCTCGGTGACACTCCTCCTAGCCAAAATTACAATGCATCGGGATCAAGTCTTCCAGATCGACACGGAATATCGTATCCAGCGGAGGAATTCGTATCCTATGCAAAAGGAGAAAGCGGACTACTGGCCAAATCAATTTTCCCACTGCTTGGGGATACATGTCGAGCCAATTGAGCCAGTCATAGGATGATGTCATTATATGTTGTAGCTGTTGAGTCAAAAGTCCGGCAACTGACAGTCTGTAGCTTTTAGGAGCCCGAGACTCGTCAGAATGTCGTCGTTGATATCAATATGTATAGTTGGATATTACAGTGGTCAATGTTATAGCATTGTCGTAGGACTGACAGTGTTACTGCACGAAAGTCTAAGACGTGATGTCAGTGTAGGGGCCCAATATTTGTCGGAAGCTGGCAGGGGCAACTTTCCAGTTTTTCTGGTCATCTCGAGTCGACGTATTCGCTCCTCGCTTTAGTGCCATAGTTGTTGCGGATCATCGTTCCGTTGCCTCCTTGACGACTTCTGTTGAATTTTGCGTGGCTGTTGACGCTGCGGCCATTGCTGCTCTTACTGCAATTCAATACGACTATCCTTGTATGCCCGGAGCAAATTGACTAGAAAGGACAGCCGTATCATCATTGCCTCGCGGTGATGTTGATGTCTTCAGAGCGTTGCTACTTATACCCAATGAACATATTACAATATCAAATCCACTGTCAGCTTCGCCTCTTTCAGATCTACCTTCAGCACAGAACATATTTAGGCGCATACACACACACTGTAGCTGCTTGTCCTTTGTCACATCGCTGTGACCTTCATTGAAATGTCCACATCCATTGATCTGTTCACCATGCCTCTTGACCAATACCTATACTTCCGCAGGATGGCCCCAGCCGTAGCCCCCAACCTTCTCCTCGTTTCCACCCTGCCTGTTTTGAAGTATGAGAATCCTTTGTATTCCGGGAGCACGGTCCGGCATGACGGTAAGGTGTATAAAGCGGCATGTACATGCCACAGGCCTCCGGATCAACGGTGTAGTCGCGATCGAGCAAACACTGAACGGACAATTTCCATTGGCTCAATATACTGTTCCTGCTGTAGAAGCCGATTGCATTTATAGTCACTCTTTGCTCCTCCCATAACTTTCATTGCCTGTTTCAGCGAGGCGAATATGGAGTCAGATGGACCGAGGGACCGCCGTGGCAATTCCAGGCTTGGTGGATCCCTGGAAATTTGCCACTCCGAAAAACTACCTTGGTTCTAACTTCCGTTGCCAAATCGATTCGATGGATGAAGGAACAGTCTGTGCCACCACTTTGACACATCACTTTCTGGACATCCCCATCTTTACAAAATGCACGTCGCTCGAATGGAAGAAATGTTGCCTTCCATCACAGAGCTCGCGAGATAGCACGATGACAGCAAAGGGACTCTCCAGCCACCGCTACCGTCTTCATCAGATTGCGCGATAGCTAACCTGATAGCCAAGCCTGGACTGTCAATGCTGAACAGCTCGCCCGAACTGATGGAGGGCAAAAGAAAGGATGGAAGTTCCGTGTGGCAAAGCGTGCCATCGACACTTCACTCGTTCGGCGATACACTCCGTTGCCCTGCATTGATCTCGTCGAGACTTAAACACCTACCACTCACGGATTAAGCATGGAGTCGATATTCATCTTCTTCGGATCGCCCGTCTCCTTACCGCTTCCACCATTCTCCCACAACGCGTCTTTGGATGCTTCAACTTCTAATAAGACGTGCTGCCAGCTTTTGACGAATTCTGTTCCCAAGTTGGAGTCCATATGGGGTCTTATCTGCGCTATTGGTTGCCGATATGTTAGCCTCGTGAAAGCGTCCAGCAGCTCCTCAGGACTGATACGTGCGGACGTCCCAATCAAACGCTCAAGCTCATCCGGCACAGGGAGATTGTACTCGGATAAAGAGTCACGGAACATCTTCTGCAGAGGACCAGCAACTGGATAGCCGCGTTTGGCATCTTGCAGAAAGGTGAGGCAGAAATGGATCACCTGAGGTGTCGCTTCCCCAACGGCATCATAGTGTACCGCGGTATCGCAGAGTAAAACCATACAGACGAGCTGGAACGGTGAGAGGTAGGAACAACTGTATGCACTCCTATATTGCTGGAGGAGGCGAAGACCTGCGTGTGCATGCTGTACGATAAGGTCCTGAAGCAAATCGTACGAATCCATACCCATACTGTCTGCATAAAGAATGGGTTGGAGGAGTTGCACTAGTGCAGTGTGGTATTGGATGCTAGGACCAAGTCCGCGTGAGCCATCACCATACCTTTATGAGAAACGCAGAAAATTGACTTACTGTAGAAACAGAACGTGAGGAAGAGGATCATCGTCAATCTTGCGAAGTGCAGATGGCAGTTCATCTTTCCATGCCATGTATTGCTCGTAGATCTCCAGCAGATGCTGAGCACTGATCTTACCACGGCTGCCACAATATGCGAGAATGCTTTCATGTACAGTCCGGAAGAGTTTAGCATGCTCTGACGCCGTCACTACCGCCAGGCTTTCATGATCTGGAAGATCGCTATCACCTGGTTGCTTATATAGGCGCCATGTATTGTTATCCTCCCCAGCATCAAAGATGTCGCCAGAAAAGGGATGGGCTTGTGGTGGCATGGAGGCCTGCGGTTTTTGATATATAAATCCTGACCAAGCACTAATACTATTAAATGTCTCATCTTTAAAGACACCAGGGGCCGGACGTACGTGTGAAGAGTCAGTATTCCCCAAGTTCCCACTTTAACTGCTTCCTGGGACTGATCAGAGCTCTGCATTTCCATCAAGACTTCCACCGCGAGTCTCAGATGGGAGGTGGCAATAAGTCCGTGGCCAGAGCCAAATTCTACTAGAAACATGATAACGTATGTCTGCACTGTGGCCATTCTATGGTAGTCAACGTTCCTTATCAGGCCCCGCGACTCATCTATAAATCGGTCCCGTAGGGAGTCGACTGCGTCTTTCGTCTGATCGTCATCTGCGTCGATATCATGGAGGAGATGACACGACATAGCGCAAATGATACTCACGAGGGCATGGGAACAGTACAGATCTAAGCAATTCCTGAAACTAGACATGAACTGTCTTTCGTCCAGGATCATATGCACAGGATGTATCCAAGTGAAGTATAAGCTGATAAGGTGTTCGATAAGCTGTGGATCTCGAGTGACATTTGTCCAATAGCGAGGATCGTGATTGTCAACCAAATCTCTATGGTACTGACCGATGGCTTGGCTAATCTTGTGCTCGGTGGCTGGAGACAACGGTGCATTGCTCTTCCCAACCAATGGTCGACCCAACGATTCCGCAATCGCCTGATGAGACTCGCCACGCTTGAGTCGATTGATGATCTCATCGCCTTGCCCGTCGTCCTGAAGAGAACGGATTATCTGCTCTATCCAACTATTCTTCTTCCCCAGCAAGTCTGTTTCCTGTTCGAGGTGTTCATTCCGCTCGCCTAGCGTGTCCATTTCTTGCTCAAGATGTTCATTCCTGCGCTGTAGGCGTTGGATCTCACGGATTATCTGTTCCTTCGCCGTCTTGGCATGCATCTCATAACTACAAGAGTCTTGAATATGTCGGTGCTCACATCGTCTGCAGGCCGGCCTGACTCCGTCGCACTATGCAGAGATCAGCAAATGGTGGAAACCGAGTACCATTTTCGCCCCTTACCTTGGCCCGTGCTTTCTTGCAATTGGTGCATGCATTGGGAGTGACTGAATCAGGGACCTTTCTTCTCCTGCCTGTTACGCTGGAAAGTCCAGGCTTGACTCGGCCAGATGATGTGGACTCAGGGCCTGCGATTTTAGATGATAGCGATAACAACATCTGAGATGATTCCTGTGGTTCCTCCATCATGCCTCCAAATCTACAGCGACAGCATGGTCAGCTGTTGATTGATGGATGTCGACGACGATCAATGGTGTGCCTCAAACACCAGCGACGGTGATTGCGGGAGAATGGGACAATGTTCAGGAATCTTTTGATCTAAGTGAGTTGCAATTTAAGTAAATCTGTGCCACATGGTATGATAGTATGGGCAAGTTGAAGTCAATCCAAATGTCCGGGGGCGGATGCTGTGCACTGTCTATTCCACTAATATGTTGGGGCCTTTGTTTTATCGACGATGATCGACGTTTGACATGATGGGGAATTATCAGGATGGACTGGAACACCATACATCTGGGATGACGTTGAGTCCACGGGACTACGGTCCAGGATCCTAGCAATATTTAGGTCAAGCTCCGAACCTATGGTTGTATTTTGATTCTGTGACGGAGACACCTCCTGCTCGCTAATTACACCGTCATCTTCCCGTTGTCACATCAAACCAGAATGCTTAAATGCAACAACGCATGTCACTTCCAGAATACACAATCGGTGTTTAGAATCTCGATGCATCAGGAGGTAAGTCCTTTCGCACGCTGTCTAGTAGGAACGGAAGACCCTGAAGCCAGCAATGAATAACTTCCCCATTCATTGCGGAGGTAGCAACGGGTTCTACCGCAAAGCTTCACGGAGAGAGCTCCGTAGTAGATAGGTCTGAATATACATATAGATTTCCACTGGTCTGATTAAATCAAAGTATATCTACCTACTTATTGAAAGGGGAGGTGTACTACCTAGCCTGCGTGGAGCGGACAGGTTTCTTGTAGACGTATCATTACTTACATGTATCCATCCACAGATGATTGAACTCTTTGGAATGAGACGCAGTTTTTCGCATATTCATGTTTATGATTATACGCGTTCCTTGTCAATTGGTCACGATGTAAAGAAATGTCGGCTTTGATGTTCGCTGTCCACAGACATGATGACACATGAACTTGGCGGACTAACTCATAGAAGTAGTCATATCTTTTGCGCATGTGAACCAATTTTCGGACTACAATCATAGTCATTGACTATGGACTATGTATAATGTGAAGAACTGTAAGAGTTCTAATCATCGCCCCTAGAATACGGAGTAGAGTAGGATAGTCCGGAATAGGAACTCATCATATTTCCGTACCGGGAGAAATTGCATCAAGAGATAGCATGGGAGCCGATATCAAGAGAAGAGAAGCTCGAAAGCGCAAATTCGGCGCAGGCACTGCCCAGAACCCACAGATTACGGCTCTTCAAGTTGAGGTAGATGAAAGCGTCGCTGATGAGCCACCAAAGAAACAAAGCAAGCAAGATTTGCCAACACCAGCAAGCCCACAGGCCTCTGCAACAGAGAACGAGAAGACAGGCTCCACACCAATCGGTACTGATGTAGTCGCTGAGAATGAAGATATAGCATCGGTCAAAGTCCAGAGGTTCATCGTGTTCATAGGTCTACTTTTCTCCTTCATGGAAGGTTAATATTCTGACGCATCTTATTCTAGGTAATCTGCCATACACAGCCACAGATGGCTCTATCAGCCAGCATTTTGCGAAAGTCCAGCCAAAGTCTATCCGCCACCGCACAGAGAAGGAGGGCAAGAAGTCCAAGGGATATGCCTTTCTGGAGTTTGAAGGCTACGACCGCATGAAGACCTGTTTGAAAGTTTTCCATGGCTCAGACTTTTACGATGGGATTTCGCCGGCGAGGAAGCTCAATGTCGAACTAACGTGAGTCCTACTACGTGCATACCCATTGGCGAAACTAATGGTAAAAGTGTCGGTGGCGGAGGAGGTAAAAGTAAGGATAGGAAAAGAAAATTGTCGGACAAGAATGAGAGGCTCAACGAGCAGCGAAAGCGCAGAAATCTAGAGGAGGAGAAGCAGTGTAAGGAGGCAGAGGAGAAGAAGTTCAAGAGTGAAGGCCAAATGGGGCCGCGGAAGGGAAAGAAGGAGGGCGTAAACAACACGAAGGGATCCAAGCCTGAAAACTCTGTGGACAACGGCGAAATCCATCCTAGCAGACCGAGTAGGATGGCTGTGTAATGCGCAAGACACTCTCAGCACTTTGTTGTCGTGTGTTTGAAATGCAAACGAGCCACCATGGACACTATTCGGAAATTGCGGACAAGTTCGAGATGCCAAAAAGGTCTTAAGCTCGGTTTTTGTATTCGCTGTCGTCAATGACACGCCAGACCCACCATACCCTCCCATCCCACCGAACAAGTTCTCAAGTCCAGGTCGTTGGGTACTACGGTAGAAGATTACGTTCGATGGAACGGCGCCATCTTCACATGCATACTAGGGAGCCAAGCATAGAACCAGGCGCAAAGCCGCTTCATTTCGTGACAATTCGGATATGAGCCAAGTGCGGCGTTCAGACATAAGATATTGGTACTATATGGCTCTTACAGGATCATGCATTTGGTCTTCTTCCTCTCGGGTTTTCCGACAGGTCTAGGATTGAGTACAGCTCTAGTGGAAGATCAGCGACGCGCATCACATGCCTGTCCAAAACCCTCAGACTTACCGAATAGCCTCGTCAAAGACGCTCTTCAAATTCCGCTGGGTCAATGCGGAACATTCGAGGTACTTGTGTGCTCGAATTTCTTTTGACGCTTGCAACGCTTGCTCGTATGATACAGGCTCCATCTTCTTCGCCCTCAGACCATCCATTGTCCCTCTGTCTTCTCTCAGATCAAGCTTCGTGCCGACTAGTATTATCGGTACGTTCGGGGCGTGATGCTCAATTTCCGGAAACCATTTCGCTTTAACATTATCGAAAGATGGCGGACTGACGATGGAGAAGCATATAAGGAACACGTCGGTCTGGGGGTATGACAGAGGTCGCAGACGATCGTAATCTTCCTGGCCCGCCGTATCCCATAGCCCCAGACTTATAGGTTTCCCATCCACCATCACGCTCGCTGAATAATTGTCAAACCTGTTGCAACATCAGTCACGAGCACCGGACTGCGTCTATCGAATGAGTCTTACACTGTGGGTATATATTCTCCGGGAAATGCATTCGTAGTATATGATATGAGCAGACATGTCTGAAGGCATCGAGTCAGCTGAGAACATGCGCCGTTGCAGGCTCCGGTGATCCAGACCTTTCCTACAGCTCCATCTCCAGTCACAACGCACTATAGGGACAACCTACGTCAGCATACACCATCCAAGGACCCGATGCAACCAAGTACCTTGAGTGATTGTGTGCTCGGCACCGAAGCCATACTGAGTAACAAAGTACCGCTATAAGTGTAGGCTCTCAGCGAGCGGCAAGGAGGCAGTGGTCAATCTACATTCCACTCAGTACAGGACCTCGATGTCTTGACGACCGTACCGCTGGCCGAGGCTCTCACATCTACTCAAATCTCCTCAAAATAGATCCAGTGTTGTGACGCACGTACGATACTGTTGGCCAGTGGAGCTGCTGCCACAGCGATAAGAGTCGAGGACAACGGCCCCCAAACGGTGTGCCCCCCGCCCCGTCGGTTGTTCACAGGACAGGAATTAACCCCTTCGATTGCCGCAAGGAGCTGATAGTTTACAAAGATCCCAAGTCTGCCTTGCAGGATGGCCGCGTGAGCTATAATGCCAGAGCTATGCGAGGAGGGACACGGCAGAACATGGGTAAGGACGGTTTAAGCCTTATCCTTGAACAGTATTTCGAACTGAGCAGAAGCACCGCAGGCGCGGTTTCTTCCCGCCGCTTGTTGCGCCTAGAAGGGTTCACCTCGTAAATTCCGTCCAGCCTTATAGGGCTTACACCCTAGACTTCCAGGGGTTTCCCGGTGTTAAACAACGTGATTATAAGCTATATATATAATACTCTAAGGAAGTAAGAATATAGGTATTATAAAATGATTTAGTATTTCTATTACTAAGCTACTAGTATAGTAGAGCTAACTACCTTAATTTCTAATACTCCCCCTTAGATAAATCTATCTTATACTATAGTAATAGTAATAGTAACCTTAATATAAGGGTACTACGTAATAATATAGCTATTAAGTACTATAGATAATATATATATATATATATATAACTCTCTATTCTTATTAATAGTAAGATTAATTACTACCCTTCTCCTTTAAAGGGAATTCCCTCCTTTATATCTTATAGGTAAAGGGGTAGTATAGTACTATTATATATTACAAACGCTATATTAATAGTAGTACTATATTTCTAACTAGTCCTTATAATTATCTTCCTATCTATACTCTTAGCCTTTAAGAGTATAAAAGGTTATAACTTATTAAAGGTACTCCCTTTATATTAGAATATAGCTCTAATAAGAGTATAATAATATAGCTAATTATAAGGCCCTCTAAGTTAAGCCTTAAGGAGTATATAGTTTTATTAAGTTATAATAATTATAGATAATACTTTTATAGATAATTCTTATATTATAATATATTTCTATTATACTTCCTATTATTCTTTATTAATTTATTATAAAAGTAGTTAGAAGTCTTAATATTTTAAAGTAAATAGGAAATTATTACTATTAATAGGTTATTAAGTACTAAAAGTATACCTTCTTTAAGTAACTTTAATATCCTTTCTTTAAATTATAATATCTTTATTTTTATAATTATATTAAGTCCTTTTTAAATTCTTATTTATATTACTACCTCCCTTACACCTTATAATACCTCCTTATACTTCTAGTAGTTACTTTATAAGTATTACTTTAATAATTAACTTACCCTTATTATTATTTAAAAGAAGGCTTCTACTACCCCCCTTTATAATAGTACTTAATTTCCTTTACTAAGTTACTTATAGCCTATTCTTATATTATCTTAGACTGACCGCGAGGAATCGAATTTGAAATCGAATTTATAAAGTTATGTAACGCTAAACCTATACAGGGTATAAGCTAGCCGTAAGTAGTTTAGTAATTCGAGTCAATACTAAAAATAACCCCTAAGTACCGAAAAAACGGTTAGTCTATATTATCTTATATAGTATACCTCTAGTATACTTTTTAGTAGCCTACTTTATATACGCGCCTCCTTTAACTTAATAAGATATTACTATAAAAATCTTAATATAAAATATAAATATAAAATACCTCTATTTACTACTTCTACTTTAGACTAACTATCGAGTCGGGTTTTAGTACTATAAATTAGTACTAACTTAAATACTTAATACTACCTCTTAGTATTAACCCGAATACTTAGTATGTTATAACTAACTAAATAGGCTATACGACGTATGCGCTTAGTATACGTCACGTCCTTGCGTCGACCCGTAAGGGGAAATGACGTATAAGGCTTACTAGTCTCTTCAAGGGGTTTATTAGATCCCCTGTAGAATAATTCTTAGATTTCTTAAGAATTAGTTAAGAATTAGTCTTATTATAAAAATAGACTGATTTTATATTATTATATAACCCTTATAATTAATAATTATAATATAGTACTAGTTTCTAGTACTAACCTAAAAAGCTCTTAGTACCTTAGTAAGTTAGATTAGATTAATCTAATTATTAAAGTATTACTAAGAAGTTAAGCTATTAATAAAATAATAAAAGACTCTAATATAATTTCCTTATAATAAAAATTTAAATAATTCTCTATAATTAAGATTTATCTTATATTTAAAATTCTTTACTTATTATTTTATCTTCTTACTATAATAGAATATCTATAATTTAGGAGCCTAAGCTTATTACAGTTTATTAGTTAGTTAATAAGTCTTCTAATTACCCCTCTAGGACTAGCGCTAATTATAGTAAATATTAAAAGCCCTAACTTTCTTTATATTCTATCTATATATATACCTACCTATTATATAAATTTCAAGATAAACTATATTACTTACCTTATCTTAAGGTATTAAATACTTTAGAAAAACCTAAAATTAGTATAGTAGTTTAAAAGATATATTAGAATAAATAGATTTACCTACTAGATTCTATATACTAATAGCTAATATAGATTATAAATAATAAAAATCCTAATATTATTTATATTTTACCTATTTTATAATAACGCCTACTATTACGATTATTACTATATAGCTAGTAGCTTAGCGTAGAGAACGGAAGCCTTCTACAGGCACGTCTTAGGCTTATAAGAAGCTTCTCTTCTCTATAACCTTTACTACTTTACTATATTACTAAATACGGTTGTAATATATAGTAGTAATACTATATTAGCTACTATTAGTACTATTAACTACTAATAAGCCGTATATAGTCTACTAGCTATTATAGTACTAGCCTTAAGGTATAAGTCTTTATAAGTCTTTTATATACTATTCTATTTAATACTTATTTAGGCTAGTTAAAGAAGCCTTCTATAATTAATAATATTTATAGAAGCCTTTATAAAACTTATAATTAATAAGAGCCTTATTTATTACCTTCTACTACCTATTAATAGTATTAGGATTTTATTAACTTATTAGGATTTTTAGAGAAACTTTAGCGTTTTACTAAGTAAATTTAGATATTTCCTAGATATTTCCCCGCTTACTACTTATCCTAGCTACTAATAGGGAAACCCTTATTCTTACTTTTTAATTATACGATTTTATTAATACTAGATATAATTATACTATTATTATTAATAATATTAGCTATTTCCTAATAATACTTATTATTAACGGGAATCTTAGACCTCCTTAGACTAATAATATCTCTTGTAATTCCTTATAAGGTTAATAGTACTATACTAGGTTATTATCTCTAGAGCTAGTTAGTCCTCTTAATATTAATAAACTATCCTAGCCTATTAACTAGGCTATTAATAAAAGCTAATTCTATATAGTAAATTATTATTTTAAGAAAGCTACTATATTTATAAAGTACTATCTATAATAGCCTTCTTTAGTACCTACCTCTCTAATAGGGACCTTAATCCGTTTACTATTAAGGTTGACTTTACTAATACTAATACTAATAGAGTCTACCCCGTCCTTAGTAGGTATAAGAGTAACTTTAGTAGAAGAGGCTATATATAATTACCTTATAGGACTAGAACTTCCTAGTCCGCTAGAGCCTTTAAATATAGTAGATAATAGGGGAAATAATAATAGTAATAGCTAGGCTAGCTAGGCGAATATACCTATTAGAGGCTTTACGCCTAAATAGTTTAATATAATATTAGCATTTTTCTAGAGTATAAATAGTAGTATGAGTAGGCGTTAGACCTATTAGCTTATAATAGCTATAACCCTAGCTCCTATAATTAATACCCCTTAGTTTAGGCCCCGTAATATTAGGTATTTTAATCTAGACCCTAATATACCCCTAGTTAAAGTTAAAGATAGTTATAATATCTATTATAATATTTTTAACTTTACTAATAGAGTTAAAGTAAAAGCTACTACTATAAATCTAACTCTTATATAGTTAAATCTAGACTTATATCTACTTAGAAAAGCTAATAATTAGTTTATTAACTAATTATTACATACTACCTATATTAGGTTATAAAATAACTCTACTAGTATTACTAAATAGTATATAGCTTTATAAGAATATTTTTAGGACTCTCCTAGTAAGTTACTTAATCTATTAGAAAATATCTATTATATAGTAAAAGATACTTAAAATTAATAGGATCTAGCTAATTATATCTCTAGTATTATCTTAAATAGTAAAAATATTACTATTACTATTATAGAGGAAGTCTAAGTCCTTCTAGTATTTAAATATATAAATAGATAATTATATTAGGACCTATTATTACTAATTAAGAAATTAATAATTAAGGGCCTTCTTAAAACACTTAGATATAGGAAGGATGTCTAGTTTAATATTTATAGAAATAGGGGCCTTATTAAGAAAGGCTTTAAGGTAAAATAAGATACTTACTATAATAATTATTAAGATCCTTAGTTAGATTAGTATCTATCTTATTTAAATTATCCTCTATATTAATTCGGCGGTAATAATCTTAATTATAGTAGTAGGCCCCTAAGGCTAAATTATAATAATTAGAATACTTAAATACTTATACTATTTATACTACATAGAAATAATTAAGGAAACTTTAATAATAACCCTTAATAGGTATAAATTACTAGTCCTTAATAACCTCTATAAATTATAATTAGAAACGCGTTACCTAGGTAGACTTAATACTAGAATTATAACCTAGGTTAAGGCTATCTACTAAATACTTTAAATAGTAATCGCTTATATAAGCTATATAATTAGGTATAGTAATAGCCTCGTATATATTAAAATAGGTAGAATAGTAATAGTTATTTTATTACTAGCTATATAGGTGAAGAGAGATATAATATATAAGATACTAAGACGGGTACTAGCGCGCGTCTAGTATACGGCTAGTCTAACTAATTATATCCTATTTTAATATATTTTAATACTCCTAATTAAATAAAGTACCTTATTAGTATAGTAGTATAACTAACTTATATTTTATTCCTACTATCTAAAATCCCCCTTCTTAATTAAATACTAGGTAATAGGTGTAAAGGTAAGTAGATAGTAGTAGAAGTCTATTTAAAGGGTAGTAATTTAGTAGAACCCTTTTAAACGTAGATTAGATAGATCTTAATAAGGTAGGTATAATTATAAGGTTACTAATTCTATCTATATAACTATTTCTAAGATATACTTATTTTATAAAGGTACGCTATTAAGGTTTTTATATTATAATAACTTAATAGTATATTTCTTACCTTTAATATACTAGATAAGCTTATACTAGGTAGAGAGGAGGGTATTATAAGGCCTAATTTTTATATCTATATCTTTAATAATATTATAATAAAAAATATTAATATTAATACTAGGATAAAACATTATAACTTCTTAATAATACTAGTTATCTACTTTTTATTTTTATCCTACCTAGGTATATATCTAGGTAGTAAAGATAGTAAGGCTATTACGGCCTAGAGATATATTACGCTAGAAGCTATTATAAGTATTATAATTACTAGCGTCTCAGAATATATTACGCTAGTTTTATTTTATATTAATAGTAGGATAAGAGATAGGATTATAATAGATATATATTATAATCTAGGCTTAATAGTTTTATAAGAAAGTAGTTAATTTATCTATTATAATATTAATTTATAAGTAGGAATAGTCTAGTATCTAAATAATATTATTAATAGTATAACTTACTATTTAAGCTTAGAATATAAAAGGATAATAGAGTTAAATAGGCTTATAAAGTCTATTTTATATTCTAATATTATAATATAGAGTTATAGGGCTAGAAGGGTAGGTAGTTAAGAGCTAATTATCCCTTAATTAATAATAAGAGTATTTATAAAGCTACTAAGAGTACTTATAAAGCCTTATTATATTAAAGACTCCTACTATTATAATACTTCTAGGCCTAAGGCCTTATAAAAGGAGATAAATTTATCCTTTAAGAGGGCTTTAATAAGGCTATTAGCTACCTACTTATTAGTCTTAATATATTCTAGTTTAATATTACTAATAGTAACCTATTCTTATATATAGTAATATTAGATATTAACATACTTTATATATATATAAAACTAGGGGTTCTTAGCTAGAGTAATAGCTCCTTAATTATTATAGTAGAGTATTATAGTAGTAGGCTAATAAGTATCCTTAGAGAGATCTAGCTTAATAAGGAGCTATTAGAGCTAGATAGCTTCCTTTATAACTTATATCTAGCCTATATATTCTACCTTATAACTAGATAGGGTAATAGTAAGCTATTACTTTAATAACTAGCTTATTACTCTACTATTAATATTAAAAATATAGCTTATAATTAATTATTAAGTATCTTAGTTACTAGCCTAATTAGTATTACTATAATTAATAAAAGGAAAGATACTCTTATAAAAAGTAAGTTATAAGTTAGTTATACCTTAAAAGTAATAAAAAATCCTCTTAATAATTATCTAATATAACTAATTTAGGTTTAATTTATATCTATTAAATATTAAGATTATAAAGGTAATATCTAGCCTAGTCTCTAGTATAATATATATTAGGGAGTTAATAGCTAATTAATACTCCTTTTAAAAAGTATTAAAGGCTATATAATCTTCCTTAAATACTTATAACTTATTTATATCTATTAGGGTTATTATAAGATATAACTCCTATATATTAAAGTCTCTTAATACCTTTTTAATATAGGCTTTTTAACCTAGTTATAATAATTAATTTACTTAATCCTACTTAATTAATATACTTAAATAGAAGGAATATAAGTTAAAGTTAATTATTTAAAAGTATTTATTAAGTATAACCTTAACCTAACTAATTATAATCTAGCTAGGTCTAATAATTAATAAATTTTTATATAAGTTATAATAATAACTTAATCTTTATAATTAATTAAGATACTTTTATTAATTATAAGTAATATAAAGCCCTAAGTCTTTAAGAAAGTAGATAGTATAAAAAACTAGACTTAAAGTAATTATTTTAAGTTATAAAGTACCTTCTTTAAGATATAAATAAGGTATTCTTTACCCTTAATTATAAAGCCTTTAAGTTATTTAATATAAATATCTTCCTTAATATTCTTATAAAGGAAGGCTATCTTAATATTTATTTAATCTAATTTCTAATTAAGGGATATAACCAGTATAAAGATAATTTTATAGCTTATTAACTTTACTATTAAAGTAAAGGTCTTATTATAATTAATCCCTTTTTATTATTTAAAACCCTTAAGTACCTAATATACCTTATAATAGAGGACTTTATTATAAGGCCCCCTTTTTAACTTAAATACCTACTTCTCCTAGAGTACCTTCTAACCTAGAGGTAGCTATTTAAGTACTTATATATTATTTTATATAAGAAAGTTAAATTTATCTTATAATATTACTTCTTAATCCTTTTTAATATTATCTATTATAACTTCCTTATATAATTTAGATTTAAAAGGCTTTATACCTTTAACTATTATTAAGAAAGTAAATATTATTAATAGATCTAGGGAGTTATTATATAATTTATTAAGGGGTATTTTAAATTATAAGTAATTAAATAGAACCCTAGTTAATAATAAGAGCTTATTAGTATCTTAATAAAATATTATTAAATAGGCCTAATTTAGTTTAAGGTAGATATTTAATAAGGTCTTAGGGTAGGATTTATCTTTAACTATTATATCTTTAATATAAATTAGTAGTATATCTTTAATCTAGATTAATAATACTTTACTTTTAGAGGGAGATTACCCCCTTATATTACTAACTACCTACTTAGAGTAGTAGAGGAGGTTTATAAATATATACCTTTTAACTTTTAATTTAATATAACTTATAAAGACCTTCTTAATAAAATAGATATTAGATAATTAAGCGAGCTTCCTAGATTTATTATTAATAAGATAATAAATAGCCTTACCTTTATAATTAATAAGTTAACCTAGATAGGACTAGGCCTTAAAGTAACTAATTTTAATAGTAGTCTTATTAATATAATAGAAGGCCTAAAAGCTAAGGACTTATAAATAATAGAGGTTAAGTTAGTAGCTATTAAACCTCTTATAAGGTATTATCTTAATACTAGACTTAAGGGACTTATTTTAAAGGTAGCTAGCTACTTAAATAAATTTAGGCTAGTACTTATAATCTATTCTACTATTTATAAGTATAATATAAGTCTTAATTATTAAGGTCTTACTAAGATACTTTATAAACTTATTAGCCTAGGGAGTATCTTATATTATACCCTCCTAGATAATACTATTAACCTAGTAGTACTTTATAAAGGTTATAAAGTTATATTCCCCTCTATTATTAATATAATAGTATTATATATATTATATAAGATACTCCTAGTTTACTTTAAAGGCTTTAAAGGCTAGGAGGAACTTACTTTTTACCTTAAATAAAGTAATATTTAATTCCTTAATATAATTATATAATATTATATTAAAGAATTAGGAATTATTATAAGTTATAATAATCCCCTTATAAACCTTATAAAGGCCTATTAAGTTACTATTAATATACTTATATAAGTACTTCCTTAAGGTAATAGGATAGTTATATAAAGCCCTTATTATTTAAGTCTTTATATAGATATTATATATATAATCCTTAAAGATAATCTTATTAAAGTTAATTCTATTAGATATATTTATTAGCTATTTTAGATTCTATTAACTTAAATAACTTATAAGAGTATATTAAAGGCTAATAGATAGGGAGACTTAAAAAGTTATAAATATATATACTTTTAACTCTAAAAGAAGCTAGAATATAATTATTAAAATTATAAAGATAAGGATTAAATAGTCCTAGATATTAAGGTAGAAGATACTATTATATTAGGTATATATAAAGATATAGCCTTTATAAGTAATAATATACTCTTATAAGTTAAAGGAGGCTTTAAGTTTAAGATAAAATAGCTAAGATATTAAAATTAAATTTAATTAGGTATCTAGGATATAAAAGATATTAGTAAGGTATACTTTTACCTTAATTCCCTTACTAATCTTATAAGGGATAACTATAATACTACGCCCTATTATATAAAGACTAGCCTAGCTAATCCTATAAATAGGGGACTTAGGAATTACCTTATATTCTTTAAGGATATCTTAATTATTAATAATATATTAGTTATATACTATATCTAGGAGGATAGTAGTAATAAGGCTAGTTATACCTAATATAATTATAAAGCTAATAACTAGGTCTTTAAACTCTATAAATATATAGGGATACTTACCTTAAGTATTATTACCCCCTTAGTTATAACCCCCTTAATTTTAGTTATTTACCTTAATTATCTTAAGGTAGGCCTTTATTAACTTAAGGTACTTAATCTAGTATTTAGACTCTATATAACCTAAATAATTATAATAGTTATAATACTTATTATTATATTATATATTTAACTTAGCCTAGCGTAGTATGTAAGTAGTAGTTATAATTATAATAAAAGACTTTATAAAGTTCTAGTAAGCTTCTTTATTTATTATAACTAATGTAAGTTTATTAAATAAGACTATTATAATACCTTCTTTAATAGTAATAATATATATTTAAATAAATATACTCTAAAAGGTATTAAACTTTATACTTAGATTTTAGAGGTAAGTATTAATGATAAAGATATAAGGGAGCTTATATCTTAAGTTAATTAAGTTAGAGTTAATAGTTTTAAATTTACTTATATAATTATTAATATCTTTATAATTAATATAAAAGAGGGTATTAAAATTATAAATAATCTTATTAAAGATACTAGTACTTTAAGGCTTATAAAAGTCCTTAAAGATCTTTTAAGCTATTAAAGGGATAGTCTTATCTTTAATTATATTATAAATATTAGTATTATAATATACCTTTATTACCTTATAAGCCTTATTATACTTATTATCTTAAATCTCTTAAAGGTTTTAAGTTATAAGGATAATATAATCTATCTTAAGGATAGCTTTAAGGCTATTAAGGATAATATAAGACTATATATTATAAGAGTATAACGGCTAGTTATAACTAGATTTTAATATAGGAATAAATATAAGGGGGTAGTTACTACCCCCTTTAATCTCTACTTTAATATTAATAGGAGGTATATCTTTAGTCTTAATATTTAGATTATATAGATTTAGTATTAGAGATTAAGTTAATACTAGTATTAATAATTATAAATATATAAAGGGTAGTCTTAACCTTATAATAAGGTTAAAGATAATACTTTTACCTAATATTCTAGGGCCTTCTATTAAAAATAATAGTAATTAATTTTAGGGATAAGGTTCTAATATTAATAAAGGTATAAAGGAGGTATTATTTAATAGTATTCCCTAATAATTAATAGTAGTAGCTACCTCTTAGTTAATTTTATAGTTAATATCTTAATAGAGATATAAGAAATTAAAGAAGTAATAGTTTACTTAAAGGTTAGCTAGAAAACTTTTAAGGTAAATATTAATTAACTATTAATAGATTTTTTTTTTAGATTCTTTAAATTCTAGTATAAAGTAATTAGAATAATAAGAAGGAGGGAGAGAAGAGTCTAGGGAAGAAGGGATAAATATAACTAATTTATAAGGAGGTTAATAAGTATTCCTAGCCTTCTATATCTTCCTAGCTCCCTTTTATAAGAATATTATATATTATTTATAGTATTAGCTAGGTAATAAATATAAATAACTATTACTAAGGTAGTTAGTATATATAGGGAATAGATATTATTTATATAATTAGTAAACTACTATATACTGCTACTAAGGGGTTATTATTATTTAAGTTAGAGAGGATTTTAGCTAGGTTTTAATATCTTAGCGGAAAACTCTACTAATAGATTTCCTAGCCCCCTTTTTACGGTAGTAGTAGTATTAATATAGAGGTAATTTATAAGAGATAGTATTAATAGTAGTTATAGGGTAAATAAATAAATACCCTACGCCTAGGCTTATAACCTATTAAAATAGGTAGAATAGTAATAGTTATTTTATTACTAGCTATATAAGTAGAGAGAGATAGAATATATAAGATATTAAGATAGGTACTAGTAAGCGTCTAGTACGCGGCTAGTCTAACTAATTATATCCTATTTTAATATATTTTAATAGTATATACTAGGCTACTATTAAGGATAGAAATCTTTAGGAGGAATTATATAATAAGTAGGTAACTTATAATACTTATAAAGATAAGTACTACTAGTTTATAAACTAGACTAACCCTAGTCTAAGCTAACTAGATAATTCTTAGGAATATAGTTAAGATCCTAAAAGTTATAAAGGTGATAATATAGTTAAAACCTATTTCCTATAAATCTAGCTATCTAATAAAGGCTTTACTTATTAGAAATATTCTAGGATATTCCTATCTAATAATACTTTATATAATTATATCTATTATAATAGCTCATAAAATAAGGGCCTTAATAGCTATTATATTATTATCTAAGGCGGCTAAGGCTAATAGTACCTACTAAAGCCTTCTATAAACTATTATTTAAAGTACTTCTAAATAGACTACTTTAAGAGGATATACCTTTAAGGGATATTATCTTATTATAACTTAAATTAGGTTTATACTAAACTTAAGCTACCTTTTATATAAGCTTTATATAGATATAAGTTATACTATAAGTCTAATTAATAGAAAGTTTCTATTAGAATAATTCTTATAAGCTAAAGTCTCTAAAATACTAATACTTATAAAGGTAAGAGGTATAAGTAGTAAGAAGTATAATACTAATAAATATATAAAACTACTAATATATATTCCTAGTAGTAATAGCACTACTTTTATTAAGAGGGAATTATATATTATTAATAACCTTTTAGTAAAGGCCTTAATTAGGGTAGATATCCTTAAATTTAAAGGTATTATTATTAACCTTAATAGAAACTTAATAATAATCTATTTTTATTAAAACCTTAAAGTTCCTATTAAAGTCTCTAGTAAAGGAGCTTATATTAATATTATAATATTTAATTAGGCTAATATTATTATTAGCCCTTACTCTAATAAGTAAGTTTAGATTATAAGTCTCTATTATTAGTTACTTAATCTTTTAAAGGATTAAGACTTAATCTTTAAGTTAGATTAAGTAGATAATCTCTTTATTTATACTTATATTATTAACTATAATATATTATATATCTTTATTAGGAATAATACTAATAGTAAAATTAAGTTAGCTAAGAATATAAAACTTAGCTAGGTTACTAAATATAATACTCCTAGCTATTTCCTTATAGAAGCCTTTTATAGTAACCTCGCTATTAGGCCCCTTAAAAGGGCTAAGGTAGCTAACTAGGTTAAAACTAATCTCTAGCGTCTTATTACTACTACCGTAGTATTTATAGTAATAGTACCTACGGCCTTAGAGACGGAATCTCCTTATTATTCGGGTATAATAGTCTATAATACTCCCTAATTAAGGGCCTTACTAGGGGTAGTTATTAATAAATATCTAATATTATAATAAGATACTAGAATTATAGTATATATTCTAGAGTCTTAATAGATAGATATAAAAGGCTAATAAAGAAATTATTAATAATAAATTTAATAAGTTATATAAATAAGGTAGAATAGATTAGATAATAGAGTTAACCCTATTTTTATTTTTATATTTTATTATTTAGAAGTAATCTATAGACGGCCTTTATAAAGGCTATATAGTAGTAGATATAAGGGCCTTAAATAAAATTATAATACTAGATATATATCCTATTCTATTATAAGCTGAGATATTAGCGCTACTAAAAGGTACTACCTATATTAGTACTATTAATATAGTAAGCTTCTTTTATTAATAGTTTATTGATAAGTTATATTATTATTATCTTATAGTAGACAGTTATTAAGGCTAAGAATTATTTAATATCCTAGTTATAAGATACTATAACTCCCGAGCCTATATATAGTAATTAATAGATAGAATTCTCCGGCTATTTTAGTATTTCTATTATATATATATTATTAATATTATTATCTTTTTAAGATCTCTAGAAGAATACCTTAACTATCTTAACTAGGTATTCTAGGCCCTTAATAATATAGATATCTACTTATTATCTAGGAAATTATTCCTTAGCTTCCTCTTAGTCTATCTACTAGGATTAAAGGTAGATATATTAGGATTAGTTATAATAGAAGAAAATTTAGCTATTATTACTAATCTATATTTCCTAGTTAATTTAATAGCCCTTAAATAATACCTTAGATTAACTAGGTATCTACGTTAATATATTACATTTTACGTAGCTATTATAAAACTACTCTAGTTATAAAAGACTTATCTTAATAAGTCTATCTAGATACAATAAGGGCCTTCTTCTAGTATTTAGGGTAATATACGTAGAAGATTAGCCTATAAAACGCACCTAGGTAAACCTACCTTAAAGGAACTTAATACCTTTTATTAACTTTAAAACTTATTTGCTAGCCTAATAATTCTATACTATTTTAATAAGAAACTCTAACTATTTATAGATCTTAATATAAGTAAGGAATTTAGTTTTAAAGTATATATATATATTATATTATAGGTCTAATAAAGGCTTTTATAAGTAACTTCCCTAGGTAGAAGTTATAACTACTAATCCTTTTCCTTAGCCGTCTACTTATTAACGCCGAGACTTAATACTAGTTAATAGAGCTAGAAATTACTAGGATTATCTAGGTAGTAAAGAAGATTAGGTATATAATTAAGGCTATTAAATAGGTAAATATTATTTATACTAATTATTTAGCCGCTATATTAATAGCCTATTAGATAAGTCTAAATATAAATCTTAATAGAAAAATTAAACCTTCATCTTATTTATACCTCTAAGTATTTATAATATTTTTAACTAAATATCTATTATAAACCTAAAAAGTCTAATATTATTCTAGATACTCTCTCTAGATTAGTAACCTATAAATACTACCTAGCTAACGTTAGAGACTTACTTAAGGCTATACTAGTAAAGGCTTTCCTAGTTAGTCTAGTAGAGATAAGTCCTAACTTTAAATAACGCCTAATTAAGGGCCTTATTAAATTACGTTAGGCACGCTTAATATTAATAGTAAAGGAGAATAAAGCCTTAAGTAGTAATACTATTAAGCTATTATATTATATTATTAATAAATTACTCTATTTTAATAATAATAAAATAGGGCTTTATTTATATATCCTATCTTCTCTAGAAAAGGAAGTCTTCTAACTTACTTATAATAAGATAGGATATCTAGGCTATACCTAGACTTATAAGTATCTAACTAAGGGACTTTATATTTATAGTATAATAATAAAACTTTATAAGTTTATCTATTATTATCTATAGTATTAATTGAATTAGACTCTAAGATATTAGCCTTATAATTCTTTATAGCTAATCTTAATACCTTCTTAGCTATTTTATACGCTTACTATAGATTTTATTCTAGCCTTACCCTATTCGAGTAATAGATTTAACTTAATTATATTAGTTACTAATAAATTCTTAAAGGTAATTACCCTAATTCCTAGTATAAATATATAGTCTAGGAAAGACTAGGCTATTAAGCTAATTAACTATCTCGCCCTTTTAGATTAGGGTATATTAAGAGCTATTATTTCTAACTAAGACTAAAAATTTATAAGTTAATTATAGAAATAGATCTTTTTAGTATTAAAGGTAAGTCTACTCTATTTAATAGCCTAGTATTTATAAGCTAATAGTATATTAAAATATATAAATTAAACTACTAAGATAGCCTTATAGTATTATATTACTATATTAGATAATTCCTAGTAATAGCCTTTAATTATTAATAGAATATCGGCCTTATTAAATAACTTTATAAAGTATAACTCCTTTTATTTAGCTCCTTTATAAGTCTTATATAGATTTGAGACATAGGAATTATTAGATCTCCTACGTCTTAAAGACCCTATTAAAAGCTTCTATAATAAGGCCCTTATTTATAGACTATTAGCTATACTAGCGTATCCTAAGTAACTAGTTAATATAAGTGAATATAGACCCTTATATATTAATACTAAGGACGCTATTACCTTTATAGCTATAAAGATAAAGGACTACTATAATACTTACTATACTTTAAGGTAGGAGATATAGTATATCTATATCTTTATAAGGGTTACCGTATTCTAGCTATCCTATCCAAGAAAACTAGTTAATAATTAGTCAACCTATTTTATATAATTAGATAGGTTAGTCGCTTAGCCTATAAACTTACCTTTCCTAATAATATAAGGATCTATAATATTATATCTATTACCTATTTAAAGCCTGCTATAGACCCTACTAATAACCCGTACTAACGTCGACGCCCTACTATACCGGTTATTATTAAGGGATAAGATAAGGAGGAATAGGAAATTAAAAAGCTAATTAATAAGAGATAGATATATTATCCTATATCGTAGTAAGTATAGCATCCGTTATTTTCTTGGTAAAAACCATTAAATTTCTAACTAGAGGATAGCCTTAATATAATCTATCTAATATCGCGTTCTATAATAAAGATATATATTATATAGCCTATAACCGTACCTAGATCTTAGTACCCTTTATTATTAATATTAATCTAGAATAGAATTAATAGAAAGCTCCCTAAGTACCTTCCTTTTTATCTTTTCTTAACTAGTCCTTCCCTTATATTTATATACTTAATAGTACTATACTTTTATTCCTAGTAAGATAATAACTCTATAATCCGACTTTATAGCATAATTTACATATTTATTTAGTATACTAAATTATTAAGGTTTCCTAATACCTATACATTGTTCTAAGTAGGTAAATAGTTTAGTAACTAGTTATCTATAAAAAGTCTTATAAGAGTTATATTACTATAACTTACCTTATAGCTAATCTATTAAATAATAGGCTATCTATAACGGTTCCGTGTTATTAGCTCGCCTAGGGTATATTATATTAGGTTATATCATTATTAATTCTTATAGACTAAGATATATATATTAGGGCTAATACAAGTAGTTAGAGCTATTAGCTACTCCTTTTATTTATAGTCCCCCCCTTATACCTTATAGCCCTTATAAGGCCTAATACCCTACTATTAGCCTCTAAGTCCCCTATTAATATCCTACTCTAGGTCTTAATCTTTAGGCCCTAAGTCTTCTAGCTTTATAGGAGCAGGTTATTCTTTAGTAAACTACGTAAGTAGATTAGCTATAGTATAACCTAATTTAATATATTATAAGAGTATATCTAGGGTATTATAATAAGGCGGGCCTTTATAATCTATAATATAACTAATATCTAGATAATAGGTTATAATAGGAGTAGTTAGCTATCTAGCCTTATCGCGGATTTATTTTACTTTAGCTTATAAGGTCTTTAAGGCCTTATTACCTTAATAAAGTATTTAATATATCCTAGAGGTAATATTACTCTTAGCTATATTAAAGGCTTTCTTTATTAAAATAGTAGGAGTAGAACACTTAGTTGATTTATCTAAGACTGTAAGAGTATCTATCTATATATGCTAAGACTTTATACTTAGTTATCTTAGTAACCTTCCTTGCTAAGAGTACATTTCAATACTCCTATATAATTACTAGAAGTCTTAAGAATTAATAAGTAAAAAAAATCTAACGCCAGGTAGTAGGAGTAAACCCTACTATATCCGAAAATAACTATATTAAACTAAAAGTTAAAAATGACTAAGTTATTTAGAATAGACTATTTTTATCTAGAGCTCTTACTTAAAAATTCTACTTTTTATAAAAACGCGGTTATTTAAGATTTTTATTTTAGGATAAAGCTATATATACTAGAATCGTACTAAGACGTAGTTAGATATACTATAAGAGGGTGACTATTAATAGTTACTAGTAAGAGTTAACCTCTAGGCCTAATAGGGTAATAGTAGTTAGGTAAGTAACTATAAGGTATAATATCATCGTCGTCATTATACCGTTTTAGGGTAGATCCCTTAGAAAGGCAGCCCGTATAGTCCTATTCAGCTATAGTACTAGTACTACCTTCGGGCTAGCGTCCCCGTTACCTTTAGTTAATTAATAGGTGAAAGGGACGAAATGCTATAGGACTTAGGGTAGAAAACGAGCTAGTATAGCAGCGTTTAGCTATAATAATAGTATTAACTATAGGCTTATATACCCGTAGCTATTAGTAAAGTAACCTGGAATAATCGTAATAATAATAAAGATAGTAGAGTACTTAATTAATAAGGCGTTAGTTAATAGAATAAGTGCTATAAGATTCCGGGACAGTTATCCCCTAAAAGGTCGACCCTAGGAGTACCCTAGAATATTATAACCGTAAGAAAACTACCTTCTACTATTCAGCGTATAATAACTTTATTAATAAACTAATAAAGTCGTAGTTTAAACTATATATACCTAGGCGTATAATTAAGCCTTAGGCCTATTAATATAATAATTATTAGTGTTATTAGCGGGTAATATTATTAATAGTTATTAGTTAATAGTATTACTAAGGCCTTAAAGCTCTAGTAATTATAAGGTATTATAGTACTTATATATAATTAACTTAGTACTTTATATTCCTTAACGTAGTCTCTTTTACACTAATTACCTCTTAAAAGATAATAAAGCTATTATAATTAAGGGCCTTTATAAGGCCGTTAGCTACCTATTTATTAGTAGGAGTCTATTTAAGATTAATCTTACTATTAGTAATTTAACCCGTGATCTAGTAATACTAAATATCTATATACTTAATATAACTATAATAAAGCAGGTTCTTTACTAGCGTAATTATACCCTAATTATCCCTAAAGATAATAACCGTTTAGAGTATATTACTAGTAGGATAGATTTAATCTAGGAGAGTTCTAAGCTAGATAGCTTCCTTTATAGCTTATATCTATCTAATATATTTAGCTTTATAGGTTAATAGTACTACTATTACTTAACGCTTAGACGACTAAGAGATAGTACTACTTCTAAGGTTAAAGACGTAGCTAGAGGTAGACTTCTAAGTACTATAATTACTAGCCTAGTCTAAGTCTATCTATCTAGTAAGATTTTCTAGTAATCCTTTATATATAAGTTACTAGTAAACTATAGACTAGAGGTAGTAGAAGATACGTTTTACTACTCTAAAGTATTTTACCGTAGGGTTTAATAAGTAGCGAGAGACTACTAAGACTATATAAGTAATATTAGGTTAAGTACCTAGTATTATATATATAAGGGAACTAACGGCTAACTAATACTATTTAAGGAGGTCTAATAGTACTATATACCCGTTCTTAGCTAGTAGAAGCTAGGTAGTAGTTTCTATTAAGGTTATAATAGGCTTTAACTCCTATATTCTATAGTACCTAAGGAAATATTTTATATAAGTAGCTTATCCTAGTTATAGCGTCTAATTAACCTAATCCTAAGTTACTATTATATTGAGGTAATAGCTATATAGGGCTAAATTAGTTATATAGAATTTAATATTAAGGGCGTCTTTAATCCGCTAGATCTTAGGCTTTAAAGGCCTTATAACTAGTATATTATCTACGTAGGGAGTAATAATAGTACTTAAAGAGGTATTAGTAAATATACTAAAGTTAGCGTTAATAGGTTTAAGGCTAATCTCCTTTATATACTTTATAAAGTAGTTATACTAAACCCGTAGTAACTATTTTAATTTATAAAGGGCTTTATTTAATTTATATACCTTCCTATGGTATTAATTACTATACCCTATAGGTTATTCTACGTAGATTTCCTTATTTATATATTTATAGAGGAAGGCCGTCTTAATATCCATCTATTCTAGGTCTTAATCTTTAGTAGTAGTAAGGGTAAAGATAGCCTTATAGCTTATAGGCTTAACTATAGAGGTAAAGGTTTTATTATAATCTAGTCCCTTATATTATTTAAACCCCTAAATAACTTAGTAAGCTTTATAGTAAGTAATTTCCCCTTATAAGCTATATTTTAAGGTATAAACCTATTTATTATAGAGGGTAGTCTAATTCTTTAATAGGTTAACTAGCTCCTACGTATTATTTTTAATAAGGGAGTTAAATTTATCTATTATACCGGCCTTCTATTACTTTTAGTAGGCGTAATTAGCTATAGCTTCCTTAAACGTCTTAGGTTTATAGGGTTCTTAGTTAATAGCTTTAAATACTATAGTGTAGTATAAATAGATATCTAGTAATAGATTTTAAGGGATAAGATATAGGTAATTAGGCTATATACTATCTACTTATAGGGTTTTATTAGAGGCTAAAGGTAGAGTTACTAGCATCCCTATAGTTAAAGGGGACTCCGTAGACTAAGGGGTTTAGATTCCCGCTAATTCTAGCCTTAGATCTATTACTAAGGGCCTTAGCTATATTAATTAGATAAGTTTATTAATATCTATTAGATTTATAAGTAGGAAGGTACTAATAAGATAATACTTATTAATACTATACTCCCCTACTATTAATACTTTACGCGTTAGGGGATTAATAATAATAGGTAGCGTAGGAAGTAGGCTATCTTTTTCCCTTCCCTAAGCGACTCTTAAAGCCCTAATAACTCGCCTATTAGGTATTAATATTTTATAGATATAATTACCCTTAAAATTAATAAGGGTATTAACTTTACCTTAATCCTTTTTATAACCCTAGCTAGTAGCTAGTTTCTAGTAGTTAGTATAACCCTTTATTCTAATACGTTTAATATAAGAGAGACGAGGGTAATAGCCGGTATAGGCCTTATATAATATAAGCTTTTAACTAGATATAGGGCTCCTATTCTATAGGTAGTTAGTTATAAGGATAAGTTTAGGCTAGAAGTCTATATTAAGACCCGTATCTTATAAGATAGTACTTACTATAAATTAGAGGGTTTAGCCTAGATATTTAATAACTCTATTACTTTTAGGGTTTCTATTAAAATAGGTAGAATGGTAATAGTTATTATATTACTAGCTATATAGGTGGAGAGAGATAGGATATATAGGATACTAAGACGGGTATTAGCGCGCGTCTAATACGTGGCTAGTCTAACTAATTATATCCTATTTTAATATATTTTAATACTCCTACTTAAATAAAATACCTTATTAGTATAGTAGTATAACTAACTTATTAATATTCTATTCCTACTATCTAAAATCCCCCTTCTTAACTAAATACTAGGTAATAGGCGTGAAGGTAAGTAGATAGTAGTAGAAGTTCTATTTAAAGGGTAATAATTTAGTAAAAGCCTTCTAGACGTAGATTAGATAGACCCTAATAAGGTAGGTATAATTATAAGGTAATTAATTCTATCTATATAACTATTTTTAAGATATACTTATTTTATAGAGGTACGCTATTAAGGTTTTTATATTATAATAACTTAATAGTACGTTTCTTACCTTTAATATACTAGATAAGCTTATACTAGGTAGGTAGGAGGGCGTTACGGGGCCTAATTTTAGTATCTATATCCTTAGCTATATTATAATTAAAAATAATAATATTAATACCTAGGCGAAGGATTATAGCTTCCTAGTAGTACTAGTTATCCGCTTCCTATTCTTAGCTAACCTAGGTATATATCTAGGTAGCGAAGATAGTAAGGCTATTACAGCCTAGGGGTATATTACGCTAGAAGCTATTATAGGTATTATATTTACCGGCGTCTAGGAATATATTACGCTAGTTCTATTTTATATTAATAGTAGGATAAGAGATAGGATTATAATAAATATATATTATAATCTAGGCCTAATAGTTTTATAGGAAAGCGGTTAACTTATCTATTATAATATTAGTCTATAACTGGGAGTAGTCTAGTATTTAAATAACGTTACTAGTAGTATAACTTACTATTTAAGCTTAGAATATAGAAGGATAATAGAGCTAAATAGGCTTATAAAGTCTATTTTATATTCTAATATTATAGTATAGAGTTATAGGGCTAGAAGGGTAGGTAGTTAGGAGCTAACTATCCCTTAATTAATTATAAGAGCGCTTATAGAGCCGCTAGGAGTACTTATAGAGCCTTATTACACTAAAGACTCCTACTACTATAGTACTTCTAGGCCTAAGGCCTTATAAAAGGGGATAAATTTATCTTTAAGGAGGGCTTTAATAAGGCTATTAACTACTTATTTATTAGTCCTAATATATTTTAGCTTAATATCGCCGGCGGTAACCTATTCCTATATATAGTAATACTAGATATTAATATACTTTATACGTATATAGAACTAAGGGTTCTTAGCTAGGGCGATAGCTCCCTAATTATTATAATAGAGTATTATAGCGGTAGGCTAATAGGTATCCTTAGAGAGATCTAACTTAATAAGGAGCTATTAGAGCTAGATAGCTTCCTTTATAACCTATATCTAGCTTATATATTCTACCTTATAACTAGATAAGGTGATAATAGGCTATTACTTTAATAACTAGCTTATTACTCTACTATTAATATTAAAAATATAGCCTATAATTAACTATTAAGTATCTTAGTTATTAGCCTAATTAGCGTTACTATAATTAATAAGAGGAAAGATACTCTTATAAAAAGTAAGCTATAAGTTAGTTATACCTTAAAGGTAGTAGAAAATCCTCTTAATAGCTATCTAATATAACTAATTTAGGTTTAATTTATATCTATTAACTATTAAGATTATATAGGTAATATCTAGCCTAGTCCCTAATATAATATATATTAGAGAGCTGATAGCTAATTAATATTCCTCTTAAAAGGTATTAAGAGCTATATAGTCTTCTTTAAATACTTATAACTTATTTATATCTATTAGGGTTATTATAAGGTATAACTCTTATATATTAAAGTCCCTTAATACCTTTTTAATATAGGCTTCTTAACTTAGTTATAATACCTAATTTACTTAATCCCGCCTAACTAATATATTTAGATAGAAGGAATATAAGTTAAAGTTAATTATTTAGAAGTACTTATTAAATATAGCCTTAACCTAATTAATAGTAGTTTAATTAGGTCTAGTAATTAATAAATTATTAATATAGGCTATAATAATAACTTAATCTTTATAATTAATTAAGATACTTTTATTAATTATAAGTAGTATAAAGCCCTAAGTCTTTAAGAATATAAAGAGTATAAAAAACTAGACTTAAGATAATTATTTTAAGTTATAAAGTACTTTCTTTAAGATATAGATAAGGTATTCCTTATCTTTAATTATAAAGCCTTTAAGCTATTTAATATAAATATCTTCCTTAATATTTTTATAAAGGAAAGTAGTCTTAATATCTATTTAGTTTAATTCCTAGTTAAGGGATATAACTAGTATAAAGATAGCCTTATAACTTATTAACTTTACTACTAAAGTAAAGGTCTTATTATAATTAATCCCTTCTTATTATTTAAAACCCTTAACTACCTAGCGTACCTTATAATAGAGGACTTTATTATAAGGCCCCCTTTTTAACTTAAATACTTACTTCCCCTAGAGTACCTTCTAACTTAGAGGTAGCTATTTAAGTACCTATATATTATTCTATATAAAGGAGTTAAATTTATCTTATAATATTACTTCCTAGTCCTTTTTAATATTATTTACTATAGCTTCTTTATATAATTTAAGTTTAAAGGGCTTTATACCTTTAGCTATTATTAGGAAAGTAAATATTACTAGTAGATCTAAGGAGTTATCGCGTAGTTTATTAGGGGATATTTTAAATTCTAGATAATTAAATAGAACCCTAACTAATAATAGGAGCTTATTAGTATCTTAATAAAATATTACTAGATAGGCCTAATTTAGTTTAAGGCGGATATTTAATAGGGTCTTAAGATAGGATTTATCCTTAACTATTATATCTTTAATATAGATTAATAGTATATCTTTAATTTAGATTAATAGTATATCTTTAATTTAGATTAATAATACTTTACTTCTAGAGGGAGGTTATCTCCTTATATTACTAGCTACCCGCTTAAAGTAGTAGAGGAGGTTTATAAATATATACCTTTTAGCTTTTAGTTTAATATAGCTTATAAGGACCTTCTTAATAAAGTAGATATTAGATAACTAAGTAAGCTTCCTAGATTTATTATTAATAAGATAGTAAATAGCCTTACCTTTATAACTAATAAGTTAACCTAGATAGGAATAGGCCTTAGAGTAATTAATTTTAATAATAGTCCTATTAATATAATAGAAAGCTTAAGAGTTAAGGACTTATAAATAAGAGAGGTTAGGTTAATAGCTATTAAACTTCTTATAAGGTATTATCTTAATATTAGACTTAGGGGACCTATTTTAGAGGTAGCTAGCTACTTAAATAATTTTAGGCTAGTACTTATAATCTATCCTACTATTTATAAGTATAATATAGGCCTTATCTATTAGGGTCTTATTAAGACGCTTTATAAACTTATTAGTTTAGGGAGTATCTTATATTATACTCTCTTAGATAATACTATTAGCCTAGTAGTACTTTATAAAGGTTATAAAGTTAAATTCCCCTCTATTATTAATATAACAGCGTTATATACGTTATATAGGGTACTCCTAGTTTACTTTAAAGGCCTTAAAGGCTAGGAGGAACTTACTTTTAACCTTAAGTAGAGTAATATCTAATTCCTTAATATAGTTATATAGTATTATACTAAAAAATTAAGAGCTATTATAAGCTATAATAATCCCCTTATAGACCTTATAAGGGCCTACTAAGTTACTATTAATATACTTATATAAGTACTTCCCTAGGGTAATAAGATAGTTATATAAAGCCCTTATTATTTAGGTCTCTATATAGATATTATATATATAATCCTTAGAGATAATCTTATTAAGGTTAATTCTACTAGATATATTTATTAGCTATTTTAGGTTCTATTAACCTAAATAATTTATATAAGTATACTAGAGGCTAATAGATAGGGAGACTTAAAAGGCTATAAATATATATACTTTTAACTTTAAAAGAAGCTAGGATATAATTACTAAGGTTATAAAGGCTAGGGTTAAATAGTCTTAAGTATTAAGGTAGAAGATATTATTATATTAAATATATATAAAGACGTAGCCTTTATAAGTAATAATATACTCTTATAAGTTAAAGGAGACTTTAGCCCTAAGATAGAGTAGCTAAGATATTAAAATTTAATTTAATTAGGTATCTAGGATATAAAGGATATTAATAAGATATACTTTTACCCTAATTCCCTTACTAATCTTATAAGGGATAACTATAATACTACGCCCTATTATATAAAGACCGGCCTAGCTAATCTTATAAATAGGAGACTTAGGAATTACCTTATATTCTTTAAAGATATCTTAATTATTAATAATATATTAGTTATATACTATATCTAGGAGGATAGTAATAGTAAGGCTAGTTATACCTAGCGTAGTTATAAAGCTAATAATTAGGTCTTTAGACTCTATAGATATATAGGGATACTTACCTCTAGTATTACTACCCCCTTAGCTACGGCCCCCTTAATTTCGGCTCTTATCTACCTTAACTATCTTAAAGAAGGCCTTTATTAACTTAGGGTACTTAATTTAATAGTTAGACTCTATATAGCCTAAATAATTATAGTAGTTATAATACTTATTACTATAATATATATTTAACCTAACCTAGTAGAGCGGGTAAGTAGTAGTTATAATAGTAGCTATAGTAGAAGACTTTATAAAGTTCTAATAAGCTTCTTTATTTATTATAATTAATATAAGTTTATTAAATAAGACTATTATAATACCTTCTTTAATAGTAATAATAAATATTTAAATAAATATACTTTAAAAGGTATTAAACTTCGCGCTAAAATACTAGAAGTAGGTATTAATAATAAAGATATAAGGGAGCTTATATCCTAAGTTAATTAAATTAGAATTAATAGTTTTAAATTTGTTTATATAATTATTAATATCTTTATAATTAGTATAAAGGAGAGTATTAAAATTATAAATAGTTTTATTAAGGATATTAGTACTTTAAAGCTTATAAAAGTCCTTAAGGATCTTCTAGGCTATTAAGGGGATAATCTTATCCTTAATTATATTATAAGCATTAATATTATAATATACCTTTATTACCTTATAAGCCTTATTATACTTATTATCCTAAATCTCTTAAAGGTTTTAAGTCGCGGGGATAATATAGTCTATCTTAAGGATAGCTTTAAGGCTATTAAGGATAATATAGGATTATATATTATAAGAGTATAACGGCTAGTTATAACTAGATTCTAGTATAGGAATAAGTATAAGGGGGTAGTTACTACCCCCTCTAATCTCTACTTTAATACTAGTAGGAGGTATATCTTTAGTCTTAATATCTAGATTATATAAATTTAGCGTTAGAGACTAAGTTAGTATTAGTATTAATAATTATAAATATATAAAGGATAATCTTAATCTTATAATAAGGTTAAAGATAATACTTTTACTTAATATTCTAGGGCCTTTCATTAAAAATAATAGTAATTAATTTTAGGGATAAGGTTCTAATATTAGTAAAGGTATAAAGGAGGTATTATTTAATAGTATTCCCTAATAGTTAATAGTAGTAGCTACCTCTTAATTAATTTTATAGCTAATATCTTAATAAAGATATAGGAAATTAAGGAAATAGTAGTTTACTTAAAGGTTAACTAAAAGACTTTTAAGGTAAATATTAATTAACTATTAATAGATTTCTTCTTTAGATTCTTTAAGTTCTAGTATAAAGTAATTAGAATAATAAGGAGGGCGAGAAGAGTCTAGGGAGGAAGGGATAGATATAGCTAATGTATAAGGAGGTTAGTAAGTATTCCTAGCCTTCTCTATCTTCCTAGCCCCCTTTTATAAGAATACTATACTTTATCTATAGTATTAGCTAGGTAATAGGTATAAATAACTATTACTAAGGTAGTTAGCGTATATAGGGAATAGGTAGATATTATTTATATAATTAGCGAACTACTATATACCGCCGCTAAGGGGTTATTATTATTTAAGTTAGAGAGGATTTCGGCTAGGTTTTAGCGTCTTAGCGGAAAACTCTACTAGTAGATTCCCTAGCCCCCTTTTTACGGTAGTATATAGTATTAATATAAAGGTAACTTATAAGGGATAGTATTAATAGTAGTCGTAGGGTAAATAAATAAATAAATACCCTATGCCTAGGCTTATAACCTATTAAAATAGGTAGATAGTAATAGTTATTATATTACTAGCTATATAGGTAGAAAGAGATAGGATATATAGGATACTAAGATAGGTACTAGCGCGCGTCTAGTACGCGGCTAGTCTAACTAATTATATCCTGTTTTAATATATTTTAATAGTTTCTAGGGACTATAAGCTCCTATAAGATACTATAATTAGTATAATAGGAATTAAAGTTATAATCTTTATATTTACTATTATAATTAGACCTTAAGCGATTTATAGTAATATTACTATATTTATTATAAGCCTAATAGTATTTAAAGGCTCTAAAGATCTTACTTTTTACCTCTATTACTTCTACTTTAGACTACTTATCCTAGTTATTAAGGAATATAATAAAGTAACACCCTCCCCTATAACCTCTAGGGGTATAAGGGCCTAAGATATTATTATAAATAAGGTTAAGAGACCTTCTTCCTAGTTAAATATAAGCTTTATATAATACCTACTTTACTTTTAAATAGTATATAGTAGGTATAGATTCTTATTAATAAGTTCTTTAGTAAGGTTAATCCCTTTAAAGAGATAGGTAAGTTTCTTAATATTTTAATAACTTAAATAGCCTATATAAGTATATTATAAATTAAGGGTTTTATTATTAATTTAGCCCTTATTAATACTAAGAGGGTACTAAGTACTATTAATACCTTTAATAGGTTAGATATTATCTAGTAAGGGATTAAGTAAGCGGTATTTAATAAAACTTATATAAGAGGGTATTAAGTATATTAAATGAGTAGTATTAAGTACTTATTTCTTAGGCTAGGCGTCTAATTTAGTAGTAAAGGCTATACTGATATTATCTTAAAAGGCTATATAGGTTTTAGCCTTAGAGTCGCTATTATTATAATAGCGTCTCTTATTAGGCTTATTATTAGACTTATCCTTATCCTTAAAAGATTATTTCCCCCTATTTATTTTACCTTTAGCCCTATTTCCTCTTCCCTTACTACTGCTAGTATTATTCTTTATAAGTAGCTTACTATTCCTAAGCTTAGAGTATTCCTTTTAGGTATAGTAATATATATAGTAATAAGTATAGTATTTAATAAGCTTTTAAATAAGCTAGGTATTAAGTCTAGGTATAGCCCTATTTTAATTTTTAATTAAAAGAGCGGGATTAGTAGTAGTAGGAGTATAGGTAGCTATTATAATAAAGTTTAATTCTTCTTAATTAATTAAGGGGTTAGTTACTATCTAAATAAAGCGTCTAATAGTATACTTAAGGGAATAAGCCGGCTTAATAGTATTAGTCTTACTTATTAAGCTATAAGTTTAGATATAATATATATAATACCCTTTATAAGCTTTACTAAGACTTATATAAAAAAGGAAGATAAGGAAGTTTATTTCTAACTTTAAGTAGGTAGATATTAAGGTAATCTTATTATAAAGAGACTTAAGGCGGGCCACGAAATCTACGGCGTCCTTATATTAGCTAAGGTCTAGCTTAAGTAGCTAGTAGTATAAGTTATTAATATTAGAGCTTATAAGTTTATTATTAGTCTTAAGGGCTTCTTATAATATATAAGCGTTTTTAATATCCTTATAATTAGTAAAGAGATTATTATCTAAGTGGCTCTTAATAGTATTAATAGCTAATCTATACCTAAGCTCCTACTTAGCTAGCTCCTTAGAAGTAGATTTATAGGTTTTAATATTATTAATTATTAGATAATTAGGGAGAGCTAGAATAATAAGGGCTATAACCTAGTCTACCTTATAAAATTTAGAAAGGTAGGTAGATATTAAGTACTTATATATTTCTTAGGTTTATACTTAGAGCCCTTCTAGTCCTTTAAGCTTCTTAATATAAAGTAGGAGGCTATTAGTCTTACTTATAATAATAGTATTTTCTTTTAATATTACTTTTTATAAGGGCGAGCGTAGGCTTTAGAGGGCTAATTTAAATTAAATAGCTCTAAGTTAATAGTAGTACTAAAAAGATTATCGCCGTTAGGGGCTTTAAGGGATAATTCTCAAGTAGAGTTACCTAAGGAAGGGGAACTATTAGAGAGGTATTAAAGTATGTAATCCCAATTATTTTAATTAAACCGCTTATATTTATATTACCTAGCCGCCTTATTAAGTATAATATTATACCTTAGAAAATTATGCTTAAAGATATAGCGACTTTAATAAGTTTTATTCTACTATTACCTAAACTCTTTAACAGTAATATCTAAAGGAAAGATAGGTAGCTAATATATTTATATTTAGTTAGAAGTAGAGGAGCTTATAAATAATAGGCTTAAAGTACTAGAAGATAAGGGAGGATTACTTAAAAGAATATCTTTATTTAATAGAATTATAATAGGATTAGAAGATAGTTACCCTAGAAAAAATAGGGGATCTAGACGCCTTTTATAATACTTATACCTTATAATCTTAATAACTATTACGTTCTAAGGGGGCTAGGAGATTATATCTTATACTTAAAAAGGTTAGGAGTTATTATAATAGGCTAATAATCTAGTTCTTTTAACCTTTAACTTAGTAGGAGGTTCCTTACTTTTACCTTAAGGTTTACGAGTAGTAGTAGTATTAAAGTATACTAGTAACTACTTAACTAAGGCTATATTAGCTATCTTATAAGTAGTTTTCTAGAGTAGGTAAAGTAGTTTTAATATTACTTTTATCTAGTAGACTAAGGTTATACCTCCTTTCTTACTACCCTAATATATTTATCCTACTAAGTAGGTTAGTATTTTATATAGGCGGAATTAGTATTATTTAGTATACTTAGCTAATTAATAGGTACTATTATAAAGAAAAACCTAGTAGTACTAACTTCCTAGGAAGAATCCTAGTAGCTAGGAAATAATAACTTTAAGCCTTAAGGCTTCCCCTAACTTTCTTTAATTAATTAATTATTATACGGTAAGCTTACTTATTAGTTAAAGATTAAGGGTTACTTATAGTAGGTAGTACCTTATAATATAGTACGTATATTATATAGCGTACTTATATAGCGCCCTAGACTTTATATACTTAGTTAATAAGCTAGTAGGCTAAATAAGAGGTAATTTAAATAAATACCCTATATCTAGGCTTATAACCTATTAAAATAGTAGGAGTAGAATACTTAGTTAATTTATCTAAGACTATAAGAGTATCTATCTATATATACTAAGACTTTATACTTAGTTATCTTAGTAAACCTTCCTTACTAAGAGTACATTTCAATATTCTTATCCTTTATAATAATAACCCTAATTAAGGGTATAATATCCTTAATAGCTTTTCTAGTAAATACTATTATATCTACTTAAATAAGTAGGGTACTATCTAGGCGCTTTATAATAGTAATTATATAAACATATTACCTAATTAGATTAATAAAGCCCCCTTAAAGATTCCTAGTACTAGGTATTAAGGGAGGTATAGCCTCTATTTCTATTATATCGCGGTTATAAGGTTAGATAGGACTAGTAGAACTACTTATAAGAATCTCTTTAGATTCCTCTATTTCTATTATATCGCGGTAATAAGGTTAGATAGGACTAGTAGTACTATTTATATAAATCTCTCTAGACTTACTAGCCCTTATATCTAATAACTAGTAAGGCGCGTAGGTAAATTTATCTAGGAGGTTAAAGAAAAGTTTTAAGTTTAAGGGTATTAATAAAGGTACTTATAATTAATATAAGATAGGTATATTAATACTTTATAAAGGCCTAAGAGAGGACTTAGGCTTATAAGAGCTAACTCTAGTAGTTAATTCCTTAGCCTAGGCTTTAGTAGCCTTTAAGTTTAATTATTATAAGGTAGTAATATAATATATTTTTAAGTAATAATCTTCCTAATTATAAAGAATATATATATAATATTTATCCTTACTAAATTAGCTAAATATATTATATTTATTATTAAACTTAATATTAAATATATTACCTTAATAGATCCTAAGAGGCTTTAAGATAGTAAATCTTATAATATTAAAATCTAGAGGCTACTAGGCCTTAATACTAATAATAGGGATACCTTTAAGAATAATAAGACTTATAATAGAGTCTAATAGCTTTACGCGTTTAAGTAATATATCCTTATAAAATCTACTTATAATACTATTAAGAGTAAGGACCTCTAATAGATAGTTAATATCTTCTATTATAAAGTTAAAATATAGGTACTCTAAGTATAATTTATCTTCTAGTTTATAATTATAGTAGGCCTCCTAGAGTACTTAATTTATAATATTAATAGCTTTATTAAGTATCTAATAATTAGAATTCTATAATATAATGATAATATTAATAAGACCCTCCTTAGTTTTATAAGCCTAATATAAGCTTAAATTATATAGGGTTATATAGAGTTTATTATCTTAAGTAGTAATATAAGGCTAATAGACTATTAAGTTAAGGGAGGATATAATTAAGTTAAAGATTTATAAGAGTATAAAGTACTAACTTAATTCTACTTAATAAGCTTATTATTATAATTATAAACTTAATAGTTAAGGCTAAATAGTTTATTTCCTATAAGATAGCTTTATACCCTAAAACTATATAATTATAATAGCTCTATATTATAAATATATAAGAAATAGCTTTATACCCTAAAACTATATAATTATAATAGCTCTATATTATAAATATATAAGAAATAGCTTTATACCCTAAAACTATATACTATAATAGCTCTATACTTCCTAAATATATAAGAAATAGCTTTATACTTATACTTATTTTAAAATAATTTAAAAGGTCTAATTAATAGCTTTATACCTTAAGACTTTATACCTCTAAGGCTTTATACTTATACTATAATAATAATACTTTAAAAGGATACTTTTAATAGGATTATTAAACTAGGTCTAATATATTTTATATATCCTGTATTAACTCCTATAAATTTTCCTCTAGTTTATACCCCTTCTAGGTTATAAGATATTATAGTTTATAATAGTAAAGTCTAGAGTCTAAGATCTTATTACCTTATACTCTCTCTTATTATTATACTCTATAATTTTACTAATTAGGGGTAGTAGTAGTATAATATAGCCTTTAATTATATTAGTATAATAAGGTTCTTATAAGGACTAGTTAGGAATATAGTACTACTATCGACGTGGCGTCTATAGTACGTAGTAGTACTACGCTACCCCTTTACCTATAGTATATAGAGGAGGGAATTCCCCCTAAAGGGAAGGGTAGTAATTAGTCTTACTATTTATAAGAATAGAGAGTTCTATATATATACCGTTTATAGTACTTAATAGCCACGTTATTATATAGTACCCTTATATTCTAATCGCTTACCCTACTTAAGGGTAGTAGCCTAACTATTAGTAAGATAAGCGGAGAAGGGTCGTTATAAGTATAAGGTAAAAGGTTTAGTTAACTAGTATAAACGACCCGCCTAAATATAGTAGACTAAGCTTATAAAGAAAGCGAGTCTTAAGAATTAATTAATAAATTAATTAATAATAGATATATCGCGATTATAACTAACTATCTAGGGGTAGCTATTAGGTATATAAACCTAGTCCCTACTACCTAAAACCTAAGAAGTACTATTATAAAGGATATAAGAACTTAAAGAAGAAGTCTTTAAGAGGTAATAAATATAAGATCTATAATAATATTTATAAGAGTTAGAGTAGGAAATATATATTAATAATACTACTTAAGCGGGTTATTATTATTACCTATTATTAATAGAAGAATTAGAATTAAAGTGTCTTTAATATAGAACTTATATTCTTAGGTTATAAGACCTATATATATATAACGGGAAGTTAGTATAAGAATATTAAAAATAGTTTAATAATATAATTAAAATAATTAAAATAAGTATAACTTATTTTTTAATAACTTTATAGAAATCTAATACGTATTATAGTATATAGCCCTAGACCCTAAGGCTACGTAGTATAAATATATAAAGAATATATTAAAGGATAAATAGTCCTAGGAGTACTTTAATAGTTTTTTAATAGATTAAATAAAAGATCCTTAAAATTAATATCTTATAACTAGTAAGTACTACTTAAAAGTTAAGTAAAAGGAATATTAAAAGATTATAAACTTTATAAATTACTTTACTAAATTAGAAAGGTAGCTTAAGCTATTAATAGAGTATATACTTTATAATAACTTATTAAATAAGTTATATAAAGATCTTTATAATTATCTTATAATATAACTTAATATCCCTAAGATAAGAGATACCCTTATTATATTAATAACTTAATTAGAGCCTTATATAATACTACTTATACATAAAGATTAAAGGGATAATACTCCTATTAGGGGTTAATATCCTTAAAGAGGAAGAGGAAATTTTTAAGGGTAAAGAAATAATAGCTTATATATAAAGTAAAAAGGGTAGGGCGCTATTAACGCGTTATTATACCTTCTTTAAAGGCTTAAGCCTAACCTTTCTACTACTAAGTATTATAATTATTAAAAGAAGGGATATATAACTAAGGATTACTAGAGTATAAAATTAATAGTTATAAGTATTATAATTAATAAGCCTATAACTAATAAGATATCTAGTAATAAGCTAGCTAAGAAAGGCTTAAATTTAAAAAACCCCTAAGTACTATAATTATATCTACTATTATAGTATAAGGGAAGAAGTAGATATAGCGACTTATTATTATAATATAAATAGAGTTTAAGAGCTTATAAAAAGAATTTATTATATTAATTAACTCTAGAGTAGATATTAATTATATTAATATATACTTTATAAAGGAGTAGAATTAGGAAATAAACCCTAGCTCTAATAATACCTTATATAATAGAGTTAAGAACTTAATATTATTACTAAGTTCTTATATAAGAAAAATTAAACTTATTAATTTTAATAGTATTATATAATATTATAAGGGCGCCTTTTATATAATAATAAATCTTAATTATAACTTCTACCTTAGGTATTTATAATTAGAGGAATAAAATCCCTAAGTAGATTAGCTTATATAAAATTAGTAATTCCCTATTAAAAAAAGTAATATTAAGGAGTACTTTAATACTATTAAAGCCTTAAAGGAGTAACTTAATAGTATTATATTTATTATAATATACTTAAGAGTAGGTAATAAAAGCCTACTACTTAAAGTTAAACTCCCTCTAGAATTTTAAGAATTTTAAGATATCTTCTTAATTAAGAATATTAGGGTACTACTAGCTTATATATATTATAATTACGCGATTAATATAAAGGAGAATAAGGAACCTCCCTTTAACCTACTTTATAACCTATTAAAGAAAGAGTTACGCGTATTAAGGGAGTACCTTAAGTAGGCTTTAAAAAAGGGGTAGATTTATTTATAAATCTAATAGGTATATTAATTCTTTTTATACTAAAAAAGGATAGAATATTATATTTATATATTAATTATAAGGTACTTAATAAGATTATAATTAAGAACTACTATCTACTTTTATTAATTAATAAAATATTAATAAGATTAATTAATATTAAGTACTTAATTAAGTTAGATCTTAAGGATATATATTATTACTTATAAATAAGAAAGGATAATAAATAGAAGATTATATTCTATATAAGGTATAACTATTTTAAATATATAATTATACCTTTTAAACTTATTAATATACCTACCTTATTCTAAGTATATATTAATAAGGCCTTAGCGGAACTACTTAATATTATATATATTATTTATCTAGATAATATTCTTATCTACTCCTAAGATAAAAAGTCTTATATTAGAGTTATAAAGGTAGTATTATAATATCTTTATAAATTTAAACTTTATATTAGCTTAAAGAAATATAAATTTATAATAGTAGAAGTAGAATTCCTTAGCTTTATTATTAGCCATGACGGCGTATATATAAATCCGCGTAGAGTAGATACTATAATAGAATAGCTAGAACCTAGGAGTATTAAGGATATTTAAATCTTTTTAAGATTTATTAATTTCTACTATTATTTTATTAAATCCTATTTATTTATAACCGCGGCGTTAATAGACTATCTAAAAAATAATTATTTATATATTAAAAATAGGAAGTTAATATTAAGTAATATTATAAGAGCGGCGTTTAAGTAGTTAAAATAACTATTTTAAGAGGTATTATTACTTATATATTTTAACCTTATAAGAGAAATCTAACTAGAGACTAATACTTTAATACTAGCTATTATAGCTATTTTATTATAAAAGTTCCTAATTAATAATAAAGGGATAGAGGTAGAATAATATTTAATTACTTTCTATTCTTATAAGTTATATTTAGCGGAAACTAGATATAAGACTTATAATTAAGAACTACTTATAATTATTAAGGTATTCTAGGTATAATAATACTTCTTAGAAGGTAGCTTATATCTAATTATAATAATTATTAATTATAATAACTTAAGGTATTTCTAGATAATATTATTATTAATAAGGAGATAAGTATATTAAGTAATAAAGCTTATAATATATAACTTTAAGATATACTATTATATAAGTACTAAGAACCTAGCTAACGCCCTATTAAGGCGATTAAATTATATACTAACAATAGATAAAGAAGATACTTATCTACTAATATTATAAAATAAGTTAAAGAGTATTAGATATATTCTTTTTAAAAAGAATTATATATATAGTATTTATAAGGGTTTATAAGATAGTAAGGCTTATAATTATAAATAATATAAAATTTTAAAGATAGGGCTTAAAAAGCCTTATACCCTAAAAATAGGGGAGAGTAACGCGCTCTTAGGGATATAAAGTAATATAAGTAATAGCTTAAATCCTATTATAAGATAATTTAATATTAATTAAATAGTACTTAAAAGGTATATTATAACTATGTTAATAATAGAGCGTATATAAAATAAATATAATAACTTAATATTAGAGATACTTTAATATCTCTAAGAGGGAGATAAGGATATTTATAATAAGAAATAATTATTAAAGCCCTAGGGCTATAAAAAGGCCTCTAATATACCTCTATTAATAAATAAAATAGGGGTTCTTTATAAGGGTAATATAGTTTTTATACCTAATAATAAAGTAATTAGATAAGAAATCTTAAAGCTTTATTATAATAACCCTTATACTAGCTACTACTTATAAAAGTATATATAAGAGCTTATTAAGTAGAAGTTTTATTAGAAATTAATAAGATAAGATATTTATAATTATATATAAGAATACTTAACTTATTAATTAATAAAGCCGCGTAGATATATTATTTATAATATACTATTACTATTATTAATACTTATAAGACCTTTTTAGGAAATTATAATAGACTTTATTATAAATCTCCCTTTAAGTAAATAAAAGGGTAGTATTTATAATATAATCTTAGTAGTTATAAACTATTATATTAAGGTAGCTAGGTATTTATTAATTATAAAGATAGTTAATATTATTAATATTATTAACCTATTATATTATAAAATCTTTTTAAGTTTAATTAGCTAGAAGGTACTATTAGTAATTAAGGGATAATATTTATAAGTAGCTTCTAGGTAGTTATATATTATTATATTAATATAAAAAGAAAGCTTAATACTACTTTTTATCCCTAAATAGATAGTTAAATAGAGAGATAGAATAGTACGCTTAAGTAGTATTTATACTATTATTCTACCTAGAGATAAAATAACTAGGTAGAGTTACTTTATCTAGTAAAGTTTATATATAATTATATAAAGTATACTAATATTAGGTTACCTCTATATAAGGCGCTTTATAATTATTTACTTAAGCTAGATATAAAGCTTTTAGAGCTATTATTAGGAGAAGTCCTATTAGTATAAAAAAGGATTAAATTACTTTAAAAATAAAGGGAAGGTTTAAAGTAATACTTATATTTAATATAAGTAACTAAGAAACTATTATAATATTATTTAAGGCCTTTTAAGGTCCTTAATTATATTAATAGTTAGGTATATAAGTTATAACTACCTAATACCTTTTATATATATAATATCTTTTATATCTTATTTATAAAACTATATGAGGGTAATAATAAGAGTATTATAAAAGCCGCGTAAGTAGAGCTTATAAATAATAAAGATAAATAAGAAGTTAAAGTTATTCTTAATTATAAAATTTCTTATAATAAACCTTAGTATTTAGTAAAATAAAAGGATTAATCTTATAATTATAATTAATAGCTATATAAATAGGACTTAATTAATATACTAGATATATTAGAAAGATTTAAGTATAATTACCTTAAGGTATAAAGTTTATATTATATAAAAGGGGAAATAATTTCTATTATTATTAATAAAAAAGAAAAGATACCAAATATAACTAGACTATTAAAAGCGTTATAAGAGAGGGCTATTATATTATATTAGTAGTAGTACTAGGCCTATTACTATTACTACTACTATTAATAGGATCCTCCTTTTTATTCTTATCCTTATCCTTTATAATAGGAGGAAGGCGCTCTTATAATATATTAGTAAGGCTTTAATAAGGTTTTAAAGGGGGAGATAGAGTAGTATATATATACTAGTAGAGGATATTAAGAATATCCTTAAGGGTATTTATAATATAGCTAGTAATAATAGGGTCTACCCTAGCTAAGGTAGTAGTAATAGAGGGGGTAAAGGTATAATAAAGGTAGTAGTAGTATTAATAGATAAGCCTATTAAAGGTTTACTAATATCTAGTAAGCTAAGGAAGATTAGAGCTAGTATTAGAGGTAGCTATAATATTAGAGGCTTATAAGAGGCGCGAGTAGGAGTAGTAAGTAAGGGTAAAGATTTCCTATTTATATTTTATATTAAGGTCTTTATAATAGCTATATCTTATTAAGGTAGGGGAGGCGCGTATATAAAATATACTATTAAAGGGATAAATAAAGCCTTAATTAAAAATATTAGACTTATAACTCTTTACTTTAAAATATAGTATATTAAAGGTATATTATATAAGATAATATAAGAATAGGTTATAAGTAACTTAATAAAGGAGGTTAAATACTATTATAAGGGGGGATAATAGGAGCCTTCTTTAATTAATAGAGGATAAGTTAATTATTAAGGATTATTTATAAAGTAATTAATAAGATTATAAGGAGGTATAATAAGACGCGGAGGGGGTAATAATATAAATAAGAATTAAAAAGGACTTAATATAATTAATAAAAAATAAAGATATTATAATTAAAAGAATAATATTAAAGTTATATAAAGTAGGTATACCTTAAATACTTAATAAACCCTTAATAGTAATAACTTCCTATTTACTTTAAAATATTAAGACTTCTAACTACTTTTATAATAAATTAATAAAGAATAATAGGAAATATAATAGGAATATATTATAATATAAGGATTATATATAAGAGTATTATCTATAATTATTATAATTTAATAAAACCATATATTCCTTAAGGCTTAGCTTAAAGGGCCTTATAATTAATTATATTATTACGCTCTTATTAGAGGTATATTCTATTATTAAGGGAGTATCTTTTATAAATTATAACCTTTTATATTCTTAAAGCCTAAGAGCCTAGATAGGGAGATAATTATAAAGACTAGTTAGGAATATAATATTACTATTGATATAGCGTTTATAGTATATAGTAGTACTACGCTACCCCTTTACTTATAGTATATAAAGGAGGGAATTCCCCTTAAAGGGAAGGGTAGTAATTAGTCTTACTATTTATAAGAATAGAGAGTTCTATATATATATATACCGTTTATAGTACTTAATAGCCACGTTATTATATAGTACCCTTATAGTTCTATTAAATATATATAAAATATTAGGTATACCTTTATTTATAAAGGTAATTTAATCTTATAAGTATTAGGTATAATAGCCTCTACTACTAGAAAGGGGTTAACTTTTTTATAATCTAGCTTTTTATAAGGTCTTTATAATAAGATATTAATACTATATAATATAATATAATCTCCTAGTTAAAGGGTTAGTGGCTTTCTCCCCTTATTATAATACTAAGCCTAGGTATTTTAGGCTATAATAAGCTCTTCCTTAAGGATTATATTAAGGTATTCTAGTTCTTTTACTATTTCCTAGGCGGTTATACTAGGGCTATTATAACTAGGAGTATCTACTAACTAGAATAATTTAGGCTCTCTACTATTAGAAAGAAAGTATAGGTTTTAATATATAGTACTATAAATACTATTATTATTAATATATTCTCTAAGGTTAAGTAGAGTAACCTAGTTATTCTACTAGTAATTTATAAAGACTTATAAGTATTATTTAATAACTTAATTTTACTACTCTATTAGACCGTCTATTTATTAATAATACGCTATTAAAAGCCTATAATTTATATTAAAGGCTTTTATAAGAGTTTACTAAAAGTATAAGGTAAAGAGGGTATCCTAGTTACTAATAATTATATTAAGTATCTTATATAATTAAAATACGTCTTATAAGAATAATACTATAAACTATTTAGAAGTTATAGATTTATAATATATAATATAATAATATATCTTACTAAAATAGTCTATTATTACTATAATATAGTTATAAGTAATATTATTAATAGGGCTTTTACTATTTAAGAGGTCTATAATAAAGTCTATTATAATAGATCTCTATATTATATTAGGAATTAGAACAGGTACTAATTCCTTATATAATAGGTATTTTAAAGCTTTAATTCTTTAGTAGGCATTATATATTTTTATATAGTTACCTACGTCGTTACTTAGTAACGGCTAGTAGAACTAATAGTAGATAATTAAAATAGTCTAGTTATAATTAAGGTAGCCTACTATTAGGGAATTATAAAATTTTTATATAATATAGACTTTTAGATCTATATCCTTAGGTATATAAAAATAATTACCTTAAAAATATAAAAGGCTTAATAGCTATTTATAACTTAATCCTTTAGCCCTAATAGCTCTACTATTAGTTTTAAGTTTTTCTAAGATTTCTTTAAGGATAGTTTATAAGAGCTTTTTAGTCTAGTTATCTTTTTATTTTATTAATTCTAGGTCTATTATTATCTAGTAGGCTGTATCCCGCCCTTCTTTAATAACTATAAGCGCTAACTTAAAGAAAGGGATTATAATATAAGTAGTATTAGGCTTATTATAATTAGCTCTCTAAGAGGATATATTAGTAGGGTTCTTCTTCCTAGGCTAGTATTAAATTTTAAAGTTAAATACTAAAAGAAACTCCGCCTAATAGGCCTAGTATTAACTTAGCGTCTTAGTAGTAAGGAATAATTTAAGGTTATAATAATTATAATAATTATAATATAATATTAGGCTCCTTTAAGGTATTTCTATTAACCTAAAAGGATATAATAATAGCTAATAATTCCTAATCTAGGGTATTATAATTTATTTTAGCTAGGTTAAATTTATAATTATAAAATATAATTAGATAAGTATAAGTATTATCCTTCCTTTAAGAATATACCCCTAATAGTATATATATACTTATATCTATTTCTATTTATAAAGGTAGGTTAGGATTATAATATACTAGTAGTAGTACCTTAATAAATACCTTTTTAAGCTCTTTAAATACTAATTTAAACTTATTATAATTATTAAAAAGTAACCATTAGCTTTATTAACTCTATTAATTCTCTTATAATTTAGTTATATTCCTTGATAAATTAATAATAGAAGTTATAAAATCCTAAGAAGGATTAAACTTATTTTATAATTATAAGAGTAGGCTAATCTATAATAGTTAAGACTTATATTAGGTCTATTATAATACCCTTAGGGCTAATAATAAACCCTAGGAATTCTATAATATTAATACTAAATTCATATTTTTCTAGCTTAGTAAATAGACTATACTTTTTTAATACTATTAAAACCTCCTTAATATGATAGTTATAATTAATAGGGTTATTAAAGTAGATAAGGATATTATTAAGGTATATAATAATTATAATATCTATAAGGTATAATAGCGCCTTATTAATATATAATTAGAATATTAAGGGGGTATTAGCTAGTTTAAAAGGTATAATATAGTATTTAAATAGCTTATAATAAGTATAGAAAGCTATTTTTTATTTATTACCTTCTTTTACCTAAATTAGGTTATAAGGCCCTTATAAGTTAATTTTTATATATATTTTAACTCTTCTTAGTTAGTCTAGAATATTTAAGATTAAAGGGATTAGATATTAATCTCTTACTATTATTATATTAAGGCCTTAATAATCTATATAAAGGTATAAGCTATTAAAATATATATAAATAGGATGTAATTAGTTAGACTAGCCGCGTACTAGACGCGCGCTAGTACCCGTCTTAGTATCCTATATATTCTATCTCTCTCTACCTATATAACTAGTAATATAATAACTATTACTATTCTACCTATTTTAATAGGTTATAAGCCTAGGCGTAGGGTATTTATTTATTTATTTACCCTACGACTACTATTAATACTATCCCTTATAGATTACCTCTATATTAATACTACGTACTGCCGTAAAAAAGGGGCTAGGAAATCTACTAGTAGAGATTTCCGCTAAGGCGCTAAAAAAAACGGCTAAAATCCCCTCTAACTTAAATAATAATAACCCCTTAATAGTAGTATATAGTAGTTCGCTAATTATATGAATAATATCTATTCCCTATATATATTAACTACCTTAGTAATAGTTATTTATACCTATTACCTAGCTAATATTATAGATAATATATAATATTCTTATAAAAGGGGGCTAGGAAGATAGAGAAGGCTAAGAATACTTATTAACCTCCTTATAAATTAGTTATATCTATCCCTTCTTCCTTAGACTCTTCTCTCCCTCCTTCTTATTATTCTAATTACTTTATATTAGAACTTAAAGAATTTAAAGAAGGAATCTATTAATAGTTAATTAATACTTACTTTAAAGGTCTTCTAGCTAACCTTTAAGTAAACTATTACTTCCTTAATTTCCTATATCTCTATTAAGATATTAGCTATAAAATTAACTAAGAGGTAGCTACTACTATTAACTATTAGGGAATACTATTAGATAATACCTCCTTTATATCTTTATTAATATTAAAACTTTATCTTCAAAATTAATTACTATTATTTTTAATAGAAGGCCCAAGAATACTAAGTAAAAGTATTATCTTTAGCCTTATTATAAGGTTAAGACTACCTTTTATATATTTATAATTATTAACGCTAGTACTAACTTAATCTCTAATATTAAATCTATATAATCTAGATACTAAGACTAAAGATATACCTCCCGCTAGTATTAAAGTAGAGATTAGAGGGGGTAGTAACTACCCCCTAATACTTATCCCTATACTAGAGTCTAGCTATAATTAGCCGTTATACTCTTATAATATATAATCTTATATTATCCTTAATAGCCTTAAAGCTATCTTTAAGATAAACTATATTATCCTTATAACTTAAAACCTTTAAGAGATTTAAGATAATAAGTATAATAAGGCTTATAAGGTAATAAAAGTATATTATAATATTAATACTTATAATATAATTAAGGATAAGATTATCCCCTTAATAACTTAGAAGATCGTTAAGGACTTTTATAAGCCTCAAGGCGCTAGTATCTTTAATAAGATTATTTATAATTTTAATACCCTCTTTTATACTAATTATAGAGATATTAATAATTATATAAGTAAATTTAGAACTATTAATTCTAACTTAATTAACCTAGGATATAAGCTCCCTTATATCTTTATTATTAATACCTACCTCTAGTATTTTAGTATAAAGTTTAATACCTTTTAGAGTATATTTATTTAGACGTATATTATTACTATTAAAGAAGGTACTATAATAATCTTATTTAATAAACTTATATTAATTATAATAAATAAAGAAGCTTGCTAGAACTTTATAAAGTCTTCTATTATAGCTACTATTATAACTACTACTTACCTACTCCGCTAGGCTAGCTTAAATATATAGCGTAGTAATAAGTACTATAACTACTATAATTATTTAGGCTATATAAAGTCTAATTATTAGACTAAGTACCCTAAGTTAATAAAGGCCTTCTTTAAGATAGTTAAGGTAGATAAGAGCCGAAATTAAGGGGGCCGTAGCTAAGGGGGTAGTAATACTAGAGGTAAGTATCCCTATATACTTATAGAGTCTAAAGACCTAGTTATTAGCTTTATAATTATACTAGGTATAACTAGCCTTATTATTACTATCCTCCTAGATATAATATATAATTAATATATTGTTAATAATTAAGATATCCTTAAAGAATATAAGGTAATTCCTAAGTCCCCTATTTATAGGATTAGCTAGGCTAGTCCTTATATAATAGGGCGTAGTATTATAATTATCCCTTATAAGACTAATAAGGGAATTAGGGTAAAAGTATATCTTATTAATATCTTTTATATCTTAGATACTTAATTAAATTAAATTTTAATATCTTAGCTACTTTATCTTAGGGTTAAAGTCTCCTTTAACTTATAAGAGTATATTATTATTTATAAAGGCTATATCTTTATATATACCTGATATAATAGTATCTTCTACCTTAATATCTAAGACTATTTAACCCTAGCTTTTATAGCCTTGATAATTATATCCTAGCTTCTTTTAAAGTTAAAAGTATATATATTTATAACCTTTTAAGTCTCCCTATCTATTAATCTTTAGTATACTTATATAAGTTATTTAAGTTAATAGAACCTAAAATAGCTAATAAATATATCTAGTAGAATTAACCTTAATAAAATTATCTCTAAAGATTATCTCTATAATATCTATATAAAGACCTAAATAATAAGGGCTTTATATAACTATCCTATTACCCTAGGGAAGTACTTATATAAATATATTAATAATAACTTAATAGGCCCTTATAAGGTTTATAAGGGGATTATTATAACTTATAATAGCTCTTAATTCTTTAATATAATATTATATAACTATATTAAGGAATTAAATATTACCCTATTTAAGGTTAAAAGTAAGTTCCTCCTAGCCTTTAAAGCCTTTAAGGTAAATTAGGAGTATCTTATATAATATATATAATATTATTATATTAATAGTAGAGGGGAATTTAACTATATAACCTTTATAAAGTATTATTAGATTAATAGTATTATCTAGGAGAGTATAATATAAGATACTCCCTAGGCTAATAAGTTTATAAAGTATCTTAGTAAGACCTTAATAAATAAGGCTTATATTATACTTATAAATAGTAGGATAGATTATAAGTACTAGCCTAAATTTATTTAAATAGTTAACTACCTTTAGAATAGGTCCCCTAAGGCTAGTATTAAGATAATACCTTATAAGAAGTTTAATAGCTACTAGCTTAACCTCTTCTATTTATAAGTCTTTAACTCTTAGGCCTCTTATTATATTAATAGAACTATTATTAAAATTAGTTATTTTAAGGCCTATTCCTATCTAGGTTAACTTATTAGTTATAAAGGCGAGGCTATCTACTATCTTATTAATAATAAATCTAGGAAGCTTACTTAATTATTTAATATCTACTTTATTAAGAAAGTCCTTATAAGTTATATTAAAGGATTAAAAGTTAAAAGGTATATATTTATAAACCTCCCCTACTACTCTTAGTAGGTAGCTAGTAATATAAGGGGGTAATCTCCCTCTAAAAGTAAAGTATTTTAATCTAGATTAAAGATATACTACTAATCTATATTAATATACTATTAATCTATATTAAAGATATAATAGTTAAGGATAAATCCTACCTTAAGACCCTATTAAATATCCGGCTTAAACTAAATTAGGCCTATTTAATAATATTTTATTAAGACGCTAATAAGCTCTTATTATTAATTAGGGTCCTATCTAATTACCTTCAATTTAAAATACCTCTTAATAAACTACGTAATAACTCCTTAGATTTATTAATAATATTTATCTTCTTAATAATAGTTAAAGGTATAAAGCTATTTAAACCTAAATTATATAAGGAAGCTATAGTAAATAATATTAAAAAGGACTAGGAAGTAGTATTATAAGATAAATTTAACTCCTTTATATAAAATAATATATAAGCGCTTAGATAACTACTTTTAAATTAAAAAATACTTTAAGGGAAGTAAATATTTAAGTTAAAAAGGGGGCCTTATAATAAAGCCCTCTATTATAAAGTATACTAAGTAGTTAGAGGTTTTAAATAATAAAAAGGGATTAATTATAATAAGACCTTTACTTTAATAGTAAAGCTAATAAGTTATAAAGCTATCTTCGCCCTAACTATATCCCTTAACTAGGAACTAGATTAAATAAATATTAAGATAGCCTTCCTTTATAAGAATATTAAAGAAGATATTTATATTAAATAGCTTAAAGGCTTTATAATTAAAGGTAAGGAATACCTTATTTATATCTTAAAGTAGGTACTTTATAACCTAAAATAATTATTTTAAGTTTAGATTTTTATACTATTTATATTCTTAAAGACTTAGGGCTTTATATTACTTATAATTAATAAAAGCGTCTTAATTAATTATAAAGATTGAGTTATTATTATAACTTATATAAATAATTTATTAATTATTAAACCTAATTAAATTACTATTAGTTAGGTTAAGGCTATACTTAATAAATACTTTTAAATAATTAACTTTAACTTATATTCCTTCTATTTAAGTATATTAATTAGATAGGATTAAGTAAATTAAGTATTATAACTAGGTTAAGAAGCCTATATTAATATATAATAGTTATACCTTATAATAACCTTAATAGATATAAATAAGTTATAAGTATTTAAGGAAGATTATATAACCCCTAATACTTTTTAAAAGGAATATTAATTAGCTATTAACTCCCTAATATATATTATATTAGGGATTAAGCTAGATATTACCTTTATAATCTTAATAGTTAATAGATATAAATTAAACCTAGATTAATTATATTAAATAGCTATTAAAAGGATTTTTTATTACCTTTAAGGTATAATTAACTTATAACTTACTTTTTATAAGAGTATCTTTCCTCTTATTAGTTATAATAATATTAATTAGGCTAGTAACTAAGATACTTAATAATTAATTATAAGTTATATTTTTAATATTAATAGTAGAGTAATAAGCTAGTTATTAAAGTAATAGCCTACTATTATCCTATCTAGTTATAAGGTAGAATATATAGGCTAGATATAAGTTATAAAGGAAGCTATCTAGCTCTAATATCTCCTTATTAAGCTAGACTTCTCTAAAGATACCTATTAGCCTACCGCCGTAATATTCTATTATAATAATTAGGGAGCTATTATCCTAGCTAAGAACCCCTAGTTTTATATATATATAAAGTATATTAATATCTAATATTATTATATATAAGAATAGGTTACTACTAGTAATATTAAGCTAGAATATATTAAGATTAATAAATAGGTAGCTAATAGCCTTATTAAAGCCCTCTTTGAAGATAAATTTATCCCCCTTTATAAGGCCTTAGGCCTAGAAGTACTATAATAGTAGGAGTCTTTAATATAATAAGGCTTTATAAGTACTCCTAGTAGCTTTATAAGTACTTCTATTATTAATTAAGGGATAGCTAGCTCCTAACTACCTACCCTTCTAGCCTTATAACTCTATACTATAATATTAGAATATAAAATAGACTTTATAAGCCTATTTAACTCTATTATCCTTCTATATTCTAAGCTTAAATAGTAAGTTATATTATTAGTAATATTATCTAAATATTAAACTATTCCCGCTTATAAATTAATATTATAATAGATAAGTTAACTACTTTTATATAAAACTATTAGGCCTAAATCATAATATATATCTATTATAATCCTATCTCTTACCCTACCTTTAATATAAAATAGAACTGGCGTAATATATTCCTAAATACTAATAAATATAATACTTATAATAGCTCCTAGCGTAATATACCTCTAAGTTATAATAGCCTCGCTATCTTCACTACCTAAATATATATCTAGGTAGGATAAGAATAGGAAGTAGATAACTAGTATTACTAAGGAGTTATAATCCTTTATCCTAGTATTAATTATAATATTTTTAATTATAATATTATTAAAGATATAAATATAAAAATTAGGCCTTATAATACCCTCCTACCTAGTATAAGCTTATCTAGTATATTAAAGGTAAGAAACGTACTATTAAGTTATTATAATATAGAAACCTTAATAGCGTACCTTTATAAAATAAGTATATCTTAGAAATAGTTATATAGATAGAATTAGTAACCTTATAATTATACCTACCTTATTAGGTTCTATCTGATTATATTTAAAAGGGTTCTACTAAATTACTACCCTTTAAATAGACTTCTACTACTATCTATTTACCTTTATACCTATTACCTAGTATTTAATTAAGAAGGGGGATTTTAAATAGTAGGAATAGAATATAAGTTAGTTATATTACTATACTAATAAGGTACTTTATTTAAGTAGGAGTATTAAAATATATTAAAATAGGATATAATTAGTTAGATTAGCCGCGTACTAGACGCGCGCTAGTACCCGTCTTAGTATCCTATATATTCTATCTTTCTCTACCTATATAGCTAGGAATATAATAACTATTACTATTCTACCTATTTTAATACCAAGGGTAAAAGAATTATAAGGGGAGAGGACTTTACCTTTAAAGAAATTAAAAAGTATAAGAGTACTACTTAATAACGTAGCTATTAAGTACTATAAATAGTATATATACGCTTATATATAGAACTCTATATTCTTATTAATAGTAAGACTAATTACTACCCTTCTCCTTTAGGGGGAATTCCCTCCTTTATATATTATAGGTAAAGGGGTAGGATAGTACTATAAATACTATGAATACCACGTTAATAATAGTACTATATCCCTAAATAGTCCTTATAATTATCTCCCTATTTAAGCTCTTAGGCTCTAAGAGTATAGAAGGTTATGATCTATTAAAGGTACTCCCTTTATAATAGAACATAACTCTAATAAGAGCGTAATAATATAACTAATTATAAGGCTCCCTAAGCTAAGCCTTAATAAATATATAATTTCTTTAAATTATAATAATTATAAATAATACTCCTATATATAATCCTTATACTATAATATATCCCTATTATATATCTTATTATTCTTTATTAATTTATTATAAAAGTAGTTAGAAGTCTTAGTATTTTAAAGTAAATAGGAAATTATTACTATTAAGGGTTTATTAAGTACTTAGAGTATACTTTCCTTATATAACTTTAATATCCTTCTTCTAAGTATAATATCTTTATTTTTTATTAATTATACTAAGTCCTTTTAAATTCTTATTTATATCCTTACCTCCTTTATATCTTATTATACCTCCTTATACTTTTACTAGCTACTTTATAAGTAATCTTTAATAATAAACTTACCTTTTATTAATTAAAGAAGGCTCCTATTATCCCCCCTTATAATAGTACTTAACCTCCTTTACTAAGTTACTTATAACTTATTCTTATATTATTTTATATAATATACCTTTAATATATTAGTTTTAAAAGTAAAGAGTTATAAGTCTAATATTTTTAATTAAGGCTTTACTTATCCCTTTAATAGTATAATTTATATATATACCTCCCCTAGCTCTATTAGATATAATTATTATAAGTATCTTAATATTAAGTATAAATAGGAAATCCCTACCTCTATTTATTAATCTTATACTTACCTTTTATAAGCCTTAAATATTATAGCTACTTTAAATACTAGCTTTAACCTCCCTTAACTTACTAAATTCTAATAAACCTTTAATTGGCTTATTTACTAGTACTATTACTACCTCTATTATACCTCTACCCCCTCTACCGCTACTACCTTAGTAGGTATAAACCCTACTATTACTAGCTATATTATAAATACCCTTAAGGGTATTCTTAATATCCTCTATTAATATATATATATTACTCTATATTCCCTTTTAAAGCCTTATTAAAGCCTTATTAATATATTATAAGAGTACCTCCCTTCTATTATAAAGGATAAAAATAAGGATAAAGAGGAGGATCCTATTAATAATAGTAGTAAGGGTAATAGGCCTAATACTACTATTAGTATAATATAATAGCCCTTTAATATAATACCCTTAATAGCCTTAAATATCTTTTCTTTTTTATTAATAATAATTAAAATCTCTTTCCCTCTTATATAATATAAACCTTATACTTTAAGGTAATCTTACTTAAATCTTTCTAATATATCTAATATATTAATTAATTCCTACTTATATAACTATTAATTATAATTATAAGACTAATCCTTCTACTTTACTAAATATTAAGGTTTATTATAAGAGATCTTATAGTTAAGAATAGCTTTAACTTCTTATTTATAAGCTTTATTTATATAATTTTTATAATACTTTTATTATTACCTTTATATAGCTTTATAAGTAAGACGTAAAATATATAAATATAATAAGAGTAGGAAAAAGTTAGATTAACTAATTACCTTAATAAACTACTTTAATATATAACGAGATAAGTCCTAATATTAGGATAAAGTATTAGGGGAGGAGTTATAAGGGGTAGTAGTAATAGAGGTAGTAGACTAGGGAGTAGAGGAGAGATACCTATATAGAGACTAGGTAGCCTAATAGGGGGGAAGGAACTTAAAGATAAGGGAATATATATTAAGAGGATATTAATAAAGGCCTTAGAAGCTATTATAATTATATAAAATATATTAAAAGGTAGAATAATATATAAAATAAAAAGAATAATAGGGGTAAGGCTTAAATATATAAAGGAGTTTATTATAAAGGTAGATTAATAGCTTAAGGAAGTATATAAGTTTAAAAAGGTAGTAAAGGAGTAATCTTAAAGGGGGAAGATATAAGGGGGTAGAAGGAGTTAAATATAAATAGTTAATTAAAGCCTAATAAATATAAAAATAAACAATATAAGCCTTAAAGGGATATTTATTATAATATTAATAGGTAATATTATAAAGAAAGGATTTAAAGTAATAAATAATAAAAAGGCTAGGACCTTAATAATTTAAATTAATAAGAGAATAAAGAGGGAAGTAATAAAAATACTTATTAAAGAGTAGTTAATTAAAAGGTTTAAAATAATTATATTCTTAAGGATATAAGAGATTATAATAGTAAAGTACTTTATTAAAGGTAACTTAATATTATTTATAATAAAGATAAAGGTAAGGGAGGAGTTAAAAAAGAATAATAATTAAGTAGAAAAGGTATATAAATTAATAAAGGTATTAAGATAAACCTTCTTAATTATAATATATAAGGTATTAAAGAAGGTAGTAGATATATTAAAATAAAAGGAGGTTAAAAAAGTAATTATTTAATAAAATAAAAAGAACCTCTTAGGATTAAAGATTATAAGGGTAGCCTAGTTATAAATAATTATATAAGAGAAGAGAGAGGGAGAGGTAGTAAAGGAGAGAGCCTTACTATTATTAAAGCTCCTTATATTAAAGATAATAAATAAAGTAATTAAGAAGGGCTTAATAAAAGGATATAACCTCTTAAAGTATAAAAGGTAGGAGAGGAATAAGGTTATAATATAATACTTTAACTACTAATAGTATAAATATATTATAGGATATTATAAGAGCTTAATATAATATAAAATCTATATTAATAAATATAACTTAAGGAAGTATAAAGTAGAAGAAGGGGAGGTTAAAAAATATAATAGTTATAAAAAAAATAGTTATATAACTTAAGAATAAAGATATATAATTAAAGTAAGGGAATTTAATAAACTCTATTAAAAAATAGTTAAAAATAAGAAAAAGCTTTATAAGGGGAAGTAAGTAATAAAGTACCTAAAATTAATTTTAAAGGGAGTAAATAATAATAGTAATAAAGAAGAAGAGAAAGTTTATATTAAGGTGTAAAAACCTTAATAAGGTTATAATATAAATAAGTCTTTAAAGGGATATAAAAAAAAGGGAATTATATTACTATTAATAATAATATTATAAAATAGGTTAAAAAGGTTAATTACTCTTTAAATTAAAGAGATAAGCTAATAGATATTAAAGGATATATTAGTCTAAAGGACTCTAATTATAAAGGAGGTAGAGGTTATAAGGGATATTTAATAGGGATCTTTATAAAGGTATAAAAAATAATAAAATTATTATAATATAATATATAAAAGGAGTAGATTATAATAATAATAATATTATTAAAAGATAAAGAGGTATAATAAATAAATATCCTAGCTATTTAAGAACTATTATATATAAAGAGGATAAGTTTAATATATAATCTAAGTAAAGGAGTATTCTATTTAATATATAAAGTAGGGAGGGATATAAGGATATATTTCTTTATAAATTAAATATTAAAATATTAATAAATAGAGAGCTAAATTTATATTAAAAGACTTATACTCCCTAGAAATATAAGTTATAAGGAGGGAAGAGGGAGTATTAATATATTTTTAGATATATAATATATATAACCTTAACTTAGAGTCTAAGACTTTAATAAATAGCCCCTTTATATTATTAAAGGTAAAGGAGTAGCTAAGTTAACTTAAAAAATATATATTAATAAGAGATTTTAACCTCTACTACTTAAATTAAAATAATAGGGGTAGATATATATATTATAAAGTTATAAATATACTAATAAATATTATAAAAGAGAAGGGGATAAAGCTTACCCTATTAAAGAATATAATAACTTAGAGGGTAGAGAAGGTAAAAAGTACTATTAATTTAATATTTATAATAGAGGTTATTAAGTATATATTATTAGAATATTAAGCTAGGCTAGACTTTTATTATAAGTTTAATTATATCTTAATATATACTAAGGTTAGCCTTAAAGTAGAAGTAGTAGTCCCGCGCTTATAAAGGGTATAAAAGATAGTAGACTTAAAGGAGGTAGAGAGATAGATAGCTACCTAGCTAAAATACTTTATAGCCTAGTAAGAATTATAAAAGAGATAATATTATAAGTAAAACCCTCTTTAAGGATAAAGTCTTTTAAAAACTTTAATTATATAAAGGTTATAAAGGCGGTATTAAAGCTTAGGATAAAGTATAATTATAAAAGAAGCTAAAGGAATTTAAAAGTATAATAAGAGACCTAAAAGATTAAAGGGAGAGTATTAAAAAAGGTAAAAATACTTTACTTTAAAAAGGGAGTATATAAGGTATTCTAGTTACTTAATAGACTCTAAAAACTAGCTAAATAAAGCTAAGAGAGAAATATACTATCTTAAGAACTCCTAAGGTTCCCTACCTTTAAGAAGGGTAGGAAAGGCTTTAAAGTAGTATTATTTTAAGAGAAGGTAGGGGTCTTTTAAAGGACCTTCTTCCCTTTACCCCTAAGGGTAGATCTAGGTAATATCTAAGGGTTTTAATATAAAGCCCCCTTAATAATAAATATAAAGATTATTAAAGAGGAAGTTTATAAGGTAATTAATAAGTTAAAATAAGATAAAATACTAGGAATAAATAGGATCTTAAATAAATTCTTAAAAATAATAAAGGAATTATTACCTAGCTTTATATATTTATTCTAGGCTTACTTAAAGATAGGATATTATTTAATAGAATTTAAGAAGGCTAATATAATTATCTTAAAAAAGATTAAAAAAAAAGAGGGCTACTTAAAATTAAAATTATATTATTTAATTACCCTACTTAATATATTAAGGAAGGTATTATAGGTAGTTATTATAAAAAAAAACTAGGTAACCTTATAAAGGAATATAAGTTACTACCCTTATAATAAATAAAAGTAAGGAAGGGGAGGTTAATAATAATATCCCTTAAAATAATAATAGAGGTAATATATATAATATAGAATTATAATAAATTTATTATAATAAATTTATTATTATTAGATATTATAAAGGCCTTTAATAATATCTCTTATAAAAGGTTATTATATAACTTAAAGAAGAAAGGGATCTTAACTCTTATTATATAATAGGTATAAAACTTCTTAATAGAGAGGGTTATAATAATTATATTAAGCTAAGAGATAAATAAGATAAAGATAATAAAAAGTAAGATCTTTTAAAGATTTTTAATATTATTTATTTTTTTTCTATTTTTTAATTCTCTACTTATAAAAGAGTATATAAAGATAAAATTCTTAAAGGCTTTATTAATAATATTTACTTAATAATATATAATAAAAGTATTAAAGAGAATTATAAGATTTTAATAAAAATATATAAGATATACCTTTATTAAGTAAATATATATAAGGTAACCTTTACCCCTTATTAATATAAGTTAATCTATTTATTAAAGAGCTTAAAGAGGTTTAATATAAAGATAATAATAAGTTTTAAAGTAGTAGTAATATACTTAGAAGTATTAATAAGGGTCTTTAAACTTTATATTAATTATAAATTAAAGTAGAGCTTATATATTAATAAAATAAGATTAAAGATAAAGATATAAAAGCTAGCCTTATTAATTATTATTAACTTAATATAAGGTATTATATTTAATAGGATAAGATAGATATATAATATAATAGTTTAATTAATAATAACTTATATAATAAAGATATAATATAACTTAAAAGGGATATTAGAAGTAAAGAAGGCTAATATTATAATATTAAAAATTATATAAAATAGGTACTTAAAGATAGTATTTAAAGCCTTTAAAGTAATTAATATATAAGTATTAAAAGTAGAATTAAGGGGTTTTATTAATAAAGATAAGCCTTAATTAATTAATATTATATATACTAATAATATAAGGGATCTATCTATTAATTAAAGAAGGGAACGCGAGGATCTATTATAAGTTAAAAGGGAAAAGGAGAAGGGAGAAGAGGGTTATAAAGACTTTAATAGAGGAGAAATAGTCTTAAGTAAAAGGAGCCCTTTAAGTAGTAGTAGGGGGAGGAGATATTAGGATAATAGCCTAGCTTAACCTTAAAGAAATTAGGAAGTAAGTAAAGGAGAAGTAAAAAGAGAAGTAGCTAAGATATTAAGAGAATATCCCTAACTATATTAAGATAATAATATAAAGGGATAAGATAAAACTAATAAAAGTTAATCTTTATATAAGGCTTTTAAGGCTAAGAGCTCTATAGGTATTTAATTATATATAAAGAAGATAGGACTACGCGCCTTTTTATATAAGAGAAGGATACTAGGGGTTAATAATATTAATTATAAATATAAATAAAGGTATTAAGATATTAAGTATATATTTATATTCTACCCTAATTATATAAAAGGGAGGAGGTAGATACTTTAAAGAGTAAGGTTAAATAACTTCTATTAAATAATTTTAACCTTAAAGGGGTTAAAGGTAGTAATTAAATAAGTTATTTAATAAGGTATATTTAGCTAGTTTACGCTAATAAGGGAATAACTTATAAGGGTTATATAAAAATAGATAGGCTCTAATTAAAAGATAAGAGGTAAATAACCCTAATAAAAGAAGAGATAAGATAGTATAAAGAGTATAAGATAGAGTAATATATAATATCTAGAATTCTAGAAATATAATAATAAATAAGGTAGGAGATAAGGTTTTCTTTTATAAATTATAATTTCCTTTAATAAGCTAGATATAAAATACCCTTATTAGCTCTAAGTAGCTATATAGTAGAGTATAAAATATAAATATAAATATAAATATAAGTAAGACGTAAAAGATATTATATATATAAAAGGTATTAGGTAGTTATAACTTATATACCTAACTAATAATATAATTAAAGACTTTAAAAGGTCTTAAATAATATTATAATAGTTTTTTAGTTACTTATATTAATCTACTATACTTTATACTTAATAAGATATAATTACTTATATTATATTATATTATTTTTATTATTTATTTATATACTCTATTTATATAGCTTATATTTAATATAAGTACTACTTTAAACCTTTCTTTTATTTTTAAAGTAACTTAACCCTTTCTTATATTAATAGGACTTCTCTTAATAATAGCTCTAAAAGCTTTATATCTAACTCTAATAAGTAGTTATAAAGCGCCTTATATAAAGGTAGCCTAATACTAATATAATTTATATAATTATATATAAACTCTATTAAATAAAGTAACTCTACTTAATTATCTTATCTTTAAGTAGAATAATAGTATAAATACTACTTAAGTATACTATTCTATCTCTCTATTTAATTATTTATTTAAGGATAGAAAGTAGTATTAAGCTTTCTTTTTATATTAGTATAATAATATATAGCTACTTAGAAGCTACTTATAAATACTATTCCCTAATTACTAATAATACCTTTAAGTTAATTAAATTTTAGAAAGACTTTATAATATAGTAGATTAATAATATTAATAGTATTAACTATCTTTATAATTAATAAATACCTAGCTACCTTAGTATAATAGTTTATAAATATTAAGATTATATTATAAATATACCCTTTTATTTATTTAAAGGGAGATTTATAATAAAATCTATTATAATCTCTTAAAAAGGTCTTATAAGTATTAATAATAATAATAGTATATTATAAATAGTATACCTACGCGGCTTTATTAATTAATAGGTTAAGTATTCTTATATATAAATATAAATCTCTTACCCTATTAATTTCTAATAGAATTTTCGCTTAATAAGCTCTTATATATACTTTTATAAGTAGTAGCTAGTATAAGGGTTATTATAATAAAGCTTTAAGATTTCTTATCTAATTACTTTATTATTAGGTATAAAAACTATATTACCCTTATAAAGGACCCCTATCTTATCTATTAATAGAGATATACTAATAGCCTTTTTATAACTTTAAGACTTTAATAATTATTTATTATTATAAATATCCTTATCTCCCTTTTAAAGATATTAAAGTATCTCTAATATTAAGTTATTATACTTATTCTATATATACTCTATTATTAATATAATTATAATATACCTTTTAAGTACTATTTAATTAATATTAAACTATCTTATAATAGGGTTTAGGCTATTACCTATATTACTTTATATCCCTAAAAGCGCGTTACTCTCCTTTATTTTTAGTGTATAAGGCTTTCTAAGCCCTATCTTTAACCTTTTATACTAATTATAGTTATAAGCCTTACTATCTTATAAAACTTTATAAATACTATATATATATTACTTATTAGAAGGAATATACCTAATATTTTTTTTAACTTATTTTATAATATTAGTAGATAAGTATCTTCTTTATTTACTATTAATATATAATCTAGCTACCTTAATAGGGCGTTAGCTAGGTTTTTAATACCTATATAATAATATATCTTAAAGTTTTATATTATAAGTTTTATTACTTAATTTACTTATCTCCTTATTAATTATAATATTATCTAGAAATACTTTAAGTTATTATAATTAATAATTATTATAATTAAATATAAGCTACCTTCTAAGAAGTACTATTATACCTAGAATACTTTAGTAATTATAAGTAGTTCCTAATTATAAGTCTTATATCTAGTTTCTACTAAATATAGCTTATAGGAATAAAAAGTAATTAAATACTATTCTACCTCTACCCCTTTATTATTAATTAGGAACTTTTATAATAAAATAGTTATAATAGCTAGTATTAAAGTATTAGTCTCTAATTAGATTTCTCTTATAAGGTTAAAATATATAAGTAATAATACCTCTTAAAAGAGTTACTTTAACTACTTAAATACTACTCTTATAATATTACTTAATATTAATTTTCTATTTTTAATATATAAATAATTATTTTTTAGATAGTCTATTAACGCCGCGGTAATAGAGGAATAGTACTTAATAAAATAATAGTAGAAATTAATAAACCTTAAAAAGATCTAAATATCTTTAATACTCCTAGGTTCTAGCTATTCTATTATAATATCTACTTTATATAGATTTATATATATACTATTATAACTAATAATAAAGCTAAGGAATTCTACTTTTATTATTATGAATTTATATTTTTTTAAGCTAATATAAAGTTTAAATTTAGAAAGGTATTATAATATAACTTTTATAACTCTAATATAAGACTCTTTATTCTAGGAATAGATAAAAATATTATTTAGATTTAATATAAATAATATTAAGTAGTTCTACTAAGGCCTTATTAATATATACTTAAAATAAGGTAGGTATATTAATAAGTCTAAAAGGTATAATTATATATTTAAAATAATTATACCTTATATAAACTATAATATTTTATTTATTACCATTTCTTATTTATAAGTAATAATATATATCCTTAAGGTTTAACTTAATTAAGTACTTAATACTAACTAATCTTATTAATATTTTATTAATTAATAAAAGGGGATACTAATTTTTAATTATAATCTTATTAAGTACCTTATAATTAATATATAAGGATAGTATTCTATCTTTTTTTAATATAAAAAGGATTAATATACTTATTAGGCTTATAAAATATTAAATTTTAACCCCTTTTTAAAGATTATTTAAAGTACTCCCTTAATACGCGTAACTCTTTTTTTAATAAGTTATAAAGTAGGTTAAATAGAGGTTCCTTATTCTCCTTTATATTAATTATATAATTATAAGGTATATAAGCTAATAGCGCCCTAGTATTCTTAATTAAAAAGATATCTTAAAATTCCTAAAATTCTAGAGGGAGCTTAATTTTAAGTAGTAGGCTCTTATTACCCACTCCTAAGTATATTATAATAAATATAATATTATTAAGCTACTCCTTTAAGCCTTTAATAGTATTAAAGTACTCCTTAATATTACTTTTCCTAATAAGAAATTACTAGTTTTATATAAGTTAATCTACTTAAGGATTTTATTCCTCTAATTATAAATACTTAAGGTAGAGGTTATAATTAAGGTTTACTATTATATAAAAGGCGCTTTTATAATATTATATAATATTATTAAAGTTAATAAGTTTAATTTACCTTATATAAGAACCTAGTAATAATATTAGGTTTCTAACCTTATTATATAAGGTGTTATTAGAGCTAAGATCTATTTCCTACTTCTACTCCTTTATTAAGTATATATTAATATAATTATAATTATAATTATATTTTATATTTTATACTCTACCATCTAGCTACTTAAAGTTAATAAGGGTAGTTTATATCTAGCTTATTAAAGGAAATTATAATTTATAAAAAAAACCTTATTACCTACCCTATTTATTATTATATTTCTAAAATTCTAGATATTATATACTACTCTATCTTATACTCTTTATATTATTTTATCTTTTTTTTATTAAGGTTACCTACCCCTTTATCCTTTAATTAGAGCCTATTTACTTTTATATAACCCTTATAAGTTATTTCTTTATTAATATAAATTAATTAAATATACTTTATTAATATAAATTAATTAAATATACTTTATTAAATAATTTATTTAATTACTACCTTTAACCCCTTTAAGGTTAATATTATCTAGTAGAAGTTATTTAACCCTATACTTTAAAGTATCTACCTCCTCCCTTTTATATAATTAGGGTAGAATATAAGTATATACTTAATATTTTAATACCTTTATTTATATTTATAATTAGTATTATTAACCCTTAATACCCTTCTCTTATATAAGAAGGTATATAATCCTATCTTCTTTATATATAATTAAATACCTATAAAGCTCTTAGCCTTAAAAAGCCTTATATAAAGATTAATTTTTATCTCTTAAATTTTACCCCTTTATATTATTATTTTAGTATAATTAGGGATATTCTTTTAATATCTTAATTACCTCTCTTTTTACCTCTCCTTTACCTACCTCTTAATCTTTATAAGGGTAAGCTAGGTTATTATCTTAATATCCCCTCCCTTTATTATTACTTAAAGGGCTCTTTTTATTTAAAATTATTTCTTCTTTATTAAAGTCTTTATAACCTTTTTCTCCTTTCCCCTTTTCCTTTTAATTTATAATAGATCCGCCTATTCCCTTCTTTAATTAGTAGGTAAATCCCCTATATTATTAATATATATAATACTAATTAATTAAGGCCTATCCTTATTAATAGGACCCTTAACTCTACCTTTAATACTTATATATTAATTATTTTAAAGGCTTTAAGTATTATTCTTAAGTACCTATTTTATATAATCTTTAATATTATAATATTAACCTTCTTTACCTTTAATATCCCCTTTAAATTATATTATATCTCTATTATATAGGTTATTATTAATTAGATTATTATATTATAAAACTATCTTATTTTATTAAGTATAATACCTTATATTAAGCTAATAATAATTAATAAGGCTAATTTTTATATATTTATCTTTAATTTTATCTTATTAATATATAAGCTCTACTTTAATTTATTATTAATATAAAGTTTAAGGACTCTTATTAATACCTTTAAATATACTATTATTATTTTAAGGTCTATTATTACCTTTATATTAAACCTCTTTAAGCTCTTTAATAAGTAAATTAATTTATACTTATAAGGAGTAAAAGCTACCTTATATATATTTACTTAATAAAGGTATATCTTATATATTTTTATTAAAATTTTATAATTCTCTTTAATACTTTTATTATATATTATTAGGTAAATATTATTAATAAAGCCTTTAATTTATATTTAGAGGTTTATCTTTATATACTCTTTTATAAGTAGGGAGTTAAAAAATAGAAGTAAAGTAGGTAATACTAAAGATCTTTAAAAGATCTTAGTTTTAATTATCTCTATCTTATTTATCTCTTAACTTAGTATAATTATTATAGCCCTTTTTATTAAAAAGCTTTATACTTATTATATAATAAGGGCAAAGACCCCTTTTTCTTAAATTATATAATAACCTCTTATAAAAGATATTATTAAAGGCCTTTATAATATCTAGTAATAATATATTTATTATATTAGACTTATTATAATTTTATATTATATATATTACTTTTATTATTATTTTAAGAGATATTATTATTAATCTTCCTATCCTTACTTTTATTTATTATTAAGGTAGTAATTTATATTCCTTTATAAAGTTACTTAACTTTTTTATTATAACTACCTTTAATACCTTTCTTAAAGTATTAAGAAGGATAATTAAATAATATAATTTTAATTTAAAATAATCCTTTTTCTTTAATTTTTTTAAGATAATTATATTAGCTTTTTTAAATTCTATTAAGTAATATATAACCTCTAAATAAGCTTAAAATAAGTATATAAAGCTAGGTAATAACTCCCTCTCTATTATTCTTAAGAATTTATTTAAGATTCTATTTATCTTTAATATTTTAATAAACTTCCTCTCTAATAATTCTTATATTTATTATTAGGGGTATCTTATATTAAAACCCTTAAATATTACTTAAATCTACCTTTAAAAGTAGGGGGAAAATGGTCTTTTAATATAATTCTACTTTAAAGCCTTTTTTATCCTTTTTAAGGGTAGGGAACTTTAAGAGTTTTTAAGGTAGTATACTTCTCTTTTAATCTTATTTAATTAATTTCTAGAGTCTATTAAGTATCTAAGATACTTTATATATTACCTCTTTAAAATAGAGTACTTTTACTTTCTTTAATACTTTTCCTTTAATCTTTTAAACCTTTTATTATACCTTTAAATTCCTTTAACTTTTTTTATAATTATATTTTATTTTAAGTTTTAATACTATTTTTATAACTTTTATATAATTTAAGTTTTAAAAGGACTTTACTTTTAAAGAGGGCTTTACTTATAATACTACCTTTTTTTATAATTATTAGGATATCTTAATATATCTAGCTAGTATAATACGGCCTACTAGCGATATCCTAGCGGTATTAATTCAGCTTCTTATTATCCTAATAGATATCCTTTTATCTAGATATCTAAGAGGCTAGGTAGCTTCCTTAAGGGGTATTTAGATAGTCCTCCCTCTACCTCCTTAAAAGGTAGAGATTAGTTCTTTTATAACTATATAGTTACTAGAGTATTAAGTCTACCTTTATAATACTACCTACTTACTAGTAGTTTATACTATCTATTCTAGCCCTTAAGAACTAGCTTCTAATCTAGTTCCTAATAGTTCTAATCTCTCTACCTTTAAAGAGGGATAGTCTAGATTATAATAGTACGGTAACGCGAAGATATCTAATACTAAATAAGATAAAGATATATTAGAAGTCTAACGTAATAAAATTAATATAATATTAGAGTCTAATATAAGAGATATTAAAGTAATAAATAATATACCTAGTAATAGAATTTCTAATAAAACCCTTACTAGTATAATTATACTTAATAAACTTATTACTACTATTAAAGTTAAAGAAGAGTAGTTAATAAAAGAAAGAAAGCTTTAAGGTATCTAAGAAAGGGTAGCCTAATTATAAGTAGAAGTAGATATAGTTATACTAGATTTATATTAGATTACTAGCGGATTAGTAGAAGGGATATAATAAGGGTTAAGACTAGGCTAAATAGAGGACTACCCTCTAAATTAGGGTACTAATATATAAGGTATATTAAACCCTAGGGTAGGATCTATCTTTAGTAATTTTACCCTAAGTTAATCCGCTAGAGGCTAGTTAGAAGAACCTAATAGTTAATACCCTAAGAGCTACTTAAAGCCTAAGGACTTACCCTTTTATAAGGGGAAGAATATATATAAGTATAAGAAATAGTATTATATTATAGATATTATATTTTAATTAATACCTAATAAATTCTTAAATAAGTTTATAAAGGTTACTTAAGCTATATAATTCTTAGAAGGTAAACCTACTAAGTTATAAGATTATTATAAAAAGTCATTATTAAGGAGAGTAGTTACCTAGGAGTACTTTACTTAATACTTATTAAACCTTATTAAGGACCTAGTAAACTACTAGCTTTATAATATATAGTTATACTTAAATATATAATAGAACCCTAACTAGTTAATATAGAGCTTTAATATATATCTAAATAGGATTAAATTATAAATCCCTCCTTTTTTAAAGGAATATTAGTAGATTAACTTCTTTATAAAGTTACGCCTAGACCTTTAAAAGGCCCTTATAAACTATTAAGACCTCCTTATAATTAAAGAAAGCCTAATTACCCTTACTACTTAATTAGAGAATAACTAGCGGTATTATACTAAAATAACGGCGGGTAATAGTTATATTATTAAAAAAGGGGATTATTCTAATAGGCGGAATAAAGGTTAGAAGAGGGAAGGAAGTTAAAATAGAGGTATTTATCCTTCTATAAAAGTAGGAAGTATTTAACCCGCTAGCGGCTATAATAAGTTACTAAACGCTAAGGAAGGATTAATATATTTTAATTATAAGAAGAAGGGGTATTATAATAAGGACTATTATAGGCCTAGGATACCTAGGAACCTAAATATAATACCTATTAATACTATTAGAAAAGGGACTATTAAATTGAAAAAAGGAAGCGCGCCTCTATTAAGACCTTAATACTAGGGCGCTTACTTATTAAAAGGGATTTATTATTAATTTATAATATTAATATTAATAGTTCTATTAATATATAAGGTATATAGGACTATATAAACTTCTTAATAGATATAAGAGTAGAGATTAATATTATCTCTTAAAGCTTTATTAAGTAATATAACCTAAAACCCCTAAAGGGCTATTAGCTATTAATTCCTAAATAGATAAATAGTTAGTTAATCTATTATTATAATATATACTAAGTAGAGTAGTATCTTATTAATAGCTAGGGATAGCTAGGTTAATATACTAGTATATTCTATATAATTAAGAAGAAGGGGTTACTAATTATTCTTAATATACCTACCTTATTAGAAGCTAGGATATAAGTAGATCTAAGGAGTTAAAAGTAGTAATTTCTACTAGACTCTATTAGTATATCTATCCTAGAGCTATACGCGTTTATAGATACCCTTAAAGGTAAATTAGTAATTTATACTATTATTTATACTAGGTTATCCTAGGCGGAAACCTAGAGCTCTAATAATAAAGTACTAGAGCTACTTAAAAGTCTTTATAACTTTTTAAATATCTTTTTAAATAAGGAGGTAGGATAACTACCCCTATTTAAGCCTAGGGACTACGCTATTAATATAAATAGTTATAAGCCTCCTTATAAGCCTATTTATAATTTATTATAAAGGGAGTTAGAAACTCTATATATCTACTTAGATAATACTAAGTTAAAGGGTTAGATATAAGAGTCTACTAGTCTTATAAGGGCTCCTATTTTATTTATACTAAAGAAGGATAGTAGCCTACGGCTATATATTAACTATTATAAGTTAAATAAGGTAATAGTAAAGAATTATTATCCTCTCCCTCTAATTAATAAAATACTTAATTACTTATAAGGTATAAAGATATTTACTAAGTTAGACCTTAAGGATACTTATTATAAGATTTATATTTATAAGGGTAATAAGTAGAGGATAGTATTTTATATATAGTATAGCTATTTTAAATATATAATTATATTATTTAGGTTAGTAAATACCCTAGCTATATTCTAAGCCTATATTAATAGAGCTTTAATAGGCCTAATAGATATTACTTATATAATATACCTTAATAATATCTTAATTTATTTAGAAGATATCTTAAGTTATAAGTAATATATCTACTAGGTACTTAAGTAGTTATAGAAGTTTTAGCTTTATATAAATTAAAAGAAATGTAAATTCTATATTAATTTAATAAAATTCCTTAGGTTTATTATAAGTACTAATAGTATATTAATAGATAGTTATAAGGTATTTACTATTTAAGACTAGCTAGTATTAACTATATATTAGGAAGTCTAAGTATTCTTAGGATTTATAAACTTCTATTAGTGTTTTATATACTATTATTTATAAATAGTATCCCCCTTAACTAGCCTTTTAAAAGGTAGTAAGGATAGGAAGAAGTTAAGACTATTTATATAGGGCGCTAATAAAGAGAAGGCGTTTTATAACCTATATTACGCCTTTATAACTATACCTATTTTAATATATTTTAATCCTAATAAGAGAATTTAGATTAAAATAGATATATCTAATTTTATTATAACCGCTATCTTATCTTAATAGGATAATAATAGGGCTTAGTATCTAGTAGCTTTCTAGTCTTATAAATTAATACTTATTAAGACTAGATATAAGATATATAATTAAGAGCTATTAGTAATTATTAAAGCCTTTAAGTAATAGTAATACTATGTGGAAGGTAGTTATTATACTATTAAAGTACTTATAAATTATAATAATATTAGGGGATTTATATAAGTAAAGTAGTTAAATAGTTATTAAGCTTAATAGGCTATTTATTTAGCTATATATAACTTTAATATTAAATATTAACCTAATAAGAAGAATCCTATAAACGCTCTATTATATAGACCTAATTATAATAATATCGAGATATTATTTAACTAGCTCCTACCTACCTTATAAAATAAGCTAGTAGATTTAGGAAGTATTATCTCTAGCTAGAAGTAGCTAGAAGAAATAACTAAGTATATAGACTTATTTAGCTTAGGAGGGCTTAGGAAACTCTTAACTAAGCCTAAAAACTTAGATAGAAGGGGTATAAAGCTACCTTCCTAGTATTAAAGTAATATAGTAGCGCTACTACTTAATCCTATTACTAGGGTTATTAGTTATAAATAATATATCCTATAAGTACTAATAAGAGTAGTTACTAGACTTAAAACGGCTTATAAAGCTAGATTAGAATCCTTAAAAGAACTTATCCTCTTATTATAAAGTAATAATCTATTTATTATTAAATAGAAAGATAAGGTAAAGCGTATAGCTTCTATGTAAAATACTATTAAATAGCCTTAGAAGGTTAATTTAATAGGATTATTAAGATTTAAAGGAGTACTCTACGTACGAGATAATTTAGTATTATATATAGAAATTATTATAAGGTGTTATAATAATACTTTAGTAGGCTATTTTAAGTTATAGAAAACTTTAGAGTTACTCTAATATAAGTATTATTAAAGTGGAATATTAGTAGATATTAAGTTATATATTTAAACTTATAAAATATATTAAAGGGTAAAAGCTCCTAGATATAAACCTTATAATAATATAATATCCTTATTATAACTTAAAGGGCCTTAGGAAGAACTTTTTATAGATTTTATTATAGGCTTACTACCTAGTAAATATAGAAATTCTATATATAATTCTATTCTTATAGTTATTAATAGGTATATAAAGATAGTCTAATACCTTCTAACTAAGAGTACTTATACTACTATTAAATTAGCTAAGATCTTATTTAAGAATATCTTCTTACTATAATAGAATACGCTAGGAGTCTCTATTCAGGAATACGCTATGCCTAATCAGGTAGTAATTATTTTAGGTGTATAGCTAATAGATTTATAGAGAAGTCCCCTAAATTACCCCTCTAGGACTAGCGCTAATTATAGTGAATATTAAAAGTCCTAACTTTCTTCGCATTCTATTCATATATACACCTACCTATTATATAGTTTTTGGGATAAACTATATTACTTACCTTATCTTAAGGTATTATATACTTTAAAAAAAACCTGAAATCGGTGTAGTATTTTAAAAGATATTTTAGAATAAATAGATTTACCTACTAAATTCTATATACTAACGGCTAGAATATGGATTATAAATAATAAAAATCCTACTATTATTTATATTTTCCCTATTCCACGACAACGCCTACTAACGTGTTAGCTATTAGTTTAAAGGGGGAAATATCCGTCTTATTATCAGGTATATAACGCTATTAGAATAATCTATATTAGTCTATTAGTATATATATATAATTAGGCTAATACTATCGTATTTATAGGCTACCTACCTACCTACTAACGTGTCTAATATGCTCCCTACTATTCACCTCACCTACTAACGTGTCTAATATCGGTCTAAATAGGGGGAAATATCCGTCTTATTACTAGGTATAGAACGCTGTTAGAATAATCTATATGGCTATATAAGTCTATAGGCTAATGCTATTACATTTATAGGCTAAAAACGCTACTATTCACGCTACCTACTAACGTATCTAATATCCACCTACTAACGTGTCTAATATCAGTCTAAATAGGGGGAAATATGTATCTTATTACTAGGTATAGAACGCTATTAGAATAATCTATATCGCTATATAGGTCTATAGGCTAATACTATTACATTTACAGGCTAAAAACCCTACTATTTACGCTACCTACTAACGTATCTAATATCGGTCTAAATAGGGGGAAATATCCGTCTTATTATCAGGTATAGAACGCTATTAGAATAGGTATATATATATAATATAGCTAATGCTATCGTATATATAGGCCGGCTACCTACTAACGTATTACTATTCACCTCACCTACTAACATGTCTAATATCAGCCTAAATAGGGGGAAATATCCGTCTTATTACTAGGTATAGAACACTATTAGAATAATCTATATCGGTCTATTAGTGCATATATATAATAGGCCACCTACTAACATATCTAATATACTCCCTACTATTCACGTCACCTACCAACGTGTCTGATATCGGTCTGAATGGGGGTAGATATCCGTCTTATTGCCAGGTATATAACGCTATTAGAATAATCTATATCGGTCTATAGGTATATAGGCTAATGCTATCGCATTTACAGGCTAAAATATCTAATATACTCCCTACTATTTACCTCACCTACTAACGTGTCTAATATCGGTCTAAATAGGGGGAAATATCCGTGTTATTAATAGCCTACTATATCTAATATACTCTCTACTACTCACCCTACCTACCAACGTGTCTAATATACTCCCTACTATCTGCTCTACCTACTAACGTGTCTGATATCGGTCTGAATAGGGGGAAATATCCGTGTTATTAATAGCCTACTATATCTGATATGCTCCCTACTATTCACCCTACCTACTAACGTGTCTAATATGCTCCCTACTATCTACCCTACCTACTAACGTGTCTGATATCGGTCTGAATAGGGGGAAATATCCGTGTTATTAATAGCCTACTATATCTAATGTACTCCCTACTATTTACCCTACCTACCAACGTGTCTAATATACTCCCTACTATCTACCCTACCTACTAACGTGTCTAATATCGGTCTAAATAGGGGGAAATATCCGTGTTATTAATAGCCTACTATATCTAATATACTCCCTACTATTCACGTTACCTACTAAACGCCAGGTAGTAGGAGTGATTTTCCGACGTAAAAATCTTGAATTTTTACAGGTATTTTCTAGTTATAGTATAATTTACTAATAGGTATTATATTAGATTAGAGATCCTTATTTATAAGTACCTATTAGTTAGAAGTCTATTATTATATAAAAATAAAGAGATAACTAAGTACTACCTTCTATCTATAAATAGATAGGTAGATTAAACGCTAGAATTAAATATTAGAGTATTACCTTAGGGTATTCTTAAATAAAGAATAAGATAATTAGGCTATATTACTCCTAATAGTTAAATTCGCGTATTATAATAGTATTTATATTATACTAGGTTATTTACTATTCTATATATAAAAGATAAAGTTAGGGATAACTTTTTAGAAGGAGGAGTACTTATAATTAAAGACCGCGTAGAAAACTTTTTAAAAGTAAGACTTATACTAGTAGATTAATAGTAGACTATTTAAATATAAGTTATAAAGTTTTATAATAAACTTTATATCCTAAAGTCTTATATAGTAGAAGAACTAGTAATATTAATTATAAAGAACTTAAAGTAGAAAAGACTAAATTAAAAGCTATTATATAAGTATATTAATCCCTTTAAAGTAGTAGATATAATTAAATACTAGGCGTACTACTTAAGTCTCCTAATAGTATAAAGAATCTATCTTATATTTTATATTTCCTTATTAAAATTATATTAGAGCTATCTCAATAAAAGTAAATAACTATTTATACCTCCTCTAGAATTTATTAATAGTAAAGAATATTATAAGGTAGAATAAATCCTAGATAAACTAAGAAGTAAAGGTATTTAATACTACTTAATTAAGTAGTCTAATTATAAAAGGGAATATAATTAATAAATATCTATTAAGGATATAAATATAAAAGACTTATAAAGGGAATATAATAATATATATATAATAAAGAAATATTATAAGTAAAATACTAGTATATAATTATTATAATAAAACTATTTAATTATAAAGTTAAGTTATATAAGGTAAGTTATAAGTTATATTTATATAATAGAGATTTTAATAAAGAAGTATATAAGAAAAGAATTAATTAAAGGGAAAATCCTTATAACCTAAGAAAAGAATCTTTACTTAAAGGTATAGCGCTAAGGTCTTATAAGTAGAATATATTAAGGCGAGCTAGGGCTTATAAAAGATAAGCTAGAGGATGAGGTAATATCCCTAATAGGGGTAGGTGGAGTAGGCGTAGGAGCGGGAGCGATAAGAGTAGGAGGAGCGTAAGGGGCGTAAGGGGCGCGAATCTTACGGGTAAAGGGGGCGGTACTAGCGGTACTACTATTATAAGAAGGATAGCTAGGGCTAGTAGGAGTAGGGGTAGGTAATATAATAATAAGAGGCGTAATAGCCTCTTCCTCCTCCTTTATATCCTCCTTTATCTCCCCTATCTCCCCTTTATTAAAATTATTATTATCCTCCTCCTAATATATAATTAGCTTATATAAAGATAGTAGGATACTTTAATAATATACTTACCTCCCCTAACTCCTTATTAACCTCTATTATAATAAGGGTAGTTAACCCCTCTTATAAAAGTATTAATATATATTATAAAAAGTATATAATAAAAGGACTTACCTACTATTTTATTATATCTAGGATACCCTTTAAGGTAATAGCTACTTAACTACCTACCTTTATATTAAGGTATAATAATTCCTTAAAGGTTTATAACTTATATAAAAGTATTTTACTACGCTCCCCTAAGTAAATTATTACCTCTACCTTAATTTTAAAAGTAGTAATCTATATTATAAAGGTAGTATAGCGGGGTAACTTTCTACCTTAAAGGGTAATAATAGGGTTATAAGTAAAGAGGCTAAATAAATAGGCGTAGAAGGTAAGGGGGACTTATAACCTATTAATATATTATAAGTAAAGTATATTAAAATCCTATTATTATAAATTAATTTATAAGGCTTATAAAGGTAGTAGTACTTTTTATAAGCCCTACCTATCTTATAATTATATAATAACCTAGGACTTAAACCTAGGTACTTAGCGTACTAAAGATAATAGGGCTATAAGAGGGCTACTACCCTAATAATATAATAGGGTAGTATAGCGTAGTAAGAGGATTTAACTATTTATTATAAGAGTTAGCTAATATAAATACCTTTAAGTATAAAGAGTATAAGTATAATTTAAAAGAAGTATAATATAATAGGATATTAATAAGGTCTTTAAATATATAATATAATAAACTTATATAAAAAGGTAATTTATAAGTAATATACTTATAATATATTTAAAGATAATTAAAGGCTATTATAAGGTAATATTATATATAGAATAGTAAAAGATATTAAGTAAAGACTTACTTTAATTATTATTATTATTAATATTACTATTTAATATATAGTATTATATTAGTAATTAATCCTTTATATTATACTTATACTTTAATAGTAATTATCTTATAAAGTATAATAGTATTAATACTAAATATATTAGCTTATATTATTAATATATTAAGATGGAGTTTAAAGTAATTTATAATAGGTTAATATTAATAGTAGTAGTTATAAAAGAAGTTAGAAGTAAATAAAATATAACTTTATTATATACTATATTATATATATTAACTACGCGATTTAACGGCGTAATATTATTACCTAACTTTTATAATTATATATTTATATTATATATTTATAAAGTAATATAATAATAAATTTAGTTAATAATTATATTCTATTATAACTATATTATAACTATAAAGGCTTTTATATATTAGTAGTATATGATATTAATAGTATATCGCCGTTACTATATTATTACTATCCTTAGAACTCTTTCCCTTATTTTCCCTACTAGGGTTTTAAAGGTTTTTAATAAGTCCTATTATAGATAGTAATAGTTAGTATTTAGGGATAAATACCCTTAAAGGGGAGGTAATTATTAGGATATCTTAATATATCTAGCTAGTATAATACGGCCTACTAGTAATATCCTAGTAGTATTAGTTCGGCTTCTTATTATTCTAATAGATATCCTTTTATCTAGATATTTAAGAGGCTAGGTAGCTTCCTTAAGGGGTATTTAGATAGTCCTCCCTCTACCTCCTTAAAAGGTAGAGATTAGTTCTTCTATAACTATATAGTTACTAGAGTATTAAGTCTACCTTCGTAATACTACCTACTCGCTAGTAGTTTATACTATCTATTCCAGCCCTTAGGAACTAGCCTCTAGTCTAGTTCCTAACAATAATCTTTATTAGGCTTTAAGGTATTTTAATTAGGTAGCCATCTATTTACTCCTTAATTATTAGCTCCACTTTTAATAATAAGTATTAAAGGATATTTATTTACCTCTTTATCTCCTTTAAGTTTATTATCTTTTATACTCTTTATAAGTATAAGACTACTACCTCTACTTTAAGGCTAACTTTAATATATATTAAGATATAATTAGACTTATAATAGAGGTTTAATTTAATATAATATTTTAATAATATTTACTTAATAGCCTTTATTATAAATATTAGATTAATAATACTTTTTACTTTCTTTACCTTTTAAATTATTATATCCTTTAATAGAGTAAGCTTTATTCCCCTTTTTTTATAATATTTACTAATATATCTACTACTTTATAATATATATATCTACCCCTATTATTTTAATATAAGTAATAGAGGTTAAAGTCTTTTATTAATATATATTCCCTAGGCTAACTTAGCTACTCCTTTATTTTTAATAGTATAAAGGGGCTATTTATTAAGGTCTTAGACTCTAGGCTAAAGTTATATATATTATATATCTAAAGATATATTAATACTCCCCCTTTCCTTCTTATAATTTATACCCCTCTTTATTTTATATATTAAGTAGAATACTCTTTTATTTAAGTTATATATTAAACCTATCCTCTTTATATATAATAGCTTTTAAATAGTTAGAATATTTATTTATTATACCTTTTTATTTTTTAATAGTATTATTATTATTATTATAATAATCTACTCCCTTTATATATTATATTATAATAGTTTTATTATTTTTTATACCTCTATAAAGATTTTTATTAAATATCCCTTATAACCTCTACTCCTTTAATAATTAAGGCCTTTTATATCAATTTTTTTTATAATATTTATTAATCTATCTTTATTATTTAAAGAGTAATTAGCCTTCCTAGCTTATTTTATAATATTATTATTAATAGTAATATAATTCCCCTTTCTCTTATATTTCTTTAAGAGCCTATTTATATTATAATCTTATTAAGGTCTTTAAATTTTAATATAAGCTTCCTCTTCTTTTTTATTACTATTATTATCTACTCCTTTTAAGGTTACTTTTAAGTATCTTATTATCTATTTCCTTTTATAAAGCTTTTATATAACTTCTTCTTATTTTCTACTATCTTTTAATAAAGTTTATTTAATTCCTTTATTATAATTATATATCTTTACTTTTAGATTATATAACTATTTTTTTTAATTATTATACCTTTTAATCTCCCCTTTTTTTATCTTATATTTTTTTAAATTATATTTATTAATATAGTTTTTATATTATATTAAGTTTTTATAATATCCTATTATATATTTATACTATTAATAGTTAAAGTATTATATTATAACTTTATTCCTCTTCTACTTTTTATAATATTCTTTTATTAAACCCTTTTTAATTGCTTTATTTATTATCTCTAATATAAGGAGCTTTAATAATAGTAAGGCTCTCTTTTTCTCTACTTTTTCCTCTCTCCTCTCTTATATAATTACTTATAATTAAGCTATCCTTATAATTTTTAATTTTAAGAGGTTTTATTTTATTTTATTAAATAATTACCTTTTTTACCTCCTTTTATTTTAATATATCTACTACCTTCTTTAATATTTTATATATTATAATTAAGAAGGTTTATCTTAATACCCTTATTAATTTATATACCTTTTTTACTTAATTATTATTCTCCTTTAACTCCTCTTTTACCTTTATCTCTATTATAAATAATATTAAATTACCTTTAATTAAATATTTTACTATTATAATCTTTTATATCCTTAGAGAAATAGTTATTTTAATTTTTTTTAATTAATTACTCTTTAATAAGTACTTTTATTATTTCTCTTTTAATTCTATCCTTAGTTTATATTATTAAGGTCCTAGCCTTTTTATTATTTATTACTTTAAATCCCTTTTTTATAATATTATTTATTATTTATTATAATAAATATCCCCTTAGAGCTTATATTACTTATTTTTATATTTATTAGGCTTTAATTAATTATTTATATTTAGCTCCTTCTACTCCCTTATATCTTCCCTTTTTAAGATTACTCTTCTACTATTTTTTTAAACTTATATACCTCCCTAAGTTATTAGTCTACTTTTATAATAGACTCTTTTATATATTTAAGCTTTACCTCTATTATCCTTCTTACCTTATATATTATTTTATCCTTTAATATATTTTATATAACTATTATAACTTCTAAGGCCTTTACTAATATTCTCTTAATATATATTCCCTTATCTTTAAGTTCCTTCCCCCCTACTAGGCTCCCTAGCCCTTATATAGGTATTTCTCCTCTACTCTCTAGCCTACTACCTCTACTACTACTACTACTTATAATTCCCCCCCCTATACTATATCCTAATATTAGGACTTATCTTACTATATATTAAAGTAAATTTAGATCTTTTAAATTATACTTATAATCTAAATATATCATTAAAATAAAAGTATATAAAGAAGTTATTAATATAATTAATATCTACTTTAAAGTTAATTAATATAATAAATTCTCCTTATAATTACTTATACTCTATTTATATTATAATAATAAGTTATTATATCTACTTTTTCCCTTATATTATAGTAGTAAATATAATTATAATACTTAGGTTTTTTTTAATTAAAGCCTTTTTTAGCTAGCTTATTATTAGGTATAAGCTTATTAATTATAATATTTATAATTATTAATTTTATACTTTAATAACCCTTTATTATATATCCCTTCTTTTAGTAATTATAATATTTAATAATAAAAAGGTTAAGTTTAAGCCTTTATAAAAGGTATAATAATAAGCTAATAATACCCCTCCCTTCTTATTTTATATATAGGCTATTATCTCTTTACCCTTAAAAATTTCCTCTTCCTCTTTATAAATATTAACTTTTAATAGGAGTATTATCCCTTTAATCTTTATATATAAATACTATTATATAAGGCTCTAGTTAAGTTATTAATATAATAAGGGTATCTCTTATCTTAGGGATATTAAGTTATATTATAAGATAATTATAAAGATCTTTATATAACTTATTTAATAAGTTATTATAAAGTATATACTCTATTAATAGCTTAAGCTACCTTTCTAATTTAGTAAAGTAATTTATAAAATTTATAATCTTTTAATATTCCTTTTACTTAGCTTCTAAGTAGTACTTACTAATTATAAGATATTAATTCTAAGGATCCTCTATTTACTTTATTAAAAAATTATTAAAGTATACTTAAGACTACTTATCCTTTAATATATCCTTTATATATTTATACTATATAGCCTTAGAGTCTAGGGCTATATAATATAACGCGTATTAGATTTTTATAAAGTTATTTAAAAAGTAGGTTATACTTATTTTAATTATATTAATTATATTATTAAACTATTTTTAATATTCCTATACTAATTTCTTATTATATATATATAGGTCTTATAGCCTAAATATATAAGTTTTATATTAAGGATACTTTAATTCTAATTCTTTAATTAATAATAAATAATATTAATAACCTACTTAAGTAGTATTATTAATATATATTTCCCTCTCTAACTCTTATAAGTATTATTTTAACTCTTATATCTACTCCCTCTTTAAGACTTCTTCTTTAAGTTCTTTTATCCTTTATAATAGTACTTCTTAGGTATTAGGTAGTAGGGACTTAATTTATACGCCTAGTAGCTACCCTTATATAGTTAGTTATAATTATAATATATCTATTATTAATTTATTAACTAAATTTTAAGACTTACTTTCTATATAAGCTTAATCTCTTATATTAAGCTAGGTTACTTATAGTAGTTAACTAACCTTTTTACCTTATACTTATAATAACCCTTCTCTACTTATCTTACTAATAGTTAGGCTACTACCCCTAAGTAAAGTAGAGTAATTAGAATATAAGGGTATTATATAATAATATAGCTATTAAGTACTATAAATAGTATATATATACTTATATATAGAATTCTCTATTCTTATTAATAATAAGACTAATTATAAGACTAATTACTACCCTCCTCCTTTAGAGGGAACTCCCTCCTCTATATACTATAGGTAAAGGGGTAGCGTAGTACTACTATATACTATAGACGCCACGTTAATAGTAGCGCCGTATCCCTAAATAGTCCTTATAAAAAGTAAATAAAAGAGAAATAAAAAAAGAGGTAGCTAAAATATTAAAAAGGTATCCCTAGTAATATAAGAATAGCTATATAAAGGGGAGAGGTTTAAGAGATAAGAGTTAATCTTTATATAAGACCTTTTAAGGCTAAGAGCTTTATAGGTATTTAGTTATATATAAAGAAAATAGGACTACGCGCCTTCCTATATAAAAAGAGGGTATTAAGAGTTAATAATATTAGTTATAAATATAAATAAAGGTATTAAAATATTAAGTATAATATAGATAATAGGATAATAAGATTAACGGTTATCTAAGATTATACCTAACTTAATTAGCTTAACTAGTAGGCTACAGCTGTAATATCTTCGTTTACTACTAAATTACTTAGTAATCTCGAATAACTATTAATCTCGTTATCCCGTTTTTAAAGGGCGGGGTTAAGTAACTTCTATTAAATAATATTAACCTTAAAAGGACTAAAAGTAGTAATTAAGTAAATTATCTAATAAGAGATACTTAGCTAGTTTATATTAATAAGGGAATAACTCTTTAAGGTTATATAAGAGCGGATAGGCTCTAATTAGAAGGTAAAGGGGTAAGTAACCCTAATAAAAGGGGAGAATAAGATAATATAAAGAATATAAGATAAAGTAGTTGTTATAGATATTAGCGTATTAGCGCATACTACGTATACTACGGAAGGCTTCCGTAGTCACCCTATTATTTCCTTAATAGAATCCTTAATAGAAAATTAACTATTCCACCTATAATTATTCTACCTATATTAATTAGTAGTAATACTATAGGTATTTATCTTTAAGGTATTAAATAATTACCTAGAAGTATTAACCGCTATTTATAATATTAACGCTATCTCTATAGTACTAATAATCCTCCTCTAAGTCCTTTAACCCCTCTAAGTCTTATACCTTTAGTAACCGCTTCCGTAATTAAACTATCCCTCTACGTCCCTTACACTATCCTTTATACTCTATAATAAAGGCCTTCTTTATACTAATCTAAGATTAGAAGCCTATTATAAATACCCTCATACTATAGCCTTCTAAGTTATATAACTTATCTAATACTCCTTCTAGCCCTTCCTAGGGAATAAAGCTCCTTCCCTTTTAAATCTTCTAAATAATTATATAAGTTATTTACTTATTTTACTTTTCTTTTATTTATATTCTTATAATAATTATAATAGCTATTAACGCTATTAACTTATAAGGTAGCTACCGTTAAAGACTCTAATAATATCATATTTATCCCTAATACGGCCTCTTTAATCCTATTAGCTATCCCTATACTACTAGATATTATTACTTAAGCCTACTTAATATCTAATTTCTTTAATATTAGGTATTAGTACGGCTAGATTATCTAGAAGGCTATTTATAAGGTTATCTATTTTATTACTTCTAAGTATAAAAGACTAGTACCTCTCCCTTAAAGACCTACTTTATTACGCGGCACTTAATTAGGATCCTAAGACTTAGATTAAGTATATAAAATATACTAATATTAGGTTACCTCTATATAAGGCGCTTTATAACTATTTACTTAAGCTAGATATGGAGCTTTTAGAGCTATTATTAAGAGAAGTCCTATTAATATAGGTAAGGATTAAATTACTTTAGAAATAAAGGGAAGGTTTAAAGTAGTACCTATACTAAGTATAAGCTATATAGGCGGAGTATATAAATAAATAATAAAAGTAAAGATAATATAATATAGATAATTATATCTTATTAAATATAAAGTATATTAGATTAGTATAAGTAACTAAAAAACTAAAAAACTATTATAATATTATCTAAGGCCTTTTAAAGTCCTTAATTATATTAATAGTTAGGTATATAAGTTATAACTACCTAATATATTTTATATTTATAATATCTTTTACGTCTCGCTTATAAAGTTATATAAAAGTAATAGTAAGAGTATTATAAGAGCTTTATAAGTAGAGCTTATAAAAGATAAAGATAAATAGGAAATTAAAACTATTCTTAATTATAAGATCTTATATAATAAACCTTAATATTTAATTAAGTAGAAGGGTTAATCTTATAATTATAAATAATAGCTATATAAGTAGGACTTAGTTAATACGCTAGATATACTTAAAAGGTTTAAATATAATTACCTAAAGTTATAAAGTTTATATTATAAAGGAGGAAAGAAGATTTCCATTACTATTAATGAAAAAAAGAAAAAAAGAAAGAGGATACCTAATATAGCTAGAGCGCTAAGGGCGCTATAATAAAAGACTACTATACTATAATAGTAGTACTACTAGACCTAGACCTATTATTAGTAATAATAGGAGTATCCTCTTTATTATCCTCTTCTTTATCCTTTATAATAGAAGGGAGGCGCTCTTATACTATATTAATAATACTTTAATAAGGCTTTAAAAGGGGAGATAGAGTAATATATATATATTAGTAGAGGATATTAAGAATACCCTTAAGGATATTTATAATCCGGTTAATAACAGCGGGGTCTACCCTAATAGGAGTAGTAGTAGTAGCGGGGGCGGAAGAGGCGCGGTAGAGGTAGTAATAATACTATTAAATAAGCCTATTAAAGGTTTATTAGAATCTAGTAAGCTAAGGGAGGTTAGAGCTAGTAGTTAAAGTAGTTATAGCGTCTAAAGACTAAAGAAGGCGCGTATAAGCGCGGTAGGTAGAGGTAGGAATCTCCTATAAATATTTAATATTAAGATCTTTATAATAACTATACCTTATAAAGCTAGGGGAGGCGCGTATATAGAGTATACTACTAAAAAAATAAGTAAAGCTTTAATTAAAAGTATTAGACTTATAGCTCTTTAGATTAAAATATAGTATACTAAAGGTATACTATATAGGATAATATAAGGATAGGTTATAAGTAGCTTAATAAAGGAGGTTAAGTACTATTATAAGTAGAGGGGATAGTAGTAGTCTTCTTTAATTAGTAGAGGATAAGTTTATTATTAAGGATTACTTATAAAATAACTACTAGAAGTATAAGGAGGTATAGTAAGGCGCGGAGGGGGCGATAATATAAATAAGAATTAAAAAGGACTTACTATAATTAATAAAAAATAAAGACATTATAATTAAAAGAATAATATTAAAGTTATATAAAGAAGGTACGCTTTAAATACTTAATAAACCCTTAATAGTAATAACTTCCTATTTACTTTAAAATACTAAGACTTCTAACTACTTTTATAATAAATTAATAAAAGATAATAGGAAGTATAATAGGAATATATTATAGTATAAGGATTATATATAGGAGTATTATCTATAATTATTATAATTTAATAAAACTATATATTCCTCGAGGCTTAGCTTAAAGGGCCTTATAATTAATTATATTATTATACTCTTATTAGAGGTATATTTTATTACTAAGGGAGTATCTTTTATAGATTATAACCTTTTATACTCTTAGGGCCTAAGAGCCTAGATAGGGAGATAATTATAAGGACTAGTTAGGAATATAATACTACTATTAACGTAGTATCTATAATATATAGTAGTACTACGCTACCCCTTTACCTATAGTATATAGAGGAGGGAATTCCCCCTAAAGGGGAGGGTAGTGATTAGTCTTACTATTAATAAGAATAGAGAGTTCTATATATATATATATATACGCACCGTTTATAGTACTCGATAGCTACGTTATTACGTAGCACCCTTATAATATATAAAAACTATTTATAAGATAAATACCTTAAATATAGAATTAATAAAATAGCTAGGAAGATATTATAATACTTTAAGTAGGTAATATTAACAAGGTAAGTATATAGGTAGGAAAAATAGTAAGCGGGTATACCTACCTTCTCTAGATAGCTATCTTAATAAACCTATTAGGGAACTTTATTAGGAATATCTTATTAGTAATAATAAGGTAATAAATAGCTACGGAAGGCTTTAGATAATTATATAACTTAACGAGTATAGTATTAAGGGCCTTAAAATATATAAGAGCCTTACTAAAGGCTATAGCGGGCTATGTAGGGGGAGGACTAGTACTAGGGAATTCGGCTAGTACTTTACTAGAGGCTCTCTATTATAGTAGGCTAGTACCCGATCTAATAGTACTATCTAATAGGGAGTAGTATTAAATAGTAATAATAGGTATTACTACTAATTATTAGGTACTATAGCTAATAGGTTAAATAGTTAAAAGATATCTAGCTATCTAGAAAGTATAAGAATAGCTAAGTATATTACTAAGGAATATTCCTTAGTAGCTCTCTATAAAAGCCTTCTATAGACTATATTATAATAAATATATAACTTATCCTTAAAGGCTACGCTTTAAGGTATAAACCTATTTACCTCTTAAGGTATACTTATTTATAAGTAGATTAATAACCTTCTAAGTATAATTCTTTTATAGGGATTTAACTTTATTATCTATCTTAAGGCTTTATTAGATATTATACCTATCCTCTATTACTTATTAATAGGTCTTTAGCTTAAATAGTTATGTCTTATTAATATTAATAAAGAGTATAAGGGCTATTATAATAAAAGGGTCTAATAATAGGTCTTATGAATCTAGTAGAGCTAGCTTATAATAATTATATATTACCTATTAAATAACTTATTCTTCGCTCTTAATATATTCTTCCTTATAGATATAGGCTTATTATTAAGTAGGAGTTATAAGTTATTATATTATAGCTTATTAAAATAGGTTAATATTATCCTAGATATTCTACTTTTATAAGGATTCTATATAGGCTAATAGGCCCTTGAAAGGACGCTAAGTATTTAGATTATTACTTAAATACCCCTATTCTTATAGGTATATATGCGCGTATATATACTAGTAGCGTACCGCTAATAGTAGGCTATATAGTTATATAACCCTTATAATTATCCCCCCCTCTAGAGCCTTCGCCCTGAAGGCTAGGGAGTAGTAGCGTAAAATATATATTATTCTAGGATAGCTAAATACTAAACTTTAGGGCCTTATTAGCCTAATTATAACCTATAACTAGGGTATATAACCCAATTAATATAGAATACTTAGTTAGACCGTGTCTACTAGCGGGTAGCGGGCGCGCTAGCCTCTAATAAATAGCCTATAACTGGGGCGTGTAGCCTAATTAAAAATAGCCTATTACTAGGGCGTATAACCTAATTAACGGCTTATAGCTAGGGCGTACAGCCTAATTATAATAGCGCGGAATCTTACCGCCTATGGGGGTCTTAATACCCTAAGAGGAATAGCTCTAGCGGTTATACCGCCCCTAAATAGCGTCGGTAACGCGTCGTATATATATAAATGACGTGATTTTTACCTCTAAGTAATAAAATTTAATAGGATTTTTAATATCCCTTAGTATAATTTAAACTTATAGCATAATTTTCTAACCCCTTAACTCAGCTACCTACTTAGCGCCTAGCCCCCGGAACTAGCCCCCGAATAATTAGTTCTAAGGTGATTTAAATATAGTATAAGGGCTCTATATAAGCTAATAGGCCCTAAAAAGGACGCCGAGGTGTTTAGATTATTACCTAAATACCCCTATTTTTATAGGTATATATACGCGCATGCGTACCAGTAGCGTACCGCTAACGGTAGGCTATATAGTTATATAACCCTTATAACTTCTTATTATTCTCTCCTAGAGTAGATATTTATAGGTATTTATTTAGCTTAAAGTTTAATTACTACTACTAATTAATATTAATATACTAAGGGTATCTCTTTTAAAAATAGATATTTTTTACTTATATAATTTATTATCTTATAAGGTTTTATAATTAAAAGATATAATCTCTTTTATAATTAAAGAGGTAGTACTTATTACTCTTATCTTCTAACTTCTTTTAAATATAGTATAAGGTATAAGCTATTAAGCCTATTATTTAAAGGTATAAAAGCTTTAATAGGTATTGTTATTATACTTTATAAAGAGTCTTCCCTAATTTTAAGTTAAGAGACTAAATAATAAGATAGTTAATTATAAATATAATCTTAAGTAGTTAAACTAGAAATATTTATTAAGCCTAGAGTTAAAGAGTATTAATTATATTTTATATAATAATATCTACTTAAAACACTCTACTATCCTATTTATCTAAGGGTTCCTAGGTATTATAACTTTATAGTAGATACCCTAATCTTTAAGGTAATTAATAAAAGTATAACTTATATATTTACCTCTATTATTATTTTAAAGGTAATAGATATAATAATTAAGATACTTATAAGCTACTTCAAGCTATTAAAATAATTAGAAAGTATTACTTATATACTTAATGGTAAATAATAATTAAGATATAAATAAAATTATCCTTAAATATTATAAAATATTAGCTTCCTTTAAAACCTATTAAATTAAAGGGGCTAATATTATTATTATAAATAAATTCTATTTAATACTCCCCTAATTAAATAGTATCCTTATAAGGTACTACCTTTTAGCGGCCTTATATATAGTACTTATATATAAGTATATTATTTAAAATAGGCTTATAAAAAATTTAATCCTAGTTAATATAACTAATAATTTATTAATACTTTACTATTTAAAGTACTTTATATAGGTATATTATAACTTTTAAACTTAATTTAAGGGAATATTATAAGTATTAAGGGCTAAGGGCTTTTATAAGTCTAATATAAAGACTCTTATAAATTAGTTAGTATTAAAGATTATTAAACCCTTTAAGATAATATAGCTTACTTTAATATAAGCTATATTAATATTAATATTAAGGAGCTAACTTATTATTATAGATCGGGTAAGTACGACCGACCTAGATAGCTATATTTAGCCTTAGGCCTAAGGATATAGGGAATCTAAGCCTTTATAACCTACTTATTTATATAGGCTCTAGCTAGTAATATAATAGCTGGTAGTAATACTAGAAGATCCTAAATAGATATACTAAGTTATCTATTTAGATTAGGTCTATTTATTAGTAATTAACTATTCTTAAGGGGATTATAGGGTATAAAAGTTACTTCTACTCTATTCTATCCTATTACCCTATTAAAGATTTCTATTTAGCCTTAATAATTCTATTTATCTTTATTCTATTCCTAGGGTATAAACCCTTCTTCTAAAACTAGAGCTAGAAAGCCCTTTATATTATCTAACCTAGCTTAATCTACTATTATAACTAATTATAATACTCTTATTCTTACCTTCTACTTATATAATTTCCTCTCTACGGAACCTAAATAAGTAAACCTAGTTAACTATCCTAATTAGTACCTTATTAAGTATCTTACTTAGAATAGTCTTAGACTAGCTTAGTATAGCTTAAGAGTAGTAGTAGATCTTAAAAGATCGGCCTAGCTAGAATCCTAGTAGTTTAGACTAGAGCTAGAGATATTTCTAGCTACTTTATAGGATTTTAAGCGAGGTATTAAGACTACCTAGCGTTTATTAAGGGCCCCTCTATCTACTAGAACCCTAGATTCTAGAATAACCCTAGTAAGGATAGCTAACTAAATTAAATTAGGGAGGAATAATTTAGGCCTTAATAATCTAGTTAACCTACCTAAATCTATAAAGGTAGCCTAGGGCGAATCCTTAGTAGTAGCTAGGAAATAAGTTATACCTTATCTAGGTACGGCGGAATATATTTCTAGGTAGATTAAGGAAGTTATAAGAATCTAGAAGAATTCGGGTAACATAGTGTATTTAAAAATAGTTATTAATAAGACTATATTATAGTACTAGTAATTATAAGATAATTAACTAAGAGGACCCTAAGATATAAAGCCCTATTCCTTTAAGAACTAATTAATAATACTAATATTAAGGCTACTTAGGCTATCTATTAACTCTTATTAGAATCTAAGAAGAAGTCCTTCTAGGTAGAAGCTAAATAATAACTTCTTAACTACCTATACTCTATTATTAAAAATAAAAATATATTCTAGGAGTAGCTAAATAAATTATATAATAGGCCTAGTAAGCTAGGTAATCTTAATCTTTCTTAATAAGTAATTAAAGAGGTTACCTCTAGCTATTACCTATTACTAATATAGTATAAGCTAGCTTACCCTCTAGGAAGAGGATTATAAGCTAAGAGATTTTAGTATCTAATATTAAATAGAATCTATTAAGAATAAAAGGACCCTTTTAATTAAGAAGTTAAAAAAGACTTAATAAGAGTATAATATAATAGGTCCCTACTTACTCCTAGCTTTAAACTAATTATAGCTAGTCTATAAGGTTAAAATACCCTAGTAATATTATAATAGGATACTTAGCCGGAGACTTTTATTCTATAATAACCTTTTATAAAGGATTAGCCTAGAGTATTCTAATTAAACTAGTTTTAATAAGATTACTATTAATAAGAACCTAAATTATAATATCTTTTAATAGAGTAAAATAAGTTAGTATAATTATATATAAAGGTTACCTAATAAGAAGCTAAACTTTATTATAATTAAAACTAGAACCTTAGTCTAGAACCTAGGTTTATATCCTAGGAAAATTATTATTTAAAGTTAATATTAGGATATTATAATTATAGACCTTAAGAATATAGATATTAAAACCCTCTTTATAACTTTTTATAAGAGTTCTAACTAGATTATTATTAATATAAAGACTTTAATAAATATCTACCTTAATTAAGGGAGTATAAGGAGTAAAACCTTTAACCCTACGAAATTATAATATTTAATTCTAAGAAATACTCTACTACCTTCTTTATTCACCGCTTTTAATATATAGTAGAACTAGAAGGTAGTAGTCTAGTCCTTAGGGTACTCTTAATATACTTAGAAGGGGATACTTTAGAATAGTATAATAGCCTTTTTATAAGGGTTCGCTAAGAAATAAATTATAATCTAGCTATCTAAGAAGATAAACTCCTTTAAGAATATTAACCTAATTAATTTAAATTAATAAAGGAGGCTAAGAAGATAAAGTTTTACTTTAACTAGCCCTTAACTACCCTTAGCTAATACCTAACTTAAATAAATAACTACTTATATAATATAAGTATAATTAATAAGGATATAATTATTAGGTATTTATAATAAGGCCTTAAGTTAAACCTAGTACTTATAACCTTAATATAAGAAGAGGGAGATACTATAAAGAACTTTAATAGATAAGTCTAGAATAATAAGGTAGTAGTAAAGTATATTTATAATATAAATAAACCCTATTAAAAACTTATAATAACTTAAATATTTTAAGTACTATCCCTAGCTAGAGTCTAGTAATTATTTAGTAATCTAGTAGCTAAGGGAATTATCTAGTCTAACCCTAAGTTTATAAAAATAAAAAGGCGCCCCTTAAAAAAGATAAATATTAATAACTAATAACTTGAAAGGTCCCTACTTTATCCTTATTAGTATTATAATAGAAATTATTAGGATAGTAACTATAATAATAAAAAGAAAAGGGCCTTAAAGGTTAAACTAGAGGATAAAATAGATATTAACCTAGGGGATAATAATAGTAATAATAATAATAATAATAATAATAATAATAATAGTCTTAATAGTCTTAATCTATATAAGCTAGAGACCTATATAGCTTTAGAGATTCTTATAAAGGAGGATTTATAAGGGGAAGCCTCTTAAGGCTCCTAACTAGTAATTAGAGTCTACCTAAGGATAATAACTCTACTAATAGCTTAAATATTACTACTAGAATATCCTTAGATTTCTTTTATCTTAATAATAATATTACTAGCTTATCTTTAGAAGGAGCTAAACCTAATACTTCTAACTTTATAGATATATAGATAGGAGCTAGTATAGACTTTAAGAAATTCTCTAATATAATATACTAATATATTAGTAAGGATAATAGAATCCTTAAGTTTTACTTTAATACTAGATCTCTAGTATTACTTATTTTTAATAATTACTACCTAGCCTTTTTTAACGCTTATAAGGTCTACCTTATAGCTAGAGGGAAAAGGCTTTAATATAGGGGAGTTAGTATTAGAGAGTTATTATTATAAGATTATATTAAAGTAGATATTAGGATATATAACTTAATTAAGGAACTAGTTAAAATATCTAGGGAAATTTATATAGTTTTAAAACTCTTATATAATATAATTATTAGAATAGATATTATAAAACTAAGTATAATTAATATTTAATAGGGTAAATACTAGGATCTCGCTATAATTAATAATACTCCTATTCTAATTAGAGTTACCTAAAAAGTAGACTATATCCTAAAAATCTAAATAGATATTTAGGAACCCCTAGTAATACTAGTATTACTAATTAAACTAAGGATATTAAGGACTCTAAGATATAAGAAGGTTAATATTTATACTACCTTAATTATAATACTAGATTCTAGTATAAGGTAAAATATACTAATTATATACCGCCCTTTAATAGTAAATTATAATTATTTATTTAAACCCTTAGCTATACTTAATCTCTAATTAGGAACTTTTATATTAGGGGTTTAGGTGGTTATTAATAATAATCCTTAGGTATACCTAGTAGCTAATTTTAGGGATTAGCCTACTAAAATCTATAAGGGATAACTACTAGGTAGCCTAGTAATTCTATAAAACTTAGCTAAGCCTATTAAGGTAGATTTCTATTTTATAGATATTTATACTAGTAAGTTTAAAGAGGAACTAGATATACCTTATATAATAGACTTTTTAAAGGAAGTTATAATTTCTAAAGTAAATATCTCTATATATTAGGGGCCTAAATATTTAAAATATATTAAAAAGGTACTTAAAAAGTATAAGACTCTTTTTTAAAATAGCCTAAAAAAGTTTAATAATAGTATTAAAATATTAATACCCTTTAAAAATAAGTTTAATATAATAGGATTAAAGTAAAACCTATATAATCTTTCTTAAAGGGACCGTAAAGTTATAGATTTAATCCTAGATCCCCTAATAAAATAGGGCTAGATTAAGAAAGTTCCTTTAAGCGTACCCTCTACCGCGTTATTACTAGCCTTTATAGTATAAAAGAATAGGAAACTAAGGGTAGTAGTAGATTTATATAAGGTTAATACTAAACTTACCTAGATATATATCTACTTCTAAAGTAAGATATAATCCTAGGAGTACTAAGTAGATTAATAATATTCTTATTTATTAACCTTACTAAAGGGTTTTTCTAATAGGGAATACGCCCTTCTAATTAGTAGAAGACTATATTTATTAGCTTATACTAAGGCTAAGAATAGTTAAAGGTTTCTATTATAAGTTTAATAAATACTTTAGGTTTTTTCTAATATTATATAAAAAGGCTACTATCCCCCTATTTATAATAATTTATCCTAGTATATATTAATAATATTATAATTTTCTCTACTACTTTAGAAGATTATATTAAATATCTTAACTAAGTTCTAGAACTCCTTAAGAATAGTAGAGTTATACTATTACTAGTAAAGTACTATTTTATATATTCTAATATAATAGCTCTTAGATATTATATATTATAGTTAGGGCTTAATATAATAGAGGAGAAAGTTAAAGTTATCTAAAAAAAAAATATTCCCTATAAATTTAAGGGGGTTAGAGACTAGACTTAATTTTTTTAATTATTACTATAAATTCGTAGAGTATTATACGGTAATTACTAGACCCCTAATTAAGTTAAAAATAGAGGGATTTAAGGGAAGCCTAAATAAGGGGAGGTTAAGGAGAAACTATACTAAGAAAAAATAACTCTTAGTAGATATATCCTAGCTAAAACCTACTTAAATCTCTATTAAATATAAGATAGAGGGTTTATAAACTAGCCCTTAGGCTAGTAATAAGATCTACCTATACGTAGTACTAGCTACGAACCTATTACTTATTAATAGAGCTAAGAGGTCTCTAATCTAAATATAATTAAAATAAAACTAGGATATTACGTAGTAGTAGAGCTTATAATATAAAGTTTTTATACGCGCGGCGAGCGCGCCCTTGATATATATAATAATATTTATCTTAGTTCCTATTAGTAGTATTAGCTTAATATATAAGAGACTCTAGGTTAAGAGATAGAAGGTATATTAAGTAGAAAAGATAAAATAATAGGCTAGGGCTACCCCCCCTAGCTAGGAGAACTATAACTATATATAAGAGTAGGAGTAGTAACCTTATAACTATAAAGGTATAGCTAATAGGATCTATAATCTACTTAACTTTATAAGTAGATTATTATATAGCCTAGTATTAGGAAGTAGTAATATAATAATAGTAATAAAGTATATCTATTCCTTTAATAACTATAATAGCTCCCTCTTATATATTAGGGAAAGATACGCGGTAATTCCTAATAAGGGTATTATAAGCCTTCTATTAGGCTACCTAGCTAGGGAGTATAATAGTAATTAAGGCCCTTTTATTATAAGTTAAATAGATAAGGATATTATAATATTAAATAATATAAGAAAGGAGTAGCTAGAGTAGTAGTAACTAATAGGAGGCCTAGGGGTACTTATATTAGTTAAACTATATAGGGAAGGGTAAGAGGGTAATAGAGGGGGATAAACCTAAGAGGTACTATTAAAAAATAATATAAAGGAAAGGGTAAGGCCCTAATAAGAGAAAGGAGTATATAAGTATTAAGATATAATACTATAATAGTTTAAAGTATAAGGGAGAGGATAGTATATAGTAGTTAAAGGCTCTAAAGTATTATAATAAATAGGGTAAGTAAGAGAGGTTTTCTTCTATATATTATAATTTCCTCTTAATAAACTAGAGTTAAAACGCCCTTATTAGCTCTAAGTAGCTAGATAGTAGAGTATAAAATATAAATATAAATATAAATATAAACTAGCCCTTAATATTATAAGGCTTAGGAAATCCTTAAGGAAAAGTTATATAACACTCCTACTCTAGTATTTCCTAACTTTAGTAGACCGTTTATATTATATATAGATAGTAGTAAAGAGAAGGGATATAGAGTTACTCTATACTAGATTAAGATAGATAGGGTAGAGAGGCTAATATTATTTCTCTCTAGAGATCTCTTAGATATAGAAACTTAATATTAGGCTATAAAATTAAAAGCGGGGGCCCTTATTTAAGTACTTATTAAACTCCCTTAATTCTTTAATAATAGTAACTTTACTATTATTATAAATTATAGTACTCTAAAATCAGCGCTTTAAAATAAAATAAATAGTCGTTATTCTACCTACTTAAATAAGTAGGCCCTTTACCTATCTATATTTTAACTAAGAATAAAAATTATCTATTAGGCTAGAACTATATAAAAAAACGCTAATAAACTATTTAAACTACTTATAATAGATACTAAACTCGCGAATATCTTCCCTATAATAGTAATTAAGGTAGAAAAAGAATTTTTAAACGAAATCTTAAAGGCGTTACTTAAAGATCCCTATTTTAGGAAAATCTATAATTAAATCTAGAAATAACTAAAAGAGTTATATAGCTAAGAATCTAGGGTTAAAATAGTATATTAATTATATTATTAGGATATTAAGAATAGGCTATTATATATATAAAATTACCTAGGACTAGATTAGCTTTATATTCTAGAGAAGCTTACCTATAAAATCCTAGAATATATATATAACTATTATATATATAGTAGAATTTATTAGATATATAACTAATTATATAGTTTAATATACTTTCTAAAAATAAGAAAGGTTATATAAGGGTATATTAATAGGTACCTAGCTTATTAATTATTAAAACCTTTAAGATAACTATTATATAGGGAATTGTATCTTATAAGGGATACTTAATACCCTCTAAAAGAGCTAGTAATAAATTTTATAGTTAGCCTACTACTAACTAGGTAAGGTTATAACTCCCTACTTATAATTATAGATAAGTTTTTAAAGTTTATCTAGCTAGTCCTAGGTAATTAAATTAATATAGCTAAAATCTAGGCTAGATAATATTTTAATAATATATACTAATTATAGAGTATTCTAAGCCGCCTTATCTCTAATAGAGATCTTAAGTTTATTAGTAAGTTCTAGAAAACTCTATTCTCTAAATATAGGGTATTATTAGAAATAATAATAGCTTACTATCTATTAATAGATAGATAAGTAGAATAAACTAATTAGATTATAGAAATAGCTTTAAGATATCTACTAGTAGGCTAATATAAGGAGAACTAGGATACTCTATTATTAGAGGTTAAATACGCCTTAAATATTATAGAAAATATAAGTATACTTATAACGCCGTTTAAAGTACTTTATAATATAAAGCCTAGGGGTTACCTTAATACTATTATCCTTAGAAATAATGAAATTATAATAAAATTCCTCTATTATTAGGATATAATACGTAATAACATTATAAATACTATAAAATTAGCCTAGGTAAAGATAGTAGTAAGGTATAATTTAAAATATAAGGTTCTAGACCTTGTAGGTAGCGCGTATCTTAGACTTATAAAAATAGGAGACGCGGGATATTATATTCCTAAGTTATCCTCCTTATTAATAAAGAAGGTTAGATTATATAAGATCCTAGAGAAAATTAGCCCCTTAATATATAAGTCAGAACTACCCCCTAATATATCTAGGATCTATCTAGTAATATTAGTAATCTACCTAGAGTAGGGTAAACTTAATCCTTTTAATTAAGCTATTCCTCCCCTAGTACCCGTTATTATATAAGGTAGATAAGAATACGTAGTAGATAAAATACTATATAGGGAGAAAAGAGGTAGAAAGGATAGCTATTAAGTTAAGTAGAAAGGCTATAATAAAATGACCTAGAAACTAACTACTAACCTAGTAGAAGACGTACTAGATATAATAGCTAGATTTAAGAAATCTTAAAAGTAAGGTACTAGCGTCCGCTAAAGAGAAAGGTATTAATATAATTATAGTTTAAAGGTATTAATATAATTATAGTCTAAAAATATATAATACGGGTACTTCTACTACTAGCGTAGCTTTAACTTATAAGAAAGCTAAGTTTTACCTTACTTACCTTTATCTTTATTATTAATTATTAATACTAATAAAGTATATATTATATACGTCTTATCTCTAGGGGTAATACTCCTTACTACCTAGGATTCTTATACTAATAACTATTACTAAGAAAGTCGCCTAGTTATAAACCCAGTTTAGAATAAATATAATAATAAGGTATTAACCTAAAACCCCATTTAATAAGGATATTAATTTATATGTAATAGACTAATTAAGGATAAATATAGATAAAAACTATATTTAGTAATTACTATTAACTTAATTCTATAAGAGCAGACTTATATCTAAGGAGATTTTAAACTACTTACCTAAGGGGCCTATCCTTTTAAGAGTCTTTTAAATTTATATACCCTAATTTAAATTCTAATATAATCCCCTTTATAGAAATAACTTATATTACTCTAAAACTTCTAATAGAGCCTATATATTAAGGTACCTAAGGGAAAATTAATTAAGACCCCTTTTAGTAGTATATAAATAGCCTATCTTTATTCCTAATAACTACTATATTACGTACTAGATCTAGGATTAACTTAAGTAGTAGGTATAATAAAACTTATTCCTAGATATTACTATACCCCTAGATATTACTAAGAAGTTAGGTATACTAGTTAATAATAAAGAAAATTTATACTAGGTTAAATAAGATATTATTTAATATATAAAGCCCTACTTATAGTTAGGCCTAGGAAGCGGCGTTTAGCCCGAACTAGGAGGAAATAAGGGTAGAGGTAAAAAAATAGTTATAGATTCTCTAGGAGTTTAAAATTTATAGATTAAAGAAGGTAAATTTATAAAATAATATAAGATTATAGAATAGTTATAAAGACTTTACCTTCTATAATCCCCTTAATTATCTTAAAATAAATTATAAGGTACTACTACTTAGGGTACTAAGAGAGGACTAGGACTTAAGCTACTCCTAAGAATATATTATATTTAATTTAAACCGGCAGGCGGGTATAAATCGCGCTAGCCTTTTAAGCCTTTTTAAGATAGTTTATAAGATAATAGATAATATTTATTATAACTTAGAATATAAACCTAGGTAACTACTAGATATAAATTAGGAAACTTATCTTAAGGAGTACTTATAACCTATATTACTAATAATAGTAATATTAGGGGAGTTATTAGCTCCTCTATTAGACTAGGAGATCCTAGCCGTAGACCCTTAGAATAGGCCTAATATATCTTTACCTTACTTAATTAAATAACCCCGTTTAATAGCTCTTAAAAGAGCCCTTAAAGCTATTAGCGAGGTTACCTCTGAAAATATAAATATTAGCTACTATATAACTAGGTCCCTTTATATAGAGGAGAATAGGGGGGTAAAAATCTTAGGGAAACTAGGTAAAAGAGTTATTCTTTCTAAGTACCTTAACTAGCTATTAGTTATTAAATTCCCTACGCTAGTTTTTTTAAACCTAGATTATATTATCTTGAAGGAGGAGTTTATAGCCTATTATAAAAGCTTTACTGTTTTACTTAATTATTAGGTATTCTAGGTAATTTATTCTAACTTATCTAAGCGGGGGGATTTCTACTAATTAAGCCTTAATATTAATAGATATCTACCTATTAACTTAGTCCCTATAAAGGCCCTAGCGATAGCCCTAGATAATAAGGGGGTAAGGCGTTTCCGCGTATTTTAAGGGCGCTAACTATATAGTAATATAGGGGAAAGATTAAGCCTAACTAACAAATATTTACTACCTAACTAAACTTAAATAGCTAATAAATAATACCCTAATTACGTAGCTAGCGGTAATAAAATATTACCGTAGTACCTTAGGGATATTTATCCTAAAATCATTTATCTACTAGAGGATTAGGATATCCTAGGGGAACTACCGCCTAGTAATATAAAGGAAAGAAACTATTAGATACTAAGATCCTTTATAATAAAAAATTCCGTGACGGCTAAGAAGTCTAAAAGGTTAGTAAAATCTAGGAGGACTATCCTATTAAAATAGGTAGAATAGTAATAGTTATTTTATTACTAGCTATATAGGTAGAGAGAGATAGAATATATAAGATACTAAGACGGGTACTAGCGCGCGTCTAGTACGCGGCTAATCTAACTAATTATATCCTATTTTAATATATTTTAATACTCCTACTTAAATAAAGTAGCTTATAAATATAATAGTATAACTAACTTATATTTTATTCCTACTATTTAAAATCCCCCTTTTTAATTAAATACCGGGTAATAGGCGTAAAGGTAAGTAGATAGTAGTAGAAGTCTATTTAAAGGGTAGTAATTTAGTAGAACCCTTTTAAATATAGATTAGATAAACCCTAATAAGGTAAATATAATTATAGGGTTATTAATTCTATTTATATAATTAATTCTATTATATACTTATTTTATAAAGGTATACTATTAAGGTTTTTATATTATAATAACTTAATAGTATATTTCTTACCTTTAATATATTAGATAAGCTTATACTAGGTAGGGAGGAGGGTGTTATAAGGCCTAATTTTTATATTTATATCTTTAGTAGTATTATAGTTAATAATAATAATATTAATACTAGGATAAAGGATTATAACTCCCTAGTAATATTAGTTATCTACTTCCTATTCTTATCCTACCTAGGTATATATCTAGGTAGCGAAGATAGTAAGGCTATTATAGCCTAGAGGTATATTACGCTAGAAGCTATTATAAGTATTATAGTTACTAGTATCTAGGAATATATTACGCTAGTTCTATTTTATATTAATAGTAGGGTAAGAGATAGGATTATAATAGATATATATTATAATCTAGGCCTAATAGTATTATAAGAAAGTAGTTAATTTATCTATTATAATATTAATTTATAAGCGGGAATAGTTTAATATTTAATTAATATTACTAATAATATAACTTACTATTTAAGCTTAGAATATAGAAGGATAATAGAGTTAAATAGGCCTATAAAGTCTATTTTATATTCTAATATTATAGTATAGAGTTATAGGGCTAGAAGGGTAGGTAGTTAGGAGCTAGCTATCCCTTAGTTAGTAATAGGAGTACTTATAAAGCTACTAGGAGTACCCGTAGAGCCTTATTATATTAAAGACTCCTACTACTATAATACTTCTAGGCCTAAGGCCTTATAAAAGGGGATAAATTTATCCTTTAAGAGGGCTTTAATAAGGCTATTAGCTACCTACTTATTAATCCTAATATATTCTAGCTTAATATTACCGGCGGTAACCTATTCTTATATATAATAATATTAGATATTAATATACTTTATATATATATAAAACTAGGGGTTCTTAACTAGGGTAATAGCTCCCTAATTATTATAATAGAGTATTATAGTAGTAGGCTAATAAGTATCCTTAGAGAGGTTTAACTTAATAAGGAGCTATTAGAGCTAGATAGCTTCCTTTATAACTTATACCTAGCTTATATATTCTACCTTATAACTAGATAGGGTAATAGTAGGCTATTACTTTAATAACTAGCTTACTACTCTACTATTAATAATAAAAATATAGCTTATAATTAACTATTAAATATCTTAGTTACTAGCCTAATTAATATTATTATAATTAATAAGAGGAAAGATACTCTTATAAAAAGTAAGTTATAAGTTAATTATACCTTAAAAGTAATAAAAAATCCTCTTAATAACTATTTAATATAATTAATTTAGATTTAATTTATATCTACTAACTATTAAGATTATAAAGGTAATATCTAGCTTAGTCCTTAATATAATATATATTAGGAAGCTAATAACTAATTAATATTCCTTTTAAAAAGTATTAAGGGTTATATAATCTTCCTTAAATACTTATAACTTATTTATATCTATTAGGGTTACTATAAGATATAACTCTTATATATTAAAGTCCCTTAATACCTTTCTAATATAAGCTTTTTAACCTAGTTATAATACCTAATTTACTTAATCCCGCTTAATTAATATACTTAAATAAAAGGAATATAAGTTAAGGTTAATTATTTAAAAGTATTTACTAAGTATAACCTTAACCTAATTAAGTCTAATAATTAATAAATTATTTATATAAGTTATAATAATAACCTAATCTTTATAATTAATTAAGATACTTTTATTAGCTATAAGTAGTATAAAGCCCTAAATCTTTAAAAAAGTAGATAGTATAAAAAACTAGACTTAAAGTAATTATTTTAAGTTATAAAGTACCTTCTTTAAGATATAAATAAAGTATTCTTTACCCTTAATTATAAAGCCTTTAAGCTATTTAATATAGATATCTTCTTTAATATTCTTATAAAGGAAGGCTATCTTAATATCTATCTAGTTTAATTCCTAATTTATGGTAATAACTAGCGTAAAGATAACTTTATAACTTATTAGCTTTATTATTAAAATAAAGGTCTTATTATAATTGATCCCTTCTTATTATTTAAAACCCTTAACTACCTAATATACCTTATAATAGAGGACTTTATTATAAGGCCCCCTTTTTAACTTAAATACCTACTTCCCCTAGAGTACCTTTTAACCTAGAGGTAGTTATTTAAGTACTTATATATTATTTTATATAAGGGAGTTAAATTTATCTTATAATACTACTTCCTAGTCCTTCTTAATATTATTTATTATAGCTTCCTTATATAATTTAGGTTTAAAGGGCTTTATACCTTTAGTTATTATTAGGAAAGTAAATATTATTAATAGATCTAGGGAGTTATTATATAGTTTATTAGGGGGTATTTTAAATTCTAGGTAATTAAATAGAACCCTAGCTAATAATAGGAGCTTCTTAGCGTCTTAATAAAATATTACTAGATAGGCCTAATTTAGTTTAAGGTAGATATTTAATAGGGTCTTAAGGTAGGCTTTATCCTTAACTATTATATCTTTAATATAAATTAATAGTATATCTTTAATCTAGATTAATAATACTTTACTTCTAGAGGGAGATTACCCCCTTATATTACTAGCTACCTACTTAAAGTAGTAGGGGAGGTTTATAAATATATACCTTTTAACTTTTAATTTAATATAACTTATAAGGACCTTCTTAATAAAGTAGATATTAGATAATTAAGTAAGCTTTTTAGATTTATTATTAATAAGATAGTAGATAGCCTTACCTTTATAATTAATAAGATAACCTAGATAGAAATAAACTTTAAGAAAACTAATTTTAATAATAGTCTTATTAATATAATAGAAGGCCTAAGAGCTAAGGACTTATAAATAAGAGAGGTTAAGCTAGTAGTTATTAAACCTCTTATAAGGTATTATCTTAATATTAGATTTAAGGGACTTATTTTAAAGGTAGTTAGCTACTTAAATAAATTTAGGCTAATATTTATAATTTATTTTACTATTTATAAGTATAATATAGGCCTTATTTATTAGGGTCTTATTAAGACACTTTATAAACTTATTAGCCTAGGAAGTATCTTATATTATACTCTCCTAGATAATACTATTAGCCTAATAGTACTTTATAAAGGTTATAAAGTTAAATTCCCCTCTACTATTAATATAATAATATTATATATATTATATAAGATACTTCTAATTTACTTTAAAGGCCTTAAAGGCTAGGAGGAACTTACTTTTTACCTTAAGTAGGGTAATATCTAATCCCTTAATATAATTATATAATATTATACTAAAGAATTAAGAGCTATTATAAGTTATAATAATCCCCTTATAAACCTTATAAGGGCCTATTAAGTTACTATTAATATATTTATATAAATACTTCCTTAGGGTAATAGGATAGTTATATAAGGCCCTTATTATTTAAGTCTTTATATAGATATTATATATATAATCCTTAGAGATAATCTTATTAAGGTTAATTTTATTAAATATATTTATTAACTATTTTAAGTTCTATTAGCCTTAATAATTTATATAAGTATATTAAAGGCTAATAGATAGGGAGACTTAAAAGGCTATAGATATATATACTTTTAACTCTAAAAGAAGCTAGGATATAATTATTAAGGCTATAAAGGTAAGGGTTAAATAATCTTAAATATTAAGGTAGAAGATATTATTATATTAAGTATATATAAAGATATAACTTTTATAAGTAATAGTATACTCTTATAAGTTAAAGGAGACTTTAATTCTAAGATAGAGTAATTAAGATATTAAAATTAAATTAAATTAAGTATTTAAGATATAAAAGATATTAATAAGGCGTACTTTTACCCTAATTCCCTTACTAATCTTATAAGGGATAATTATAATACTACGCCCTATTATATAAGGACCGGCTTAGCTAATCTTATAAATAGGGGACTTAAGAATTACTTTATATTCTTTAAAGATATCTTAATTATTAATAATATATTAATTATACGCTATATTTAAGAGGATAGTAGTAGTAAGGCTAGTTATACCTAGTATAATTATAAAGCTAATAACTAGGTCTTTAGACTTTATAGGTATATAAGGATATTTACTTTAAATATTACTACCCCCTTAATTATAGCCCCTTTAGTTCTAGTTATTTACTTTAATTATCTTAAGGTAGGCCTTTATTAACTTAGGGTACTTAGTCTAGTATTTAGACTCTATATAACTTAAATAATTATAGTAGTTATAATATTTATTACTACGCCGTATATTTAACCTAGCCTAGTATAATAGGTAAGTTGTAAGTAGTAATTATAATTATAACTATAATAAAAGATTTTATAAAGTTCTAGTAAGCTTCTTTATTTATTATAACTAGCGTAAGTTTATTAAATAAGACTATTATAATACCTTCTTTAATAGTAATAATATACGTCTAAATAAATATACTTTAAAAGGTATTAAACTTCGCGCTAAGATATTAGAAGTAGATATTAATAATAAAGATATAAGGGAGCTTATATCTTAGGTTAATTAAATTAAAGTTATTAGTTTTAAATTTGCTTATATAATTATTAATATCTTTATAATTAATATAAAAGAGGGTATTAATATTATAAATAATCTTATTAAAGATATTAGTACTTTAAGGCTTATAAAAGTCCTTAAGGATCTTCTAGGCTATTAAGGGGATAATCTTATCCTTAATTATATTATAAGTATTAATATTATAATATACCTTTATTACCTTATAAGCCTTATTATACTTATTATCTTAAATCTCTTAAAGGTTTTAGGTTATAAGGATAATATAATTTATCTTAAAAATAGAGTTAAGGCTATTAAGGATAATATAAGACTATATATTATAAGAATATAACGGCTAGTTATAACTAGACTCTAGTATAAGAATAAATATAAGGGGTTAGTTACTACCCCCTCTAATCTCTACTTTAATACTAGTAGGAGGTATATCTTTAATCTTAGTATCTAGATTATATAGATTTAGTATTAGAGATTAAGTTAATATTAATATTAATAATTATAAATATATAAAGGGTAGTTTTAACCTTATAATAAGGTTAAAGGGCCGGCGACGAGATCTACCTGTACGTGGTGCCGGCTACGAACCTTCTAGTATCTCGGTACTAGGAGAGCTGAGAGATCTTACGGTGTTTTGGAAGCACCGTCTAGGGTTACCTAGTTATTACGGAATCGACACGCAGGTAGAGTATAGTAATAACGAGAATAGGAACGCTAACGCGACAGAAAAACAGAGAAGATAGAAGGAGAACTCTTAGAAGATTACGGTAAAAGATATAACGCGATAGAATACACAGATACAGACGAAAAATGTATACCATATAGATACCCTTCCACCTCTCCCTAATACAGCCTCCGCTTCCCTACGCGTATTATAAACGCGATATACTAGTAATACCAGTAATACTAGTATAAGACGATAGAAATACTACCGATATAAAACCTCTATAGTATTACAGAATATATATGGTGCTTCCATACCTACACCCGCCATAGGGTCTCTTACGAGGCCACGTCCTTACACTCCAGCCGATTCCGCTCCGCGCGGTCTAGGTAGCCTAAGTCTACCTACCTTAGGGTAGCTATAGTACACACAGATAATGATAGTATAATAAAAAGATAGTAATACTATATAGAGCCAGCCCTTCCTTCCTCTTAATAATCGAGCGCAAGCCAGATAGCACACCGGGTATACACTACCGCTATTGCTGCCGTACGGCGGCGAGGATACTCTAGTCCCCTTCCTAGGTAGTCCTTACGGTACGGCTGCAGGTAGTGGGCACCTAACCCGAAACAGGACGTGGGTATTAGACTCCTCACCTAATAGCCTATAAGCGCGATAGGGCCGCCGGTCTAGTTAGCTAACGGTACCTATTATCTTCTACACGCATATACCTTAACAGCAGCGGCCGATATAACCGCGGTAAATATACCGGGTATCCGCTACCTTACTATTATACGGCGGGGGGATACTTAGCCGCACCTAGGTAGTCCCTACGGTATAGTAGTAGGCAGTGGAGGCCCAACCCGTATAGAGATACGTGGATATTAGCCTTCCCACCTAATGGTCTGCAAGCACGCTAGGGCCGCTGGCCTCCTCACCTAGTAGTACCTGGCACCGATAGACTAGTGGGTGAGTACTAGTTCTATCACCTCCCTTTACGTACACACCCTCCCCGTTACGGACGCTATAACCGGGACTATAAGGAATTATCCGCTATAAGGATTTATCCGTTACGCTAAACGGATCAGATTAAGAATAGCCGGTAGAGATAGAAAAGAGAAAGGGGCTAGGCCCTAGATAAGGAAAAGAAGTTTCACCTGCAGACGAAACTTTAGTGTAATAGGCAGTAAACCCGACCCCTCCACTACCTCCCTAGTGGCAGGCCTGCTAGGGGGGGGAGGGAAGGAGCTGTAAATAGTTAAGAGAACCGTAATTATCAGGTGGAGTTTTTATCCTTATAGCAGGGTTTCTCCCCGAATAACATGTACGTAATACGTACCCCCGAATAGCCTACCCTTATTAGCTTTTTAGCTAGTATAGGAGTATAATCAATTAATCAATTAATTAATAAGGTTAAAGATAATACTTTTACCTAGTATTCTAGGGCCTTTTATTAAAAATAATAGTAATTAATTTTAGGGATAAAGTTCTAATATTAATAAAGGTATAAAGGAGGTATTATCTAATAGTATTCCCTAATAGTTAATAGTAGTAGCTACGTCTTAGTTAATTTTATAACTAATATCTTAATAGAGATATAAGAAATTAAGGAAGTAGTAGTTTACTTAAAGGTTAGCTAAAAGACCTTTAAAGTAAATATTAATTAAATATTAATAAATTTCTTCTTTAAATTCTTTAAGTTCTAGTATAAAGTAATTAAAATAATAAGAAGGAGGGAAAGAAGAGTTTAGGAAAGAAGGGATAGATATAACTAATTTATAAGGAGGTTAATAAGTATTCCTAGCCTTCTCTATCTTCCTAGCCCCCTTTTATAAGAATACTATATATTATTTATAATATTAGCTAGGTAATAGGTATATATAACTATTACTAAGGTAGTTAATATATATAAGGAATAGATATTATTTATATAATTAGCGAACTATTATATACTACTACTAAAGGGTTATTATTATTTAAGTTAGAGAGGATTTTAGCTAGGTTTTAGTATCTTAGTAGAAAACTCTACTAGTAGATTCCCTAGCCCCCTTTTTACGGTAGTAGTAGTATTAATATAGAGGTAATTTATAAGGGATAGTATTAATAGTAGTTATAGAGTAAATAAATAAGTACCCTACGCCTAGGCTTATAAAGTATTAAAATAGGTAGAACAGTAATAGTTATTTTATTACTAGCTATATAAGTAGAGAGAGATAGAATATATAAGATACTAAGACGGGTACTAGCGTATATCTAGTACGCGGCTAGTCTAATTAATTATATCCTATTTTAATATATTTTAATATATCCTACTACTAGTAGCTACTCTAATACCCCCGTTATAAAATAGTATCCTAGATAATAGATAGCCTAGTCCCCTTTTACTATACTAACTTATTCTAACCTAGCTAGTTAGGAATCTTAACCTACTATTAACTACTCTAATACCCCCGCCTAGTCCCCTTCTAATTTACTAATTCATTTTAACCTAGCTAGCTTAGAAAGGGCTTAAAAACCTAAGGTTATGATTACTCTTAATAATACTAATAACTAAGATAGAAGAATTAAAGGCGTCTAATAAGAAGTAATAATAATTAAATATATAGCTACTAATAAATAGTAATATTATAGTAGTAGAGCTAGTAAGGTACTTAAGCGTATATAATTAATCTATTATAAATATAGTAATAATAATTAATAATACTAGGGATATTAGATTAATAGAAAGGGCTAATAAGATACTTAATATCTTAGATAACGCGTTATAGCGCTTTATATTATACTACCCGTATCTTAAGGATATTATTATAAAGTATAATAATAGTTAGTTAGTAATATAGTTAGTTAATCCTAAAAAATCGTAGATACTAACTTAGTTAATTTAATAACTTAATACGCTTAGGACAAGCTTATTTTTTATAGGGGGTAGATATTATAAATCGGGTAAGTACGACCGACCTAGATAGTTATATTTAGCCTTAGGCCTAAGGATATAGGGAATCTAAGCCTTTATAACCTACTTATTTATATAGGCTCTAGCTAGTAATATAACACTTATAAATAGGAGACTATTAATAGGTATAAGTATTAACTTAAGTTTATTATTAATATTATAATTAATCTTAATAATTCTATTACTTTATAGGGTATAATATATACTATTAATACCCCTAATAGTATAAGAGGTTTTAATTAGTTATAAGTTAATAAACATACTTAAAACTATAAAGGTATGTTAGTTATAACTAAAGTTTATAAAGATTATACTATTTAGGTCTAAGAGTAATTTCCTAGGAGCTATTATTAAGATAATAACTTTATTATCTACTATTTTATAAATATTAAACTTATTAGTATAACTTATAAAGTTAGATTTACTAGGAGTATTATTAAGCTTTTATTTCTTTAAATTAATATTAATTTAAGTAATAGTAGGTATAACCTTTACTAAGGCTTTCTTAAATTTATTAGGCTTTATATAAGGGAATTACTCCTAGTATTAATTTATAATATAAGTATAATAAGACTTATATAAGATATTCCTATAATAATTATAACTTTATTATAGTTTATTATCTACCTTACCTTTTCCTTAGGTATTATAAGCTCTAAATATAATAATAATATAAGTTTTTAGGGCTTATTAATATTACTCTTTATTATAAGTAATAAATATAACTTAATTAAAGGGGACCTTTCTTAAGCTAAAGAAGGTATAACCCTTGATATAAATAATTTAAAAAGTATTAAAGGTACTACCTACCTAATCTTATAAAGTAGAGCTAGATTATATATACCTTTAATATAATTACCTCTTTATCTAACTCTTTAAATTTAATATTAGCCTCTTAAAATTAATAGGTATAATTATCTATATCCTTAATAGTAGACCTATTAAGGTAGATTATATAAAGGTAATATATTAATTTAATATAAATATTAAAGCTTATAAGTTTAAAGTTAATCTTAATTTTATTAAAAATAACTTAAGCTTATAAGTTAAAATAAGTAGGATCTTTAATAAATTTATAAGTTATAATATATACCTTAATTTATATAACCTTTAAAAAGGGCTTAAGGTTATTTAAAATTAATTAATTATTAATTTCTTTAGCCTAATAATTATAGCTTAAGTTAGACTTAAGGATTATAATTAAAGTAAGGGGAAAGCTCCTATTATTACTTTAATTATTAACTATTTTATTAGGAGTCTACCTCTAAGTATTTAACTTTAAATAGTAATTAATAGTTAAGCTTAATATATTTTCTATAAAGTCTTAAGAGGATTCTACTAATAAAGATACTAAAGAAGATAATTCTAAAAATAAAGATATTAAAGGAGGAAGTATAAATTTATTACCTTTAACTTATAAGTTAAAGAGGATAATTTTATTAAAAGTATTTAATAATAGTTTACTAACTTTTAACTTAGAGTTATTATAACTTAAGGGTAATTATAATAATTTATAGGCTAGTAATAAGATCTACTTATATATAGTACTAGCTATAAACCTATTACTTATTAATAGAGCTAAGAGGTCTCTAATTTAAATATAATTAGAATAAAACTAGGATATTACGTAGTAGTAGAGCTTATAATATAGAGTTTTTATATATATAATAAGCGCGCCCTTTATATATATAATAATGCCTACCTTAGTTCCTATTAGTAGTATTAGCTTAATATATAAGAGACTTTAAGTTAAGAGATAGAAGGTATATTAAGTAGAAAAGACGGAATAATAGGCTAAGGCTACCCCCCTTAATTAGGAGAACTATAACTAACTACGCGTAGAAGTAGGAGTAGTAACCTTATAATTATAAAGGTATAATTAGTAGGATTTATAATCTACTTTCCCTTATAAGTAGATTACTATATAGCCTAGTATTAGGAAGTAGTAATATAATAGTAGTAATAAAGTATATCTATCCCTTTTATAATTATAATAGCTCCCTCTTATATATTAGGGAAAGATATATAATAATTCTTAATAAGGGTATTATAAGCCTTCTACTAGGCTACCTAGCTAGGGAGTATAATAGTAATTAAGGCCCTTATATTATAAGTTAAATAGATAAGGATATTATAATACTAAATAATATAAGAAAGGAGTAGCTAGAGTAGTAGTTATTAGTAGGAGGCCTAGGGGTACTTATATTAGTTAAATTATATAGGGAAGGGTAAGAGGGTAATAGAGGGGGATAGACCTAAAAGGTACTATTAGAAAATGTAAAAATATGTAGTAGAATAGTTAACTAGGTTACTAAGTCTAGATACGTAAGAATTAAGTATAGATACTAAGAGACTACTTAGTTATATATTACTATATATGCTAGCGTCTTAGTAGGACCCTATATTTTAATACTCCTACTTAAACTATCTATACCCCTAAAACTAAAGAATATTTTAAAAATAGTCTAAAAATAACTATATTAAACTACCAAATACTAAAAATAACTATATTAAACTATAAATTCTACTTTTTATAAAAATACGGTTATTTAAGATTTTTATTTTAGGATAAAGCTATATATAATAAAATTATACTAAAATATTATTAGATATATTATAGGAAGGTAAATATTATTAACTACTAACGTATTATTAGTTATCGCCGTTATTATCTAGGCTTAATAGTACTTATAGTAGCTAGGTAAGTAGCTATAAGGCTCTACGTCGTTATAGGGTCGCCGTCGCTAGTCTTTAGAGTAGTTAGTCCCTATAACTTAATAATAGTTTAGGGTATCCTTAAGCTTATTCCCGCTAATAATAATACTCCTATTATATTAAAGGACCTCCTCTAGATTAAGTCCCTTATAAAAAGTAATAAACTTCTCTTTATAAAGGGGTTTAGTAAGGCTATTAACTAACTATTAATCTATAGGAATATACTTAAGGTTAATAATTCTAGTAGTAATTTACTCCCTTATCTAGTAATATTAGAATTTAATATACTTAGAGTAAATATAAAACTCGGGGTTCTTTATAAGGGTAATCGCGCCTTAATTATTACTGTAGATAATTACTATCTTAGGTACTTCCCTAGAAAAGAGTTAATTAAGGAGGTTCCTTAGCTAGATAGCTTCCTTAGAGGCCTACGTCTAGCTAATATACTCTACTTTATATAAGGAAAGGGCTACTATAACCTATTACTTAGATAACTAGCTAAGGGCTATACTTCTAATATTAAAAATATAGCTTAAGGTTAACTTATAGGTATTATAATTACCTACCTAATTAGAGTTAATATACCTAAGAAGGTCCTAGAGAGAGCCTTAGAATATAAGTTAGAACCTAATTATAACTTATAAATATTAAAAGATATACTTAATAGCCGCTTAATATAAATTATTAGGATTAATAGTATAATAGCTAATAGCTAATACTATATAAGTAATATTAGGCTAAATTTTAAGTATAATATATATAAGGGACCCTACTACCTTCTAGTAGTTCTTCTTAAATATAAGATTAGCTTTATACTTTTTATTAGCCCTTTCTAGGTAAGTACTAATTTCTATTAGTATAGTAATATACTTATACTCCTATATATTAAAGTCTTATAATACCTTTTTAATATAAGCTACCTAACCTAATTATAGCGTTTACTATTAATAGTCTTAAGTAATTATTATATTAAGGTAATAGGTATATAAACCTAAATCTATTATCTTAAATTAACTATTTAAGGTATCTTTAATCTATTAAATAGCTTATTTATTTAGACCTATAATTAAGATATTATTTATATAGAGAGATACTAAGGTCCCTTCCTTTAAGTTAATAAAGATACTTAAGTTAGTAAATAGTAGTATAAGGCCTAATTCCTTTATAAAGTTAATAAAGGTATAATATTAAACTTAAGGTAACTACTTAAGTCTATAAAGAGCCTTATAAAGTTAATAGACCCTATTTCCTTACTTATAACTTATAAATTAATTAATATAAATCTCCTTATTAATATTATTATAAAGGAAGGCCGTCTTAATATCTATTTACTCTAAGTCCTAGTCTATAATAGCTATTAGAGTAAAGATAGCCTTATAACTTATAGGTTTTACTATTAAGGTAAAAGTCTTATTATAATTAATACCTTTATATTATTTAAATTTATAAATAACCTAGCGTACCTTATAGTATATAACCTATCCCTAAGGGCTACGCTTTAAGGTATATACTTATTTACCTCTTAAGGTATACTTACTTATAAGTAGATTAACTACCTTCTAGGTATTATTTTCTTAAAGGGATTTAACTTTATTATCTATCCTAAGGCTCTATTAGATATTATAACTATCTTCTATTACCTATTAATAGGTCTTTAACTTAAATAGTTTAGTCCTATTAATATTAGTAAGGAGTATAAGGGCTATTATAATTAAAGGGTCTAATAATAAATCCTATAAATTTAATAGAGCTAGCTTAGAATAATTATATATTACCTATTAGATAGCCTATTCTTCCCTACTAATATATTCTACCTTATAGGTATAGACTTATTACTAAGTAGAAGCTACTTATTAGATAGGGTTAATATTATCTTAAATATCCTATTTCTTATTATTCTCCCCTAGAGTAGATATTTATAGGCACTTACTTAGCCTAAAGTTTAACTACTACTACTTATTAATATTAATATATTAAGGGCGTTTTTCTTAAAAATAGATATTATTAACTTATATAACCTATTATCTTATAAGGTTTTATAATTAAAAGATATAATCCCCTTTATAATTAAGAAGGTAGTACTTATTACTTTTATCTTCTAACTTCTTCTAAATATAATATAAGGCGTAGGCTACTAAGCCTATTATAAGAGCTTTAATAGGCATTTATATTATACTTTATAAGGAGTCTTCCCTAATTTAATATTAGGGGATTAGATAGTAAGGTAGTTAATTATAAAGATAATCTTAGGCTAGAAAGACTTATTAAGCCTAAAGCTAAGGAGTATTAACTATATCTTATATAATAATATCTACTTAAAATACTCTACGGCCCTATTTATTTAAGGGTTCTTAGGTATTATAAATTTATAGTAGATACCCTAGTCCCTAAGGTAGTTAATAAAGGTATTACTTATATATTTACCCTTATTATTAATATAAAGGTAATAGATTTAATAGTTTAAATACTTATAAGCTACCTTAAACTACTAAAATAATTAGAAAGTATTATACTTATACTTAAGGTAAATAATAATTAAGATATATATAAAATTATCCTTAAATATTATAAAGTACTAACTCCCTTTAAAGCCTATTAAGTTAAAGGGGCTAATAATATTATTATAAATAAAATTTATTAAATACTCCTCTAGCTAAATAGTATCCTTATAAGGTACTACCTTTTAGTAGCCTTAAATATAATATTTATATATAAGCTTATTAGAAATAGGCTTTAAGAAATTAATTTTAATTAATATAGCTAGTAATTTATTAATACTTTATTATTTAAGGTACCCTAAGTAGGTATATTATAGCTATCAAACTTTATTTAAGGGAATATTATAAGTATTAAGGGCTAAGGGCTTTCATAAGTCTAGAGTAAAGACTCCTATAAATTAGCTAGCGTTAAAGGCTACTAATCCCTTTAAGGTAATATAGCCTACTTTAATATAAACTATATTTAAATTAATATTAAAGAGCTAATTAATAGATAGGAAACTATTAACGCCTAGATTAGGTACTTATATAATATTAGATATAAGTATTAATCTAAGGCTACTATTAATATTATAATTAATCTTAATAGTCCTACTACTTTATAAGGTATATTAGATACTATTAAGTTCCCCTAATAGCGCGGGAGGTTTTAATTAGTTATAAGTTAATAAATATACTTTAATCCTAAAAGGTATACTAGTTATAATTAGAGTTTATAAAAACTATACTATTAAGTCTAAGAGTAATTTCTTAAGAGCTACTATTAAGATAATAACTTTATTACTAGCTATTTTATAGATATTAAACTCATTAATATAACCTATAAAGTTAGATTTAATACGAGTATTATTAAGCTTTTACTTCTTTAGATTATTACTAGCTTAAGTAGTAGTAGCCTTTATTAAAGCTTTCTTGAATTTATTAGGCTTTAAGTAAGGGAATTACTCCTAATATTAATTTATAGCGTAAGCGTAGTAAGACTTATATAAGATATCCCTATAATGGTTATAATTCTACCGTAGCTTATTATCCCCCTTACTCTTTCCTTAGGTATTATAAGCTCTAAATATAATAATAGTATAACTTTCTAAGGCTTATTAATATTACTCTTTATTATAAGTAATAAGTATAACTTAATTAAGGGGGACCTTTCCTAGGTTAAAGAAGGTATAACTTTAAGTATAAATAGTCTAGAAGGTATTAAAGGTACTACCTAATCTTATAAGGTAGAGTTAGATTATATAAGCCTTTAATATAACTACCTCTTTATCTAACTCCTTAAGTTTAATATTAACCTCCTAAAATTAGTAGATATAATTATTTATATCCTTAATAATAGACCCGTTAAAGTAGATTATATAAAGGTAATAAATTAATTTAATATAAATATTAGAGCCTATTAACTTAAAGTTAATTTTAATTTTATTAAGGATAGCTTAAGCTTATAAGTTAAAATAAATAGGATCTTTAATAAGTTTATAAGTATTAAATCTAAGATAGTTATAAATTATAATATATTATATTACCTCTAAAAAGGGCTTAAGGTTATTTAGAATTAGTTAGTTATTAATTTCTTTAACCTAATAATTATAGCCTAAGTTAGACTTAAGGATTATAATTAAGGTAAGGGGAAAGCTCCTACTATTACTTTAACTATTAGCTATTTTATTAGGAATCTATCTTTAAAGATTTAGCTTTAAATAGTAATTAATTAATTAAGTTTAATATATTTTTTATAAAGTCTTAAGAGGATTCTACTAATAAAGACGCTAAGGAAGATAATTTTAAAGATAAAGATATTAAGGGAGGAGGTATAAGTCTATTACCTTTAACTTATAAGCTAAAGAGAATAGTTCTATTAGAGTATTTAATAATAATTTATTAACTTTTAACTTAAAATTATTATAATTTAAGGGTAATTATAATAGTTTATAATTATTATTATCTTCCTTAATAATAGACTTCTTAACTTCCTTTATAATAGCTTTTAATAAGTAAGGGAAGAACTTTAACTTAAAATATTAATAGATAATAATTAAGATATTAAAATAAAAATAGGATTTAGGGAGTATTAACTTAAATTAGTTTAGCTTAAAAATAAGAGGAGGATTAATAAGTTATTTATTATAATAAGCTATCCTTATATTCCTAAGGATATAAACTTTATAAGGCTAAATTAATAAGAATAGTTAGGCTAATATTTATAATAGTAGGAAAAGCTAGCTCTAGACCTAATTAGGTAGTTAATAGTTACCTAATTAAATTTAGAAGAATTAAGATAGTTAGGGCTTAACCTCCTTTTATAAAGATTTTTTTAGGGGGCTTAATAGCTAAATAATACTAAAAAGTATAATATAATAAAGTAGAGATTATTATAAAAAATAGTATCTACTATAATTATTTAGGAGGAGGAAGTACCTTTCTTTCTTTAAGTATAAAGTAGTAGTAGTCTACTTAAGAAGGCTTAATAGAGGGAGTTTTAATAGGATTTCTACTTATAAAATTAATATTTATTATAATAATAAGGTTAGAAGTAGGTATTTACTTAGGGGGCTAAGTATAATTACTTAATAGCGCTTATATTAATAATAATATTATAATAGCCCTTATAACTAGTCTCTAGATCTTATAACTATAAATTAATTAAGTTTACTTATTTATTTAAGGTTACTTATAATAGTAAAAGCTAAGTACTTTAATTAGAAGTTAAAGAACTTTAGGTAATATATATTATAATAGTAATTATTAACTTATTAAAGGGTACTAGAGGCTACTAAGGCTTTAATACTATATTAACTAGGATTAAATAAATAATAGCTATAATTAGAATAAATACCTATACCTTTAGGCTTATAACCTATAAAAATATATAGTAGAATAGTTAATTAGGTTACTAAGTCTAGATATATAAGAATTAAGTATAGATATTAAGAGACTACTTAATTATATATTACTAAGTATACTAGCGTCTTAATAGGACCCTATATTTTAATAGAAATAGTATAAAGGAAGGGGCGAGGCCCTAGTAAGAGAAAGGAGTATATAGGTATTAGGATCTAATATTATAATAATTTAGAGTATAAAGGAGAGGATAGTATATAGTAGTTAAAGGCTTTAAAGTATTATAATAAATAAGGTAGGTAAGAGAGGTTTTCTTCTATATATTATAGTTTCCTCTTAATAAACTAGAGTTAGAACGCCCTTATTAGCTCTAAGTAGCTAGATAGTAGAGTATAAAATATAAATATAAATATAAATATAAATAATAGTTTATAATTATTATTATCTTCTTTAATAATAGGCTTTTTAACTTCCTTTATAATAGCTTTAATTAAGTAAGGGAAGAACTTTAATCTAAAATATTAATAAATTATAACTAAAATATTTAAATAAAAATAGGATTTAAAGAGTATTAATTTAAATTAATATAACTTAAAAATTATAAAATAAAGATTAATAGATTATTTATTATAATAACCTATCCTTATATTTTTAAAGATATAAACTTTAGGGGGCTAATTTAATAAAAATAGCTAGGCTAGTAATTATAATAATAGGAAAAGTTAGCTTTAAGCTTAATTAAATAGTTAATAGTACTTAATAAAACTTAAGAGAATTAAAATAGCTAAGGCCTAACCTCTTTTTATAAAGTTTTTTCTAGGGGCCTAACCTCCTTTAAAGAGATTTTTCTAGGGGGAAATCTTCTTACTATAATAGAAAATGCGGAATTTTAAACCCTAAAGATCTCCTATACCTATTTAGCTAATATATTTTAAGAGAAGTACCCCGATTTAACCCTTATAAGCTTAGCGTTCTTTCTTAAAGAATATTAAAGTCCTTATATTCTTTATATTCTACTTATATATATACCTATACTCTATTTAATAATCTTATTAATTAAAGTTTTTCGCCTTCTTTTAATATATTTAACGCTTTAAGAATTATTTAAATTAGATTATTTATTTATAAGATATATTATTATTAATAGATCTACCTACTAATTTTCCTATTTCTTAGTGATTTTCTCCGCCCTAATATTTATTAATACCTACTATAGAATTTATTAACCTAATATAAATCTCTATTTAACGCCCTACTTATAGCTCCTACCTACTACTACGCGTCTACGTAATATCTAGTCTTATCCTAATTATATTAAAATAGGCTTATTAGCTCCCCTAATACTATCTCCTACCTAGTAAATAGCCCTATCTACCCTAAATCCTAATACTACTAGTAATAAGCGTAAGAGAAGCTATAAGAGTAATAGATTAAGATATACTAGCTAGCCTAAGAAGACTATTATAGACCTTAATACTATTAATAGAAATATTATATTTAATATATTAGGATATCTACCCCTAGTAATACCTTAATAGGAGAACTTATAATAAGGATTCTACTAATATAATACTTCTAATAAGTATACTTATTACCTACTATCTACTTCCCCTACTAATCTAACTATTTAAGTAGTTATTCTACTAAGATATCCTTACTAGTTAATACTCCTAATTATTTAATACTCGCCTAAAGGGATTACTAATCCTAAAGAAATTACTCCTCTACTACTATCTAAATATAACTAATATATACGTTACTAGTATACCTAGCGGGAGGCTAATATAGAGGATAATACTAAGTACTAGCCCCCTATTTAACGGGGCCTATACTAATAACGGAATTATATATATTAGGGGTAGACGCTAGGGCGGGGATATTAAGTATATAGAGATCCCTATATAGTAAGATATATAGAGCTTTACTAGGTTAATAACTTATTTAGTATTATTAGTAATATATACCCCTATTATAACGTACTATTATAGAAAAATAAATATAGTAACTTAGGGGATAATTAATAGTTATACTATAATAGTAGGAAGAATAATTAGCTATCCTCTAACTAGTTATATAAGCTAGCTAATATAGACTTATTACCTAAAGGGTTATAAAAGGAGGCCGAGCTTAGGGTATAATTTATTAATAATTTCCTTAGTAATATAGATAATATTATTATTAATAGACAGTTTATAAGAAGGAGGACTATATATAGTAAGGAAGTTTTAGATAATATTATTAGCTATAATAACTATCTATCCTTTATTAGTAAGAGTATAACTAATATTAATACTTATATTAATTAAATTACCTTCTAGATCTAGGGGTTTATTTATTATTTAATAGGTCCTCTTATTACTAATAATAAACTTAGGCTAAAATTCGCCTAAATTTATATATTAGATAGTATATAAGAGTAACTAGATATTTACTATTAATAATTTAATAACTTAAATTAAGATACCCTTACTTCTACTTAATATACCCTCTAGTCTATTAACTTATACATATAGGGGTTTAAACCCTACTATAACTACCTTAAAGAGGATAAATTATAATATTCTATTAATATTATAAGTATCTATATCTAATAGTTAAATCTTAAATAATAGGATAAGGGTACTATAATTACCCTACCTTTATAAAAGTTGCTTATATTATAATAACTCCTAATAATACTATAAGAGGCTAGATTAAGCGAGATATTTATATTAAAACTATTAAGGGGAGCCTTATATTAATCCCTTATTAGTATCCTTTTTATATAGCCCTCTAATATCCGCTCCTATTTCTATTTAGTAAATAGTTATAATATAACTACCTCCTATTAGCTAGTTATTAGCTTCTAGGTAACTATCTATTATATATATTATAATAGAACTCTATTATTAGTACGCTCGCCTAGTATACCTTAATTAGGAGTAATAATAAACTAGAGGAGGAAGATAGTAGTAACCCTAAGTAGGAACTAGTCTAGTATATTACTAGTAAGTATATACCTTAGGGTTATAATAGGTCTTAGCGAGTAATAAGATATTAATTTTATATAAAATAGATATAAGTAAGACTATTTAATATATTTCCCTAATAATTTTCTAAAACTAAATCCGCTTAGTTATTAATAGTTCTAAACAATTTAGATAATAGCTAGGGGATATTAATATAATTTAATTAATTAGCTAATTAATATCTAGATCTAGCCCGATTTCTTTAATTATATTATCAATAGTAGATATCTATTTAGCTATTAGGCTACTAATATCTAAATATTAATAGAGCTTAATAACCTAAATTAATATTATTAGAATTAATAGACTATTTAGGTAGACTACTACTCTAGCCTAATAGATAGGCTTAGTACTAATCTAGATATCTTACTTAAAGATATTAGTAGTAAGGTAACTATCCTCCTATTAATAATACTAGGAAGCCTATATATTATAAAAGTAAGAATATAAGATATTATAATAATATTCTAAAAAAGGGGTAAACCAAATTTTTATATTACTTTTATATATAATCTTAAGTAGCCTAATATTTAGAGCTTACTAGTATTTAGTTAGATATTAGAGTATTATTATAACCTCATTACTTATATCTTTAATTAGAAGCTCTAGGAATTAATAAAAGACCTCTTTAAGTAATATATCCTTAGTATTTATATAGCCTACTATTATATTATTAAGTTTTAGAAGTAAGGCCTCTTATATACTTATATTCTCCTTATTATATAGGGAGAGGATTAGATCTAGATAGTTAGTAATATTAATAGCCTTATTTAAGTATTTATCCCTATTTTATAATAAGGTAATATACTATATAAGTTAGTCTTATAATATATAATATATAATTATTATACTAGGGTCCCTAGTAATAGATATTTTAATTAGGAGAAGAATTATTATAATAAGGCTTTTTTAAAGGATTTTTATTAAGAGATATCTTTTATATCTAATAGGAGTTATCCTTTCTATAAATATTTAGTTAACCCCCCTAAACCTAATTCCTCTATTAATAATAGATAGATTATCCCTTATAACCCGTACCTATTAAAGAAATATAGTGCCTATATTAATATTAAGATCTACGGCTCTATTAAGTCTATTTTCTATTTATATAAATATATTTATAAGGGACTTAATTAGGCTAATATCTCCCTTACTAGGAATTATATATATAATAATAATAATCCTACTCCTAATAGCTACTTATAATAGTAAGGGGAGTTAGTAGATAAGATTACTAAGTTTTAGTCTACTTACTAGATTAGGTTTATTAAGGCTATCTAGAAGATACTCTTATTTAGTATAAGTATTATAAAGCCTTATATAAAGTATTTATAGATCTACCTCCTAGATTAATAGCGTACCCTTTTTAAGCTAGCTAATAACTAGGCTATTAATAAGGCTATTGAATAAAAGCTAATAGATAGTAATAAGCTTTATAGGATTACATTAATAGAGTTTTTTAATATAAACTATCTTATTAAGGAAGCTTATAATAGTAGTTAGCTATTACCTTTTATAAAATAGAATAGGAAATATCTAGCTATTATAAGGGATCTACTTAATTATTTATATATAGATTTTCCTAAGTTCTTTATATAAAATAAAAGAAATAAATAATAGAAAGTCTATAAAAAGGGGGAGACTCTTAGGCGTATTAATTTTATTAGTCTACAAATAAAGGATCTCTACTATTACTAACTACTCCTCTATTATATTAAGGGGGCTATATTATTTCATAACCTCTAGATAGTAGACAGCTAGCTAATAGGATAGAAGGAGGCCTATATAAATCTTAAGTTAACTAAAAATAATAGATATACTAATAAGATCCTTAATAAGGGAAAGGATTTTTAGGGAGGTTATAGGCTATAAATGACATAGGCAGAATAATTATAGGTAGAATAGTTAATTTTCTATTAAGGATTCTATTAAGGAATAACAAGGTAATTATAGAAGCCTTCCGTAGTATATACTAATACGCCATGTCTATAATAAATGCCTACTAAAAGAAAATAAAGTAGCGCCCTCGTTATATATTATTAGTTCCTTTTTAATAACCTTAATCGACTATAAATACGTTTATTAAAGTCTTTAATAAGCTATATAGTATTATAAAGGTCTAAAATATTATACTATATATTATATTAAGGGCTATAATCCTTCTATTTAATAAGGTATTAAACCTTATTCCTACTTATAATACGCCTACTAATTATAGCTTCTAACTTATACTTATCCTCTATAGTATTATTATAAATAGGGGGGTCGTTATATTATAATTACTTATACGGGTCTAAACCGGGGTATAATCTAAGCTAAGTAACGGATATAACGGGGTATATCTATATTATAGGGGGTAGTTATAGACTAACCGTCGAGTCGGGATTCGGTACCAAGAATTAGTACCGACCGAATACTCGGTACTAGCTCTAGGTACCGACCGAAATACTTAGTACCAGCTATTAGTACCGACTCGCCAAGGCCTCGATACCTTAGCGAGTCGGGTTAACCCGACTTGAATCGCCAAGGTATCGCCAAGACGCTAAGCCCCTAATAAAATAGTAAGGAACCCTAGTTTTTTTTCTAGAATTACCCCTATACTAAAAATAGATTTTTTTTTAATTGGAATTTTAATACCCCTTTGAGTTCCCTAGGGATATGTATTACCTTTTTACATTACCTTAAAGAATTACCTAGGCTAGGCTAGGTAATAATAATAATAATACTTAGTAATATAGTAGTAAGTTATAGATTTAATAGTAAATACTACTATAAATAGAAGATATTAATAATATTATAGTTATTATTTCTATAGGAATAGCTAATTAGCTATTATCTTTTTATATTACCTTATTTACTATTAAGAATTACCTAGTTAGTAATAATAATAATACTTAGTAGTCTATTAGTAAGTCCTATATATAATACGAAACCTTATAATAAATAATAAATATTCCTAATATTATAATTATTATTTTCCTAGGGATATATATTACCTTCTTATATTACCTTAATTACTTTTAAGAATTCCCTAGGTAGTAATAATAATAATACTTAGTAATATAGTAATATATCCTATATATAATAGTAAATACTATTATAAAAAGAAAATATTATTAATATTATAGTCGTTATTTTCCTAGGGATATATATTACCTTTTTATATTACCTTATTTACTTTTAAGAATTCCCTAGGTGATAATAATGATAATAATTAGAAAAAAAATTAGAAAATATAGTAAGAAATACTACTAAAAATAGAAAATATTACTAGAGAAAAAAGCCTTAGCGATTTAAGTTAATACTTTAGTACTAATACTCGGTACTTACCTAGGTACCGACTTGAGGTACTTAGTACCTACCTTAATACCGACTCGAGGTACTTAGTACTAGATTTTAGTATTAAATCGCTAAGACTCGAGTTAGGTACCCGACTCGAGTTCGAAGTACCGACTCGACGCGGTTAGTCTAGGTAGTTAGAGTCTATAAGCTAGGGGGCCGATATGATTAAGGACCTTAAAAGGTCCTACTTATTATTAATAGAGCTTAGGATTAGTAAGGCCTAGAATAGAGTAATTATAGTTTAGGCGTAGGTAGAATTTATTACCCTTAGATATATTAAGAGCTTAATATTTCTTATTATATCTAGCCTTAGAGAAGATACTAGTAAATATAATAGACTCTTTAACCTATTCCTTTTAAAGCTATTAGAGCCTATTAAAGTCTTTAGTAGGGACGTTTATAGCTAATAATAGTAGGCTAAGGGTATTACGTACCTTAAAGCCGTAGATAATATTATTAGGTGCTAGGCCTATTAAAGTATTAATAGAGTTATTAAGATAGCTTTATAAATAGGGAATAATAGGGGACTAGTTAACGCTATTAATATAAGGGTACTAGGAAGTATAGAACTATAAAGTAATTTTAACTATCTAGTTAGTTCATTCTAATTATCTATTAGTTTAGGCGTAATAGGACGTAGATATTAGTAGTTAATAATTTAGGTTATAAAATAAAGCCTTCTAGAAACTTAATATAAATTTTAGGTCCTAGTCACTAATTATAATATATAGGATCCCCTAGTTATAACTTATAAGGCCTACTAGTATTAAGTCTACCTATTAGGTAACGTCCTATATTATTTAGCCTATAATTAGGAGGATACGCTTAGAGAACTTATTTATAATAGTTAGTAGACTATTAAAGCCGTTTTCCCCTATTAATAGTAACGCGAGGATAAAGTCTATTATAATTATATAGAATAGGATACTAGGCCTATTAATAGGCTATATATTATTATAAGGTTAATAATATTTTATTTAATTAACCTAATAACTAGGGTAATACTTAATATACGCTTAAAGATAAGAAGTAAGATACTAGAGGTAAAGGGAGCTAGTAATATATTTATAAGTTCTATAAAAACTACTATAGTATTATTTATTATAGGCTAAGTTAAAGACTTCCTTTTCTATTATATTTAGAATATATAATCGTTTACGTTTATTATTAAAGTTAGTATAATAGATTAGACTATCGCGGAGTTTAAATCTTAGGGATATATAAGAGGCTTTAAGAGTTTAGCTAGTTATTTTAAGTATATTAAGGACCTTATTCTATTATTAGTCGTCCTAATAGGCTTATAATAAGCGTGCCTTAAAGGTATATAATATTTTAACTAGTATAATATAAAATAATAGAACCTTAGATTAATCTAAGAGGTAGTAGTTTATATTATAAAAGGCTTTAATATATAATATATCTAACGTACTAGCTATTATAACTAGTAAGGTTATTTCTCCCTTAAGGCGTAATAGCGCGTCTAGGATAATATTACTCTTACCTAGCTTATACTTTATAAGGAGGTTAAACTATAATAGGTACTAAGATACTCTAATAAGACGGAGGTTAAGTTTATCTATTAATAATAAACTTAGGCTAGTTTACTTTAATATTAGTACCGCTATAAAGTAGTCTATATAGATAATTATTAGAGGCTTATAAGAGGATTTAATAAGATACCTAGTCTTTTAAATAACTTATATAATACCTACTACCTTAAGCTCTATAAGCTAGTAGTTCTATTTAGCGGGATTAAGTATCTTACTAAGGAATATAATTAACTAGATATTAATTCTTATAAAAGGCTTTAAGCCGTTTAAATTACCCTTTATATAACATATTATTATAATAAACCCCTAGGCTTTAAAGGTGTCTAGGTTAATAAATAAGAACCTTATTTTATTAAAATATATTAGAAAGCGGGCTTTCCCGAAGGCTTCCTTTAAGTTATAAAAAGCTTAGAGCTCTTCTTTAATAGGGTAATAGAAGGCTTTAATAGCCTTAGTCTTTCTAATATAACCTTTAATATTTAACGTAGTAAGAGGGGCTATAAGGTTAGTCTTACGCCTTTATAAGGGATTAACTCGTTAGGTATACCTTAATATAAATAACCTAAGCTACCTTATAAAGCCTAAGAAGATTTTAAGATCCCTAAGCGTCTCTAGGAAGTATAAGGCTGCGATAGCTATTAGCTTCTCTTCTAATATAGAGAGCCTAAAGGCGTTAATATACTAGCTAAAAAGGTTAATAGATAGGTAATTAAAGAAAGTTTTCTTAGGGCTAAGACTTAGACGACGCTTATAGAATAATATAAATAATTTTTAGAGATAAATTAGGTATTCTAATAGGCTTTTAAAGAAGCTTATAATATTATCTATATAAGTACGTATAAAGTCTTTATATAATTAAAGTATTTTATCTATCTATTATTAAATATATAGGGGTAATCCCTTATAACCTATTAATATAATATTATATTATTCTTAGCCTTAGTAAGAGATAATAGTAAGCTTATAATAATTAGCTTTTCTAATACTAAATTAATAGAAATACCCCGTACGATCTATAATAGAGATAAAAAGTAACCCTATTATAACTAATATAATTTTACTTTATAATAGGATAGGGTAACTATTTAATTATATAATTATATTAAAGCCTCGTATATTAATAATAACGCGGCCCTTCTTCTTACTATTAACTTCCCGCTATATTATAAAGACTAGATAATTAAACGGGGTAGGTTAATTTAACTATTATATCTTCCCTTAAGAATATAGCTTATTAAAAGTCTTATTAATTATTTACTTATCTTTATAACTTACTAGGTAAACCCTTAATAGCTTAGGGGCTATATTAGGCTTTAAGGTAATTAGTATCTATTCGACCTTAAGAACTATAACTATAGTACCTTAATCTATTTATATCTTAGGAAACGGATTAATAACCTTTATAATCTAAGAGGCTATATTAGGGGTACTATAAATAGTTATACTACTTAGTATAACATACTTTAATACTAGGTTAATAGATAACTATAATAGGCTTCTATATATATTAAGGCCCTTATTTAGATTAGTCTAAGGTAGGGTAACTAAGTTAGCTATAATATATAATATAAAAGCTATAACTATAGCTATAAAGCCTTTAGTAACTTATAACTTCTATAATTAGGTATTTCTATCGGCTTATAAAGTAATTATTAGAGTAACTAGATATACTCTATCCTATTTATATTTAGTAACTAATCTAAGCTAAGTCTTATAAGGTAGTTATATAGCGACTAGTAAAGTATTATAGACCTATGTAAATAATATATTAGAATTAATAATATATTTATATATACGCCTCTATTAGGACTAAGATCTTATAAATAATCTAGTTTAAAAAGATAGTTATAATTATTAGGTATATTACCCTTATATATTACTAGAACTTTAATTATAAAGCGTAGAGGGATTATAACTATTAATTTCGCCTTAATTATACGCCTTAAATATAGTAACGCCTAAGTATAAACTTTAATTAGGGCTATTAAGCCTTTATATAATCTAATTAAAATTACCTTCCTACTAAAATTAATAATAATACCCTAGGGAACTAGGGTATTATTATTAATAAGTATATTAGCTCTAAGGTTATCTATAATATAAACCTCTATAATTATTAATACCTATCTTAGAGAGTCTCTAACCTTACCTTAAATATATATTTTAATAGAAGTATACTTATAAGTCCTAACAGTCTTATTTCCTATATTATAAACTAGTATAAGTAAAGGTATCTTCTTAAGTTAGATATTAGGGAGGTACTTTATAAGGTATATATAGTTAATAAGTATAATAGTATAGCTACTATTAAGGTAGATGTTAATCTACTCCTAGCCTAATTTAAACTAGGATACTTTAACTATAATATATTTCTATCTATAAAAGCTATAGCCTAGTAGCTTACTCTAATCCGGAATTATATTAGAGTTAATATAGATAAAGTTAGTCTAAGGGACGTTATTAAGGTCCTTATTTATAACTTCCTTTAGATTAATCTAAGGGTCGTCTAGTAAAGGCTTTAATAGCTATAGTATTAGCTTAGTTAGCTTAGGAAGCCTTAGCTAATATTATAGTTTTAAGTAATTAAATAGCTTATTCTAAGATAAGAATATAGATTTATAATTAGAATAAGGATAATTAATATCCCTTAGCTATATAAGGAAGTTAACGTCTTAAGTCTTATTATAATTATTATTATAAAAGCCTTTAGTAGATAGTTTATTATTATACTTATACTAACTAGCTAATTACTTATATTTATTATTAAAGTCTTTTATAGACTCCTCTATTATAGCCTAATAGGCCCTTTAAGGTCTACCGCTATTATAAGTACTATTCTACCCCCGTAGTTAAAAACCTAACCTATTTACGGGGCCTACCGTAATTTAAAGCCTTTAAGGGGCTTATAGTAGTTATAGTAGCTATAGTAGTTAAGGCGTATCTTAGTCTTAACGGTTTTAATTCTAATTAGAATTATAAGCTAGATTATTCTAATAGTAAGGGTAAGTATTACTAGCTAATTAGTTTTATAGCTAATTAACTACTTAGGATTAATACTAACTAGATTAGCTAGTTAGCCTATTATTATTATCTTATAACTACCGTCCTATTATAGCTATTAAGGTCCTTAATATAAAGGATATACTATTTATATAAATATTAAACTAGATATCCTTTTATAAATATAATTCTTTAATTAAGCCTAAGATAGTTAACGTAGTATTAGGCTTATTAAAGTTATAATATAATTTACTATCTATATATTTATAAGCTAGGAGTACTTATAATAGTTTAATAATTATAATGCTAGTATTAGGACTATTAATTATAATATTAGCTATATATTTAATAGGGTTACGTTAATTATAAATATCTTAAATAGTATAATAAATAGACTTAGGTATACCTAGAGACTTACCTAAGGAATCTTAAAATCTCTTCTCTAGTATATTATATTAGCTATTAATACTATTAGGATTATATCTTAATTCTTATCTAGAGTTATATATTAATTAATTAGGAAACTAGTTATTAGCTTCTCTAAGTAGATAAGTATTAATATTTTATTATAAAATAGTTATATCTATAATAGTAGCCTTTACTTATAACCTAGTAGTAAAGCTATAAATATTATAATAGATATTATACCTATCCTTAACCTTAATAGTAGGTATATTAGGCTTTAATTTAAAGTAGCCTATATCTTAAGTATAAAATTAAGTAGAATAAGGTCCTTAATTAGGATTAGCCGGATTTACTTAATTACTATTAACTTACTATTAATTTTATAGTAAGGTTATTACTTAAGCAATAATAGCGGCCATTTAATCGGCCTATACTTATAAAAATAGAGTAGCTATATTTATAGAAGGCTATAGTAGATTACGGGGTATCTCTCCTTTAACTAATATACCTCGGGTTATTAGTAAGTAGGAGTCTAGGCTAGACTAATCTAACGGGCCTAACTACTCTAACGGGCCCGACTATCCTAATAGGCTAAATCTAGGAAAGGTTAAAGTAGGTATAATACCTATTAATAGGGACCTAGTAAACTTATATAACTAGGTAGTAGTAATAATAAAGGCTTTTATAGATATCCTAAAGAGGGGTAGGTTAATAGCCTAGTTACTTAGCTAGGTATATTTAGCTTAATTTAAGTCTTAGGATCCTAATTAAGTACCGCGTAATAAAGTAGGTTTATAAGGGAGAGGTAAAGGTCTTTTATACTTAGAGGTAATAAAATAGATAACCCTATAAGTTACCTTCTAGATAATCTAGCCATACTAGTACCTAGTATTAAAGAAATTAGATATTAAGTAGGCTTAAGTAATAATATCTAGAGGTATAAGGATAGCTAATAGGATTAAGGTAATTATATTTAGGATAGACGGGATATTATTAGAGCCTTTAATAGTAGCTACCTTATAAGTTAATAGTATTAATAGCTATTACGATTATTATAAGAATTATAATAGAAAAAGTAAAGTAGGTAAATAACTTATATAACTATTTAGATAATTTAAATAGGAAGGAGCTTTATTCCTAAGAAGGGACTAGAAGGAGTATAGATAAGTTATATAACTTAGAGGGCTATAGTATAAGGGTATTCATTAAAGGCTTCTAATTTAGACTACTTTATATTTAGATTAGTATAAAATAGGGCGTTTATTATAAAGTATAAGGGATACTTTTAGTTACGGAAGTAGTTATTAAAGGTATAGGACTTAAAGGGGTTAGAGGACTTAGAGGACTTAAAGGAGGATTATTATTATTATAAAGATAGCGTTAGTACTATAAATAGCGGTTAATACTTCTAGGTAATTATATAGTACCTTAAAGATAAATACCTATAGTATTACTACTAATTAATATAGGTAGAATAGTTGATTTTCTATTAAGGATTCTATTAAGGAATAATAAGGTGACTATAGAAGCCTTCCGTAGTATACGCTAATACGCTATATCTATAATAATAAAGTCTTTTTATATTAGTATTAATTAAACTCTAACCTATTAATACCCTTACCTTATAGAATAAGTATAAGGAGTATATCTTAAATAACTATTTATACCTTCTATAATAGGATTTTTAACGCTTTAAATCCTAGATAATTATTATAAGTAATAGTTATTTACTAAATAGTACGCGCTTTACCTAATTAATAGCTAATTAGAATATTAATTAACCCCTAAATATACTAAGAATCTAGTCTAATATAGCCTACCTATTCTAACTATTCTATTTAATAATATTATTAATATTCTAAATAGACTTTTATAGGAAGAAATATCTTACTAAATTACCCCTAATAAGGCTAAGGTCTTATAAAATAGGTTAAATACTAATTAATACTATACTATTAATTAGATTATCGCCGCTATTAATATTAATACTAATAATAAATTTAGTACTCTAGGTATACTATTCTTCCTTAATAGTATTAGGGGAACTAGTAAGATAATAGTTTAAAATACTATTATAAAAAGGCTACGTTCCTAGTAAAAGGTTACTTTAATAGTAGTATCTTCTAATATTATATTAATACTATTATAAGGAGGTTAAACTACTTACTTATAATTTAAGATACCCTTAGACTTTAATACTACCTCTTTATATAAGATTAAGAAGGGGACTAATCTTATTAAGTTAATTAAGTAAGCTTATATTATCTTTTAAGATAAGTCTCTTATATAGAGTTAATATAATATAGAAGCTATTAGTTATAGCCTTTAAGATATTTATAATAATAACTAGGCTTATTTTAGGAGTAAGGTAGTCTACTTTTATAAGGACTTCTAATAAATACTCCTAGTTATTCTAGGAGGATCTAGTAGCTAGGTTATTATTAAGGCGTATCTTTAAAAGGCCTATTTCTAGAATAAAGTTATATATTTAAATCTTACTATTAATAAGTAACTTAATAATCCTAACTTAATAGATACTACCTATTATAAAATAGGACTATTTATAAGTAATCTCCTCGCTATTAACCTGGTAATAAGACGGATATTTCCACCTATTCAGACCGATATCAGACACGTAGGTAGGTGAGGTGAATAGTAGGGAGCATGTCAGACACGTTAGTAGGTAGGTAGGTAGGCGGCCTATAAATGCGACAGCATTAGCTAAATTATATACATATACTAATTAACCGATATAGATTATTCTAACAGCGTTATATACCTGGTAATAAGATGGATATTACCCCCTATTTAGGCCGATATTAGACACGTTAGTAGGTAAGGTAAATAGGTAAAATATAAATAATATTAAGATTTTAGCTATTCGTAATCTATATTCTAGCCGTTAGCGTATGGAATTTAGTAGGTAAATCTACTTATTCTAAAATATCTTTTAAACTACTGCACCGATTTTAGGTATTTTTAAAGTATTTAATACCTTAAGATGAGGTAAGTAATATAGTTCATCCTAAAAATATTATAATAGGTAGGTATATATATGGATAGAATGCGAAGAAAGTTAGGACTTTTAATATTCACCGCATTTAGCGCTAGTCCTAGAGGGGTAACTAGGGGACTTTTAACTAATTAATAAGGTGGGATAATAAAAAATAACTCCTGTATTAGGCTAGCCTATAATCCTAAAAAGGTAGTAGAGCTTATTCTATTATAGTAAGAAGATTATATATTAAACTAGCCTTAATATAATATCTATTAAGAAACCTAACCTCTATCTTATTTAAATATTAAAATACCTCTAGTAATTCCGCCTTAATATATATTATAAGCTAGGAAAGTCTAATATTATATCTAATACCTTATTTAAGTTAGCTAGCTAAGAATATTAGCTATCTAATATAATTAAATCTAACTTAGATATATTATTAATAAAGGCTTTCCTAATAAGCCTAGTAAAAATAAGTATAGAGTTTAAAGAATAGTTTATTATGGGCCCTATTAAAGTACCTTATTAAGCTAAGGTAATATTAATAATAAAGTATAATAGTACCCTAAGTAATAATATTATAAAGCTCTTATATTAGATTATTAATATTTTATTATATTTTAATAATAATAAGAGGGGTTTACGCCTATATATACCTATACTTACTTTAGAAAAGGAAGTTTTTTAACTTACCTATAATAAGATAGGGTACCTAGGGTATACTTATATTTATAAGTAATTAATAGAAGGCGTCTATATTTATAATCTTCTTACTATAATAGAAAATATAGGAATTAAGACCCTAAGCTTATTATACCTTATTAATTAATTATAAGTACCCTAATTACCCCTCTAGGACTAGCGCGAATATTAAAATTCTAATATTTCTTTATATTCTACCTATATCTATATTAATAATTCTTAATATTTTCTACTTAAATTAAGTTATATAGCCCTTTTTAGCGTACTTAATAATTTAAAAGTTATTAAAACTAGTATAGTAGTTTAAAAGATATATTAGAATAAATAGATTTACCTACTAAATTCTATCAAACTATCTTATATCTTAGCGCTTTCTTCTTATATTAATAGTTTTTTCTTCCTACCCCTTCTTTACCTTTTATAGTATAATATAGATATTAATACCCCTCCTTATAATCTATAATATATAAATTATACTAGTCGTCTTTAAATAATATGGTATTACCCTTCTTATACTAAATTTAGCTCCTCTACCTCCCTATTAATACCTTCTAAGTGCCTAGCCCTTTCTAAGCTACACCTTAATACTATTAATAAGAGGGTTAGATCTTATAAGACTAATAGTATAAGGCGTACTAGACGCTTAAAGAATATTATATTAGGTACCTAGGTCTTATCTATAAACCTATTAATAAACCCTAGAGATATTATATTAATAGAACCTCGCCCTAGAGAAATACTATTAAGTACTCGCCCTTATAACTACCTTAATAATAGTATTACTCCCTAGTAGCATATAGCCCTTACTAATATAACTATTTAAGTAGTTATTCTACTTAGGGACCCCTAATAACCTACTCCCCTAGTCTTTAAAGAAGCCCCTTAAGAATTTACTCCCTAGCCTCCCTCTAAATATAATTAAAGTACCTATTACTAGTATACTTAACGGGAGGCTAATATAATAGATAATACTAAGTACTAACTACCTATCTAATAAGGCCCGTACTAATAGCGGAATAATATATATTAGGGGCGGATACTAGACTAGGGATATTAAGTATATAGAGATCCCTATATAATAAGATATATAGAGCCTTACTAGGTTAATAATCTATTTAATATTACTAGTAATATATTCCCCTATTATAATATACTATTATAGAAGAATAAATATAGTAACTTAGGGGATAGTTAATAGTTATATTATAATAGTAGGAAGAATAATTAGCTATCCCCTAACTAGTTATATAAGCTAGCCGATATTAACTTATTACCTAAGGGGCCTTAAAAGGAGGTAGAGCTTAGGGTATAATTTATTAATAAATTATTTAATAATATAGATAATATTATTATTAATAGATAGTCTATATAAAGGAGGACTATATATAGTAAAGAATTTTTAGATAATATTATTAGTTATAATAATTATCTCTCCTTTATTAGTAAGGGTATAATTAATATTAATACTTATATTAATTAAACTACCTTCTAGATCTAGGGGTCTATTTATTATTTAATAGGTCCTCTTATTACTAATAATAGCCTTAGGCTAAAATTCGCCTAGATCTATATACTAGATAGTATATAAGAGTAATTAGATATTTACTATTAATATTTTAATAATTTAAATTAAGATATCCTTACTTCTACTTAGTATACCCTCTAGTCTATTAACCTATATATCTAGGGGTTTAAACCCTACTATAACTACCTTAAAGAGGATAAATTATAATATCCTATTAATATTATAAGCGTCTATATCTAATAGCTAAATCCTAAATAATAGGATAAGGGTACTTATAATTAGCCTACCTTTATAAAAGTCGCTTATATTATAATAACTCCTAATAATACTATAAAAGGCTAGATTAAGCGGGATATCTATATTAAAACTATTAAGGGGGGCCTTATATTAATCCCTAATTAGTATCCTTCTTATATAGCCCTCTAATATCTACTCCTATTTTTATTTAATAAATAGTTATAGTATAACTACCTCCTATTAGCTAGCTATTAGCTTCTAGGCGACTATCTATTATATATATTACGACGGAACTATATTACTAATATACTTACCTAGTATACCCTAATTAATAGCGATAATAAATTAGAGTAGGAAGATAGTAGTAACCCTAAGTAGGAGCTAGACTAGTATATTATTAGCGAGTATATACCTTAGGGTTATAATAGGTCTTAGTAAGTAGTAAGATTATAATTTTATATAAAATAGATATAAGTAAGACTATTTAATATATTTCCCTAATTATTTTCTAGACTTAAATCTACTTAATTATAAATAGTTCTAAATTATTTAAATAATAGCTAGGGGGTAGACAATACAATTTAAATAATTAGCTAATTAATATCTAGATCTAGCCTAATTTTTTTAATTATACTATTAATAGCGGATATCTATTTAACTATTAGGCTATTAATATCTAGATATTAATAGAGCTTAATAACCTAAATTAGTATTATTAGAATTAATAGACTATCTAAGCGGACTATTACTCTAGCCTAATAGATAGGCTTAGTACTAATCTAGATATCTCGCTTAAAGATATTAATAGTAAGGTAACTATCCTCCTATTAATAATACTAGGAAGCCTACGTACTATAAAAGCGAGAATATAAGATACTATAATAATAGTCTAAAAAGGGGTAAACCTAATTTTTTTATTACCTTTATATATAATCCTAAGTAGCCTAATATTTAGAGCTTATTAGAACCTAGTTAGATATTAGAGTACTATTATAATCTAATTACTTATATCTTTAATTAGAAGCTCTAGGAGTTAATAGGGGACCTTCTTAAGTAATATATCCTTAGTATTTATATAGGCTACTATTATATTATTAAGTTTTAGAAGTAAGGTCTCTTATATACTTATATTCTCCTTATTATATAGGAAGAGGATTAGATCTAGATAGTTAATAATATTAATAGTATTACTTAAATATTTATCCCCCCTTAATAGGATAATAATATATTATATAAGTTAATCTTATAATATATAATTTATAATTACTATACTAGGGTCCCTAGTAATAGATATTTTAGTTAGGAGAAGAATTATTATAATAAGGCTTTTTTAAAGGATTTCTACTAAGAGATATCTTTTATACTTAATAGGAGTTATCCTTTTTATAAATATTTAAGTAGCCCCCTTAAACCTAATTCCTCTATTAATAATAAATAGGTTATCCCTTATAACCCGTACCTATTAAAGAAATATAGTACTTATATTAATATTAAGATTTATAGCTCTATTAAGTCTATTTTCTATTTTCTATTTATATAAATATATTTATAAGGGACCTAATTAGGTTAATATCTCCCTTACTAGGAATTATACGCGTAATAATAATAACCCTACTCCTAATAACTAGCCGCGATAATAAGGGGAGTTAGTACTAGATAAAATTATAAAGTATTTATCCGCTTACTAGATTAAGTCTATTAAGGTTATCTAGAAGATACTCTTATTTAGTATAAGTATTATAAAGCCTTATATAAAGTGTTTATAAATCTACCTCCTAAATTAATAGTATACCCTTTTTAAGCCGGCTAATAATTAGGCTATTAATAAGGCTATTAAATGAAAGCTAATAAATAGTAATAAGCTTTATAGGACTATATTAATAGAGTTTTTTAATATAAACTATCTTACTAAGGAAGCTTATAATAATAGTTAGCTATTACCTTTTATAAAATAGAATAGGAAATATCTAGCTATTATAAGGGATCTACTTAACTATTTATATATAGATTTTCCTAAGTTCTTTACGTAGAATAAAAGAAATAAATAATAAAAAATCTATAAAAAGAGGGAGACTCTTAGGCGTATTAATTTTATTAGTCTAAAAATAAAGGATCTCTACTATTACTAACTACTCCTCTATTATATTAAGGGGGCTATATTATTTAATAACTTCTAGATAGTAGATAGCTAGCTAATAAGTTAGAAGGAGGCTTATATAAAGCTTAAGTTAACTAAAAATAATAGATATACTAATAAGATCTTTAATAAGGGAAAGGATTTTTAGGGAGGTTATAAGCTACGTAGTCTTTTTATATTAATATTAGTTAAACTCTAACCTACTAATACCCTTACCTTATAAAATAAGTATAAGGAGTATATCTTAAACAACTACTTATACCTCTTATAATAGGATTTTTTAATGCTTTAGATCCTAGATAATTATTATAAGTAATAGTTATTTACTAAATAATACGCCCTTTACCTAATTAACGGCTAATTAGAATATTAATTAACCCCTAAATATTACAAGGATCTAGCCTAATATAGCCTACCTATTCTAACTATTCTATTTTATAATTTTAATAATATTCTAAATAGACTTTTACGGGAAGAAATATCTTACTAAATTACCCCTAATAAGGCTAAGGTCTTATAAAATAGGCTAAATACTAACTAATACTACGCTAATAATTAGATTATTACTACTATTAATACTACTATTAATAATAAATTTAGTACTCTAGGTATACTATTCTTCCTTAATAGTATTAGGGGAACTAGTAAGATAATAGTTTAAAATACTATTATAAAAAGGCTACGTTCCTAGTAAAAGGTTACTTTAATAGTAGTATCTTCTAATATTATATTAATACTATTATAAGGAGGTTAAACTACTTACTTATAATTTAAGATACCCTTAGACTTTAATACTACCTCCTTATATAGGATTAAGAAGGGGACTAATCTTATTAAGCTAATTAAATAAGCTTATATTATCTTTTAAGATAAGTCTCTTATATAGAGTTAATATAATATAGAAGCTATTAATTATAGCCTTTAAGATATTTATAATAATAACTAGGCTTATTTTAGGGGTAAGGTAGTAGACTAACCGCGTCGAGTCGGTACTTTAAACTCGAGTTAGGTACCCGACTCGAGTCTTAGCGATTCGATACTAAAATCTGGTACTAAGTACCTCGAGTCGGTACTAAGGTAGGTACCGAGTACCTCGAGTCGGTACCTAGATAGGTACTAAGTATTAGTACCGAAGTATTAACTTAAATTACTAAGACTTTTTTCTCTAGTAATATTTTCTAATTTTTTTTCTAATTATTATTATTATTATTACCTAGGGAATTCTTAAAAGTAAATAAGGTAATATAAAAAGGTAATATATATCCCTAGGAAAATAACGACTATAATATTAATAATATTTTCTTTTTATAATAGTATTTACTATTATATATAGGATATATTACTATATTACTAAGTATTATTATTATTACTACCTAGGGAATTCTTAAAAGTAATTAAGGTAATATAAGAAGGTAATATATATCCCTAGGAAAATAATAATTATAATATTAGGAATATTTATTATTTATTATAAGGTTTCGTATTATATATAGGACTTACTAATAGACTACTAAGTATTATTATTATTACTAACTAGGTAATTCTTAATAGTAAATAAGGTAATATAAAAAGATAATAGCTAATTAGCTATTCCTATAGAAATAATAACTATAATATTATTAATATCTTCTATTTATAATAGTATTTACTATTATATCTATAATTTACTATTATATTACTAAGTATTATTATTATTATTACCTAGCCTAGCCTAGGTAATTCTTTAAGGTAATGTAAAAAGGTAATACATATCCCTAGGGAACTAAAAGGGGTATTAAAATTCTAATTAAAAAAAAATCTATTTTTAGTATAGGGGTAATTCTAGAAAAAAAACTAGGGTTCCTTACTATTTTATTAGGGGCTTAGCGTCTTAGTAATACCTTAGCGATTCGAGTCGGGTTAACCCGACTTACTAAGGTATCGAGGCCTTAGCGAGTCGGTACTAATAGCTGGTACTAAGTATTTCGGTTAGTACCCGGAGCTAGTACTAAGTATTCGGTCGGTACTAATTCTTAGTACTGAATCCCGACTCGATAGTTAGTTTATAAGGTAGTCTACTTTTATAATAACTTCTAATAAATACTCCTAGTTATTTTAGGAGGATCTAGTAGCTAGGTTATTAAGGCGTATCTTTAAAAGGCCTATTTCTAGAATAAGGTTATATATTTAAATCTTACTATTAATAAGTAAGTTAATAATCCCGACCTAATAGATATTATATATTATAAAATAGGACTATTTATAAGTAATCTCCTCGCTATTAGTAATAGTATTAATATCTAGAAAAGCCCTACTACTAATAAAGAGGTATTGTATTAGAAATATAGTTATACCCCTAGAAATACTATTAATAATTTAGTTAAGAATATCTATACTAATATTAGGATAAATATCTCTTAAAGGGAATATCTATTAAAACGGGCTATTCTTACTATTACTAATAAAGACGTTATTAGTATTAATACTAAGATAATATTATATATCCCTAGTAATATAATAATATATTAGAGTATTAATTATACTATATTAAAAGAAGATAATAAACTCTTCCCCCCTAAGTACTTTTATAGGTTTTATAAACCCTCCCTACTATCTTATAAGTTATATATTAAGCTAGGCGTACTAGTTATACTACTAAAGAACCTTAATCCGCTATATCTATATAATAGGACCTAATTATAGGTAATAAGGTATAGTAAATATATCTTTAAGGGGGAGACTATAAGCGGTACTTATAATAGTAAGAAGGTAATACTATTTAAGATGCTATTATAATCTAAAGAAAATAATAGGCGGATTCCTACCCCCTTTATTTATAAGTAGTACCCTATCTAACTAGTATTTATTATAACTATTAATAAATTATAAGGCTAATTAATAAAGTACGTAGGTATTAACTTATAAACTAGGCCTACTTTTAATTATAATTAGCTATACGTAGCTTTATTATAAGTAATAAGATAAGGAAACCTTTATATTATTAGGCCTAAAACTCCTAAATATATATCTAGCTAATTAATAAGAAACGTTATATATAAGTAGGTACTATTAAATAATAAGTAGACTACCCCTAATATATTAGTCGTAACTTATTATTAACGCCTAGATCCTATTATTAGCTACTTAGCGGCTTATAAGAATAATAATTATAATATTAAAAGTATAAAAACGGCCTAATATTATACTTAGTTATATAGTTATATCTTTATATTAGACCGTAATATTAGACTTTCTAATAATAAAAATAAGTTATTCTACTATTTAGTTTATTAAATACCGCTAGTTAATCTTTAGAGGGCTAGATAAATATTAGACCGTATAAACTCCTATATCTAATAGATTCCTTTATATTAACATAATAAATCTAGTACGACTATTAATAGTTATTATAAGAGTATAAAAGATATATTATAATATAAGGAGTATAACGATTTAAGAATTATATTAAATAGTCTAGTAGCGTAGAAGTAGTTAGTAGAATAGAATATTATTATACTAGATATCTCGTATTTAGTCGAGTACTTAGTAGATAGTATTAGTCTTTTAATACTTCTATCTTAATAATAATAATATCTTTTCTTAATAATAACTAATACAATAAGTCGTCTAATAATAGTATACTTAGTTATACCCTATTAGCCCTAAATAGTAATATTATAGTAGAGTTATAACGTAGGTAGGCCTAATAACTATTTATTAATACTCTAATACTAGGTAACTATCGTAAATAATCCCTTAGATCTAAAATTAACGTTTTTAGTAATATTTACCCTATATCTCCTATAATACTTAAGGGGGATCTTAGTATCTATAAAAGTTTATATAAATATCTATTATATTTAGACTTAAATTTACTTTATAACTATTATTACTTAATAATAAATAAAAGAATTATACTTTTAAGTATACTTTTCCTAAGTAAAAATCTTGAATTTTTATAGGCATTTTCTAGTATAATAATAAAACTTTATAAATTTATTAAGTATTACTTATATTACTAACTTAATTAGATATTATAGTATAAGCCTTATAAATCCCTTTAATCTATTTTATCTTTAATAAGGCTATTTTATACTCTTACTATTAACTTTATTCTAGCCTTACCTCCTTTAATAGACGGGTTTAACTATATTATATTAATAACAGATAAGTTTTCTAAAGTAATTACTCTAATCCCTAGTAAGAATATATAATCTAGTAAAGATTAGGTAATTTACCTAATAAACTAACTTATCTTATTAAACTAGGGAGTACCCTACTACGTAATTATTTCTAATAAGGACTAGAAATTTATTAGGTAAATATAGAAGTAGGTCTTTATAATATTATAAGTTAGCCTCTTCTATTTAACCGCGTAGTATCTATAATCTAACGGTATATTAGAATATATTAATTAGATAGTAGAAATTACTTTAAGGTATTATATTACTACCCTTAAAGACTAATACTTATAACTAATAATTATTAATAGAATATTAGCCTTATTAAATAACTTTATAAAATATAGCTCTATTAATATCTCTCTTATATAAGTCTTATATAGTTTTAAGACGCGTAAGTTATTAGATCTCCTCTAAATTAAGGATCTTAATACCCCGTTTATAAAAGGCTTTTATAATAAGGTAGGTACCCCGCTTAAAGGTAATAATAAGGCCCTTATTATAGATAGAGTATTAGTTATACTAATATACCTAATTATTATAAATAACTACCGGCCTATATATATTAATATTAAAGATACTATTACGTTTATAATTATAAAATAAAAAGACTATTATAACTTTAACTATAAGCCTATATACTTTAAGGTAGGGGATATAATTTATTTATAACTTTATAAGGGGTATTAAGTACTAGCTATTATATTTAAGAAGATTAGCTAATAATTAATTAAACATTTTTAAGTTTTAAGGCGGATTAGGTAACTTATATATAAATTAAAACTTCTTAGGAATATAAGGATTTATAATATTATCTTAGTAGCTTATTTAAAGCTAGTAATAGACCTAGCTAATAACCTATACTAACGCTACTACCTAGTAGTACCTATAGTCGTTAAAGAATAAGATAAGGATAGGAAATTAAGAAGTTAATTAATAAGTAGTAGATATACTACGGATATAATTAGTTAGTATAATACTTAATTAAATAGAAAAATAGTAGCCTTAAAGAGGATTCTTAAACTTTAAAGTAGGAACTATTAAGAAATACTACTAATATAATTAAGGATTCTAATAATAGGAATAGTACGTAGGTAGCTATTAAGGTATAAAGGCCCTAGTTATAATATTATAAAAGGCTTCTAATTTATAGTATTATTAGGATAATAGCTTAAATTATTTACTAGTATCTATTATAGTTACTCCTTATAAGTAGTTACTTTAGGCTTTAGTAGCCTATCCGCATTAGGTATAGCGTATCAGTACTTAGGTAGACTTTTTACCTTACTAGAAATCTATCTTTCTACTATATTACGAAGTATTTACTATAGTATTAGTACGTAGGTAGACTTTCTACCTTACTAGAAATCCATCTTTCTACTATATTACGAAGTATTTACTATAATTAGCCTCCTCCTTTTTATATAATTAAGGTAGAATATAAGTATATACTTAATATTTTAATACCTTTATTTATATTTATAATTAATACTATTAACTCCTAGTACCCTCCTCTTATATAAGAAGGCGCGTAGCGCTATTTTCTTTATATATAACTAGATACTTATAAAGCTCTTAGCCTTAAAAAGCTTTATATAAAGATTAACTTTTATCTTTTAAATTCTACCCCTTTATACTATTATTTTAATATAGCTAGGGATACCCTCTTAATATCTTAATTACCTCTCTTTTTACTTCTCCTTTACCTACCTCTTAATCTCTTTAAGGGTAAGGTTATCTCCCCTTATAACTCCCTTACCCTTAAGTAGACTAACTACGTCGGGTCGGTACTTTAAACTCGAGTCGGGTACCTAACTCGACTCTTAGCGAGTTAATACTATATTCCTAGCCTAAGTATTCAGATTAGTACTAATAGTTAGTACCGAGTATTCGAGTTAATACTATAGGGTAGTACTAAGTATTAGTACCGAAGTATTAATCCGACTCGCTAAGATATTAGTTCCACTATATTATTTTACTAAGACTACTATATCAGGAATATTTTTTATTTATAATAGTATTTCGTATTATATATATAACTTACTAATAGATTACTAAGCGTTATTATTATTATTAACTAGGTAATTCTTAATAGTAAATAAGGTAATATAGAAAGATAATAGCTAATTAGCTATTCCTATAGATATAATAATTATAATATTACTAATATTTTTTATCTATAATAGTATTTACTATTATATCTATAATTTACTATTATATTACTAAGTATTATTATTATTATTACCTAGCTTAACCTAGGTAATTCTTTAAGGTAATATAAAAAGGTAATACATATCCCTAGGGAACTAAAGGGGGTAGTAAAATTCTAATTAAAAAAAAATCTATTTTTAGTATAGGGGTAATTCTAGAAATTTTTCAGGGTTCCTTACTATTTTATCAGGGGCTTGGCGTCTTAGTGATCCCTTGGCGAGTCGGGTCAGGTTAACCCGACTCGCCAAGGTACCGAGGGCTTTTCGGGTTAATACCGGAAACTGGTACCGAGTATTCGGGTCGGTACCAATCCATGGTACCGAAACCCGACTCGACGGTTAGTCTATATCTATATAATTTTTAGCTTTATAATTAACTGGATAATAGTATTATTAGCTATAGAGAAAGGTAGTCTTTTTTTAGTGGGGTAATACGGGGTATCTCGGCGAGCTCGGGTGCGAAGACTTATGATCGGGACTAGAATATATTCCTTGGCGCATGACGCTTTAGTCCTAGAGGAAGACGATAGCGGACGTGAACATTGGTGATCAATGAAAAGTCATCAATCCACAGCAACCTGTATCTACAGATAACGTTTCCGCCAGGATGACTCTACCACTGTATGCACGCTTTCTGAATCCTCGAAGACCGCTAATATTCCGACCCTTTCTGCAACCTCGATCTTGTCCTGAGTGCTGCCGACGATCTCAGCTTCGTCAGAGGAGATATGCACATGCGCCTGCAGATGATCCATACTTCCAGTCCATAGTAAACAACCCCCCGATACTCGTAAAAAGTGGCCAGAAGCACGGCAAAGGCCTTATTGTACTGCGTAGAGTTCATCTCCGAATCAATAGCTGCTACGATGCTAATTGCGAACAGTTTCAATTCCGGTGATCGCCTTCGGCCTGGGAACCTGGCAGGTCTTCAGACTCCGATGGAAGACAGATTTGATAGCCAGATTCGAAGACCGAATACTGAAAGCCCCTCTGCCATTGCCGCCAAGAATTGATCCTGCTGCCATCAAGGACTTTGACTACCGGCGAGTCTTCACTACAGGGATCCTGCAGCATGATCAAGAAATGCTCATCGGTCCTCGAATCCGTGACGGGAAGGATGGTTATTTAGTCGTCACACCGTTAAAGCGGGAAGGTGGCGGATCTACAGTGTTGGTGAACAGAGGCTGGATACCTAAGAAGTTCAAGAGGCAGGATGATAGGAAGGAGAGTGTACCTACTGGGCTGCTTACTGTTGAAGGTTTACTTCGGGAGCCATGGAAGAAGAATTATTTCACCCCGGATAATCATCCGGAACTGGGACAATTTTACTTTCCAGATGTTGAGCAGATGGCAGCATTTACGGGAAGCGACCCAGTCTGGGTCGAAGAGACCATGGGTTCGCCGTGCGAGCCCTTTCTTTCAAGATAAGGGAGCTGACGGTGCCGCTAGTACCTGATCTTCTGAAAGCATATGACAGAGAAGCTGCCGGCATACCAATAGGCCGAGCTGCCGAAATTAATCTTCGCAATAACCACACACAGTACATTTTCACCTGGTAAGCACAGATCCTAGGGTTTTTCGCTAGACGCCAAACATGACCTTATGGATAATGTAATGCTTACTCCAAATGACTCAGGTACGCCCTCTCGGCAGCAACCGCTATCATGTTCTGGATGATCGTAAAGAAGCCGCCAACAGATGTGGCGCGGAGAGTCCGCCAGAACAAAGAGTATGTTGAAATGAAGAGTAGCACATTGAAGATATGCTGATCGTCTCAAGGTGGTAAACCGGAACACATTTATCATCAGATATCGGCTTCCTGCTCATCTCCATCAATGGCTTCGAGGCATCGTCCCTTTGGCTGTCGGCTCGCTGTAGGGCTCGCTGTAGCAACTGGCAATGATATTTCGTGGAGAAATTCCGCTGGGAGAAGTTGCTTCGCTAAGGAGAAGGGTGTTGCAGTGGCTGACAAATGGCGCTGTCTGTTGCAAACATCAGCGCCAAAGTTATGCGTTGATCGGGCGTCTATGTCATTACAACGGCCTACCGTTCCATGACAGTAATGACATCGCTCTCGCGAATTTTCTTCCGGCCTGCATGTTTGGCAAATGCTGACAGATCTCTACCAAGCTGTTGGAAGAACGAATCTCCAGCCTCCGTAATTGCTCCAAGAGTCTCCCTGCTCATTCCTGTTTGCCTGGTTCCAGATTTACGGTCGAAGCTCGATGCGATTTTCTTACTGACTTTAGGAGGGAGGCTTGAATAGAGGATGCCGTGGCGCGACTTCTTGAGGGGTTTTAGCCTTCTAATTCGATGTTCAACCGTTGCATTGGCCTCAGAATCTATGGGATCATCCAAATACTGTATGTCCGGGAGCTCTGTCTCCTGATCGCCATACTGTTGCTCTTCCAGGCTCACACTCCATTGAAAAACGCCCCTGGGTGAACTATCTTCCGTGTCTAGTGGTATGTCAAGACAAAATGGCAAATGTTTACTAGCATTACGAGTTTCTCTCACTCCGCTGAAATGGCTGTTGAGGTTATTCAGAGGCTCATAGACGGCTCGTTGCATGTCCTCGTGGTCGTCGCTATGGTAATCAACTCTCGCCATGATTAGGATCTTGAGCATATGCTTACCCAATATCTAGTCGCGACCCAAGCCTTTTCGCTTCGTCTGCATCTCCAACCAGCGGCTGCCCCACGATGCTGTTGTCCAGCAGGCTTTGTAATACCTTGTCTAGGCCGGGTTCGCTGACATTAATGTCCCGATCGCTTGGCCCCATACTTCCGAAGCTTCCTCTTGAAAATCTTCCTTCCGGATTCTCATTCACTGCATGCCTTCCTATCTCTATCGACCTCGCTGTCTGTTCTTCATCTTCCCATGGAATTGACAGTCTTGTAGGTGCTTCACCATCTTCCTCATCATCTATAGCTATCGAAAAACGCGGTTGCGACAAGTCTAAATTGTCTTCAAGCTCTTCAAGTGCCGTTTGCTCAGAAAGCCTTTGTGCCCAGGCCGCATCTGAAGGAGATGGCCTGGTGGGTTGACTCGCTGGAGCGAGTACTGACGCCATTGTGTATCAGCATCATCTTTAATATGCATTGAATGAGATATAACCTTTGCTGAGGTTTCTTAGTGTATCTCTAGGTGTGTGCCGTTGCAGACGTCCGCTTCTGCGCCTCTCTCGACCTGGTGTTGCCCGCTGTTGGTGAAATGCTCTGTGTGCGTACGGTATCGAGGACTGGATTCTTCCCGTGGGAGGCCGGCGAAAACGCGAGGTATTGGGAGTATTGGCGGCGATATGCCTCTGGGAGATCGGTGCTTCGACTCTAGAGACATGTCGCGGTGGTGTCGAGTATTTTTGCATGATGGAGGCTGATTCCCTTAACTGCAAAGATCATCTCTGAGCAAGTAACCTGACCGTACATAAAGCTATCATGCTTTCTCACCTTTGCATATGGTGTGGCCTTCGGAGTTGCCCGGCTTGGTTCGCCGGCTAGGGAATGGCGGGGCCTGTTTTGTGATGGCTTGGGTGGTGCGGAGAGCTCATCCTCTGTGCTATAATCTAGTCTGCTCTCCTCCGTTGGTCCTACTGCCTTCGAAGGTGCCGCCGACATGCTTTGAGCGCCGTCTCATAACTGTAGGGGGCGGACTCTTGATCGAGACTGATCGTAACGAGTGTAGAGAGCAAACCTACCTACCGAGGGTACCTTACGCTAAAGCTGCCAAGATCTGATGACCACAGAGCCACAGTAGCTTCGGGAAGAGCCCACTGAGTCAAGTCTTGGCGAGATTCGACGCTGAACAGCTAGCCCTCGGGACTTACCTATCTACTCAATGAGTAGGATAATTTTTACTTCGATCATCTATATACACGATGCCGAGTCCAACTGAGTCATCTTCAACTCGTTCCGAGGTCAATAAGCATGTCCCCACTGCAAGTTCTCCTACGTCTCCATCTTCCTTACAGGCTACAAAACGCAAGCGAAACGACCATAATGGTCGAGAAAGTGCTGTCGCGAACCCGAATAAGCGTAGGAAAGTGAAGAAGGTTAAGCAGGACAACGATGAAAATCTAGATCTGGAATCTGGTGTCAATGTAGCCATTGGGAAGCTGGACAATCGGTTGCTGGCGGATTATGTTGCTCGAAGGACAAAACGCTTCTCCCCCAATCTCAGTCTTGTCGAGCTTGAAGATCTTCACATCCCAGGTAATGACAGCATGGCAGTATCAGCCACTTCCAGTAAAGCCGACGATGAATACTGAATCCGCTCAGAGAAGGCCTTCCATGTTACTAGCGCATGGACTGAGCAACGAAACCTATCAAATATGCCCTCTTTCCTTGACCGGCACAATTCAAGGACAGGAACAAACAAGACTTTGTCAAGGGCCCCCAAATTGCGGGGTGCTCCGCATACTTTAGTGGTCACATCAGCAGGTCTTCGAGCAGCGGACATTACCAGGGAAGTTACTCTCACTTTGAGCACAGCAACCGCAACTGACAAACCACAGAGTCCTGCGAACCTTCCAGTCAAAGGACGCTACAGTCGCTAAGCTCTTCGCAAAGCACATCAAACTACAGGATGCCATAGCATACGTAGAGAAAACAAGGTAGGTCTTCTTCAATCCCATGCTTCAGCCATGGTTTTGGTACTGAATGATTAGGATGGGCATTGGAGTGGGAACTCCCTCGCGGGTCATTGACCTCCTTGATGCGGGTAGGTGTTCCATCGTCTCATTCGCGAGGTTCGTCAGCCAGGAATTGGATTTATTGCTAAACCATCCAGGTGCTCTGTCTTCTTCCAAATTAGAACGCGTAATCGTTGACGCTTCCCACATTGACCAGAAGAAACGGGGTATATTTGACATGCGAGAGACCCAGCAGCCCCTGATGCAACTGCTAAATCGACCCGAGATCAAAGATCGTTATGGGAGTGGCAAGGGAGACATCCAGCTCATAGTGTATTGACGAATTGTACAGCTGCGCAATGGCTTGCGTTCTGTCGAGCATGACACTAGCGTACAAATAAGTGAAATCTAAGTAGTAAGACATTTACTTACATGTACTTCTCATTCGATCTGTCATTTGGACCTGCCGCATTCTCAAGGGGGAGTTGTAAGATATGAACACATGCTCGGATACGGGTTCCGCCTTCCATTCAATTTCAACACTCAGTCACGGCCACATCTTGCCCAGAACTCTTCCTCACTGAATCCCCACTACAGCCATACCTGACGGACGTCCACCGCCGACGCAATTTTGGCTTTATAGGATTACCATTCTTTTCACGTCAAGTTAAAGGGTCCAGAATAGATTCCCCCGTCTGTCATTATCTCTCAGCTCCACTATCATCCACGGCATCCCACCGACTTTCCTTTGAGCAACGACAATAGGCGCCGCAGAAAAGATCATGAAGCTACAAGCTGTGCTCCTTGGTCTTGCATTGGCACAACGTGTTCTCAGTGTCGACCACGTCGAGTCGCCAGGTGAATCAATGAATGCTCAATCCTATTAGGCCATCCAAAACTGACTTGCATGCAAGCCTGCATGCCAAAGTGTTGGGATAACTCAAGATACGTCAGCCCTTGCACCAAGCTCCACGAGACGTTGTGTTTGTGCGAGGATGCTCGGTTCCAGAATGTAGGCAGGCTCTTCATCAGAGATACCTTGCCCTTTTTTGGCTTCATGACTGACCATCCTCGAAGGTGGTTCTTCAATGTCTCTACTCCCAGTGCCCTACAACCCAATTCGGCTCTGCACTGCACCACAGTCTTTCGGCTTGCAGAGACTATGACGCCGAAACGCTTGATGCCCTACCACCTCTTGTCCGTCACCAGGGCCTACGAAAGCGAGGCATTCAAACCACTGGCATGGTTTCCGGCCGCCTCTCAACATCAGCTACCCACTCAGTAGCGCGTCGTTCAGTCAGCGCATCAGTCGCCCACAGTGCTCGTATCACTAAGAGCGTCGGTAGTCTCCCTACGTTGAAGCCCAGAGCTCTCACGTCAGATGCCCTTTTTGCACCTCTCGGCATCGAAGACACAGATACTACCATCGTACAGGACTGAACCAAGGCATCCTCAGGCATGTCGACAACGCACGAGACTCGCGTTGGCTCCGAATAATGCACATTTGGGAGTCTCAATAGCACCCTTGGTCACGAAGCTTCATTATCCCAATCTGAGCTACCAACCCAACGCCCAGTTTCCAAACTATGATCAGCATTAGAGTTCTTCCATTCTGCTCGATTATCAAGTATGTTCGGGATTAATACGGCATGCACTCGATACTCACGCTCTTACGCAACAGGCTGTTTGCAAACACTTTGCTTGATAATCCATTAATGTTCAGCATTCGATTCATGTACTCGCTGCGAGGCTTACCCTTCTGGGGTACAGCGAGAGGCCAACTCAGTTTTACAGCATACTAGCTTAGGAAGGGGCATATAATTCCTAGTCCCTGATGAAAAGTGTTCCAATCATTACTATATAGCATTGCTCAAAATAGCGCGTGACTCGACTTTTGCGGCATGTCCTTGAGCAAAGCAGCTGCGGACTGGCAGGACTACACGTACGATTCTAGCAGTCCCCAACTTCCCCCTAGAATTGAGCACTACGGTACTAATCTTGCCTGAGCCACACGAGGCTGGGAAACGTCGTATTTTTACGTACCTGCTACACATACAACTGGAAGTAGAGATAGCCCATCTAGGCCTGCGAATATGCTTCCCATATATCAATATGCAGTATTACTTTCATACAACATCGCTGCGGAAGGCATAGTAATTTCGAACTAGATCCTGCCAAGACTTTTCTCCTATTCTACAGCCACTCCCATTTAGAGTAGGTATCCCAGCTACGTCGAAACGTAGAATGATATCAATTATAGGAGTGAGGAACACGAAGCGGTATATGTGTACAGTAGTAGCCCTGCAATGAGCAACGTCGAATATTCTAGTGGGTGACAAGTCCTTGGGTCGGGTGCGATTAAAGTTGCCTCAGTACCTCAGACGTGCCAAGCCGGGCAAGCCGGTCGCTAAGCCCCTTCGGGTTAGCAAGGCTGACTACGCAACAGGAGGGCGGCACGCTCGAGGTACGACGCTTACTCAGCGCGCTCTGATTGGAGATAAAGTCGCGAATCCATACGTTCACTCAAGAGCTTCAACGACGGGTAACCTGATCAACTATGTTCTATGACGGAGATATACAGTCGGGGATCCATGTAGCGCTAAAAGACTCTAAGTCTGTTGCTTGTTTTGTCAAAGGTTTTCCCATCCTACATTCGCCTTCAGCGCGCTTACCTATTGACTGCCTGTATTGTTGAGTAGGGGACGACGCCGTGAGCTCTTTGTGGGAGGACGAATACCTACAGGACGATCAGATCAAGCTCGCACTCAGTTCAAAAACAGTGGCCTTTCGTATATATGCAGGATCCCAAGAAGCTGGGTTCATGGCAGCATACTATCCTTTACCAGTCGTTCCAGCATTAATTGTCATACGGTAAGTTTACGGGCGTCTGGGAGTAACATTTCCCAACTATGAAAATCAAGATAGCTGATAGCTTGATAGTGATGGCCAACTTGTTCTCGATCTGCGGTCCGGAGAGGCAAGAGACTCCTTTAAATCAGCAATATTAAAGACTTTAGTCAGTACTTCCTCGAATATTGCTCCCTCGTCAGAGTCAACATCGGTACGTACTTCCAACACCGAGAATGTCGCCTCACAAGCCTCCTCGCGTGAACCTCGCACTCAATCCTCAACGCCACTCGCAATCTCTCCAAGTACTCCTTTTACAACAGGTCAGCCTACGACAAATCTACCAAACTCTACATCTGCGATCGCTGCTCCTGTAGCCACAAATAATGTGAGCGAGCCACAGTCAACCTTAGGCAATCAATCTTCTCAAGCGATACAGAGTTTACTTGCAGACCAGAGGTTAGTTAATTTTCTGTTGAATTCGAACCCAGTATTGAGATCATTGTGGACATCGATTGATGCCTTTGGTACTTTCTACTACTTAGACAGGCCTCAGACCTCTTGTTTACCATCCAAAACTCTACTAATTCCGCCATTATTGCAGGCGGAGATTGGAGGTTCAGAAGAAGGAGAAAGAGACGGCCGAGAAAGCAGAGCGAAAGGCAAAGGCAGATGCTCGCAAAGAATCGATGACCGCGAATCCAGACTCAGCAAAAGCCAAGCAGGCGACCTATGCACAGCAGCAACGAAAACGACAGCAGGATGCTAAGTTAGAACGTGAGAGGATCCTTACGCAGATCGAGCACGACAAAGCCGAGCGAAAGGAGAAAGAAGTCCAGAGAAAGGCTTTAGGAAAGGCACAAGCTCAGGGGAATGGTGGTGATGCTACGCTTGTGGACCAGCAGCTTTTGAGCGAGATAAACCGCGTGCCACGGTCATCAGGCGCCAAAGACTGTGCGATACAAGTCCGTTTGTTGGATGGACATACAATTCGGACGAGGTTCAGGCTGGACATGACGTTGCGGACAGATGTTCGTGCCTGGGTTGACAAAGAGAGGTCTGATGGCGAATCTCCATACACCTTCAAGCAGATTTTGGCTCCTTTGCCGAACCGCGTACTTTCAATCTCGGAGGAAGAGGAAAATTTGCAATTGCTTGGGTTGGCGCCTAGTGCTACTCTTGTCATGATCCCTGTTCAAGGGTACACTGATGCCTATGGCGGCAATCAAGGAATCTTGTTCAGAGGGGCCGCTGCTGGGTACAACGCTGTCTCCACAGGGGCAGGTCTTGTTACCGGCGCTCTCGGCGCAGTCCTTGGTCTTGGTCAGGCTACAGCGCAAGAGGAAGGGTCTGCTAGCCGAGAGAGTCCGGCGCAGTCACCGGCGCCTGGCTCCGAGTATAGAGGGTCGGCCTCAGGTATTAACATTCGCACACTGCGTGATCAGCAAGAGAGCCAGGACGACCACCAATTCTATAATGGCAACCAGGTGAGCCTATCGAAGCAAGAGCATTGGTTGATACATTGGCTGATTTACGCAGTTGAATTTTGAACCTCGTAAAGACGCGGAAGACCAAAGGGATTGACCTACTGGATGTCCTGGGCATTGATTTTAGCGAGGCGTAGGTGATGCCTATGGTGCATTTGTCCAACACAGATGATTGTAAGTTTGACAGCAATAAGATTGGAAGCTTTTGGGGAGTAAGTAAGGGTGAGTTTGGTTGATTCAAAGGGCTTATCTCGATTATCACACGTGCACTATTCCAGTATGCGTGGCTTGAGTTCTGATCAATTTCAAGATGCGCCACAGGGGATAGGTAAGGTAATGTGAGTTACAGGTACTAACGTAACGAACGATCTGCGTCTATGAAGTGTGCTCACACCGCCACTGAAATGTCTATATGGGTTCTGCAGTGGAGAGACGACAATTCAGTGGTTAGTCATTACATATGGGCCTATAATTGCGGTACGAGGGGTTCAAATTGTCGTCTAACATTTGGCGCGTAGTATGCATCGGCAGCAAGGTTGTGGATCAAGGCGACCTCGCAATATGAATCGAAGCCGTTGACCTGGTGAACAACCGCACCTCCCGCACCTGATGGTCGAATATAAGTAGCTTGAGACGACGTCAATTCAGTGTAATTGTTAACAAGGTAGACCCATGTTAAGACGTTACGATATTTTCTTCCTTCATTTCTGCAAATTTCTGCAAATTTATGTACAGCCTTTTCAGCAAATCTCGCCTCGCGCATGAAAAGCGTCCTTTTTGAATCGAACTAGGATGGCATGTCTGACCGCGACCACCGTGTAAGATCATTGTGGACACGACGAAGCCACCGGTACATTTGCTATCGATAGATGGTGCAACAGCTATAGCGGTCGACGGGTCTCATCATAACAGCATATAATGGCCTTATAGGCCATTGCCCTTGGGCCCTTGGGCTACAAGTCGTGGCGGTGCTTAGGGACCCGACTGAGAAACCTCTGGCATGCCTCGTGGCGCGGCGCTCTAGTAACAAGCTGCTACTACATATTGAGTATCATCTTCCAAAAGCCTTGAATGGGACTCACAGTTGTCAATCGAAGATGCAGAAAGCTATAAGTCAGAGGAAGGTGCCAGAGATGGCCTCTATCACCTTAGGGGATATTCCCAGGTCAAGGCTTCGATACAGTGTTCCTATAGAAAATGAACGCCCTGGGTTGTGGACCCTATGAAGCATTGCTAGACATCGACACAGGTTACCGCTGATGGTTTGACAATTATGTCAGTCTCAGGGCCATCTGTCCGCCAGGGCGATCGGAGGGGGCACAATGTCATCTCATGGTGGTCAATTGCACTCACTCTGTTCCACCCAGGCAGACCTAGACAGCCCCTATAATGTGTGCGCGTAACCAAGACCTGGGAGACCATTGACAGAAAGCGTGCCACCCACAATTACCACAATCCTGTGGCCAGCGATCCAGATTAGCCATACCACGCTTTGCCACGCTGTGGGGTTGACACTGACCGCCCACTAGAGGTCCAGTACGTGGATACGTTAGTACAGGCAGTTTCAAAGGGGGAGAAATGTAGAAACCAATAAACTGGGCTCCAATAAAGGTCGGACTGAATCAGTTGTACCAATAATCTATAATAATAAGCATGGCGAGGACTTAAATAATTACCTCCAATGCTCCATACCACCAATCTTCGCTAACTGGGAGGTCATTTCTGAAGGGTCCTTCGATGGCTCATGTAATCGATACCTGGGGAATGTTGAAGTAGAAGGATTCAGGCGGATAGTTCATGACTTCAGCAAAAGACCTTGATCATAGTTTATATTGTATTGTACAGTTGTAATTCGTGTGCAATAGGGCCAAAGGATGGCTAGGCTTTTCAGTACATTTCGGTTATCTTGAGCGTGCCCAATTATGCTATTCCAATCATGCACATTCCAATCCTTCACGTTATCTTCATCAGTTAGGCACCGTAGGCTGAGCTTGTGCTAGATTGGATTCTAGCTTATGCGTGTGTTGACAGCATTATACGGAGGTGCGTGTGCCTGCTGTGTAGAGAGATTTGAAGTTCATCACTAATATGAAAATGTTTGATCGCAAAGTGAAAGGAGACAGACGGAGGTGTACGACCTTTGAGAAATGATTTGTGTTTTTACAGTCTCTGACAGCTCTGAGAGAAGTCTGGATTAGCCGCAATCCTGTACAATCTATGCCGATGCTTCATCTTCCTCCATTTGCTGACGCTACCACCAATTCACTATGCTGACCAAATTCCCCGCATCTTAGTACTGGCTAGCAGCCGATTGGCAAGCCTTCTATGTCTGACATCAATACCGTCACCAAGTAAAATTTCGACAACAACTCACCAGCTGCTCGAGGTACCATCCACAGATCTGCATGTTGCCTTGGTTTTGGTCCAAGCACTGGGTGAATGACTTGGCATCAGTCTCACAGCTTCGAGGCCCCCACTGGTTGCTTTGGTTGCTCTCATTATTGGCTTGGCTGGAGATCGCATTCTCATTTTGCTCAGCTGGGGTGGATCCGCCACCGAACATCCCCCCAATTGCATGACCGATAGAAGAGCCGACTGCAACACCGCTATTTCGACATTAGTATATGATGCAATGGGAATGGACTTATGATCATTGTAATTCAGTACTTCCACCCAAAAGGGGCACAATGATCAGATGGATCATCAAAGGCAGACTTACGCAGCTGTAGACGCCATTTGCCCGAAAAGTCCAGGGGCCTTTCCTTGTTGCTGCGTAGGGGCGCCTGCTTGCTGGGTATTCGCCGGTGGGTGAGCTGCGGTACTGGCGCCACGAGAGGGTTGCTGAGGGGGCGTCACAGAGGATCTCTTCGGGACAACTGCTGGACGGGCTGGGGCTCGGCCTCCGGATCCTCCACGAGATCGAGGCATATTTGAAGATGTAGATGTAGATATTAGACGTCTGAAGTGGTTAGACAAAGGCTGGACCGAAGTAGTTCTTGAGGGTGCAAGCAATGTTTGATAGAGAGGTCTTGCAGATCAATATTTAAAGTAAAGCTCTAGGTGGTACGCTAGTGTAAATTACGAAAATATACGCCATGTATTGTTCCCTTGCATTAGCGGGCAGAGGTGCCCTGTTGTACGGAGTGACTCTCGAGTCCTGCTCCAGACCAGTCCGTCAATTTAGGGTGTGTAATCTTGCGACTTTCCTATGCAAACATTCATACAGACTTGGGCGAGGGCGAGAATATGCGCGTTGACTTCCAAGAAGCCGTAAGTGTATTGCACCCGCTACTTAACCATGTTGTAGTAGACTATCTACTTACTGTTTAATGCGATTACTGTAGCCCTCTGATTGGAGTAAATGGCTTGGAACTTTCCAAGTAAGTAAATATTTCGTAGAGTTGGCATAGAGGTAAGGATGGACTTGCGCATGTAGAGTTCGAGTCCAATAGATGTCGGCAAATAAGTGGCCTCGACTCATGGCCCAAAGACGTTGCTGATACAGATGCCGGATGTTGTCCACTACATTCGGAGTACCAGTCGCTAGTCATACACGTCAGTCCCTTTCTCGTTGCCAACGGGTGCTGTTGACCTACGTGTAGTCCATAACAAAGCCCTTTCATCAGGAAGGGCCCCTAGAGCTGGCAGGGTAAGTAACGGAGGATGTTGCAGCACAGTGCTTCATTTTCTCTGCTGAGCCCATTCAATGATTCTCCAGCGCCCTTTGCTTTTTGCGCTCTTTCTTCATTTTCTTTTGGACATGCTGCTGCTCGTTTTCTGGTGCATTAGTACTAGAGATCACTCTTGGACCATCGCTCTGGCTCTTCCTTTTCTTCCTTTCCGCTTTTTGCGCCGTCAGAACCAGATTGGCTCGCTTGGATTGTATCTCCTCCGTCCCATTTTCCGGCGAAGGCTTGTCAATGACAGATGTAAGAGTACCTAAGCAAGTCTTGCCATCTGATGAGGCATCCCTAGATTCGGCATCCTTTCCGTCGTCGGCCTTGTGCTTCTGGGAGAGTTCGTCGAAGCGCGTATGGGTCGCAGCTTTCTTTACCACTTGATGCTGCAAAACATTCGCATCATGATTCACATTTCCAGCCTGAGCATGCTCAGCACGTGGGCACCTGATAATACAGTGTCATTGCTCACCAGTGCATGTTTGATGAACCGGCTGGCAGCTGCCCTATCGAGCTTCGTACGGGGACCCATGCCAGCTGACTCGGCGGTCTTAATCTTTTCGAAGTATTGTTTCACCCTGGTCAATTCTCGAAACACTGGATGTTCTTTCGAGTCGACGCCGTTCAAGCGGAGGTACGCTGGGAGTTTATCAGCATACGAAGGCTCACTTAAGGAGAAAGGTATATACAGAATAGTATGGATTCAATAGCGTAGGTGACTAGGACATAAAGATGGGCTTTGTCCAAGAGTGGTAATTTTCCAGCTGTCTTTGACAATGAGCCCTGTAATAGAGAGCCAAGAGCCTCCTCAAGGTCGTCAATATTATCGTCTAATTGTTCGATTAGAGGTACAAGGTCGGTAGTCTCCATATCTGTAACACCATGAGTGATTGACTATTTCATCCATTGTATGGGCTGGTACTGCGTCTAACTCAACCGCCGAGCGCGGCCCAACTCCGCAACTCCGAGGTCATATAAGATAAACGCGCGTCAATCTACGCGATCGGTCAATGACAAGATGATCAGAGTGACATCCCTTCCTTACGAAAGTAAGGTATATTAAGCATTCTGTTCGTCCTTGATTGCCACCTGAACACTTCAGGATATCTGGAATTGTTCCTCTCTAGTTCCATTGCTTATGATGCAATATTTTTTCTTCAACTGATTCGCAACACGGATAGCGCCGCTCATCCTGTCTCCGTCCACCTGGGGGCGGCCGCTCTCACGGTCTTTGGCCAAGACAATCGCCCAAACCTCCTTATGCTTTGGCGGTAACAAAGGCGCGGGCCTAGCGGTCTCGAAACGGTTTATCACTAGCTCAGACGCACATTACTGGTGGCCACGAAGAAAAGATGGAGAAATAAATGACGATGAAGGATCCGGCGGGGATCAAGCTCCTCAGGTGGAAAGCTCTCGTTTTCGAGATCCTCGGCTAAAAATAGCACCAGCGGAGGGCGAAGGGCTGTCTAAGGAGATATACATCTTGGGGGTTGGCAATTTGGGGGCTTTCGTTGCACATTCGCTTGCAGGAATCCCCGATCGACCTCCTATTACCTTGCTCTTGAGGCGTCGCCAATTGCAGTGCTGGGACGAGAGCGATCGCTTCATCAAGATCACCTCTCGGAATGTGACTGAATCAAGGAACGGATTTGGTTTCGAAATCTTGCGACCGTCGGTCCAGAATCAGCAAGCTTCGGAAGAACGCAACTTCTTAACAGATTTAGATGCGGCGAACCAGATCCAGGTGGAAGACGGACCTCCGCAACCAGGATTTGCATTCGGGAACGAGGAGCAAGCTGCCACGGGGACTATTGGGCTTTCGCTCGATGACAGTAACCCACTATCTGACAGTGGCTATATTCCAGGAGGTGCTCATGCTGCATCTGAGGTGAGCCACATCAGTCCTGGAGCGGAAGCAGAAACAAATTCAGACACCCGAACGGGACCTCTGAATGCACGAGGAGAGAAGCAAGACACATTCCCACGGACTAAAGACCGTAGCGACACGCCCAACCCGCATGGCAAATTCGACGAGGAACATGACGAAGTAATCTACAACCTTATTGTGACAGTCAAAGCACCTCAAACATTACGAGCACTTCAAGCCGTAGCTCATCGTCTTGTTCGTAGCTCCACGATACTCTTTTTACAGAATGGCATGGGAGTTGTGGACGAAGTCAACGACAAACTCTTCCCAGACGAGGAACATCGCCCCACGTACATGATTGGTGTGGTCTCACATGGCCTCTACTCTACCAAAACTTTCTCCGTGTTTCATGCCGGCGAGGGAACAATGGCCTTAGGGGTTATGCCTCGGTTGCCCATGGTTGAACGCTCATTTCCTGAGAACATGAGGCAGTTAGCTCCTTCGGCTCGCTATCTACTCCGTACTATGACCAGAACCCCTGTGTTCGTTGCTGTCGGTTTCCCACCCACGGATCTATTGCAACAGCAGCTCGACAAGCTCGCAGTCAATTGCATCATCAATCCCCTGACGGCGCTGTTGGACTGCAACAACGGGGTCTTGCTCTCTAAATTTTCTCTCACGCGTGTTACAAGGCTTTTGTTAGCCGAGATATCGCTCGTCCTCAGGAGTTTGCCAGAGCTCAAGAACGTTCCAAATGTGAACATGCGCTTCGATCCGCAACGGCTCGAGAGATTGGTCTTCTCCGTTGCTAACAATACCGCTGCTAACCGAAGCTCCATGTTGCAAGATACCAAAGCGGGCAAACAGACCGAAATCGATTACATCAATGGATACATAGTCAAGCGGGGCGAGGAGATGGGCGTGTATTGTGTGATGAATTACATGCTTGTGCACTTGATTAAAGGGAAGCGGAAGATTGCGGAAGAGCAAGCTGATTTCCTTCCGTTTGCGGTAGGTAGTAGATAGACGTAACAACGTGTTTACTCTTGTGGTAGTATCTGTGCCACAAGAAGCTGCATCTGCTTCTAGCGGTGGAGCTTATTTGTTGACTGGAGACGGTGAATCGAACATCTCGTGATAATTAGCTTGAGTGTATACGTTGATCCCGTTCTGAAAAGCTGAGCGTATCAAAGCTTTGATCTGCTCCCATCTTTGGATTAGTGTCACCTTGATGTGTTGCGGTACTTTATCATTCGGTATCTTTCTCAGATAATCCAACGCATCCTCTGCCTCTTGATAGTATACCCGCAGGACTTGCTCGCAGAGGTAAGAGTCCGCTCTGGACTCGGCATGCTGCCCGTCTGTCTCACCTCGCTCCAGGAACCTTTTCCATTGGTCGCTACCTAACGTTTGCGTGCGAACCGCAACTTGCGTTCGATGGCAGACTCCCTCGGCAATGAGGATGTAGTCTCTACGTCTGCATCAGCTTGAATAGAATTGACTGTAACTGGTAGTTGAAATACCCAAGGTATCCAGCGTCCTCTAGGCGGGCTTTCGTATTCCCCTTGATCACCTTGCCCCAGAAGATATCATCCAGGGGCAGAGTGTCCCATTTATTATTCTCTAGTATGAAGCCGTCTCAACGTAATGTCAGCTCCTTCGAATCTTCGTGTAAGAGAAGCCAGATCATACATTCCACTAAGAGAAAGTCATTTTCATGAGCACCGTAGGAGACGTATATCTCTTCCCCAACATCTATCAGGTTAGTATGATTTTTCCAACTCAAAATCATTGACATACCATAAGCACGGTCGCTGGTGACTGTATATCCTTCATCATTGAAAGTCACATCACACTGTCACTTAGCGACAGCCATACTATACTACGGCCCAATTCAAACTCACTCCATGATCTTGATGATTGAAATAGTCAATAAAAGGGCAAAGGACCATTCGATCATCGTGCTTCTCTGGAGGTCCTCCTCCTGAAATTTTTGTAAAATAAAAGCTTCTGGTATTTACGACGAGCCAATACCGGATGTACTCTGACAGTGTCCGATCAGGGAATACGTTGGAGACGATCTCCCAATCTGCTTTCAATTTCTCCTCCTGTCGATACAGAAGCCCTGCCTTTCTCCGGCTGTCAGAACTCTGAACAAGATTTGTCCATTTGGCTCCGACTGCCGGAGGAAGAAGAAAGGATGGTTCCCCGATGTCATCGTTCAATATTGTATGACCGAGAGAATGGATGGGTTCTCGCAACAGCTTAGGCCAAAGAATCGGCATCATATGCTGGAAATCTTGTAACGAGGGCCATGTTGCTTTCCATGGCAAATAGAACGACGTATCGGCACCACCGAATGCTAGAAAAGACGCAAGGAGACCATGTACCGTAATACCTCTGTGCAAAGCCCTGAAGTGCTCTGGGATTGACTTTGTTGTCAAAAGAGCGGAGGCAGGCACGCGGACAAGTTCTTCACCAGCCTAAACCCACATTCAGCCCATTAATTGAGGAAGGAAAAGTAGCCTTTCTAGGACCTCTATCCTGCGCCGAGCAGCAATGCCTAGGCCGCGTCCTGAGATTCTCGTTGGTTCAATTCCGTTGATTTCAACGCCTTGCGCCTTGGCCCACGTCGTAAATGCTTCATGTTCAGCTCCTGGTGGTGATACGTTTTCGGCCATGTTGAGAATTTGGAATGTCCCACGAAGAGATGATTAGTATTTCAAATTGCCATTGCGCGCCACCAGTTTTGCAAAATTCTGTATCTCCAGTGTAGGAATTGAACAGCCTTCGCTCGTGAGGCGGGTCAGCTGTCAGAATTATGTGTAGACTTTCGCTATTGGTCTAAGCTTTGCATTTGCACAACCCTACTCGGTGGTGTATCTACTGCGCCTTCGGGGCTACTAGTCAGGACCTGGAAGATGAAGAGCTGAGAAGAGCAGTGTACTCAGAAGTTGTCCAGCCATTGGAGCAGCTATTGCAACGATTCGATGTCAAGCTGCATTGAGGGGAAAGGCGGAAGGGCGGAAGGGCGAAGGGAGAAACTTGTGGTAGAGCAGTAATTGTAGCGTGAGAATTTCCAGGGGCGTTAAAACTGATATTCGATCCGACTTCAAAGCTTGGACTAACAGCCCTTTGCTAGTCACGCTAGTGTACATCTTTTGTAACACTTAAACTCCAAGATTGCTCGAAATAGAAAGTTCTTTGAACGAAATACTGCTTATTCTGCAGCCATGGCAGGAGATTATTTCAAGCTCAATGATTCGCCCAATAAGTCTGCTCGTACAAGAATTCTGACGCGTGAAGGAGTATCGCATATGGAAGCTGCAATGTTTCGCCTGGCGCTGGAAGGCGCTGCACCTCAAAGATGAAGCCAGTTCAGCCACTGACGTCATTAAAGAAGCCAGCCTTGTGTCCATACTTCGTGCGGGATTGGAACTGGTGAGAGCAGATCATAACGGCCAAGCACCATGAAAGCACTCCAACAGGGGGAAGGTGGCCAACGGTCTCGCCTCTTTTGTGCCTTCTCCCACATTCACCTTCGTTGACCAATATATAGCTTTCGCACCGTTTGCGATTTTGCATATGGTCAAATTTTCCATATCGGACTCTACCTTTCTTACCCAAGACCAGAAGCCCAACCACCACCAAGATGATGATCGTCCAGGAGTCGTGGCAGACTAAAGCGAAGACCAAAGTGTCAGACATGACTTCAAAGATACCCAAAGATTGGGTTCTAAACAGTGCCGATCTTGAAGAAGCCAAAGAGCGAAGAAAGCTCACCGGTCCGTTCATCGAGAAGTTCCTTTTTGACAGCCACGTATTAATCGTTCGCAACGATAGCGTACTAGCTGGTTGAAAAGATCAAATCCCGGCAATACACAGCCCTTGAGGTAGCTCAAGCATATTGCCACACGGCAGCAATTGCTCAACAAATTGTCAGTGAATGCCTCTAGGCTCTCCATAAGCCTTATTTTCTCCAATTGAGAGTAGATGCGCTGACTTTTGTAATCCGCCCGTCTAGAACAATTGCATTCATGAGATCATGTTTGACGCCGCATTGAGCACTACAGAAGAGCTGGACAAGTCCTATAAAGACACCGGTATCGTCAAAGGTCCATTGCATGGATTACCGATCAGCCTTAAAGACCAATTCCATGTTAAGGGATACGACACGTCGATGGGCTATGTTGGATGGATTGGGATCTACGAGGGAGACGAAGATCCAGCCAAGCTGCACAAGGTCAACAGTCAGATCGTTAAAGAGTTGCTCTCGCTAGGAGCTGTGCTTTATTGCAAGGTAATCTTTTCACAGTGGTCCCCTTTCGCAAGAACTGAAACCGCTCTTTCAGACTAGTCTACCACAAACCCTCTTGATATGTTAGTCGACATCCAGCTGTACCGTACCTCACCAAGCACGCCCATTCACATGTCAATTCGTAGCTTGGCGAGACGATCAACAACATCATTGGTAGAACTCTGAATCCAGTAAACCAACTGCTCTCATGTGGAGGCTCTTCTGGGGGTATGCGTTTACTATCCCGTTCATGCAAAACTTAGTCTATTGGTGTTGATGATATGACAGGTGAAGGGGCGCTCCAAGCTTTGCGAGGTAGCTCCGTGGGTCTAGGGACTGATATAGGTCAGCCAGTGACAAATTCAGGAAAGCTTGCAGGCATAGGGATCGACTAAGATATCAAATAGGCGGTTCCGTGCGCATTCCGGCTGCCTTCTGTGGAACATACTCTATAAAGCCCACCCACAACCGGCTTTCATACCGTGATGTTGCCAATACGGTGAGAATGAAAGCCAGTCCATATTTTGTCCCCCGGATGTGCTGATGCTTTTGTCTCAACTCAGAATCCAGACCAAGACACTTATGCCTCATCTGTCGGAGTCATGGGCACAACGATTGACGCGGTAAAGCTTGTGATGACTTCGGTGCTATCGACTGAGCCATGGCATCGAGACCCGAATGTCGTCAACATGCCGTGGGACACTGAGATGGAGAAGTCGATACTTACAAGGGCCAATCGAGACGGTTCGGCCAACAAAGAGCGGCCGCTAAAGATCGGAGTATTTTGGACCGATGGCGCTGTAACACCCCAGCCTCCGATAAGAAGAGGCTTAAGTATCGTTCGCGATGTACTCAAGAGCATGGGGCACAAGGTAGGAGTAGCTCGAACCGCATCTACATGTCGCTGACATCGACAGCTTGATCTCTCCGGCGAGCCCCTCGTACCTCCACTTAAAACATCCTTCCAGCTGCAAGATCCAATACCTCTACTCGAGTATCAAGACCTGACAATCCAAGGCAAAGCGTATTGCGAAGCTTACTCTGACTACTGGAACTCCGCTACACAAGACGACGGTCAGTTCTGCGATTCGCAAGTCCTCAGTGTGCGGAACACCCAGCTCAGGTCAACTCGTTGACGCAGTTCTCATGCCTGTGGCACCTCATGCCGCCGTCATACCTGGAAAATACTATCATACGGGTGTGTAACCCCGTGTGACTGAAATTGCACACCGGTTTTGGCGCTAACTCTGAGACTGCTGCAGCATATACGGAATGCATCAACTTGATGGATTACAGCGTTGCTGTTATCCCCGTGACCAAAGCTGACAAGTCTATCGACACATTCGATGAAGACTACAACCCCTTGAACGAAGTCGATCAGAAGAATTGGGAAGCTTGTAAGTCCATTCTCGTATTATTGGGTGACGCGACTTGAATTTGGACTCTCCTTTGCGTCGCTGATGAAAGATGTCAAAGATGATCCAGAAACCTACGACGGTGCGCCTGTAGGGCTCCAGATTGTGGCGAGAAGGTGGGAAGAAGAGAAGGTGTGGGCAATAGCTAAAATTGTGGATGCCGCTTTGAAGACAGCGAAGGCACAAGATCACGAATGATTGTAAGCAACCGCCCAAAAATCGCGATTTTTAGATGACAGTTTTCCCCGAGATAGACGGACGACAATGGAGCGTCGACTTTCAAGTCAAATGCGAAGCCTACGACCTTTAAGCTTAACTACAAGAACATACCCCAAGTAGCGGAATGTCAGGAGCGAGCCTGTACCCGTATCTTTTTCCCCCCCTCCGTACCCTCTCTCCCCAGAGAAAGCGAGGAACTACACTTTAATGGTAAGAAGTCCTGCACAAGCGGTCGCATGAGCTTTTAAAAACTGTAAAGCTATGGTCTTGATGAGCAATGTAGCTTGAATGATCCCAAGGAACAGTGTGTACTCCCCAAATGAACCTCCCTCCGAATGACAATCTATTTTCCAGCCACGTTCCCCACAGGTAGCCACTTTCAGCTCTGCCATTGCACCTCGTGAGTGGTAACACTGGCAAAACCTTACAACCACCTTCGCAAATGGAAAGGTTTTTGCATAATGGTCTGAGACCCGGGTTGTCAGCTGGACACGCGTCCTCGTCCTCCCCGACAGCAGCGCGTTTGGTCTCGATACTGACGGCGATTGGTGTGGAAGCGTGCATAGGCGGCGGAGGACTACGTGATGCTGATGCTGCTGACTTCCTGGCACTTCTTTGTGATTTTTTTGTACGAAGCTGGTCCACCGTCTTGGACGACAGGGTGCCTTTTATCCTTGTGGGTAGGGATGTACAAACCTTCCGCGGACTTCCAGTGGCCTCGAGTGGCGGAATTAAGGACTCGGGGGCACCTTTTTCTGTTCCAGACTGGTTCGGAGAGGTCATCGGGCTGACATTCCCATGCGTTGCCGAGCACTCCTTCTGTAACCTTGCCATGGGCATTGCACACGGGATAAGGAGTGTTAAAACTTCTACCAGCTTTAAGTTGATGGTTTGCTGCACGTTTGCCCAACAAAAGGTAGAATAAGTGTTTGTGGAAAGGCGCGGATGCGTTGCAAGGCGATCTGATTCGGGTAACCAGGCATCGCCAAATGGGCAACGAAAGCATTGGCTTCAACTTTAATTCAATTATATACATTCTTCAAGTGGCTGTCCACTACATGCACGAATTTGCCTAAACCTTGAAAAGATAGGTCTGAGCAATCGATTCAGCAGCGTGTCATCGAATGCGTTATATTCCTAAGGCTATTCTGCTAGATTCCATAGCCAGCCAAAGAAAGCGTTTTGGACTGTAAGAGCGATTTTATCATGAAGCGAGAAAAACCATTTGCCGACTGCTCTGTGCTCACCTCAGGCTCTACAGATGACATGCTACAAGTGAGGGTGGTGTAAAGATTCTGACCGACAGGGAATACCCCCCCTGTTTCCCCGTGCTCCATTGCTGCTCGCTCGTGCTCCCCCTCAGCCACTTCCTATATTCTCGCCTTTCGCAGCAGCTGTCGAGTTCCTGTAAGTTTAAACGAGTCTATTCAACTCGAACTAAGTGCTACCACGACAAACAAACGATAGCTATAGACGGATCCCAATTGCAATAAATGCGGCGACGTGTTCGTACATCAAGTAGCTTCATTTACAGATAAAGTGCTTCAGTTGATGAATGGAATCCTATTTACTAGAAGCAGACGATTTATGAACGGAGTAGCCCCGATAATAAAGAAGAGAGCTTTTTCGTCTAGGGCCTGGCACTGTCATCCGCACCAAACCAAGGAAACAATAATTTGACACTATTGTTCGCGGTGCTCCGGTTCCCACAGATTGGGTAGACTCGTGGATTGTGATGTCAAATGAGTATCTCCAGATCGTCCTCTAGCTTTCAAAGTCTTTTTACGTTCTTGAGCTCGGTAGGGGCTTAAGCATTAGTGAAGATACTTACGAATTCTCCAGTGGCCAGTCTTGTGGCCTAGTCGTGGTGCTAGTGAATTCCCTGCATGGCTTTTACGGAAGAGCCGGACTCTATACGGTTCCCTTGGACGGCGCCCGGTCACTTAACGAAGTCAAATTCATGCAGCCTCCGCCAACCAATTATAATGCGGACGGTGAATTTTGGTTGCAGAAAACGAGATACATCCAAACATTCAAGATAGTATAGCAGAGAAATATTGAAAAGTATTGAGGCAGTCTTTATGCAAAGTTCGAAAATTGTAAACCTTTCAAAGTGGCGATGTGTACCGGGTGACGGTCCAGAGATAGTATAAGGTCCGTCATAATGGTTTGTATGATCTGCAAATCCTCCTATGCGGCATAATAGCGACGGAATGAGGAAGCAGCAAGCTCATTATAACATTGGATTTGCAAACACGAATGGTGACTACTCGATCATCTATAGCTGTGATGGCTAGCCCGCGCCGCCATGTTGGCGGCGACGGAAGAAGATAAATATAATGTTATCTCTCAAAAATTCTATACTCCGAGAGAAGAAAAAGAAAATAATTATTTGAAAAAGATTTTGCTAATTTTCAGAAGAGATGGCCTTGCTTTGCACCGCAGACGTTTCCTGCGTATGAAGCTTCGCCGACTCTCATGTTCTAGTGACATCGACCAAGGTACGAATGCAAGGAATGCCTGATCAGGATTCTGTACAAGCTTCAGCTTCGGAAATGTTACCGTCATACCCGGCAGAATCCTACCGTCGAAGTGAATCAGAGAAGAATTCTTTTCCGATATTCAAAATTGTACACGCTAAAAGCCTTAAAACGTTAGCTCCCGAGTGTGTGAGCGGACATATTCCGCCGTTGGAAAGCCCAGACAGAAACTTAGAGAAAAAACCTATTCAATGTTCAATCATGTCAGATGCAGATCTTGAGGAGGTGCGGTCATAAAGGCTCGTAGTATACTCTTAACCTTGCTGACAGCCCTACTCTAGATAAGAAAGGGGCGCCTTACACAGCTCCAGCAACAGCAGCAGGGCGGGGCACCCGGCGGGAGTGGTGGGGGATCACCAGAAGACCGAAAGTGCGTCCTCATTGCCCAGCAATCGGACTTCCCATCTCGCTGAATGGAGGCTTTAGACAGCAGGAAGCTGAAGCCCGCAATTCCATACTCTCTCAAGTTCTCACACCCGATGCTGCGGACCGCCTTGGCCGCATCCGCTTGGTCAAAGAATCCCGCGCTACAGATGTCGAGAACAGGCTGATTATGCTCGCGAGGTCCGGTCAGCTGAAAAGCAAGGTGACAGAGGAGCAATTGAAGGAGTTGCTGGGCGCTATGGCAGAGAATGAAGAGAAGGTGGGAAGTGGGGGCGGAGGAAGGATTGTGGTGAATAGGAGGACCGATTGGGATGACGATGACGATTTGATGGATCTATGATATTCAAGTGTGCATGGAAACTTCTGTGCATTGAAGGCGTTTGGGGTCGATACCAAGCATGTTAATTGATTCACTATTGGCGGACACTTCGAACGTTGGAGTAGATAGAAACGTACGATGTTGCTAAGTCGCCATCAAGCCACCCATCAAATCTCGTTTCTCTTTCGCCGCTTTCTTTTGCTTTTTGAGCGTTTCCCTTGTCTCTCTGAGGTCAGGTGGCCTCTCAATGCCCAGTTCAGCCCTCAGCTCATTGACATCTCTTTCAAGCGCTTCTTCCCAATATACGTTGATGATGTCTTTACTCTTCAATCCATTACTCAACGCCCAGGGGAGGTAGGTCTGCCAGAATCTTGATCGCTCTGCCGGCTTCATCCTCGTCAGAGCAAACAGACTAAGGGCCGTCATGGGCAATAGCGTATTGGCAAACTCAAATGCCTTGAGCGCGACCTCCCCCTCCACGAAGACTGGCAGGCCAGTGAGCGCGTGGTAGAAATCATGAGACTCACGATATCGTTGCATGACATATGCGCACTCCTCGTTATCGATATACTTGACACTATCCCTGGTATCCGGACTAACACCCTCGCGATCTAGCCAACCTACGTAGGCCCGTCCCACGCTATTCTCCGGTAGAGTACGAAGATGAGACACTGACATCGTCTGAGAGGTTATGCGAGGACGATCTCGAAGTATGCGGCGGCCGGTGGGGGAGGAGAGCATAGTGTCCCGAAGGCGGTAGATGAAGTAGGGTGTTGCCGTCGTTTCGCCGAGGGCAGCAATCAAGTCTTCCAAAGATTCAGTCTATGTCAAGACCATGGGAAATCATATCGAACATGCCTCCACGTCTCGGATTCACCAAAGACATTATAGCTGATCCCGTGGCGAGTGCTCCTCTCTCGAATATATTGAGTGGTACATGACCTTCGTAATTGGGCGGCGGTCGATTGAGCACCGAGAACGCTCTTGCTGTATTGATGGTACTCACTCGAAGAAGAGGTGGCAGAGCCAAAATACGAAGGATGTCCATTGGTGCATTAATATGGTATATTGCATGGTAGAAACACCAAAAGGTCGACGACATGAGCTGTTAAACTCTGTATTTTCTCATGTATCAGAATATGTGCTTAGATTATATAACGGTATCTATATCCTACTCCGTACTGTAATATACTTAGTTCGAAGGGCCAAAAGTGTCGAATACATCGAACCTCCTGATCCACCTCAGTTGACTCATCGACCGCACAGAATATTCAATCTCCTATGCCGATCTTTACCTTCGACTAGGTGATCTTCTAGCTCTTCGTAATCTATGACTTCTCAAGTCAAGCGAACTAATCTTTGAACAACACCTTCATCATGCCTGTTTGAATTAACATGACGGCGTAGCGACGTGACTGGCAGGATATGGAAAAGCATACAGAAGTCCATGCCCTATGATAGTTGCGTCTATATCCAGAAGCACCAAGATTGTCGCATACTCTATCTTAGATTACGTTTGATGCGAGCTTGCGCATCAAGACATTGCGCGAATGTGACAACTTTGAAAAAACCACAAGCTGCAACATTTCCTGTAGAGCATTCGCATATTTCGGTGAGCACATCTAGCAACTATGCAGCCTTTCTTCAGCTGTCCTTTACTCTTAATTCTACTCCCTACCGTCATTTCGATCTCCATACCCAATCTTGTCCCTGCTGGAGGAGTCCTGAGCCTGGAGAATGCCTCACAGATTTCAAACACATCCGTCGCTACAAACCCATCAGATCCAAGAATTTTCCCATACAGTTTCCATGTCCCTTATAGCGATATTACGCTCTTCCTCGGCTTCGGGGTTCTCAAACGACAACCACTGGACGGGATTGAAATGCGCAGACTCATCCTCTCCGCTCAGGAAAGGGTTCGCGAATGTATTCGACGGCTCGGACCCGATGGATTGGTTCCAATAGCCCCTGACAAGACACAAGACTGGACCTATTGGATGAAGGGTGGCAACGGGCCACTTGAGATCGGGATCGAAAGTTGGGAGGTGGATGCCCAGAGGAAAATTACCTGGGGCCAAGTCGCGGTGGTTTTGGAAGGACTGAGACTGTATCTGATCGACGGTAAAAGGTTCTGGGTGACTAGTCTCAACTTTATGGAGGGTAATCGATGGTCGTTGAGGCCAGGGTTGATAGGCCGAGGTTTTCTTCGGCGCTCTGGATATGAAGTGACAAACAAATAGAGCTCGAGCTGGGCAATGTTTAAGCATAAAGTACATATACCTGGAGCTCCCCCATGGCTCGAGAACTTGATACCGGATCTCATTATCCGTCATGACTAATTATCTTATGCAAGTACCTCATGCAACTAAGGTATTGAATGCATCCATTATAGGGTTCATAATGTTGGAGTATGAGCACAATCCTTAGTTGCCTAAACCTCCTCCCCTCAAGACCTTTGTTCGAAGTCAGATACCGTTACATTGTAATCTGTAACACCCATATAATGTTTTTATTGACCATGGACAACGGCTGACTTTGCTCAATGCGCAACCTAAGCATGATCCACACTCCCATTCCAGGTTTTCCTGCAAACTCCTCGTCCGCGCACAGTCACATCGTCCCCTGTCAATGCCATTCAGACATTCAAAAGCCCAGAGCAAAGCTCATTGAGCGGGGCAGCAAATCCTTTGTCCCGCACGAAGAGAAGGACCTTAGCTTTTAGGAAAGTCTTGTTCCTTATGAGGCATTCGACCTTGCTTGTTAGAGCGCATGCGTTGAGGAACGGAGCTTTGACAAGTTGAAACATGCGTGAGTGTTCGACATCATCCGCATTTGACCGTAGGACAATCTGGACAGTGCCAAGAGACGACAGTGCTCTAGTTTGACTTTTCTTCATACGTTCTGATTGCGAGAATAGCATACGAGACTTGATACTTACGTCGCGGGAAGAATCAAGGTCTTTTGTATTGAGCCCGACATGAAGTGGTAGAGGTGCCACCAATATCTCAAACAATTACTTCGCGCACTGCGATTTCGCCGTCTGCGATGATAGAGCTCGCATTCATGCGTTCTTTCGCTGTCTTACTCTCCATGTCATATACATTAAGGATCGGTCGCCATAACTGGGGTATGATATGACAAGGTTGAGTCTCGCGCCTGCAACGAGAGCCGCGCAATGTATTAGGTCATGTTCGGTGTTTGCTAGAGGCAGTGTATTTGGTACCGCCCTCAAGATACACAGGCAACATTCCCAGCGCGTCGAAGGCTGCAGCAAAGTTTGAAGTGTTATCCCTTCAAAAGCTAGTCGCAACATTGACTCCAGCGCCAAGTTAATAACATTTTGCTATGCTTGCGAAGATTGAAATTAAACAGGGGGTATTTCGTATCCATTCCATGTACGTCGAATTTGATGCCAGCCTCAACCTACATTGTTGCTCCTCAAGCGGAGCATTCCTGCTCACCAAACGGCGTAGAGTGCAGCGTTTCTAACAAACGAGACATTGTTTAATCCCTGCATCCGTACACAACAGTGGGTTGCAGACTGCGGTACGTACTGCTGACCATATCAACTGAGACAAGCTCCATACGATCAATAATGCTTAGGTCTGCGTTGTCACCTAGTGAATCCTGAACAATAGACTTGTCAAGTACGAAGCATAGCCTAACACAGCGGAGGTTGGCCCATGATGTCGACTGCATTGATCGAAATGAAGGATGCTTCCAGAATGGGACGAATGTCCCTATATATAAGTCCAGGATGGTCTCATGGTGGGTGCAGAAGCCCAAGTCTACGGTCGTTCCCTTGGAGTTTTTGCGGGCAGAAGTTGAGCGATCTGCTCCAAGCTGGACTCCAAAGGCCCGCTCCCAAAGAAATTCACTTGCGTATGTCTACCTGGAATGGACCAAGCTGAGGCTAGCTCGCAGCACTCAGACCAAGCACGTAGGTTCAGTGTTGGTTGGCTACGTAGATGTGCGCGTTGAAAGTTCGGCGGAAAAAGCTACGAATCGTAAAGCAAGACTGAGTGACTGTGGCTGCTAATTTCGAGAAGCTTGTAAGTTCCCATGTTGGGTTTCGAGGATACGAAAGCCGGGTATACTCTTCGCCTTTGGCAGCGGACACCGGAGAAGTTGGGAGGCTCTTTTTGTATTATCTTGCATACTTGGAGCAAACATGGAGCAAACATGGTCAAGATATGACAGACCGTAGACTATCATTAAGCATGGACCTAGATAGATTATCGAATTGCCTAGGTGAATGTCATGGTCAGTGTGTACCTTTTGTGTTTCGCTAGTAGCTTCCATGGTGGCCGAAGCGAAGCCAAAGTCTTCTCTTTCTCCGGCCGCTTATTTCAGGTTACCACATGGTGGACATGAGAGGTTTTACTGAGAACCTCGTACCTAGCCTCTGAAACACACATCTCTATCCATAGAGATCAATTTCGGAGGGACAAATTGTAAGCTACCTTGGTCCTTTAATTTGTTGACACACTATCAAACGTAGCGGGCAGTGTTAGGGGCTTCGCTGTACTTGAAGTACTTAGCTCTTCAACCGTCACTCGGGCGGCTATTATGGATGGCTCGGCACGTCTGTGCTTCCACAAGGCCTCCCCCTTGCATTTCTGAAAATCCTTGAGATAATGATTGGTGCACCACACTCCATGCTTCGTGCAGGAGGCATCAGGACCAAGGGCTGAGCACGAGAATCTACTGTTGACTGTTGTGAAAGTGTTTACCAGCGGAATGGTCGAGACGCACGATGCAAGACTGTGGTTCGGGAACGTCTTGAAAGGTGCGAACAAAAGTACAACCTCTGATCATGTATGTCACTATAAAGCGATTCATCAAGTCGTTGCATGGTGTCACTGGAATCAAATGAAAACTGGTGCTGACGTTGGTCCTTCCGTCTTTCCCGTGCGAAATTCGATAAAGTAAAGGTAAAGTAGGTCATCGCGCTAAACCATATCAGGCTAAATCACATACATTTCTGTCTTGAGGAGCAACGGCTGAGGGATGACCAGAGTTCTCATCATCATCTGGACTGCTAAGCTCCTCCAGTTTGCCACAACACATCGATTCTTCTCGTGAACATCTTGATATCCAGTTGCCATCGCTGCTACCTTACTGCCCTCAAATCTTTAAACCCGCGACTTATGCATAGTCCAGTATCCACCAGCCAATAAGCTCAGTTACAACTCCTGAGCTTCCGGTGCCGCGGGTTTGCCTCAAAGCACAGCCCAATTTCATGTGCTTCGACACACCATTACGCCGTGAGAATATTCAGCTCCGACTTCAAATGCTATTTGGCTACTTCTTCTGCTAATTCTCGCAATCGCGATGTACTCGCAGCAGTTTGGGCCCATGAGACAGAGCTTAGTCTGCTTCCAAATGACATAGCCATCGGCTTTTTGCTTTGATAAAGGTCGCTTGTGCGCATTTTCCATATCAAGAGTGAATACTACTATCTGTCATATTCCTGATGTCGAAGGTCTCATAAGGGAGAACAAAATGACCACAGTCACGATGGCGCCGGGGCTACCTTCCCTACAGTCATTCTCCAACGAAACTCTGAGCACGCTTCCTGATCCTCGGAGTCCTCTCACATCTCCTGATATCTCCCGGAGTAGTTCCACATCTCCCCATCACCCGGAATTGAGTAACGAGGTGGCCGCCTTGAGCAACAAGCTCATTCACGCTATTAATCACCAAACCGATCTGGATGATACGCTGAATGCCACTCGACAAGAATTAGAGGCGGCGCAGGATCGTGTGCGAAAGCTAGAACCGCTAGTCAAAGATCACCAATCATTGGTTGCGAACGGGATACTAGTAAGGCAGTCGGACGTGGACGCAGAATTCTTAAGGTTGCGAACGACCTTGGCGGATGAGAGAAGGCTGAGGGTGAAATTCGAAAATGAGAAGAAGGGCATCGAGCAGGAATTGGAAACCTTAACCTCGGCATTGTTTGAGGAGGCCAACGAGGTAGATCAAGTGTTCGTTGTTATTGAACACAGAGGCTAATGCCAGATAGATGGTGTCAGCCGCTCGAAAAGATGCGCGCAAAGAGAAAGAACCTCTCGAAAGGCGCAACGAGCAGCTTCAAGCACAGCTTAATGACGCGGAACTGCTACTAGCGTCCCATCAAGAGCAGCTTGCCGAACTCAAGATGGCCATGCACGACACGTCAAGATATCGTGGGGATTTGGAGGTAGACACCAATGCTTCTTCAGCTCCGTCGACTCCAGCTATGGACAATCAGGACCATATGAACAGACTATTCGATGCGTTAAATTTGTCACCCACGACACCAGGAGGGGACGAGGTTTCGCCCGCACCACCAACAACGTTTACACATCTCTTACACCCAGTCCTACGAACAGACCTTGCCGCGTTCGAGGATTTTCGTTCACTCCTCGAAATATCCCGCAAATCCCAACCATCTAGTCGAGTGACAAGCGGGACCTTCAATGGCCTCGGGATAGGAAATCTGGTTTCTGGTCCTCCTGATCGTATGCCATCCACCGGCTCAACGTCCTCTCTTTCCACCTCTACATCAAATCTCCACCAGGCATCTCCGAGCACTCCCAATCTTCCTATCTCCACTAATTCTAGCTTCTCATCTCGTGACGTTCCCATTGCTGGGACACCTCTGAAGGAGACAGCTTTCTACAAACGTGCACTCACGGAGGATCTTGAACCTACATTACGTCTGGATACAGCCCCTGGCTTATCATGGCTTGCTAGAAGAACGGTTATCAGTAGCATGTGCGAAGGTAAGCTTATCATTGAACCGACGCCATCAACAGCGAGACTCTACTATCCTCCTTGCACGCTTTGTGGAGAACAAGGACGCGATGAAAAACACGCACGAACGCATCGGTTTCGTACAAGCGAAAGCGAAACAGCTCAGCGGTATCCGCTGTGCAAATACTGTCTAGATCGCATGCGAGCATCGTGTGACTTCCTAGGTTTCCTACGAATGATCAAAGACGGCTACTGGCGAACAGTTGGTGCCCAAGCGGAGGCTATCGCTTGGGAGGAAAGCGTCCGGCTTCGCGAGCGGATGTTCTGGTCAAGAATCGGAGGTGGCGTTATCCCGTCTTTTCTCAGAGCTCGAGAGGAGACACCTCGGAGTTCAGTAGAGGAGGAGAAGACCACTTCGACCTCCGCAAACTCTCAGATTAGTCTGAGCATGCAGGATGCCAAGCCCGACAAACCATCTCCACTGGCTCAGGAGACCAAGGTTGAGGAGCCGCTGCCTTTGATGGATGAAGTGCGGCTAGCTTCGTCTACTACCTCGAATCAAGAAAGCAAGAACGAGCGAGCTCCCTCACCGGTCCAGGACTTATCCCATGTGCACCACCAATCACTTGAACCAAGGGAGCCCACTCAAGCGAGCAACACCCGGATTCCTCTCGGTCGTACGCCAACACATCCTCGAGATTCAAGTCGTGACGAAAGTACAGGCAAAGGATCGATAGCCGGATCCGTCGCCAGGAGAGCAGCAATGTTCGAGACGCCGTCTATTGACACGCCCTCGAAGCAACTACAAACTAATTTACACGACTCCTTGAAGAGTAGATCATCTTCGAAAGGCAGATCACCGTCACCTGCTGTCAAATCTTCGGCACCGGAAAAGCCTGTGACGCCACTCGGACAGCAATGGGGGACGTCAAGCACCATTCCTGGCTCTTTCGACTTCTGAAAGGCCATAGTCGGCGTTCATCGGCAATTTACTTTCATGGACAAAAGGCACTTTTCTTTGGAAACCCCATTCATAGTAGCTCCTTTTCTGCATTCGTACCCTGGCAACGGTGCTGTTTTACTAATAGGGTGCGTAAGGATCTCTTTAATTGATGGATTGGTTCCAGAAGACCACGAACATATCGGTCACGTGGCGTATACAAGTAATGTGAACATGTCCAAAAGTGTACATGAGGAGGCAAAAGAGGCGCGAGTATATGTGGGACACGAGACATGAGAGAGAGCGCGCTTACAGTAACCATTGCCCGGAGTGTTACTGTATCTTGATCGGCATAGGAGAACCCAAGACCGTTGTGAAAATTTAAATATCAAACTAAATGCTTGAACAGACAAGGTGGTTAACCGACTCTGTATAGACATGAGTTCCATCGGCTATGGTTGATGCTAAGCTGTATATTCTACTGCATACTCTCATGTTCCGTGGTGCTTCCATTACCCCAACTCCATACTTACGATTTATACTTGGTATGAATCTGTCGAATCTGCTCCTCGATATTCATCCCCTGCATCCTCTCCATTTCCTTCCCCTTGTCCAACTGTCCATCATAACTCGTGGCAGCCTTCTTCCTCCTCGCCTGCTCTTCTTCGCTAATGACCGGCTGACCCGTGACGCCATCAAAGACATCGGAACGTTGCGAGGCGAGACGTTTCAGGTTGGCCGCTACGTCCGAGGTCGACAGGTTGGTGGTTGAGGCGCGGAGGTCGGACTTTTGTCGCTGTTCTTTCCAGCGTGGGTCGAGGAGTTCCACTTTGCAAAGGTATTAGTATTTGAAGGAAAGAAGGACGGAGAGGGAGAAGTACCCTTCATGTGATGATCTAATTCCTCGTATGGAATTTGCTGTTTGCAGTTCGGGCAAAGCGCCATTGCCACATTCTGTCTTTTGGCTTGGGCACGGGGTACGTAATCGTTCCTGATGCGCATAGGTTGGCTAGCACCCCCTTTGGCAGCTGCTTGTGCAGCCTGCGCGGCTTCACGTGCCTGCGTGCGTTCGGCGATTGCTCGCTCTTCTTCGTCCGCTTGCGCTGAGACGGGGTTTGGTCGGGTCATCTGGTAGTCCATAGGTTGCGGCTGTTGCGGTTCGTAAGCATTAAACGCTGGTGGTGGCATGGCGTACGACTGCTGTTGTTGAGACTGATGTTGTTGGTTGTAGAAGAGGCTGTAGTCTTCGTCCGTAGGCATAGCTTCTTCGATACGGCGGTCATGTGGTTGGAGTGACATGGCTCCTTTTTGCTCTAGAGAGGCCGATTGAAGGTCGTTCAGTGAGGCAGGAGGTGGGAGATCGGCTTGGTCGTCTGCTTCTTCAAAAAATACGGTTTCGACAACTACAAAGTCGTGCCAGTCTATTTGAGCATACTCCAACTTCTCTTTTTCAGCTTCTTCCTCTTTCTTTTGCTTTTGCTCCTCTTGGAATTTCACCCACTCCGCTCGTTGTTTCGCTCGCCCTAGAATGTTGAATTTGTCCTCCGCATACTGTTTCAACTCTCGTACCCGAGCTGATTTGGCTTTCTCTCCGTCGACACTGCTGGACCGCAGGAGTAATGTATATTGATCAACAAGTCGACTGAAGAATTGATATAAGGAGTGTTGAGGTCGGAGGAAATCGAATTGATAGTTTCGAGTCTCCTTTTGTGAAAGCGTAGTCATAAAGGATCTTCCATTTTTAGCCACGAATAGAGCTGTCAGCCTTACTACGTCAAGATCTTGCGCACTGATATTAGGCATTCGAGCCGAGAAGTGAAATTCTGGCGGCGCTGCCGGACCCTTTGGCTTCTCTGCCTCCTGCAAAGGCACAGTCTCTCCAGCACGGCCTGCTGACACCGCAGTACCTCGCCCTGCCCTGATCTCCTCTAGTCGCCATGCATAGAACGGGTAGTATGCATCGTTGGAGCTTAAGAAAGAGAATTTGGGATTGTGTTTCTCCTTCTCCCGAATGCGGTCCTCAAAGGCTGCTCCATTTCGTGCTACATATCCGGCGGTCTTCTCGACGATGGCTCTAATATCTCTTGGTGGTAGAACGATCCCCACAGGAGGCTTGCTTGCCTCATCTGGAAGGACGGAAGTAGCTGAATCAACGGCGGTTGCTGCAAGAGCCATCTCGTATCAGAATCCTCGAATTCACACTGGATATACTTTTCTCGGCGAGCTTCACCTCCACATTCCCTGAGCACCCCTTTCTATCTCTATTGTCTTGGCAGAGTCGTAATCTTTCAGTTTTCCCAGCCCGACCTGGGTCTGGTAGTGATGATGGAACGAAATTCTAATGGATCATTTCGGTAGGATACTTTGTTGCGGAGCGGAGCACTCAGAGCCTGAAGTTCTTCGCTAGCGTGTCTTTTCAACTCGCGGAAATTCGACAGGGCTGATGCAGATCAGCTTCGTGTCCTCTGGATTAATTCAATAGTCTTGAAAGCTGCCCCCTGCTCGCACAGTGTCCCTCACAGCCTAAAGAGGGCAACGACTGTGGCATAGGGATACCTTGTAATGCTTTAATACTGAGCGCTTCTCACATTCATTTGACCATTTCACTGAATCATTCCACTGTCTAATATATCGAGTACAAGGCTGTCTAAAACCAGCTTTGCTTATTGCGTTACGCTCAATATCTCCGCATATCGTTGCGGTTCTGCCAACACGGATCCTCTACGACCATGGCACCGAAAAGTGGACAACAGATCCAGATTGAAGAGAAAGAAGTCAGGAGGACCTCTAACGGCCAGGCAAAATCAGGAGATGGGAAGCCGACGGATTACAGCTCCCACGGAATTACCGACAATGATATTTTCATGCTGCCTAGCTCAGACTTTCAATTGCTCGGTTTTCTCACAGTTATTGCAGCTGTGGTCAGGCTTTTCAGGATCTACCAGCCGAGCAGTGTTGTATTCGATGAAGTCCAGTAAGCTTGCTATGGAACCCAAGCCAGAGAAAGCGCGAGGGCTAATTGTCATCGCAGCTTCGGTGGCTTCGCTTCAAAATATATCAAAGGCAAATTCTTCATGGATGTACATCCACCATTGGCAAAGCTGCTCTTGACTCTTGCAGGATGGATGGCTGGTTTCGATGGGGAATTCGACTTCAAGGACATTGGAAAGGATTACCTCGAACCCGGTGTTCCGTATGTGGCAATGAGATTGCTTCCTGCAGTCATGGGTGTAATGACAGTTCCAATGATGTTCTTAACGTTGAAGGCCGCCGGATGTCGATCCATGACTGCTGCTATGGGTGCGGGAACGATCATTTTTGGTAACAATAGCCCCATACCACGAGGCTCGAAAGTGGCGCTTTGACTTATTAACGGTTTTGTAGAGAACGGCTTACTCACCCAATCTCGCCTGATACTGTTGGACTCGCCCTTGATCGTCTTCACCGCTCTCACCGCTCTAGCCTGGACCTGTTTCACAAACCAACACGAACAAGGACCTTCCAAGGCCTTTGATCTGAGCTGGTGGTTCTGGCTGGTTGCAACTGGTCTCGGACTTGGTGCTACGGTCAGCGTGAAATGGGTCGGATTGTTCACTATTGCGTGGATTGGAAGTTTGACAATCGTTCAATTGTGGGTTCTTCTTGGAGACAGCAAGACTGTTACTCCTGTAAGTCCATGCCGCGTATATAACCCGAGGGTCTTCTGAAACTAACTTCTATCTACAGCGCTTGTGGTTCAAGCACTTTCTTGCCCGGGTTTTCTGTCTGATTGTGATCCCCATCACCTTTTACACTGCATTATTTGCGATCCATTTCCTTTGCCTCGTCAATCCTGGCGATGGCGATGGCTTTATGTCATCCGAATTTCAGGCTACCTTGAACTCGAAAGCAATGCAGGACGTGCCAGTTGACGTGATCATGGGCAGTCGGGTGAGCCTTCGGCATCAGAATACTCATGGAGGATATCTTCATTCGCACAACCACATGTATCCAACCGGGAGCAAACAACAGCAAATCACCTTATACCCTCACAAGGACGAGAACAACGCTTGGCTGCTCGAAAACCAAACGCAGCCACTAGGGCCAGATGGGGTAGAACTGGCAGGGATCAAGGCGTGGGACACAATTGAGCCTGTACCTGTCGTGGATGGATCCATCCTTCGCCTCTACCATGTCATCTCGGACCGCCGGCTGCATTCCCATGATGTCCGTCCTCCAGTAAGCGAGGCAGACTGGCAGAATGAGGTTTCGGCTTATGGCTATGAGGGCTTCGAGGGAGATGCCAACGATCTTTTCCGCGTGGAGATCGTGAAGTCGTTGTCGGATGGAATCTTGGCAAAGACGCAAGTCCGGACTATCGAGACGAAGTTCAAGTTGATTCACATCATGACCGGTTGCTCGCTGTTCTCTCACAAGGTGAAACTTCCAGAATGGGGCTTCGATCAACAAGAAGTGACTTGTGCCAAACAAGGTACGCTTCCGAATAGTATCTGGTATATTGAGCAAAACGAGCATCCCAAGCTTGGCGAGGACGCGGAGAAAGTCAATTACAAGAACCCTGGTTTTCTAGGAAAATTTTGGGAGCTCCAAAAGGTGATGTGGACAACGAATGCTGGCCTAGTCGAATCTCACGCCTGGGACTCAAGACCTCCGTCTTGGCCAATCTTACGCCGTGGAATCAATTTTTGGGGTAAGGACCATCGCCAAATCTATCTTATCGGTAATCCGGTAATATGGTGGTCGTCGACCATTGCGATTGGAATTTATTTTGTCTTCAAAGGCTTGTCTGTTCTTCGCTGGCAACGAGGCTACAACGATTACGACAATGTTAACTTTAAGCGTTTCGACTATGAGATAGGCACATCCGTCCTAGGATGGGCTTTTCATTACTTCCCCTTCTTCCTCATGCAGCGCCAGCTTTTTCTACATCATTACTTTCCCGCTCTATACTTTGCCATCATTACCATGTGCCAGATCTACGACTTTGCAAGCAACCGAGTGGGAGGCCCGTTTGGGATCAGAGACACTCCTGCTATAGGTAGAACCGGCGTTGTGGCCTTCCTGGCTGCTAGTATTGTCGTGTTCACCCTTTACGCACCTTTGTCTTACGGTAATCCTTGGACCCAAAAAGCTTGCCAAAGCGTCAAACTCTTTGACACGTGGGATTTTGACTGCAATGCTTTTCACACTGATGTGAGTATTTCCGTCTCTGCAATCTCATTTGGGCTTGAGTTAACGATCATCGTAGCTGAATCAGTATGGCATTGAACAACCCAGTAGTAACATCCAGCCCACCGAGGCCCCAGGAGTGCCAGTGGGCGGGCAACAGCAACCATCTCCAGCAGAGCTGGTGACACCTCAAGCTTCTATGGACCAAGCTTCCTTACACCGAGAAGAGAAGGTTGAGTACAGAGACCAAGACGGCAATCTACTCAACGAAGAACAGGTGGCCGAGCTGGACGGCAAGGTATCCTTCCAGACTCGGTACGAGACCAGAACGCGGGTGCTTGATGCCGATGGTAACGAGGTCGAAGATAGTGTGGCTGGCTTGGCTGGCACCGCACCTCCGCCTCCAGCAGATCTGGAACCTGAGACGGCGGCTGAGGTTCCCGAGGATGACGGGAGGGAGTATCCTGCGACAGCCAGCCCAGAAGACGATTTGCACAAAGAGAAGTCGGTGAAGAAGAACGACGATGCGGCAGCAAGGCCAGCGAGTGAAGCGAATGATGCTACGAGATAACTCTGGAAACTGGGCGCAGATCCTGCGAAGCTATGTATCTTACGTATATTCTAAGCTAACAATTCCCTGATTATTCGCCGGATATGACGAACAAGACGCACAGGAGAAGACTCTTCATCGCGGTCAATAATTCAAGGGCAAGAATGATACAACAAGCGGCACCCTACAACGTAGTGACTCTTTCCATGAGAACCAGCGCGGTAGTTGGATCAGTCAGAGGGTCTGCCAATGAAACCCCATGAATCTGCCTTCCCGTAGCCCGTTCAATTGAGCAAAAGCATGGCGTGCCTTAGTAACGTTCCTGATTAGCCCTACTAGGCGCGATTCCTCATCTCTCAGTACTCCTTGAGCACATGAACAACGAACGATTTGAACCTTTCTCCGGTGACCTCTAACGCCTCAAGTCAGAGGTCTGCCTATGCTTATGTACATTCCATCTGGACCACATGATTGGCCATACGACGAGTAGCTGGCAGATGTCACTTGGAAGTCTAGTACCCGTCTTTCCCATACTTGTTGAACTGGTCGTGTAGTTTCTGAGCTCACTATTAGCACTTCCAAATGGTAGTGACCTAGAACCATGTGCAACCCACCTTTGGCAGCGTCACATTAGGCACAATAACACTGTGTAACGCACTCGGGGCGTCCTTGGCCGGTTTAGTCGGATCCCCTCCAGGGTGATACTGGTACTTGAAATGCTCATCTGCTCCATCACCCTTCGCAGTCGTTTGCCAAGGCATTGTATTGGGAGCCATGCCAACAGGGGCTTCGGAGGAAGAGGAAGTGGGTTTGCGTCCAAAGTGGTATCCAGCCATGCCAAAGGCGCCCGTCATAATGGTAAGTAGGATCTGGTATGATTGTCAGCATCGATCCTTGAGTAGCAATCTGTCTCAATGGAAATCGCACATAGAGTTCAGGATCTCTCTTTGCTCCTTTGTTCAAGGTACTTTGCTTCCCCGAGCCTGAAGCCGCCTGGTTGGCGGCCGTATTCGCCTTCGTGGCAACATTGCCAATCGCCTGGCCTACCTTACCAGCTGCGCGAGCTGCTGACGCTCCTGACATGTTGAGATTGTTCAGGATACTGACGAGGAAAGATAGGGTAAAACTGGACAAAGGACCAACTGGAGAAGTGGCGTATCTGTTCCGGTAGATCATCATCAGGCTAGCACAAAATGGTCCGCTTCGCGCTAGGAACAGAAGTACGGCTTGTTCGCGACGGAGAACGCCGTCATTTGAATAACTTCAATTCCTCGTTTCATTCAATGACCGGCTGGGCATTCTGCCTACAAGCATACACTATCACCCCACCGTCATCAAGGATGCTACTCGTTTCAATCTTCGTTCTCGGGAGACTTATCCTCTCACGAGAGCTATAACCTCGACTGGCTTTTAATGTCCCACGCCCCTTTCTGATCCCGTCTCATGTCAAATGCCAGTCCTTTAAACTTGCTACTATCCAATCCACCCCTATGGCCTTACGTGCGCGGAAACGGCTCTATTGACTCATTACACTGCAATGGATTCACCACCCGCTGCTAGCGGTCGCCGTTCACCAGTGACAAGCTCCTTCCCAAACCCATCGCCCGCTTCTGGCTCACAGCAGGCGCCGTCCATAATCTCATCCCGCATGACCGACATTGCTTCTGAAGATGGTGATGACTTCCGCGCCGGAGCTATACATACAGTGGAGAGGTCGGGCACAACGGCATCTACAGATCCAAACCGTCCAGGGTCCGCCATGTCAGCGCAGACTCGTCCTTCGACCCGGGCACCGCAATCGCGGCGAGGCGCGGGGTCCCTCACAACATTGACCTCGTGGAGGCCGACGGGTGCATTTGGAGGACCTGGAGGCTCAATTACAAATTCAAGCAGGCCTCCCAGTGCAACTACAGCCACTAGTAGGACCAGCCGAACACATGTACCTTCAATAGCATCGCACGCTTTCTTCAAGCCGATGAGCTCACAGCGCCTGCAAGCTCAGAGGGGGGTACGCCCATCACGAGGGAGCCCCTTTGCTATGAGTGTGGATGGATCTAGCGATGGTGGTACCATTACCAACAGGCAAAGTCTTGTGTCGGAAGCAACAGCGCCGCATACGTCAAATTTACTTCAAGATGATGAAAAGGCCCCGCCATCGAGAGGAACAGAGTTCACCGACCAAGAAGAACGAGGCACGGTCGAAGCAAGCCATACCGAGAATGCGACAATCCAGAGCAATGGGGAGAGTGAAAGGCCGCTTCACAACAGGATCTCAAGCTCTAGAGCGATGCATTTAAGTCTAGATCGGCAAGGTAATGGTTCACCCAAATCATTTCGTGGCAGCTTTCGTCGAGCCGGAGCTTCACGAATGGAGCCGCATGGACATGAGCGACTCTCATCTTCGAATAATTCGCCCACACTGATCAAAGCGCCACCGCAAGAGGCGTCCAAAGCCGGTGTCAACTACCAATATTTCTCCGGTAATACGATTTTCTTATGGGGAGGTCGGTTGCAGAACACCAGAGATCGGCCTGTTAATATTCTAAGCGGTATAATTGTGATCTTGCCCGCTATCCTGTTCCTAATCTATTCGTAAGTCTTAGATGCTTTCATGGACTTATTCGTAAGTCGTTGCTAACATTACTCAAGGGGACCTTATCTTTCACATCATGTTTCGCCCGTGATACCCCTTGTCTTTGCGTATCTGTTTTTCATTTGCATATCGTCATTTATCCACGCGTCAGTTTCAGATCCTGGAGTAAGAAATAATACGATTGCTTAAAGATGTCTTGTCTGACTGATGTGAGGTAGATCCTACCTCGAAATCTCCATCCATTACCTCCAGAAGACTCCGAAGATCCACTCGTCATTGGTCCGCCTACGACACAATGGACTATGATCAAATCAGCTGGGACGGCTAATGCAGCCATGGACGTGCCCACCAAGTATTGCAAGACGTGCAATATTTGGAGGCCGCCGCGATGTCATCATTGCCGAACGTGTGACAATTGCATTGAAACTCAAGATCATCACTGTGTCTGGATCAACAACTGCGTTGGGCGGAGGAATTATCGTCACTTCTTCGCCTTTGTGGCATCAGGGACCTTTCTCGGTACTTTCCTGACTTTCGCCAGTCTTGGACATTGTTTGCGGTACCAGTCAGAACAACACGTTTCCTTTGCTATGTCCATCAGCACGTGGAGGGTGCCCTTTGCTATGTTTGTCTATGGCCTGCTAGCTACGCCCTACCCAGCTTGCCTTTTGGGATACCACCTGTGGCTCATAGCTCGTGGAGAAACTACAAGGGAGTACATTAATTCTCATAAGTTTCTGCCAAAGGACCGACATCGTCCCTTCACGCAGGCCAGCGTGCTCGAAAACTGGCTTGCCGTGCTTCTTAGGCCAAGACCGCCAACATACTTACGTTTCAAGCATAAACATGATGAAGGGGACCAGCGGTTCGGATCTCGAAGAGGCAAGCGGCAAACACCATCTGTTACCCAGCAACAGGGTGGTGGAATGGAGCTGCAGGATGTTGGTGGGGTTAACTGATTTGACGCACTTAATGGAGTCTGACTGATTGTTCTGCTTGCTATTTGGGAGCTGCTTGTACAGCTATTTGCCCTGATGTTTCAATCGTCTCTCCTTGCTGTTTGCTGGTTTCCCTGGCTGTGTATACCCAATCATATATGGTGGTTAAAAGGAGCAAGTGGTATTGGCACCGGCATATTCACGGAATGATTATATCAATATATGTAAATAGAGAACAGCAGTAATAACATAAAGCCGTTGCTGGAGGCTTCTGGAATGAAACTATGCGACACTTGATTGGCCGCCTGCTCCTTCCTGTGTTGTCGTTGCTTACAACCTCACACACGTTTCGTACTAAACCTGTCAAGGCGCCACAACATTCGACTTTTCACGCTATCAACTCCTACCGTCACTCTCTACTCTGTCGTCAGATAAACAGGCTGCTCGGCCCTGAACATTAATAACATCGTCGAAAGCATGCTAACTTTCCTCGCCGAGAAATTTGGGAGATCACCAACAAAGCCTGAAGGGAACGTGACGCGTCAATATTCAATAGACTCAACATCTGCTCGCCTCGACGCTTGCAACCCTTCCAAACATTTCTCGACAACCCCGTCATTGATTACTGGATCAAGTCTTACAGATAACTCAAGTGAGGCCACCGAGGACTCTGGGAATAAAATCGGTAACGATCGAAACCCTACGCAGTCAATCACTAGCAATGGCAGCTATCATGGGAGCCGGCTTTTCGGTGGCAAAAATGTCCACTCGAGACTACAACAAGGCGCAGACCGTGAGAAGACTACGTTATCTGAAGATTCCCTAGTCAACGAAGGGGGTAATGATTCAGGAGACAATCTTTTGCGGAAGAGCGTACAGGCATTGGATGAAGACTGGGAAATTGGAGCTATGCCTGGTGATGACTTAAAACTGTCTGAGAGCAACGAGAGTGGGTTGAGGAAGCGGAAGTCTACGCGTTTGGATCTCGCCATTGATTATGCGGCAACTATGGTGGGAAGGACCACGAGCGTGCTGGGCAAGAGAAGTCGTGGAGCTATGGAGGCTAGCAAAGAGACCACTCAGACCCTGAATGGTGCCCGAAGAAGGTCCATTATGAAGCCCAAAGAGATCGAAATGCCATCTTCTGGAACCCCCAAGAAACGAGCGCGCTTTTCAGCAGCATCGATCATGGAACCTTTAGGCCGTGAACCAAAATCAAAGATAAGCTCTAAGAAGCCGTCCAAGCACTGGATCAAGCAGGGACTTTACGTGGGACAATCTCCGGATTTCGATCCAAGACTCACAGAAACCAAAAACAAGCTGAAGAAAGCTTCGACCAAACAACGACAGACCCAACATACCTCAGCGATGCCGCTTCCGATATTCGCTGGGGAGAGAACGTTAACGTTTGGAAGACCCTTCGTGCTACCATTCGACGTCTTTAGTCCTCTCCCTCCGGGCCAACCCAAGCCGGATGAGTGGAAGAAAACGCACAAGAGTATGCTCTCTCTCGTAGCTATCAACAGCAATGTAGTCACACTAATTGGGTCAACAGATGTTTTCATCGGCGATGCCGCCGCTTATTGGAGAAAGGCAAAGCCACAGGAGCACTCTATGTGCAATTGCACCATAGGAAACGGCTGTGCTGATCAATGTCTCAACCGATTCATGCTTTACGAATGTGATGACCATAATTGCAACGTTGGCGCGGAACACTGCACAAATCGCGCTTTCGCCGATCTGAAGGAACGATGCAAAAGTGGAGAAAACGATGCAAAAAAGAAATACAATATCGGTGTCGAAGTGACGAAGACGAATGACCGAGGCTATGGCGTACGAGCCAACCGTTCCTTTGAACCCAACCAGATCATCATTGAGTACACGGGTGAAATCATCACCCAAGAGGAGTGCGACAATCGAATGTACACCCGCTACAAGGACGCAGAGGTCAGTAGGAGTGTAGTATATACTCGATATTTCAAAGATGCATCTCTCATAACAGTATGCTAATCCAATCATAGTGCTACTATCTCATGGACTTCGATCAATCCATGGTACTTGACGCAACACGCGGTTCAATTGCCAGGTTCATCAACCACTCCTGTGCCCCTAATTGCCGTATGATCAAATGGACTGTCTCTGGAAAGCCACGTATGGCTCTCTTCGCGGGTGACGAGGGTATTATGACCGGCGAAGAGCTTACCTACGACTACAATTTCGACCCCTTTTCTGCCAAAAGTGTGCAAGAGTGTCGATGTGGGGCACAAAATTGTAGGGGAGTGTTGGGACCGAAGCCGAAAGAAATCAAAGAGGCTCTCAAGCCCATTATATGCAGCAAAAAGCGAAAGATCCAGACGATTGGCGGAGATGTTGTTCATCAAGCTTTGGACGTAGTGACGAAGAAGCGGAAATTTGCGGTTCCGTCTCCTGTCAAGTCAGCATTCGCAACGGCTAAGACACAGACCACAAGAAGGCTATTCCAAGCCAGCTTGTTAACCACCTCGAAGATATCACAGGAGAGCCCGACCAAAAGGCGCCCAACAAACAAGCTCAAACGCAAATTGACGATCGAAACTCTAGGAGACGATAGGACGAAAGAAAAGCCAGGAAGGGATGAGTCTCGGCGAAAATCCACGGGCGACATCCTGCCAAGAGGGTGGAAAGGGTGGGCACTGGTACCGGAGACGCCTCCTGAATCTCCAGCCGAAGAGAGACCGGAAGCTGGCACCAAATGGGCTAGTGTCGAAGAGACGAAGGATGCCCGCGCGAGGGAAAATGTTGTCAGAACGGTGAGGAGGTCTAGTCGTGGGGCACCAGGGAAGTCGATCAGAGTGGTTGCGTTGGGAGAAGATGAGTTCAAGGAGTGGCGCTGAAGGAGCACCGAAGGGTTCGAACTTTTGTCGGCGTGTCTGATTTGAGTAAGGAGGATCCAACTCCTCCAGGACGACTCGGATCCCCTGGAGTTTTCCACCAGGGCGGGATCACTCCTTGCGTTCGTTGTCTGTGTCTGAAGAAAAGGGTCGACCTTGCGTCTTTGGGTTCATTGGATATGGATCATGGGTAAGGTCTAGGTTGGGGACATGATGGGAATCCTTGTGGTATCAGAGATTCATTGGTAGAGTTATGGGTATCATCTTAGTCATTGTCTTTACAATCCCATCAATCGTCGTATCATACAAATCCTAACCTGCGATTGCTAAAGCCAATCATCTTTTTATCGTTGCCGACTTCCTCATCCTGCTCCTGTGCCTTCGCGGTCCTTAGCGCACCCCTTCACTTAACCTTACAACCACCCCCAGAGCCTTCACCAACGGTCCCACCACTTCTACGCTTCCCCCACGCCCGTCGCCAGCCATACATTGCCCAACCAGCCTTCCCACCTCTTTTCCCAACCCCACTTCCAACTCCTCCACTCTCTCCTCCCAACTCAAAACCTGCGGTCTCAGCCAAGAGCTCGGCAAAGTTGGGCGTGGAGTAGTCGTCGGCTGGAGACCTAACATTGCGCGCGCCTTTGAGGGGATGTAGGATATATCTGGCGACTGGAGCGGTGTGTTTTGGGACGGAGACGGGGAAGGAGAATGGGTAAAGGGTGGAGGGGAATGAGAAGGGGAACGAGAAGGGGAGGGAAGATAGATGGATGAGACGTGGTGGAGGGCTACGATCGTGGCTTGTAGCGTGTCCAGGAGGGGGAAGGGTGCGCAGGGGAATATCGTGCGGAGGGCTGGGAGCGGCGCTGATAGGGAATTTGGACTTGGTGCATTACTGGTCTGGACTGGGATGCTGGGTGGATGGCTGGAAAGCGGTTGGTACGTCGAGAAGCGACTCAATGGTAACGTTGGGGGAGAAGAACGCGGTACTCTCCGTTGAGTGGACGGGAGGCGCAATTGTTGTATCACTGGGCTGTCGAGCCGTAGCTTCTCTACTTCATGGCTGGACAGGGAGTGCTCAAGCTCGGTAAGGATCCAAATTGTCAACTCGCTCAGCTGCGGCATAGGGGTCTGGAACGGCCTTGGTGTATCAGGTCGAGCCTTTAGGGTGGAGGCTGGAAGCATATCTAGCAAGGTCTGGGGTGACTCTGGCGTGGAAATAATGACCTTGGGAGGTACAGCAGTCCATGTTGGCCTGGCTTTGATTTTCTCGAACGCGAGACGCTCCCTTTCCCGTTGGCATGCTTCGTGGGTATCTATACTAAGGCCGATTGAGCAAGCTGGAGTGTCGGGTGGTGTAGCTGGGAAGATATTTGGGATTGTCTGCCGACGCTGGATTGAAGGCGTGGATGGAGGAGTAGTGGTGGTCGCTCGACGGAGTGGGATGGATATGATTTGAGGCTTTACGGGGCTGGTCATCACTGTGGTTGCGTGCTTCATGTTCGTCAGCTTTTTTCTATTTTTCTTGGGTAAGTTTGGACCGTACAGCTTCCTCAATCACCTCGCCTTCCTCTACTAGGTCAAGCCATAACCAGGGTTTGCTTCGTGGTGGTTCGGAGAACCAAGGTCGTCTTGTTGAAGCCTTCAGGGTTCCTTGTGAGCGAGAGCCAAGGTCGTCGTCCTTCCCCTGCCAGCCAGCTCTGCGTCTGAGCTCATTTGAGGCTGTAGTCCTGTGGAGGGACTTTGACTTCAGGGTGTGGAGGGGTTCGCCATAAAACAGCTGTCGGCGTGGAATATCACGGGAAAAATCGCTTGCGGGGGATGGTTTGTCTGCTGGGTTCTTAGGTGGGTAGTAGAGATATGTTGACGATGTATTGCCGCTTTGACTAGATCTTAAGGACACTAGATCCTGTACTTTCGACTCAGGTGGTGGAGTAAACTTGATGGGTGATAGCAATGGTTTCGAAAAGTCGAAAGCAGCGGTGTAATCGTGGTAGTCCCATTCTGTCAGCCGTTCGTCCACCGACGTCGATGTTGGGGATGATTCATAGATTACTTCTGACCCCGTGATACTTTCAGAGGGCTCAGCAGTGAGTAATGGGAGTGTGGCTGACTTTTCCAAGCATTCGTCGGATTCGAAAGGGGAAGTAGGCAACAATGAGGTTTGCCCATCACGCTGGAATTGATTGGCAGCCAGCTGACTGGTCAGACTTTCCAATGGCAATGTCGACAGAGGCCAACTTGTGGTCCGTCTTTTCGTTCGCTCTTCCACCAGGTAATGATCGAGTCTATCGCTCTCCGAATACCTATCACTGGGAAGATTCCAATCCTCAATTGGGAGATCACAAACGTTTGCTCCTGGAGGTAGCGCCTGAAGAGGGAGATACAACGCTGTGGGATCGCAGCTATTGTACAAGAGACATGACTCCATGAGGGAATGAAAGATCCAACTGGTAATCAAACGGAGAATGAACCGAATAAGACATCATCAACCTATAAAGAGATGAATGCCCTTGACAGGTCGACCTCACAGGACGCATTCCTCAACGAACATGCAGAAGTCAAGCACGTGATGATTATGCATGCAAGGTACCATCATCAAGGGGTCTCGACAACTAAGCGGTAGCGCAACATTAACAATAGGAAGGCATGAACATGTTCGTAGAGAATGGGATCGAAAGCTTTTGATCTGTCCAAATCACTGTCGTTGACCATGCTTTGGAGAATATCTCATTTCACCAGCCTCATGCAGGAGGCAGTACTCGTATTACGTTCAGACATCATCTGATTTAAGGTAGGTCAAAGCAGCTACGCATAAAGCCTCAAAACCCACGGTCAACGTAGGTTGAACCACTGGTGCAAAATAGGCGGAATGATTAGCAGGCACATCCTCGAACAGTCGTCCTTCGCGCTCAGCACGGTCCCAAAGATCTGGATCAACGCCTCCAAAGAACCAGAAATTGTAGGGCCTATCTATGCTTGTTGCCAGTATCGATACGTCTTCGCTTCCATTGATAGTAGGTGTGTCGGAGTCGAATTTGTTTCCGAAGAACGTCCGGAACGAAGGCACTAGGCGCGACGCAACGTGTTCATCATTGACAGTAAGAGGGAACCGGGATGTGGCCTCGATCAACGGCTTCTTCGGAGAGTTGCTGGCCTCGCATTCGGCATTGATGATCCTGTGTAAAGCGGCCAGCAACCGTTCTCTTGCCGCCGAGGTTGTGGTCCTAGTATTAATTCTTAGCACCGCATGGTCAGAGATAATGTTCTCTGTCTGGCCCGCCTGGACGCTGCCAACCGTGACAACAGCCATATCCGCAGGATTTATCTCACGGCTGACAATGTTTTGTAAACGAAGTACCACGTTGGCTGCCAGCACGACAGGGTCGATTGTGCGATGCGGCATTGAGCCATGCCCGCCGCGACCGTAGAGGGTAACTCTGAAGCTATCTGCTGCACCCATTACCGTGCCCGTCCTGTGACCCACGCACCCTGAGCGCAGGGGCATTACGTGCTGCCCAAGAACGACATCCGGAACCGGAATCTTTGTATAGAGACCATCATCCACCATAGCTTTAGCTCCGCCGGCTCGTTCCTCGTTCGGTTGGAACAAAACGATGAGCGTGCCTTTCCAAGCGGCTTTGATCCGACCTAAATGTTCTGCTGCAGCAAGGAGACAGGTAATGTGCATGTCATGGCCACAAGCGTGCATAACGGGCTTCTCAACATTATCGGCGACATCTTTCATGGTAGCTTGAGACGCGTAGGGTAGATCAGTCTCCTCGAGCACTGGGAGGGCATCGATGTCGGCACGAAGGAGGACTGTGGGACCTGTGCCATTCTTGAGCACGCCAGCAAGGCCGTGACCCCCAATGGAGGTATGGAGGTCGTAGCCCGCTTTGAGAGACTCGAGATGAGATGTTATTGTGGACGCGGTTTGGCTCTCTTGAAGCGATAGTTCAGGGTGAGAATGGAAGTGCTTGTACAGACTTTCGTAGTGCGAAAGGTCTGGTTTCTCAGCCAGTAACTCTGTAATCGATTTGCCTGCCATTATGCATTCAGAGGGTGATTTAGAGGCAGCTTTGGAGGACAACAACATTCATATGGGGGATGTCTTGCCAACCCACCTTCCCGATGTGGATAAGATCATCGCTCTCTGATCAGTGACCCAAAGTCGTTGTCAAGTAGACACGAATTCTTCTCTCAACAATCCGAAGATCAGGCAATTGAGTCGTGATAAACCCAATCCCATATCCTGGATGCGTGAGGGGTTTGCCGAAGTCCCTGAGCTATCATAGGTACACGATTAGGACATGGGAGAAAGAATGATGTTCATGATGTTGTACTTTTGAGCTTACATATCCCATGTCCTGGCAAGGACCTCGTTTCAGGGGTTTCTACCCAGGTTCAGCCGACCAAGGTTCCCAGTACATCGGATATCAATCAAAGGTATCATCTTCAAGTAACCGCATCTCTCGAATTGAGCACAGCTTCTCAGATCGATTCTCTAATTAGAGAAAAACCGAGAGATTTTCTGACAGCTTACAGCATGTTTGTACAATGGTCTAATGAAACCAAGATCCATCGATCTAGCTTGCTTTTCCAAGTTTCTTGCGGATTCTTCTCACGTCAATCTCCAATTCTCTCAATTCTTTCGCAAGGCTGGCCAGTGCGGGCATTTGTTTTATGGTTGCGATTTTAAAGTCTTTTTGAGAGGCTCTCAACGCTGGTGGGACTAAGATTCCGAACCAATTCAGAGGATCAGGAACGGTCTTCGAATCCTTTGCGGCGTCCCGACACGTATCACCAGGATCTCGAGGGTTAGCGTTGCTCGAAGGCTGTAACAAGTCTTGCTTCTCGGTGATGGGCGTATCCAAATAATTTGCAGTTGCAGAATTCACTGCTCTGAAGTACGGATTTTCACTCTCAATTGTACTAGGGATCAGTGTTAGCATCTCTCAATACCTAGGAATCCACGTTCGCCCCAGGACAGTGTCGTACACATGAGTCGATGCCTGCATACGATCGTCGTAGTAATCCTGGCCGTAGCGAATTCGATTCGGATTGGAAAAGTTGGCTTGCGCAAGTGAAATATATCCCTATTTGCAACATCAAGCGTTGTCTACATGTGGAGCGTAGGCTTAAATTACACTCGAAAGGTTGTCATTCAAGATTTGCCGCAGCTTCTGATACTCGTCAAGAAGATTGAGGTACCGTTCAAGAAGTTCATCAAGTGAGCGGACCAGTGTCTCCTTGCTCCCCAATGGTCCCCTTGTGTTCAGTAGAGGATGAGGCTGTGAAATCTCGGTCATTGTGTTCCTCGCCTACCAAGGGGACGACACCATAGACTTCACCCCAAGATAGGGCACCTGGAGAAGGATGATGTTATCCAGAGTGCCAGGATTCGAACGGCTGAAATGCGGCGTCAAGCGCGCTTGACGCCGCGGTGTTAATGATTCATGTGCACCAAGTAAAATGAGCCAAAATAAGTAATCGGTTAATGATATATATTCTAGGATTTTCTAGGCAGGAACTATTAGTAGACTACCTAGTAGGGTTTCTACTAACTAACCGTTTTTCCCCCTAATAGCCCACCCCTAATTAGTTTAAGCCTTATCCCTAAGGCTCTACTAAATAACCTTTATACTTTAACTACTTTAATATCCTAACTAACCTATACTTTAATTAACCTATACTTTAAATAATTCTTCCTATACTTTAACTAACCTATACTTTAATTAATTCTTATTTTAACTAAGCTTTTATCTCTATTCTTCTTTAACCTATACTTTAATTTCTATACGTATTATAGCTGTAACCTTATTATAAATCTCTTATCTTAATATATTCCTTAAGGACTATACTTCCTTTTAATAAGCTTTAATTTATATTTACTTTACTAGGTCTCTTTTAGTATATATTATAATTACCTACTAATTTTTAATTAGATAATCTACTTTAATTTCTTTTTATACTTACTTTTTTAGTACTACTATCTCTTCCTTCTTAAGCTCCTTTAATACCTCCTACTTTATAATCTTATTAATATTAGGAATATATCTTATATACTTATAAGTATACGCTTATTTACTATATAAGAGTTAGAAGAATATAGTAGGGAGTTATAATATACTTAGAGTATAAGGTAGGATATAGCTATTATTACTAAAGGGAAGGGTATTACTAGGGTTAATTTTAGCTTTAATTTCTTTATTATAAGCTAGACTTAAGATTCTACTTAAATAATATAATATAGTTACTTAGAGTACTTTAATAAATCTACTTACTTAGACTACTTTAGCTACTCCTATTACTTAGACTATTATAACTATTCTACTAGCTCTAATTTAAGTTTAAATCTATATAGCTAGTACTTTTATAGTATAAGTATTATCTATTACCTTATTTATAACCTTAATTACTATTATTTTATAAAGAGTAAGCTCCTATTATATATTTTTAGTAGCTATTATTATTACCTAGATTTAGGCCTATATCTATATAATATACTCTTTTATTATAATAGTTAGAGTTAGACTAAGCTTAAGTAAACGCTAAAGGATCTAGCTAGGGAGTTACTCCTTAGGGTTATTAGGAATTATATCTTTACTTAGCTTATTAAAGAGAATAGTACTACTATCCCTAATCTACTTAATATATAACTTAAACTATTATTTTATTATAGCTTTCTCTTAGGTAGTCTTATAATTAAGCTAACCTATATTTCTAGTAAGGCTTATACTTAGGAATAGACTAGCTTATAACTCGAGGTTTAGTATACTTAATTCCTTAGTTAGGAGCTTATTAGTTTTATATATATAATTTATACTTAGGTCTTATAATATCTTTACCCGTTTAGTTATATCTACCTAGAATTCCTATTAAAATTTATTAGGATTCTTAGTATTTTTAAATTAGTATATAGATCCGTCCTCTAATAATATCTTAATAGGGATTCCTACCTTTTCCTAGAGTATATCTAAAAGATCTAGAAGGTAGTTAGGTATATTTATCCCCTTACTTAAGCCTAATTACTTTACTCCCGCTTAAGTAAGGAGGTATACTACCTTATCTCTTAGCTTTATTAATCCCCTTCCTTCTAATTTTATTAATATAGCTTCCTTATTTAGAGTATTTAATTTCTACCTTTTTTAAGGTAAAGGTAGAGGAGGTAGAATTTTATTATTATCATCTTTATTATTTTTATTATTATTAAGAGTTTATCCTTAAGCTAGAGGGCTAGGGTTTATTTACTTTAATCCTAATCTTAATATTAATATTAATTAGGTATTACCTCTATTCTTTAATCTCTTCTTTAGGATAAGAGGGGTTATAGGGTTTAGAGCTACTTTTTATACTTAAAGCTTAGTACTTTTCTTTCTACCCTTATATCCAGCCCTCTAGTAACGTATTATAGCCGTAAGCTCTTTTAGAGTCTTATCTATTAATATTAAAATAGGAGTTATCTATAAATAGAAGCTTTAAGTAAAAAGTAATAAGAATATATCTAAAAATATATCTATATAGTAATAGTATTATATAAGAAGGATAGTAAAAGTAAGGTAAAAAGTAAAAGTTATTAATTAGCTATTTATTTAACTTTTACTAATACTACTACTTTACTTCCTATAAACTAATATTAGATATAAGTTATATAGGTAGTAAGAGTAAGTAATAATTATACTCGCTAATATAGTTAATTTAATAATAAGGTAAAAATAGAGCTCGCTACCCTACTTAACCTCCTTATATTCTAAATATTAATTAATATACTAGTATAGTTCCCTTACTTAAGGGGGGTAATAGGACGGATCCTATAATTACTAGGTCTCTTTAATAGTATAGTAGGATATTATTAATATAATATTATTTCGCTTAAGTATATCTATATAATTCTCTAACTTAAGTACTCTACTAATAGTATATCTATTCTATAAGTAGTCTTAGACTTAACTACTTCCTATTAAGCTTCCGTCTATATTACTTATTACTAGCGAGGTCTCGTACGAGTACTAGGTCCCCCTTTTTAGGGATCTATTACTTTCTTTATATCCTCTTAGAGTATTAATAGGTATATAATACTACCTCGCTTAATATTAATTAACTTTTATCTTATAAAGCTATAAATAGCTAATATTAATAGCCTAGTATTACTTCTTCTACTTTATTTAACTCTAGTAGCCGTACTAGTTTAATATTAAAATAATATTACTTTAGTTTAAACCTAAGTATAATAGCTAATAGGGTATATTTATATATCTTTATAATTTTCGTATTTATAATTAATATATTATCTCTTATTATAAGTAACTATAAATTAGTTATTTACCGCTTAATATACTTCTTACTTATTAGTACTAATATCTCTTATATATTCTATTCTAGAAGTCTAGTACTACTTAGGTAGCTAATAGGTCTAGTATAATAGCTTACTCTATAATCGCGAAGTAAATATTATATATTATAATTTATAAAGTATAACCTATTATTAGTATATAGGCCTTAGGGCTAATTAAAGACTAGGGCTATATATTCCTAGAGTATATTAATTATCTTATAAGCTATATAATAAGCGTATACCTTCGCCTAAATAAATTAACTAAAGAAGTCTATAAATAATAGTATATATTAGGCTCTAGTTATTATATAAGCTAGACTAATTAGACTAAGCTAATTAGCTCCTAGTATAACTATAAGTATAAACTATTAAATAGTTAGTAGTAATATCTTAATTAGCTTTTTTATTTAAAGCTATTATAGATAATAGCTTTAATACTATAAATAGATATCTTTTATCTATATTAGCTAGTATACTTATCTAATTAGGCGGTCTAAAGTAAAGGCTATTATATAATATTTATAGTCCTTATAAGCGCTTCTTAAAAAGGTTAGTGTTTCTAGTTTTATAATATAAATACTTTAAGCTTTAGTTATTTTAATAAATCTAAGGTACTTACTTTTTATATAGTATAGTATATAGAATTTCTTTACTTAGTATCTTAATACTTTCTTTCTCCCTTTTAGAATTCTAAGCTTATTTAACCTTACTTCTCCTCCCTCTATATATTTAATAAGCTAAGTATATATAAGAGATTATTAGTACTTTTCTAGCCCTCCTCCCTCTATAATTTATAAAGGGTATATATATCTCTTAACTTAATTTACCTTAAGTAGGGGTATTATAAGTTTCTTAGAAAGGTTAGTTAAGTTACTAGTTATAAGACGAGTAGGTATATAACTTAAGCTATTAATAATATTAATATACTAATCTCTTAAGGGCCTATAAAAGAGCTTTAGGTTAAATTCTCCTAACTAATTAAGCTAGGTAGATATCTTACCCTTCTCTATTTACCTTATAATAAATATTAGTTTAAGAGCCTTATAGTTAGTATATACGAATATTAGGTACTTATTATAAATAACTAACTATCTAATTTTAGCTAGATATTTTATAATTATAAAATACTCCCTCTCTAAGTTTAAGTCCCTAGTCTTAGTATCCTAGAGTTAGAATAAAATAAATATAATTATTTATTTATTTAATAGCTATTTTAGAGTAGCTTCTATACCTACTACTAAGTCGTAGAGCTAAAATAAGTAACCGCCTAGGGTAGTCTTACTTATATCTATAGTAAGGTAGTACTATAAATTAGGGTTAGCTCTGGATATTATATTATTATTAATAGCCTTCTTAACTACTTTAAGTAATTCCTATTAATTTTCGCTTTAATTAAATATGTCTTTCTTAATCTACTTAATTTTTATAGTCTATTTCTTAATCCTACTTATTCTTATAGGTTTTACTAAGTCTTTATTATATACTCTAACTTTATTATTATAGATCTTACGTAGCTTTAGTTTATTAAATACTTACTTAAGATAGGATTTCTTTATTTTAAGAATATATATAGCTCTACCTAATATATCTAGCTCTAGCTAACTACTAGGTATAGGCTAGTTTTAAATTTAATCTAGATACTTAACTAATAGTTTTAAGCTAGTAGTACTTCCCTAAAATCCTAATACCTTAATTCTATTTACAAATAGGTAGGTCTTAGCTCCTAATAGATAAACTAGTCTAAATATATACCTTAGGAAGTAGCTTATATAAAGAAAGGTATATAGCATATTAAAATTAATAGTTAAAGTACTATAATTATCTATAAATACTAAAAATATATAACTATTATATTCTCCTATTAAGGTAGGTATTCTTACTTAACCTTTATTATTAGCTGGAAGGGGCTTAAAGACTAAATCTATAAATTATATATATATATAAGGAGTACCTTTTAGGCCTTACCCTATTTAAATATAAACCTATTAATTATTTAGAGTAAGAAATCCTATCTTATTTTAATCTTCTTCTTTTATTATAATAGCCTAGTAGCTATTTAAAGCGTCTAAGTAAAAGAATACCTTAAACTTAGGCGTAATTAGGGTATCTAGTACTTCCTCTAAATAATATATTAGATAAGCAGACTTTATAATATATCTATTAAGAGCTATAAAGTTATAAATAATTTAAAGTAACTTAGATCCCTTTTTCTTTAAAGGGAATTTTATCCTTACTCCTTATAAGGAGCTTCGCCTTATTATAATTCCTATATCTTCTATTTCTAGAAATATTTAGTTAGTAAATTCCTGTTCTACTTAGGTATATTTAGGGAGAGTACCCTAGAAGGGTTAGGCGTTTAATTTAAGGTTAATACTATACTTAATTAGGTCTATTATTTTAATATTATAAATACTCTTAATAAAGTAGTCCCTCTAAGTATACGCTAATTACTTTACTACTTTTAATTATTCTACTATATCTACTATAATTCTAATAGTAATCCTACTTTATTAGAACTATTCTTCTACCGCTTCCTCGCTATTATTACTAATATCTCTTTATTTAGGTCGGTACTAAGTAGGAAATCTATCTCCCTAGCCTAGTAAATATTTTATTATTAAAGCTATAATATTCTTAGGGTCTTTTAGTTTATTTCCTTAGACCTTCTATATTAGTTAGGGTTTAATAGACGACTCTACTAGTAATTCTATAAAATATTTAAAATAATCTACTTAATTAAGTACTTTATATAATATAAGAGCTAAATATATTATATTATAATACCTAGGGCTCTTAGCCCCCTAATATTACCCTAGTTAGTATATTAGGGTTACTAGTTTCCCGCTTTATTAAGTAGGATCTAGTAAGTAGTATTAGCTATATCCTCTTTATCCTCATTTTCCTTAATTTCTATTATAAGTAGATTTACTTATATTAGGAAGATCTTAACTAGTACTATTCGTAGTATTATATTATCTCTACTAATTAAGACTTCTCTTATATAGTAGTTAGGGTAGAAGCCTACTCGCCTTATCTAAGGGATTCTAAGTAAAAGATTATATACTTAATTCTTAATAACCTAAGCCTTAATAACTACTTAGATACCTTCTATATTAATAGGTAAAAATATATAATTAGTAAGGGTATAAATTACGTCTATTATTAGGCTAATATAGAGGTAACTATCTTTATAAACTTAAGGTAGTAGATCTATTATTTATAACTTTTAATAATTTATAAGCTTAATAATTACCCCTCTATTAATTAAAGTTTAGGCTAGCTTTACCTATCTAATCTAGGAAGTTATTATAAGTAGCTATAATTACCTATTATCCTCGAGGGTATAAGCTATTACTATAGGGGGATATTTCTAAATAGTAGTAGCTATTACTAGGGACGCTAGTCCTAGCGTATTTACTTAGGTTCCTACTTAAGTATCTTACTTAGGTGCTTTCTTTACTTTATATTTAGGTATAGAATATTATATAGATAATATAAGCTCCTATTAAGTAATATCTAATTTATTAAGAAATTACCTAACCTCTATTATAAGAGGGAGCTTAAGTATTAATTTAATAGTAAATCTCTTATAATTTATTATTCCTTAAATAGTATCTAGTTATCTTAGTAGCCTTACTACTACTAACTCTTATACCTTCCCTATCTTACTAAGTTAAGTCTAAGGTATAAGCCTAACTCTTCCTTATAATACTTATACTTAAGGGCGTAGCCTTTAATTTTAAGATATACTTAGAGTAGGCTAATAATTTACTTAAATAGTACTAGGAGTAGGTTAAGGATTTACTTACCCTATATCTATCTCCTTATCTTTATCCTTACTCGTAAGCGGACTAAAAGTAGGGCCTTATATAAGGTAGGCTACTTAATATTAATTTATTTAATTAAGGATTCCCTAAGGTAGATAGGATAGTTTAAAACTCTAAGCTTCCTTTTACTTCCCCTTCTTTTAAATACTAATTAGTTTCTAACTTACTTACTTACTTAATTTACCTTACTTAATTCTAGGTTACTACGCTACTATTATATTTTATACTAATATTATAGGATTAATATTATATTCCCTAATAGGGAGTATAGTAGTAACTTACTTTAGATAATAATTAGCCGCTTAATTACTTCCTTCTTTAGTAGGCCCTTATAAAATATATAATAATACTAGTAATACTACCCCTATAATAACTACTAGATATTAAGGTTAGAATAGTAGGTTATTATAAAAGGTTATATAATAGCTATATTTATTATATTTAAAATACTAGACCTAAGAGAGATCCTTTCTTAATATACGCTACTCTCCTTATAATAGGGCTTAATTTAAGTTTCCTCTTAGGGCTATAATATTACTTACTATAATATTTAAGCTTCTTAAGCCTTATAAGATTATTAGGAATACTTAGTTAGATAAGATTAACGCCTACCTTATTAGATTATTATTTATTTAAACTAGATAACTAGAAGTAACTAGTATCTTAGTAGATAGTCTATAAGTAGTATTAAACGGATTTAATTTACCTATCTTATAATAGGCTACTTTAATTAACCTCTTTATACTATTAAAGGAGTAGTCTACTCCCTTATTATACTTAAAATTTACTTACTTATATTTATATTAGTCTTATATCTCCTTTAAGATAGCTATTCTAATATTAATAAAATTACTTATTATCTTTCTTACTAGATTAGTTAATCTCTTAAGGTAGTTAATAATTAACTCCTTACTATCTTACTAGAGTTATACTATCTATATCTAAAGCTTAAATTACTTTATTTAAGCGTCTTTCTCTATATTTCAAATTTAATTAGAAAGGCCTTTTTAAGCTTTATCTAATTAAGCTTAATATCCTTACTTAGATTTTAATACTAGGTATAAGTATTACTATCTAAGTACTACCTAAAGATTAGCCTATATTCCTTATTATAGTTAGTACCTTCCTTATTAGTATCTTAATTATCTTACTTATAAGTATAATTAATATCTTTAAGAAATTTAACTAGGTCCTCTTAGCTATCTTAAAGATTATAAAAGGTTTAGATCTTTACTTAAACTATTCTTACTTAAGGAGTACTACTTAAAATTAAAGTACCTAGTAGGCTAGGTTATATACTACTTACTAATATAGATACGTCCTTAAGAATTAAAGGGGTATCTAGTTTTTATTACTTTCCTTTACTTACCTAAAAAATAATTCTAGGTAGGTAATTTAGAGAGGATTTTAATAATAATCTCTTATCTAGTAAACTAGTATTAAACTTATCTTTACTAAGAAGTAGTTTACTTAATAATAATAAAAGAGTTCCCATCTTTAAAGAGGTTAATTATACTCTACTTACTTTAGTACCTCTCTAGTATAATAGAATAAAATTATAATATATAAATAGTACTATACTTAATAAGAATAATTAAGTAAGTAATATTGAAGAGATACTTAAGTCCTTCTAAGTTCTCTTTTAACTTCCTACTAATGACTTATATCCTTTTAAGTTATTTTAAACTAGTACTAGTCCTTTAGTACTAGCTTATAATACTTACTTATAGGGTTACTTAAATTATTAATAATTAAGATAATCCTAGCTAAGCCCCTAGATTATTAATAATTTATATATACTAAGTAAAATAAGCTAAAATAAGTAATTAGTTAATGATATATATTCTAGGATTTTCTAGGCAGGAACTATTGGTAGACTACCTAGTGGGGTTTCTGCTGACTAACCGTTTTTCCCCCTAACAGCGGTCAGGGAATCATTATCAAGTCCGACCACTTTATATTACCTGGGAAGGCGCTCATCTATTGAGCAAGTCACCAGAGATGATTTCCCACAGGGTACCCTTCTTAAGGGTCTTGTACTCTCGACGTCCTACCAAATCTCCTGACTCCACAACACAGCTACCGAAACCCCGGCTCTTTACTCACAACTCCCCACTACTCCTCGTCTCAAGTGTGGGCCCACGACCTCAGCTACCATTTCTCCATCCTGCGACTGGGGGCAGATCCTCTGCAAAATTGTCCAGAACACAGCTACAGTACCAGCTCTCTCGGCTGATCTCCACTGAAAGAAAGCTATACCTTAAGGATCAATTGCGGAAGGGAGCCAAATGGACCGTATACGGCTGGGCGGGTCTGGGACTTATATCTATGATGGCGTTTGGCTTTCAAAGCGAAGTAGTTGAGCGCCGATATCCGTCGCCCCCAGAATGGTCCTTTCTCACTAGAACACAATATCGCCAGGCAAAGCTTGCGGAGAATTTGGACCCCAGTGGTAATACACTCATAGACTGGCCCTACATCGGGCAGAAATATCGTTGTTTGATTGAGCGACTCGAAGATGCTGCTATCGATGGACAGGGTCTGCAGCCTATCTTACAGGATGAGGGGGACATATATGTCGATGGGGTGGGGAGAGCTGGTTTAGATATCTCTTCCAAGGGCGAACCCTGGAGGCGCGGATACTACGCCTGCCTTATGGGTGTTGCAAAAGCAGCCGAATATACAGATGGATGGCTCCGTGACTCTAAGACAAACATCGTCTTCCCACCTGAACATGTCGTCGGCCCTTCAAACCCAAGGCCGAAGCCCATGCCATACGGGGCAAGGGTTACTGAGGCTCCCCTCGAAGAGAACTGTGTCCCAGTCTTTGAGCCTGCGCAGACTTACTACATGAAGCTCCTCACCACCCATGGATTCAGTTCTCGCCAGCGTCTTGACGCTGCATTAGCTTATGCGGACTGGCTTGACTTCAAAGGCTTATCATCGACTGCAGAAGAGATGTACGATTGGGCATTGGACATCGCTACGGGTTCGCTCCCTGTGGGGGTCAACAACGTTGTGGATATGAAGACTGGTGTCATTAACGACCAAGCAACATATGTCTCGTCGAACGTTCTCTTGGCTACCACATCTTTGGCTGTTCATCACGCACGGCACAACAATCTTGCAGCAGCACTGCCCATTTTCTTATCCATTTTACGGGCTAGGCGGCAGCTTCCGGGACGAGATTCAATGTCGATAGCGGAGCCCAATCCAGAGCCCGATACATCTGTATTTTCCATCGTTAAATCCTTACTTGTTTCCCCATCATATCCTCCACCGCCTCCAACAGGCGATGAAGTTCCTCCTCGCACATCTACTGCCGTGTGCGAGGAAGCTGCGATAATGTCCCATATAGGAGAGATCTTATTCGCTTCATCAGCTGCAGACACCACACAAACACCGACCAAAAAGTTCTCAGAAATGATAACTCCATCCACAGTAACAGTCAGTCAGCTCGCAAATCAACAATCTGGTCTGAGTTGGACGCGTGAAGCTGTCGACCTGGCCGAAGCAACACTTGTATCAGCAGAGCAGGGTGATGAGGAAGCCCGGAACAAATGCTCCGAATGTTTAGCTGTGGGCATGAACAATTGGTCCACCATGGTGGCAAAGATGCTCAAGGATGAGCGCCGGGCCACTTCCGTACCGGCGCAGAAGACAGGTAGCTGGTTCTGGGGAAGCGGCCCGGAGGTCGAAGTTGCAGCAAGGTGGGAACGAGAATCCGATTCTGTAGACGCAAGGCAAGAAAGAGTACAGAAATTGCTCACCAGGGAGGCAGATAGGAAGGCAAGCAATGGTGGCTTCTTCTTCATATGGTAAACAGTCATCACGACCGTCACGCGACCGAAAGAGCAAAACAGCAATCTCGAAGGCTACCAGACCACTCCAAGTGGAGCAAAGCTATCATGTCTGCCACATTGTGATGGGAGGATCTAGGCTTGGCAGGCTTAGTTTACCGAGAGCACGACTACCTACATCGATGGTCCGAGCGATGACTTGAGTCCAAACCAACAGCTGTGACAAATGCAGCAGACGGCACGCCGTTGCCTACCTGGAAGTTCTGAAGTCCAACTGCAGATATACTTCTGCTGCGTCTCGTCAGCATTGTCCGTCGTGGAACTTCAGGTTCGTGAAGGTTTCCCCCATTGACCACATTGCCTCATCTTCCAGAAGCTGATGCTTCTCAGAGAATCGGCCACCGGAAGCTTCTACTTCTCATGAGTTGGCTCACGCTGAAGCACGGAATTCGGCTCCGCTGCTGTCGAGCATGCAGCATAACGCGCCTCAATGCAGCTTTTTGTAGCACCATCGCACCTGTTGCCCACGATTGCATAGGTATTACTCGAGCACACCGAGTTTGTAGCCAACAATACACCACGAATGTAGAGCAATCCCCGGCTTGATGCCTTGCTACGATTGCTTTCCATGGGGTACAGAACGCTTCTGCAGTACGCTATCCCGAGTGGTGTGATCCCCTATCTGTATATATCGAGCCTCTTCGACAAGCCTCTGGCTCATGCCTGTGAATACCGGGAGCGCGCACAAAGCGCATACTATGGACTGGGTGCTCCAGTGACCGCTTCGCAAGGAGAACCTAATACGCGCCCCACGAAAATTACCAAGATGTTGCTACTCCTCAAGGCCTTATGTCACTCGTTCACAGCGTTGCGGCATAGGACACAGGTCTCAAATCCATGGACGAGCTAGGTTATATCGGAGACGCCACAGTATCGCGGCTACGCGAAGCAGATGGTGCAAAGACACACGGCTGATTCGGCGACTGAAGTCATGCCCATACCGCCGAGGTCCTCTGTTACTTTTCTCTTGACAGTGACCTTGCCATCAGCAGGCACCGAGAGGTGCAGAACTAGTTCGGCCTGCTAGAGAGACGAAACAGGGCTACTAGCTCCCTCACCCGCTTCTCATGAGCGGTGAGAGGAATATCCGTACCTGTCTGTCCATCATAGCCACTTCTGTGGCTCTTCCGTGTAGTCCGTACGCGATTCTCTAGCTGCAAACTTCAGTCCGTTGCCTACGTTCCGCTTTGAGTCGTCATTGGATTACCTACTTGATGCTGAAGACTTCCCACGAGGTAGATCAGATTGTTTGAGTGTGTCATTGTTCTTGTCAGCTGCACAATGTGCTTATCAAAGGGGCATGTTTTCATGTAAGGGGCATTCTTAGCAGCTCTGTTCCCTGCAAATCCCATGCCCGCATCCTATGAGAGTTACTGCTTTAGGAGGGTACGGACTATTTCATGGTCATGTTTGATAGTATCATAGCTGTCGTCTGTTGAATATACCTACCTGTAATAACCTCACAGGTATCTTTACCTTTACCCTGTGATACGCTGCATCCTTCCTCCAGTTCTGACCCACGATGCGGCAAGTTGCTACCTTTAGGGGCTACTCATTGCGACAGTCCTATACACTTGGCATAGGGGCTAAACACTGGGGAGGTTCGTACCTCTTATTCAGACTTACCTTGATCAGTATTACTGGCTCATATGTTCCCTGCGGAAGAGAATAAGGTTAGGTCGAATTGCGTTTGACGTTATCACGGGATCTATGATAATTCGCACTCGATCAATACCACTATGTTCTTATGGACGAAGGTCTAACATGTATGTTGTATCCAAGCCAGCAAACAAAACCCCACCCAGCTCTATATCTATCTATCTATCTATCTATCCATCCATCCATACCCTCACCCTTCCCAGGGCATCTATCTACAACCGATCCAACAAGCCCTCACTCTCCAACATCAACACAATCTGATGCACCACCTCCCTCACCCCCATCTTCTCCAAATCCACCACCAGATCCGCCCGTCCCGGAACCTCATACGGATCGTCCACGCCCGTGAAACCCTGAATCTCCCCCCTCCTTGCTTTGGCATACACCCCCTTCTTGTCCGTCTTCTCGCTGTACGCCAAGCTAGTCGCCACGTGCACGAGGTAGAAACTACCATGCTGACTCACCGTCTCCCGCGCCGCCTGCCGTCCCTCTTCGAAGGGGGCGATGGGTCCACAGATGACGGCCGCGCCGGCTTTTGTCAGTTCGGCCGCCACGAAGGCGATGCGGGCGATGTTTTTGTTGCGGTCGGAGCGTGAGAAGCCTAGTTCGGAGCTTAATTCGCTGCGGACGGATTCGCCGAGGAGCAAGGAGACGGGGCGGCCGCCTTGTTGGTGCAGTGTCACATCCAGTGCGCGCGCGACGGCGTCCTTGCCACTGTTTTGATAGCCGGTCAGGAAGACTGTGAAGCCCTGCTTGTATCGTGGCGGATGCGATTCCCGCAGCACTTTGACCACTTCCGGGTAGGAGAACCATTCGGGGATATCTTTCCCCGTGCGTAGTCGCGAGCGGAGTTCCGTGCCGCTGATGTTGAGGGTGCGGATGCCCGGGGGGACTTGGTCGTCCGGTTTGTATTCGTCGCTGTCGGGGAGGTAGATCATTTGCTGGAACGGCACGACTTCAATACCTAGCTCCTCACGATATTTCTCGACGGCGAACTGTGCGTCGTAGGGCCCGTAGAAGTCTTTGCCGGAGGAGTTTTTGCCGGGTCCGGCGTGGTCGCGGCCGACGATGAAATGGGTCGCACCGTGGTTTTTGCGGATGATTGCGTGCCAGATCGCTTCTCTGGGCCCGCCCATTCGCATTGCTAGTGGCAGGAGGCCGAGTACTGCCATGCCGTTCGGGTAGCGAGGGAGCAAGGCTTGGTAGACACGCACACGGGTGAAGTGGTCGATGTCGCCGGGTTTCGTGAGGCCGACGACGGGGTGGATGAGGACGTTCGCTTGGCGAGCACGGGCGGCGCGGACGGTCAGTTCTCTGTGGGCTCGGTGCATGGGGTTGCGGGTTTGAAATGCAACGACACGTGTCCAGCCTAGTTTTTCAAAGTGGACACGCAGTTCGGCGGGGGTGTAGCGGAGGGCGACATAGTCGTAGTGGTTGAGGCGGGCGACAGCGGAGATGGAGCCGCCGATGTAGTGGGCATGGGCGGTGTTGTTGAGGTGTTTGATCGCTGGGTGTTCGTGGTCGCCGCCGAAGACTTCTTTAGCTTCTTTTTCTCTACGAGAAAATCAGGGGTAATCTAGAAGGGTCTTCGATTTTGCACGACTGACTTATTGGGCTTGTATACATCGTCTACCGTAATGATGGCGAGGTTGCGATCGTCTCTAAAGTCTCGAAGCGTTGCACGAGCTCCAGGCTTCAGACCAGCTTTCTCGATGACCTTTTCTGAGACATCCAGGCATATTGGCATGCTGAATAGGCTGCCATCTGCGAGACGAAGATTCTCGACCACCCTTTCCGAACCTTAGCAAAGGCCTGTGTGACAGCGAGTGACGGCTTACGAGTTGTAGTCCTTCTCGTTCATGAAGCCTTGAAGCCTCGAGATTAGCTCAATAGTCGACATGTATCGAGTAGGAGATAGAGAAACATATAATGAGATTCAAGTACACAACCACAAAGACACTTCCTCATTTGCTTTTGACCAAGTAACAAGGATATTAAAGAACTTTAAAATCAACATCTGCGTACCTTCTAATGGAGAAAATCCCCCGCTCATTATCAACTCCAAATCACATAATTGTCTTTCTGTGAGTACAATCGCCGGTAGTTTCTCAGCCTCTGCTACCAGTTCTGCCTGCCTTGGTGCATCTCGCGCGAGCAGGTCCTTGAGGACTCCGCCGTGCGGTGAGTTCGCCATTGAGTTGATATAATTCCAAGATTCTCTTCGCAATGAGAAGGAGTGTTTTGTTCTATGAGAATTTATCTATGAAAGGATATTTGGGTTTCCAAGGAGGTTTGTAAAATTTGGGTTGATCACCAAACAATGAATGGAAAAGTAAGCACCCTGCAAGGTCGGAGAGAAAAGGTACCTCTCGTAGCCTTCATGAATGGAAAAGTCCGACGCATTGTTTGTTATATACCTTAAGGTACTTATATGCATGCAGTCATCCCACGCTATTCGATTTGTGATGAACGCTAAGCTGGCGGCATGACGTGCTCAGGAGCAAAAGTCAATTGGAAGCCTAAACTCTCCGATGGCCGGTCTGGCCCTGTCCTCCAATATCTACCTACTGTTGTACCATAGGGGTTCAACTCTTCCTCTGGCCCTGTCCTCCAAAAATGAAGATGGCACAACACAGCGTAAGAATCAACGGTACGCAAGAAGGAGGTCACTGTTCATTTCATTGTTCTATTGGAATCTATGCCAAACGGAAGATCTTGTCTACCATGGTATACATGCAGCCATCTGCTTTTCCCTCCGTAAATGCACACAAAGGCTCCACAGCGCCATGCTATATAATGAAGCAAACCACAAGTATCGCGTTATGATGCGATCTCCAACCCCGACTCTAATGCTTGATGTAATGCCTCCTGTTGCTTCTTCATCTCTTGCTCTTGTAGAAATTGCGCGAACTTCGACCGAGGGTTGTGGATGCCACATTCCGTCTTCTGCTGCCCTTGCCACCGTCCAGCACGCTCATCCTCTCCTTCTTTCACTGGCTGCGTGGAATGCCAGTCGCCCACACTTTTGTAACCCCGATCCAGTAACTCATTGTACGGAACGTCGTTCGCCTTGATGTAGTCGTTGACTTGCTTGAAAGTCCAATTGGCGAACGGGTTCACTTTGACAAGGCCAGCTTCGTCGATCTCAATTACGGCAATGTCTCCGCGCTTGCCTCCTTGACTTCGCCTTCGGCCAGTCAGAACGGCTGCGACTTGAAGATCTCTATATGCGCGCTGTGCTGGTTCCACCTTGGCTAGCCAGTCGTAAAGCTCGTCGTTACTTTCCCAGAGCTTTTCACCGTGTTGCTGGGCAAAGTCTTCGGCTGTGTCTGCGCCGGCTGGCTTGTAAATATGCAGAGCGACAAGAGGGTAGCGCTCTCGTATCCGCTCAATGAGATCATAGGTTTCTCTGAAGCCGTGGAGGGTGTCGAAGTAGAGAAGATCAACCATCTGTGGCCGCGGAATCTTCATCTTTGAGAGCATGTCGATAGTAGTGAGACCAGTGAGGCCGAAAGCCGTCTCCTGGAAGAGTTGAGGTAGGGTTGTGATACACCATTGCAGGATCTCTGGAGCCCAAAACGTTAGTAAAGATATTGATCGGCTGGCAGGGTGGTATCCTACCTTGCGGCTCTAGATTCTGCAATTGTCGATTCAGGAAGACGAGGTGTGGTTTGGTAAAGTAGATCTCTGGAAGGTCTGCACTGCTGGAACTGCCACTAACGTAGCCAGACTCGATGTCATGGGCACCATCCTGCCTCAGATCGTAGACGGGTGAGGATCCCATGTCGCGTGATTCAATTGTAGAGAAGAAAGAATTTTAAAAGCCAATTCGCCACCGAAAAATCGTAGGATATATGACGAACAGTAAATGGCCATTCAAACAGATGGAGAGGATAGCAAAGAAGATAAAATGGAGATAGAGTAACAGCAGAAGCCATGAAAGCATCGATTCCGCAAGAATTGCGTGGATTACGCTATTGTGGGTGTGAAATCAGAATTACCAAATCCGCTATGGAATTGCGTGCTCAACGCTAAATTCCGCAGAGCAGATTCATACCATGGACCGGCAGATATAAGAAATCTCCATTTCACAGCAGATGATGACATGATTATTGCTCGAGCTTTTCTGTTGCTGCGCATATTTCTTCGCTCGAGACTGCTGGAATATGCTACTTATTGCTAAGCTTAATCGTCCGAAGTAGAGAAAAAGGAGCCAAGCGCTCAAAGCGCAACGTGCAGTGGCTTGTAGAAGGCATGCAATGAGAGAAATGGTACTCCGGTGACAATAGATTGTCTGAGAGATGCTCTTCGCTTCTTCTATAATGGAGGTCGACGGCGACCCTGTGTAGAGATGTACTGCTTTGGGGTGAGGTTAACTCGCTAAAGATCCGCTGAGGTGTAACGGTGTTTCGGCGTTCGCCTTCGAATAGTTCTACGGCGGGCAGCAAATATCAATCCGCACTCATTTCACACGACTTTATGAAATGCACTGGATATAGATATGACATCCGAGTGACGGCAATTTAGCCTCATACAAGGTGAGTTCCTTTGACATAGACGTATATACATGATACCCTGGCCTTCATAAGTAGCCGCTTACGATAATTCACAATGGCTATTCCATCAGCGGTTTAAGGATCGTTCCAAGCCGCCCAGCAAATCATCTCCGTCGTCCGACCACTGTGGAGGAACATCTTTGTCTCCTTCAGTGTGGGTTACGTCGTCGCTGTAGACCATCTTCGGCGCAGCCAGCCCGTCAAGAGGGTTATGATCAACGGGAATCTGAGCATTGAGTAGTGGTCCGCCCTGACGCGTCGACTCTATACTGATGCGGTCAGCCATTGGAATGTCTTCCAAGTCCGGCGCAGGCGCCAGGTCTGCTTCTGGCATGTCATCTATTTGTGGAGGTAGCTGAAATTGTTGCCCGGAAAGAGGGATTTCCGGCGAGCTGGGCATACTCCTGGCGATCGGGGTGGGAGGGCTCATAGTCGGAGCTTTGGGGCTGTAATATGCCGCTCGGAGCCCGAACTTGTCTTCGATAGGCGTAGGTGGACTTGGAGTCGGCGCCCTAAGGCTGGCAGTAGGTCTTGTAAAGAAGGAGCTTTGTTCCATACTCTCTGGCAAGGATTCAGTAGGGTGCTCAGCAGCTCCCTCAACGGCAGACTCAGGCATTACTTCTACGCTAGTATCCACAACTGGAGCCGGCAAAGGGCTCTCCGCTGCCTGGACCGACATGAGAGCCGAGGACAATGTGCTCTGCGCAGGTGAAACTTCACTTATCGGCTCTGACGTGGGCTCTGCGGCTGGAGTTTCAACAACCTCGCCTATAGACTCCGCCGTGAAAGCTGCTGTGGGTTCTGTTATGACTTCCGCAGGAGACTTTCGAGCAGGCTCTACTGTAGGCTCTGTTGCTGACTCAGCTTCTGAATCGGACTCCACTTCCTTTGAAGGCTTAGAGATGAACGCTGCATCTGGCTCTGATCTGGTATCTATTGAAGGCTCTGCATTCAATTCGGCCTTTGGCTCGGATGAGACATCGTGTAAAGGCTCAGGCACGGATGCCGCCTTTGACTCTGAGCTGACATTGATTGACGGTTCGGGTACGAATGCCGCCTTTGGCTCCATCATCATAGCCGTCGAATCTTCGTCTACATAGTTCGGTATCGGCTCCGCGACATCCACTGCGGGCTCGGGCTGAACTTCAGGCTGTACCTCGAGAGAGGATTCAATGAACGTATCAGCCACAGGCTTTGCGATAGGTTGCTTCCCCACCTCTGCCAACATTGCATTTGTAAGCTTTGCTGGCACCTGTTCCATAGCTTGTGGCATTGCTACCGTAACAGCGTCTCCGGTAGATAATTCTGTAGACTTTTCGCGCTCTGGCGTAACTTCTTCTACTGGTTCACTTGCAGGGGCCTGCACGGTCTCGGTGGACTTTCCTCTTATACGCTCTTCAGTATCTCCACTATGTTGTGATTGGGTCATAGGTTCCTCTGCAAGTGTATCGATAATATCGGGACTGGGTTTGCTCGTGAGCTTATCCGCTGCTGGACTCGAAGGTTCATCAAGCATCTCGTCAGCGACCTCATCCAGCATTTCATCTAGGGCCTCGTCCATAGCTCCGGCCTCTTGCACAATCCTTGATACGTCGACGGATTCAGTGAAAGGGCCAAGGTCAGGTTCAGATCTCAGGCTAGTCTTTCGCGTCGGCGACGGAGCATCTTGATGAGGTGCAGGATCATGAGGTAAAGGAATTAGAGGTAAGTGTCGGGCCGCTACTTTGACTGGCGAGGGAGGTCTTGGAGATGATCTGGACGGGCTGACTGAGGGTGAAAGCTCTCCCTCTTCCCTTTCTCCATCTTCACCTTCCTCTCCTTCACTTCCTTCTTCGCTACCTTCGTCACCCTCAACGTCGCCCTCTTGTGTCATTGAGTGGTCGCCCATACCTGTGTCCTGGTCTGGCGTACCCTGGACTCCGTCCATGAGATATCCTTCTCCGTTCCGTGTTGTGCTCATTGGTATTCCATTGATCTCGATTGATGTTGGCTTTCCATCTGCTCTCGCAAAGGCGACTTTTTTCTTCTTGCCTCTTCCTGGTCCCTTGGCTTTTCTCTTTGATAGCGGAGGCCGTCGTCTATTATTCGCAGGCACACCCTGATCTCCTGCAATGACTAGACCTTCAGCGTTGGCTACGCCTACACCTTCGACTACAGTCCCTGGCGCAGGTGCCTGTATCGGGCTAGTCTCTTCTTCGAAGATCTCCCCATCGACAGTCTGACCATCCGGTACAAGGACTTCCAAGACCGAGCTGTTGCCACTGGCGTCGAGCTTACGTATCTTAGTCTTTCTCATCTGCTGCATGCTGCCAACGGCTGCCGACGCCCCGCCGTGATTCGAAGGAAGTCCTTTCCTCCTCTTGGCGAGAAATTCTGGCTCGGGTCCCTCCATCTCCTTTGGCATCACAGCCCACCTTTTTGCGACGAAGCCCGTATCTAGCTCACCATCGGCATCTTCGTCCTCACCTGCTTCCTTGTCATCTTCCAGTGATGGTGCGGTAAGCATCTTCTTCGCCTGGGGCATTCGCGCCGCGCGCAGCAGATTCTGGCTCATTTCCGAGAGTAGATGCGCGTCTCGAGGCATCTCCAACTCCGGCCATGATAGGCTGCGAGATTTCACGTCATATGTATTTTCCTTCTCGGGCGCCGTATTAACTTTGATGGCTTTCTTTCGCCAGTGACGAACAGGTAACCCTTCAAACACATCGTGATCGATCTGGGTTCGGATGGAACGTGCGCCACCAGTGCGACTGTTGCGATACTTAGCAGAACGAGTCAGCAGATCCCCATAATTCTTCGGTAACACAACGACTGAGCTGGAGCTCAAAGGATCCGCTAGTGTAGATGAGGATGCTCTGGAGATGAAGGTTTGCGCGACTGGATAAGTATCCTCCATAAGGTGGTGGGATGGCAAAGGGGAGCAGGTAGTGTGTAGTCCGTTGTGACACACGGCATAGCGCTGTAGCGCCGAGTTCGGCAGATCACATTTTGCAAGGCACAGCGAAAGGCTCGCGAAGAAATCGTCATCGCACGGTGTGTTGCATGCAAGGTAACAAAGAAGACGCGAAGAACTTACAGGGGCCATGGCCCACTTCCCCGGAGCGACTTTGCGCTGGAGGAAATTCCCCAATCAGGCTTCGACCGGAGTCTTCAAGCAAAGTACGGTGACTACCTGCCCGTAGATCAAGTTACAAGGTACTTCAAGCGATACTCTAGAAGTGCGCAGCGGATGATACCGAGTCCGATGAGGAAGGTTGCGATTCTACTTGGTACTTACCATGTGAAGCTGTCGGGCAGCGGGTGCCGAACCGCCTGTCAAATTTGGGCGCTAATTTCTACTCCAACGCGATAAGGTAAGGTACGTGGGTGTGTATGACATGGAAGGTTAAGGTAGGCTATGGGCCTCGACGCCTTAGTATGGGGCCAAAACTGCAACAGTATGGCCCCCGTGCCCCCCTGCTGGTCTTCAACCATTTACGGCGGGCTGTGGGCTCAATCGCTCAGCCTCATTTCTTTTGCATCTTTTCCCCCACAACCACAATGTATAATAGAGTCAGTCTCTCTTCGCATGATTGCTTCGTACTTCTCATGACGGCATGTTGCCGATACTATATATGATATAAATCTACACTCATGTCATCGTCAAATAACAGTCCTCCATCCAAAGAAGAGTATGGATGGGAGCCAGTAGAGGTCGAGGCCACCAGAAGCGAGTCGCCCTCGAGGAACGACAAAAGGCACCCGTCCTCGGCGAGCATTTCTACACTATCGACAGCGGACAACAGTGATCAGTCTACTTCCCTTGGTCGCGGCCGTCGTTCACGGCCCTCCGTAGCTTCAGCCTCTTCCCAATTACCCACCGTGCGCGAGAGGAAAGAACAAAGGGCATTGTCATTGAAAGCACCCCCTAGCTGGACCAATCTTAACTCGGAAGAAACGGTAGTCAGTTCCAAAAAGGTACTGCACGCTTGAAGATCGCAAACTTCATCGAAAGCTGACGTTTTGGCTTTTCCCCAGGTCTTGACCACTTTCAACAAAGTCGCCACCCGTAACGTCGAAAAGGAAGAAGCGAGACGTCAGCAGTTGGACCGATACAATCAGGAGAATGACGGTCAGCGCGCGGTCTATAGACGTCTGAAAAGTTGGGCCGACACCGAACATCAGGGAACCAAAGGATGGCTGCTTTCCTGGGCCGTGCCGAGCTATCGTCAAACGCCTCCACCGCATGTCGAAGAATCAAAGTCACTTGCACGTCATTACTACACTCCAAGATCGGAATTACAATGCCATGTGTGCGACTTCGGCATAGGTCGGGCGGAATATACAGTGGTTGAGCTTGGACAGTTGGAGAACTATTGGCAAGCAAAACCCGATTGGGTAGACGTTCGCTGGATCCACGCTCCTCTTGGGCTTGGATTGACGCACTCGTCTGTCGAGGATATCTTCCTCCACGATGGTCCGACAGGTCGGGAATTCGAAAGTGCCGGTCGTTCTGGATGGCCCTACCTCGAAACTGAGATACTCAACTTTCGACATCGGGCGCATTTTCAAGAGATGCGGGACGTCTACTTGTTACTACACAAGAACGAGGAACTGTATGAGGACCTTAACGAGTCGACATGGAAGGCCGATCAGAACGCTTCTCTGCACTCTGACGTTAATTGGAGAGCAGACCATCTTGCTATGGACCCCACCTTTTGGAACCTTGTAGACTCAGATATGCCATGGCAACTTTCCGAAGGCCTTGCTATGACAGGACAAGGCCCACAAGATGGTCTGCGACCCATCCTTCGACATGTTGATAAACAGACCCTATCTTCCCACCCCTTCTATAACGATGCGCAGCTCATTAGGAATCCTTTTCGGACATTCCATCGCGGTGATGGTTTCTTACTAACACTCTCTCCAATGGCCGGCGTCAATTACCTGGACAAAAACTTCAAGAGACATCTGTCCGAACCGATCGATGCAATGTTCGACAATGATGACGCCTCGGCAATTGGACATGCCTTCCAGGCCTTTGCGGATCAGGGCTCAAGTACCTGGCACCGAAGGACCGTTGAGTGGTTCCTTGTCTACCTGTTGACCGAAGTCAGCGTTACGCCACATAACCACAGGCAAGGTTGTAACGCTCCCAGCCTTGAATGTGCGTATTCTTCCGTGGTCCAGGACCTCAAGAGACGACGGTACGAAAGATGGGAACGCAACAAGACCGTGGAACTTGTTAGGGATTATCTGAGTTGCATTGACGAGGTGACAACCATCATGTTGATTCTCGAGAAGAAAGTCGAGCTCTTCAAGATAATGCAGGTCGATATCCAAAACTTCGAGGCAGATGACATACGATCTCGAAGGGCTCCAGACAACCCAGAAGGGGAAGCAGCCTCAGAACGACTGATCTGGGGAATGAGGATGGTCAAGGGCCAGCACGAATGCTTTGAGAGAATATTGATCGATCTAAAGCAATCAATGGACGCAGTAAGCCGACCTCACCCCTGTCCACTACTATTCCGCACTGACGGCAACAACAGCTCTTCCAACTCCGCTCCATCGAACAGAACGAGCTCGCCATCGTCTCCGAATCACAGAACAAAGCTATCATGGTCTTCACCGTCGTCACCGTCATATTCCTCCCCCTTTCCTTCTTCACAAGCTACTACGGCATGAACCTGCACGACATTGTCACGACGGCGAAAGATCAAAGCTATTTCTGGAAAGTTTGCGGAACCGCTACGTTTGCTATCGTGCTGTTTACCGCACTCAGTGCTTTCAGGCATCAATTACGGAGGGCTCTGAGGGGTAGGATGATGAAGGAGCCGAGTGCGATAATTTGACCCTAGTAAAGTCGACAAATTGCGATTCTGCCTTGCACCTGATCTTCATCAGATCTTCATCACGGCTTTGATTTTTTCAATTTGATTTGCATTGGGCTTTATGTTGCGCGGTGATACCCCAGTGAATTAGAGCAGAGCTTGATCTGTAGAGCGCATGTTGCCGTTGGATTTTCGCTTGTTGAACGACTGCAATGAAGAAACGATGTTTCAGTAGCCGATGTGTCGCATTTAGCACTGTTACAATAGAAGTACGGAGTATAGAGAACGGTGGTACCATGTATTGCAAATATCACATATATACCTTAGTATAGCTCGGAAATCCAATGATCCAAAGCCATGCACCTATTACCCATTCAAGATGCATGATATGGAGTCCTCAAGGTCGCCAGCCGCAGAAGATGAAACCCTTCGGCTCCCAATGGTGATATATCCTATACACAGCACACATCATAAATCTATAATACACACACAGAATCATCCCCGAACCCCCCTCCTCAAAACGCCAGCGCTCCCAAACAACAATGAACCATACTCATTCCGTCGTCTGCCGCACTATCCCGCCCTCTTCTCCCTTTTGTTTACCCTAGAACCACTCATTAGCCCATACATACCTCGCGCTATCTGTGATCAATGCATCACATACCGTCTTCCCACCCTCAACCACCAATCGATCCAGTTGGAAAAACTGGCTGACGGTCGTTTGTCTCTGCAATAACACCCCATGTCATCATCAGCAAACCCCCTCTTCATAGAAAACATCAACACTCCTAATTCAGCCCTTTCCCCATCAAGTCTCTCCCATCTTCCAACATCCACATCCACATCCACATCCATCCACATCAACCCCAAAATATAAAGCCCCACACACCTTCATCATCCGCAACTCCCTCAGCCCCCTCTGAATCAGCTCCTGCACCTCCCGCTCTCCCAGCGCCCTATCGTGATTTTCTCGAAAGGCGTCTTTGGTCCGCCGGCGAGCGTATTCGCGGAAATTGTAGGCGGCGAATTGGGAGGATTGGCGGAGGAGGGAACGGAACTTTTTTGTGGATGCGTAATTGGTTAGTTGGGAGGTGGGTAGGGTAGGGTGGGGGGATTGGTGTAGAGTGTTGAGGGAAAAGGGTTGGGAAGGGTTTGGAGGCGAGGGTATAAAGGGTGGGATGTAGAGGCTTGATTACCAGAGAGCGAGCTTGAAAGGCAGTATCCCCCTTCAGAGATGTCATTGACATACTCGACTTTTCTGCGTTTCAGTGGAGGAAGGTAGGGGGAATCGCTTGTTTTCGGACTTCCTGTCTTTAGTTGTAGTCTTGCCAGCTGGAATACAATGCCGGCGACGAGGTGATCAGACGGAAAAGGGTGATAGTATCATTGCGTTGCAAGATATTCAATGTTGCCGTCAGAAGCGGCTTAGTGCATGATCGCGATCAGGGTCCAGCGGAGATATCGGCTTCACTAGGCTGAGAGTCGAAAAGCATGAGAGGTTTATGGAATACAACAGTAGTATTTGGCTACGAGAACAAAAGTGAGAATGGACGACAGTAAGTTCCAGAGAGTACGAATTCAGCTGTAGATGAGCACGATACCCACTCCTGTCCTTCAATCGAAGCAATTATCTCGTAGACCAATCTCGCATTTTCCATCAAGCCGCAGCCGGACTCTCACCACGAATGCCCGACTCCCAAGTGACCATCCTCGACATGTCATCCTCGTCTTTCGGCAGCACGATCTCCGTCTCATAGTATCCAGGAATATCATGCACCATTTGGAGAAAGGCGAGCATACTCTTGTATGCGCGTGGCATGATACATTCCGTGAACGTCGATTCACCGGAAGAGAAGCAGTTGCACCCGACATCTTCACGGCCGTGGAGAGCCGTTTCGACAGGGTCGTTGTGGATGAGATAGGCGCGGGCGCGCTAAAGAGGAGGTATTAGTGACAGCGAAGAGCGCAATCATAGAGGATAGTCAACATACATTGGCCCAAAATTCCATGAATTTCTTATTGTGGTACTCCTCTTTAACCCTCCAAACAAAGCCTAAACCCACACAGATAGCCTCCACCTTCTTCTCCCACATGTCCCAGTTCTCATCCAAGTACTTCATAGACTCTTCAGCCCCATCTCCAATACCGATGATATCAATCTTAGCCTCCTCTTTTGCCAATTTCCCCACGGCATCGAAGACGCTCTTGATATGTTCTGTCATATCGCAGTTCCCAGGAATGTGATTCTTGACAGGATCAATCCTGATAGGGCTGCTTACGCCGGTCTTTCTGGGTAGTCCATTCCAACTTGCCATGGTCAATGCACGCTGGCTACGCCGGTGCCAGAGTAACTGACCCAGATTCGCTATTACGATGGCTGTATCACCACCGTCTTTCCCATGCTGGATTTCATGGATGAAGTCGAGGATGGAGCCAGACGAGATGGATTCCTGGCCAATGATGCGGTAGGCGAAAACCCCTAGATCTTGCATTGACTCGCCGAAGTAGATTATTATGCGCGTAGCAGTGCTGAGATTGGACGACGTGAGTATGGGAACGTGGGGCTCGGTGGGAGGAGTATTTAGGGGAAGGCGTGTTACGTTAAGGCCTAACGCTTCAAAGCGGGTATTGAGTTCGCGACGAATGCAAGCTGGGTATCGTCGATGAGCGGCCCAGAAAATTGAAGGAGATAAGATTGGGTGTCGACCTACTGTCCATTGCCTCGCGTTGAACTTCTTTGACCCGTTCATTCTTGCTTATGAAAAAGTGGAACTCTTGGTCTGGGTGGGCGATAGATCGGATCTGGTCCTTCTCATTAATGGCGTATCTGATTGCAGTAAGCGACGGCGACCCAAAGATAGGATAAGAGTGTAGTGATTGACCCACCCAAGCTCCTCCAGATTCATAGGAAATTCTGGGTCCTTTGGTAAGCTGTTGCTTAGACGTCGAAACATGCTGACAGTGCGGTCCTGTATCGGTTATGTTGTATAGGGGAGATGCTCAATTGAGATTATGGAATCATCCGAAAAGTGAGAAGATGGCGTTGGGAAAAGTGTGAACTATGCTGATTTTCATATAATGCCAAGGTTGAGATGCGGGTAGCCGAAGGGACGCTTGTTATGATCATGAAGTGTAGGCGTAACTGCAGGGGAGGTGGTAAGATAATGAAGCAAAGTTGTGTTTGTGAAGTGGAAGAGAGGGATGGCCTCGATATACAACTAGGTATGCCGCCAAGCCCCAACGCCATGCAATGCCCGTCATCCGAGTACCTATGTACAGCCTCGTATGGGTATCCATTCCACATCACCAACTTGCTTTCTTCACACCAGGTATGTTTCCTTCGAGAGCATTCATTCTGAATGGGTACTGCGCGGAGCATTAGCACTTGATATGCGAGCAATTGTGCCCGGAAGCATACTCTTGCCATCCTGAAGTCTTTCAGAACACCACGCGATTTGCCCCCTTCTATACATCTATTGTTTATCTGCGTGGATCTCGTGTAGCAGTGCATCTGTGATAGCTGTAATTGCGCTTGAGCACGGGCTCGCTGTGGTAGAGTGGTATTGCGGATGATGTAGCGGAGAGCCTGTCTAACAAAAGCGTCAACACGCTACCGTTGACGAATATACTCGAGCGCCCACGAGAGCTTTCGAGATTGACAGACATATAAGCCTGAGATAGGTAAGCATACCTCTCTGTCTCGTATTGCTCGAATACCTTCCTACGAGAAGTCAGTCTAGGATCTCATTCGCTATGTAAAGCATAGCTGACCGCTTGGTATGATCCCTGATTATTCTTGCATTAATGAAACAACCAAGATCCAGCTTCTTGGCTCTGAATTGAGACATGGTCGCTAGATATCTTACATATGGCAGAAGGCAAAAGCCAACCGCTTTACTCTTCATTACTGCAGACGTGCCAAGCCAGGAAAGCCCTTTCTGGCTAGAACTATTCTAGAACTAGAATAGTATGGTTTGCTGCCCTCATTAACAACACATGGCAAGAAGTGGCCTACTCCCTTCAGTCACACACTCCCATCCCATTATGCTACACTGAGGACGCTCGAATAGACCTAAACCAATGAGCCACCCCCTAGAAGTGAGATCTTACGATCCTCAAGAGCCGCTTGATTGGACGCTGTGCAAGGCATGGCGGAAAATCTATGTTCGTTAAGGCTGCGATATTGTACAAACATTTACCCCTGATAAGCAGGGTAAGAATTGCTGGGCGAGCCTCTTTTCCTGTAGAATACTCTAAACTGAGCCATTCGTTACTCCACCCGCTATATCCTTATTCGCATTCCCAAACCGTCTACTAGACAGTTAATATTCACTTCCATCTTGCATCCACCTTGGTTCTTCATAAAGATCGACAAGTCAATTGCCGGTGGTGCAACCAGTATGCCTCATACAAGATGTTAGAGCTGCTTATGTTGTTTCTCATAGTCAGAAAATGGGCACTTTTGAATGCAGTCAAAGCGGAAAATCTCATTGACTGGACATCAGGCGACGGAGAAAGGGACCGGAAGGGGGAAGGCACATCAACGCATGCCAAACCTTGTGGAGTGAATGCAAAGGACTTAGAAAATGCTGGGGCAGGGCGCTGGTTGATTTGGATCGGCATTACGTCAAGAATGTTCGTCGTCGACCTCCGCCATGGAATGGCTTCTCGACTTATTGCGTAAGAAGAATTGAGGCCCATACACAGCACTCAATATTTATCCCAATGTCCCGCCGTTTAGGGTTCAATTCTCGGTCAGCGAAGGCCACTGGCTTCGTTCACGCGGCTCTTCATGGGGAATTAGGTTGAGACAGAGTATAGGGGCAATGAGATCGGACAGTGGGTGTTGCGAAAGCCTTCGTCAATCCTGTGGGTAATGCCGTCCTCGTCTTGATTCGTGGGTACGGTAGCACCAATGAAGCCACTGACCGACCATAGCTTCATATCTGCATCGTCCGGGACCGAACGCTGGTGAAGCGACGCTTGGAGGTCCATGGTGAAGCTTAATTCTGCAAGGATTCACCAATGATACAATCATTCAAAGGCCTGTGTAGCGGACCGGCTATAGGTGAACCCACCTGCAGTATCATACAGGTACGAATCGGTGTTTAAACCGCAAGACATCCTTTCGACGCTAAGCTCGTTGCTTACTTGTAATGTTGAGAAAGCTCAGCGTAAGTCGTCTCTCCATCTCAAATCCCTTAGGGGTCCCCTCTGAGTTACCATACTCGCTCAGTCATAATCTCCTTTCGCACTGGTACACACCTGTAACCCTCCTTGAGGAGGTCTTCGCTCGCACTCTTTCTTCTCTTTTCTTTACTTGTAGCTCGTGCCTCGAACGTCCGATGTACTATGAAACTCATATACATAGGAAGCGTCCGCGGCATTGACAAGAATTGCAGCCACAACATCAAAGAAATCCTACTTGAGCTTGACCCTGGAGCGGCGTTGGGGCTTAGATCCTTCCCAAAAGGACAAGCAGCAAGCCCCGTTCTTAGCACTATGCAACTCCGTTTCAATCTTCTTCTTGCTACCTTCTCATCCTCGAAGTCGCATCGACTCCTATTTCGCCTTTCGCCTCACGCGTTCATCTCTTCAATGTTCTTCGGTCTCCTCTCCCGCTTTGGCCACCGCCCGATCGTCTCGGGCAGCGACAAATAGCAGTAGACAGTCTTGGGTATGACGCACAACTGCGATCAGTCCCAAAGATAATAGAGAATTGCCGGTCCTTGGTACGACAATGACTGCATCCGACTTATTGACTCCTCGCCTGTTTCGCTCCTTGCTTTCACCAGCAATTGTCGTGGTCATGTATCTTTCCTTTCTATTCATTTTCCCTCTACATCTCCGATAAGTTTTCTCTTGCCATGATAGCAGATCTATCGTTGCCTATTGTTTCTGTAACTATCCGCTGTCACCTGTACCAGAAATGGCGAATAATTAGGGAAGGTACCATGCTATCCGGGAAGTTCCTTCCTCCCATGTCCAGGCGATCCTTCCAATTCTCTCGAGTAAGGTGGGATGTGCTGCCCATGCAACTCTCGCCCTTCGGACACTGGATCACTAGCCTTGTATAGTGACTGTACCGCTCCGACGTCAACGGGCCCTCCCTTCTCCGAAACCGCATTTTGGACTGACGGGTACGGTTCCGTCGCTGCGATAGGGCCCATATGGCTTCCTCGTGACACCTGATTGTTTCTATGATAGCGGTGTAACGCATATCCCATTAATGCTAAGAGGAAGATGGCAAAAGGCACGCCCAGACCTACACCAATCTTGGTCGACTGACTAATACCGCTTGATGATGGCGGGGTAGTATTGGTAGACGGAGCGGCAATGAGGGATATTTTATTTATGCTTGACGAACTGGAAGAGCTAATGCGCGAGGAAGTGTTGGTAGACAGAACGCCAGTAACGGGTACCTTGCTGATACTTGGCGAGCTGGAAGGAGTTATGTGCGACAAGATGGTGGGAATAGTCGGAACTGGTACCGGGCCATATAGAGCTGTGGCTGTAAATGGAGCTGTGGTATAATAGTTGGATGGTACCGCGGTGAATGGAGCTGCGGAAGCATAGAAAGATGTTACGATCGGAATAGGAGGTGGAGCCAAAGCAGGGGACAGAGCCGGAGCTGGAGCTGGTTGTGGGTATAACTGAGTTGGTACCGAGTCTCGTTGAAACAATTCTGTTAGAAAGAATTAGCGACGACCATCGATTACCATATCTAAACGTACTGTTACACTGGATTTGGAAATGACTTTCAGCTTCATGGGTGTCCGTGACTCCACAGCTTTGATGGACGCAATATTTATAGCCATCTGCAAACCAATGGTTCTCGCAGAGACAGGAAAACGCGCTGCTAAGACATCCCCACGAAGCTGCACTTGGCGCAGCATTCTTCACGCATCTACGCTACGTATGAATGCATATCAGTATGGGCCCAGGTGGGATCGTGGGAGGAAGGTATTGCACTCACGGCACACTTGGGGAGGCCGAGCGGCTCTTGCTGCGCGAATACACCTGCCAGTAAATGCATACTGACACGAACAAGAGGTATGACAGGTTTTCAAGAGGAAAATATACTAGTCAAAGAAAGCGCTCGTAGCCAAAAAAACAATAGTAAATGACCAAGACGTGCCCAAAGAACAGAACGAATCGGAGGATAACAAGATCTGGAGGAAGACAAAAGACGACTTTCTCCACGGCGGCAGTCGTTTGCGGGGGTTCAGTCGAAAGCGCTTGGATAAAGGGCGCTCATCAAGTGATTGATCGACGCCCGGGCTTCTCATGCAGCTTCAAGGTATGGGGCACACCCATGCGATTGTTCCACCTGCTGCACACCCTTGACCATTTTCCGCCAACGAAATCCACCATGATTGCGCACAATGGTATGGAAATATGTGTATGGCAATGTCAAGGGTGGGTCGAGGAATTCAGGTTGAGAACTTTGAATGGGAGAAGTGTTCATTTGAATCCATTGCTCGCGACTCACAGCGTGAAAAGCTCTAAAGGATAGACAACCTAAGGTAATGATGGACGAAAGCTCCCGTCCTAGATGCGGCCCAAAGCTGCACGAGTGTGGCAAAGCGGCTGTCCTTTGTCTCCATCGAAGATGATGCTGGGAAGACTCGTTGCCGTTCTCAAGTCGATTGTCTTGCGACTTTTGAGTTTTCATCTTGCGTGTTCTTAATTCTTACATCGCGCTTAGAATAATGAGGATTGCACATGATACCATCAAGCCGAGGGAGGTGTGTACTTTAGGATAAACGACCATTCCTAGGTTCTTTTAAGTGAGGATCTTGACTTTGCTCTATTCTGTACCTCGGTAGGATTGCGTCTAACGGGATTCGAAACGCAGCCGTGACTCCTGCAACATACCCCTTCCGCTGGGGGACTTACGTACCATGGCGTAGATTATTTCTAGCCTCCGCTCCTGCTTCGCTGGGATACGGGTGCCAAGCATACTTCTTCGGAATATAAGAACTAACATAGAATCGGCCGCTTGTCAAAATTACCATACAGTGGAGTGAACATGATGGTACGCTTTGAGGCTCAAGTCAAGATGAAGTACTTTAGCTCTCAAAGTAAGCCCCGATTGAAGCGCTTCTAGCGGACTGCTTTTCTTGGCGGATATGATACTTTGCAGTTCACTCTGAGGTACTCCATAGAATATTCATCATTGCGATCACTCTAGCCTCTAGCCGCAATCTACGGAGTCTTTATCACCTAGCTTAAAAGGGCCTCGAAGTGATGAGGCTAGGGTGGCCCTCCTACAGAAACCCTGCATGACTTCTCCAGGGCCCAACCTTTTCACCTGACGATGTCCTACTTCGTGGCAAACTATCCTGGATATAATGCCTCGAGCAGCCGATTACTCTCTTGAGGCGGCAGTGCGACAGTCGCCCCCAATTGATTACGGCCAGGCTGTGGATGATGCCTGGGTCAAAGGCAAGACAATAGTGATAGTAGGTCTCTCCGTGATACATATGTTAGAGGGGAAGAGGGACTGATTCCATTGACCATCCCAAGACCGGCGGAGCAAGCGGTTTCGGAGCCGGGTTTGTGAAGAGATGGGCAGCAGCGGGAGCTACTGTCGTGATTGGAGACATCAACGTCAAAAAGGGCGACCAGCTTGTCCGTGATGTGAGACGGGAAACAGGGAACTCGAATATACATTTCTTCCACTGCGATGTCACGGAATGGCAGTCACAAGTCCAACTCTTCAAAGATGCGGTTAAAGTTAGCCCGCATGGAGGTATCGATACTGTAGTCGCAAATGCTGGCATTGCCGATCCCAGCAATCAAATTGAGCGGCCTTCAGGTCTTGACGTCGCCGAACCATCTCCTCCAAGCCTTGCGGTTCTGGATGTGAATCTGACAGGAGTGGTGTACACCACACATTTGGCATTGTACTATCTACCGCTAAATCCACATTCGTCCCCAGCGAAGCCAGACTGTGATCCAACTCAGACTCCACGAGATCGGCACTTCTTGCTCCTGAGCTCAATGGCTGGGCTCACGCCACTTCCTGGGCAAACATTGTACGCTGCCTCAAAGCATGCCGTGGTAGGACTGTACAGGACCCTTCGGTGCAGTTCATTCGTGCATGGTGTACGAGTCAATCTCATATGTCCATACTTCATTGATACGCCCTTGTTTATTACTCCTGGACGAATGAACCTCGCTGGTGGCCAAATGGGAAAGACTGAGGATGTAGTCGAAGCTGGGACACGCTTCGTTGCCGATCCTCGCATTATTGGAAGGACTGCAGTGGTGGGACCAAAGTTGAGAGTAAAGCAAGACAATGATGGCGAATGGGGGTTGGTAGAAGAAGCAAATGCATTTGGAGAGGAAAAGGCTATCTGGGAGGTTCACGCCGAAGATTTCCAGGACAGTGAACTCTTTACTCGGAATTATGTCAGGCTTCTGAATCGAGTAGTCGAGATAAGAGGCTGGGCTGGATGGTTCAGTGACATCCTTACTTCTCTCAAGTACGGGGTCGGATGGGCTTGATGGTTCAGTCATTGAAGGGATGGGTTATCTCAGATGCAAAGGATTGAAAAGAAGTCCTTAGATTCTTGAAGCGTGGCTTGACCTGGTCGGTAACTTGCCAAGGCTTCTGTTTCTCCTATCTATTAAATAAAGACCTCAAACTTTTCTTTCAATAGGGCAGCAAGCACTACTATCGTCTTGAAGTACGATATCCTGGCCTGTGTTAGCAATATTCTCGGTTGTAAAGATTGGTTTTGTTGGCTTCACTTCAGTGCTCGACTTTTCACTACGTCAATGCGCTCGACATAAAAAGCTACCACCCACCTAAGCTGCTTCTTGTCTCGGGCACTGTCGATGCAAACATGTTACAATTTAAGGGAAAATGGACCTCCAATCCATCCACGCCCTCAACACCGAATGGCACACCCCATAATTGGCTGCCAGCCTCGAAAGCCAAAACATGGAGCGTGATCTCCCGTAAACTCGTGTTTGTCGCTAGCACTCTCTTCGCTTTGGGCATCTTGAACAAATTTTTCCTTTCAGTGGGCCATCATACCGTACATGCCCCTTCACGTTGAGGACCATGACCCTAGCTGACCGTCAACACAGGCTCATCGACCGGCCTACCTCACCAATCCAGTCACTTATAACGCGACCTTCCTCTTGAACGCCGCATTTCAGCCTCCAGAACCGCTACCACACCGCTACCCAGACACCATCGACACCTTTGCAGATTATAAATATCGCAACACCTGCAACATCTCTTCCCTCGACCTACACTTACCGTTCGCACCACTATGCACCGATCGCTCATCACTGATCACAGCCATGTCTTCTGGCGGCCGCATCGGCAACGACGCTCCTTACATGCCTCGAGGCTGCGACATGCGCTGGTTCTCGACCGAGGAAATCTGTGAGATCCTGGGCCGATTCGAGAAGGTCATCATCATTGGGGATAGCATGATGAGACATGTTATTGGGAGTATCAATGTGTTGCTGAGGAAGGATTTAGGGTATGGTGCTGTTACTGATTGGAATTTCTCGCCTGAGGAACGGTAGGCGCCTATCTGCATGACCACGATGTCTCCCTGATGCTGATGGCAAGATTTGCAGGAAGGATTGCTTCTGCAACTACCAGTGCAATGTCAAAGCCTGCTCCGTTCAAGGTATCTTCAGGACGGCCGACGTTGTCAAAAATGACCCGGACAGTCTTGCATGTCCAATCAATACCGTGGATGTCATGAGTAAGCTTTGCATGTTCTTTGCTCTCCCGAAGCGTCACATCTAATACAACGACCATGAAGTCGAGCAAATGATCCGCTTCCCAATTCCAGCCGAAGAGCTGGACCGCCTACGCACCCTCCTCCCCGCCACAAAGCCCACCCGCCCCTACGCATTCGTCTTCGGCCACGGCCTCTGGAACGATCTCGACGTCCAAGCTACGCTCGACTGGCTAGATTCAATCCTCGACACCATGCTTAGTCAATCGCCCTGGTTATCCCCAACCTCGCAGTCGTCAACATCTTCAAGCACAGGTCATCGAGAGCGAAAGCGGGAAGCAGGGTTCTGGCCTCGCCTATTCATGACACCAAACGCGTGTGGAAGGCAAAAACCAGACGAGTGGATCATGAGCCAGGGAAACAAAGCCTTGATGATTTTTGAGGAGTCGGTGGGTGTTGAGGTGAAGAGGAGGGGGCTGGAGCATTTGGGGACGTGGAATGCTACTATTCAGAGTAACAAGTTTGATGGGGTGTAGGTTTATCTGTCTTCGATTCTTCGAGTCTATTCGCTGACTGCGGGTGGTTGATGTAGGCATGTTGACTTGAAGGGGAATCTTATCAAGGCTATGATGGTTATGAACTGGCTGAATATGCTTGAGGTGGAACGGTTTTGATGGGGGTAAATGTTCGGCCGGATGCTTGCTCGCTGGCTGCAATGGTAGAAAATTTCGGGGTTCGTTCTCATGGATGTATCCCCGTCGGAAAGAACTATTCCGAACATGCTTATCGAGCTGAAAGAAAACATTTTCGGGATAACGCACTTGAACATATCACCTCAAGCACAGGAATCGACGTTACCGCATTAACCATGTTCATCTCTTCGGGCGTATTACATTCCTTATTACAATGCAGGCTACTCATCACCCAACCCCTTCTCCAACCCTCCCCTCCCCCTCTTCATCCTCTCCCCCATATCCATATCCCCCGCCTTCCGATTAAGTCCATGCACAAAGTCCCCCCTCCCACCATGCTTACCGCTCTTCTCTCTCGCCTTCTCCTCCAGATCGAGTCGTGCACGCTCCTGCTCCTCAAGCGCCTGCAGACGACTGGAACGCTGCATGTCGAGATCGTCGGCGGCCGATTGCATTTCTGCTAATTTAGCGGCTTTCCGTTCGGTGTCGGTTCGGGGGTCGTCGTCTGGCGATGAGGTGTTTCGGCGGGGCTTTTGTTGGTTTGTGGGGAAGCTTTTGCTGTGGTTGAGGGGGCGGTGGGGGTGAGGGTTCTGGTGGTGGCGAATTGGTGAATGGGAGGGGCGGGTGTGGTAGGGAGATGGAGATCGGCTTCTTCTATGGTTGTAGGGAGACGGCGATCGCCGACGGCGGTAGGGCGAGGGTGACCGAGAGGAGTAGGAGTCGGAACGTCTTCTGTGATGATATCGGCTGTCCTCCAGTTTCCTCTTACTCCGTCGTACATCACGGTCGTCTTCGTCGCTGTACCTGCGTTTTCTGCTATTGTGATGATCTTGATCTCTTCTCTCGTGACGAGCAGGATGCTGGTCGTCTCTGTCACTACGGTGATGGTGTCGATGCCGATGGTCATGTCGCCTTTTCTCTTTAGGCTTGACATCCTGTCCAGCTTCCTTGAGCAACCGCCTTCGGCTGACGGGGTCATTCATCAGCGCTTCATAAGCTGCCTGCTCCTTCTGCTTGATCGCGAGCATAGGGTCCTCGCGTATCTTGGCAGCCGTATCCCTGACAGTATTTGCATGTTGCAGCGCCATGAACGACTCCTCCGAAGCCCCCTTCTCCAACTTTTTGTTCTCCGTACCCTTGATTAGTCCGTCGATCCTCCTCTTTCCCAATAGATATCCCTCCATTTCCTCAATGGTGCCCTGTTGTCCAGTTGACTGGCCATTATACATCCACTCCACACGCTGCGCTCGTTTAGTGCCACCAGCTGCTTCCTGCATTTCCTGAATCTCTTGGAGGTTCCGTTCCTCCTGGCGCTCCTTCATCATCTGCTCGATCCGTTTGCGCTCGTCGAGCGCTTTCTGTTCTTCCTCCCATACTCGACGCTGATTGCTCATAAGCAGCGGATGCCATGACTTTTTAAGATTCAGATCCCCTCCCATGTTGAGCGGTTGTAACTAGCTATCCCCAGCTGAGGCGAAAGTTAAAAGATAGAATGTGGTGGATCTTGATGAAGAAATGGCGATCCTTGCGTGACAGAACAGTTCCCGCCAAGACTTTATAGCGCTAAGAACCTTATCCATCGATGGGCTTTATTGCCCGAATGCGAAACAGCTCCAACATCACAATCTATATTAAGACGATTTGTGACTCTACCCTCTTAACGATTGTATCTACAGAGGCTGGGGCCTCAAGTCCGGCGTCATGTCTGACGACGATGACTTTATGCAAGACTCCGACCAGGAGCAGTAAGTCACACCTCGGTGCCCTCCATATGGGCGCTCATACTGAGAACACTCAGGTACGACTTTGAATACGAAGATGACGAAGAGGAAGAGGCTGGAGACGTGGGCATCGAAAATAAATATTACAATGCAAAACAGATGAAGGCAGATAACCCGGCTGAAGCTATCGAAGAGTTCCTTGGGATGCCAGCTATGGAAGACGAAAAAGGGGACTGGTGAACAGCTTGACTCGAGCCGCTCATCAATGATACGATATCTAATCATCTATACAATAGGGGCTTCAAAGGTTTGAAACAGGCTGTGAAGCTTGAGTATAAGCTTGGCAAATATGACAAGGTAGCAAACCATCGGGACCGCGTTCAGTATTAAGCTCATTGCGTCTAGGCTATCGAACATTACACCGAGCTTTTAACATACGTCAAATCTGCGGTCACACGAAACTACTCAGAGAAATCTATCAATAACATGCTAGACTTTATTGAAAAAGGTGCCGAAGACGAGAAAGCATACCAATGCATGGAGAAGTTCTACTCTCAAACGCTGGAGTCATTTCAAGCGAACAATGAGAGATTATGGTTGAAAACGAACATCAAGCTTGCTCGCTTGTGGTTGGACCGGAAGGAGTACACCCAGCTCATCAAGTTGGTCAAAGACCTACATCGAGCATGTCAGAAAGAAGATGGTACAGATGATCCGAGCAAAGGCACCTATGCTTTAGAAATCTACGCTTTGGAAATTCAGATGTATGCTGATACGAGGAACAACAAACGTCTGAAGGCGCTTTACCAGCGAGCCTTGAAGGTACGGTCAGCAGTCCCTCATCCCAAGATTATGGGTATCATCCGAGAATGTGGAGGCAAAATGCACATGAGTGAAGAGAACTGGAAAGAATCTCAGACGGACTTCTTCGAATCATTCCGCAATTACGACGAAGCTGGATCCTTACAGCGGATTCAGGTTCTCAAGTACCTTGTGCTCACCACCATGCTCATGAAGTCTGATATAAACCCCTTCGAGTCTCAAGAGACGAAGCCCTATAGAAACGATCCACGAATTTCCGCCATGACGGATCTTGTGGAAGCGTACCAACAGAACGACATTCACAGATACGAGTCCATTCTAGAGAACAATAAGGATGTTCTAGCGGATCCATTTATTGCGGAGAATATCGACGAGGTCACTCGCAGCTTACGCACCAACGGTGTGCTCAAGTTGATTGCCCCTTACACGCGCTTCACCCTATCATTCCTCGCCAAACAGCTCAAAATCTCGGTGGCGGAAGTGCAGGACATCGTCGGCTTTCTAATTCTGGATAGGAAGCTGGATGGCAAGATCAACCAAGAGAATGGTACCGTTGAGATCGACAATCGTAACGATATTGAACGCACGCAGGCAATGCAGGAATGGACCTCTGCCATCGGAGGGCTGTGCAGGACGATGCTTGATGAGGGAGACGGGTTCAAGACGGACGATTCGCAATCCTTGGGTGGCGGCTTGATGGGCGGTTTGTTATCTACAGGTACACGCAGCAGCCATGCCGGAGCAGGTGGGTTTGGAAAGATGAAGGGGCTTCGGAAGGGCACCAGCGGCTTAGCTCCGCGGATGCCGAACTTCATGAAGTGAATGGCAGAAGACGTCGCCCCAAGTAACGAATCATCGATCGACGAGGGATCGGATGGACGCATGAGCACTCGCATACCCAGCATGCAGGCAGCTACGCAGGACCGGGGAGAAGGTACCTTTGGTTCGTCGGAAGGGCGGTTCCCTCCCTTCCCCCCGTGTCGTGGACCAGGTAGGTCCTCAGGTCCGTACCCATGTGCAGGCATCTAGCATCTAGCATCTTCCTGGCAGATCCGAACGGTTAGAGCCGTGCGGCAGCGATTAGGTCGCTTTGCATACGCAGCAAAAATGGTAATCGAATGGAGATGTGTTACATTCGGTGTTCGAGGACTCAGCTTGTGATTTCATATGGTTTTAGCAGTCAATGCGTGGATCGCCTTTGGGAATGTCGACGGAATGCCATGCGAGGCCAGTTTGAGTGGCTGCTGTCACGCATCCGCTAGGCATGATGTTATGCACACTACAACCTGCAGGACTCCACGGATTCATGATATCTCCTAGCACGCTGTACTAGAGGATTGACAGGTCCATGGCTGTTCGTCCACTCATGCTTGCATCGGAGCGCTCGCCAATGAGGCCTAGACAGTTGCACGGCCTAAGGAATTAGATGCAGACTGAGACTGTAATACAACAAAGACGTCCGTAGGACCGTGCCCCTTACTACCTGCCTTAACGATCGATGGACGGGAGGTACCTCTAGGATTCTGTGAATCTGACAGGTCATATCTCACTACTTGCTACCATCTTATGGTGCAGCCCTCTCAAGCCACGGCAGCGATGACATTCTGATCGCGTTGCAATGAGCCGTAGTCCCATGCTTTAGCTCCGTAGCTGCTGGTCAGTGCCCATTGGTGATCGACACTCGATGCCATCTAGGCCGCGCTCGCAACTGCAGTTCGAGCACCGATCCTCCCCACATTATCCGTAGCACGCCATGTAATGACCGCAAGGTCCACGCTCACTGTTCATCAGCACAGATAGTTCTTCGTACCTTTTCCTCCTCTATCCTCACATTGGGCGGTTGTCTGCAGGAGTGGTGGGGGATGGACAAACAAGAGACTCTTCACGCAAGCCTGAGGACTTCCCTTCCTGATCCGCTTTGGAACCTTTCTTGATATCATCTGCAACACGCACCTCATCTCACTCGCAATCTCCCCTGTCCCCACATCAATCTTACTGGCTCTTCAAAGGATCAATACACTACGCCACACCATTTGACCCATCACATAGAGGTAATGGAGGGCGCGTTGGGTAATAGTTAATTGTGCGACCACGGCCTGGACAATCTTCTCTGAAGACCGTTACTATCAGCTCCCGTTCACTTATCTCAGCAGAGCAGGCGCTTTCAGAGATCACAGATCCCTCACGATTGTATGCGGCTTTCCCGGCTTTCGCCCAACAAACCAATCTGGCGACTTAGTTCTTGGGAGTCCTCCGCTCCTATCTGTCGGTCACCACATTTGAGGACGCCATGGCTTCCGAGCAAGAGCTCGCAGACATGGAGAGAATGTCAAATGACTACGTTCCCGACGTGCAGGTACTATCCGGAACCGTCGGTGGGTGAGCTATCCTAACTCTCACACCAGGGACCTCTTGTTGGAAAACAACAGTCAACTCAAGCACTTATAGCAGAATACGCACAAGCCGATCCCGTGTACGTCCACAAGACAAAGGTTCGGACCACTGACCATATTCAGGAGCACCCTAGGTTGTTGATTACAGTGAATAGGCCCTTCCTTTGAGGTTTTCCCATTATCGCACCGTCAGGGGGGATGGCAACTGCGGGTGGAGGGGTACGTCTTCTTTCGATGCCAACGTTTTCATATGTTTCCCTCCGCTGAACACTCACAAGCTCTCGCTTTCGGCTATTTCGAAACCCTCCTGCGTCTGGGCGATGCCTCCAAGATCAAGGCCGAATTGGCAAGGCTCAAGGGCTGCAATGAAACCATGCTAGCTGCCAGCGGCTTCGATGTGGGAATGTGCGAAGATTTCACCGATGTGACCTTTGAGATGCTCGAAGATATGCTCTCAAGTTTGCCAAACCATGATGGCGGGGCGTCTTTACTTGCTAGCTTTAACAATGATAGCATCTCCGCTGCTGTCACCTACCACTTTCGGGTGCGTGCCGCGCGTTGAGCTTTGCTCTTTCAATAAGCTTTCTGCTAATGTTACTCAGCTTCTCACCAGCGCTTGGATGAAGATGAATCCACATATTTATGCAGATTTCTTGGAAGGCGTCGACGTGACCACTTATGTCTTGCAGAATATTGAACCCTCCCAGATCGAGCTTGACCATCTAGGGCTACAAGGTCTCGCCACTTCCGTTATCAATGCAGCCGGCATTGCCATCGAGGTCTTGTATTTAGACCGGAGTGAAGGTGAAGAGGTCAATACTCATCAATTGCCTGTCCTTGACATTGGGGGCAATCCTATCATTGGAGCACCAACTATTCGGCTTCTCTATCGACCGTGTGTCTATCTATTGGCTTAGTATTAGTGCAGAATGGTCGCTGACACAATTTAGTGGCCATTACGATCTGTTATACAAGAGCAAAGACGTCACCGAAATGGCAATTGGCACGCTCGCCAACCCAGAAGTCAGACTACTTTCCGAACCGGTCTACGATGGTTTTGAGCGAGCATACTCTCATAGTGAAAACATTGGCGGCTACTTGCTTGACATGCCCGGCTTTGGGCATTGCGTACCGGTGACAACCTTTTCATCGAAGCATTACCAGTGTCCGCAGGACATGTCCCCAACCCATAGGGCGCTAAGTCCACCAATGAACATCCACACAAAGTTGGGCCAGACCTCCTTGGGCCCCGCAACAAGGGAGAGTCTTTCGCCGGCAAGCAAGTCAGCCTCGCCACCCTCTTCGCAGAAAGCGGTAGTTGAAGATAAGTTTCGGAAGTCGAGAGAGCAGCTTGAATACGAAATGCGTGCTTCTAACTTGCGATTGGAACAAGAAAAGGCTGGTTTCACGGAGTAAGTAACGCCCGAGGCTCCATCGAGATTGTCTCCACCCAGAACTAATCTTCAATCAGCGACACCACGTCCAAAAGAGAGGACCAGGCACATTACACGAATGAGGCCTTCCAGCCGCAAATATGGCATCCAGGATCTGAATCCGAGCATGAGACGTCCGGCAAAGGGTCTTCATAACGAAGGACGCTGAACGATGTAAAGCCTAGTTCCATCATTCGACGTTGCCCACGACGACTACGATGACGACCAATACGAGTTTCTAATATTCCCCGGATACGATCCCAAAAGTTGACTTAATGCAAGATTTGGCTAATTGGCATTGATGCTTTGAAATAACCTAAACTAACTTGAACAATATGGAGCGGCATCTTACTGCGAGCTTTGTCAGCAACATTTGGCACAATAGCAGATCGACTTGGCAGCAGCAATACCAATTTTGAGCGTGCCGGGATCAACTACTTGACATTTAGCTTTTGCCCAATCATCTAATCGACTTTGACTGCTATCATCATGCTATTTCGTCCAGTGACGGATCTCGATTTAACCCTTTACTTGCCACGAAGTCAGCGATCAGCGAACCTCCACACAATTTACATTCCCCTGATATCAGGAATTCCTTAAGGCTAACCCCTACATATTCCGCCCTGACCTCTTTCGCTCAACCTAATACCACAGCACTCACCCAGCTAACCTGGTGCTAACATTAAAACCTTCCCATTCAATCACCTGTACTAACACCACCTCCCCACACCACAGCATCCATAATCACCCTTTATCCTCAAATGGGTTATTGGGATTTTTCTGTCGTATCATACTCGTATGGATCCTTTCTGGAGATCGAGCCTAACCCTGATAGGATATCCAGACGTGGTGACTAGTTGAATATACACCCCATATTACATCCCTCTATGCCATCACATATCCTACAACGCCTCCCCGATCCAATCCCATCCCATACTCCCTATCCCCTATCCCCTATCCCCCATCCTCTATCCTAATACCCATGTCATGGTATCGCCCATCCCACCCTATCTATCCTCTCCTCTCCTGTCCCACATCCCATCCCAACCCATCCACACTCTATATCGCAAGCCCAATCTCCCTTCCCATCCAACCCACCTATCCGATCCCCCATCCCTATTCCACAACCCCATCCCCTTCCACCCCACCCTCTCACACCAATCTACATACTCTACCACCCACCAAACCTCCCATCCCCCATCCCCCATCCCATCTTACCAGAAAACCCCAAAACAAGCACTGATATATCGCAGCACTATTACCATAATCGCAAGAAAAGGAGGGCAAAGCGAACGCTTCAGTCGTGAATCATACTTTTACTTATACAATACGAATAGGAGTATTGATTGATTGGTTAATTGATTGATTAATTAGAGTAGAGATGAAGGGGTGATCGCTGGTTTTCTATATTGTATTCATTCTTGGGAGGTTGAGGGGAGGTTGAGGAGAGGGGGTGGGATAGGTAGGGTAGGTATAAGAAGATATGATAGGATATGATAGGAATCGCTGTGAATTTTTTTTTTAAAAATTTTTTTTTATACGATATGGCGTAGGTAGCTTAGAGAAGGGGGATTGAGATTTGGGATTTGGGATTTGACGCTTGTATGTGGAGATTTGTTGGAGATTTGGTGGAGATAGGATTAGGTATACTATCCTATCCTATCCTATCCTACGATAGAAGGGGTGTGTTGGATATTATCGCATTCATAAAAAATATATATATATATATATATCTAGGCATTTTATAGACTAGTAAACACTAAACCGTTATATATAGGGGAGTCGAACCCCTAGTCCTTGTCTTTTATATCTATTACTATAGATATACTGGTAGCTAATAAGGTAGCTATCCTAGTCCTATTACACTAATTCTAACTATAAGTAGCTACTCTAAGAGTACGAATCTAACGGCCCGTAGGTCTTCTAAGAAGGAGTACCTTAATATCCTACTCTATAAAGGGAGATTAACTATCGAGAGCTTACTTAGTATAGTCCCTAGCTCTTTATAAAGTCTTTTTACCTATTAAAGTAAGATCTAAAGAACTTCGCTTATACTAGCTCTATTCTATAGATTAAGTAGTATAGTAGACCTACTACGTAGTCCTAAGACTAACGAGTATTATACTAACGTTTATAGTAGTTTATAAAGCTATTAATTTAACGCTAGTAGCCCGTAAATTATTAAACGTCCCCTACTAAAATTAGGTAGTAAAGCCTTAATAATATATAATTATATTTATAGGCTATATAACTCTTATTTAATGTCTAAATAAGTTATATAAAGCCGTAGACTATCTTATATATCTAATCCTTAGTATTTTAGTCCTAGCTTATAGTCCTACTATTACTACCCTTATTATTATTATAGTTCTACCTATTATACTAGCTATTAGGGAGTATATTAGATATAAGTTAGAGCTTAGCTATAATAATAATTAGATTACTATTATATATAAGGTTAATATTAGTACCCTAAATTATATAAGATATACTTAGAAGGACTAGGATATAGTTTATATCCTATTTCTAATACCTTAGGTAGGTTATAATTATCTTATTAATAACTTATTATAAGAGGAGCTCCTTATATACCTAGATTAGCGCCTAATAGCTTATTTAAATAAGATAGCCTAATTCCTTTATAATAAGTTTAGGGTCTTAATTAATAAGTTAATAATCTAGTAATATTTATAATAATTAGGCTAATTAAAGAAGAATATAAGGAAGATAGCTTAATAGTATAATTAAGACTTTAGGAACTTATAGTTTATATAACTAGCTAGCTAGTAAGCTAACTAACTTATCTTCTTTAATAAGAGTATTATATATAAGCGTACTAATAAGAGATATTATTAGCTACTTTTATACTTAATTATTAAGGATAAGATCCTAGGTAATAGGCGTTATAGATAGGTACCTCTTAATAGATATTATATTAGATATAGAGCTTAAAATAGTTAAAGAGATAGAGTATCCTACTTATATTTATAATTAATAGCTACCTCTTATACCTTATCTATTAAGGCTCTATTAAAGCCCTTATATTTAATAACTTTATTTACTCCTAGGTTCTCCCTTATTATAATTATATTATTAATAGTAATCTATTATTAGTAATTATAGTTAATAATATAAGTATTTATTAGAACCTAGAGCTAGTTAATATAATAGATAAGGCTAGAGTTAAGTTAGCTTATTTACCCTTATATTTATTAGATCTAAATCTTATTAAGATATTATTTACTATTTTAAAGGGCTAGATTAAGAAATATTAGGATATTACTATTATATATAAGGAAGATAAATAATATAAGTACTTTTTAAAGCTTATAATTAAAGCCTAAGTAGGGTAGGTAAATTATAGTAACTTATTCTAAAAATTAGGTATTATATATAAGGGATAGTATATAGAAGGTAGAGATTATAGGTTAATCTAGTACTATATACTCTATAAATATTATATAAAGGCTCGCTACTATTATAATAGTTAAGTATCTAAATAGTCTAACCTATTAGACTTAGTAGGACTAAGTAGTTAATTATTATATATATTATTATAGTTATTAAACCCCTTACTATCTACGCCCTTATCCTACTTAATATTTATTAGGATATAGTTATATTAATATTCTAATCTAGGTAGTAAAGTAACCTTATTAGGTAGGGTAATAAAAGGTCTAGTTAAATACTTATAATAATAAAGTAAGGGCCTATTAAGAAGCCTAGTTATAAATTAATTATATAATATAATTCTATCTCTTTTATAACCCTATTAACTAATACCTCTAGTTAGATATATATTAATACTATACTTAATATTAAGGGTAATCTATAACTCCCTATTAAACTTCTACTCCTATATTAGATTAATAGTAAGGCCTTTATTTATAAGCTTATTATATATATTATCTAGGTTAACTATCTTATTTATAGGCCTACTCCTTTTTATCTACTTAATAAACTTAGTAAGATTACCCTTAATAGAGCTACTCTAGATATCTATTAAAGGTACTAGTATAATAGAAGGTCTTAGAGTATAGGAGGCTCTTATTAACGCTATTATAGATTATAATTAAAGGTTAGATAGCTCTTATATTTACTCCTTAAGCTCCTTCTATAACTCTAAGGTTTATATATTTTATAGGGTAGGTAGGAGGGTAGGTAGTAGGGTTAATAAGAGCTAAATTAATAGGGTAAAAGCTCTATTATAAGGAAGATATAATATAAAAGTAGGTTATTAAAATACTTCTTTAAAAGTATTATACTAATTATATAAGGGAGCTATTTAAGGGTAACTTTTAAACAGGAAAGGTAACTTAATCTATTACTCCTTTAATTACTCCTTCTCTTTTAACTTTATCTATTTTTTTATATATACCCTTATATCTCTTATAAGTATAATTAGAGGGGTCTACTTTATAATCCTTCTTATATTATCTTATAATATAGTACTAGCTTAAAGTATTACCTATTTTATTATAAAGAAGATATAATTTAGATTATTATTAATCTAATAAAATACTTTAAGTATTATATTATTTAAATACCTTTTATTAATATATTTTTATATTAATAATATCTCTTTATATAACTTTTTAATAGGGCTCTAATTCTTAATTTTATACTCTTACAAAAGAGCTTTTATAAGATTACTAGAAGTAGGAGTTATAATATAACTACTAGGGTAAATAAGCTATTATTAAGTTATTAATATTATTATAAAAGTATTATTTATAAGCTAAGTATAAAATCTAAATATAATATTAATATTAAGGCTATTAAAACCTCTATTATAAAAGTCTTAGATCTCTTACTCTATACTTTACTATTAATAAAGATTTAGGATATTAATTATATATTAATATATCTTAAGTAACTTATTATAACTTATAATTACTTTAATTAATACTAGATAGACTTTAATAAGATAATTAAGTAAGAGTATCTATATAAGATATTCTTATTTAGATCTTTATACTTTAAAAGGAGGTTAATTATAACTTAAATCTTATATATAAGACTACTCCCTAGTTATATTTTTTAAGGTATCTTTTTTAAGGATTAATTTTAGGTATATCTTAAACCTTACTAGCTTAGGCTCCTCTATTTTTATAACTTATAAGGGTAATAAAGAATTATTTATTATAGTAACTTAAGAGAGAGAAATAGCCCTAGCTTTTTTAATTATAATAGTAGTATAAGTAGTAGTAATATAATTTCTAATCTTAATTAGATTATACTTAAAATTAAGGTTTTTACCCCTATTAAGTCTAAGACCTAATATATTATTAATTATAAAAATAGTAGTATTATTTAAAGTTAAAGTTTATAAGTTACCTATTCTTATAAAAAGATTACTAGCCTTATTCTTAAACTTATATTATTAAGTAGCTTAGTTAGGATACTAGGAGCTAGATAGATAATCTTATATAAATTCTACCTTATTTCTCCTTCTATTCTCTAGTAAATAATAGCTAAGTAATTATAATTAAATAGAGGGCGTAGAATATCTAGAAGGTAACTTAGAAGGTATTAATAATATTTATCTTAAAGTATTTATAATTTATTACTTTAAATTTAATACCTATTTTAAGGTTAGCTAGAAGTTCTAACTTAAAGGTAGAAGAGAAGGAGGAGGTAGAAGTATACTTAATTATAATATATTAAGAGGTAGAGGTAAACTTAATAAAAATAAGTTAAGAAGAAGGGATATATTATAAGATTTTATTAGTAATTTAAGTTTATTAAGTTATAAATAAGGTATTTATAACTAAGCTTAAAGCTTTATAAAAAGTTTAAGTAATAATAATTTTACCTTATAAGTACTATTTAAAGTACCTCTATTAATAATTAATATATTAAGTATAATATTAAGCCTTAAAATAATACTTCTAGTCTTAGTTATAATATCCTTAAGTTTATTATTAGATATATACTTCTAGGTACCTCTCCTTTAAAATTAAGGCTTACTTATTAATTATAATTTAAGTTATAAATTAGGCTTATAATAGGCTACTATTTACTTAGATTTAAATAGCTACTTATTATACTAGGGAGTTATAGTAAGTATATTAGAAGTAGTAGTAGTAGTAAACTTTATAAAAATAAAATATAAGGTAAGTAGAAGATTATATAAGTAGTAAATAGGCTAGTTATTTATACTATTATAAAGCTATTATATAAATAGTATATTACCACGTATTATTAAGACCTAGTCGCCTAGTAGGAATAATAATAGTATAATAGTAATAGTAGGATAGTAGGATTATAAGCTAGGACTAAAATACTAAGGATTAGATATATAGGATAATTTATAGCTTTATTTAAATATTAAATAAGAGTTATATAACTTATAAACGCGACCGTATATTATTAAGGCTTTACTACCTAATTTTAGTAGGGGATATTCGACGATTTACGGGCTACTAGCGTCAAATTAATGGCTTTATAAACTGCTGTATAGTGCCCCGAACTCAATGATAATATGCCCCTGTAGGATTCGAACCTACGTAGTAGCTGTATCTAGTACAGGTCTGCTATACCAGTAGCAGTGTGTGTCAAACACTGCCGTGAGGGATATTATCGCATTCACGATTTGAGTATTCAATGGAAAGATGGAGAATGGTGGTGTAGTTTAGTTTAGTGTTGTTTAGGTTAGGTTGGGTGTAAAGTGGGGCTTTAGTATTATGTTTTGGGCTGAATTTATATTGAAAAATTGAGTTTTGAGAGGAGGGGGGGAGGGGATGGGTTTTTGTGAGGTGTGGCGTGGGGGATTGGGGGTTGTGGGTATGCTAGGTTTTGGTGGGGGAAGGGTGGGAGGGGAGTGTGTGAGGGGAGTGGGAGGGGAGGATGATGGATGATGGATGGCGTTGGTATGGGAAGGGGAAGGGTGGATGGACGGGTAACGCTTTGGAATTTTTGGGCGTTTTTAACGGAGATCACGAGTAGTGTTTTTATACGTTCTTTATAGGTAAGTATATTTACTAAGGTACCTTTGGGAAATGCTAGTGATATGGTATATGATAGAGTTCCATGAGGATAGTTGGTATAGTACCGAGATCGAAAACGCCGTGAATCTGACACAGTGGTATCCCTAATATAGTTGACCAAAAATGGAAATGAAATGCATAGCTAAATTGAAGTTTAGGATCTGTCTCATAGATTTTGTCTTATTTTCAAGAGCTAGATCGAAGATCGAGGTCCAAAATGGCTAAAATAGTGATGGGTACTCCGAGACCAATACCCATAATATAACATCCGAGTCCATAAGATCCTTTGTATATTCGCGACCAATCTACAATCGTCCTCATTCAGACATTATTTCGATGATGATCTCGTTCCCGTATGTTCATGTGTTGCGCCGACGCGCCGATTTGAAATGTAGGGCAATTGGTAGGACGAGACAATATTTGTGCCCGCCCGGTTGAAATGATAACGCAGCATGGGTATTTCGACAAATCGGGCTTTCTTCGTTATACAATCCTGCCACCGTAGAGAGTCCCATTGCCGAAGCCCACAGTCAGCGTCGAAAGATCAACAGTGACGTTCCCACCCACACTGGTTTGGGTGGCGTCGAAAGTTTTGCCACCGCTCAAAGTCATCTGCAGCTTGTTTGCTGCCGCCATAGCTTCGTCCAATGATGAGGTTTCTTGGAAGATGAACAGGACGGCTGTGCGGGAAAAGTCGAGGACTTGCTGCGTTATGGGCTTCTCATTGGATGATATGGTGGGGGAAGATACGCTCGTTGCGCTTGACTCTGGAGTACTAGCCCCACCTGGGTCACCACCGGACGGTGCAGCGAAGATGATGCCGTTAGTAGTTATGGCACTCCCACGAGCGTGGAGAATTTTCGAAACCTGATTGTGTGTTGGGGTGGGAGATGAGATGATTTTCCCCAATGGCACGGGTACTGGACCTTGATGTAGCTCAGAATCGGGCAGAAGGATTTGCGCAGTGTCTCGGCGTTGTGACTTCTGGTTGAAGGCCACCAGGGCGTTTTCGGATGCACAGGAGAGATTGGTGGCGCTGAAGAGGGAGAGGATGATATAGGGCGTGATGGGAATGCTAAAATTAGTTCTGCTGGCGGCGAATATCCGGGGAATGCTATCGCCAAGTGTGGCGTTTTGGTAGGTTCTGGAGGCATTGGCTCCTGGAATATTAGTTGTTGTACAGCCAGCGTCGCCAGCGGTGTTGCAGGAAGACCCCAAGAGGCCATTTGCACAGATGCAGCGGCATTTCGCGTTGACGACAATACTCGAACCACCATGCGCACAGGGAAGACTCGCCTGGCAGCTGTCAAGACTGGGCGCGTTGTTCTTGTGTTCGTTTGGGATAACGACCAAGGTGATGGGTATAATTACGGCAGCAGCGATAAGCAGAAGCAGTATTATCATGAGCAAAATGAAAGCCCAGACGGGCATTCCGCAGCATTTTCGCCTTGGCTGTCTCTGGGAGATCGAGGAGCCGTAGCCAGGTGTCTGGGCCCTCGAAAGGGCAGACTTGCCATGTGGCGACGGCGTGGGCCAGCCAGAAGGCCTGTGAGCTGTAGGAGTCGTAGGAGATGGTGATGGGAAGGCAGCCAGTATGTCTGATATCGAGCCCTCTCCTTTCGCAGCCTTCTCCCTGTCCCTTTCCTTCTCCTTGGCGTTCAACAAATCAAGCATCCCTATTCGACTTGCTGTTTTACCTCGGTCCAAATTCGAAGCCAACTTCGTGGCCCGTCTGATGAGCTCTGGTAGACTAGTTGCACTGCCCCTTCCGAGCACTTCTTTTGGCTCCTCCAGATTCAAGCGCGGTGGTCGTTTGAATCCCTTTTCACTTATCGAAGGTACCGATGGCGAAGCGGTCCCACTCGACGCAAGAGCACCACCCTTCTCAAGATGACCAAGTATCTCGCCGATCCTTGGGTCAATGGGCGATCCAGCAGAAGACGGTGTCCCAAAGTATGGGTTTGCGCCTGGCTGAGAAGGCGCATCGAGGTTCGGCATCGGGGATTGAGAGCGAGACTGAGTATGAGGCGAATCCAAGAAGGAGAGGTCGCTCGCGTAGCCAGAGTATAGCAATTGCGGATTCAGCCGCCCATTGCCTCTGAAGTTGTGCCGTCCTATCGGGTCCATACCAGGAGGACCTGTACGCCACCGTTCGTCTTCCTGAGCCTGCCACTCTAGCTCTCGCGTGTGAGACGCTCTGTCTGACTCGTCACCACTATCCGGTGTGTCCAGAAATGGCATTCGTGCTCTCCCAAGGCTCCCTTTCCTAACGAGACCTGACATATCATCGTGATCGCCAGCGCTGGACCCACGTCCACTATTGCCGCCTTGCGCATCATCTTCGTCTTCTTCATCAATCCCACCACCCATGTAGTACCTTGGTGGTCCATCTCCCCAACTCTCTGGAATGAGATTGCTCGACGCGATTGAGCTATGCGCATCTGACATCTCCTCTGGGATGGGAGGCACAAACGAAGTATTTGAGTAGTACCCTGATCCACCTTTCCGGGCTGAAGGAGGCGGTCCAAGGTTCCGTCGTGGTGGAGCTTGGAACAGGGGCATTGGTGGCATTGGGGGAATGGGAGGGAAATCGGGTATGCTACCGGTGGAGGAGTCTGTCGACGTCGTCGCAGTCGTGAGAGGCCTGCTTGAATCACTGGACCCAAATGACCCTTCCTCCCAGTAACTCCGTTGGGGCTGGTCTGTCTGAGAAGACTGCGCCATTGTGGGTCCGAAGTTCGGTCTCGGTGGTCTTTGCGGTGCAAGTCCTCTATCAACAGACTGCTCTTGTCTTCCACCGGCAAACCTTTGGGGTGAGAAGTCGGGGGATGGACGGTTTGCATCGATGGGTACGTTCCTAGGGGAGCTGGACCCTGGAGACGGGTACTGAGGATAAGGAACGCGATCGGTCGGGCTTGGTTCTTGCTGAGGAGATCTCCTGGGTGATCTGATGGAAAGTGGGGATGGGTATTGTGGCACTTGAGCTTGTTGTGGTGGCGGCAAGCCAGCTGCTGCTCTCTGTCTCGCACGTTTGACTGAACCTGAAGGACTTTTTTCGCCAGTCATTGCCCTCCCTCGGCGCGCCTCCGGCCGCCGCAGCTCCCGAGTGTCGGAATCTATCTACGGAATCGCAGACACGAGATGGCTGTGTATATTCTTACTTCATGCTGTTATAGCGCGACGTGAGTCAGACTGCGAACGTCTGCAGTGTCCGGCCCGGGGGTAGAAGGGTGGGGTACAAAGGTGATTAGCAGCGTACGACTCTGTGTAGCACAGGCCCAGGTCTGTATAGACTATAGATTGTAGGGAAGCTGTTGAGTTGGAACGTTCCGAGGTTGAAAGGCAGTGTATGCAGCCCAGTCTTCCGGGTGGTGAGGACTAGCTCACCAATACGGACACGAGGTGTGGAGAGTGGACGTTTGAACTCCTGTGCGGCGCTCCTTTGTCAATCTGTCTTTGTATACCACCTCCGTGTACAGTAATCGTGAGCGCCTCGTCAATACAGATCCGGCTGCTTGTAAGGAGACTCGAACTTGGTCAATTGAGGATTTGAGCAAAGTACTCAGCAGTCACAGGAAGAAATGGATGGCGCAATTAGGCAGGAGCTGTCTAGCAGACCTGTGGTTGTAGGAAGTGTCCAAGAATAGCCGGTAGGAAAGGGAAGCAAAATGTACAAAGAGCGGTGGTGGAGGATGGCAGATGGGAAAGAGAAAGGGTGCTTCGTTTGGGGCTAGGCGATTTCGGCCCAGGTGCGGCAGGGCAGGTCTGAAGCGTGCGCCCTGATTGGACGTTGTGCTCAAGGGCACCTATCTTGGGACAATTTCGCGCTGAAAGCTGCAGTTAGATCGCTCACATTTCGAGGCACAGACATCTGCATACTGTGAATAGGCATCCCATTCCTCCACTTGCTCCAACTGGCGCACGGCAAACGTACCACCAAGGTCATGATCACCCCTCAGACTGTTGGTGGCGGTGACGCTCTTAGGAGCCAGTCCGGATAGAATACAAGAGACACGAGGCTAAGTAGTTCTACGACATGCAGGGATAGGCGTGCAGACTGCATTGTCCTAAGTACAGTCTGCAGCGCTCTTCTTGGCGCTGTCGCAGGTTAAGGATGTGGACCAGGAGAAAGGAGGGCTATGTTTCATGATCTTGATGCCTGCCCATGTCATAGAACTAGATAGTTCACACTGGTCAATCCAGAGCATCATGAACTAATCCTAATCCTACTGGCGCCTTGGCGTCAAGCTCAAGCGACTTATCAGATCAATATAGTACTAGTACCTTATACTAGTACCTTAGCACAGTCAACAACATCCACGCCACTGCCATGTGGTATGAACATGTGGTATGACATGTGGAACCATGGTTGGCTTGGATCCGGCCACCACCAATTATGAATCCTTATGCCGATCATGGATTCTGAATAGTTTCAACTGCGCCCCCTTTCTTATCTCAGCTCACAGGAAATGCTGTATTATGTGATCATAGACATAAGCACAGTAGGTGTTCCTACTTTGTCCATTCGTCTGCTGCGCTTTCCACAGCATTGCGTTCCTGACTTTTGTCGTGGAGTGGCGTAGTAGCTGGAGTAGCACCGCCCAGTATCTCCTCCACACGAAACAGTGTGAATCCTTCCCCCACTATTTTCAGCGATTTCCTTCATTCAAATGCCGTACACAATGCGTGGGAATATTCCCCTTCCTTCGCGTCCTCGAAGGACCCACTTCAGGGTCCCGAAAAGCACGTTGACATCGTCGGACATGGAGATTTCACGCGAAACATATCGCAGGATTGATGCGGTTGACCTTGAGGCTCCAAATTTGTATAGGCTCGTTGCGGTGTTCCACTCAATGCCTGAGAGATGCGGTACCTGGATTAGATGCTGATCGCGCTTTCCTTTCTCAAAGCAAGAGTCCTCAGTCTCTGGTTCGGTTTTCATGAGGAAGTCATGGCTGGCAGTGTCTTCAAGTAATATTCCCCGGTATCCAGATATCTCTCCTCAGTGATCACGTACATCAGACTACTACTGCCGCAAGTATCCAGCAGAATTTCAGATTTATCCTGTACAGAACATTTCTTTTCCCCCGGCGTTTACAGTCTAATCAAACCTCTTTTCGACTTTCTCACGTGAGGCATTTCGTTTAAAACCAGATTGTAGAAAATTAAGAGACTAGATCGATCGTCAGCCATGTCTACTACTACTGCCTCGGGTCGCTCAAACCCAAAGAAAAGCAGGCTACGTGCAAGAGCACATGATCTTGACACTGGTGAGTCTACGTTCAACGTCCTGAGGATCGACCATCCTTGATATGTGCTATTACACTCGTGCCAAGCATAGAAGCGTGGATGAATACTGAGTGAGGTCTAAACAGCCGTTCCTGCGGAGGATAATAGCACTTCCATACCAGGCAATGCCACGACCCCAATCATCAGCACCGAAAATGAAGCTCTTGCGGCTAATCTCTCCACAACATTTTCGCGGACCCGGCAGATAGCAACACCAAATAGCGCGAGAAGGCGGAGGCCAGTCCCGGATCTGTCACGCTCCACGCCCACTTCCAGCCACGGTACAAAGATATCGATGATATTCCAGGATGCTGCGGCTGCATTACAAGACCTCAGGAGTCCACAAAGCAGGCCCTCGTCCAACTCGAAAATGCCTCGATTACCCATCTTGCAGATCCGTACAGCGAGATTTGGGGATACCGGCCATCACAATAAGTTTTGCACAACAAAACTCGAGACGCTGGCTTCCACACACACAGATCAAGAACTGCCGAGCGGAACGAACTCGGACTTGCCAAGGCAGTGTCCGGTGCGAGGTCTTCGTACTGATCAAAAATCTCACATCCGACGAGAGACATCCAGCACAGACCCCACTGCCCCCGGATCCGTGGAGGACCACCTCCCTCACTTACCCGTATTACCAGATCTTAGTTCTCCCACCCCAAATTCTATGTCCGCTAGCGATTCTCGTCGGTCATGCGGCGAAGGCAGAGGCAGGGAACCCATCAGTAGCGGCTTCGCAACACCATCGGCCCTATATAGCCAGCCGGCCAAGACGCCGAAAGAACTACGTCTCCCCGAATTCGAACACTGGCTGCCGTGGTCTTCGTCAGTACCTGGCTCTGATGGTGGAGAACATATTCCAAGTCCCGGGGTACCATTGACACTACCCACCTCCTCTCCAATTACTATGGAACACCATGGCGCGAAAATAGAAGGCTGGCTCAACGACATAAAGATACTGATCGACGCTGATGACAGCGATCCAGATATGGTACAAAAGCAGCCAAGTGGCATGGGCTTTTTAGCTGCAAGCACAATTTCAGGCACACCTTCCGCGACGGCGAACAAGTCCAAGAAAAGGCAACCCCAAATCTCCACGCCGAAGCCGACACGAGGGCTTCACAAAACGCTCAGTGCGTCAAGCAACAAAGAAAACATCAGTCCTGTCAAATCTACCCCCTCGCCTACCCGTCCCCCAGCGCAGTATGCTACAAACACACCATCAAGATTCCATAACCGCAAATGCGACACCGTAACCCAATCCACTGGCGCGCTGCACTTCGCCCACCCACTGACCCCCAAAGGCCATCTCAGCAAGCCTCCGAAGCGAAAGAAGGCTCGCGTCAGCCTTGAAGCTAAGCCCGATCCATCAAAGTCTGGCCGAGACTTCACCATTTGCGACGACCAAGTTACCGATGCGTTGGCTCAGCTGAGTCCTGATGTTGAGCTTCGTCGGAAAGGGAGACGGGCGAAGAGGGAGCGGTGTGTGAGTTATTGGGATGAGGATATTTTGCGGGGGGAGTCGCGGTGCGAGGACATGGAGGGTGATGGGGACGAGGGTTTGGGTGGGAAGGGGAGGGGGGTTTTGAAAGAGTTGGATTAGAGTTGAGCCGTTTGGGAAGGAGGATGGGGATAGATAGTACTTTTTGAGAACGTCACTTGGGTTATGGTTGTAGGATTGGGAGGTTGAGTTGAGGATGTTTGTATGTTGCCTGGAGGGGTATCGGACCTTTTGAGTATGCGATTAGGTAGAACTACAGGCAGTGAAACATATTATCCACTGCGGCCTCTTTTGGCTATTCTTTCCCGCTACAGACTCGTATGGGTCTACACTAACATACATTGTTGTTTATTCCACGTTATTTGATATTAGTTTCTTTACGAATGTTCTCTCCAAATGCATTTCCCCTGTCTGTTGTTGAGAGACCAGGATCCGACACTCGGTTTTGGTTCGTCAGGGGCTGAATAACGTATTGAATACAGACTTGGATCGTTATTAGTGTACAACATAATGTTCGCCCTTGAATTTATAATTACCGTCGAGGCTTGTACGTTTGATGAGGGCGATTCGGGTCTTGTAGGATGCGGCTGCTAGTGATGTAGCGATTATTGGCGGATAGTATTAGAGATGAGAGAGGCGATATGGGACTTTCAGAGTCCTGAAATAGAACCTCCATTAGAACAGCGGCGAGAGTGGCTACATAATGGCAAGAAGTGGGAAGGGAAAGTGAGTGAAGCATATAGTGCAACTGCTCGATTCTCTAGATATGATCATGGATGTTTTTGCGCCATGTGACGGCGATGGTAGGGTAGAGTAGCAAGCCTTGAGATCTCAAGTGTGATGCAGGACTGGTAGATGGTGGAAGGAATACTGGTCTTTGTGATTGGCATAGGATACATTATATCCGTTTCTAGTATTATTGCATTGAAACTCTATGAGCCTCTGATAGGGTTCTCGCACTGTTTGCTAAAGTGGTGCACGAGCTTGTGTGGGGATAGTATCAGCCACCTGATCCGGTCTCTTCAGGAATTATCGAGCTTTTCAGGATTGCAAGCCAGACAAAAGCGTGCCTGTCAAGGGGTGTGGGAAAAGGTATGGCGACGCCCTCCGTGCTGAAGGGAAGGTTCGTACTGGCATTGGGTTGAGACGAAAGGCGTCGGGATAGGTGGTTTTTTTTTAGCTGATGATCTGATCCTACTATGGACTCGTGAAATAAGAACCTTTATTAGAGCGTGGAGGGACCGAGAGAATTGACGTATGGGACTGATATCTCCAATCTCCTGTGCATTGCTTCCTTCTATGTTGATTAGACATTTCCATGTGACAAAAGAAGCAAGATCCGTAACATCGCTCTCTTCACCATACTTCCACATCTTATGGAGCCGACACGAAGATATTGATCGAGGTACAGGTTTTCCGCATTACTCCACCTGGCGACGTTATTGATTGCTTGTTTGGTTGACATTTCAATCCATATCACATCTGATGGTGTTGTGACTCTTCCATGCATCTAGTCATGCTGTTTGTTGTCTGTATCACTGAAGTTTACAAGTAGTTGAGTATCTCGATAACTCATGCGTTCTCTATATCGCTACTGTGCACTTCGCTGAAAGATCTTCGCCCAGTCTCGGTGGGTTGGACGTCGATGATGGGTTTTAGACAATGATCAAATATGCATATGATCAGTAGTAGACCCGATTTGTGATACGTAGTACGATGTAGGATGCATGAAGATGTAGAAGATGAGGGATCGAGCGGAATAGCACTCATGGAACAGGAAGCGATGCTGTTTTTACAATTTTAGGGTCTCTGAGTGGTCTGATACAACATAGTGATGCCAGTTGCAGGACAGAAGCTGTGATTGCGTAATTTGAGGACGATGGAATATTTCGGAGAATATTCGCGAGGTCTTGTGTTGTATGAGTGAAACGGTTATCCATGAGATGCGCTGGTCAGGAGGAAACTTGCGAAGGTCTCCGCTTGTTGTAATGTTGATCGCAAAAGATTGTCGTGAACCGGGTAATCTAACCTTTTCATAGGTGTTGGTCTTTCTACCGAATGACGTGTATTCACGGCCAGCATAAAACAGCAATACCCTTGAGTGATCGCTGCCACGATACGTTTGGTTATCACCTGCTAGCCCCTTGCAATAATCAAATTTCCGGAGGTTCTCCTCGATGAGTCGGAATGACTCAAGGAGGAATATCATTGTCTTTGACAGGTCATAAGTTCAGGAGACCAATATTTGCAAGAATATTGCATCAGTGGAAGCAAAACATATTTCACCTACCCTCATCCATGTGGTGTCTCAACGCCAATGAGAGTAAAGCGGCACACTGGGTCAATACTAGATCAGTGAAGATGAATTGCCCTGCCCTGGATACACTCGATACGTTTTGCACTTAGGATTACCGCTATTTCGTGATGAACATCTTGAGCGCTCATAAGTGTTTGCCGTAGTACCATACTGCAGCAGCAGCCAGAGAATAGGATTTCCAATCATGTTTCTCTGGATCCCGTACCATTAATTCTATCCCTACCCTCGAACCGCGTAGCAGACTCAGATGTAACAACAATACTCTTGCTTGCCGCAACGCCTTCGAGTTGCACAGACGCTGGGTCCGACTCGTCTGGAGTTACCGCAATAACTTCAACCGGCAATGGGTTCTCTACCAAGTTCTCTTCATCAAAGGGTGCCAAGGGTTTGGACCGTTTCGATTTACTTCCTGGCCAAGGAGCCCCAAAGTAGCTCTGTCTTGAGATCCCTTGCTTCGCTGTTGAATGTTTTTGACGTCTGCCGTGGCCAACAGCGCGCTCGGTAAGACTGTGGACGCTTTGTGAGGCGAATCTGCGGTGACAGGTGGTGCATCCCCCTGGACCAAGGCGGTGAACCTCCATGACTTTGTTGAGGACAGCGAATTCGAGCGTAAGCTTGATGGCGTATGCTAGGGACTGCGAGGCTTCTTCGTATACCCACTTATTGCTAGACACCTCGTAGACAATAGCAAGGTCGAGAGCGATACACAAGACGTTGAGGTAGATTAGAAATTGCTTTGTGTGGCGCATGCCTTCAGGGTCACCGGGTGAAAGCCAGATCAAAGCTGCACGGATGTAGATGATCGAAATGATCAGCTCCTGGATTGTGAATACGACTAATTGAATGCGCTCGTAAATGTGATATACAGTCAGCCACACGCGGGCATCCGTTCGGGTGCTACCGAATGACAGGACCGTGGTGGGGACCTGGAAAAGACAGAAATCAACGACTACCATCACAAAGACGGCGCGCAGGATCCGCTCGTCGCGCACCACGAGATGCAAACGCGAGTAGAGTACCAGGCTCTGTCCGGTCACCATGCCCCACCATCCAAAGGAGGAGAAGGCCGTGTGTACCTCCCGAGGACAGTCACCCACAAACCATTTGAGTATCACGCCAAGAGAATGGCCAATGATACCCCAGGACGTGATCAACAAGGACCAGAAATAGAGTGTGTTTCGTCTCTTGAAGATGGTGAGCGCTTTGAGGTCTACCAGGGCGGCCATGTACATGGCGATTGTTAGCATTGCGACCAGGATGGATGTCCTTGCCGTATTCTCTGGCAGTGGGCCATAGATGATGCTGCCGGGGTCTCTTCGGATCAGCATTATGGTGTTATATATATATGTTCTCCTGGGAGCTTCGGACTTATTTGCAGGACTAGGACAGTTGCTCTTCCGATTTAGTCAGTCTACCGTGGGTAATCTTGTAGAGCTGCAAACTTAGTATGTGTATGACAAGGAAAAGGTCTGATGAGGTCTTCTGCAAATAAATTAGATAACTTGGGAGATGGGTGAGGAGTTTGGCTAGTTCAATCAAAAGCAGGCTGCAGCGGTCTGGATGTATGAAGGACGTAGCACGATCCCCGATTCCATAGCCAATAGACCGCACCAGATTTGGGAAGACTCGTAACTGCTGGACTACTCCGCCTTGAGAGCGTTGCATTGTACTACGCTCATCATTCCAGTGGCCAATGAACTCCCTCGGAAGCGAACGTCTCGCAGCCGAATAATTAGTCAGCCATGCGAGTATTGTCAGCATGCATTCGGTAAAAACCGAAAGGGTGTCCTCGGAAACATCAATTGGCCCAGAATCGTTTCGTGGTAGAAAATGCTTGCGAAGACCCTCGTGAAGGGCTGAAGCCTTTCGTATTCTCATCCTTCTTGGCGCACACTCTTAGAATATCTCGCCGACCTGCCTCTATCGTCCTGCAACTGATTTAGGGCTGCATATCATTGCAGCAGGCCAATTGAAATGGGTAAGACTATGTGTAGACCGTTAAAAGCCATGCGAGATGCAACATCATGCATTCATCTGTGCTGCGTCGACCGTCTGACCCAGGTCGGCCTCGTCAGGCATCAGAAACCGACTGCAACTCTTGCGTTGATACTGAGCACGGGCACATTTCTTCCAAGATCATCAGGACTCAAGAGATTACCGACAGGCCATCGACGATCGGTCTATGATGTACGACGACATGAGGTATATTCGATCCCGGAGTTGAAGCAAGCACCAAGGTCCATTAATACTTACCGTACGGCTTTTCTTACCACTCTAAGTCGGCACCGGATTTTGTCCCTAACCCTTGTGAGGGATCTAGATACCTACCATCGGCTAGAGAGTTAGTTTACGAATGATCATCCTCATCTAGGATGGCAAGCTCAGCATTGATGCGCCTGAGCTCCTTGTGGAATTTGCATTTCGTGGCAAGGCTTCTGAAACCTTGTCGACTTTTGCTATTCTCCCTTAACCATTCTCTTCTTGCCTGCGGTCGATGAATCCGCTTGGCTCGCCGCAGTCTGGCGAGCCAATTTCTCTTCAGATAGCTTCAGCCCTTTCTCTATGTTCGCTTGCCTCAGTTGTTGTTTGCTAATCACGATCTTCGAAAATCTCGAAGCTTCGAGAAAAACGTACGATCTCAGCTGCTGAGTACTTTATTTCGAAGACGTCTTGAGCGCCTAGTAGATTCATCTGCCAGTATCAATTCGATATTTTCGAACCTCGACCTTTTCGAATCATACCACATCTAAGTCGATAACCCCCCCGAAGGCAGCTTTGACAATCGCGACGTCGAAATATTCGAATTAGCCATTAACCACTATCTTCGAAAAATACGAACCGCATGCTGGCCGAGTATGGAGTCCTATGCCGCCCTTCTCTAGCTAGGTCCAAAGTGTCAGTTCGAAAATCTCGAAGATGGGACAGGTTCGAAAATCTCATACATATGCCAGGATGTTCGAGTTCAGGAGCCAGAGTTCGACGCATGCGGCCTTCGAAAAAAATGAATTAGCGAAGGATAACCAGACACGAGTTCGAAAAATACGAACCGTGAATGTGCATCCGCAAGGCAGGATGTCTAGGCTTGGTAGCCTTTCTAATGCATCTTTCCTGATGTGGCGGAGCGCTGTCGTTGGGATCCACTCGTCTGGGTGGTCGGGATTATCACTGGTATCGAACCATGTGTCTCGTTCGGTCTGAATGATGGTTCTCAACAAAGATAGATCGGTCTCAGATGTCAGTTCCGAGAATGTCGAATCGAGGTCATCATTATCTGCACAAAAAAATTCTGCGAGTAATGGGAACTTGCCCTCAGATCTCAAATCAAGCAAATCACGGTGGACTCGGAGATTACGGTTACCGTACTCCATTATCGACCAGACGGCAAGCTCCTTGGAGATACCAAGATCCCAACAAGCCGTGCTGACGGCAACGGTAGTGTCTAGCTCGTAATTGTCGATGACAGACCCTTTACGTATTGCATCTTGTTTCGTTGCCTCCTCGACTTTGAGATTTTCTGCTATATCGGACCAATAATTGTTCCCCGACAACAGTTGCCAGTTCTCCAATTTGTTCTTGTATGCATGGATACGCAGCCATGTTGAAAAGATATTGAGATAGTCGCCGTATCGAACCTAGTATTGCAGTTCCCGCAGCTTAAGTAACTGATCCTCCATCTCCACACCTTGATTGTTCTTCAAAGGTCGTAAAAGATGCTTCTCTTGTATGAGCCTCTCTTCGGCCATAAACATCGCTGTGCATCTTTCTCGTTCTTCGGGACTCTCAGCACACAGTGCATCTTTCAAGTCTTATTTATATAGATGCATGAACAACTCGGACCCTGGGGAAACATTACGTTGCGCTGAGAAACTACGAGCGTACATCAGGCCCTTCTGTAGCCTTTCGATCGTATATAGACATGTTTTGTTTTCAGGGAGCGGACACTCGGGCAACACGTTGACATTCGATTCATACGAGTCTGGGAGCAAACCTATCGTATTTTCCCTTGTACGAATCTGAGACACCTGGAGGGCTGCGAAGGACTTTGCAGGGGATGCCAATGAGGCTTTGCAAATCGGCCGTGACTGACAAAAATAGATGTGGCTAGAATATGAAGCAGACGGCGGTCGGAAATATATTTATATCTATATAAGATGTCTGAAGATTGAGTAACATTGTGCAATTCAGAGGGTGAGAGGGTAGTGACGCTCGAGGAAGAAATGCTTCATTCTCGAGGACTCATCCGGCGCGCGGAGCGCTGAACCCTAAAGTAGAATATACAACATGAAGTAGATACGGAGAACTGCACCAAAACCTCATACAGACAAAATGACTGACTGAAGATTGACGTTTGAGTAAGAGTATTCCCGAGAGGAAGAGGGTCGGTGGGTCAGAAACTCTCTGCAGGCCCCTGTAAGGGTATGAGAATGATAAACTCAACGCTAGTAAGGGCCTTAACAGTGATGGGACGTACCGCGGGAGCGGATATGCTAGGGACTGGTATGTAACCGTACTTACGTTACCTTAGGTAGACATTACCAACACTTTATCTTGCTGTCTTATCCCTACCAGAAGTGATTGCCCGAATAGTGTGAATGAGTTCTCCATTTTCATGGCTTTTTCTTGAGACATAGTATACACCAGCAGCACATCGCAGTCACTATTCTCCCATGTCACTATCCCCAAGGCCAAGCCTTCACAGCTTCTATTCCTTCCAATCCTCTATGAAGTAATCCCCTTCTCTACCATCTCTCATCTCTTCACGATGCCCGTCCCCCACATCATCCCCAGTCTCCTCACATCCAAGTCTCTATTTCGGAGCCTGCGGCTTCTTATTCGGGTTCCTCGGGTCATCTTTGTATTGCGGTGCTATACCAAAGCAACGGATCAGCTCGTTGCATTTCCGAACAAAGCGTCGTTCGAGGCCAAAGGAATGTAGAGTAGAGGCGCGAGCGAGTTACGTACAGGCTGCCAGGGCAGTGGCGGCGGAATTGATGCCGTACATCACTATGAGACCTATTCGATGATTGTATCAGTTACCATCATATGAAAGTTCCTAGACAATCAAGATTCTCGCGAGCGCAATGGGCAGAGTCCCGGCCTATCACTGCTTTTGATCGCGTTTCCTGCCGTTGAGATGGTGATTTTGTTTCGTAGTCGACTTGTGAAGTGATGGCGCTGGAGAGAAGGATGTGCGAGACGTACCGGCGATGAAGAAGGGAGCCATTGGCTGCGCTGTTTCGATAGTCAGCTTTTGGTAGCGAAAAAGGTCTGGTGCGACGCGAAGTAGGGTCAAGGAAGCATACCGACGGGCGCGGAGAACTTTTTGCCTAGGAGAGACATAATGGCAAGTATGCTCTTTAAAAAGTCGTATGTCTCTAGTAAGGTGGGCTTTGTAATTTTGGGGAGATAAATTGACAATGGTACCTTAGTTGTATGTGAGGTTGAGCTTTCAGGATCCAACGCCGCTTTTGGCGGGATGCGCTCGTCTTTCCGCGCCAAGTCTCCGCTGCATCACAACAGCGTCAGTCCATCAATTGCGCCGAATTCGCGGGCCACAAGAGCAAGCCCATGATGGCGAACTCGCTCGCATCGTGTGTGTCCTCATTACGCTCCACGAATGCCCTCCTCTCCTCCAGCATCTCGATCCTCGACTCCGGCGTCAACGACTTCCCACGGCTAGCCAAAGTGCTACAAACTACACGCGTACGTTCTTCTTTCTCATGTGCATAACACCCAATCCGTCACCTCCTCATCATCGTCAAGCCCAACTGCATTACGATCCGCTCTACTCTGATCCGCTAACAAACCCTAGCATTTCGAAGTCCTCCCCGAACCCACCCTCCACGCCGCCCAATCCACCCTCCTCGCCTCCCTAACTCCCGAAATCAACTCCCTCCTCTCTCGCGTCGAAACGCACATCGACAAGCTCGCGCGGCGCGAACAAGCTCTCGTTGCGCGCACCGAACTGCTCGAAGGCCGTATTGGCGAAGGGCGGCTTTCTATGGGCGGAGGAGCGAGAGGTAGCGGTGGTGCTGCGGAGAGGCATAGTGTGGGGATGAGTGGGGAGGGGAGCAGGGAGGCGTTGCGGCTGAAGCAATTGAGGGGGAAGAAGGAGAGGTTGGGGTATGCGGTTGAGCGGTTGGTGTTGCAGGCGCAGCAGAGGGAGAGGCAGCTGAGGATGAGTGTTGCGGCGCAGTGAGAGGGTTTATGGCTTTGGTATTGTGTTGATGTTTGTGGGTGGGAGATAAGGGGCATACGGGAAGGTGGGGTTCATTTTGCTATATACCCTTGCGATCCAAATTGCATTTTTGGCTGTCGGTGAATATTGCTCATGTTAATCAGAGCTCAATGCTTTGCTATTGAGCCTGTCTTCGGGGTTCCAAGCGAGCTAAGAGGGTGCTTGAGGCGGAAGATTGTTCATGGATGGCTTGAAAGAGGATATATTGGTGCGCATCTTACCACCGCATATCGCGCGGTTCATTGACGTCTATCCGCAATCCGGAGGAACCACAAACAAATAGCGCATTCAATTTATCCTTCCAAGCTTTGTCAGATCACGTCCCGGATTCCGCATCTTCACAGAAGCTCATCGCCTGTTCCGTCGTGACTCAGTATGGGGCAGCTGGCCCTTGCAACTCTTCTCCTATGGTATCTAGAGTCGAGTCGTTCTTTCACTCTTCCTACCAATAAAGCAAACGTTGTACTCCCCAGGTATGTTTCTTCAGCAGAGAAGCATTGGGAAAGCAAAGTGATGAATGCTAAGTACCCCCAGTACTCTCCCCACGGATCTTGTCGCCCTAACAGTATCGCCATGGGTGCCCGAAGATTTCGAAATCCACGCCATTATCAACAAGCCTGGCAGACAAGGTATGGATCTCACAGGAATGTATATGAACGCCATATACGCCATGTACGATATGTGCTATATTGAGCAACATGCGAATATCCCTCGTCGAGTATGGTCTCTTCCAGAATTTGATGTTACCGTAGACATCTTGGCGACCGAAGCCCGCTTGGCAATTTGGGGCCTTCAAGGGACGGCTGATGCAGACGCCGGGGCTGGTGTATGGCCGCTCATATCCCAATTGATGTTGGGCGGGGAGATAAAGGGGCACATAAGCATAAAACCTCGCTCTGAATCTCAGGGCAGTTCATCAACACTGAGTGAGGCTACTAATACAAGTTCAGTCTCGGTGCACCCTGTGAACGCAGTCTCAAACTTTGACACAGTCTTTGATCTAGGGGGCGAAATGGACGTCCATCAGTCGTACAACGGCGCGGATTTGAAGCCTCAATATGTCTTCTCGTTATGTCTGAGAGTCATGAGCTATGGATCTCAATTTGGTAGAGATAATCCAGCTTCCATGATCGACTTCGATGAGGGCTTTGTTCTAAGATCCGAAGTTGACGCGACAGGAAGACCGAAGCTAAGATATCGTCATCTATCCAAGTTGATGCGTGTTGTGGCGAACACGATGGTGCGAAATAGTCAGTTTGGTGAGATGGATGTTGAGCTGTGGAAGTATGGTGAGAGGATTGCCTGGGGCCGTTTGGAAGCTGGTGCAGAGCTTTCCATGATCGGAGTGAGCGTAAACAATACAGTCATACATACATCATGACTTCTCAAGCCCACATCAAATCCACTACAGGGATCGGGATTGGTTCGTAGGGTGTCGTGTCATGGAAAGTCACAGCCCATTCTTCAGCACCAGATCTCTCAAACCCATCAATCCTAGCCAGACGGCCTCCTCCGTTCGTATTGTCCTGCTACCTTGTCCCGGAACCAGGTTTACCCAATGATCAAACAAGGCCTCAGGACCATGAACGCCTAACTGGGCCAGCTGCTCGTCTGCCTTGACAGCAACTTCTAAGCCGGCCACTCCTCCGAACACAACCATCATGTGACGGAATTCTGGATCAGCTTGCGCTTTGGCTCTAGATTCATTGAGATCAGACAAGGAAATTCCCCGCTCAGATGTTCCGATTGTCAGGTCATAGCCGCCGTCGAAAGGACACTCGGTCAGAACAGTAGAGAGTGATGATGCAGATCGGGTACTGTAGCCCCAGTAATAGCCGGCTTCTTCACGGGGTATTGAAGGAGCCACCGCAGTAGCCGTGAGCTCACCTGAAGGGATATTCAAGAAATCAAAGTCTCTAAACTTGACTGTCAACCGAGATTGGGGGGGTGCAGCAATTGGAATGTAAACTGCCTGGTGAAGGCCTGTGTCAACTCGTGTCATGCCCTTAGATACTTTGGGCTTAAGCTTCTTGACAGGGTTTCCACGAGTTTTAGTCGTCACGTCTTGAGATGTTGCAATGCCTTCGCGATATTGACACCAATCTGTTCTACGTAGGTGGTGAGGCATGTCGAGACTTGGCAAAGTTCCAGCAAGTCGAAGATCTGGATGCATGGGAAACAATTGTTTCCGTAGATATGGAGGCGTCTCGAGATACGCGAGGATATGGGCTAAGAAGTAATTTGGGTCTGTATAGCCCGTGTAGGAAGCTTGCTGTATTACTTCGACATCATGATTGGACGTAGTTGCCTGGCCGTCGTCGAATATTACCACTTCGTCGACACAGAAGACAGCAAGAGCACGAGCAATTTGCCCTACCAAAAGCGTTTGAAGTTCAGGCGTTTGTGCACTGTAGTTTATTGATAAGCGTGGAAAGATCTACGGCGAATGAGACTGACTTCGCAACAATGCTGCCAGGAAGTGAAATGCTCAGAGTATAAGTTCTCCCTTTCTTCGGCTCAAATCTTGCTGTTGGCTTGGATGTATGGACCTCATCCTCCTTGGTGGCCTTTTCAGGCGTACGTTTTCTCTTCTACGAGGGATGAGCTCAATTGTTGTATTGTGAAGCAATAGATTCACCTTTGAGTCCATGATTTTAGCTTCGGAGTTTCGAACATTATGGTGGGAGAGCAGGGAAAGTGCGGGATGGGCGGGATTTTCTGTTTGTTGGAAATTATTCACTCTTGCTACCCGGAGGTCGCAAGCTCCTCAACGTGGCTTACCAGGTGCCAGATTGATTTGTATCCCCAAGTCTGAGATCATTACCCGACATCTTCGAAATAACCATGTCTACACCAGTCGCACCATCGCGGCCATATCTATCCAACGGCCAAGTGCTGCAAAGGTACCACGGGCATGCTGATCCAGGGTAGACTTTCGGCGCTGACCCTCAACAGTCTTCCGCTATCAGCTCAAATACGAAACTTCATCAATGGCTCTTACTCCTTTTTCGGTCTTTATGTCACATCCCTATTCTCGGTGCGCCCTTCATGTTCTAAGCGACTTGAGATGTGGCTTCTAATAAGTCGTTGTGATCTAGCTTGATGCCTACTCCGCTGCAGAACAATCACAGTTCAATGTTAGAAATCGGAACCGAGCAGGTGCTAGTGTAAGAGCCGGACCAAGGCCTGGGGCTGGGGGCGGTGGAGGAGGAGGTAGTGGTGGTGGAGGGGGTAGTGGAGGCAGGAAGGTCGGTACGGTGGATGATATCCGAGGTCCTGAATGCAAGAGCTGCGGATGAGCGCAATTTGGCTGCATACAAGGGAGTTCTATTGAGGATTTGAATATGCTTGGGAATTGTGCGCCTTCTTGAGCTTGATCGGGCAAAGCAGTGGTCTTTTTACGGTGGGGCAACGTTGGTTTATGAGAACAATGATAGTGTTGAGCAGAGTGCAAGATCTATTGTTTGCTGTTAGGTCAGCAGCTGCTGTTCTTCAAGATCTCTTCAACTGGAAGTTCCATTTTGGCCGTGATTTGCTCGGTCTACATCGAAGCGTAATGCAACAGAGACGAATCATGTCACAAACGGGAGAAGTACACCAAAGCCTGCCAAATCTTGTATGCTTACTAGTAGCGACACTTGTCCCATCGGATCCCAATGGAGTTTTGATAGGTCTGTCAAACACGAGCAGACTCAATGTAAGCACTGACTAATCTCTCAATGTGTAGAGATATTCGGACACTAGACCCCTCTTCGATCTATACCTTTCTTGTAAAGATGCTCTACCATGGGATCAATCTCCTGCCCACCCAGTAGCTGGGCTACACATGATTGCGATCAATACATCTGCACATACCGCAAATGCGTATATCAACTTGCATTATTTTCCCCATATAGAACCTTGTGTTTTGTATAATTCTGCTGGTGCTTGTGAGGCATGTCGCTTAGTACTCTTCCAAAGTGGATGCTGGTACTGTTATGCAAATTTGTAGCCGTTTTTCACATTAGATGATTTGGCGGCGCTGAATCCCAATCAGCTCTGCACATCTTGATGTAGCACCAAACCATGGTACTTACAAGAGCTTTCGAACCAGCAGATCAGAATACCGGGGAGCTGTGGCGATCCATGAAAGGACATTCAGTGGCTAGTGAATATGGCTGACGTAGCAAAGCTTCCGCATTCAGTTCATGTCGCCCTAGTCTGTCTCACCTGAGACTAATGGTGATCTCTACGACTGTCACCTTACGGACTCGAGACTCTGGTAGTTCTTCCTCATCTCCTCCTTCATCACCTTGAGCTGCAACTGGATGATCAGACACCACTATATCATCCACCACTCCTACGGTATCAGTCTTCAATCGTACGCTGCAATCATCTTGCCCTTGGAAGTATAGCCCTAGCTGCAGCACATTCTCGATGGCTCTATTCGTTGCTTTTAGGACCACTCCCTCCGGCTCCCTGCTCTTTAAAGCAGCCGGATTCTCACCGACCATCCTTAACTTTTGCTTGTCACTGCCTTTGTGGTTCAAGAGGTCAACCTTCCCCATGGAGCGCTTATCAATCTCAGTGAGGAGCTTGCGGACACGTTTAACGGCAGAGACAAAGGGGGTTTTGGCGGACACGTAGACCACTTTCTGCTGGTCGGCACTAGCATATGGTGAGGGTATGCTAGGACGTAGAAGTGGTCGCTTCTGAATGCGCGCATCTAGGATCAATAAGTCCTATATGGCTTCGTTACAAAGATCTATTGGCACGCACGCTTGGGTAACCTTGGTAACTTTGCTACTTTGTTCTTGGCTGAGCTGCTTTGGTTTCCTATCTCTGTCGGTGCCATCGCGACAGGAATGTAAGAACCGCTGGCAGAGAAGCCAGGGATACTGTGTTGTTGAACACTTTCAACCCGTGAGCGACGTCTGCATGCGGAAGCGAATTCCGCGGCATGCGCTTGACGCGGTTGGGACTATGTACTAACAAACGATCCTAGAGCGAAAATGCCTCCAACCCTGACATATAACATTGTTACGCCTGATGAGACCCTTGGTACAGCTACGCCATCTTCACCTCCCTGGTTTGACGCATTATCTCCACGTAGCTGCCCTTCAAGATCGCCTGGTCCGGGTATACTTAGATCACAAAGCCGCTCCTAATGATATACCAACTCCCCATCCCACCCTCCTTACCTTCCAGACCCCACCAACATATACGTGTGGCAGGCGAGAGGTTGGCCGACTATCTAAAACTCAGATATACCACCTGAAGGCAGGGGGAAAGGCCGAGTTCTATGAGGCATTAAGGGGTGGACAAACGACATGGCATGGCCCCGGTCAATTGACCGCATACCTCATCGTATCGCTGAAGGAGCATGAGTTGAACATCCGAAGCCATGTTGCCTTACTGGAGAATTCTGTTATGGCTACCTGCATGCATTTCAAGCTCATGACTCACACCACCACGAATCCAGGTGTATGGGTTGGCGCCCCTCCAGATGACCGGAAGATCTGTAGCGTTGGTGTACATCTGAGGAGAAATATTGCCAGTCATGGGATTGGCCTCAATGTCTATGTGGATCTGTCTTGGTTTGACAGGATTGTGGCTTGTGGATTGGTTGGGAAACAAGCAACCAGCATCGAGAAAGAATTGAAGGCGCTTTACAAAGACCTGGAATCCCCCCAAACGTCCCCTTGGGTTAGTCGCGATGACTTTCCAGACATCGTGCATCTGGGGAAGACTGGCATATCGGCAGGAAATATGGAAGACCACATTTCAATGGACAGGGTAGCTGACGTGTTTGCGAGCAGTGTCGCACAGCGTCTGTCTGGAGTCAGTCACCACGTCAGAAGGGTCGCTAAAGAAGAACTCTGGCCAGGATGAGCTTTTCGGTTGATTGAGCAAGGAAGCAGAAATAGCCAGACCCCAACATCTTAGGTCATTTAACAAGACAGTAAGCACAACCTTGTCATAGAAGCGCGTCTTCGATGTGCGGGAAGATTATTGATGGTGAGCCTGCGGGGAACTCCGTGTCCTTCCCGATCGGAAGAAGCTGTAGAGAGATCTGTTCTTGGAGTATGCATCGCTTGGGGCACTTACTATCTACATGATTATATGTCTTCGTCTCGAAACAAAACCACGAGTTCCGAAAGCAAATGTCATCCAGTCCTGTTGATTAATCGTCGGTAGCTCGATTCTGATTCTCAAGACTATTCTGATGATACGGCAATATTGGTTTGTACCTGAATGGTCATTGCTTAATTCTTATCTACCACGACAATTTTGACATCGGATCCTAGTTGCAAGACACGAGCGTAGGATACCTTGGCAGTTTCGTCCGGCTTGTGAGGCTCCGAAACCAATACAATTAGAGAGAAAGGGATGAGTCAAGATATGCTGTTGGAGAGCCCTGCAATCCTGCCGGATGCGTGTCCTTATGTTGATACTCCACCAATGGCTGTAGGAATGCTCTCATGCACCTTTACAAGATGTACTTTTCCGCGAAACGATGTCCAATGCATGGTCTATGGCATACATATATGCCAGACCCTGATTACATACCAAGACGGCAGTAGCATATGATATACGTCAAATTTGCTATTGATCCCAGATGGGAAGCAAGGTAGCTAATATAGATTCGGCCTAGACCCAATTCAGCTCAAAGGACGAGACTAGTACCAAGATATCGCAAGCACGGACCAATCGGTCACAGGCTTTCCGCTAGAACTATTCTAGTGTATCTGTGCATCGGGGCTAAAGTCGCATCGCCCATCCCTGCGTAGACTCGTCATTCGCGTTACACCAAGGCGCAACAGCAAGTTTCTCATACATTCCTTTGCTGGCATCACAGGATACATCGTCGCTTTGCGCGTCTCATGTCACGACCTTCGCCTCGCTGAGCTGTATCGCTTTGTCCTGAGTGCCGCTTGCTCGAGAATCATACAAGATGGGTCTCTGCGGAGGGAGCAAGACGGTCCACCGGAAGCTTGTGCTTTTGTATGTATTGTTGTTCGGCTTGGGTTCTGTTCGGGCATTGACTGATGGCTTCTTGGTGTAGGGGTGATGGTGCGTGTGGTAAGACATCGTTGCTGAATGTCTTCACGAGAGGGTAAGATACAGTTTGGGGACTGCGGGGAAGGCACTGCTGATGCGCCTGGCGTATTTCAGGTACTTTCCTACAGTATAGTATGTTGCTTTCTACCTTAATTGGGTCGGAGATGCGATTGACAGGTGCCTCTCTCTTGTCGCAGCGAGCCAACAGTTTTTGGTGATAAGGCCCCGGAACCTCAATTGAATTACAAGCTCTAACGATCACCAGAAAACTACGTCCATGGTACCCTACTCATATGTCCTACAATTTCTCTATGCTCACTCCATCGCCTCAGATATATTCGTCGATAACGTCCATATCGAGCTCTCCCTGTGGGACACAGCCGGCCAAGAAGAATTTGATCGCCTGCGTTCCCTCTCCTACGACGACACCCACACTATCATGCTTTGCTTTAGCGTCGACTCGAAAGACTCGCTCGAGAACGTCGAATCCAAATGGGTGGGCGAGATAGCGGAGAACTGTCAAGGTGTCAAACTTGTGCTCGTCGCGCTGAAATGCGATTTGAGGGAAAGAGAGGGCGATGAGGAGGAGGCTGTGAATAAAGGTGGGAGGGAAAAGGTTATGGTTGATTATAAGCAGGGGTTGGAGGTTGCGAAGAGGATACAAGCGCTAAGATACCTCGGTATGTTGATAATCTGGATTGGGGACGGAGGTTGCTGATGAATGGTATGCAGAATGTTCGGCCAAAAGAAACCGAGGCGTCATTGAGGCGTTCACAGAGGCAGCACGTGTCGCGCTATCAGTAAAGGGTGATGGGGCTGGCGGAGGCAGTAAGTGCGAGGTCATGTGAAAGGGGACCGCTATAGTCCTCGAGCTCTGTGTTTTCCGTCTGTCTGTTGATACCACTTTCCTTTCTGTATATGAGCGGCATTGGTCCACGCTGAAAACGAATTGGTGCGGTATTCTCCGTTGGGTAGCAGAGGCGTCTATAAGGGTTCCTGGTCATCCCCTACCGTATCATCATCCTAGGAAGAGAACGCAAAACACCATCTAATGTTCATCCCCCAAAACAAGACCTGCCCGTGGGTCGAGACGCACGATGCTGCCATTCTCGGCTTGGAACACCCATGCTTTACAGCCATTGAGCGCTTTTGCCTGCGATTGCTAGCCCCTATTCTTGCTCTCTCATGCAGAATGTTGTATCTCCTTCTAGTAAAAGACATTGCGCCTCGACGTAACGGCTTATAGGGCTCTGAGGACCGCAGAATTATCTTGTCCAGTAAGGGCATTGCAGATGCAGCTACTTGGTTTCGTGGCGAGATACAAGGCTCGACTGTCATTCAATTAACGTTCGGGCCTAATAGGTAGAGCAACTCTGCTAGACTCTTCCCGTTCAGCCTCATAGGCGCAGCGATCTGGACCTTCTCTTTCGCTCTCCATGCAATCCCCAGCCCGGCTGCTCCTAGCATTAGAAGATCATTGGAGCCATCGCCCACAGCCATTGTCTCAGACAAGGGTATCGATCTCGATTCGCAAAGCTGAAGAAGCGTTTGTCTCTTCAGCTCGGGCGTGACAATTGCGACATCAGGATTCAGCTGGCCAGAAAGATGTGGATAGGAAAACTCGTCTGTGGGCGACGACTCCAGCAATTGATTCGCGACTGCCACATCCAGACCCAGCTGCTCTTTTAGCCATACGGCCATAGGCATGAAGCCCCCACTTACCACTACCGTGTACACGCCTCTTTTCTTCAGACCAGCAATTAGTTCTCTGGCTCCTTCTGCTATCGTGACAGTCTTCTTCAGATCTTCCCAGACGGTCACGGGAACACCCTTGAGCATGGCCACCCGCTGTTTCAGACTGGTTGCGAAATCGATATCGCCGTTCATGGCACGGGCTGTGATGGCGCTGACAGCATCGCTGATACCAATTGAGCGAGCCAGTTCATCGATCACCTCCTCCTTGATGAGGGTGGAGTCCATATCGAACAACGCGAGCTTGATAGGCCGCTGCCCGCTTGGCGTAACATTTGAAAGGTCGAATACGATTTCGACGCCATACTTCGACTCGAAATCGGTGATCAAAGAGCTATGTCGTAACGTCGAACATTTGAAATTAGGTGGCTGATGCAGTGTGAGTCTATAGCTGGTAATACCCTCTACTCGTATACTGGGTGGCTGTTCTGAATGGATGGGCGTGCACGGGATAGGTAGCGATGTGAATAGCTCGATCAGATCGAGAGTGAAAGATTTATCTAAGGAGGACGTGTGGGACTCCAGATAATTTTGGTGCACCTTTTCTATGTGGAATATTGTTATGATCAATTTGATTGGATCTCCTTTGCCCTCGTCCATTGGCGTAATGCCGCACAATGGCTGCACTTTGGAAATATAGGAATTTGAAGTTGAAAGAAGCCGACACTAGCGAGTCATCGTTATCTTAGCGTCATGCAGGGCGATAAGAACACGCACCAAGATTTTCGTGTCCAACAACAAGCATATCCTGTGAATAGCTATCGGCGACCACATGATGCTTACAGAGACTTTCATAGCTTCAACGTTGAACCCTGAAAAGCTGAACAACATAGTCACTACCGGCATACATCTACACGACTTCCAGCCTCTCCCAGCCCTCAAATCCAGCTTCAAAAAAAGCTCGTCCAATCCAAATTGCCTAGCCGTTAGCCCATCACATGTTTTCGCTGCACAGGCAGGCAAGGCTGTTGTTCATGTCTACAGTAGAGACCGAAACAATCAGGAAGCGGTGGTGCCTTTTCCTGAGAGAATCCACAGCATTGCTCTGGCCGGAGAATCACATGGGGCTGGGACCCTCGTGCTAGGTACAGAAGGTGGTAGAGTGATATTGTGGGAGGTGTGGCTACCCATACCCCGTAAGTAGTCTTTCGTGTGGAGCTGGGGCTGACTAGACGAAGTAGCTTGCAACCGGCAGACAAGTATCGACATCACAACATCATCTCCAGCCCACAACATGTCTTGCCATAGATCCCACTGCCAACTTTCTTCTGTCCGGCTCCGCAGACTCGATCATCCACGTCTGGTCAATTCCAAACATTCTCTCCTTCTCGGCCTCCACTACAACTGACACTGGCCAAGATGTCCCGTTGTCTCCCCTGAGATCGCTTTCGAACCACCGAGCCGTAGTGACTGCCATTGTAGTTGGCCACAGCTTCAGCAAGAACAACATCGCGGTTTCGGCTTCAGAAGATAAATCGTGCATCGTGTGGGACTACTCCAGTGGTGATGCTCTTCATACATTTCTGCTCTCAGCAAGCCCCCTTTGCTTGGCATTAGATCCAGCAGATCGCGCAGTCTATGCTGGTTGTGAAGATGGGAGTATCCAGTTCATAGACTTTTACAGTGAAGGTGGCCTGCATCAAATGTTACGTGATCCTGCTGCACAGCCGACGCCAACTCAGCCTCCACCCGCGGCCAGGTGGACTGCGCCAGATTCGGATTCCGCATTGCTGTGTATACAAGTTAGCTACGATGGTACCTGTTTGCTGTCTGGGCATCGAGATGGTAGGATCTATAAGTGGGAAGTTGCGGCGGGCAGATACGACAAACAGTTGGCGGACTTCTCAGCTCCAATCACAAATCTACACATGCTCAAGCCAATTGGCTTCCCCAGGGTCACAAAGCCTATCGTGAAGCTACATAATGTCGTCAAACCTCGCTACGAAAGTTTCGCCTATGGTAACAATGGCAATTCTGGCGGTGTTGTGCCCTCAGATTACACCTTTATTGCGCAATTTACCTCGGATATCAATTCGCTAAATTCTCCCGGCTTCGATAGCTTCCATGAAGTTCTCATACACCCGTCATTCCCCGATCACTTTCTTGATGCTGCCTTGGCTGAGTTCTACGCCTCCCAGGATCTCGCCAAAACTGCTCCAGATTCGACTGACATTGCCGAACTTCGATCGCAGAATGCATCACTGGCATCTCAGCTCTCAAATGCCGTGGAGCGCCAGAATGTGGCTGCTGCTGAGATGCAACAGCGTGATAAAGAGGACTGGAGGCGACAGAAAGACGAAGAAATCAAGGTAGCGAGGAAGAAACGGAGGAGACTGAGGAGGATGAAGAGGGGGGAGATGGCTAGGAAGAAAGAGATGGGGGAGAAAATCGACGAGGGAGACGAGGTTATGGACGAGGACTCCAACGATGAGAAAGACTTGAGTAGCAGCACCGATGAGCTTACGAATCACGCTTGATTTTCCATATTCGTAGAAAGGAAAACATTGCGTTGCCACAACGCTCAGACACTTGGGAGAAAGTGATAAGACGTCCATAGGCTCAAGCAAGGGTCGCTCTCGATAGTCGAGGCTACAGAAGAGCAGCAGTCCTCCTTCTCGAAATCGCAAAACCAATTCAAACCTGCAATCGACGCAGTTCAGAGCGCACCCTTGGGACTACCGCTCTCATCTCGTCAACCCAAATTTCCTCAACTAAGCTCGACAATGATCCGCATCATCTCAGCGTTAGTACACCGACTTTTGTCATCGTCAAGATTGTGTATGTGTGAGCTTCAGATTTCACTGAAGTCATCGTGCTATGTCTTATTGCCTACGCCTGGATTACCCCCAAGCTGCATGAAGACCATCAGGACGGCTCCATAGGCTGCAGTAGCAGCCAAGACCTCGAAAGGTCGGGCCACTGTCAAGTTACTAAGCAGTATGGTGAATAGTACCAAGAATCCCGTGATGACACTTAGACGAACTTGAGGACTGAGCTGGTCAGATGACATTTCTTGAAGCCACCACAGTGGGCCAATGAGCATTGCCAAACCGAGAAGCAAAATCAGACAAGTGACCATTTTATCGATCAGCGAGTCTCGATCGTAAACTGTGGTCTCCATCTCGAAGTCTTCGATGTCATAAAGACGTTTGTTCATCTGTTTACATTAGTTGGCGGGTTTGGCTAAAGTGGTTAAACTGCAGCTCGCCTTTCTTTCCCTGATGCAAGATGTCAATTTGAGGAGATCGAACTTATCGAGGAGGAACCTCCTCAGAGGCGTTCCTTCCCTCGACACCATAGGTATTAAATCCTCGTGTTTGTCGATGAATGAGACCTCCTCGGAAGTAATTGGGTCATTTGCATTCTGCAACCATTGTTTGACATTTTCAATCTGAAAATCAGCAGCTTTGGGCCGAGCTTTTAAGGCAGAGTGATTCAAAATGAAAGATTCTACAGCTCCATTAGCGATATCCCCCAAATCAGAGGGCGTTGCACGCTCTGGGTCCGTACGATATCGCTCAAGTTTTGACGCAAGGTCAGCCAAGATCTGATTTCTCCTTGGCCAATGATCATGACGAAACGTGCCACAATCGGCATCCTCTTTTGGCGCTTGCCTGCAGAGGTCGTCCTGATACTGAAGTTCTTCCTCCAGCTGGGTGATCTGATCTTGTAAAAAGAGGGTTGCCCGGGCACTAGCACATCCAAACTTCCGGATAACAAAGAAGTCGTCGTCCGATGCCATCCACCTACAAAAGGCTGGATAACCCCTGCTGCTCAAACATCAGCGTCCTGCTTTCAACTAGGAAATCAGAACTCCATATAGTAGACTCACTATCTCCATGGCTGTTTATCTGCCTCCTCTCTCGGGATCGCGGGATTGGACGATTTCATAGGTTCTCGTCGCGGCATCTGGGTCACCGTCATTGGCTCACCAGCGCCTAAGAGGTCGTGAGATTGGCACTGATACGTTGTTGAAAGAGCTGGTTGATGCTGTTGGGAATAACACTCGGAGCTTTTGGCAGGTGTCTGCGCAACAGAAATAGTTGGCGAAGGCGGCGCTGTGTGCGCTGAGGCTGTATTCGGCGGAGGAATTGGAGGAGCTTGAACTAATGTTTCCGAGCTTTGCGCCACGTGGATTGGAAAGCTCATTATTATGGATGTTGGTATGTATGCGGCTCTCGTATCAGTAGTCTTCGGTAGCGTCAAGAAGCATGGGGAAGACAGCAGCTTATCAACTTGCAGCTTGACGACAATTGACGCACACCATTGTGGCTTACCTCGTGACTCCGCAAGCTCCAGTTGCGCACATGAGTTGGCGTCCAATGATCAGAGAAGGCCATGCATCACGAAAACTGGAAACGGTTATTCTACCTTCTCTCGGACTGGTGGTCGGGCGTTCACACCCAACATACTAACGCACGATAACATGTAGATCCATAATGCCCCAATATGGTTGGCTTCATAGCCTCGTCTACTCGTTGCCATTCGCTACCACACCATCGGAGCAGTCCTCAGCCTTGTGAGACAAGCTTGGTTTGGATTTGTCTCGATTCCAATAATTCCAATCACTCTTGGGCACCGCTGCGCCTCATTCTGTCCAACCATTCGCTAGTCGGTGACAGTCAACAGGCTCTGCTCCCGCTATTCAGTCAGATGATATTCATGCCGCGTTGACGCTTTATACACGGCGATTCCACATCTACATATGTACTTTAGCATCTACCTACTGGAGACTTTGCGCTGTAAAGTCTTTTTTGCTGCGTATGATTATTTATACGCCTAATCACAGCGCGCCCTGTGCCTATTTTGGAGTTCGGAAGCAGAATTACTCACTTCATGTTCGAAATTACTTTAAACTGTTATAATTCTTCCGATGGGCAAGCCAGCCAAATCGCGGAATGTCAGGGAACGAGCCCGTTCGGACGATGACGACCTTGATGAGCATTCGGAAGGACTTGAGAAGCCACGACCGAAACCCAAGCGTCCAGCCGAACCAAGGCCCGATCAGCCAGCTGACCCCTATCGAACGTTCAGCAGTTCCAGCTTTGTTGGTGGCTATCAAGCAGGCCACCGTTCGTCCCATCCCCAAGAATCATTGCCACAACAACATTCTCAAAACCATCACAGTCCTCCAGCTTACCACCATTCCACGTATGACACTGGATCACTGCGCAGTATGTCTGGTCTTGGCTACTCGTCCCAACAAGCTACATCAGGCGAACAATACCAACAGACCCATCATGGTTCTCAGGGACATTCAAGCAACCAAGTTTCATATCCACAGCAGATGAGCGCGAATTCATATGGTCAAGATTGGCAGTCGCGGACTTCAGCCTCTTCCCAATACGGTCAGAGTGCTTCATCTGCAAGCCCAGGTAGCCCATACCAACCCTACAACCAACCATATAACGGAAGATACCTACCCAACACTACTATCACCCCTACATCTTCCATGTGCGAGCATCGGCGTCCTGATGACGGGTCGTATGTTGGCATTCTCACAGGTTATTGATACGTAAGCAAGGCTAATGAAACCTAGCTGCCGAGAATGTGAAAGAATACGGGAAAGTCGGCGTAACTTTCGATAAGCACACACGTGTTGCGACTACCATATAGCACCGTCTCTAAAGATTATATGAGGATAGAAAGTCTTATGGACGTACATCTTTTGCTTTCCCTCATTATCGGCTCCAGGAACGCGACTCTTACTCTTCACTCTTGGTATTTGAAACAAATTGGGTACCACTTTATGGTCTAGTACGTAACGCACCTAACAACTATGCAGTGACGTTGTTCAGTATTTACCATCATCCTTTGCCCATGTTGCTATAATACTGCTAACATATCGCGATTTGGTAGTTGATGCGGTTGAATGGTAGGAACACAGTCGCTACGATAATAGCTCTTCTTGGTTTGATACAAGATTCAAGACTAGCGTCAAACTGTGTTGCTCGTTCATTGAATCCCGAAACAGAAGGGACCTGAAACAACATATAGAAACTGGCCCCATCAATTCCTCGCTCTTGGTAGTACTCCGTACTTTTCTTAGTACACGCCTGTGCATTGCATGGTGGCAGTCCATCCTGTTCCTTGTCCGGGCGACTGCAGCATTGTACTTGCCGCAACCGTCGGCGAAATTGAGCATGTCTTGCCGTGGATCTAGAACCTTGCGACTGCTGTACCTCGTCTTCATATCCAATCGACAAAGTCCCTTCTTCTCAATCATCTGATTCACACCAATCTCGCCACGCTGGGGAAAGCCCAAGCATACATCTCCGCCTTCGCATTGGTCCTCACAATGATTGGATGAAAGATTAAAGATATAGAGACGAATGATGAATAGTATGGGAAGCTGCAAATGGGCAGGGATGGGCAAGACTTCGTGATAAGCTACACTAAAAGGAATACGAACTTTCATTATCATGGATTGGTGTCACCAAGCAAAGTATATCGCAGATCCATCATGATAGCCGGCCCTCTTTTAAATCAATTGAAGTCATACTGGTCATGGGACGGGCGACATAATTCCTACAACATAGCCATACAACATCCCACTCCACTTTGTATCTGCGCACAACATCTACCATGGAGAGTGACGATTTGTAACTTCCTAATCCATTTTGTCAGGTCGTCTACATCCCTTCAGCCTTCTTTCTTGATCTTTGAAAAGTCATACTGCATCCTAAATATTCCATGAGCTCAACTCCCTGTACGTTTCCTACGCAGCGTGTGTCTCTTCAAACACCAAAAGAGAAGGCATGAGCACGCAGTCAAGAGAGCATAACAAAATGACGAAAGGATATTGCAGTCTTGGATGGGATCTGGAATGATAGATACTAGGCCTTTGATTAACTTGTAAAGAGCTCTAAGTCTGTTCGGACAGCCTACGTCCAAGATATACGTCTTTTATTGACCGTACTTGAATAACATTGCTGGATGAGCTCGTACGCGACTGTCACTCGCTTTAGCAACATTATCTGTAGGCAGGCAGGCACTGCAAACCCGCCGACTGAGGTGATAGCCTTTAATCTAGTACGTGTAAAATAGACCTTGCCGTTGTGAAAGTTCGATAGAAATTCATACTTAGAGATCTCTATTATTTTTACCGCAATTTCATTAACATAAGACTAGATAGAACCATTTCTTTCACATACGGCCACAGACTGAGGAATACTCGGCATCCCGTCCGCTCTGCCATTGACAAGCTTCAGATCGAACATTTAGTAGTTGGGTCGGTGACGACCAGCGAATCCTGTTTGCTGTATGTTTTTGATTTTTGATTTCGAGCCGTTGCATATACCCGAGAGATAACGAAGTTGAAGAAAACGGCAAATGACAATGGTACTACACCTTCCATGAATAATGTTAAAACAATCACACATGCATGTTCGAGCATCATGTGCAAAGCATTGACGCCTAAATACGTAGTAATAATAGTGTAATCAATGTATCTACTGTGCCCCTTATGCCCATTGTCGTCGTTGTCACTAACGTGCCTGATGTCGTTGCGCTGTCATCGCTGTTGTTAACTTAGTTAAATCGTGAAGACGGAGCAGAATGAGGTAGAATTGGAAAAGATCACCGAGCTGGCTATGTCAGGAGCACGAGGGATATTGCAGACTTACGCTTGAGGAGGTAGTATGTACTTGAAGGAATTAGATCGCCTGCGAAGAACAAACATTTGAGTAACAAGCGATGATAGCGAGTGACGATGATAGGGAATGAGAATGAACAGTGACTGTGGCGATGGCGGCGGTGATTGTGATGGCTGAACAGCGATGATAGACCGTATCATATAAAATCAATGACCTCAATGAGGAGATGTGGTAGTTTTGACAACATTCCAGAAATGTGGGGTATCTCTATAATCTACCGGCAAGAAAAAACATGTATCAAAATAAGCCCTACTTTTCCAATGGGCAACAGGTGGAAATGGCCTAGTGGTAAGCTTGCTGCATCATCCGGGAAACCGGTTGACCGAAGATATCACTTCCCATTCCGGTGTTGAGATCGATTCGGTTCGACCCCCAGGCAGGGTTCCTCCTCGGTAACGATCAGGTTATTTAATTTCCCTAAAATTGAGTCGGGGATATCTCCAGATCAGCTGTTGTGTCAGTGTGATCACTCTACTCTGTAGAGTCGTTCATTCGATCCTGAGGTCTTCGATTCTCTTTTTGCAGTTTTTTTAGGTTGATGGATTTTTTTGGAGATTTCTCACAACACATGACTGTTTCCGAACACGCGTCTGGGACGGGATGGCCTTGAACCGCCATTGATATTGTTGAGATTCGAACCATCTTCCAATGTCGCTATGGATAATAAATGAGAGTAGTCTGGCTAAGCGGTAATGCCATCTTTCGAATCGCACTTTTCTCACATGGCGCATTACCTCAGATCATCCATTTTTTATGCGCAATGATCGACAGCTTGGACATCACCCTATCATGGGAGACGCGGGTGCCTTGCATTGCGGACAGGAATACTCTTTCACTTAGAATACACGGCGGTCTTCATCACTTGATTGACAATTATTTGCTCCTTTACCATTGCAATTCACCATAAGATGGAGGCTTCCTTCGACACACGAGCGTCACGTCCTTGAATAGGCCTTCCTTGGTGTCGCCCCCGTTGTCAGCTTGATAGCACCATTTGGCGACAACGTCTCGGCTATGGATATCCAATTTGCCGTCACTATAACTCCAATCATTGTTGGCAGGCGCCAAGCCGATAGTACACACGACTAGCCTTTGGACGTGCATAGTTGCCATGGGACGGGTTGCGATGGACCTACTTAGTAGCGTGTCTCGTTTGGCTGTCGCTTGTATTACATGATAGAGATTGGAAGCTATCGAGGACGGAACTTACATCTGGATACTTCTGTATCACGGGTGGACGAGTCAAGAAGGATCAAGTCGGCAAGAGAATGACGAGGAGAGCGGTATAAGGCGAAGGAAGAGTCTCGAGCAATGTAGACATGGCTCAAAGCAGTGTGTGCAATACGACATGCACAGTACAAAACCTCTTGTAGTCATGAAGATGGCGAGTTTTCCATATACTTTCAGCGAAGTGTGCTTATCGAAGCCAGGTGCCCTTATTATCAATCAAGTCCTCGCCATCGGGGGAAGCGAACCCTCGCCTCAGCGGCCTCCAACGTTTGTTCTGTCTTCTTGTGCCTGCCGACGAGGTCGAATTGCGAGAGAGGTGTGCCAGTCGCTCCCCGCATGCATAACATCGCTTTCGTAGGGGGCCGTTGTGCGACTATGGCTAGTAGAGCACGTGCCGATATCATCCTTGTCCGTGAATTCGCAGGATGTTGAATCAGAATCCTCGGACTTTGCGTGATGGGGAGCCGGAGTATTGGGTCCAGGATTTCCTCTGGGCTTTTCATCGATTTTTGGGTTGCCACAACGGAGACCACTGGAGTCGAATTCGGAATTTGGCATTACTTGACCTGCAGGAGAACTTTCGACTTCTGTGCTCGAGCAGCCTTCATCTTTGACATATTTCGCTTTCCCATGGCCGTGGATGTGCGATTCTATTGCATAGCGATCTTTGCGTAAGGATTCGCTTCTTGGGAAATCTTCCAGTGGCCTATCTGTTTTGGAAGAGGCTCGGTGCAAGGATGATGGGTATAGAAGGGTTCCCTGAGCCTGGAGTATGGTATTCGGCCGCTGAGCTGCTAACCTTCTCGCCTGTAGCCTACATCGCTGCGACACCATTTGGTCTGTCATTGGTTCCTTGTCAGATCGTAAGAAGACTCATGTCCTGTGGGTCGAAAGTATAAGCAGATAAGATTACAACCCAGGTGTGCGTGTCAAGTATTGGTCTTCTCAACACATAGTTGCAGAAAGGCTGGCAGTGTTGACTTCCAGATAGAGACTGAACGTTGTTACTTGCACCCGGAAGTGTTGAAGGAAATAATAGAATGGGTTTTCCAGCACATCCAGCACTGCGAAAATAAGAGCATGCGATTTGAGGTACTGGCAGGAGAAAGCATTGCCCAAAACTTGGAATTGAATTTTTTAGAGGATGCCAAATATCCATTTATCACATTCTCGACCTTCAGCTGAAGCCTTGCAAGCCGCCCATGAAGATATTGGAGTATACTAGATCTTGGAGACAAATCCTTGAACTATACAGCGTACTCGTGAGTGGCCAAATGGCAATTGAGGGAGAAATTGAAGCTGAAGAGAGCGAATACTTCGATACATAAGTGCATTTCGAGCTGTCTTGCAGCTTCGAGTTTGTTGTTGCAGCCCAGGGTCCTTGGTATATTGCTGCGTGCTGCGTTGAAGTAAAGAGATATAAGATAGGAGCTGTTTGGTTGAAATCGATGGAATGCGTCGGAGGATAAGTACCTCATATGTTGGTTTGTTCATAGCAAATGGCTTCACCGATAATAAGTTTCCCGTATGAACACCTGATAACGCCACCATCCCTCGAAAGATTTCCGAGTCACTCTGTTCTGTATGCGGGCGGCGTGATGTGCCTGTCCATGATCAAAGGACGTCGCCGCGCCCGCGCATATGCTTCAGTCGCTAAAGGTGAATTACTCTCCGTGCGGATAACACTCCCTACTGACATGAAGAAGCTATCCACCCAAGAAGTATTAGCGGCGTATTTCTTACGTAGGGGGTATCCCCTTGAGATGTCAGATAGTGGAGGTCTTGCAAAGCCATACCCAAATGTTGCGCCAGAACCAAGCATATATTGTCCCAATGTTCTCATGGGCCCATTCGGTCCACCCCCGTATCTGATAATGGTCAATCCACCTTTTGTTGTTTTAGCCTCGTTAATCAGCTATAAAGGAGTGATCTTGCGGGGCTACCATATAAGAAGCCTATTATCAGTCCTACAGCTAGCCAACAAAGAGGTATCAGTAGATGTGGCAGAGGAATGCTAGCGTTTATTCATACAGCCTCCAAGCATCGCTCCCATTTTCCCTAACAGTGTCAGCGCCTGCCAGTATCTAAGCCCCGAGGGGCGTTTGGGTTCTTGCATTTGTCAAAGGTGGACGGGCCTTGAGACCTCCCTCCGGCAGTCGATGGCATTGGCGGCATACTGGCGGTAGTACCACGCTATTCCGCACGTCTGATGGGCTGAAGCAGTACCCTTCCTGCTGTGGACTTGGATACGCCAATGCTTCAAAGGGTCTGCTCGGCTCCACTTCGGCCCGCAAGCCCGGAGATAGTCACGTGCACAAGCCTTCTGGGCTTTCTGTGGTGAACTCAATTTATGAATGGCGCACGACAGCTAAATCGCAGATTGATGTGAGTAAAGCAACTGCATCAACACCTATTATAACGCTCGACGCATTGCTTGTGAACCCCCACTGGTCGGGCGTGGCATGGCCATATTGCCGCATGGCATTTTAGCGTGTGCAGTTTCAATGCGATTGGCCTGCTGCAACACCCTGACCCCGACCCCGCCAAATTGAGAAATAATCGCTGTTTTTATCAGAGCTATATAACTATACCACTTAATAATTAAACCTTATAATATATATCTAAGTAGGCTAAAAGATATATATTTATCTACGGTATTTAATACTTTAAAAATTATAAAAATCTATTAACGTACGTAGAAGATATAACTAATTCTATAAGTTTACCCACGAAATCCATATATCTTAGTACCGCTTTACCTACTATACTTATACCTATACCTTCCCGACGTATCCTACTAGTAATAACGACTTATAATAAATATCTAAGTAGGCTAAAAGATACGTATTTATCTATAGTATCTAATACTTTAAAAATTATAGAAATTAGTCTATTAGTAGTAAAGATATAACTAATTTTATAAGTTTACTTATAAAATCTATATATCTTAGTACTACTTTACCTATTATACTTTTATTTATACTAACGTACCCTACTATTTAGTAACTATAACTTATAATAAATAACTAAGTAGGCTTAAAGATATATATCTATCTATAATATTTAACGCTCTAAAAATTATAAAAATCCGTCTACGTACGTGGAAGATATAACTAATTTAATAAGTTCGTTGAGTCAAAATTTTACTGTCATTCGTGGGGTCGGGGTCGGGGTCTTGCAGCACGCTAATCGCATTGAACTTGCACACGCTAATTCGCTAGCGTCTCGACTCGCGTTTCCGGAAAACCAACGTCTCTCCTAACGACCCCTCAAAAAGATCCATCCGAAACATCACCAACAATCGCCTCCGATATCATTTCGCCCAGGATTACCAACTTGCATCTGCTTTATTGCCTTCTGAGTGGCCTTTGCAACTTCATACCCGTCTTCAGTAGCACCTTGGCTTTGAGCACAGAAGTCTGCATGTGGTCGTCCGACGTCAGTCTTTCTGTGATACCATCAAGGACCATCGGCCGATTCAACATCCAATCCGTCTTGGGTTTATAATTCGAATGAGGGAACCAACGTTCACTTACACCCACGCCATCCCGCACTTGACGCCTGCTGTGGTACTTGACCTAGCGACAAGGGATATCAGGCGAAGGTCATTAAGAGAGAAGTTGGAGAATCCGAAGAACGAATACACATATTCGGGAGTCCACAAGACCATTCATCATACCGATGACTGCTGTAATCTCGCCCCCTAGCTTCCAGCCTTTGCCACGATGGAACACTGGTGACGAAAGAGACGGACTTGATTCTATGAGCGCAGAGGAAGTGACCCGGATTTTTATGCCCCGCAAGGGTGCGTCGCGTACGAATTCAGTATCATCAATGCCTTCCACATCATCATCATCATCGTCCTCTACCTCTGCGTCGACGGCTCCTTCCACCGCCTCTCAAACAAATGGCGACACCCCTACAACCGCTGTCAGCAACAGCGAGCAAGGAGGGTGGGGACCACGGAAGAAGGCAGGTCGGGGGCTGTGGCCAAACTCTAAAGCCGAACCAGTATCAGGGCTGTCAACAGCGCGATCTCAAGCCCTACCCACTCCTTCTTCTGGCCAATCCGCTGCCTCCACCATGAACACCGCTATAAATCAGCCCTCTCCAATTCTGCCATCACAAGGGAGACCACAAACGCAACAGAATGGATCGAGAGAAAATCAGCCGTCAACTACGGCCGATTCTCCAGCCATACTAGCTTTACTGCCAATGACGGGCACTTTTGAACGAAAACAGATTGTGGTACCATTCTTTCCAGAAGTATTGAGGATAGGACGGCAGACGAACGCAAAGACGGTGCCTACCGCGGTCAATGGCTACTTCGATTCGAAAGTGCTCTCAAGACAACATGCAGAGGTATGGGGTGACGGAAACGGAAAGATCTGGATTAGAGATGTGAAATCCTCGAATGGGACGTTTGTCAATGGAGTCAGGCTTTCTCCTGAAAACAGGGATTCAGAACCACATGAACTTCGGGAGCAGGACACCTTGGAACTAGGGATTGATATCGTTAGCGAAGACCAAAAGAGCATCGTCCATCATAAGGTCTCTGCCAAGGTAGAGCTCGCAGGTATATACCCTAATCCACCAAGTTTGCTGGAAATGGACAATTCAAATGGGGGTAATGTAATTCTTGGAGAACCGATGAGCCAGCAATTATCACAAATGCGGGGCCGAGGAGCCAATCAAGGCCCGTTGGGCAGCAACAGTCGAATGTCCGGCCCAATGAACATGGCCAGCAACAATGCAAATATGATGGGGCCGCACAGGCAGATGAACCTATGGATGGGACCGGTCACGATCGAGCAGGTGGTCAAAAAGCTTACAGTAAGTTGGCGCCGAATAAAGAAGTAGTATACCCTCTAATGGCTTTCCTAGTCCGAACTCAAATCAGCGAAACACCAGTCGCAAGATCTTCATCGCACTGGTGATTTTTTCAACACTCTTCTGAGATTACAGCCCGGCGAAGAAGCTCCGAAATCACCATCGAAAGCCGCGACGGAAGAGAGGCAGACCAACGGCGTCCCTCCACCACCCCAGTTAGACCCCATATCACCTTTCTCGCAGCCTCCGGCCCCACCGCCTCAGCAGCCTCTTCCTGAAAAGCCGGGCGTTGGTCGGTCCACCGCTCCCGTTCCAAACACGACAGAAATCCTAAATCAGTCAATATTGAAGAGGATAGATACCGAAAGGTCAACAACAGCGCTCAGCTCTCCAGCACGAGCCGAAAGCGGTCAAATAATATCATTGGTGGAAGCATTGAAGATCAAAACACATGAGCTCGATTCGAAGGTCGACTATATCAAGTCGCTTGAGGTTGATCTAGCACGGGAAAAGCAAAGACGTGAGATCGCGGAGAGGAAGCTGTCAGGCGATCCTCACGACCAGCTAGATCATGAAAGAAATGGTACATTAGAAGAAGACGCATTTGAGCCACCTGTGGATACTATGGAAGTAATGGAACACGCTATGCCAAATGGCTATGTTCCAGAAAATGGGGATGAGAAAGCGCTATCGAGGTCAGCATCGTCGTCGACGATAAGAAATTCCGAAACTAGCGAACGATCTACCGAAAACGCATCTGGTCTTGCAGCACGATTGCAAGCCCAATTAGATTTCAGAAACAGAGAAATGAATGAAATGAAAAGGCTCATGGAGTCGTACAGACAAAGAACAGAAGAAGCAGAAGAGGGCCGAAGAAGTTTGGCAGAGATGGTGGAAAACATACGAGCTGGTCGCGACAAGAACGCCATATCAGCCATGAATGATGACGATCCTACTCATATCGATAGCCAGGCCAATGGCAGCATCATATCACTAAAGTCGACACAATCAAGGGACCTAGACGGCCGCCCATCGTCGTCGCAGCTAGCTCACCGTCAACCCAACGGCAGCGCTGCGATGGGGAACTTGCACTCCGAGATCGAAAAGACGGTATCGAACGTTTTGCAGCAGCACCAAAGGGAATGGGGTGGTCCTGCCGGCGGTGGTGGTCGCATGGTGCAAAGCGCACCGTACGTGTCCATGGTCGGCGTTGTACTGATCGGTGTGGGCATCATGACGTGGCTCAATGGCTGGCAGCCAGGTGGCGATAAATGAAGACTCGATTTGTTTGGACTTTGGGCGCGCATAATGTATTTGGTTTGTCGTCGACCTTAGGGACGCCCATTTGGAGGGAAAGCATTTTGCGGTGGTGTTTGGGGTTGTGCTTCTTCTTGGGGGTCCTTTCTTGTGTTGTCAGTCACGATCGCATTGCGAGGGTTTTTGATGAGATACACCTGCTAGGTTTAGCAATACATATTTTATTCCTCTTTTTTTTTCTTTGTGTATGCTAGGGGCGGTGATGGTTAGGGTGGTAGCGAGGGTAGAGGGAATGAATGCAGCCTGCTAGATTATGCAACGTCACATTTTCACACTTTCACTTGAGAAAAGGATCTGAAGTCCAGCGGGCAAATTTATGAGAGCGGCATCGTTGGCTTTGGTGAATAGATGGTCAAGATGTTCCATAACCTGAATAATGCCATGCCATTTATAATCCTACACACCAGCTTTCGTAATGCTCAAATACTACCTCTAAATGTCTAGCCGTCAAGGCGACAAATGTCAATACTGGCAGCACCGTCAACAACTTCATTCCTCATCTCGCATCCTGTGCCTTTCAAGGCGCCAAATTTGTAGCCATGGCCTCGCTCACTGCATACATTTCATGGCTTGCCATATCGTTCTGTCCTCGGTCGAATATCCAATTCAACAAGGCTCTAGTGCTTCTTCATCGGCATACCTTTGCCTCGGGAAATTTCGAATTCTCCTTGGCCATCGCTATCATCCGTGGTTCACAGCTACTGCGCCCCATCTGGATAGCTCGACCAAACATTACTGCGCATTCCTCGGCGCTGATACTGGCACGCGACCTCCACGTGACTCATGTCAAAGATATCATGTAGTATGTTGAACGCAAAACATGATGATCCCGCATCACGGTCTAGCTGCTTTCTTGAGGTTCTGCATCGCCTTCACAGCGGCTGCGCGGCGCGGTCGTGAAGCTCTGGCCGCAGTTTCTTTCTTCCTCGCTGCTGGTATTGAGGGTGGGTCCTTCTCGTAAATTGCAGAAGGTGGTCTCCTTGCTGGCATTGGCTCAGTGAGGCGACGTCCTTTGGTGCTGGTCGGCTGGATCTGAGGAGATTTGCTTATTGGTTTCCCAGCCGCCGTCCTCTTCCGGCGTTCCTGATGCTCCCGACCCATAGTGTTGGGCTTTGTTTGGACAGCCGATTCGTGCGTTGATGTTACGGCTGCCGTGTTCCCGCGCTTTCGTGATATCGCGGACCGTTCCCTTTGTGACGGTATTACTTGGGTTCCTGACTTCAACGCATCGATTTGAGACGGATTAGATTCGAGCTCAGGAGAATTGGTGGAGATGAAGCGTCGGATAATTTTCTTTGGGAGTTGGACAGGCGCCATAAAGTACCAGCGCGGCGGTCGTTCGGCATGCTCCGCGTCAGCGGCTTTTTGAGCCGCTGCCCTGCGGTATTCCTCGAGAGGGGCCGGATACTTGGGAGGTCGCTCATGCCTCCATGATGTCCCTGGTATACATGTCCAATCTTCATCCCAAAGGCCATCTCTAACCCAGCGGGACTTTACATTCTCGTACGCTCTTGGATCAAGACCGGTATACTGATTATCACCATTTTGGCTCAGTCCCATCTTGATCCACTCCCTCTCTTTACAAAATTGGTGAAGGAATTGGTAGCACGGACGTGATAATTGCCGATCTTGGAAATCCATGGCGTATCGAACGCTGTCTCCTTCTTCTTCCTCGATGTAGGAGGTTTGGCGCTTCCTCTTTCTACCGGAATCGCTTATCTCGCTGTCGCTCGAAGGATTTGAGGCTCCTGCTGACGGCAGTGAGTCCAGCAACTCATGTTTCCACGTTTCACCAGGCTGACTGCCCCATTCCTTGTTCCATATGCCTTGCCTTATCCATCTATACTTTACATTCGCCTTGGCAGCTTCGTGCAAGTCAATGAAGCTGTTTTGTTGAATCAGACCTTTGTCTATAGCTGAACGTATACGGTCCAATTCATCGCGACCCTGAATTAGAAACTGCGCAGAAGGTATTGAGTTATCCAGCTCTCTACTTTCTTGATCGTGGAGCTGTGTAGCTGGACTCGGGAGTTCCGATTCTCCCCAATGGGTCGATGGTACTGAAGATACAGGAGGAGGAGATCGGCTGAATCGCCTTCTGGAGAGGTCTTGGCCCGCCGCCGCAAAGTCTTCAAGTTTTTCCGCTATACGCTCCACCGGGAGAAGTTTCGAGGCTTCATATAGAGCATTATAGGACATATTCGTTAAAAGTAGCTGAGGCCAGCATTGGTGCTGAAGGGCAGCCTGCAAAGAGTGCAAAGGACAACAACAAATCGCGACACTTGATATGATAGTGCGTTGAATTAGGTCTTCTGCATTGACCTTCGGACCATGAAATTTCACTATTATATGCTATCAATTATCAATCCTGGTACGGTCGCAGTTGAACCGTGCCGAAGCGCCCACAAAGCTTGGCGGTGAGAGGTCGAACTAGTTAAGTACTCTTGAGCTCTTGTGATAATTGCACAGCGATATTCAACCTCAACCAATGATCCACAAACGCATGATTTTACGCGGAAGATAATCAAACATACGCCTGCGTGCTTAGCGTTGCTGTCGGAGATTGTCGAGACTTGAGAGGAAAGATCCATATGGCTTCATTGTTGGCGTCTCGCTGGTAATCTTAGATGTGGGCTTAGAAAAGGGGGTGGAGTGATGGAGGACATGGCAAACGCCTCGGCATCGAGCGCTACTAATTGGACGGAGATCCTAGGACTTCGGCTGTGGCGTTGATGGGTTTCATCAATACCAAGCCTTGACGACCTACCTGATACCCAACTTGTTACATCTGATCCAAGTTTCTCGTCGCGTCTCCACAGCTGATTCGAAAGCGCAATTCGGTGAGCCGAGTTCGAAGGCTACATCGCCGACAATTGAAGGTCATGTTGCTTCAAATCCGATGAACGATACATTGAATTACAAATCGGCAGTCCCTCTAGTCATGCAGACAAGCGGTGGAGGAGTCATACAACAACAACATTTGGGACGGCGGTCATGCTCTGTGAAATGGTCTGCGTCCACCATGGCCACGTTAAACCCTAGCTGCATGTGCGTTGAATTCCAAGTATATTCTCAGCCAACTACGTCTCGGATCATAAGAATAGAAACCATACGATCCCGCAGTTTAGCAGTGCAGTCTCTCCTGTATCAGCAAGCGCTGAGATGCTCAGGCCTAGCACACATTCATCGACTATTCCAATCTCCTACCAGTACGTCCTTGATGCAACCATGGATATGGTGGTATTAAAGATGCCTTACGTCCCGAACTCGATTACCAGGCTTCTACTTCCTTAGTCTTCACTACTCAATCGATCAATACATCCCCTCGAAGCTCTAATGTCTCCAGGTCACGTGGATCAAGGGATTAGACGTCCAAACGAGCAGGCGCTTTTCTCACTCATTCCCAAGAGCCAGAAAGCCAAGTTAGCTGTTGATGATGAAAATAACAGCCATCTCGTGTCTATGTCCTTGTTGAACAATGTCAAATCCTTTGATGTTGGATTCCATATCAACAGTTCCCATTCAACCAACACCCTTGCCACCCTGGGCCGCAACGATTGCGACATTTATCTACGGCCGAGCAGCATTTCTCGAGTCCAATGCTCCTTTGAGATGGACGATTTGAGTTCTGGGATCGTGATGTTGTACGATCAATCGCCACAGCATAACACGCGAGTCTCCAGCTTGGATGAGTGGGGTTCGTTCCAGAATGAGCGTTCACCACGGAGAGTATTGGTATACCCCGGTTTCAACAACGCAATCTCAATGGGTGGTGTCCACCACAACCTAATTGAGTTCAGCCTAGAATGGATCAAAAACGAAGGCGAAATCAAAGAAGCCGTCAAGAAGCATCGGGATGCGGCGGAAACCTTGATCATAAATCCGAGAAAGGCCCGAACGCGTGACCCAACCATAACAACCTTACCTTCGACTAAGATGACTCCACTGAGTCCGGATCAGGCTTTCCAAAGGCCAAGCGTTACTCCGTTACGCTATTACAGGCAAAGCTCAAAGCTTCTCGGAGCTGGCGCCTTTAGCACAGTGTGGCGGGCCATAGACGTGGACACTGGTCGAATCATGGCAATGAAGGAAATTCCCAGGAAGTCAGGGTCGCAGGCACAGGTAGATGTCAACAGAGTGCATCAAGAGGTTGAGCTGATGAGACGGGCGAAGCATGTAAGGACCGCAGCCCCATTACACACCTTTTGATGATGCTGATTGTGGAACAGGAAAATATTGCAGATCTGATTGCATCCCAGGGCTGGGAGGCCGACTCCGATTCCATCAGGATATTCATGGGTCTAGAAGAGTCAGACCTAGATGATCTGGTGAGTGATCGCAAATTCCACGTTTTCGGCCGGCCAAAAAGTTGCCTACACCAGATGCTGTCGGCACTGGACTTCCTTGATTGTAAAGGTATCGTTCACAGAGATATCAAGCCCGGTAACATTCTATGTACCCGCTCTTCGAAGGGACTTGATTACCGATTTCGACTAGCAGACTTCGGTGTTAGCAAGCTTGTCAAGTTCGCCTACTCATATCAAGGAACAAACGAGTTCATGGCTCCCGAAATATTGAGGCTTAAAGACCAAACCAATGGCGAAATCGCAATCAAGGAACGGCAAACTCCCAAGGTCGACGTCTGGTCTCTCTTCATTACCATTGCTTACGCATTGAACGCGCGCAATTACCGCGATTTGCCCAAGAACAACCACGACGAAATTCTCGACGCGGCAACAGAAGCTTGTACGGATCCTTGGATGTCGCAATACAGTGCCATGGTCAACAAAGATCCTGTCCATCGGGCATCTGCACTCGACATGCTCAATTTACATTTTAAGGGAATTGGAGCTTATGATCGCAGCATCGACCTTGAAATGTTTGACGACTCTGATGATATTTTCATGGATCCTCGGCACCTCAAAAATATACAGAACGCACAACCACCCCAAAAACGTCAACAGTCTAAGCAGGCTCGCCATCCTTTCGAAATGCATCCGTACAAAAGGATTGAGAAAACGCCATCGTCAATGCTCATCAAGAACCTGGCGGGCCGCACCTACTGACTCTTGTTATCTGCGGGATGTAACGCTTTCGGTGTAGCCGCCCTACCACCCCTGCATCTGGACTAAAGAATGATCATCATGGGTCTACGAAAATGTTGGAGTCAGACAAATCCCGGCGTTCCCACTTATATATCCCAGTCTTGCTTCATTATTTGTACTGTTAACAGCACTTCATGGCTTTTTGTGCTTTCTGGTTTATAGCGACGTATGAGTATTGTAAAGTGTTAGGATGCAGATGTTCGCAGAAGGAATTTGGGGTTTTCATGATCATGACGCTGTTCCGATGTATAAGATATGTACAATATGGCGTTTTTGTTTAGCTATCAGGTCAGACTCCCGCGCACTTAATTTCTCACCGCTGTGAAGTTCAACTTGGAAATACAAATGCCGACAGAGCATTTAAAGCCTGATGATTTGAGCATTGTTACCTCTAGCTTCGCAATACTTATGTGTAAGCAACGAAGCGACTCGTGAATTTGCACCGTCCCCACAATGATAAGATCATTTGGTTCGTATGGCAAAGGGATATCAGATCTACAGCCGAAATAATGCGATATCCTAACATGCTTTAATTCTCAAGCTTGTCACTCGCGCCTATTTGATTGGATTTGGGGACGCTTCGTGGCTAAGCTCCAGAATCAGGTAGTATACCTACTCACCGAATGTGCACTTGCACCGGCAAGCAAGCTATCGACGTAGCGCACGTGTTCAAGATAGAAAGCGCCTTTGACATCGACATACCAATCCTGTGGGGGGTTTCAGAGATCATCATCGCAATGGCAGCAACATGTTGAACTAGAGGGATATAGGAGGCTATGAATAGAGCGTGTAGATGTCGGCTTTGTGGATGTGGCTGTATTGGACTGCGTGTGTTGTGACGGTGTTATGGAGGTATTGATCTGTAAGAGTCGAATTTTTGCTTGAATCATCGCGATGACAGGTGAGAGAAGGCGAATACTCTTGGGACATGTCGCCTGGAATGTTGACTGTTCTGTGTTGTAGAGAGAAATATGATTGAGGAAGGAGGCATTTGAATCATAGGTTGATTTTTGAAGTACCTCGTGAAAAGAGACTTTTACCGGTGCGAACTTCGGTTTTCGGTGATGGATGTAATGTCTTGCTGATATTGATGATACCGATGATACCGATAATATTGATAGTGTTCGTGAACTGAACAGTTTGGTTTCACTTACAGCGTATGCTCCACACGAATATTTCCACACTTTCTTGCAGAGCTGAACAGCCTCGTCGAAGACGCAGAGGGCCTTCACGCTTTCGCCACTTTCATCGCCGCTTGATGCGTGGCAGACTCCAGCATCGCCTGCGCCTCCTCCATAATCCCCACCCCATTACTTGTTCCAATACGCTCAGCGCCGGCTAGCATCATGGCGACACAGTCACTCACCGTCTTCACCCCTCCAGACGCCTTAACCTTCATCCCATCACCAACTACACTCTTCATCAGTCTCACGTTCTCTGGCGTCGCGCCCTCGCCATTGAACCCTGTACTCGTCTTCACAAAGTCTGCCCTTGCCGCTTCGGCAACCTTACAACCTGCTATGATCTCATATCGAGATAGCTGTGATGTTTCCAATATCACTTTTAAGATGATGGGAGCAGGGGCGACGTTTCGGACAGCTGCTACGTCCGCGAATACCTCTGAGTAATGTGTCTTTTTGAGAAACGATCTGTTGATGACCATGTCGAGTTCTCCCGCTCCTGCATCGATGGCTTTTGCTGCTTCGCTACCTTTCATTTAGGGCCTGTTGCAAGCGCTTCAAGCACGACGGAGAACAAGAACACCTACGCAGCTTTCTGTGATGGTGACTGTGTCCCTTCGTGAAACCCTACTACACAAGCTACGTCGACCCCGCTGTCTTGGAGATTCTCAACAGCCCGCGCGACCCACTCTAGTCGTACGCAGACAGACTATGTGCGTAATTAGCATTATCAGGAGTGAACGAGCTCTCTAGTCAAACAATGTCTTTCACATGATTACTCAGTTCGAGGAACAGATTAGCATACCTTGAACATGTACTTCCGAGCCTCTGCACATAGCCTATCTATATCCTCTTGGGTGGCCCCAAGCTTCAGAATGGTGTGATCGATAGTTCTAGCGAAGGTTGCGCTGCCAATCGTAGGCGCTTCGTATTCTTGCAATGCACCCGGTAGGGTTCTCTCGGCGGTCTCGATGATGAGATCCCATACATCCTGCGTATGCTACGTCTGATTGTTATTAAGCAGACTCTGTCGTCTCGGTCGTTTCGATAAGTTCAGGGGCATCCCCACACTTACATCGTTATACTCGGGGAGAAGCTTGGGCATTGTATCATTGGTTAGTAGATTACTGACAGAGGAACCCTCATGCCCCTAATTTATAGTGTAGCGATCTTCGACTACAATTTATCTACATCGTAGACGGCGATCCGAGTATCACTAATCCCTGTACGGACCTTATGGGGGCTCATGACGTTGACTACTCAAGCGTGACGCGAAATGCGTACTCTATGCTTAATTGAAGTCAGAAATAAAGTTAATCGGCCTCCTCGGGGATCTTCTCCACTATCAGATGGCGTTATCACACACAATTTGCCCCAGAAACCTACTATTGCAGCACGCCTTTTACTCTAACGGTAGACGAGAAAAAGCATGGAGTGCGAACCTCTCAAATATATTGGCGGTTGCCGGCTGACAAAGTTCGACTTTGGACATCGAGTCCCATAGTCCTGACGCTTCAGAATAAGGTCCTAAAATCTTGAAATGCCGCCCCCTTTGCTCATAGCCCTCGATCCCGAAGGTCACATCCATTTAGTGATTGGATCGAATCCATTGGCCAGTGCCAGATGCGCGAAGAGCATTGAAGCGGGTGCGAAGCCAATAGTCATTGCCCCAGAAGATGCAGACGTCCATTATGTTCTAGCGAAGCAGATCGAGGATGGAGATGTCATTTGGGAGAAGAAAAAATTCGAAGATGCCGACATTTCAAGACTTGGAAGGGACGAGGTTGATAACGTGGTGGACGCAGTGTTTGTAACGTCTGGCAGGAAGGGTACCCCAGGTACGTCTGAAGTCAATCTCATTACGGACCATATCTTGAACCGCCGAAGCAGGTACACACATCTCCAGCCTCTGCAGACGCATGCGAATACCCGTCAACGTAATTGACGCTCCCAATCTATGTACCTTCACCCTTCTCTCTACACACAACGACGGACCTCTGCATATAGGCATCACCACATCTGGCAAAGGTTGCAAGGTTGCGTCGAGGGTACGACGAGAGATCGCTTCATCATTGCCAGCCAACTTCGGCGCCGCGATAGAACGCCTAGGCACAGTACGGCGCAGAATCATTGAGGAAGACCATCGAACTTACCAAGCCCACGAGGCATCTGTGGAGGCGGATGATGACGATTCATCAGCACAAAGGCCTACATTCAACACACTGGTATCCGAGTATGACCAAGACGCCGCAAGAACACGCCGCATGCGTTGGCTAACCCAGATATGCGAGTACTGGCCTCTAAAACGACTTGCAACAATTACCGATGGGGATATTGAAACCATCCTCAAATCGTACACTACAGCCAGCGACCTCATCCCGCCGTCTCTCAACGCCACTGATCTGGATGGACGCAGTCGCCCGAAAGCGCAGATCACGCTCGCCGGCTCCGGACCTGGCAACCCGTCACTCCTAACCCTGGCAACCCATCGCGCGATCCAAAACGCCTCTGTCATCCTGGTAGATAAGCTCGTCCCTGCGTCTGTCCTCGAACTCATTCCGCGCAGGACTCCCGTCCACATCGCTCGCAAGTTTCCCGGCAATGCCGAAGCAGCCCAAGAGGAACTACTCTCTCTCGGCCTCGAAGCGTTGCAGAAAGGTCATACCGTGCTGAGGCTTAAGCAAGGGGACCCATACATCTACGGTCGAGGCGCAGAGGAGTACGCTTTCTTTCGTCAGAAGGGGTACACGCCCATAGTTCTGCCGGGCATCACGAGCGCCCTTTCGGCACCATTATTCGCCGCTATCCCATCAACGCATCGCAACGTGGCTGACCAGGTCCTCATATGTACGGGTACCGGACGAAAAGGCGCTGCACCTGATCCGCCGCCGTACATACCTAAGCAGACTGTGGTCTTCCTGATGTCATTGCATAGGCTTTCTTCGCTCATCAATGCATTGACTGGGGCTGCTCCTGCCATTGAACCAGAAAACAGACCTAAACCTTGGCCACGAGAGACACCCTGTGCGGTCATCGAGCGAGCTTCCTGTCCGGACCAACGCGTGATTCGAAGCACACTGCAACATGTTTGCGCAGCAGTCGAGGAAGAAGGCAGCAGACCTCCGGGTTTACTCGTTGTTGGATGGAGCTGCGAGGTCTTAGTGGATATGAAGGGAAAGGGGAGATGGATCGTCGAAGAGGGTTTTCCAGGTTTTGATGCGCTGGACCAAGAGGTAGGATCTGTGGAAGCTTTAATAAGAAAAACGCATATGGGTGAGGAGTCAATGAATAAGACGTTGCTGCATAGCGACTGAAATTGATCGACGGTGACTCATGAGATTTGGTCGGTCATGTCCTGTAAATATGCTACAGTTGACTTTAATGCAATACCTCATAGTCGTTGTCAGGCATTGACGATTTTCATCGTGTGCTCAAGTCTAATGTCACGCTCAGGGGTGGAATCTCACCACGCTTGCCGAACTCTGGGCGGAGAAGCGCTTGCTCTGCGCTCTAACAACCACCATCCAGCAGTCTTCATCCCGTCTGACATCTACCCCACTTTTGACACTCCCAAGCTTCGACATCTAGGCGTGACCTGCTCGAGCTTCCCCGCAATTGAGCCTCTAACCAACCCCAAGCGATGACCTACTAACCCTTGATACTCACACACCTTCGAGGCTGCAACACAGGGCTGCATTGACAGCTTCGCTTCTACTCTGTGACCCAGCTCCACGCCAAACCCTTCACAATGCCCGCACAACGGCTCCTCCGTTGTCCTCAGGCATCCTCTCTCTTCCTCCGCACCCTCACCACCACCTCCGCCCATCAACGCACCCCCACTCTCGGGGACGTTACGCCCAATGGCACCTCCGAGTTCGACAAACGTCAAGCAGAATTCCGAAATACAGTTCGCGAAGCCGAAAAGGCCAAAAGGGAACAAGATAGTCAGTCATCAGTGCATGTCTCCAAAACCCCCACAGCACCCTACAATGCCGTCCATGGCGCAGCTCCCACCGCTCCCCCAGCGAGCGATACGAGCTCCGCTTCCTCTGATATTGGCCATGTGGCTTTGGGCTCACTGTCTACGCATGATACAGAAGCCGCGCGCCAGAACGCATCACAGCACGAGACGAGCAAGCGGAAGGGGGCGCTGAGTAGTTTGATCTACGGTACGCACGAGGGTCAGCAGATGGATCAGGAGATTGAGAAGAGCTTTAGTCAGGTACTGGCGAGGGGGAAGTATGTGCACAGCATTGTACTTCACAGTGTGAAGCCGGATAAGGTGGATGAGTATGTCAAGCTGGTGGGAGATTGGTATCCCAAGGTTGCAGCCACACCAGAGAACCACGTACATCTGGTCGGGAGCTGGAGGACCGAGGTAGGAGATTGTGATACATTTGGTAATACCCTCCTCCTTCGCAATGACCCGAAGAACAGCTGACCATGAAAGTGCACATATGGGAATACGAGCGCTACCACGGCTACCACGCCTCCCTCCACTCCATCCAACACCACCCCTCCTTCCCCGCCTTCGACACCTCCCTCAAAAAACTCATAATCCACAAACAAACCTCGCTAATGCAAGAATTCTCCTTCTGGCCCACCACCCCCCCGCGCCAACTAGGCGGCCTCTTCGAACTCCGCTCCTACACCCTCCACCCGGGAAATCTGCTAGAATGGGAGACCCACTGGCGGCGCGGCCTGAACGCACGGAAGGAAGTCATGGAGGGTGTGGGCGCCTGGTTCGTGCAGGTGGGCGATTTGAATACTGTGCATCATCTGTGGCAGTTTGCGAATTTGGAGGAGCGCAAGGCGAGGAGGGAGATGTCGTGGGGGGTGGAGGGGTGGGGCGATACGGTGCATAAGACCGTGCCGTTGATTCAGACGATGAAGAGCCGGATCCTGATCCCGATGCCGTGGAGTCCTGTTGCTTGAGCGGATATTGTAGAGTTTACAACAATACGTTGACTGGAGGAGCGAGCGACGAGCGACATTTTTGCGGCTGTGGTCTCAAGCTATCTATTCGGTGTATTGTTAGACGAGGTAGCAACTGTAAATACCAAAACGTGGAAATCTGTCCCTATCCTATCGTCCACCTCACAGATGCTGAGCCTAAGACCGTCTACTCACACACATCCATCCTGCTGAGAAGATTTCCGACAATACTTACTTACTTAGTTAAACCTCACCTACGCGTTCTCAATCTGGTTCGAGTTTCCTGACACGAGGGTTCATACATTAAAGCCTAAAGTGTATAATTCACCGTGCATAGCTATCTACCATGTTTGGCCAGTTTCAACCATGGGAAGAGTAGGGTTCATAGTTCAAATCCCGTTGCTATGCAGCTCGTCAAAGACAATAAACAAATCAGCTCTTTGAGGAAATGCTACTTACCTACCCACAGCTGTTGTTTTACTCATAGAACACCGAGGTTGCTCTTGAACTCCAGTGCAGCATGTGAAATGAGGAGTTGGAACGCGAACGAAGAGATCGAGATGTATTGTATTACCAAGGACGTAAAATTAATGCAACGTGCTATTTATTGTACAAGTGCTGTTAGCTATAGCAGATGACCTATTCGCTGCTGATAATGCGAAAGTGCAAAGTGAAAGTCCTAATGTGCCTTGACAGCATTATCAGCAACCGGCTGAATCCTCGCCATCATCTCCTCCTTCGTGATAAGATGATCGATCCTCTCCAACAAGCCCAGCAAACTCCTCATGCTCCCGCTCCACTCATTGAGCACCTCATCCGCATCTCTCGTCTTCGCAAAAGTGACAACTCTAGCGGGCCTGTCAATCTTGGCATACACCGTCTTCGCCGTCACCAGCGAGCTGATATAACTCTCCGTCTCGTCCTCTTCCAGATCCAACAGTTGCGTCAGACGGTGCATCTGGATGCGCGTGTAGTACTTGGCCACGACGCGGACGTTGTGTTCGATGACGCGCTTGCGGAGATCCTGCCAGCGTGTTTGGGCCTTGGGGTCTTCGGGGTCTTCGGTGGCGGAGAAGACGTCGGTGGAGCAGAGGTGGGGGCCGAAGCGGTCGGAGACGATGGGCCAGCGCATGATTTCGGGGATGGTGAAGGTTTTGAGGAGTTCTTTTTCTACGGGGACGAGGGAGTTGCGGATGTCGGTGTTGATGCGGTGGAGGAGGTCGGATTGTTCGTTGTCGTGGGGGGCGAGGAGGACGTAGTAGATGACTCGTTGGAGGACCTGGTGCTGGTTAGATGACGGAGCTTGATGGTGAAATTGTACGTTGATCGAGGATCGCTTACTGCATGGAGCTGCTCTGGGTTCTCTTCGACTGACTCAGTGTCCAGAACTTGCCGGTAGTGTTTGCACGCATCTAAATATTTGTCCTCATGCTTGGCTAACGTGATCTGTTGCTCGTAGTACCGTAGCTTCAGGTCGGTAACATCATCTTCCTTTTCGAGTGGCGGATCATCCATACTCCGGTTCTTTTCCTTCTCTTCCCGCTCCTTCTTGTCTTTCTCTATCTGTTCTGGCGTCCTCTTTGGTTTTCTCGAGAAGAATTTGGTACCGATCTTTCGACTTAGAATACCAGCTTGTGTCCAGTCCCCTTTCTCGATGCACAAGTTCACTTGCTCTAGGATGAACTCGGTCTTTTCCCTTCGCTCCATAGAGCCGAAGGTTTCCACTTGTAGCTCGCATAGAATGTCGGCTGCTGCATTCAGGTCGCCTTGATCTTTCTTCATGTCTGAAAGTATTCGTGTGACTCTCGCCCGTTCCACCTCGACGAAAATCTACACGTTCATATTAGTGTCAGAATCGAGCCCTTACACCGGAGTGGCCCACTTTGCCCTCTGTAACCGTTCGTAGTGTTTCAATCAGTGACAGCTTCTTTTCGGAGTTGGGTGCTTCGTTGATAAAGGACATGGCGACCTGAACCATCTTCGTCGTAGCCTGTTTGAGCTGGCCATGTTTCTTCGAGAGCAACAGTATCTGCTCGCTCAGTAGTCCCCAGTCGCCGGATTCCTTCGATATTGTGATTATGGCGACCAATAATCTTGAGGTTGAAGCGAGATCTGATGCCTATGCAAGAAGACGTGTAAGACAAAGAGCCTTGCCATTCGGGCACATCTAAGATCTGACCTGCCGTGTGTGCTTTTCGAGGGATGATAGCTTCTCCAGTGCTGCTGTCACATTTTCCTAAAGCCCTGGGTGTCAGTGCTTGAGTTGAGCCGCGGTCCAGGCTTTCGTTACCTTGGCAATATCTTGAGCCTCTGGTATCTGCTTGTCTGTTTCTTTTGTGTAGTCCTTTTCGGGTTTGAAAAGCTGCCCGTCGGCCATGATGATAGAAGCAGTTCAGTCCGATGGTCGTCCCTCGATGGTATGTATGTGATCGATCTATCAAGTTGCTGGAGTCGCTATATCCTAGCAGTACTTATTTGTCTTGAAGCTCGAGATTAGCGCCAAGATTCAAGCGCGAATGTCTAGCGCGCTAAATATTCTACGCGCCGCCTAAGCACTTCCAATATATAACATGGAGAAACCAGGTATGTGCCTCGTTCCGAAAGCTGAATCTGATGTTGATTTTAGCTCAAATTGAACATAGGCGGACCTAGCTACATTCATGGAAAAGAATCACTGTTCGATCTTTTCCATGCATTTAGCTAGTCTCAGGCTAAATTTCTGAGGAGACTCCTCTGTTTGACAGCATATCAAGCCGAAGTCCAGCTGCTTTTCGGACCACAGAAAGCGTCAGAACCAGAGACTTGACCGCCTTCAAAGACGGCCTTCAAACAAAGGCATTCAGAATAAATCTTGCAGAAAAGCCTTAGTCTCTATTGGGGAATAACCACACTCTCAGGGGAGCTCATACGTCAAACTCGATAATGAAGGCACCCATCAGACTCCATGGAGCTCAATTTATACGCTCTTTCTGGCATATCAAGTAAAATATAATTTTGCTACCATTCACGGGAGGTTCATCCTACGTTTTTTGGCTTGTGTGTCCGTATCACACCCGTATTGCACAAGTCTTTGACTGGTGGAGCGCCCGAAATTAACCTCGCTCACGCCAGGATAGAGGTTTTTCGCTTACAGGTAGTTCTCGTAAGAGGTCATTATAAGGAAGCTGTCCCAAAGAAGTTTACAAGATTGCTGGTGCAGCACACGTATTGAGGTTGTATATCGTCGCAACTACCATTTTGCGCAGAATGTCCATACGTCTGTTAATAGCGCTCCTGTTGATGGTCCGGCTGGGAACCGCACGATATATAATGTATCTGACAGGGTCTGGAACTTTGAAAACCCTCTGATTGATACTCTGCTAAAGGCCTTGTAGGCAACATGATGTTATGCCCAAGATATCTCTTGTAGCAGATATCACACATGTTGCTCTCGCCTTCATGAGTCCTGCATACTTCAATCAAGAGGAGGCGTCCGCCTTCCCTCTTTTTACTACAGTCGAGAAAGCACGGTCAAGATTTGCCCATGGTACGGCTATTATGATAGCCATTGGGGGCTGGGGGGATACCGAAGGTTTCGAAATTGCCGCGACTAGCGATGGCAATCGTAAGCTGTTTGCAAGTAATATAAAGAACATGGTGGACATTACTGGGGCAGACGGTACGCTCTTTATAAACTTTCACAGTGCTGGAGGGTTACCGTCTAATTTTCGACAGGCATTGATATTGACTGGGAGTACCCAGGGTAAGCAGCCGGGCCTTCACCAGTCTTGTATAATGAAGCCATGCTGTGATTGACCCTTTGATAGCGGAAACGGCGAAGACTACAAAAAGAATCCAAATACAGAAAAAGCCTGGGAAATTGACGCTTACCCATTGCTCCTATCAGAAATCCGGTCAGCCTTAGGTCCTCAGGAGATAATGTCAGCTGCTGTCCCGGGCCTTCGTAGAGACATGCTCGCCTTCACAGAGGATACAATCCCATTGATAAGCGCATCCTTAGACTTCTTCAACGTTATGACATACGATCTAATGAACAGAAGAGACAACATCACTAAACACCACACCGGCATCACGTTATCCCTGGACGCTATCAACGCCTACGAGGAAAGAGGTCTCCCTACCGGAAAATTGAACCTCGGCTTCGCGTTCTACATAAAATGGTATAAAACCGCTGTTAATGGCGGATGCGAACAGAATCCCATCGGATGCAAGACGGCATTGATGGAGGATCCCCTCACCGGTGCTGATTTGGGAAAAGCTGGGGCCTTTTCGTGGCATGATCCCGTTCCTGAGGAGCTGACAGCCTCGTATGAGAGGGCGATGGCGCATGGCAAGTACGATAGCGAACACGGAGGCCACTAATATTGGGATTCCGAGGAACAGCTTTGGTGGAGCTGGGATACACCCGATGCCATAGCGAAGAAATTCCCAGCGATCATGGAGGAGAAGAAGCTGGGGGGTGCTTTTGCGTGGGGCCTGGGCGAGGACGCTGATGACTTCGTTCATCTCAGGGCGTTGACGGCGGAGATGAAGAAGTACGAAAGGGTACACAAGGGGTTGTGGAAGTCCACGGCTAGAAAATCGGGATCCTTTGGAAGGCCATCACCTCAGGACGAATTATGAGTATTGGTAGTTGTTGCTTCAAATCAAGCTAATTCTGGATAATTTCAATCACTCCCACGGCGAACGAACGAGTCATCCCCGCTTTCAACAGCATCAGTACGATCTACTGAAACGAATTCAGATCCCATGTTCATTATCTTCGAGAATTGGAGGGTTTCGGTCACTAGTTGATCACCACAGAACATCCATACTACCAAAGAGAGACAAGCTGCGAGCTTTACCTTAAATGTCATTCTTGGAAGCCCGCCATTGTGAAGTTTTGGGGGGGTTAGCGGCCATGACTTGCCAATGGGGTGGTATCAACACTACGACGTCTGGCTTATCAAAGCGTCGACCATTCTCTCCCCTTGACTGGTCGCTGTCCGAGCACTCAAATTGTTCAATGTCCCGAAACGTTGAATTTGGAGGAGTCAATGACGAGAGATAAGGATAACGGTTTGGCCTCTTCACAATACATGACACATGTGGTAACCCCATAGGGGCGAGGGTATCATACATATCTATACAAATTCACTTCCATTGCAGCCTGTCAGTAGTCATCTGCAATAACCTTCCGCTTATGCTTTCCCTTCCTCGGCTTCGTACTCAATCCAGCCTTTGGTTCTCTGGGCACAGCAGCCTCTTCCACATCCTCCATGTCCTCAGCGCCAGCATCAAGGATGTCTTGAGATCGTGTTTTAACTTTCTTTAGACCAACGCGTATATTTCGGGAAACTCTGGTCTTGGCACCAAGCGCCCATAAGTCTCCCCACTTGGATTTGCGGGCATCACGGTACGCTTGCTTGCTGAAGGACCTGGGCACGGTCCATCGCTCTATCGTGCCCGAAGGCGTGCAAAGATCCAGAACGACATGTCCACGTCGCTTTATTGGTGGGAGGATGGCGCGGGGCAGGCTCAAAGTACTGGGTCCCAAGAGGCCGGACTGGTCACCCTTGATTTGTTCATCTGCAGATTCACTATCAACGCCCACCTCCTCGTATCCTGCAAATGCAGCCTCCGTAGCGGGTTGGCCTTGGAGGATATGATCCGTCTGGCGTTGATCAATGCCTCGTTGTAAAGCTACATAGCTGAACGAGATATCTTCATGATTCCGATCGCGACCTCCGAGGATACGCTGTAAATAAGGAGGGCGAATGTAGCGTTGTGAAAAATGGCAGTAATCTTTCCTACCTTGACTTCTGCCGGCGGTAATGTACATGGGGCATTTTCCATGGTTGGTGCAGGGAGCAATGATCATGCCAGTCTCTTTGGGTCCATAGCGGTTTTCGGAAGCATCTTCAATGGTGTGCTCGACATCTTCGGCGCCTGGAGATGCAACATGATACTTCAGAAGCGTTTCTCTCGCACCAGCTATCAGCTCAAAGCCTCGGGGTACACCTTTTTCAATCAAGGCTAAAACCCCTCCATTGGGATCGAGTAAGGACCAAAAGTTCTGCACTTGGTTCTTACGCATATAGTCTTCTTTAAAGTTCCATAGGGTATGAGGTGCGAGAATGACATCGTACTGCTTTCGAGGTTGAGGATTATTACTTTCCAGCGAAGGATGATCCCTTGATGGGTCGTAGTCTGGTAGACGGGGAATGAACGTCGTATCGTCCAACAGATGGCTAGCACGATTCCGTAGAGCAGCTGACCCTGTTACCACGGTCGACTTTCCGTAAGGTACAGATTCGCCAAGCAGCGCTTTGCCAGGATGCATGAGCTCCCACTCCGCCCGGAGCATCTCCCTCCAAGCAAGGACGCCTGCTCCCCCAGCACCAGCGTCTAGAACACGAGGACCGTCCGGCTTCTGAATTAACTCACGGAGCCATTTGGATCCTAAGCGCTTGCGGATCTCGACCAAGGTACTCATGATAGTCACATAAGCTCCAGGCATAATCGCAGCCATGTAAACATTACCTTCCATTTCACCCATATTAGGTTGAGAAGCCAACAGTGCAATCGGTTGTTGCTTCAGATTCGGCCGTGAAATAGTCGCTGTAGAATTCGGCAGTCCTGGACCACCAAATGTTTTGTGGGACACTTCCGCCAATTGCTTGTTAGAGGCATCTGATAACAGAGCCGTGACCGGGTCGACAACGGTATCCTTAGGTATCTGAATGGTGGCGGGTGAAGTACCATACCGACCAGCCGCCGTCAACGGGTGTGTTCTAAGAGAATCCCCATTTTCGGATTCATTGCTCTCCTCCACAGCATCATCAACGTCTTCGTCCTCACGTAGGCGACTTTCAAGTATAAGATCATCTTCTAGCATTTCCTCGTCAACGGCTTCTTCAGGCTCTAAACCATGATCCTCGCTAGGCTGAGGCTTCGCGGATGTAGCAGCAGCAGCAAGATGCAAGTATGCTGTCATACGACCTTGAAATTCCTCGTCCGTTCCCAATTCTTCCAATTCTACCGTATCCTCAGCTTCCACGTCCTCTTCCATTTGGCCCTCCTCGAACACGACTTCTTCAAGCTCGCCATCGGCATTCTCTCGCATGAGGGCATTGCCTGGCAGCCCTTCCTCCTCAATTCCCCCTAGCAGGTCGACATCTTCTGGTAACGTGGTAGCGATTGGTGGACCATATAGCCTTTCATAAATAGCATATTCCTCGGACGACAGAAAATCTTCTGGTAGGGTTTCTCCAAAGGTCTGTCGTGCCTGCCGTACTATCGTTTCGATTTGTGCTGGCGTCCTCGATGTTTGTCTCTCATGGAGCTCGCCATGCTCAACAGAAGCTCTGAGTACTCGCTCGGTGGTGAAGTTGCGTCGGCGAGGCCGCAGTCCTCCCTGATTGCCGTATTGATTCCGTAGCGTACCTCCATGTCTAGGTATTCGAGCTAGTGGAACATGTCCTCTAACCAGGAAAAACTCCAGCTGAGACAAACATGACTGGCATATTCGCTGTCTTGGAAGAAAAGGGCGCATACTAGACCTATGTCAACACCATGCCTCAAATCGAAGGCGAGGTCATTGAACATCCAATTATAGGTGCTCACCAAGTCGACTAGCGCCAAGAGTCGATATCTTATCGCGTTCGGAAATCCTGGAGTGCACCAGCACCCCACGATTCTACATACTTACCGAGCCTTCTCCTTTGTTATTTATGATGGCTTCCAAAGCGACTAGATTCCGTTGCCTTTTCTCTCCTCCTTTCCCCGCCGTCCGCCCTTCCCTCCACACAACCCGCAGTTTCGCCACCGCAGTCTCCGAACCCACCGAGCCCACCGCCCCTCTCACATCTACCACCCGCCGTTCACCCACAACCTTTCACGACCGTCTTAACGCTGGACCATCTCTTCAAGACTTCACGTCACCTCCCTTGCCCGAAGATGAAGCCCCGTCAATCCGTACCGCCATGGTTGGGCCCGCAGGCAAGCAGAAAGAGATTACACGACTGCCAAGCTGGCTGCAAACCCCAATACCTAACAACGCGAATTACAAAAGCATAAAGCGAGACTTGAGAGGGCTAAATCTACATACGGTGTGTGAAGAAGCCCGATGTCCTAATATTAGCGATTGCTGGGGAGGGTCGAACAAGAGCGCTGCCACAGCCACGATCATGTTAATGGGCGACACCTGCACCCGAGGCTGTCGATTCTGCTCCGTCAAGACCTCAAAGGCCCCACCACCCTTAGATCCTCACGAGCCCGAGCATACAGCCGAAGCCTTGAAGCGTTGGGGCTTAGGGTACGTAGTACTCACATCCGTCGACAGAGATGACCTAGCGGATGGCGGCGCGAACCATTTCGCCGAAACGATAATCAAGATTAAGAGCAAAGCGCCTGGCATGCTTGTCGAGGCCCTGACAGGTGACTACGCCGGCGATTTGCCCATGGTCGCCAAAGTCGCCACCAGCGGTCTTGACGTCTACGCGCACAATGTCGAAACCGTCGAAGAACTCACCCCGACCGTTCGCGACCGGAGGGCAAAATTCCGACAGAGCCTGAGCGTGCTCAAGCATGCCAAAGAAGCCAAACCAGGCCTCATCACCAAAACCTCCATCATGCTCGGTCTGGGCGAAACGGAGCAGCAGCTTTGGGAAACCTTGCGGGAACTGCGCAATGTGGACGTCGATGTCGTGACCTTTGGACAGTACATGCGTCCCACGAAGCGTCACATGCCCGTTCATACGTATGTCACGCCTGCGACTTTCGAGATATGGCGTCAGCGAGCGCTGGATATGGGGTTCTTGTACTGTGCCAGTGGGCCGTTAGTCAGGAGCTCGTATAAAGCCGGGGAAGCCTTCATTGAAAATGTCATCAAGAAAAGGGCGAGGATGAGTCAGAGCGCGTTGGCGGATGCGGAGATGGCGGGGAGTATTGACGGTACGATTAACGCGTGATATAGGTGGTAAATTGGGGCATTTCAAAAGGCGTTATGATTAGGGGCGTATCTTGATGCATTTCAGGAGCACGTATCTACAGCCAGCTATTCCGAAGCACTCTTCAACAGTGTTCTGCTCGTTGGTAATCTTGAGTGGCTTGCTGTGAATACTCGAGACGCCTACCTAGAAAATAGGAGGATTCGGATTAGACCTTTGGTATCATTGAGCAGCCATGTCCATGGACTCAGAGCAAAGCAGGTCGGTACCTTATGATACTGATAATGTATCCATCATCCCACAAATCACCCATAGGATGGTTATGGCTAAAGACACATTTGGAGACGAATGAGCAATCATGATAACATGCCTGCAACTGAGGTGGTGTCAGAACGTAGATGAGACAATACCGTACATCATACATAAGCCTCCCACCGAATCATTACCACTATCTCCCGTTCCCTTCCACACCAGTCCGCCGAGTCTGAATTCACTCCATCAATGCACCATGTAATGAGGACATACGTGGTAAACAGCATTGGATATCATCGCAAAGCCTACAAAGCGAACGGATGCCTCGTCCCCAAGACCGTGCCCACACCCCAGACACACCCACAACCAACTAACCACAATTAAATATTCCAAACCACTCATTAGATAATACCTCTCTCCCCACCAACTTCCCAATTAAAGAATATGCCTACGCCCTCTCCCTCATAAAAGAAGACCTATCCCCATCAATACCATCGACCGCCGTCTCCTTGTCTACGACAAAGCTGCCCCTATCTCTCGTATTCTTCTTCCTCCCAAATCTCCCAACACCACCGCCACCGCTTCCCTTTGACTTCCTGCCGCCTGTCATCGAGGCGGCGCCGCCGGCGCACAGCATTACCATTGCGAGGAAGTAGCAGGCGACTGCCGCCCACATGAAGCCGAAGTTGTAGGGTCCGAGCCTGGCGGTCGTACCGTTTGAGCGGAAGTTGTTGCGGCCTTTGACGTATGCTGCACTATGGGATGGAATCATGTTAGAAAGGAGAGATGGGATGATTGATCGTGGAGAGGACACAGGGGTGGAAAAATTGGGTAGCCTACGTCATCAGAGCGGCGGTGATGGTTTGAAAGAAGAGCGCGACGGAGCAGAGTGCGCTGTCGGCGAAACTGACGATTTTACTGCAGATGGCTAGGATGCCGAGGATGAGGGCGCAGGCGGCGAAGAAGCCGCCGATGAGGACGAAGGCGAACATGAAGCGCGTTAGGTAGTAGTACTGATGTGTACTGCCGTGTTCCATTAGCAAAATTATACTGCTACGACGTACAAGCGTTGCAAGGGCAGTTTTTTCCTTGCATACCCGACAAATTGCTTTGGTACACCCTTTTCGGAGCCAAAGTTCCTAGGGGGATCGAAGGCGTATGCTGGATGTACTTTCGGACACATGTTGTGTCCGTCTGTGACTCCGCATGCATTCCAGAAGGTCCATCGTGTCGAAGCTGCTGCGCCGGGGATGCCGGAGGTGTCGGCTTGCAGGAAGTAGAATTTATTGGCAGGATTGTGGTCGACGGCACCGGCGATGAGGACGAGGAGGGTTAGGAGCAGTCCGCCTGCTATAAGAATAAGAGAGACGAGCGCCAGGACGGGTCCTGAGTCTTTGTTAAAGGTGGTGTTTCGGATGTGTGGATGATGGGAAAGCTCACTGGCTGCTGTCATCTTGGCGGTTGTTTACCAAAGAGCTGGGGTACCCCGGGGCTGCCGACAGGCATTGTCAGCTTCCATTGAGGGGTTTTGAATAGATGATTATGTTTAGACATACCAGACACGAGCGCGCACAGGGTTGGAGGTCGTATTAGGGATCTTGAGGGAGTAGTGTCAAGGGTGACGGACGAGAATGAGGTCTGGGGAGCTGTGGCTGACATTACAGCTAGCGTGATGATCCGGCGCGAAAGTTTGCATAGGTCACGTTCTTCAATATGCACAAGCCAATTTCCCTGTTTTGCTGGGCATCCCTGCCTATCCGCTTCGAACTCTTTGGGCATCTTCTACGTCATTCGAGATTGGCGACAGCGATGATTGCTCTACTTGGCGCGTCTGATAGACGTTCAAGCTAAGTACTTTACTCAGAGCTTTTGGTGCCTCCAATTGCAATTGGCCTACCGATAAGGTGAGAGGGTGATAATAAAAGAGTGCTAACGATCCTGACCACAATTGGCGTTGCTATGGAAATTTGGTTCTCTAGCGCGTCCCAGGCTTCGGACCACTGGCATGGCTTCGATATATGCACGACCATATCAAGCATCGACGACTATTTGATTTCTCTAGGCAGTTGAATGGATGATGTCTGCGACTGTATGGCCTCCTATATGCCGTGATGATCTCATCAAGGAGGAAGAGAGTACTCTGGTAATGCTAGAGGCGCATCACGGCAAAGACCTTACCGTTGATTCTTCGTAGGCAGCTGAACTCGAATGGCTTCTCAATATCTTGCAAGAAAATCTTACAGCTCTGAAAGAAGGCTTGCAGGAATGCGTTGCCCTGTTGGCGCCTCCAGAGCCCGGATCAACGCTTGCTCTGTCTTCGGTGCGATCAGAGAGCGTCAAAGGTTTTGTTACTAGGATTGGCACTCGCATCATCAAAGGCGTAAGTGGGTATTGTCAGTCACCATCGATTGGTTGAGTATATTGTAGAAGTACACTGTCATTGCACCGGTTGTATGCTGCCCAGAAGATCTGCCATTGCCTTGCATGTTTTGGCCCGACGAATCAAAAGATATCTCTCGACGTGAAGAGGGGAACATCGCTCTGACGCAGCGCTCTTCACTCTAGTCATGCTACCTTGCTACTTGGCTTACACAAGTGACAGGACATCAACCTCCGTCTTGCCACTCTCCCTCCACCGCGTGCTCTTCCCTCCTATCCAATCCATCTTCAAAGTCCACTGCCATTACCCCAGCTATCCAGCCTCCTCACGTTGCTCAACCAAGCTCTCGACATCATCGATATCTCTGCCTGGACTGGCGATCCTCACAATGGCTCCTTTATCGCCGGCCAACTGAAGCTCCTAGGAGATACTCTCGATGAAGCACGGCAAACCCTCAAAGGCGGCGAGGATGTAGCTGGTGGGAAATGGTGGGAATTTTCACCCGACGAAACAACGTTTTCCACCCCATTACCACATAACCTCTCCTTTCATCTCTCGATAGTAGATGCTGCTCTCGTACTCCACATCCGCACCGTTGCCCCTTCATCAGCGCCAGACTCCTCGCTATCGGGCCTTTCGATCCGCACACGACTAGGCCTAGGTCCGCGGCCGCCCGTCCACGATGAGCTAGATCATGTCTTCCAGTATCGTGGCGAGGAAGTTACAGTGAAGGAGAAGGTCAGGGTCGAGAGCCAGGATCCCAGCTTGATGGCTGTGATGGCCAAGCTGAGTGCGTTAGGGCATGCAGTTGCGGGATGGAGGCTCAGGGTTGGTGTAGTGATGGGGCAAGATGTCGAAGTAGAATGATCTCAGGCCTACGGACGATTCATCAACACATTATTGAACATACCGGTTACTACAATTATTCATTGACCAGAAAACTCCAAGCCGGAACATTGTCGGATTTTCAGGCCATCCCTTCAAGTTGGAATGCTGTCAAGCTCTGGAGTGATTGTTCAAGGTTTTTAAAGGGCAGGAGCTCCAAAGCAGCTTCATTTGAGCATGGATTCCTGTTGAGCTTGGACAATTCCGGAGAGAGTATTATTGTACTAGATCATAGCCGTTCACGCTTGAGATGGTCTGAAATCCTTGGAGGATGAGCTGGAAACTGGCAGTTTTACAGTGAACTATTGAGCCCAGTATTCTAAGGGAGCATTCCTAGTCTCAGTCGGAACAAAGACATGACAGGTCTGAAGGGAACAAATTGTGGCAACAATTTGTTTCCTTCTCCGGCTTTAGGAACCGAAGAGGCAAGGTTTGAGTGCGGCAACAATTCCGCGGATTATGCTTCTATTTCTCCATAGCAATAACTGATTTCAAGGTGAAGATGACGCGTGTTGAGTGGAGAAGCAACACCAGGTTGGCACCATGACAGAAATACCGCAGCCTCAGCTTAACTGGGAAGCATCAGCTACAGCTACACACCCACAGGTATCTTTGTCTTTGCCACCAGAAGTCGAAACATGCCTGAAGAATGCAAGATTTGTACATCAACGTCCCCATGACTACCTTTGGGCTACACTGACTGCGTATGGTAGCTACATTTGGCAACATGCGATGCCATGTACCCCCACATCTCTCTCATGAATTACACGTATCTTCCATCAACGCCTTTCAACCCAAATCCAGTGATCATCATGACGACAAACCCCTCTTCGAAGAAGACTCTCAATCTCTTGAACAATCCTCGAGTTTCTCTCCTCGTCCATGACTGGGTCTTCCATCGCCCTCCGACACGTAATCCCGACCCCACGAGAGAAGGCTCCCCGCCACCTCAAGCAACCCGATCAAGTCTAGCAAGCTTACTTCTGAACATGAACACTAGCGCCATGAGCAGCATCAGCGCGACTATCAATGGCGAAGCAGTGATGATTGAGCAGGGTAGCGAGGAAGAAAAGTGGTGCAAAGAGAAGCACTTGGAAAACAATACTTTTGGAGACCAGGGAAGCGAGGAGAGCAGATTTTCGAGATCGCCACCGCAGGCATCTGCGGAGGGCGATGGTGGGATAAGTTGCTATATCGAAGGAGAAGAGGTGAGGGTGGTTCTAGTTGGGGTCAGAGAGGGGCGTATAGCGGATTGGAAGGGAGGGGTTAAGGATTGGAGTCTGGCTCCTCGAGATAATGGGGCTATGTGGAGCAGCCACGGTCTTGTTAATGGCGTCTCATGAGTCACGGCAACGTTTTTACATTTGCATAGCTACAGGCGTATCGAACGGGGCCAATGATGGGATCAACAATTATGTACTACTGTATGTACTGCAGAAACCCACGTCACCTCCAAAAGATCCTTGGCGCGTCAATCTTGGAACCGCGTTTAGAAATTTACGAAAACCAAGCGCGTAACAAGCTGATTCACTTCAGTCCTAACTATCGGCAAAACATCTGCTGCAGCCGCTGTTGTCGCTGTTTGAAGGGCAAGAATGGTGTACATTCGCCAGAAGAGACTGGAAGGTCTCAAGCAATACAAGTACGCTGGTATTGACCACTCCTTGACATCAAGATACATTCTCAAGCCATTTTACAACAATGTCGTTATCAACTGCTTCCCCATGTCCATGGCGCCCAATGCCATCACGCTCTCCGGTTTCGCTTTCGTCGTCTTGAACTTCCTCACTCTATTATGGTACAACCCCACCCTCGACCAGGATATGCCAAGATGGGTGTACGCTTCTTGGTCCATTGGACTGTTCCTCTACCAAACGTTTGATGCCGTTGATGGGACGCAGGCGAGGAGAACGCATCAGAGTGGACCGCTGGGAGAGTTGTTTGACCATGGTGTGGATGCTTGCAACACGGTGCTTGAGGTGCTGCTCTTTGCTGCTGCTATGAACTTGGGCCAGAGCTGGTACACTGTACTGACACTATTTGGCTGTAAGTCCTCCTTCAGAAATCACTGTGACCTGCTGACTATTGTACAGCTACACTTACCTTCTACATTCAAACGTGGGACGAGTACTACACGCAAACCTTGACCCTTGGCATAGTCTCCGGCCCTGTGGAAGGAATTCTGACGCTTTGCATTGTGTATGCGGTGACTGCTATCAAAGGAGGAGGGAGCTTTTGGCAACAGTCGTTATTGGAGACTATTGGTGTTGCCAAGCACGGTATTATACCAGACTACATTTACGAACTGCCTTGGAATCAGTGGTACATGGTTTATGGAGGCCTCGTTCTCGTCGCCAACACTGTGCAGAGGTAGGATCTCCATATGTCGTATTTCAGATATTTCTCTGAGGCTAATAGATATCTCACAGCGCTTTGCACGTCATGCAAGTCCAACGAGAACAGAAGAAGCCTGTCGATAAGCCACTCTACGGCCTCATTCCATTTTTTGCAGCCTCCAGTCAAGTTGCTCTCTACCTCTACTTGAACCCTGTCATTCTCAATCACCACCTGATACCCTTCGTCTTCTATGCTGGACTCATCAATGCCTACTCTGTAGGCATGATGATCATAGCCCACTTGACAAAGGATCCAGAATTCCCCATGCTGAACGTGCTCGTACTGCCTTTGAGTCTTGCAGTGGTGGATTCGTTGGGACCTTTTACCGGACTCTGGCCCAGCGCTCTAGGCTCTTCGACCTACCAGATTGCATTCGTATTCATGTTGCTGGGCTTAGGTGTGGGAGTTTATGGCAGCTTTGTTGTGAGTATATTGACGCGAATCATGTACGGATGCTGACAAACTTAGTACGATATCATCACCACGATATGTGACTACCTTGACATTTGGTGCTTGACTATCAAACACCCTCACAACGAGAAAGACGAGGCGAAGAAAGTCAAGTAAACGAGGTTCGTGAGTGAGGTAGAGCGTCATCGGCTCCCTCGTAGTCACGCGGATAGAGGCATTCATTTGTAGCGGTCTTGGGTTGTTTATATGATACCACAAAGCGATGTTTTACTTTTAGACTCTAGAGTCCATTAAATTGTTCATTTCTTGCGGCATAAGCGCATTACTCTTCTATCTATACATGATCCCGCTCCTGGATCAATCGAACATGACCAACGCATCCAAGACGCCCATCGCTATGCTTCAAACCTCAGATCCCCCTAAAACGGCACATCCATATCCTCCTCCCTCACCTCCTCCTCCTTCTCCTCCTCCCTCCCCCCACCCCCCTCCACACACTCCCTCACAAACCCCACAACGGCATCCAACCACGGCTTCTGACTCGGCACAAAATGCCCCCCAGGATGCACCACCACCCTCCCCTCCCCCCCCTCACAAACCCCCACCAACGCCCTCCCCCTCCCCTCCTCCACAACAACATCCACCTGCCCCAACACATGCAGCACCCTCGTCCCAATCCTCGGCTCATAAAACGCCCCATACCTCCTCCCCGGCGCACAAAACCCACTATAACAAAGCGCAAACTTCAACGGTCCCTGCACGAACCCTCCCTCTCCATCATCATCATCATCGTCGTCCTTCCCAGCCAAAAAACTATCCGGAAACCTCATCCCTGCCCCCTCCCTCTCAGCCCGCCGAAAAGCCTCCACCCTCCTCCTCCCCTCCAACAAACTCGCCACCATCGCCGCCGCCGCCGCCCCCTGACTAAACCCCACCACGCCCTCAAAAGGTCCCTTGTCACGTATACATCCCGCGATCGCATCCAACCCCTCTCCTAACCCTTCATACACCACCTCCCCCCCTTCACCATCTTTCCGCCGCCACCACCCATACGCTTCTTCTTTTTCTGCGGGTGTATCGGGAGATGGAGGTGTGTGGCCGGGTATATCTGCCGGACGCAGTTTGTGCGGTGCGTGGCAGTAGGTTAGAGCGAGGGTGTAGGCGGGAGGGGGGAATTGGCGGAGCAGGGCTTTGTGGAGGGCGCGGGTTTTGGCGTGGAAGAGGGTGGGGGATTGGGTGTAGCCGTGGAGGAGGAGGATGCGGAGGGGGGTTGGGGAGGTCATGGTGGAGTGGGTGGAGGGGGGGAGAGGGGGCGGAAGGGGCGGGGGTGGGTTGTCGGGTGGTGGGAGGGGAGGATGGTTGTGTACGAGGCGGCGTGAGCACGTGACTCCGTACCTGTTGAAAGTACATGTAACGTTTCATGTTGAAATGTTACACGAAAGATTCCACTATGATTCATGTAACACGTCCTGTTCGACAGGGTCCCCGAATGTAATAGGTATCTCTGACGTCCTCAAGTTCATTCCTCCCTCTTTCATCCTCCCATCACTATTCAACTTATGCACTGCAGACTCGAGTAGAATCTTAGAAAAATCATCAATACCTATTCCTCGCTCATCACCAAAGGTAGGTTCTAAGTCGTACCCATCCGTACATGGAATATTTCTAGAGAAAGACATGTTCTACTCCCCTACGAATGCAAATTTATTGCTTACCTAGCTTGCCATGGAAGTCTCTTTGAATCAACTAGAACTATTCTAGTGGTCTATATCTTAGATATTCGCTGTCCGCATATTCGCCGAATATCACTGTCCGATCACATGGTCTTTGCAGCTGTTGAAAACTATCTTTCTTTACTAGGACAGAACAAGTACGGTGTACAGATTTCCAAGAGAACAATTCCTTCAAGCAGTGAGCGGCCTTTTGCTACGTCTTCATTTTCTGAGATTTCTATAAACATGATAGCGTGGTCCATCTACGACTATGTTTCTTGCAAACATCAAGACAACATGCCTTAAGAGCTACTCCATCATGGCCTTCTGAGTCAACCTTTACCAAAATCCACCACTCCTTCCGCCGATTGCAGCAACGTCCCCAGCTCATCTCCTCAGTCCCTTATGTGGGATCTAAAATACTAATGGCAAGGGGGCTTGCTGCGATACTCCATTTACCCAATTTCCTTGAGAGTTGGAGGTAGATAGCATACAGATTAGCATGAGATGAAGATTTTACTTTCATAAAGTTGGAATAGGATGGTTTGGGCTGAGAGTATCCGTTCCTTATTGGAGTAGGTTTATATTCTATGTCATTTTTGGGGGAGGATTCAATTCAGTATCATCATAAGAGGAGAATTCGATTTTTGGTGATCGATCGTGGGACGGGATGAACGCTTAAAGGATGTTTCTACCGCATAGAAGTCTTCGCCGCGTCCATAATGAATTCATGCTCGGATCTCTTCAGCAGCCTCTCAAACTAACAGATCTCTACTTCCAGCTTCCATCACAGGCTACACTCATCCTTCGCAGCAAAACAACAAGGAGCAAGTCCCTTTCGAATCAAATGGCAGGACTAATACCAACGTTTGTAGGATATATCTATCGAGGAAGGCAACTAGAAGTATGAGTCTTGGAGGATTTTGCAGGGTAGCTTTTTCTGAAAGCTTTCGACGTCGATAGGGAAACATGGTCAGGCTCGATTTGTGGAGCGGTTCGCAGTGGCTGTGGTACGGGCTTCACGAACATTACTTGATACTTTCACTTTTTTACAAGAAGTTGCACGCCATGTTAAACCAAGCCTGGGACACATGGATTTGTAGATCTTCACAAACACAGATTCAACGTGGCTAATGACATTATCTGAGGTACCCATCACACTGCTATGATCGATTCGGAGAACGGCCCAATCTGCCACGTCAGGTAGATGGATCATCAAGCTGCATCATCCTTACAATACGGCGAAGACTTCTTGAATCCGAAACTATCAATTACCCGTCGAGCGAGCCTGTCATTACTGTTTTTGTCATCTCTGCTGAATCGCCATGATGGTAGAATAGGCTTTCGGACGGAAAGTTGCTGTAACGGGTCCTTCGTCGACCACGAGTCCGTCTGATAGGTCATTACAATCGAGCCACCGCTATGATCTCACTATCGCTGTCTCGCCTCAGCGGCTGCCATATCCAGCATACCGGCATGGAAAATGGCCCTCATGTGCTCGATGTTGTACAGCTCTTGCTCGGCATCTATTCGTTCTTGAACTCTACGCATTCTCACTGTTATCGTTTTTCCCACCTTGGTGCTTCATATGATCCAAGCCTCCGACGGTCGATACACTCAAATCTCCAATGTTGACGAAATTCGAGGGATAAGCAATATAGATGCGTTGGGTCATTGACTGGTGTGGGGCGCACCAAGATCCTACTAAAGGCCTCTGAAATTATCATGGGCCTTTCTTTTTGGCAAGATTCGGTTCCAAGAGCCGGCGGAGACGCTTAGGCGTCGATGGTGGTAGGTTGCTTCATGTCCCATAGGACCGTAGGGTAGTAGTACTTCTACCGCCTTTTCTATGGCATCGTTGCGATGGGAAAACTTGTCATATCCAAAGGAGCCCTGGCTGGAGCGCAGGTGTGCAATTGTGCTGAAATAGCCACCGACGAATCTGTCCATGTCTGGTTCATCCGTATCTTCTAGATCGTGCAATTCCCAATTTTCGTCTTAGGCGAACAGCAGGCTCACAGTTGTTTCAGCAACTTCTTCGCAAGCTTAACCTGTTCCTCTACCCCCAATCCTTGTGCATCTGTCTCCTGCAATACCTTGCCTACCAACAGCGTCTCCTTGATACCTCCAGACTTCACCCACACCTTCCCATTTCTCCCTACCGCAATTTCGAAAGCGACTTTCTCTGCTATCTCCTCTAAGGCCGCAATCCCGCCCTCTTCTTTTTGCTTCGCCAACAGTAATCTCCTTGCCATACCCAAGCTAACATCGAATACCATCCCGCCTTTCAGCTCGCCCATGCCTTCGCTCTTCCCAGTCGATGGGTTGTAGCATACAATCTCTGGATCCAGGTGCTTGGAGGCCGATAGTATGCGAGCGTAGATCAAGCTACCCGAGTTTAGCTGCGGTCTTGACTTTTTGGTAGCACCTTCGAATGCTAGTTGGGGTAGCTGTGCGAATGCGGTGTGGGGCGTGATGGAGCAGTGGTATATGTCGGTAGATGAGTGGTGGACTATGGCGATTATGAGGTCATTGGCTTGGGGAATGTACTGAGTTGAAAACGAGTTATTAGTAGCTTTATGGGCAGACGTGAAAGAAAAATGAATTACCCTGCCGCTGTTGTTTTCGACCCATATTGCGTTCTTTTTCTGGTCTATGAAGAGAGAGCCGCCAATGGTGGAGGAAATAGTAGAGGGAAGCACATGCCGTAGACCGGGTCCTAGTTTGAGTGGCAGTGATGAATTTGAGGGAATTGGCAAGAGGTCTGGAGATATTGCCTCCCCGGGGAGAACAATCGTTTCGGTGGCCATTGACCAGTGTTTCAGTTGTTTATATCGTCAAAGTTCCACAATTCTAACCCGTTGCTCGCACGTGACGATAGCGGGAGCGGATCTAACCGGCGCTAACAAAAAGTTGTGGTGTGCAAAATATCCCATGCATTGGGCATGCTTGGAATCAGCGAATCTCCATGATGATACACAGGGCTTGAAAACGTAGGAACTTGTTCATGAAAATGAGTGTCCCCGAGGATGGCGAAGCCGTCACGGCAGAGGTTAATGCCATTGGAATATCTTTTGGCAATTCCAACAGCTCAATCGCGTATACCTCTGGAGTATGTCGGAATTTTGATCTGGGGATCCAGGGCTAACCAATCTGCGCAACAGGATGGTAAAGCCGAAGTCATTGCAAACGAAGAGGGGGACCGATATATTCCTTCAGTACTGTCATACATCGAAGGAGAGGAATACCATGGCACTCAAGCCAAGTCGCAATTGGTTCGCAATAGCAAAAACACCGTTGCGTACTTTAGGGACTACCTGGGAAAAAGGTCAGCTCAGCAGATCCTATTAATGTATCGCTAAGCATGATCACAGCTTTGATTCGATAGACGCAACTCCTTGCCATGCGTCTGCCCACCCCCAGAAGCAGGACTCAACTGTGGCATTCTCCATTAAAGACACCGAGTCGGACAAGCAGAATGAAGTCACGGTTTCCGAAATCACCACACGTCACATTCGTCGATTGGCATCCTCCGCATCCGATTTCCTAGGCAAAAAGATCAACGCAGCAGTCATCTCGGTTCCTACAAATTTCACAGAAGAGCAAAAAGAGGCCCTTTCAAAGGCTTCGCAGGCTGCCGGTGTACAGGTGCTACAGATGATCTCGGAACCTACAGCAGCAGTCCTTGCCTACGATGCTCGACCCGAGGCGGAGCTGAAGGACAAAGTTGTAATCGTAGCGGATTTGGGTGGGACGAGGTCCGATATTGCGGTGATCGCTTCGAGAGGTGGAATCTACAGCATACTATCCACGTCACACGATTACGAAACTGCTGGCGCCCAACTCGATCAAATTCTCGTAGACCACTTTGCGAAGGAATTCATAAAGAAGAATAAAACAGATCCGAGACAGAACCAACGAAGTTTGGCAAAGCTCAAGCTTGAAGCCGAGGCTACCAAAAAGGCGCTGAGTCTGGGTGGGAATGCCGCGCTGAGCGTGGAGTCGCTGGCGGACGGTGTAGACTTCGCTTCTACCATTAATCGGACGCGTTACGAAATGCTGGCCGGGAAAGTCTTTGGCTCATTCACCCGCGTGATTGAAGAGACCATCCGCAAAGCAGATCTAGATGTCCTGGATATCGACGAAGTAAGTTTTTCGTCTCAACCTTACCAATCGCACTGCACGCGAACTTACAGGTTATAGGTTATACTCTCCGGTGGAACATCCCACACACCACGCATTTCTCAAAACCTGCAACGCCTCTTCCCACCCTCAACCCGAATTCTCTCAACCTCAACCTTACCCACAGCACTCGACCCGTCCTCGCTTGCCGCCCGCGGTGCCGCCATCCAAGCATCTCTCATCCAGGAATTTGAAAAAGATGACATCGAGCAGTCCACCCATCCCATGGTGACCGTAACGCCACATCTTCGCAACGCGATCGGTGTCATGCTCGTCAGCGAAGACGTGAAGAAAGGCCTTTTCACCGCCCTAGTAGAGAAAGAGACTGCCGTCCCCTGCAGAAGAGCAGGCATTTTCGCAGTACCCAGGGAAGGCGGGGACGTGGTAGTCAGGATCTGCGAGGGTGTACGAGATATCAAAGTCTCGAAGAAGGAAAAGCCGAAAACGAACGGGAAAAGTGTCGCTAATGATTCGGACAGTGACGTAGAGGAAGATGACGAGGTATGGTTCCGTAGCTTTAATTCACCACTTTCCACATCTTCCGATAAGTATTCAAGCAATCAAGACCCGTACTAACCCCAAAAACCCAACACAGGACGAAGAAATCCGCGAAAAAGCCTGGAAAGTCGGCACCGTGCTAGCCGAAGCCGCCATCGTCGCGGTAAAGAAAGGTGGGAAAGTGGAGGTGACGATCAACGTCAATGCAGACCTAGGCGTGCAAATTACGGCGAGGGAGGTAGATGGGAAGGGTGGCGTGAGGGGGAATATACCCAAGCCGAAAGCGATGGAGAATGGGAGCGCGTGATGAGAGAGAGAGAGAGAGAGAGAGCACGATAAAATATGTTGTACCAGTTGGCAGCGAAGACCGCCTTTTAGAAGCTGATGGCCGGATATAACTATGATAGAAGAATCGCAATAGACGGCTTTTTTGGGGGGCAATGTATTCTGAAGGTCCGTCATTCCTCGTGTATGACGAGCTTACCACCACCTCAGCAGCCTTCATGACTATGCGCAGCCAGGATAGCCCTGTACTGGTCTCGGCATGCCATCTCATGGACCTCTCCCCCCTTCCCAAAAAACAAGAGCCGCCACTTTCCCAGAAAATCTACAACGAATATCCCCTCATGGTCTCTCCATTCCTTCATGTGTCAGCCAGCAGAGAAAACCACTCCATTATCCCCTCCGTACCCCTTTTTCAGAGCGATAGATATCCATAGAGCCGTCAGCTATAAAAAGGAGATACCATACCCTCACATACCCCACAACAAATCAACAGCAAGGAATTCGCACTTCCACAGGACGTCAACCTCATCCACCAGTCCTCGTACGAAGAAAGAGAAATAATGGCGGAGATGAACTCTCATGGCGGTGGGATTCTAGGTACTACGAGTACCATGATTATTAATAGAAATATTATTGGTAGGTACCGATCGATACATGAAAGCAAGCGCACCGTGTCGAAGTCTGCAATTTGACAGCGAGGCGTTGTAGCTGGACGCTGGCTCGACATACTAGTACAGAGCAGTGTAGAATACATCCATCGGATGGAGAGCAGCAGTTTGCAATACTAAGATATGGGCTCCATGGGGTGTGCAGAAACTGACGGGCTGCCGCCAATGCATGCTTCCGTCGATTCTTTCTCGGACCCGAGGGATCCTCTAGCGGCAAATGTGTCATGAGGTCTGCGGTAATCGACTGAGTAAGTAAGTATGTATGCATGTATGTATAAATGCATGTGATGCAATCGAATATGCTTGGTTTTGGGGAAGGTGTAAGATTTTGCATTCATTTGGGTATGGGATTATTTATGTACACGTCTCTTTGTATCTTTCGCTCGCTCGCTCGCTGGCTCGCACTTGCGCTCGGATAGAATAGAATACAGGCATGGATTGGATATCATCGTTTGACTCGCAAGAGGAAAAGAAAGAAAGAGAGGATAGAGAAAGGTATGCTTCGAGCGCTGGGCTCGGGGTATAAAAAACATGAATGATGCAGGTGAGGCAATAAGGCAGATTCTTGCAGCGACCGGTGACTGGTGCAGTGTGTAAGGTTTTTGTTCAAGAATGGAAATCGTTTCCACCGTTAACTTGCTCAAGATTCCACGTTACTAACATAGACCCCACATCATCCCCCCGATGACGGCGATGGCAGTGAGTACCGTGCTCGTGCTCCTGCCTGCTGCGGCGCCGGTGAATGGCGATGGCGATGGTGGATGGACTGGGGCGCCGGTGCCACTTGGTGAGCCTGCGACTGCGCCTGATCCCGGGCTTGAACCTGAGCCGGATCCAGAGGAGCCGGAGCCGAGGCCGGCGGATGCGACAGGTACACCAGCTGCGCTCGGCGCGATGACGAAGGTGCTGCTGCTCGTTGTAGGGAATGGCGCGGCGCTGGGGCTGGCGATGATGGGCGCGCTGGATGGTGAGCTTGAGGGTGGGCTGGAGGAGGCTGGAGCGGTCGTGGAGGTGAAGGTGGGAGCAGGGGTGGAGGTACCGGGCGTTGAGAGGCTGGAGGGTGAGACGTCGGGGATGGGGACGTGCGAGGTCAGGGCCTGGGTGGTGCTGGCGAAGGTTTGGTAGATGGTTGTGGTGGAGGTGGAGGTGCAGGTGGTTGTTTGGGTGATTGTCGCTGCGGAGGTGAGGGTGGAGAGGAAGACGGCGAGGCTGATTGAGGTGCGCATGGTGAGGTGAGTGTGCGCTGTGGAGCTTAGGTGTTTCTGTGAGGGTGGTGGAGGGATGAGCGCATGCGCTGGGTTAAGTGAGTTTGCGCAGATCTGAGGGTGTGCGATGCGCCGATGTGGATTGGGAGACGATGATGAGTTTGCGCAAGGTCTTGTTGAATATATCGCTGAGAGGTATGTTGAAGGAGATATAGGTTGTGCTTGATACCAGATGAAGTGAGGTTGGAGGGTGAGCACACGATGTGCTGTTTTCTTATTGTTTACTACCCAGAAACTTGTAAGGTAGTGAGTGTATTTTGAGATCAACCCAAATCAGATGTTTGTGTGTAAGGAATGTGTGAACAATGATGACCAGATCTGATTCGCAACTTATTGTTAAAAAGAGTGAATGATTGCACGTTGGAACGATCACAAGAATGAAGGAAAGTGACCGTATCTTTCTCTCCGCGTGCAGAAGGATGAGCAGAGGGAATGGCGGCGAGGAGGGCATTCAAACATATATGAGACGAGGCAGTAATTGCCGCATCGATGCATTCTGTGCAGGCTACTTTACCTTGTCAGGCTCTACCTACTGAGCGCAAGTATCCTGGTTAATCACGCATTTAGCATTTATTGAACTTGCAGCCAGTCAAAGAGCGTCATCTTGCTTTAGCTCACATCGTGCCGAATTGCTGCCGGTGTGGGGATTGGCCTAGCATCCGGCGCATACATACACCATACCTTAGTAAGGTAAAGTAGACAGTGAATGTGCGTCAAATGACTGTAATTTCCCATGTGGGAGTCCAAGCAGGGCGAGTTGGAGTTGAGGTTGCCAGGCGAGATTGAAACCCTTAGCGTGTCCATAATCCCTGTCCTCAGACGTTGCACAAAGCGCTGATCCCTGAACCCTTTTCTGGCTGTGCCTGGTTCCTGGCTATTAGCGTCTCTCAACCAGCCCGATGATTCGCCCAGTAGACAGCCTTTCAAACCATCATACGGGATATCCCGAAATTGGCTTCTTCCACTGAGTGCAGATTGCGTCAATGTGCTGATCGATCTGGAGAAGTGGAGACATCCCCGAAGAGGGAAGTATGGACGACATGGTCTTCTCCACTTTCCTTATCTTATGCTCATGATACACGAAATCGACGACAGAGCGCATTGAAGCATTCGAAGCAGTGTGGTACAGCCTCGAAAGCTAGGTCGAAAATCCTGTGCCACCGTGGTGGTCTTTCGTGAAGATATGTTTGCTTGTTTCATGGCCGCTGCCGTCGCACATTTCATCAAACACAGCCCTTGCCTCTTGCACACACCATCAATGGGTCGGCGTGACCTTTCCTTGCAGCATGTTCCTCGTCCTCATGCGAAGGGAAGTATGGTGCGGCTCTTCTTGCGATGGACCGTGGGAGGCGGGACGGGTCTGCGTCGCAGGTATTCCGGGAAACATTGGACTTGTTTCAACCAATGCACTGTCGTCCAGGCTTCCTGTCAGATAATAGCATATTCACCTATCAAGGTCATGCAAGGCTGCAAGCACTCGGAGATCGAGGCTTCCAGCCTTGTCTTGGCATCAGGTACATTTTCCATCTACCTGAAAACTCACACATCATCCCACCCTTCAGGTCGCATCAAGAGCCATCGGTGTTATTTTTCAACATCCATGCGAAGCCAGCGCGGCTGAACCACAAATATACCGCCGTCGCAGTCTTCCCTCCCCATATTCGCCTCTCTTCTGACATCGTCCCACATTTCGAAATACAGCAAGTAGGTAGTCTTATTGGTGTGCCCAAAACCCACACAAACCCAGTCGAATCGACAACGAATCACCACCAGCCTCCCTCTCCTACCCACATCAACCTATCATCTCTCCCAAACCCCACTCAGCGCCTCCTCCGAGGATCGCTTTCAGCGCCGAAAGGCTAAATATCAAACCGATTACGATCGTACCGACGAGGGTCTTACTGCCCATATTGGTGGTGTGATGATCTTCTCGAGAAGGTGGGAGAGAAAGGTAAACTCTGGGCTTGGATGATTTGTGCTTTCACGTAGGTTCTTTAGGTAGCGTTGTTGAGAGGTAGGAAGGTGTTTTTTGTTTCTTGTCTACTGATGCGATTGGAGCTGTTGGTTTTCGGGAGGGAAGACTCTCTGTTGTTGTGCATAAAACGTGATCCAATAGGGTTGGTAGATGAATGTTGGGCAAACGAAGTGAAAAGTCCTCTTGATACCTGTGAGTAATCAATAAACATTCATTGTGTTGTCATCTCCAGTTTGCCGTTCATCCCGAACGAGCCATATCGTTTGCTTATCAACCAGCCCATCGAGAAAGTCGGCCTCGTTTGTTTGGTTGATCGTCATCGTTGCGTTGCGGTTCCGATCGATCGCTGTGAGCCTCGATTTATTTGCTTAAGTCCTTTCCTACGTCTTCGTTCCTTGCAGGATCGCTCCTAGGTGATAGTGGGTATTTAAACGACTTTCTGGCAAGCCTTCGCTGTATGCCGTTTGAAATTGGAGCTTCACCACACAGAAAATGGGATATTGCTCAGCAAACAGCGGTTATTCTGGGGGCTTAAGAAGAGGATCCGAAGGTGATGGTGATAAGACCCTGCAAACAGAAGCTTCTTGTTGATGGGTGAACAGCAATGTCACGCTTTCGAACATTTCTTGAACTCCTCAAGCAAACTTGACACGTTCCTATGCCGCCGAATCCTAATGGCGATGTAGAAGGTTGAGGCACTGAATGGCATTGATATCACCTGAGACAACGATCCGAAATAGTACCCAGAGACTACGAACAGAAGTAAGGCTCGCTCATCAACGCCCTCGATAACGCACGAGAGTATATTCCCCCATTCACATCGAGGGAACGGGCGACAAACTCGCAGCTTGCCTTGCTATGAATGCACAGAGCATCAGCCCCGTGGTTTTCCGAAACGCGCCATCCTACCAACGGAGCGATGATCTATCTTGTATGAATGTAGATGACGACAGTGGTCTGAAGGGCAACTAACCCCATGCTACAGTGACCGATTCTTAGGTGGTCTTCACCACATCATGCTGTGACATGGGTACTGTGCTCCCTCTGCCTGTTATCATAGTCTCGAGAATCAGAAGGCCTTGTGTGGGTTCCGGAAGCCTCGATGGCACCGTTCCAGCGTATCTGATCCGCCCACCCAGAATGTTCACAGTGGACCTGTTGCTGATATTTCTTGTGTTTAATCACACCGGAGGAGGTCCTCCTTTACAACTTGATCTGGCACTGTTCAATCAAATCAGCTAACCTACTCCAAGAATATGATCGCGATCGTAGTGCCCAGAAGAAGTTCGTAGACGCAGGGGATGGAGTTCTTACATGGTGAGCTTCAAGTACATCCACCCGCATACCATCAATAGTATCGCATTGATCGCGATTGACCCAAGCAGGCCCTTTTTGTAAAAGCCAGGCCTTCGGTGTATCGAGATGGGTTTGTTCCTGCTCTCCACGCTCGAATTCGGATCTTCGCTCCAATCGGCCAGCTCGGCGTGCGATTCCTCTACGCCGACAGGTTCGTAAGTTTGGCCCTGCTTGAACATACCGAGGACCGGTAGAGCGGTCATCTGCCACCGTGCGCAAGTTGTAAAGGTGATTGGAAGGATGCTGCTTTAGCTTTGAGAGGTGGAAGAACCATGAGCAAGACGTAAGGACGCAACTGCTGTTAGCTACCTTACACCCTTAATCCCTGTCTGATGCCAAGCCCGCATCTTGCCGGCGATTGTCAACATGTCGCGGACTTAACGACCGCGTCCCATTCTTGAGACAGATATTTATATTCCAGAATCACTATACCATGAAGATACGCCAAGTCATATTGTCTATGTAAATCTCTCCATGCTCGACGTGACCCTCTGTGGAGGGAATGGCCTCCCACAACGGAGACGATCGCCTAGAGCCACGCAATAAATGGGCCAAGCAGATCGATCACTTGGGTCCACCAGACACGATCATATCGGAATCAACTCAGGAGCTCCTCGACGATCTGTGCAATGAAGACGAGCGCTCAAAACATCCTACACTACCTCGTTTTCCAATCAGGGCTACTTCAAGTAGCCGGAAGCGCGATCGAGACGAATCGAATGCTAGCTCCAGTGATGCACCTCTCTTCTCGAGCGACGACCTTCCATCTTCCTCGGCCGATAACTACTTCGAAAAGAGGAGGAAGCGGCAGCATCAGCGGTCATGGTTCGAGGACGAAGACTCCTCGAATATCGCAAGGCCAAGCCTATCAACGATCGCCCAACAATCCTCAAAATTGGGCCCATGCTCTCCGGAGCCGCGAATTCGAGGACCCTTCACGAGAGCGTTTGATAGTGGTGTCTGGATGGGAAGTGATGAGACCACTGAAGACGTCGATTGTGACCCCATGGATCTGAACTGCGAGGAGATGGAAGAGATTGAGATCACTGAGGATGAGGAGAGTGACACAATTTCAGATGGAATCACCTTTCTGGCTCGGATACCAGGGAAACAACGGCGGGAAGAGTTGTTCATCAAAGCCATGCAGACTGTCGAAGATCCTGGCGATTTTGAAGGCCCAGTTTTCCCCTACTGGCAAAAGCAGCCGGACGATTTGGAGGCCTTTCACAACCTGCAAAAAGCCGCTCAACTGAAGATCTCCGAATGCGTCGACCAAGGAAAGGAGGAGCTCGATCTGTCCGCAATGTATCTGCAGCAAGTACGGACGCCAACCCTGAAACCCTTACGTTACTACACCAAGCAAGTACCTCAGCAAGGAGATAACTTCCATAGCCTGACGCCAGAATTGGGATTGTATTTGTCTAATAACTCCCTGGACAGTGTGCCAAGCGAGGTCTACCACCTAGTAAACTTAAAAGTACTAAGTTTAAGGTCAAACAATCTGACCGAGATTCTGCCCGCGATGTCAGGCCTCGCCAATCTCAAGGAACTCAATATTGGTTGCAATCAGCTAAGATGGCTTCCGTGGGAGATTCTTGGCCTAGTCGACCCATCCAGCCCTCTTCATGTAGAGAAGTGCACCGTCCATCCAAACCCCTTCTTCAAACCTGTGCCATCGATCTGGAACATCAAAGATTGGAAGGAAACCCTCCGTAAAGAGCACAAGGGCCATCTGGCTTCGACCCGAATCGCATTCCTTGACACAACAGGTTCCTCCATCCGCGAGTACGCCCAAGCTCCTTCGTCAGCGTCAGAACATTGGGAGAAGTCATTGAACGCCAATGACTCCATCTACCCTCCACAACGCCAGCGCACCAAAACTCCTTCTCTCATGGAACTTGCCATCCGAGCTTGCTACAAGACTGCCCAACTGAGTCAGCTCCCATTCCTCCTCCCGCCAGACTGTCCTACCTATCTCAAGCAATTGCTCGAATCAACGTGGGAGCTCAAAGAATCCGGTGGAAAGCGCTGCTCCGTGTGCGGAAGCGAATACATCATTCCTCGTACCGAGTGGCTGGAATGGTGGTGGTATTGCTCACCCAGCAATGGTCCTCCAGGCGACCAGGACCTCTCGACACCGGCACACAAGGCAACCCCACTGCCGTTGTTGAGGAGAGGTTGCAGTTGGCAGTGCTTCGAAGAGAATCCGGATGCGGTGATTCGAGGCTGGAGCTCGTCAATTGGACCTGGCGGTCGTGAAGAGGAATTAACTATCGCGGGATTAAGGACACAGGTCTGAGTTTGCGCTTGACGTTTGATGCTTTACTACCGTTTTTCACGAAGTCATGATTATGATCCTACGGTACCCTTAGCCCGGCGCGCTGAAACATTGGACTCTGGCTCATTCTGCAATTTCTGCAAGCGAGTTTGAGAATTCGTTTAGTGATGATAGTGATATCCCCTATCGATAGCGATGAAATATCATCAATCACTCTTATCTTATACCTTGCCTTCTCTCAAAAAAACGACCAACAAACAGAACCTAGGTTTCTTTTTTCACCAGAAACAATAAAAAAATGAAGATTATCGTTCATCACAAGCCCCTTCGGTGCTATGCCCGAAATCTAAACATCTTGCCATGTTTTGATCAGATGATGTCGATATAGCACCCAATCCATCAACCTCCATGCAGGCGTCCTACTACAGGTAAAGTACAGTATCCATACCTTAGTAAGGTATCCACACTTATCAAACCAGAAAGTCATAGGGGATAGATGATTGTGAAGGGGAGGGGGGAGAGAATGGGGATTGGGAGATATGATCGAGGAGGGGGGAAGATGATGAGTGGTGGTGAGATTGTAGCTGGTCAACTTTAATCGGGAAAATGGTAGAGGTTGTGGAGGCTCTTTGCTTGTGAAGGGGTGGAGAAGGGTTGGGTGTTTTGGGATGCTGGGTGGTTGGTTGTGGGAAAGAAGGGTGAGGTTGGAGGTGGATTGGATAGATTGTTGGTAGATGGATTGGGGAGGGAGGGAGAGTGGGTGGGTTGGGGAGGAGAGGGAGAGTGGGTGGATGAGGGAGATAGGGAGATAGGGAGATGGGTAGATGGTAGTGAGCTTGTGTCGTTGGCGGGCTTGTGCTGCGTGAAGATCTGGCACTGGTGGAGAATGTGGAGGGAGGGGGGGGAATGGGAGAGGGGGGGGAGAGGGAAAGGAAGAGATGAGGCTTGGTATGATATGCTCGGATGAGGAAGAGAGTAGGCATTGAGGAAGGAATGCGGATGGTTTAGGGTATCAGATAGGTGTGAGTTCTCACACATGGCGAGGATGCATCGATTGCTCTAGCATACGTACACCCCATTTCTCATTCATCCACCACTAAGATCGACATCATTCGTATTTCAATACGCATTCTCTGTATTCTCTGTATCCCTTTCGCAAAAGGCAAGATATCCGGTATCACATGCAAACCCCCCCAGAAATGGAACCATCTTTTATCCTTGCCATCTATCATATTTCTAAACCACCTTCACGCTTTGCATCCATCTCCGCACCAAATACCATCCAGCATCCATCCATCCCCATATTCAAATCCGTCCACAACAAACGGATCTGCTTCCTCCAGATCTATTTCCTCCGGAAAGAGCAGCCTTCTGTGAGCCTAGCCTTCCCACCCGTAGGCTGGCACAGCACGGTCGAGCAGCCGCCGCAGATGACGACGGTTTGGGCGTGCGAGAAGACGGTCGTGATGGTGAAGCAGCCGGGGCATTTGACGTCCATGAAGAAGGAGCGGGGGACGGGGACGAGGGTCTGTTTGTTTTGTTTTTTTGGTCAGGTTTGTGTTTTTGATAGCTCGCCTTTATACCGCTCCGCTCGGACTGTTTTGTGATTGTATGGATTGGGGGTGGGTGGAGGGGGTCTGGGGAAGTACCTTTAGCTTGTGCTTCCTTGCCTCAGCGGCTGGTGTTGGGTTGAGCAGATCGACGGCGAGAACCTGTTGTGATGGGTTAGCGGTGTGGCGAAGTGGTTGTTCGGAGGGGTGGTGAGAAGGAGAGGTACCATTTCGGCGGTTGTTGCTGTGCGCTTTGTTTGATAATTGGAGTCTGTTGGCTGATTGAGGAGGTTTGATTGCGCTTCAGGGTGCTTTGTAGATGGAAGGGGACTGCGTCGCTGTCAGTGGTGAGTCAGTGGAGTGGAATTTGATTTGGTTGGTCGTGTGAGCGGAAAGACTTAGCGAGGGCGCTAGCGTCAATGCCAAGACTTCGTCAATAATTCAACATCATTTATAACGGGTGACCAAGGGAATGTGTCCTTCATTGGACGTGAATCTTGGATCGGAATGATAGAACATGATGTCCTCTTTACGTTTCATATTCAGAAAAATTCTTGTTGAACTGGACGGATCTACATGCAAACGTTGAAGATATCAGCTCTAGCCATGCCTCAAACCCTACACACCCTTGAACCTGTGGATAGTGTCACGATCATGAATGATGAATGGGAATACTCTCCACCATCCACGGCTACCCTGACACTGTGGGCATAACCCGTATCGACCTTTGCCTTGACGTAATCCCGCAGCTCTCTCAGCGAAGGACCTAGCAGCGGATAGAGTAGCCTGTTCTTGGCGTAGGTGGAAAGCCTTGCATGTCACGTACTATTCACATGGTCACACAGCTTGGTCGATGAATGGAAACATTTTGGAAGTCCGGGTGGTGCACAGGCTTCGCTCCGCTTGGTGCTTCCAACCACAAGGGCACGAAATTATCATTGAAAAGCGAGGCGTGTGTGGGAGAAAAAGGTAACGTCACTATCTCAATGGGTTCGTGAGAGGCTGTCATTACTTCAAATAGGACGTATTTATACGACACAAACGAGGGTAGCTGTGAACGTCGGCGGTCTTGTAGAAGGTTGTGCGACTCCGAAGGTGGCCTGAAACTCTGCTCCATGAATCTCAGCAAGGTTCTTCTTCTTGACGAAACGACTTGAACCAGATAGATACCAACGCGTAGCTCTGATACGTTTGAAAAGTCGTGGTCACGACCGTACGAAGTTGAGAGCCAGCTTATGCTGCGATAGCCTTGGTGGCTTTACTTCATCTTCTACCTTTCTGAGAAGCAGCTCTCAGGAGTGCTGTCATTCAGGGTCTGGAATAATACTCCATCTAGCGTGCTAGTAGAGAAGTATTCGTTGAATTCAACACGCGTTCCGCTCCAAAATAAGAAGGATTTGAAAATCGGAGATCATTTTGATATTGTAACAAAAGATCCACGCCGACGACCAACATCTTTCGACGACATGATTCGGGCCAAGAATTGCAGGACATATGTGCAGAAAATCCTTCGGTCATAATGACCTGTCACAAGTAGTGGTGCAATGAACGTAGTCAGGCAGCATAGCCAGGTCCAAGAATGTATGCTGCGAATGACAATTTCCCAATTCAATGGGGCGGCCGATGGACACAACATATCCAACGAGGTATAGCGGGATTCAAGGCGGCATCCTTGAACACGAAGGTATTGGTGAATAGCTGGGTCTATTATTAGCATCACCATCATACGAGGCATCAGTTGGGCATTGTGCCAGAAGATCGTTCGATCCAGCCCCAGGTCCAGGACACGTATTCACCTGCAATAACATTGTTTCGTCTTCAGCAGAGAAGATAGAATTCATTACTGGCAGCGAGCCTTCGTGATAAGTCCTGAGGCAGGCAGCTGAGCCCTCGCCCCCAAACCTTCAAACAACAGATCCTGAATTTGCACTCAATACCTTATTATGTTATGGTCCTGCCAAGCATCCGCAGCACAGTCGTACACAGAACATGAGTCGCGCGCTTTTCAAAGTCCTGCCGCTAAGGTTGTGCGGATGCATCTGTGCCCAGCGATCTCTATTTTAGCCCGAGCGGAGGACAGTCTCCCCAGATTCAGCTAGGGGCAGTGCTGCATGCAACACTGATGTGGGGCTACATGATTTGGCGCAGGCACAGAACGCATGCGTCAAAGGCGTAGTCGAACAATCTCAATAGTGATTGGGATAAGTACGGAGTACGCAGTAGTCATTGCTGTGCTCTAGATCATGTTTCGAACAAAGACTCTGGCGGCAATTATGCGGCGGTTGAGGACACCTTTCTCCTCTGTGTAACAAATTGGCGATAGTGTTCCTTCATGCACGGTTGCAGCAGGCATTGTGGCTGTAGTCCTAGTCAAACAAGGTATTATTGTGTGCTTTGTCAATCTTGTCGCATTCCTCCGAGGTTGAGGCTTTTTACTCCCCGCCGTCGCCCGCTTACGGCTAGCGGCTTGGCGCTAAATTATGAAAGGTTCCATACTGCACACTAGATCTCCTTCACTACATCAAGCCCATCCCACTTTGATATGTACTCACCCCCTGCTCAGCTCGGGGGCCTTTCTCTGTGAGCACTCTATCCCTCGAGTACCCCTTCATTCGACACCTCTTAGTTGTTCTACGTCAACGGAGAACGCGTTTCCTCGAGGCTCCGATCGGAAGACCCACACAATAAGGCTACCTTGGATGTTGATCTTTTGACCTCCACCCGACACCAACAACCCTGAAGGTGCGTGATCCACCCTTCATTATACACAATACTTCCTACCTATCACCTTCGTCACTCGACTCCCTCATTCATCATTCACGTCTCCTGACAATCACAACAACAAACCCGGGTGTTTGGGCCTCTCTCCCTCTCACCGCTCGTCTGGCCCGTGTCGACTGAAGCCATTTCAACTTCCACTACTCAAAGATCCACACTGACAGTTTTGATCACCACAGCCAAGTGTCGAGATACACAATCATTCAGACACCAACAGTATCTTCGATACAATAGTATTACTCGATCGGAGCCTGATTCCTGTTAGCCACCTGTACAACCTCGCCTCCTACAATCCTGACATATATCCAGTGACTCCCAGAGTCAGACAAAAGCCAAGATGACTACAATGGTGCGTACACCCGACTTCTTTCCTACACCTCGCCCTCTATGGTGCTCTGGTACACCCTACCTGTTGTCTCACTTGGGGGTCTTTGAATTCGATGGTCTATAATGTGTCTCCTTCTGGGCTTGTAGCCTTGCCGCAACAGCTTGCCTAGGCTTGAAGCAAAAGGGACTTACAGTAGCTCATGATTCCGTCCTACCTTATTGGATCTATTTATCGAACTGTTATGCTAACCTATAATTTCCTCCAGGACCTCCGTGTGGGGAACAAATACCGTATCGGACGCAAGATCGGCAGTGGAAGTTTTGGCGATATCTATTTAGGTGAGACGAGGCATTTTCACATTTGGACGATGCTGATGTGTCTATCCAGGCACCAACATCATCTCCGGCGAAGAAATTGCCATCAAATTGGAGAGCGTCAAGGCCAAGCACCCTCAGCTGGAATATGAAGCCCGTGTCTACAAATCTTTGGCAGGAGGAGTCGGTATTCCGTTCGTTCGCTGGTTCGGTACCGAGTGTGACTACAATGCTATGGTGCTCGACCTTCTCGGCCCCAGTCTGGAGGATCTGTTCAACTTTTGCAACCGCAAATTTTCCTTGAAGACAGTCTTGTTGCTTGCCGATCAGCTCATCTCCCGTATCGAGTACATCCATGCCAAATCTTTCATCCACCGTGATATCAAGCCGGACAATTTCCTGATGGGCATCGGCAAGCGTGGGAACCAGGTCAACGTCATTGACTTCGGATTGGCCAAGAAATATCGTGACCCAAAGACCCACTTTCACATCCCATACCGCGAGAACAAGAACTTGACAGGAACAGCACGTTATGCTAGTATCAACACGCATCTCGGGGTTGAGCAATCCCGTCGTGATGACATGGAATCTCTTGGTTACGTGATGCTCTACTTCTGCCGTGGCTCCCTCCCGTGGCAAGGACTGAAGGCTGCCACTAAGAAGCAGAAATATGACCGTATCATGGAGAAGAAGATGACGACGCCAACTGAGGTTCTCTGCCGTGGATTTCCCAACGAGTTCGCCATCTATCTGAACTACACCCGCTCTCTCCGCTTTGATGACAAGCCTGATTACTCGTACCTTCGCAAGATCTTCCGGGACCTATTCGTCCGCGAAGGATTCCAGTACGATTATGTCTTTGACTGGACCGTCTACAAATACCAGAAGAATGCTCAAGCCATCCAGGCGAGCAACAATCAGGCAGTTGTGCAGGAAGAAGAGGAAAAACCAGCTCGTCGTCATGCCGGAGGTACGAATGCTGCCACTGCTGGTACCCCCTTGCAGAACACATCCTCAGCTAGCAAACCAGGGGCTATTTCAAGCCAGCGACGTAAAGTATTGGAGCGTGCTCCCGGCGGTGCTGAAACCCCAGCAGATACGAACCGTGCAGTAGGAGGAAGTGACCGGATGTGAGTTTTGCCAATTTTGGTTCCTGGTGAGGAACTCCTCCAGTGCCTTTGCCGTTTGATCGATGTATCACGCTGGGTGTGGAGGATTGTGAAAGCGAATTCTAACTAATGTATAGTCTTCGACGTTAGGCTACGTTCGGCTTCCAAGGGAGTCGCTGGTGCTGGGATCTCTGGATCTGGCAACGGCGTCTACCGTGTGAAGCGGGAAAATCATAAAGGGAATGGCGGATGGTACTGATCAATCATCTAGGTAATGAACTCACTGGCTATGCCAACGCCAGTGAATATCGTTGCCGGGTCAGCTCTACCATCACTATCCATCATGGGGCTCCCTCTAGCCTCCGACGTTTGCAACGACATTCATGGATATCTCCATTGGGCTTGCACTCTTCAATTACCGGATTTACCTTATTTTGTCTCAGCTTCTCTTGTCTCGGCCTCATCAAGTTCCTGAAATCCTGAGGATCCATACGTTCGCAAACATCAATATTCGAACGCTGGGTTATCGGAATTCTATAGATGGATGTTGCACGAATGGCACGTCACTGGCTTTGCTTGCAAGATTACCACATAGCCAGGCTGGGCACAATTGGAACCATCGGTACTGGATCCAACAATCTCATACCCTGTTTAGGGAATGTCATCAACAACATCGACTCACGGCCTTTGCTCAACATACACTAATACTCCACTTTCACTACACGCACCCAGACCCCACTCCAGCACTTTGCATATCCAGCGGCATTAACACGGTCATTCAAGAATTTTCACTGGCAGGCATAACAAAGGGGGCTTGTGAAACGCAGCGATTGGAGGAAATTACAAGAATGTTAGAGATGGCTTCGGTGACAGGAATGCGATGGCTCTACTGGTGCTCGTCGAACCAGTCTGACAAGTAAAGGCCATCTATACCGGAGAACCACCAAGGATGGCCATCGAGAATTATGGAAAGGGGTCGCTTCCGGGGTGGTAATATTGCTATGCCTGTTTCTTTCCTTTCTCCTCTTTCGAGGACGTGTCTCTATTCCCAAAAGGCTGAACCGAGCTCGAGGTATACTAGATACTCGACCTAATGAACAACAACCAAGCCATCCCGAGGGAGATTGTGCATGAGTGAACGTAGATGTCCAAGTACATGGTGCCACTCGTGATGATCACATTACCCTCTAAACTCCAACAAAGTACAAACATGATGCTGCAGTACTACCACTGATCTTACAGCGGCATCACAACCTCATCTACTTTACATAGCCAACACATCCTCAACGAAATCAAACCCATCTCTCCCCTTCTCTCCCAATCAACTCAGTCATACATATTTGCGGGAAAACACATAGGTCCCTACCTATCTCCATTAACATGTATCCGTATTGGATTGATTGATTGCTCTTCTGTCTGTCTATCTTGTTTACATTTTCTCACGTTGAGTTGGTTGTTGTTACGGGCTGGTGGGTAGGGGGATTGGGTATGGGTATGGACTGTCTGTCCTACTTGCTGTATGTTTTGAGAGTGCTGTACGCAAGTTGTGGCGAAGGGATGGGGTGGGTATGGTGGATTGGGGGGATGGGTGATAGGTGGGTAGGTGGGTAATTTGTATATGATATTAGGTTTGGGATTTTCCGTTGCTTTTAGAGAGAGAGTTCCTTGGATCTTTTAAAGAAGGGATCAGAGTGGATTTTTTGGAATCTTGGATTTCTCTTTCGGATGTGTGTGGTCGTGTAGGCGTGAGGAATATGGTGTGGTATATATAAGGTAGGGTATGGTGGTGAGATGTGCGATGGATTGCTCTGGTAAAGAAGGTGATTTGGGAAGGGGATAGAGGAGGTGATTTGGATTTGGGGAGAGGGGATGGGTGCATGAGGGGATTGAGTGGATTGAGCGGATTATACGGGTGATAGAATAGGAGGAGGAGTGTGGTGGTTTATTGTTGGGTTGGAGGGGGTTGGTATGAATACTAGTGGTTGTAGAGTGAATGGACAGTGAGGATGATTTCGCCGCGTAGTTCTCCATTCATTCGTGCATTCTTGATCATCTCCTGTTTGCCATCGCCAACATAACATTTGAGATAATGTTCAGTCTAAAGTATACAAGAGCAAAACCTCAGCCTCGCAGTAACCGAGCTGTCATGATCTGACTCTGGCGGTGGCTGGTAAGCTTGATCCTTGATCGTTGGTCTGTGGCCGACGACGAGACTGGGTGCAGTGCTATTGTAGGGCAACCGTGGCATCTTGGCTTGGAAATGATCTCGATTCCTGGAGTTTGCGGTAAACTTCATTAGAAAATGGGGTTTGATTCCTCTTGGCGCCAATCCAATGGTGGTGCTTGTGTCTTTTTCTCTGGAGAGGCTTCGCAGAGAGCTTTTGCTAAAGCTTTCAGACGTGAGTCTATTCACTTGGCTTGGCTCGATCATGGTAAGCGCTCATCGTTTGCTTTCACTATAGGTGATAGGGCTTCATAGATGTCTTGGGAAGCCCTCGATGACGGGGCTGGTACACCGAGTGCCACATGTGTGGGCTGCATTGCTTTGGAGTTGGTGGGACTGACCTAGCGCTATTCTTTGGAGGGTTTTCGAAATCCTCATCATGGCGTTCCTCGATTTCATTTCTCAAGGGTCCCGTCACCACAATTACTGTATGGTATGCCGGACCAGCTTTTTCTGTGAATGAGAATATAGGAAATGACTTAGCGAGCCGTAAGGTGTTCATAATCGCGGCTATTTCATGCTTTCTGAACTACTTCCATGTGCTGTACCGCGGATCCTTAGAAGGGATGGTGACTCGGTATGGAGCGACCAATCGGTGCGCCGAATTGGCTTTGACCATCACTGAACGATACCTCAATTCACGTTTTTCAATCGCAGCTTTTTGAGCTTTGCCTTTGTCTCCTCCACTTATCTCCGCACACCCTTCCGATAATAACGCATGCCGTGGCCGTGCCTCCTGTTACCAGAGCAATCATGGTGAAACACCAACCTGCGCCGACAGTGTCGATGAGCGGTTGTAAAGCAGCAAGGCCGCCAGCGGCGAAGGTGCAGCGGACGATGTTCATGGCAGCCTGAGCTGTAGAAGGGTGCGAAGGATGAAGGTCAACAAGTAGAGTCCCGCATGCGTTGAAGATCATGGTGATCGAGCCTCCGATGAAGAATTGGAGGATGAGAGGGATAGATGGGTGGAGGTGATATTCCAGGACCCAACCATAAGCGATCATAGGCAGCGTAGAGAGAGGAAGTAGGTAAACCATGCTTCGTAGACGAGCATGAAACATTGGGAAGGCAAGCTTCTGGGATTGGGTAGTGTCACTGCTGGACGTGGGAAAGCCTTGACGGGTGGCGATGTAGTGGTAGTCATTCGTAAGTATCATTGCTTGATGCCAGACACCCTTAGTTCCCATCACCGGAAGAACTTGATTAAACGGATGGGAATGAACCAACTTACATGAGAGTAAAGATGCGACGAAACAGCCTACGCCAAAGGGGATATAGATCAATCCGGCTTCCAGCTCTGTGTAGTCATAAAGTTCAATAAATAGAGAAGACAGAGATGCTTGTAAACAACTGTATGCAGTGTAGGAAACAGCATTCACGAGAACGATCAGGGCAGTGTCTTTACATAGTAGGATGGATATACTTCGGGTGAAATTTGGTATTTTCGGCTTGACCAACTTAGAAGAGTCGTCTGATGCACCTCCTTGTGGCTGGCATGAGGTTCTATTTCTCTTCTCTTGCCATATCGTCCAGATGCTTCTGTTTAGGCCGGTAGCGGGGCGGGAGCCGTTTCCAACGATATTGCGTGCAGTTTCGGGCAGTATCATAGAAATCATAACCAGACAAGCAGCCCCAGAGATGGCCAGAAAGCCAAAAGTCCAACGCCATCCAGCCTTTTGGGCAAGAACACCTCCAAGAACCGGTCCTAAGCTAGGCGCGACGTTTGGGCCACACCCCAAGATTCCCATGTACGACCCACGCTCAGAAGATTCTGTGATATCGCCGACCACACCATAGCCGATCCCAATGGTAGACGAGCCCCCTGCACTCTGTAGCATGCGAAGGATCAATAGAGCTGGATAAGAGGTTTGCAGAGCGAGTCCAACATTAGCTAGAACATAGATGAAGAACATGAGTAGATAGACAGGTCGTCTCCCAAGCTGGTCTGCAATGCTTCCTAATATCATTGGTGCGATTCCGGACACAATCATGTAGGATGTTATTGTTAGGTTGACCCTCGATAGATTTGTATGTAAGTCATCAGCTACGGAGGCAAGTGCAGGATAGTAGATGAAGCTGCTAAGAGGCGAGAACACAGAAGCGAAGGCGACGAGTAAGACGATACCTAGCTTCTCGGGCTTCGAGAATATCGAATAAGGAATATCAGCTCTAGCTATGCTGTTGCGGCCCGTATCTTCGACTTCTTCGTTCGCTTTCTTCAGATGTTCATCAATCGGGGAACCTGAAAGCCGGTTGTCTGTTTCCGACATGTCCGGGTGGGCCGATGTAGGGCAGAGGATTGCTCAATCCGTAAGGCAGGAGTCATCATTGGTACTGATGGGATCTAATTGGTCCTATAGAAGTACCTTAAGTGGCTACCTTTCATGGTGGGTATCTTGAATGATGAACTTCGAGCTGGGCATGTGGGCAGCAAACGCGAAGTCCCTTGGGGTAGCTATCCTGATTACTAAAATTACGTATCGCTAGCCAGAACGAGCTTAGCTGCCGGCTTGCTCGGCTTGCCCACCCATAATGCCAAGCCTTCGTGAAATGGTACCTCCTTCCTACTTCAATCACTAACGTTGCATTTACCTATTTTTTTTTGATGCAGTACGCAAAAGAAGTCAAGATTCATTATTAGTTGTACCAGCAGATCATCGATAGGGGAGGAAGCATCCCTATTCACACTTCCACTAATACCGATAGTACCATACAGGACCTAATCCAGATGATGACTAGCTTTGTCATCCTATACAGATAGTGTTTTGCATACATTGGAGGTACTGATCATACTGAATGCTCCGAGGAATCTGGAGTCGCGGTTCATTATGGTAAATATGGGGTTTTTCCCGAGATCGTCCATCTACCAACCACAGAAGCCTTCTGAATCAATGTAACGAACGAAAGACACTCAACATCACCGTTGATCTAGGAAGTTGACGAATACTTGTCACTCAAGAAGCGTATGTCATCCCATACCCTGTAAAGATTGTTAGTAAGAAGGAGCATAAATTCGCAGGGATACTTTATACTCCTTGCGGTCGCTCTGCGAAGAATCCGGCCAACCCAAACAATGGGCGATGGTGAACTTGATGCTATACAAACGGTTCCGATCATCGAATTGCTCCACCGGCTCGCTCGGCTGCATATAGCTGAGATACTGACGGAAATATGGCGTTTTAAAGCGATATCTGTCGGAGCGCCACATGCCCAGCTCCATTTCGTTATGCGCGTACATGACGCTGGCGTCAAAGACAACAGGTAATCCAGTCTCAAGATTGAGACCAGTATTTTCTTCCCACAAGTCTCCGTGTATGAGGCAAGGCTTCAAGATTCGCCCATTGGATTGAAGAGGTTCTAAGATCTGTGGGATCACCATTTGGGCAAAGGTCTTGAAGGCAGCTTCATAGTCTGGTTGCGGACCATTTTGGGCAATCTCTCGATCGAAGAACTGCGTCAGTAACCTCGTAAAATAGGTACACCAGTTCCCTTCCCAAGTGGTATTCTGAGGATTGGGTCCATGCCAGGTAACTAGGTGGAAGCCGAATTTTCCCGTTGGGGAAACACTCATATTGTGGAGTTGGGCGATACGACGGCAGAACTCTGGAGGCTCCACGATCTCAGGGCCCAATTCGAGGAAATCCATGAGATAGAAGAAGGTTTCGGGAGACGCTTGTTCGAATTTGCCCCAGTGGACGGGCGTGGGTACAAAATCTGGCATATATATATAGATCTCCATTATTGATCGGTGCTCTGCTTCCATCATCGCTCTTCCCATCTCTTCTGTCGCACACTAACATTCTCCATTAGCGGTCTCGTTGAGCAGCTCGGAGCAAAATCTTTACTTTGAGAAAGTAAGATTTCTGATCTCCGTTGGGCGACTCAATCGTGATCCGAGACGCCCGGGTCCAGGCAGCAGTGCCGTAGCTAATAGCCTCGATGACTTTTGAACCGGTAGGAAATACTGCGGACCATCAGATAACTTCAGCGGCTGGGGGTAACGACTGCACACAGTTGACCACGTTAATATCCAGACCGAACTTTTCTCCTACATCTGGAATGACGTCTCTCACGGAGGTACGTGTTCCATCCATGATTGCTTCTTGGAAGGGTTGAAAAACATGTCGACGAAGACGAGGCCCATCTTAAGGGCATTGGACCGTGATACTGGCACACTTGCGTTATGTGAAGCCCCGCGGCATAGGGACTGCGACTTGTGGATGTTGGCGCCGGGGAGGCTGAGGAGCGCGCATCACGGAAGGGCACCAATACATCCACCCGCCCGCCCATAGATTGCGCGAGACTATTCCAGGACATGGCGAGTTGCAGCCTTGGTTCTCTTCGATGACTCGAACGACCACAGCCTATAATGTAACTTGAGGACCCAAAGGAACTAGCAGGGGGGCAAGCCGCCATGACAGTATACAACGCTTGATAGGATAGAGATAAGGTATTTATGGGGGCTCTGCAACGAGGGAGAGAGAAGGGATTCTTCTATTCCGCAACAGGCTTTGATCAGCGATACCGTGTGCTTCGGGTATGTGCATGAACCTCGTTACGGCAGGTCTAATACACTAGTCGTTGACTATGTGCCGCTCGTTCTAGGACCTAGACTCAACATTGGAGTGAAATTGCCAAGCCATGGTCGTCCGAGGCAATCAGATACAGTCTGCGGTAGACTGCATTTGCAAAGTTGCCATCATTGACTGAGAATAGCTGCGGAGTAACCGTTGCGACATGTCTAGTTCCTGCGCCAATACAAACGTCATAAGGTAGTCTGGCTTCAAGGTACGATTGTATAGGCTTCGCAGATACCATTATTGATTTATGGGTGGTCGAGAACAAAACCCGTCGTAGCCTAGCTAGGGCGTTGCCGCAATGTTCTTGCCGTCATCGCTGTGGCAATGGTGAGAGTTGCAAGAGTTGCAACAGAAAGTATTGCCTAATTACATCACAGATCTCACGATTCCGGCGAAGGGACAAACCTTTCTCACAAGCCTCCTCAAGCACCCGTGAAGAAGAGCCAGAGGGTGAAAAATTGTCACTTCGTCCGTCAAGTACAGCGAAGAGTAATCTTTCTGCCTTTGATCTTCCACTTCACTATGGAAGTTCGCAAGACACAGATTCAAAGCGAAAGGACCGCTCACGCGACCGCAGTGCGGATCCCCTTGGCCTGACGATCCTCCATGAACCCGAATGTTCTCCCTCAGCTGACATTGTCTTTGTCCATGGATTGGGTGGAACAAGTAGGCATACCTGGTCGAAAAATCGGGATCTTCAATTATTCTGGCCTCTTGAGTGGCTTCCCTACGAGCCAGGGCTAACATCCGCACGCATTATGACGTTTGGTTATAATTCGCATTTTTCGTCAGTGTCTCACCGAAAGGAAAACATTCTCAACATTTCGGATTTTGCGAAGGATTTACTATTCAGCCTGAAATTTGCGACAGGAGAAGGCGAGAGCAGGGTGGAAATTGGATCAGTACCCATCATATTTGTTGCCCACTCTATGGGGGGTCTGATCGTAAAAAAAGCGTTCATTCTCGGCCAGCATGATGAGCACTACCAAGATCTCGTCCAAGCGATTACCGGTATGGTCTTTCTTTCCACACCTCATCGGGGGTCAAACCTCGCAGATATTCTCAATACGATCCTTTCAGCATGCGTCTTCGCTTTCTCTCCTAGGCAGTACATATCCGAACTTAGCATCAACTCCCCAACCCTACAGGAGATCAACGAACAGTTCAGAAGTCTGGCTCCTAGCATATCAATCATTTCCTTCTTTGAGACTCTCAAAACCTCTATAGGTCCCTCGCAGGTAATGGTACTCCAAAAGGACTCCTCGATTCTCGGCTACCCTGGAGAGATCTCAAAGCCCCTTGACGCTGACCACCACGACGTCTGCAAGTATACCAGCCAACAGGATCCGAACTACATAAGCGTTCGCAGTATCCTCAAATATCTGATAGAAAAGCACCAGCCACAGGATTTGCCAAAGACAGAGTCGAATGCAGTTGACGAACTTCAAGAAATCGCCGCCGCTTTTGGACGAATAGAGGGACCGGTCGACGATCTTCTCTTCTTCTCCGACAGGAGAATGCCTGGGTCTTGCAAGTGGATGGACCATGACTCACACTTCAGATCTCTCATGGCAGATGAAAATGTAGGACCCCGATGCCTCTGGTGCACCGGACTCCCAGGTTCGGGGAAATCTGTACTCGCTTCTTCCGTTATCCAGACCGCGCAGGAGAGCGATATCGACTCCGCGTATTACTTTTTCCGGTTTGGGGATCAAGTCAAGAACAATCTCATTACTCTGCTTTTGTCTTTGGCGTATCAAATTGCAAGCATTTTACCTGAATATCGCAGGTGCTTGATACGCCTTCTCGAAGACGGACTAAACGTAGCAAAGTCTGCCCCACGTCTTCTTTGGCAAAAGCTCTATATATCGGCGTTCTTCAAACTCAGCTTAGCTCGTCCTCTCCTCATGGTTATCGATGGACTAGACGAGTGTGATTCGTCCGCCATGTTTTTGAAATTCCTAGAAGACTTTCACGCATTCTCAGGCTCGGTACGCCTACTGGTGTTTAGTCGTAACACACAATCGTTGTCATCGGGATTCGAAAGAATTTCGAAAAAATTACAAGTGTGCCATCAACCTGTGGAAAACACGAGAGAAGATCTTCGAATGTACGTGGAGGAAGAGATTGCGACCATGCATGGCGATGAAGTGTTCAAAGATGACATAGCGAAAAAGCTTGTGCGCAAAGCTGATGGCAATTTCTTGTGGGCAACTTTTGTTCTGAGTGAAGTGCTACGGTGTCACACACAAGATGCAGTACTAGAGGCACTTGAGGATGTTCCCGGAGAACTTGAGCCACTGTACGAACGAATGGATTCTACGCTAGCAAAGAGCTGCCGACCCTCAGATCAAGCTATGGGCAAGACTATATTGACTTGGATCGCGTGCTCGAGGTATCCTTTGAATTTGTTGGACTTGGCCGAAGCCTTACAACCGGAGTACGCCAACATTCTCGATCTGAAACATACCATCAGTGGTGTCTGTGGAGAGTTTGTCATTGTCGACGGCAAAGACATCGTATCAATGGTCCACTCGTCTGCTCGCGATTGCTTGTTTCAGAACCCTGATCTTAATTATCACATCCCTCAAGGGCTCTCGCACCATTCTATCTTCACCAAATGCATCACGGCACTCATCAAAGCTAGTCCTAGAACCCAGACAGGGCAGACGAAATCGCAAGCCTTCTTGCTCTACGCTTCAACCTCCTGGCCATACCACCTGGAGCAAGCTTCTGGGGTCTCGGATCAGAATTCCCTTCTGCTGCTAGCCCGGTTCTTTCAAAGCTCAGCTGTGCTGAGCTGGATATATTTGCTTTCAGTGGCTGGCCAACTACGTATGTTGGTTAAGGCTTCCAAGATGATGACCGGCTTCCTCAAGCTAGTTGATCGATTGGACGAAGGAAGAAGTCCACTTACACATCGTCTGCGCGAGAAAGAGCTTTTGGCACTGTGGAACATTGATCTTGTTAGGCTTGTGGGCAAGTTCGGTTCGCATCTCAACGATCAGCCGAAGCTGATATTCAAGCTGATTGCCCCGTTGTGTCCTTCCGATTCCGTAATTTTCAAGCAATTCGGTGCCCCGAGTGGGTCGAGGATTTGCTTATCCGGCCTCTCCAATAAGTCATGGGACGACTGCCTGGCGAGATTTGCTATCCATGACTCTGAGGCTCCGCTGCAGATAAAATGTGCGAACCAGTATTTTGCGATTCTACTGTCTGATGGTACAGTTCTTTTATATCATGCAAGCACTTGCGAAGACGCCAGACGCTTTCATCATGGTGAGCGGGTTCTGACATGGTGCTTCAACCACGTTGGCGACAAATTGGTGACGTGTGGTCTTACTAGGACTATTGTTTGGATCACTGCAACTGGACAGCAGCTATATTCTGCAGTAAACGCTAGGCGATCCAAAGCCATCACGATAGCTTTTGCAGATGGTGACGAGACACTGGTAATATGTTGTGATGACCGAGTGGTTCGTAAATTGTCTCTCACCATGCCGAACGACGGCTGGGCGGTCGTGGAGGATGTGCTCGGAAAGGACAACTTTGAGGGGAAGCAGTGCGGCTCACCACGCTGCGCTTCTTTCAACGTTTCGGCTTCCCAGATCGCCATAACGTATCGTGCCATTCCGCTCGCAGTGTGGTCAGTTGATGAGTCACGCCCCTTGCTGATCGGCAGATGTCAAAGAGTACGTAAGGGCCTTCAAATACTCAGCGGTGGTGCTTCAGATGTGCAAGCCATCGCCTGGAATCATGTAACGGGTCATATTCTTGGTATATACAACGACGGATGCGTCTTCAAGTGGCATCCCTTTGAGGGTGACTATGAAGAATCTAGCATCTCCGTCCACAGTATCGAATGTAGTCCGGACGGGAAGTTCTTCATCACAAGCAGCCGAGATGGCACGCTCAGGATCTGGGACTTCTATCATCTCACTCCTATCTATCAGCTATATCACTCCGCTCCCGTGAAAAGCCTTGCTATCGATCCGAACGACACCAAGATCTACGACATCCGGGGATCGTTTTGTAGTGTGTGGGAGCCGATATCTCTTGTTCGTATGTGGGAATCGGAAGACAAGTCTAGCGACACTCTAAGCAACCGAGAAAGTACCCAGATATCGCATGTCTCCGAAGCAATCTTCGAGACGCTGCAGCCTATCACCACGCTTGCAGTGGAACCGGAAAGTTTATCGTACGCAATCGGTAATGATGATGGTCTTGTTACTCATATCACAAAAGAAGGAACGCCGGCGTCAGAGCTTATGCAGACATTCATGACTGTGGAACACGTTTGCTGGAGCGACGATGGCCGCTATGTCGCAGCCTCCGGATTGGATCGCAGAATCTCTGTCCAGGAAGTCGACCAAGCAAGGCCATCTCAGACGTCAAAGTCGATCATGGTCGGCAAGGAGGAGGACCCTATTAGACAGATTGTATTTAGCTCTACGAACCGGTTCCTTCTCGTAGCTACAAACCGCTTCTTGAATATTTGGTCCCTTTATGAAAATATCATCATTTCGACACGCCCACAGGTCACTCCGCACCGCTGGTTCAATTTGCCATCCGATGACACAAAGGTGATAGGGTTCTGCTTCGCGGGTATCCAGATAATTGACTGGGGAGACGCTACATTTATCAAGCACCTGAGGCTTGATCGATCATTGGTGGACAACACGACGAAACATGCGCCTCATGACTGGCTGAATAGAAGACCTTCTGCACAGTACCCTATGAGCCCTAGCGAGACTAATGAAGTTGTCGACAAGATATTGCTTACAATAGACGGCACGACATCACTAAATGTCACCTCTCGAAGTACCCGCCAAGGTCGTTGCGAGAGACAGTACATGCTAATCAAACTCGCAAATATGACCAGTTCGTCGAGCACAACGGTAATCGCGGCCGCGCTGCCTCCAGCTCTCCAGGCTTCCATCGCAATCCCTCTCGGCTTCCTAGCCGCAGATGCGTCGTCGACAAATCGCAGGAAATCATCCCTGCAGCTAAACCCTACTGACACCGCCTCAGCCACTTCACATGCGACAGAACACGTCCTCGCTTTCTTAGATCATACATTCTGGGTCTGCACATACACGTTGAGCGAGACGAGGCCCAGGCGGGTCAAGCGCCATTTCTTCCTTCCTCGCGACTGGCAAAATGCGGACTGGCTGCAGCTGGCGGTCATGCGACCGGATGGGGTGTTGCTGTGTCCTAGAAACGGAGAAGTTGCGCTTGTGGAGAATGGATTGTGGGAGGAATGGCTGGAATGAGTTACGTAAAGAGGTATATAATCTGTTATGAGTGAGGGGTGTACTAACGAACATCAATTGGGCTGCTAGTACGCGGCGTACCTTGGTGTCTGTACACGTTTGTACCGGGCGACTGGTTCCTGAATCATAGACTCTAGTGAACAAGGGACAGCAGAATCTCTTACATCAAAGGGTATTATCTGAACAACACCGGCCGCAGGATCCACTGCATCATCACAACAAATCAAGCCCTTCCAATAGCACACATCCATCCTTCGACGCAGAGAACAGAGGTAGGAAGATTCGCGGACTCGATCCCATTTGAAGAAATGGATAGAGATGGGAGCAACAATACGGTCCAAGAAATGTCACGACACATCTTACTTCAATCATCAGATCACCCATTTGTATTATCGACAGTCTCGAGTCCTCATCAAGTCACCTATCATAGCCAGGATAAAAAAAGCCATCAAGCACATTCATAGTGCTCTGAATGCCCGTATGTTGTATAGCTCAGCAGTCAGTGATGGGTCCAGAATAGAATCCATGGCCTTTTTTAGGAAAACACTCGCTCAGCTACCAATCAGTTGATCTGAAAGCATGATTCAACAAGTGCCACATAATCAACCTCCCAATCCCATCTATTTCCTTTCTGCTTCTCATCTCTCATCAGCTCCCTTCGCCTCCCAACCACCCTCCCACCACCCCACCTCAATCCACACCTCACCTCCCTGCATCCTGACCTCCTCATCATCTTCTCATCGCCTCCCCTCTACCCTCTCCGCCTCTCCGCACCTCCATCTCATCACCTCATCACCTCCCAACCACCCTCCCACCTCAATCCATACCTCCACCCCCTTCACCAAATACCCACCTTTCCACCTCAATCCACACCTCCATCCCCTTCGCCAAACACCCACCTCCCCCTTCCCCTCCAAAACCTCCTCCCAGAAAACCTCCCCATCAAAAACCCTCCACATCTCTCCACTCTCAACAGAAATTCCCACCGCGGATACCGTCCTCCACCCCCTCTCGCCACCCCACAGCTCTTTCCACCCCCTCTTCCCAACCCCTCTTCCCCACCCCTCTTCCCCACCCCCTTCCGCCTTCCCCTCCTC